>Ga0154535_101_pt2 | contig 554297 bp, 500 predicted proteins | sample RifGroF1_FD_105678 | JGI IMG/M metagenome (GOLD analysis project Ga0154535, IMG submission 105678) | Burkholderiales bacterium GWF1_66_17 | reverse complement strand
CGCCCACGCTTATCGGCTGTATGTTTTTAATGATCCTACAAACCTCCACAGCACTTGCTGCTTCCGTCTGCCTGCTTAGCTGCGATCAGCTGAGCCCACGATTTTACAACGATTTTTGCCACAACTGGAAGACAGGCTAAATTTTTTAACGTCCCCCATGCTTCCTCGGGAACTGCCTCTGCGGATTCAAGCCTGTAGTGCAACACCCTGAGGCGTGTTGAACGAGGGCTGGAGTGTAGCGGACTGCTGAGGAGCAGTTCCCGATAGACCGCCAACGGGATGGTCCGCCCAGACCTCTTCTGAGCCGCCTGTTGATCTGATCGGCAATGGCATCGGTCTGCTACCGGCAGCCCCGGGAGGACGGTGCCTTTGTGCAGTACAGGCGCACCAGCCCGTTGGTGTTCTCGATGGAGTCGCGTTGCCACGGACGGGATGGATCGAAGAAGTGCTCCGCGATGCCCGTGCGTCGATCGTATGCCGCGCTCAGGAGCATGGGCGCTGCGGTGCCCAGCAGTTTGTCAAAACGGCCTGAATCAGGCAGTCTGCACTGGCAGGTATGAACTCGGTCAGCTCAAACAAGCTTGACCATCTGCCGACGGAACTCCGCCACGTACTGCGGCCGCACCTTGGACACTGGCGGAAGGCCAACGACAAAGAAACCCTCTCTCACCACTACGCCAACGAAAACACGCTGCTCAACTCGCTACCGACCAAGGGAATTTTTCGGCTTCAGAAACGACAAAGCCCAGTCGAAACCGGGCTAAGTACTTGATTCATATGGGGTGGCTGATGGGGAACCACCAACGCGAGCCACACCCTATACAAATCAACGACTTAGGCGACCACCTGCCGCCTCTGCGTCCGGGCTTGTGTCCGGTGCATTGGCGCGATCTTACCCCGTGAATTCCTCTCACCTACAGGACCTTCTCGGGGTCCCCTCTTGTTTTTCTTCGGGGGTCTGGGAATGATCGGCGGCGCACCGCTGTTGGTGTGCAAAGGTCCCAAGCTGCAATGCTGTTCACCGTCGCCCGTTTCCCTTTCGTTGCCCTCAATCTTTTCGCTACCGTCGCTTTTGGAGGCCTCATCCGTGTGGGGCGCCATGAGGTGTACTCAGGGTGCGCCGCCATGCTGCCCGACCAGCCCCCGCTGTGGCCCCGGCGGTACCGTAAAGAGCGTACCGTGGTGGTCCGGCTTAGGGGGCCGTGCGGTGGTGGTCTCGCGGTTGGCATGACGGCCAGGGTACGGGCAAGCTCCCTACCCTCTTCACCCTCGGGTCCCGAGTCGACCCCCAGCACGGACTCGTAGAGGCGCCTCAGAACGGGCAATGGGGGGGGTGCTGAGCGGGGAGCCCCCCGCAACCGAGAGGCAGCAGACCGCCCCGGTACGATAGCTGCATCCAACCGCTCGCGACCCGCAGCCTTTGTGGTGAACTGCGGTGCCCTGCCTGGCGGGAGTGAGCCGACTTCACGCATTGGAACCTTCATGTACCTGAATCGAGTCGAACAAAAACGCATCCTTGAGGACCTCGCGAAGACCTATCCAAAGCCAGCTAGGCCATCGCTTCCAGAAGACCCGGAAAACAAGAGGCTCGCAGCCACCCTGAGCTACCTGGAAGAGCATGGGCTCGTTCGCCATGTCGAGATTCCATTCGTTCCCATGGGCACCCGCATGGACCTGGGACACGCCATCACCGCAAGCGGCCTAGATTTCCTTGCCGAAGACGGCGGCCTCTCCGCCATCCTTGGGGTCGTTACGATCAAGCTGCATGACGACACCATAAAAGAGCTGATTGGGCTGCGGATTCAAGAATCCGAGCTACCTCCCTCCGATAAGAAGCGCTTCCTTGACAACCTTCGAGAGCTGCCCGGCGAGACAACCAAACACCTCGTAATGAAGCTTGTTGACATGGGCCTGGAAGCGACCCCGCAGGCGCTGGCGTTGCTTGGAAAAGTTCTCACTGGCCCTTGAGAAGCTCTTCTCCCCCCCTTATCACCCGTGAACACAACGGCCACGTCTTCACCTTCAGGGGTGACGGCTGGTTCAACATGACGAAGGCCGCGCAAGCCTTCGGGAAAGATGCCTTCGAGTTCCTGCGCCTCCCCTCCACCTGTGAGTACATCGACGCCATTTCTAAAACCGGGAAAATCCCGGAATTGAAAGAGGCCTCCCGTGGCCGCTACGGTGGCACCTGGGCACACCCCAAGCTGGCCGTGTTCTTCGCCCGCTGGCTGGACGTGAAGTTCTCTGTCTGGTGCGATGCAGTCATTGAGGACATCCTCAAGGGGGCCGCTGAGGTGGTCATAGCGAAGCCCCAAGAGTCGGCGGTGTTCAAGCTCCCGGGGGACTGCACGGATGACGCACGCTCTGCCGGATACTGACGATCTATCGACTGAAGGCACCCGACCCTATGGACCGCGAATACAAAGACGCACGCTACACAACTCTCATGGCTAGTGACATTCAGCGTGACGGAATGGGGCTAGAGATGCACCGGACGGCAAGCGGTCTAGATGCGGTCGTTGCTGAGGTCTTCTACTCAGACGCCAACGGCTCGTGGACGATCAACACCTTTGATTGCGACGTACCACTAGAACTCGTTGAAGAGTTGATCGCTGAGGCGAGGTGCCGCCTTCCTCCCAAAGCTGGCTAGTGACACCTTGGCCCGCTGCTGGGCGCCCCAGCACTTCCCGGAGTCCGAAGGGTTCCGCTGTGACCTCCGACAGGTCGGCCCTCAGGGGTTCTCGATCCCCCTGCCCCTGCCAGCTACGCTGCCGCTTAACCTGGGCGGTGCCGCATGAACGCCCCAGCTCTGCAACAGTTTGAATACCTCCCGGGGATGACCCTCAGGGTTCTCCACAAGGACGGCGAACCGTGGTTCTTCGCCACTGACGTTTGCAAGGTCCTAGAGCACTCCAACGTCTCCAAGGCTTTGCAGGCGCTGGACACCTCCGAAAAGGGTCTAACCAATGGCTATACCCCTGGCGGCGCCCAGCGCCTGAGCATCATCACCGAGTCGGGCCTCTACCTGCTGGTCCTGAAGTCCCGCAAGGAGGAAGCCAAGGCCTTTCAGAAGTGGGTCACGGGGGAGGTGTGGGGGGCAGTACAGATAGCGAGAGACCGGGCATTCCATCGGGGGAGACCACTCAGTGATTCCCCGCCCAGAGTCACACCTGAATGTTCCTACTGGCCCCCGCTCCAGTAGTCTGGGGTGGCACCAGTAGGTCTCTTTCAGATGGACTGAGGGGGCATCGCCGGGAGGGGGAACCATGGTCTACCACCCGTGGGTAGCCACTGAAGGGAACCGGCTGGGTCTTGCCCCGTTGGTTGGTCGGTGGCGCCAGCCGCACCCCTTCAGTTGATGCCGTAGCGGGTGCATCGCTGCGGTGGTCTTCAGCCCTTTTTGGTGGTCCCTACTGGTGCTTACTTATAGGGAGAAATATTCACTGACCCACTCTTGGTAGTCGGGCGTTTCCACCTCAGGGCGTTGGTCCAGGTGCCGTGCGATCTGTTGCGATGCGAACTCCGAAGCCAGGGCGTAGCGGCCCACCTGGGTGGCGCTGTAGTCACGCGGGAGGGCTTCACCGATGGTTGCAGCGCCCACCACGGAACAGGCCACGAGAATCCCGAAGATCAATCGTCCGTTCAATGGGCCGTTTGAGTTCTGCCCTTGGGTCTGGGCACACTCAGCCGCCCTGAGAAGGTCAGCCAGCCAGGGAATCTGATGAGGGAGGGCTGCAAAGTGCTTGCCCCAGTCCTGAAGGCCGCACGACCTCAGGTAGGCTTGCACCCGGCTGTTGTCATGGGCCTTGGGTGGCCGCCCCCTCCCCCGCTTGAGCGTAGTGGGCTGTGCCAGGGCGCTCATTCAGCACTCCCCGCGAAACCCTCAGGGGTGAACCTGCCGATGCTCTCCAGGACCAGCGCTAGGGCCGCCCAGAGCGGCAACCTTGGGTTGGCCTTGAGGAACCGACCCAGTGGCATCCCGACGGCTTCCTGTACCTCTGAGGACTGCACGCCGACGGCGCGGAGCTTCGCCTTGATCCGTGAGACCGTCGCCGGCTCGGTGCTGGCTGCCACCCTCACACCGGCCACCTTCAGGTGCCCCCGCATGAAAGCCGTATCGGCCCACTCTTGGCGCAGGTTCAGGGATGCCCAGTGCTGGCGCTTCGCTTGCTGGGCTGCGTAGGCCTTCGCGTGGTCGGGTGCGGGAAGCCTTGCTGCTGCTGTTTCTCGGGCAGAAAACGGCCGTTCTGAGGTGGGCAAGGGGGTAGGTGCTTGCGGGACTCTGCGGGGCCTTACGGGCATCTCCACGCGGATGTATCGGGGGCGGATGGTGGTCGGGGTAGCGGTGGCGTCTGCCATGTGGGACTTTCAAAAGTGAACGGACAAAAGAAAACCCCCGGGGCGTCTGGAGGGACACCTTCGGGGGTCGTTGGGATAGAGGGAGCTGTGGGGGCTCTCTTCTTATAGGGTGGGTTTTATTCCTGGTGCTGCTGGTTCTCAGGTGAAAACCGCTTTTCCTCTTCGGACGGGGGGCTGGTTGCTTTTTCCTATTGGGTGGGGCGATCAAGTGTGGGCAGCACCACCACGCTCACGCTGGGGCGGTCAGGTTGTCTCGAATCCGCATGATGGTTTGACGGCTGGTGCCATGGTCACGGGCGACCGCTGCCACCGACTCACCCGCAGCAAGCCGCGCACGCACGGTCTCGATAACGCCCCCTTTGAGGCTTTGCGGGCGCCCCAAGGTCTTGCCCTCAGCTTTGGCCCTAGCGAGCCCCGCTTGGGTCCGTTCGATCAGGAGGTCCCTCTCGAATTCGGCCATGGCGTTGATCACTCCCATGGTCATCTTTCCGGCTGGGCTGGTCAGGTCCATCCCTCCCAGAGCGAGGCAGTGAACACGGATACCCGATGCGGTCAGACGATCCACCGTAGCCCTAACGTCCATGGCGTTACGGCCCAGCCTGTCCATCTTGGTGACCACCAGCACGTCACCCGCTTCCATCTTGTCCAAGAGCTTGGCAAAGCCCTTGCGCTGGGCGGCCTCTACGGACCCGCTCACGGTCTCGGTAACGGCCCTCTGAGGTGTGACAGCAAAGCCCGCCGCTGCAATCTCCCTGATCTGGTTCTCGGTGGTCTGGTCGTTGGTGCTGACACGGCAATATGCAAAGACTCGGGACATGGTGGAGGGCCTCAGGTGTTGTGTACGGAATCGATGTCCGAATACTGAGGCATGTCCGAAAGCGTGTCAAGCTAATTTGTGGACATCATGCCGGGGGGCGTCCGTAACCGGTCGATTGCGGACACAAAGGCGATACGATGACATCATGGCAAACGACCACCCTTTGTTCATCTACCGATACTTGGACCGTGCAAACCCACGTGGCGACAGTCCAGGCTTTCGCGTCCGAGCGCATGCCGCTTTTCCTGGAGAAGACAGTTTGCAGTCTCAGGTTTGGAAGGAGTTACGGGCCGAGGCGGGCATTCAAGTAGAGACCAGCCAATGGGGGGTGTACTGGCAAGAATTCTTCCGGAAGGCACCGATGAATGAGGTGTTGACCTCCATCACGGTGACCTTTGGAGTCCTGCGCGGTCACGGAGTAAATCGCAGCAAACAGTATCTAGCTGCAATTGCACGCGCCCTCGCGGATGAACACATGGGGTTCCGCATAGATGACAATGGAATCATCCACTATGCGGTGGACGAGGTATTCGAGGGGGAACGATCCTCTACGCTGGCCGTCCTTAACGCCCCGGTATTGGCAGTCTCACGGTGCGCGTATGAAGCGGCCTATCAGTACCTTGACCAGCGACCCCCGGATACAAAGGCTGCTGTTCGGTCGATATTCGAGGCCATTGAAATCGTCGCGCGACAGCTAAATCCAAAATCTAGGAACCTCCACGCAAACCTGTGCCGGGAGACACTTCGGGACCAGTACCTCACCGCATGTCAGGGGGACGCGGTGGAGATGCGGGTCTGGGCTGGAATGTTCGACAGCATGGCTCTGTGGGTCCAAGCGATGCATGAATACCGGCACGGCCAAGTTGACAATATCGCGCCTCCCAGTGAGGAGTTTGCGGTCTACATCTTGAGTTCCGGCTCAGCTTACCTGCGGCTCATTGGAGAACTCGCGGTCCGTGTCGGTGTGCAGCCTGCCCCGTGATGCTCCCGTCTGTGTTGAGCGGGCACAAAACCTTGGCGAGACCCCCTGGTACGGGGCGGGGAGTGACTGGGGGAATTCCCTAGATCACTGCCAAATGAGGGAATTTCCCGTATTGGGGTGCAGGGTCAGGTGCTACTCGCTTGGCCCCATCACCAACGACAGGAGGAAGCCCCACGAGGAACCCACAAGTAGAGGAGCACCTAGACCAAGGTTGCGCTCCACAACGAGCCACACGCCCAGCGCGAGCAACACCCCCCAAACAATCCGAGCCTTGGTAGTTGGCGCAACTTATCCCACGGATGCCGCACCGTGTGAGGTGAATGGGGGTAGCGATTTGCTCTACCCCAGGTCGCGCACCCGTGCGGGGCTGCTAGGATGCCCTGAGGGTGCCCGCACCGTGGCCCTTGAGAGGCTCCCCATGTTCGCCCCGACCTTCGACCCTCGCGCCGCGCTCGCTGCTGCTCACTGCCCACGGTGCCACGCCCTGGGTCTCGTGGAGGTGGACCAAGAAACCCACGACGCCGCGCCCCTCGCTGATCGCCACAAGGGCACCGCCATGGTGGACCCTAGCGTGCCCGCTCAGTGCCCCGCGTGTGGGCTGGTTATGGAGTGGCCCGGCTGCTGCGACTGAGCACGCACGGAAACACAAGACCCTTTTTCAAATGCGCCGCCTGGGGCCACTGAGGGGGGAAACGAGAGGCGGCACGGGGGGAATCACACCGCCGAATTGCATGGAAGGGGGTCGAAAAAATGTGCTTCAGAATTTCCCCAAGGCTGGTCAACGTCAGCATGCAGCGATCCTCCGTTGAACCCGGTATCGGCTAGGAGTTGCCATCGGCCAGGCGGGAGAGGAGTCGTTCAAGGTCGGAGTTGACTGGTACGCGCAGGGAAGGCGTGCAAGGCATATGCTCCTGCAGGCGGTTTACGGTGCCTTGCCGGTGTGTGTTCGTGTCGAACGCCCTGTTAGGCCGCACCAGCCCTGTGCGTCGCCCCGACGTTGTGTTGCGGGTCACAGCAAACCTACCGACGCTGCAAAGCGCTTTCCAAGCTCCGTGCGGGTAAGCAAGCCTTTCTGGAACGTTATGGAAGCACCTGCTTCTTGAGGAGTTCCCTTCAAACGGAGTAACTCTGGACGCTGTGCTACCCACGCGTAGTGAGATTGATCGTTTAGATGCTTGTCGTAAGCGACCTCGACCAGACCGAGTCGGATCCAATTGTCAATCATCGCAGGCAACCGCGGATCCTCGACCGGCTGACCCGTCACACTGTTCATTAGATTCAATAGGTGTTGCACAAGAACGTTATATCCGCCTGTCGCCAACTTGCAATGAATCTGGACGATTGGTATAGCAGCGACGGATTGAAGAACACTGCGAACAAGTTTGGCGTCCTCACTATCTAACTGCTTGATGATTTCGACAAATGCTGGATGCGCATCCGCCGAGACGCGGCCGTCCATCGAAGTTGCCAGAAGGTTTAAGTACATCTCTTTGAGATTCGGCTCTTCGTGCGAAAACGCAAGCCCTTGGAGAGTCGGTCCGGCAATTGACGCTTTCGGCTCAACAATATGCTCCTGAGGAATAGCCTCAGCTTTCTCCGCCATCTCCTGTTGGAACTGGCCCGAAAAGTATGCGCGCGCCTTATCAAACGCAAAGTTGATTGCAGCAAGCGGAACAAGAACGTTGTTTATGGCCTTGGTCAGCATGACTGCTGTCTCTCCTAAGTTTCCGGCAGCTTCTTTCACTTGAGGACTGTCACCGGCAGCCTTGATGACTTCTCCGATAAGAGCAATGCCATTCTTTGCAGTGCTCAACGGCTCTTCGTTAGACATCGATTCTCCTCAAAAATTTCTGAAGGGGTGAATTGTCGCATCTTCTGATCGGGAAATTGATACATACACAAAGGCATCTCGTTTGCGGTCTACCGGATGAAAGGAAATGCCCCGTCCCGGATCCGAACATTTGCGGGATACGGCATCCAATTGCCACGATAAGAATTTCGAACTCTCATCAACTCACTCGTTGATCGGAAGGGGAAGTCCATGAGCATGGCGGTGGGTAGCGCGGCTAACCCGTTGGATAAGTTGGCAATTGAGCCCTGAAGGACCGTTTTGGGGAACGCGGGGAAGGACAGCAACGGGTCGAGACCGCCAGCTCGTCCGCGGTGTGAGCGGTCATTCCTAACATGTTCGCTTATCGCCCGTGCCGAGCGACCGATCTAGGTGGTCGAACGATCGCTAGGGCCGAGATGGTAAACGACTGGTTGCGGCATACGTGACGCTACCGCTTCCCTCCGCATAGTGCTGTCGTTTTTGCGCCCCTCTCTGCTCGCAAGATCGTGGCTAGAACGTTGATCTATTGGAAATGACGATAGGGAATGTCACCCGCTCTAGGTCAGTCTGCACCAGCTTCAGGGCTGCAGGACTCATCCGGTAGCTCTTCCACTGCACCTGGGTCATGTGTTCGGGCTTGTGCCCAGTCATGCCAAACGTGGGGATGCCCTGGTTCCCTGCGTAGGTGATGAACGTCTTGCGGAACACGTACATCCCGAGAACCCGTCGCCCTGGTGGGGCCGTGTTGTCGTAGAGGTCAAGGACCTTCAGGAACTCCGTGAAGGCTTCCCCAGCGACCTCGAAAGGGTTGCCCTTCTTGATCCGAGCACCCGGGAACATGCGATCTGCCCCGTTGGTCTTCAGCCGCTCCAAGTACGCGGGGAGACCCAGCCGCACAAGCTTCGAGTGCATCGGTACGCGCCGCGCTTCGCCGGTCTTCACGGACTTTTTCACGCCCTTCCCTGCTGCGGTGTACTTGTCAAACAGAAGGAAGTAGATGCCATCCTCTTGTCCCCAGTCGCATTGAGGGTTCAACTGGCATATCTCCCGGGGACGTGCCCCGGTGTACAGACCAATGACCGGCATCCAGTAAGCGGCATCGGCGCCGTGATTGCCTGCGATAGCTGCGAACTCTGAGCCCTCGAAAAGGCGCTTCAGCTCTGCGGTGGTCAAGTCTCGTTGCACGTCTTCACCGGACACACGGTCACCGGAGTACCCGATGCCCTCTGTGACCAGCTCGGGAAAGCCGTCATCCCCGTGGTCCCTTCGCGATGCCGCTAAGAACTTCTTCAGGGGCGCCTGATAGCTCTGGCTGTATGTTCTGGGTGCCATGACCTCTTCGACCTCGCCTGCCATCATCTTGGCAATGGACTCCCCATGATCGAACCGCAACGCCCAGTCAGAAGGCAGGCAACAGATGTCGTGCAGAAAGGCCGTTACCTGTTTCTGGCGGAGCTGGCTCACTGGGGTCTGTTCACCGAGCATCGCCCCGAACAGTTGCAAGCACCGAACCACCTTGCGGGTGTAGCCGTTGGGGCTTCTTCGGATGACCTCAAGATAGTCCCTGATGACGGTCCCGAGGGTAAGCATTGGGGCCACCTTCGCGGGGGCCGTGGGGGCTTCAGGGAGGGGCGGCGGGGTCACGGCCTCACGTCCATGCAACCGGCGTGTGCTGGGCTTGATGAACTCGGTATCCATGGCTGTGGCGAACTCAAAGACCAGCGAACGGAACGCCGGTTCCTCTCGCTTGTGCGGAATGCCCGCAGCAGTCAGGAACAAGGCCGTGACGTTGGCAAGACCTTCTGGACCGACACCGGACAGCACATCCCCCGCAATCTGGGTCAGGAGGTCATGAAAATCCAGAAGGTCAGCGCGGGGAGCGAACGCCCGCAACGCTTTGTGTTGCTCCCTGTTGAAGCCCTGCGCGAGTTGGGTAGCGAACGCGCCCCGCTGTTCCTCGGTGTACTCACTGAGTGGATGTGGTCGGGGCTTCAGGGCCTCCGCTGCAAGCTCCGCACGCTTATCCTCAATGAGCCCCTGAAAGGCGATGTAGTGCATGAGCGCGAGACGCTCCGCCGCCTTGGACTTCTTCAAGCCAAGGTTCACCATCGGATAAGGCCCGAGGTGGTCTTTGAGGTCAGTGGGGATGTAGAAGCGGAAGTAGGCTCTTCCGTCGGTCTTGGTGTGGTAACCGCGCCATGCTGGCATAGCCTTGCCCTGATCGAAAAATCGGAGCAGCTGCCCGAGATTTTCAGGGGAACTGTCCGGGTTTGTGTCCGGACAGGCTTGCCTAAGTGCTTGATTCGCTGAAGTCTTTATGCGGGACAAGGACTTAGCGAATCAAAATGTGATGTTGGGGTGGCTGATGGGGCTCGAACCCACGACAACAGGAATCACAATCCTGGACTCTACCAACTGAGCTACAGCCACCGCAAGCCATGCATTATAGCGTGTTCCTGAGCGGTTTACGCGATTGAAGACCAACTTCAGCGTTGCGGCGCTGGCACCATGAGCTTGACGCGGAACTGCTCCTTGAGCATCTCGTAGTAGGCCTGGCTCTCGGCAGCGGTCCACCACTGTGTGTATTGCGCCACCTCTTGGTTGGGCACTGCCGCATCGCGCTTGGCCCGCGGCAGGACTTTTTCGACCTTCACCACCGCGTAACCCTGATCACCCAGGCTCACGCCGGCCCAGGCCGGCAATTGCGCAGGGTTGGTGCTCAGGGCCACCTTGAGCAGCGCCGCAGGCATTCCTTTGGGGTCTTCGCGCGAAATGATCACCGAAGCCGGCATGCCCGAGGCGTCCGCGCCAGCCTTCCAGGCGGCCAGTTGTTTGGCGCCTTCTTCGCTGGCGAGTTCGGCCGCGCGCTGGGCCACCAGGCGAGCGCGCACGCTGTCGCGCACTTCGGCCAGGGGCTTGGTGCGGGCGGGGGTGTGACTCACCACACGTGCTGCGGCCAGCTGACCGGATCCGGTTTCCACCGCTTCGGTGTTGCGCTTGCTTTGAACCGCCTCGGGCGCGAAGATGGCATCGAGCATCCGCGGATTCGCCAGCACGCCGGCGTCCGCACCGGGCTGACGCGTCAGCCCCTTGAATGTCTTCACTTCAAGCTTCAGGCGCTCGGCCGCGGGTTGGAGGCTGTCTGCCTGCTCGTAGACCAGGTTGCCGAACGTGTCTGCGGTTTCGGCGAACAGCTTTTGCGCCTGTTGCTGTTTCAGATCGGTTTCGATCTGCGCGCGCATTTCGTCAAAACTGCGCGGTTTGGGCGCCTTGATATCGGTCAGCTGGATGATGTGAAAACCGAAGTCGGTCTCGACCACGTCGGAGATCGCGCCTTTTTCCAGCGCAAACACCGCGTCTTCAAAGGGCTTGACCATGGCGCCACGCCCGAAGTAGTCCAGGTCGCCGCCATTGGCCGCAGAGCCCGGATCTTTCGACTCGGCCCTGGCCACGGCTGCGAAGGTTTGCGGGGCTTTTCTAACCTGTTCGAGCAGCGCCTGCGCACGCTGGCGCAGGGCATCTTTTTCTGGCGCGGGCGCGCCCGCGGGCACGCTCAGGAGGATGTGGCTGGCACGGCGCTCTTCGTTGCCCGACAGGCGGGACACGTTCTGCTCGTAGTACGAACGCACATCGGCTTCGTTGAGGGTCACAGACTGCTGCAGGGCCGCTGCGTCCAGCACCAGGTATTCCACATCGGCCTGCTCGGGGGCCTGGAACAGGGCCGGGTTCTCCTGGTAGAAGCGCTCGATGTCGGCATCGGCGGGCTGAACGCGGCTGGCCTGATCGGCAGCGGCAAAGCGCTGCACGCGCACTTCGCGGCGTTCGAAGAAGGCATTGAGCGTCAGTTGGGCCAGGTCGGCCGGGACGAAACCGGAACCCGTCACGCCCTGCCCCACCTGCTGTTTTGACAGGTCGGCCCGCACACTGGCCTCGTACATCTCGGGCGTCATGCCCTGGCGACCCACGAGCTGCCTGTAGGCCTCGACATCGAGCGTGCCGTCGGCGCGGCGCAGGGCGGCAATGGCCGGGTCTTGCTGCAGCGCGCGGGCCAGGTGCTGGTCGCTGGTGTAGAGCTTGAATTTTTCGGCCGCTGTCACCAGCAGACGGTCACGCACCAGACGCTCCAGGGCAGCATAGCGAAACTCTTCACTGTCGAGCAGCTTGGCGTCTAGGGTCGGATTGGCATCGCGCAGGCGTTGCGACTCCACGCGATGAGCCTGGTCCCATTCGGCCTGGGTGATGTCCTTGCCGTCGACCGACGCCACCGCCTCACCGCCCGGGTTGGGATCGGAAAAGCCCTGGACACCGAACAGGACGAACCCGGGAACGATCAGGATCAGCAAAAAGCCCATGAGGTACTTCTTGTGATTGCGGATGGATTCGAACATGCCTTGAATTCCTGAAACAACAAACGGCAACAGACTCTGCTCTGTCTGCGCCGGCAACAAAAAAGGCGAACCCGGGTTCGCCTTTTCGATGGTGGTGGGTGCTGACGGGTCAAACCGCCGACCTACGCTTTGTAAGGGGCTATAAAACCATTAAAAATCAACAACTTACAAAAACAACCCGCTTGGCTTACCAACTCGCGATAGGAAGTGGCCTCGAATTTTACTCGGATCACGCAAGCGAACGCTCTTCGGCCAGAAACAGCGTCCCGGACAACAGGATTCTGACGCCGTTATCTGCTCGTATCCCTGATCCCCACTCATGCAGGGGAGCACGCAATCCCGCCTGGAGCGCGGAGGTTCTGCGCAGTCTGTTCCGATCACGAAGGAGAACCCGTCAAGGACGTCGCACCCGCGCGCGGTTTGAAAGAGCACCCGGCTTCGGGATGCCATGTTGTATGACGCTGCGCCTTACAATGCCCCCATGGCTCTCCATCCAACCATCACTGCCCACCCGGCAGCCCGCTTGTGCCTCGCGGCAGGCGGCGCCGTGGCCGGTCGCAAGCTGATGGGATCGGCTGGACTGCGCCAGCCGGCCGCACATTCTTAAGCCCGGCGATACCCCTTCCTCCTTTTTGCGCAATCCATCTATCGCCGGGCCCCAGCCCAGCGCGATAGCGGGCGTCGCCTTTTTGCGGCGCGCCTGCACCAGTTGGAGTGCAACATGCACAAGCCCCAGGATGGTGAGCGGCTGCTCACCGAGATCGATTTCGCACGCCTGAACAACCTGCACAGCGAACAACTTCCGCCCGAGCTGGTTGACACCCTCGATTCGCTGGACCTCGTCCCCTCGCGCGAGATCCCGCCCGACATCGTCACGATGTACTCGCAGGTCATCGTCGAAGACCTGGCGTCGAAGAAGCGGCAGAAGCTCACGCTGTGCTACCCGAACGACGCCGAACCGCACCAGGGTTTCATCTCCGTGCTCTCGCCGGTGGGCGCCAGCCTGCTTGGCCAGCGCGTAGGTGCCATAGCCCGCTGGCGGACCCCCAATGGGGACGGGTGCGCGGCCGAGATCGTCACGCTGCTGTTTCAGCCTGAAGCCAGCGGCGACTACACCACCTAGCGGTTCATCACCACCGATCTCACGCTCCGCGTGCCTTGTGCCGCGGGGCTGGCCTTCGTTCGTCCAGGAATTCCCATGTACTTCGACTCCATCCTCGCCGTCTCCGATTTCACGGCGCTGTCCGCGCACGCGCTGGAGCGCGCAGCCCTGCTGGCCAGACAACACCAGACCACGCTGCGGCTGGTCCATTTCGCCGACAGCCCGAAGACCTATCTGGCCGACCCGATCGCGCGCCTGGGCCAGCGTGCGCGCCAGCTGGCCAGGCGCCATGAGATCGCCGTGCACGCGCTTGAGCGGTCGGCTTCGCTGGATGAGGTGCTGGCCGAGGCCGGCGCCTCCAGCCTGCTGGTCATGGGGCCGCTGTCGCAGCGCAGCTGGAAGCGGTTTTACCTGGGCACGGCACTCGACCAGGCCGCGCACGGCAGCGTCTGCCCGCTTCTGGTCGTCAAGCAGGCACCGGGCACGCCGTACGCGCGGGTGCTCGTGGCGGTCGACCTGTCGCCACGGTCGAAGCCCTTGATCGACTTCGCCGGCCGGTTTTCAAGGCCGCCCGTGCTGACGCTGTTTCATGCCATCGACACCATCGATGACGGCAAGCTGCGCTCAATCGACGTATCCTCTGAAGCGATACGGGCCAACCGGTTCGGCTCGCGCCTGCTGGCCAGGGACCGCCTGGCTCAGCTCATCGGCACGCTGGACGCGACCCGGCCCCCGCTGGCCTTCGACGTTGAACACGGCGACCCCGCCTACTCCACCGCCCTGCACCTGCGGGCCACCCAGGCCGATCTGGTCGTGGTGGGTAAACGGCGCAGCTCTTCGCTGGCGCGGTTTCTCACCGGCAGCGTGGCGCAGCGCCTGGCCAGGTGGGCCGACAGCGATGTGCTGATCGCCCCGCTGGATCGACTGGCCTCCCCCACGACCACAGGCAACAGCCGCTGAGAACGCCATGGACCTGACCCAACATTTCATCAAGACCAAACAACCGTTCGCTGACGGCTTTCGCTGGTTCCTGCGCCACCACAAGGACGGCAGCAACGACCAGGACCTGCTGGACGCCCTGGTCGATGCGGGCCGTGTCAACGACGCCTGCTGGCTGCTCGATCAGTTCGGCCCCACCAACGAGACCCTGACGCTCGACCATCTCGCCCGCCGCCATCGTGTTCGCGGGTTCGTTGCGGTGGCGGCCGACAGCGTCCGTGCCAGCAGCGGCATCTCGGCCGGTGCGCAGATCAATTGCGCCATGCACCTGGAGGCGGGCTGGGGCATCAGGGACGGCGAATCCATCCATGCGCGGGGAGCGATACGCTCTGGCGAGAGCCTGAGCGCGTTCGAGACCATCCGCGCCGGTGCCGGGTATGGCGTCTTTGCCGGACTGAATGTGCAGATGGAGGCCTGGGAATCCAGTGCCCGGGTGCGTGCCAGCGGGAGGCCCGAGGGCCTGCTGAGCGGCTGGTGGGCGGGAGCCCGCGATGTTTGAGCCCTGGCTGTGGGCCGTGCTGGCATGGCCCCTTCCCGTCTGTGCGCCCGCGCTGCTGGACAGGATCTCTGCGACCCCGATGGCCAGGCGCGCCGCTGGATGCCGACCGGTCATGGAACTGCGCGTGGACGTCCAGCTGCAACCCACCGTCGTCGAAGAAGACTTGAAGGCGCTTCATGCCCGCCTTGAGCATTCGGGGCTCCTGGAACACGGCACCGCAATCATCAAGACACACGCACCTCATCTGATCTTTCGTCACCGCGAGGCCGATGGCGAGCACTACGTGTATGTGGAAGACACGGCCCAGGGCGTTCTTGCCGGCTACACCGTGTTCAATCGACTGGTGGAAGTCAACCGCCAGCTGGATCGATTCGTCCGCGCCCCGCACTCCAAATACGCGACCGCCTACCAGCGACGGGGCATTGCAACGGCGGTGTACGAATGGGCGTTGGCGCAAGGGTTCTGCCTGATCAGCGGAGCCCGCCTGTCCCCGGGTGCCAACGCGCTGTGGCAATCACTGGCGAACCGTCATCGACTCGAACACGTCGACATTCGCAACAAGCGCATCCATTGCCTGGGAGCACAGATCGACCGGCAGACCGAAGAAAGCCTCCAGACCCGCATGTTGCTGCTCGGTGAGGGATGGGACGTCGACACCTGGACCTCAACGGCGGCGCGATCGGGCCCGTAGCCCTGGCCCGTGAGGGACCGGGAGCATCGCAAAATTCAGGCGGTGATGTTCGGTCAGCCAACGGATGTCTTCGGGGTGCTCACGCCCGGGTTCAGGCGACTGCCTGGTCTGGTGCGGCTTAGCCTGCCCGCAGACGGTGTACACCGAGTTGTTCCAGTGGATAGAGCACCGCACCGAAGGCGACCGCCAGGTCCGTCTGCGGCTCGACCGCAGCCCCTGGAACGGCCAGAAGCTGCTGCGGCGCGGCAGCAAACACCTGGCCTGGGCGCTGCTGGCGCTCTGGACCGACTTCACACTGGTGGGCTACTTCACCCCCATCCGCGAACTGGCCCAGGCGGTGCCACACCAGCTCGGCCCCTGGGAAAGCTTCTGGATCGGCATCTATGGACTGGCCACCTACGGCAACGCGGGCTTCCTGCGCGAGAGCGTGTGCCAGCACATGTGTCCGTATGGCCGCTTCCAGGGCTCGCTGATGGACGCCAGCACCCTGTACGTGGCCTACGACGAACGCCGGGGCGAGCCCCGCGCCCCGCGCCCCCGCGGCAGCGACCCGGTGCAGCGCGGCAGCGGCGCCTGTGTGGACTGCACCCTTTGCGTGCAGGTGTGCCCGGTGGGCATCGACATCCGCCAGGGCCTGCAGGCGGCCTGCATCAGCAGTGGCCTGTGCATCGACGCCTGCAACCAGGTGATGGACAAGCTGCGCGCGCCGCGGGGACTGATCCGTCTGGCGTCAGAGCGCGAGCTGTCCCACGCAGGCACGCCGGCCCTGACGCTGCGCGCGCACCTGGGGCGGCGCAGGGTCCTCGTCTACGGCGGGCTGATCGCCCTGGCCTCCACGCTGATGGCGCTCAGCTTCATCCACCGCCCCACCCTGCGCCTGAACGCGGTGCGCGACCGCGCGGTGCTGGCGCGCCAGGTCGAGAACGGCGCGGTCGAGAACGTGTACCGGCTGCAGATGATGAACGCGAGCGAACGGCCGCACGATGTGCAGGTGGACGTGACCGGCGCGGACGGTCTGCGCCTCACCGCCCCGGCGCACGTGCACCTCGCGGCGGCGGGCGCCCACGTGCAGACGGTGACGCTGCGCTTGCCCCCCGAACAGGCCCGGGTGCTGGCCGGCCAGGTGCTGCCGATCCGCATCGGCATCGCCGAGACCGGCGGCCATGCCATCGAGCGCGCCGAGACATCGTCCACCTTCATGGTGCCGCATTGAACTCACAGGAACCCCTGTTCGGCGGGCTCTCGGACAAGAAAAAAGGGCTTGGATTTCTCCAAGCCCTTTTTTCTATCTGAGATTTTTTGGTGGGTGCTGACGGGGTCGAACCGCCGACCTACGCCGTGTAAAGGCGCCGCTCTGCCAACTGAGCTAAGCACCCCACCGGAAAACCGGGATGGCGCTTCAGTTCAGCGCATCCTTCAATGCCTTGCCCGGGCGGAACTTCGGCACCTTGGCGGACTTGATCTTGATCTCTTCGCCGGTGCGCGGGTTGCGGCCCTTGCGCGCCGGACGCTTGGTCACGGCAAACGAACCGAAGCCCACCAGAGAAACGGTGCCGCCCTTCTTCAGGGTGGTGCGGATGGCGGTGATGGTGGAGTCCAGTGCACGCGTGGCAGCCGCCTTGGAAATATCGGCGTGCTTGGCGATGTGTTCGACGAGTTCTGTTTTGTTCACAAATAGCCCCTCTTGAAGTGATTGAAATTTCTTGTGGACCGTTCAGCCGCCCTGTTCAGAAGCCTGTCTGACGACGCACTGACCGTATCGCTCGTGTTCGCAATGGCCGGGCAACGAGGTCCAACCGGTGCCCGTGGATTAGACCCATGGGTCAAGTTCCCTGTCAACACATCAGCCTGCGCGAGCGGCGGCCGGCTGAACGAAAGCGCAGATTCTATGCGCTTTGTCAGAGGTCAATCGGTTCGTTCGTGAAATTTGGCACGCATGCCGGAACGGTCACACACCGTTTCAACCGCGCAGTGCGTTTTCGATCGCTCGCCCCACATCGGCGGTGCTCGCGGAGCCCCCCAGATCGGGTGTGCGCGGGCCCCCGCTGCCGGGCTGCAACACCGCTTCAATGGCCTGCATCACCGCGTCGTGTGCCGCGCGGTAGCCCAGGTGGTCGAGCATCATGGCACCGCACCAGATCTGGCCAATCGGGTTGGCGATCCCTTTGCCGGCGATGTCGGGCGCCGAGCCGTGCACCGGTTCGAACAGCGAAGGGTGCTGGCGCGTCGGGTTGAGGTTGGCACTGGGCGCGATGCCGATGGTGCCGGTGCAGGCCGGCCCCAGGTCGGACAGGATGTCACCGAACAGGTTGCTGCCCACCACAACGTCGAAGAAGTCGGGGCGCTGCACGAAGTGCGCGGTGAGGATGTCGATATGGAACTTGTCGACCTTCACGTCCGGGTACTGTTTGGCCATCTCAACCACACGCTCGTCCCAGTAGGGCATGGTGATCGCGATGCCGTTGGACTTGGTCGCGCTGGTCAGGTGCTTCTTCGGCCGCGAACGCGCCACTTCGAAGGCGTGGCGCAGCACGCGGTCCACACCGATGCGGGACATCACCGTTTCCTGCACCACGATCTCGCGCTCGGTGCCGGCGTACATGCGCCCACCGATGCTGGAGTATTCACCCTCGGTGTTCTCGCGCACGATCACCATGTCGATCTCGCCGGGCTGGCGCGGGCTGCCGTCGCGGCGCACCACCGGCGCGGTCACGCCGGGCATCAACCGGGCGGGACGGATGTTGACGTACTGGTCGAACTCGCGGCGGAACATCAGCAGCGAGCCCCAGAGCGAGACGTGGTCTGGCACCTTGTCGGGCCAGCCCACGGCGCCGAAGTAGATGGCGTCGTGCCCGCCGATCTGCGCCTTCCAGTCGTCGGGCAACATCTGGCCGTGCTTCTCGTGGTAGTCGCAGCTCGAAAAATCGAAGTGGTCAAACTGCAGCGGGATGTTGAATTTCGAGGCCGCGGCTTCCATCACGCGGATGCCTTCGGGCATGACTTCGGTACCGATACCGTCGCCGGCGATGACCGCGATGCGGTGGGTAGTGCTCATGGGTGTCTCCTGAGGGTCAATGGGTGAAAAAATCGAGGGCCTCGGCGACCACCCGTTCGGGCAGTTCCTCGGCGATGTAGTGACCGCACGGCAGGGCCTGGCCCGACACCCGGTCGGCGCGCTCGCGCCAGAGCGAGAGCACGTCGAAGCAGCGCCCCACCGTGCCGTGTTCGCCCCAGAACACGCGCAGCGGCTGCGCCAGGCGACGGCCAGCGGCCACGTCCGCACGGTCGTGTTCCAGGTCGATGCCCGCACTGGCGCGGTAGTCCTCGCAAATCGAGATGGCGGTGCCGGGCAGCGCGGCGCAGCGCTGGTATTCGGCGAGCGCCACCGGATCGAACGGCGCCAGGCCTGCGTGGCGGCTGCCCATCACGCTGCGCACATAACGCGCCGGGTCAGATTCGATCAGGGCTTCGGGCAACGGCGGCGGCTGGATCAGGAAAAACCAGTGCCAGTAGGCGCGCGCGAAGTCCTCGGAGGTCTGGGCGTACATGGCGAGCGTGGGCGCGATGTCAAGCAGCATCAGGCGCTGCACCGCCTGCGGGTGATCGGCCGCCAGCCGGTGCGCCACGCGGGCACCGCGGTCGTGGGCCAGCACGCCGAAACGGTCGAAACCGTGCTGCGCCATCACGGCCAGTGCGTCGAGCGCCATCTCGCGCTTGCTGTGCGCGGTGTGCGCTGCGTCGGGTGCAGGGCGGGACGAGTCGCCGTAACCGCGCAGGTCCATCAGCACCACAGTGAAACGTTCGGTCAGCGCGAGAGCCACCCGATGCCACATGGCCTGGGTCTGCGGATGGCCGTGCAACAGCAGCAGCGGTGGCCCCTCGCCGGCCACGCGCGTGTGCAGGCGAACGCATTCGCGGAGCACGGTGCAGGTCTGAAAACTTGTGAACATGGCCGCAAGCTTAATCCGCCAAGCAGCAATAATCCGGCAATTGATTAATTCTTGAGAGGAAACAATTGGACCGTCCCGATCTCGAACTGGTGCTCGCGGTGCGCCAGCACGGCAGCCTGGTGATGGCCGCGCGGGCCCTGCGGGTGGCACCTTCGGCCGTCACCAAACGCCTGGCCGCGCTGGAGGCCCGGCTCGGCCTGCGCCTGTTCCAGCGCACCACCCGCCGCGTCAGCCCCACGGCCGAAGGCGAAACCCTGTGTGAGCGCGCCAGCGAGCTGCTGCGCGGGTTCGACGCACTGGAAGCCGAACTGCGCGAGCGCCAGACCGAACCGGCCGGGCCGATCCGGCTCGCCGCCACCTTCGGTTTTGGCCGCCTGTGGCTGGGGCCGGCGCTGGCCGACTTCCAGGCCCGGCACCCAGCGGTGGCGGTCCAGCTGCAGCTGACCGAACAGCTGCCCGATCTGGCGGTGGACGGTTTTGATGGCGCCATCTGGCTGTGGAACGCCCCGGGGCACCGCGCGGCCGAATGGGTGTCGCGCCGGCTCGCCGCCAACCAGCGGGTGCTGGTGGCGGCCCCCGCCTACCTGCAGGCCCATGGCGAGCCGCGTTCGCTGACCGACCTGGCGGCCCACGCCTGCCTGGTGGTGCGCGAAAACGGTGGTGGACCGGAACAGCGGTTTGACCACTGGCGGTTGCAGCGCGAGGGCGAGCCCGAGGTGCAGCACACGCCGGTGCGCGGACCGCTCTCCAGCAACTCGGGGGAAATGGTGCGCGACTGGTGCCTGGCCGGTCACGGCATCATGCTGCGCAGCCTGTGGGACATCGCGCCGCAACTGGAAAGCGGTGCGCTGGTGCGGGTGCTGCGCGACCATGCCATGCCCGACGCCGACATCCACTGGCTCGCGCCCTACCGCGCGCAGGTGCCGAGGCGCATCCGCTTGCTGGTGGACTTTCTCGCCGATCGGTTCAAGGACGAACCGTGGCGCAGGCTCAGCGCGCCGGCCGCACCACCAGGCTCACGCCGAAAGCGGTGAGCGCGGTGCCCGCCAGCGTCACGGAGGTGATCGGCTCGGCAAACAGCAGCCAGGCGATCAGCGCCGTGCACGGTGGCACCAGGTACATCAGGCTGGTGACCGAGGCCGCCGCGCCGCGCTGGATCAGCATGTACAGCAACGAACTGCCGCCCAGCGTCAGCCCCAGCACCGACCAGGCCATGGCGCCGGCCAGCTCGGCGTTCCAGCGCATGGTCTCGCTCTCCATCAAGGCCAGCGGCAGCGTGACCAGCAGCGCTGCCAACAGCTGCACGGTGTTCGCGCTGCGCACGTCGCAAGGCATCACGAATCGCTTCTGGTACAGCGTGCCGGCGGTGATGGCGAACAGCGCCATCACGGCGAACGAGAGGTTGAGCCAGGTGGCCTGGTCGCCCGGCCCACCGGCGCCGAACTTGCGCGAGACCACCAGCACCAGACCGGCAAAGCCCAGCAGCAGGCCGACCCACTGGCGGCGCGACACATGTTGCCCGCCCACGCTGGTGAGCCAGATCGCGGTGAGCACCGGCTGGATGCCGACGATCAGCGACGACAGGCCCGAACCCATGCCCGCCTTCACCGCAGCCCACACGCCGCCCAGGTAGCCCGCGTGCATCAGCACACCGGTCACCGCCAGATGCAAAGCCTGGCGCCGGTCGGACGGCCACTTCACACCCGCGAGCACGATCCAGGGCAGGAAACAGAGGATGGACAGTGCGTAGCGCACCGCCAGGAATTTCATGGGCGGTGCGTGCGGCATGCCGTAGCGCGCGACGATGAAGCCCGTGCTCCAGATCAGCACGAACACCCAGGGCATGGCGCGCAGCCATGCGTTGTCTCGGTTCGCTGGCGTCATCAGCGCGAGCGGGCCCGGATTTCGGGCAAGGCCTTCTGCAGGTAATACACCATGGACCAAATCGTCAGCACCGCCGAGATCCAGATCAGCCAGGTGCCCCACAGGTGGGTGTCGATCACGCCGAACAGATGGCCGTTGTACAGCAGGAAAGGGATCGCGGTCATCTGCACCGCCGTCTTGAGTTTGCCCACCATGTGCACCGCCACGCTCTTGGTGGCACCGATGATGGCCATCCATTCGCGCAGCGACGAAATGGCGATCTCGCGGCCGATGATGATGAGGGCCACGAACACGTCGGCACGTTCCAGATGCACCAGCACCAGCAGGCTGGCACAGACCAGGAACTTGTCGGCCACCGGGTCGAGGAATGCGCCAAAAGCCGAGGTCTGGTTGAGCCGGCGAGCCAGGTAGCCGTCGGCCCAGTCGGTGGCGGCAAACACCACGAACATCACCGTCGCGATCAGGTTCTGTTCTTTGGCACTCATGCCTTCCAGATAGAACACCCCAATGATCAGCGGGATGGCGACGATGCGCGCCCAGGTCAGCAAGGTGGGAAGGTTGAAAAACATGGAGGGATTATGGAGGGATGTCCGGGCCGACCGAAAAAGACCGGCGGGCCAGAGCATGCAGTGAAGGGTCAAGGCCGGCAATGGTTACATTTGTACACTGCTTCAAACACCGGCCAAAGCCAAACCAGGGGTTCACCACCGCCCCCCGATCCCGGGGACCTCGTGATCCACGCAGTTTTTCCTGCAAAAGCCTTTCCACCAGCCCACCGGTTTTTCCATGAGCAGCCACGAGCCAGACCGCGTTGCGGGCCCGCGCCACTACACCTTGCGTTTCACGCTGGTGGCCGCCTTCGCCGGCGTCACGCTGCTGGTCGGGTTGATCATCAGCGCCGCCACGACCCATCTGGTGGGGGGCTTCGTGAACGACGAATTCCGGCTGAGGCTGGCCGACCTGGCGGCCGTCGCCGCCAGCCAGATCGATGTGCCGGCGCACCACCGTTTGCAGCAGGCGGCCGATCAGGACAGCCCGGCGTACACGGCGCTGCGCCAGCAATTGCGCGATATCCGCGATCGCGGCACGCACATCCGGTTCGTCTACACCATGCGCCAGCGGCCCGACGGACAGATCGTGTTCGTGGTCGACGGCGAAGAAGACCCCGCGGCATTCAGCCCCCTGGGTGATGTCTACACCGACGTCGCGCCGGAGCTGCTCAGTGCGTTCGCGGCCCGTCCCGGTTCACCCGCGTCTTTTGTGACGGCCCGGTTCTACACCGACGCCTGGGGCACCTGGATGTCGGCTTTTGCCCCCCTGTACCTGCCCGATGGACGCCTCGACGCGGTGCTCGGCATGGACATCTCCGCGCACCGCGTCCTGGCGCAGGAGCGGCAGCACCAGATCGTGATCTGGGCGGTGTGCGCTGCGTTGATCCTGCTCTTCATGCCCGTGGCCTACGTCATCGCCCAGCGCCTGCGCCGCCCCTTGTCGCAGCTCGAAGCCGAGATGATGAAGGTCAAGCAGTTCGATCTCGACAGCGCGCCGACCATCCGCTCCCGCATCATCGAAATCAACGGCATGGTGCAGCAGCTGGAGAACATGAAGTCGGGCCTGCGCTCGTTCCAGAAATACGTGCCCGCCGACCTGGTGCGCCGGCTGATGGCCCGAGGTGTGGATGCCGAGCTGGGCGGCACGCAACAGGATCTGACGATTTTCATGTCGGATGTGGAAGGGTTCACCGCCATGGCCGAACGCCTCGCACCGGCCGATCTGGTGCACCACCTGGGCGAGTACCTGACCGCCGTGACGGGCAGCCTGCTCGAAACCGGGGCCACAGTCGACCAGTACATCGGCGATGCGATCCTGGCGTTCTGGAACGCGCCGGAGCCCACGGCGGACCACGCGCTGCGCGCCTGCCGGGCGGCGCTCGACAGCCAGACACAGACCACCGGGCTGAACCGGAAGTGGGCCGCCGAAGGGCGGAACGTGGTGTTCAGGACGCGCATCGGCATCAACACGGGTGAAGCGATCGTGGGCAACATCGGCTCGGTCGACCGCATGAGCTACACCATCATCGGCGACCAGGTCAATCTGGTGAGCCGGCTGGAAGCCGCGAACAAGTTCTACGGCACGTCCATCCTGCTGTCGGAAAACACCTTCCAGCAGGTCCACACCGTGTTCGCCACCCGCCTGGTGGATCAGGTGATCGCCTACGGCAAGACCGTGCCGATCCGGGTCTACGAGCTGCTCGGTGAACACGGCCAGCTGCCGGCCGGGCTGGAGGCCATCGCGCGCAGGTACGAAGCGGCGTTCGGACACTACGGCCGCCGCGAGTTCGCGCAGGCCGCTGGGCTGCTGGAAACCAACCTGAGCGGCGACCTCGCCGACCCACCGTCCCGGGTCCTGCTCGACCGCTGCCGGAGGTTCATGATCCAGCCACCCGCGGCCGACTGGGACGGCAGTTTCGTGCTCACGAGCAAATAAAGCGCCGCCTTCGCGCGGTGTCAGTGCAGTGCGCGGTAGATCGCGTCGGCCAGTTCGGTGGAAATGCCTTCGACCGTGCAGAGGTCGTCCACGCTGGCCGAGGCCACGCCGCGCACACCGCCAAACCGTTGCAGCAGGCGGGCACGCTTCTTCGGCCCGACGCCCGGGATGTCTTCGAGCCGGCTGCCGCCGGTACGCACCTTCGCGCGCTGGGCGCGCATGCCGGTGATGGCGAAACGGTGGGCCTCGTCGCGGATCTGGGCGACCAGCATCAGCGCCGCCGAATCGTGGCCCAGGTAGATCTTTTCGCGGCCGTCGGCGAACACCAGCTCTTCGAGTCCCACCTTGCGACCCTCGCCTTTTTCCACACCCACGATGAGCGAGAGGTCCAGGCCGAGCTGCTGGAACACTTCGCGCGCCATGCTGACCTGGCCCTTGCCGCCATCGATCAGCACCAGATCGGGCATGCGCGGCCCGGTGGGCAGGCCGGAGGTGGCGTCGGTGGCGCCTTCGGCTGCGGGTTCTGAAGCGTCCGTCGTCTCGGCGGGCGCAGCCGTTTCTTCGGATTCCGCACGCAGCGCCTCGGCGATCTTGCCGTAGCGACGCAGCAGCACCTGGCGCATGGCGGCGTAGTCGTCGCCGGGCGTGATGCCGTCGATGTTGTAGCGCCGGTACTGCGCGTTCTGCATCTTGTGTGTTTCGAAAACCACGCAAGACGCCTGGGTGGATTCGCCCGCCGTGTGCGAGATGTCGAAACACTCGATGCGCAGCTCGTCCAGGTTGTCGTCCGGCAGCGCCAGCGCCTCGGCCAGCGCGCGCGTGCGGGCCTGCTGCGAGCCCTCTTCGGCGAGCAGGCGAGCGAGCGCGATGTCGGCGTTCTTCTGCGCCATCTCCAGCCAGATGCGGCGGTGCTCGCGCGGCTGGTGCACGGCGTTGATCTTGGCGCCGATCTGCTCGGTCAGCGCATCCAGCAGTGGCTTGCCCACCGGATGGCTGGTCACCAGGGTGTGCGGCATCGCAATGCCCAGGTAGTGCTGGGCGATGAAGGCTTCGAGCACCTGCACCGCCACGCGCTCGACCGGGTCGGCGCTGTGACTGCCCTCTTCCGCCATCAGGCTGTCGATCTGGGTGGCGTCTTCCACATGGGCCGGGAAATACGGCCGGTCGCCGAGGTGGCGGCCGCCGCGGATCATGGCCAGGTTCACGCAGGCGCGACCACCCTGCACTTTCACGGCGAGCACGTCCACGTCCTTGTCGGACACGTTGTCCACCGCCTGCTGGTGCAGCACCTTGGACAGCGCGCTCATCTGGTTGCGGATCTCGGCCGCCTGCTCGAATTCGAGCTTTTCGGCGTGCGCCATCATGCGCGCCTCCAGCTCGTCCAGCACGGCCTGGGTTTCGCCGCGCAGGAAGCGTTCCGCCGCGGCCACGTCGCGGCCATAAGCCTCACTGTCCACCAGGTCCACGCAGGGCCCGCTGCAGCGCTTGATCTGGTACAGCAGGCAGGGCCGGGTGCGGTTGGCGAACACCGTGTCTTCGCAGGTGCGCAGCCGGAACACCTTCTGCAGCAGCGTGATGGACTCCTTCACCGCCCATGCGCTGGGGTACGGGCCGTAGTAGCTGTGGCGCTTGTCCACCACGCCGCGGTAGTAGGCCATGCGCGGAAACGCGATCGACGGCACCGGCCTGGCGCCTGCGGTGCGGAAGGTCTCGCGGGTGCCGGTGATCTTGAGGTAGGGGTAGCTCTTGTCGTCCCGGAACAGGATGTTGAACTTCGGCGCCAGCGTCTTGATGAGGTTGTTTTCCAGCAGCAGCGCTTCGGCCTCGGAGCGCACCACCGTGGTCTCCATGCGCACGATCTTGCCCACCATGTGACCGATGCGCGTGCCGCCGTGGGTCTTCTGGAAATAGCTGCTGACGCGCTTCTTCAGGTTGCGCGCCTTGCCAACGTAGAGCAGTTGCCCCTGGGCGTCAAAGTAGCGGTACACCCCCGGCAAGCCCGGCAGGGCCGCGACTTCGCTGAGCAGTTGTTCGGAATGCGGTGTTTCGGATTCGGATTCGGGGCGGGACATGGGCGGTATTGTGAACGGCGCACCCGCCGCCTGCGGCGCTGGCCGGTGGCAAGATCACGCCCATGTCGACCAACGATCCTTCCGCACCCACCCCGGACACCCCCTTGCGCTGGGACATCTTCTGCCAGGTCATCGACAACCTTGGCGACATCGGCGTCTGCTGGCGCTTCTGCGCCGGCCTGGCCGCCCGGGGGCACACCGTGCGGCTGTGGATCGACGCGCCGGAGGATCTGCGCTGGATGGTCCCCGGTGCGCTGGAAGGTCACATCGAGGGCGTGCGGGTGCTGCCGTGGACCGAGCCGCTGGCGCCGGGCCTGCTGGAAGGGCTGACGCCGGCCGACGTCTGGATCGAAACCTTCGGCTGCCGCCCGCCGCCCGAAGCGCTGGAACACCGGGCTGCTGCCATCGCCGCTGGTGGCCCGGCGCCGGTGTGGATCAACCTCGAATACCTGAGCGCCGAGCCCTACGTGGAGCGCTCGCACCGGCTGCCCTCGCTGGTGTCTGACGGGCCGCTGCGCGGCGTGGGCAAGTGGTTTTTCTACCCCGGTTTCACGGCCGCCACCGGCGGCCTGCTGCGGGAGCAGGACCTGCCCGAGCGGCAAGCTGCCTTCAACGCCGGCGCATGGCTCGCTGCGCACGACCTGCCCCGCACCGACCAGCCGCGCGCCAGCCTTTTCTGCTACGAACCCGCCGCCCTGCCCGCGCTGCTGCAACAGGCCGGTCAGGACGGCGCCAGCGACTGGCTGGTCACCGCCGGACGCGCGGCCGATGCCGTGACCGCCGCCCAGGCGCAGGGGCTGGACGCGGGCCAGGCCACCCTGCACCGCCTGGCGCGCCTGACCCAGCGCGACTACGACCACCTGCTCTGGGCCTGCGATCTCAATTTCGTGCGCGGCGAGGACTCGCTGGTGCGAGCGCTGTGGGCCGGACAACCGCTGGTGTGGCACATCTACCCGCAGCACGACAACGCACACCACGCCAAGCTGGAAGCCTTTCTGGACTGGCTGCAGGCGCCCGATTCGCTGCGCGCGTTTCACCGCCTCTGGAACGGCATGACCAGCGCCCAACGCGTCTGGCCGGGCTGGCGCGAGGTGGCCAGCTGGCGCCCTTGTCTGCTGGCCGCACGCGAGCGCCTGCTGGCCCAACCCGACCTGGTCAGCCAGTTGCTCGATTTCATTGCCGAAAAGCGATAAAATTCAAGGCTTTGCAGAAAACTGGACCACCAGACCCCGGCGGCCGTTTCCTGAGCGCCATCTGCTTAGCCGCACAGATCGCCCCTATCAGCACAGTTCCCGGGTTTGCACCCATGCACGGAACACGCGGCCCAACTGTTGGAAACCTTATGAAAATCGCTCAAGAACTCCGCGCCGGCAACGTCATCATGCACGGCAAGGACCCGATGATCGTCCTGAAAACCGAATACGCCCGTGGCGGCCGCGGTGCAGCCACCGTGCGTCTGAAGCTCAAGGCCCTGTTGAACAACATGGCCACCGAAGTCGTCTGCCGCGCCGACGACAAGATGGACCAGATCATTCTGGACAAGAAGGAGTGCACCTACTCCTACTTCGCCGACCCCATGTACGTCTGCATGGACAGCGAATACAACCAGTACGAAGTCGAAGCCGAAAACATGGGCGACGCCCTGAACTACCTCGAAGACGGCATGACCGTTGAAGTGGTGTTCTACGACGGCAAGGCCATCTCGGTCGAACTGCCGACCAGCGTCGAGCGCGTGATCACCTGGACCGAACCCGCCGTCAAGGGCGACACGTCCGGCAAGGTGCTCAAGCCCGCCAAGATCGCCACAGGCTTTGAAGTCGCCGTGCCACTGTTCGTGGCCCAGGACGACAAGATCGAAATCGACACCCGCACCGGCGAATACCGCAAGCGCGTCTGAGGATTTGAGCCCCCACGCTCCGCCGCTGCGCGGGTCGCTGCCCCCCCGAGGGGCGCGTTTCGGCTTGGGGCGGCCCGGCGCCGAAACCCCGGTTCATTGAAAAGGCTCCTGCGGGAGCCTTTTCGCTTTCATCAAGGCCCACATGGACCTCATCGCCCGCATCGCCGACGTCATCATCCCGGTGTTCCTGATCGTGGCCATCGGCTACGGTTACGCGCGCCGCCGGCCGCCCGACCTGACGGTGTTCAACCGCATTGCGCTGGACGTGCTGGCGCCCGTGCTGGTGTACTCGGCGCTCGCGGCCAAGGACTTCCGCCTCGCTGACCATGTGCCGCTGCTGATCGGTGGCACAGTGCTGATCCTCGGTGGCGGCCTGCTGGCCTGGCCGCTGGCCCGCGCGTTTGGTGCCCAGCCGCGCACCCTCGTGCCGGTGGTGATGTTCAACAACTGCGGCAACATGGGCCTGCCGCTGGCCCTGCTGGCGTTTGGACCTGCGAACTTCGGCGCCGCGGTGGCGCTGTTCTCGGTCAGCAACCTGTTTCACTTTTCCCTCGGTGCGCGCATCACCAGCGCTTCGGCCCGCACGCGCGACCTGCTCACCAGCCCGCTGATGATCGGCACCGCGCTGGGCTTTCTGAGCGCGCTGACCGATGTGCGTCCGCCCGACGTGCTGCTCTCGGGCCTCAAACTGCTCGGTGACGCTTTGCTGCCGATGATGCTGTTCGCGCTCGGTGTGCGCCTGACCTCGCTCACCCGCGCAGGTCTGGCACTGGGCTTGCTGGGTGCGCTGGCCCGTCCGCTCATTGGCCTGGCCATCGCCATCCCGCTGGCCTGGGTGCTTGGCCTGGAGGGTGCTGCACGCGGCCAGCTGTTGCTGTTCGCGGCCTTGCCACCGGCCGTGATGCAGTTCATGCTGGCCGACCGTTACCACCAGGAACCCGACAAGGTGGCCGCGATGATCATGCTGGGCAATGCGCTGGCCGTGGTCTTCGTGCCGCTGGCCCTGGCCCTGGGCCTCTGAGCGGCCAGACCGCCAGGACCCCCTCTCATTCACGAACACATCCCAAGGAGCACCCCATGGAAGCCACCCAAGACCTGAACGAACGCCGCCTGGCCGACGCCTGGGCCGAACTGCAGTCGCACTCCAACGAAGGCCGTCCGCTGAAAGCCGACGCCTACCGCCTGGCCTTCGCCGACCCCGAGTTCCTGCTGCGCCGTGAAACGCGCGGCATCCGCTTCCAGCTGGAAATGCTCAAACCCGACCTCGCACAGCGCGACCTGGGCATTGAAAACACCATCGTGGTGTTTGGCAGCGCGCGCGTGCGCGAGCCAGAGATCGCACAGGCGCTTCTACTCGACGCCGAGTCCAGCGGCGACCCCCAGGCCGTGGCCCGTGCCCGCGCCATGGTGCGCAACGCCCGACACTACGAACAGGCGCGCGAATTCGGCCGCATCGTCGCGCGCTACAGCGCCCGCTGCCCGACCGAAGACCAGTTGTTCATCTGCACCGGCGGCGGTCCCGGCATCATGGAGGCGGCCAACCGCGGCGCCCACGACGAGGGCGCGCTCAACGTCGGCCTGAACATCGCCCTGCCCCACGAGCAGGCCGGCAACCCCTACGTCTCTCCCGAGCTCAGCTTCAAGTTCCACTACTTCGCGCTGCGCAAGATGCATTTCATGATGCGCGCCAAGGCGCTGGTGGCCTTCCCCGGCGGTTTCGGCACGCTGGACGAGCTGTTCGAGGTGATCACGCTGGTGCAGTGCAAAAAAGCCAAACCGGTTCCGATCGTGCTGTTCGGCAGCGAACACTGGAAGCGCCTGATCAACCTGGACGTGCTGGTCGAAGAAGGCATGATCGCGCCCGAAGACCTGGAGCTGTTCCACTATGTGGACGATCCGCAGGTGGCGTGGGACTACATCATGAAGTTCTACGACTTGCCCTCGGTCTGACCCCCCTGCACCGCTGTGCGGCTTCCCCCAGGGGGACCACACCTGCGGCCCGGCAGAGCCGGTTCCGCGGTGTGTGCTGGATCAGGCACTTCGCGCCGGCTGCACCTGCAGATCAGTACCCCCCACCGAGCGCCTTGTACAGCGCCACCTGGTTCTGCTGCTGGGCCAGTCGCGTCTGCGTCAGGGCCTGCTGGGTGCTGAACAGCGAACGCTGCGCATCCAGCACGTCGAGGAAGCTGGCGACGCCGTTGCGGTAGCGCAGCTCCGCCAGGCGAAAACGCTCGGCTTCGGCCGTGGCCTGGGCCTGCTGGGCACGCAGCTGATCGCCCAGCGTGGCGCGCCCGGCGAGTGCATCGGCCACTTCGCGGAAAGCCGTCTGGATGGCCTTCTCGTACTGCGCCACCGCCAGTTCCCGGCCCACTTTGGCCGATTCCAGACCGGCCCGGTTGCGACCCGCATCGAAGATCGGCAGCAAGGCCTGCGGCGCCAGCGAGAAGCCCCAGGAACCGCCCTTGAACAGACCTGAGAGTTCGCTGCTGGCCGATCCCACGCTGGCGGTGAGCGAGATGCGCGGGAAAAACGCCGCGCGCGCCGCACCGATGTTGGCGTTCGCCGCGATCAGCGTCTGCTCGGCCTGGCGGATGTCCGGCCGGCGGGTGAGCAGGTCCGACGGCAGGCCGGCGGGCAGGTCGCGGAACAGGGGCTGCGTGGTCACCGCGTCCCTGCCGGGATCGACGAGCCCCGCGGGCAGCGGCTGCCCCACCAGCAGCGTGAGCGCATTGAGGTCCAGCGCACGCTGGCGCTGCTGCTGGGCCAGGGCGGACTCGGCCGTTGCGGTTAGCGACTCGGCCTGGCGCAGGTCCAGCGCCGAGGTAACACCATTGTCAAAGCGCAGCCTGGTCAGGCGCAGCGAATCCCGGCGCGTGGCAAGCGTTCGCTGCGTCAGCGCCAGCAGTTCGTCGCTGGCCTGCAGGCTCAGCCAGGTGCTTGTGACCGAGGCCACCAGGCTGGTCTGCGCCGCGTGGCGCGCTTCTTCGCTGGCCAGGTACTGGGCCAGCGCCACTTCCTTCAGGCTGGCGATCCGACCGAAAAAATCGATCTCCCAGCCGCTCATGGCCAGCCCCGCCGTGTACAGGCTGGTGATGCTGTCGTCGGCATTGCTCTGGCGGCTCCCCGTGGCGGCGAGGTTCAGCGTGGGGAACTGGTCGGCGCGGCGGATCTGGTACTGCGCACGCACCTGCTCGATGTTCAGCGTGGCCACCCGCAGGTCGCGGTTGTTCTTGATCGCCAGCCCGATGAGTTCGCGCAGGCGCGCATCGCTCACGAAGTCCGCCCACGCAACCTCGGCGGCCGGCGTCGCCGCGGCCACCGGCGTCACGCCGGACCACTCTGCGGCAACCGGCGCGGCCGGACGCTCGTAGGTGGGGATGAAGGAGCAGCCGGCCAGCGTCAGGACCGCCAGGGCCAGTGCGCCGCGGCGCATAGTGAGAGAAGAAATCATGTCAGTGGCTCCAGCGCGTATCGAGAAAGACACGACGCAACGAAAGAAGAAGCGCCATCCAGGGCACCGCCGGGCCGGCTTTGCCGGACGGCCAGTGCCGCCCCCTTGAGGGGGTCGCGCGCAGCGCGGCGGGGGTGTTCCATCTCAGTGCGCTCCATGGTGTTCAGCTTCCTCAGCTTCCCGACGGTGCTGGCGATCGCTGCCCTTGAACAGGGTGCGCACCACCACAAAAAAGATCGGCACGAACACCACCGCCAGCACGGTGCCCGTGAGCATGCCGCCGATGACACCGGTGCCGATGGCGCGCTGGCTGGCCGAGCCCGCGCCGGTGGCCAGCGCCAGCGGCAACACACCCAGCGTGAACGCCAGCGAGGTCATGATGATCGGCCGGAACCGGATGTGGGCCGCGGCCAGCGCGGCTTCGATCACGCTTTTGCCCTGCGCCTGCAGGTCCTTGGCGAACTCGATGATCAGGATCGCGTTCTTCGCCGACAGACCGATGATGGTGATCAGGCCCACCTGGAAGTAGACGTCGTTCGAATAGCCCCGCAGCAGCGTCGACAGCAGCACACCGAGCACACCCAGCGGCACCACCAGCACCACGGCCAGCGGAATCGACCAGCTTTCGTACAAGGCCGCGAGCGCGAGGAACACCGCCAGGATGGCGAAGGCGTAAAGGATCATGGCCTGCGAACCGGCAAGCTTTTCTTCGCGCGACTGCCCGGTCCACTCGAAGCCGAAACCCTGCGGCAGCTTGCCCGCCAGTGCTTCCATCTCGGCCATGGCCTGGCCGGTGCTCACGCCCGGCGCGGCGCTGCCGCTGATGCGCATCGACGGGTAGCCGTTGTAGCGCACGGTCTGCATCGGGCCGGTGATCCAGCGTGTGGTGGCAAAGGCCGACAGCGGCACCGCCTGCGCCTTGCTGTTGAGCACGTTGATGCGCAACAGGTCTTCGGGCTGCATGCGCGCCGTGGCATCGGCCTGCACCACCACCCGCTGCAGGCGACCCGCGTTGGGGAAGTCGTTCACGTAGCTGGACCCGAGCGCGGTGCCGATGGCTCCACTGATCGCGTCGAACCCGACGCCCAGGGCGCTGGCTTTCTCGCGGTCGATGTCGATCTGCAGCTGCGGCGCGTCTTCCAGGCCGTCCGGGCGCACCTGCGCCAGCAGCTTGCTCTGCGAGGCCATGCCCAACATCTGGTTGCGCGCCGCCAGCAGCGCGTCGCGGCCACGGCCAGCACGGTCCTGCAGCCGGAAGCTAAAGCCCGACGAAGCCCCGAGCTCGGGAATGGGCGGCGGGCTCAGCGGGAAGATGAACGCATCGCGGATGCCCGACAGCGCACCAAAGGCACGGCCTGCCACGGCCTGGGCTGCGCTGCCTTCGCCGGTGCGTTCGGACCAGTCCTTGAGCGTGACGAAGGCGAGCGCGGCGTTCTGGCCCTGGCCGGAGAAGCTGAAGCCCAGCACACCGACCATGCTCTGCACCTCCGGCTGCTGGAGCATGAAGCCTTCGACCTGCTGCATCACGGCCAGCGTGCGCTCCTGCGTCGCGCCTGGCGGGAGCTGCACGTTGACCAGCAGCGTGCCCTGGTCCTCGTTCGGCAGGAACGAGGTGGGCAGGCGCATGTAGACCACGACCGCAGCGGCCACGATGGCGGCGTAGATCACCAGCGTGCGGCCGGCACGCGGCAGCAGCTTCGCCACGCCACCTTCGTAGCCTTTGGCGGTGCGGGCAAATCCGCGGTTGAACCAGCCGAAGAAGCCGGTCTTGGCGTGGGCATGCCCCGCCTCCACGGGCTTGAGCAGCGTGGCGCAGAGTGCGGGTGTGAGCGACAGCGCCATGAAAGCCGAGAAGGCGATCGACATGCCCATCACCGCGGCGAACTGGCGGTAGATGTTGCCCACCGAGCCGCTGAAAAAGGCCAGCGGCACGAACACGGAGATCAGCACCACGGTGACGCCGATGATGGCGCCCGATATCTGGCCCATGGCCTTGCGCGTGGCCTGCAGCGGCGGCAAGCCTTCTTCGCTCATGATGCGCTCGACGTTCTCCACCACCACGATGGCGTCGTCCACCACGATGCCGATCACCAGCACCATGCCGAACATGGTGAGCACGTTGATCGAGAAGCCCATGGCCATCAGGCCGGCGAACGTGCCCAGCAGCGCCACCGGCACCACGAGGGTTGGAATCAGCGTGTAGCGCCAGTTCTGCAGGAACAGGAACATCACCAGGAACACCAGCGCGACCGCTTCGGCCAGCGTCACGGCCACCTGCTGGATGGAGATCTTCACGAAGCGCGAGCTGTCGTAAGGGATGGCCCAGGTCATGCCCGCGGGGAAAAACTTCTCCAGTTCTGCCATCTTCTCGCGCACCGCTTCGGCCGTGGCCAGCGCATTGCCGCTGGGCGCGAGCTGCACACCAATACCGGTGGACGGCTTGCCGTTCAGGCGCGCCGAGGTGGCATAAGCCTGCGCACCGAGCTCGATGCGGGCCACATCTTTCAGGCGCACAGTGGCGCCGTCGCTGCTGGCGCGCAGCACGATGTTGCCGAACTGCTCCACACTGCCGAGCTGCCCGTTCACGACCACGGTGGCGGCGATGCTCTGACCCGCCACGTTGGGCAGGGCGCCGATTTCACCGGCCGACACCTGCGCGTTCTGGGCGCGGATGGCGGTGGTCACGTCGGCCGCGCTCAGGTTGAAACCGAGCAGCTTGGCCGGATCGAACCAGACGCGCATGGCGCGCTCGGTGCCGAACAACTGGGCCTGGCCCACGCCGGGCAGGCGCTGCAGTTCGGGCACCACGCTGCGCGACGCGTAGTCGCCCAGCGCGACCGGGTTCCAGGCCGGGTCGTCGCTGGAGAGGATGGCGAACAGCAGGAAGTTGCTGCGCGACTTGTCCACCCGTACACCCTGCTGCGTCACCGCCGAGGGCAGGCGCGGCGTGGCGCGTGAGAGCCGGTTTTGCACGTCCACCTGCGCGAGGTCAGCGTTGCTGCCGGGCTCGAAACTCAGCGTGATGCTGCCGGTGCCGTTGGCCTGGGCCACGGCTTCCATGTAGATCAGGCCGGGTGAGCCGTTCATCTCCTGCTCGATGACCGAGAGCACGCTGTCTTCCAGCGTCTTGGCCGAAGCACCGGGGTAGGTGGCGTTGATGACGATGGACGGCGGCGCCACCGGTGGGTACTGCGCGATCGGCAGCTGGGTGATGGACACCGCGCCCAACACCATGATGAAGAGCGCGATCACCCACGCAAAGATGGGCCTGTCGATGAAGAATTTCGCCATATCAGTTTCCGCCGAGCCGCCTCAAGGAGGCTGAAGCCCCCATGGGGGGCAGTGAACACAGTGAACGTGGGGGTCGTGTCATTCCGGGCGCTCCTTACTTCGACGCAGCCGGAGCCGGGGCTTCGGCCGGAGCAGCGGCTGGCGTGGCCGGAGCAGCGCCCGGCGCCTGCCAGGGCACCGCCTTCACGGGTGTGCCCGGGGGCATCATCTGCAGCTTCTGGAAGCCGTCCACCATCACCTGCTCGCCGGCCTTCAGACCGTCCAGCACCACCCATTTCCCGTTCTGCTGGCCGCCAATCTTCACCGTGCGCTTCTCGATCTTGCCGTCGGCGGCAACCACCGACACCGTGTCACCCTGGGCCGAGCGCGTCACCGCCTGCTGCGGCAACGAGATGGCATCGCGCGCCGTGGCCTGCTCCAGGCGCACACGCACATACAGCCCAGGCAGCAACGTGCCACCGGGGTTGGGCACCTCGGCGCGCAGCGTCACCTGCCCGGTGGTGGGATCGACCGTGAGGTCCGAGAACAGCAGGCGTCCCGGCTTGGCGTATTCGCTGCCGTCTTCCAGCACCACACGAACACTGGCCGCGCCAGCGCCGGCCCCCTTGAGCTGGCCACTGGCCAGCGCGCGCTGCAGCTTCATGGCTTCGGCGGCGGATTGGGTGAAGTTCACAAACAGCGGGTCCACCTGCTGGATCAAGGCCAGCGGGGTCGCTTCGCCCTGGCCCACCAGGGCGCCCTCGGTCACCAGGGCGCGTCCGATGCGTCCACCGATCGGCGCCGTGACATTGGCGTAACCCAGGTTGATGCCAGCCGTCTGCACCGCAGCCCTGGCCACGGCCACATCGGCCTCGGCGGCTTTCTGGGCGGCTTCGGCGTTCGCGAATTCCTGCTGGCTGATGGCGTTTTCTGCCACCAGCGGCTTGTAGCGCGCGGCCAGTGCCGACGCCTGGGCGAGGTTGGCCTCGGCCCGCGCCAGACCGGCCCGCGCGCTCTGCAGCGTGGCCTGGTAGGGCGCCGCATCAATGCGGAACAGCGCCTGGCCAGCCTTCACGTCGCTGCCTTCCTTGAACAGGCGCTGCTGCAGGATGCCCGCCGCCCGAGCCCGCACCTGCGCCACACGCGAGGCCTCCAGCCGGCCCGGCAACTCCGTCTGCAAGCCCACGTCACCCGGCGCCACCGTGACCACACCGACCTCGGGTGCCGGCATGCCGCCACCCGGCGGCGCCGCGGCGGGCGCCTCGGCCTTGCCACAGGCGATCAGCAGCACGGCCACGGAGATCACCGACAGGCGGCGGGCCCACGACGCCGACCGACCGGGAGTCGCCAGCGAGGGATTGAACAAATCGGAAGGCTGGGGACTCTGGGCAGGCATGGGAATCCTTGAAGGCATGAAATCGGGGGAGCCGCCTGAAAGAGCGGCCGGCATGGCCGTCGCGGGGATACCCAACGAAGGCGAGGGGTTGAAGTATACATACATCCTTGAATGTATGTATAGTCAGACGGACACAAGTCCCCATCTTCACGTGGGGACATTCGACAGGAGACATGACATGGTTCGCCGCACCAAAGCCGATGCCGAGGCCACACGCCACAGCCTGCTTGACGCAGCCGAGCGCCTGTTTCAGGAGCGCGGCGTTTCACGCACCTCGCTCAACGACATTGCCGTGGCCGCCGGCACCACCCGAGGCGCCATCTACTGGCACTTCAAGGACAAAGCCGATCTATTCAACGCGATGATGGAACGCGTCACTTTGCCTCTGGAAGAAACCCTGGCAGGCATAGGGAAAAAGGCCTCCGCCCTCGACAACCCGCTGCAGCCGCTGCGCGACGCCATTGCGCACGCGCTGCACAAGGCCGCCACCGACGAGCAGACGCGGCGCGTGTTCGAGATCGCGACCCTGCAAGTGGAATACAACGACGAAATGCACGCGGTGCGCGCGCGTCACCTTCAGGGTCGCAACGAGTGCGTGCAGCAGACCGCCAAAGTGTTGCGCTCGGCGGCAGACCACCAGGGCATGACGCTTGCCGTCCCGGTGCAGTGCGCGGCGCTGGGGCTGCACGTGATGATTGACGGCCTGATCCAGAACTGGTTGCTCGACACCCAGGCGTTCGACCTCCGGCGTTGCGGCCGGCAGGTGGTCGACACCTATCTGAACGGCCTGGGCTTCAGTCAGCCGGGCGCCCGGGCACCGCGTCGTCCGGCGCAGGCGCCCGCGACGGCAGTTTCAGATGCAGCGCTGCCTGCGCCAGCAGGTTCGCCGACACGGGTGCGGTCACAAACAGAAACAGCGTGATCAGCAACTCGGCAATGCCCGGGCGACCGTGTCCCACGGACACCAGCATCGACGCGATCAGCACACCGCCCACCCCCAGCGTGGACGCCTTGGTGGGCGCGTGCAGGCGCATGTAGAAGTCGGGCAGCCGCACCAGGCCAATGGCGCCCACCAGCAGAAAGAACGCCGCGATCACGATCACCGCGGCAGCGGTCCATTCGATGAAGGGATTCATTCTCACTGCTCCTTCATTCCACCACGTCACCGCGGCTGAGGTAACGCGCCAGACCCACCGTGGAAGCAAAACCCAGCATCGCCACCAGCAGCGCGCCCTCGAACAGCAGCGCTGTGTTCCAGCGGATGCCCAGCAGCACGATCAGCGCCACGGCATTCATGTAGAGCGTGTCCAGCGCGAGCACGCGATCGGTGGGCGTCGGGCCACGCAGCAGGCGCACCGCACACAAGAGCACGGCCAGCGTCACCGCGGCGATACCGATGTTCAGCGCCATGTCGAGCACATTCATGTGGGGCTCCCGGGTTCGAGGTGGAAGGCGCGCAGCAGCGGCGCCTCATAGCGTTGTTTCATGTCAGCGGCCATGGCGGCCGGGTCGTCACAATTGAGCGCGTGCACCAGGATCACGCCCCGCTCTTCATCGATCACGGCCGACACGGTGCCCGGCGTGGTGGTGATGATGCTGGCAAACAGGGCGTTCACCCGGTGGTGCTTGCTGGCCAGCGGCACCGGGATCCAGCCCGGCTGCATGCGGTCCAAGGGCCCGAGCACCAGCTTGGCGACCACGATGTTGGACACCACGATGTCCCACAGCACCACGGCCATGAGGCGCAAGGCGGTGGGCCAATGCAGCACGCTGGCCTGCGTCAGAAAGGGCCGCAGCAGGCGCGGAATGATCAGTCCGATCAGCACCGCCGAGAGCAGATGCACCGGCTCCACGCTGTGCGAAAGCGCCAGCCAGCTCGCCGCCAGCAGCACCGACAGCACGGGATGCGCAAACCATCCGCTGGCGGGGTAGCGCTTGGTGCTCTTGTTGACCGTGGGCGTGATCGGGCTCATGGCAGGACCTTCGCGGGAGCCGCCTCGACGGCGGGAGTGGCGTCAGCTGGCGCAGCGCGCGAACCGTCATAGGGGCGTGTCGTGTTCGCCTTGGTACCGCCTTGTGAGCCGAGAACGGCGTCGGCGTAGGCAGCGGTGTCCGCCAGCTGCACGGCCGCGGCGTCGGTGTAGCGCTTGACCGGCGAGGCCATCACGGCCAGTGCCACCGTGATCGCCATGAAGGCCCAGGCCCCCGACATCAGCTTGGCGCTGGCGCCCGACGCCACCTCGACGGCGCCCACGTCCGGTTGCACGTGCCAGAACACGATCACCCCGGCGCGCGCCAGACCCACGATGGTGAAGAAGCCCACCAGCAGCACCACGCTCCACACCCAGGCCTGCGCAGCGAGCCCCGAAGCGCTCTGCAGGATCATGAGCTTGCCCAGAAAACCCGGCAGCGGCGGCAGTCCGGCCGCCGACGCGGCCCCGAACAGCATCATCATGCCCAGCAGCACCGGCTCGCGCAGGGCCACCGCCGGGCGCAGCTTGTCGCCCGCCTCGCCGCGTTGCGCGGCCATGAGCTCCACCAGCAGGAACAGGCCCGCGATCACGATGGTGCTGTGCAGCGTGTAGTACAGCGCGGCCGACAGCGTCTCGGGCGTGAACAGACCCACACCGGCCAAGATCGTGCCCACCGAAGACACGGTGAGGTAGGCCACCATGCGGCTCATGCTGTGCGCGGCCAGCGCACCGAGCGCACCCAGCACGCTGGTGGTCAGCGCCAACGGCAGCAGCCAGGCCTGTGCCGCCAGACTGGCCTCGCCCGCCTCGACGCCGAAGATGCCCCAGTGGGTGCGGATGATGCTGTAGACCCCCACCTTGGTCATGATGGCAAACAGCGCCGCCACCGGCGCGCTCGCCGAGGCGTAGGTACCAGGCAGCCAGAAATACAGCGGCACCAGCGCGGCCTTGAGGCCAAACACCACCAGCAGGATCAACGCCGCGGCGCGCGCGATCAGGGCCGAGTCGCCCGTGAGCTGCGCCACGCGCAAGGCCAGATCGGCCATGTTCAGCGTGCCGGTAACGGCATAGATCATCGCCAGCCCGATCAGGAACAGGCCCGAGCCCGCCAGGTTGAGCACCACGTAATGGATGCCCATGCGCGCGCGCTCGCGGCCCTGCCCGTGCAGCAGCAGCACGTAGGACGCGATCAGCAGCACCTCGAAGAACACGAACAGGTTGAACAGGTCACCGGTCAGGAAGGCACCACACAGCCCCATGAGCTGGAACTGGAAGATGGCGTGAAAGTGGCGACCACGCTGGTCCCAGCCGCCCGTGGCGTACCAGAGCACGGGCGCCGCCACCAGATAGGTCAGCAGCACCATCAAGGCCGAGAGCCGGTCGAGCACCAACACGATGCCAAAGGGCGCCGGCCACTCGCCGAGCTGGTAGACCACCAGCTCGCCGTTGCCAGCGCGCCAGACCAGGCCGGCGGCCATCACCGAGCCGAGCAGCACCGAAGCCAGACTAAGCCGGCGGCGCCAGCGCACGCGCGCGCCGTCGTGCCCGCCGCCCTGCCCCGACATGCCACCAAAGTCACCCAGCAACAACAGCCCCATCGCGGTGAACGAAGGCAGCAGCACCGACAGCACTGGCGCATGCTGCAGCCAGAAAGCGAAGATTGATGCAGCCATCAGTTGCGCTCCCCGTGGCGGACCGTGGGCGCGGCCGGCGATCGACCGGGCGCACGGCCGGGTTCGTGGCCGTCCACATGGTCGCTGCCGCTTTCATGGCGGTTGCGCAGCGCCAGCTCGATCACGAAACCCGTGGTCGCAAAGCCGATCACGATGGCCGTGAGCACCAGCGCCTGCGGCAGCGGGTCGGCCACAGGGCCCTCGCCCACCAGGATGGGCTGGGCGTTGGACCACAGGCGCCCCATCACGAAGATGAACACGTTGACCGCGTAGCCGAACAGCGACAGGCCCAGCACCACCGGGAAGCTGCGCCCGCGCAGCATCAGGTAGATGCCGCAGGCGGTGACGAAACCGATGCCCGTGGCCAGCAGGAATTCCATGCTCATCATGATTGGCCTCCGGCCGTTGCGGTGAGGGTGGAGGACGGCTCGCCTTCACGGCTCACCGATCCCAGCACCGAGATGGTCAGCAGGGTCGAACCCACCACCGTGAGGTAGACACCGAGGTCGAACAGCGCGGCCGAGGCCAGCGGCAGTTCACCCAGCAGCGGCACATGCGGGTGCCCGTGCGCGCTGGTCATGAACGGCCGGCTCCAGAAGAAGGCGCCCGCACCGGTCAGGCCGGCAATCGACAGGCCGGCGCCGATCCAGCGCACGAAGCGGCGTCCGGACTGTGCGCGCAGCATGGCTTCGGCGTTCGCCTGGCCCAGCGCCATGAACTGCAGCACCAGCGCAACCGCCGTGATCAGGCCGGCAATGAAGCCGCCGCCCGGCAGGTTGTGGCCGCGCATGAAGATGTAGAGCGTGAACACCAGCGCGAGCGGCAGCACGACCGAAGCCGCCACGCGCAGCAGCAGCGGCTGGGCCGCAAAGGTCCAGGGCAGCCCTTGCGGGTCGGTCAGGGGCCGGCGCGTGCGCATGCCGTCCATCAGCGCGAGCACGCCGATGGCCGCGATGCCCAGCACCGTGATCTCGCCGAAGGTGTCGTAGCCGCGGAAGTCAACCAGGATCACGTTGACCACGTTGGTGCCACCGCCCACCGGCAGCGATTTCTCCAGGAAGTACCAGGAGATGGAGTCGTGGTTGCGCGTGAGCAGCACCCAAGCCACCCAGGCCACGCCCGCGCCACCCGCGAGCGCCATCACGCCATCGCGCGTGCGGCGCAGCGCCGTCGATTCGCGCGGTGAGTACTGCGGCAGCAGCGCCAGACCCATCAGCAGCAGCACGGTGGACACCACCTCGACCGATAACTGTGTCAGCGCCAGATCAGGCGCCGACAGGCTCACAAAGGTCAACGACGTGACCAGCCCGACCACCCCCACCAGCACCACCGACTGGAAGCGCTGTCGGTGCGTGAACACCAGCGCCAGGCAGGTCGCGGCCAGCAGCAGCCACACCGCGATGGCCAGCGGCGATGCGGGCAACAGCTCGCGCGAACCCGCGCCAATGCCCTGCCCGACCAGTTGCGACGACGCCACCACCACCGCTGCGCCCATCAGCCAGACCAGGTAAAGCTGCAGCGAACCGGTTTCCAAACGGATGGAGATGCGCCCGGCGAGCGCGAACAGGCCGTCGATCAGGCCCTCGAAGATCTGCCGCCCGGTGGCCGGGCCGAACCAGGTCTCGGATTCGATGCGGTGCATGCGCTTGCCACTCGCCAGCAGGAAGTACAGGCCGGCGCCCGCGGCCAGCGCGATCGCGCTCATGAGCAGCGGCAGGTTGAAGCCGTGCCAGATCGCCAGGTGGTAGTCGGGCAGCGGCTGACCCGCCAGCGCCGTGGCCGCCACATGCACCAGCGGCCCGAAGGTGATGGCGGGCAACAGGCCCACGACGATGCACATCGTCACCAGCAGCATGGCCGGCAGCTTCATGCCCAATGGCGGCTCGTGCGGGTGCGTGTTCGGCACGTCACCCAGCTCGCCATTGAAATACGTGTCGTGCACAAATCGCAGCGAGTAGGCCACGCTGAACACGCCCGCCAGCGTCACCAGCGCAGGCACCACCCAGCCCCACAGGCCCGAGGTGCCCACCACCGCCTCGGTGAAAAACATCTCCTTGGACAGGAAACCGTTGGTCAGCGGCACGCCCGCCATCGACGCGGCCGCCACCATGGACAGCGTGGCCGTCCAGGGCATGAACTTCCAGAGGCCCCCGAGCTGCCGCATGTCACGCGAATGCGTCTCGTGGTCCACGATGCCGGCGATCATGAACAGCGAGGCCTTGAACGTGGCGTGGTTGAGCACGTGGAACACCGCGGCCACGGCGGCCAGCGGCGAACCCAGCCCGACCAGGAAAACGATCAGGCCCAGGTGGCTCACGGTGGAATACGCGAGCAGGCCCTTGAGGTCGTGCTTGAAGAGCGCGATGAACGCGGCGAACAGCACCGTCGCCAGACCGGTCGCGGTCACGATCACCTCGAACCAGCCCGACCCGGCCAGCACCGGGTACATGCGCATCAGCAGGAACACGCCGGCCTTCACCATGGTGGCCGAGTGCAGGTAGGCCGACACCGGCGTGGGCGCGGCCATGGCGTCGGGCAGCCAGAAGTGGAACGGGAACTGCGCGCTCTTGGTGAAGGCGCCGAGCAGGATCAGCAGCAGCGCCGGCACAAACAGCGGATCGGCCTGGATCATGGCCACGCTCCCCAGCATCTCGCTGAGTTCGTAGGTGCCCGCGATCTGCCCCAGCAGCACGAAGCCGCCCAGCATGGCCAGACCGCCTCCCCCGGTCACGGCCAGCGCCTGGCGCGCGCCGGCCCGTGCATCGGCCCTGTGGCTCCAGAAGCCGATCAGCAGGAAAGACGACAGGCTGGTGAGCTCCCAGAACACCACCAGCAGCAGCAGGTTGTCTGACAGCGCCACGCCCAGCATGGCCGCCATGAACAGCATCATCTCGCTGTAGAACTTGCCGGGTGAGTCCTTCGGGCTGAGGTAGAAGTGCGCGTAGAGCACGATCAGCAGGCCGATGAACAGGATCAGGCCCGCGAACAGCAGCGACAGGCCATCGAGCCGGAACGTCAGGGCCAGCCCGATCTCGGGCACCCAGGCCCAGACGTTACGCACGGTCTCGCCCGCCATCACGGCCGGCGCATGGCTCAGCAGCAAGGCCAGGCTGGCGGCCGTGACCGCACCGGCGGCACACGCGGTCAACAGACGGGATTTCGACCCCAGCCAGAACGTGGCTGCGGTGCCCAGCAAAAGCGGCAGCAGGACGATCAATAACAGCACGGCTCTTCTTTCAAGTAGGTTTGCGATTCTAGAAGGCTCGCGCGCCCTACCGCCCCGAAGGCCACCGTCCGCGCTTTGCGGGAGCGCGAACTCAGTGCCGCTCGGGGCCACCCAGGGTCGGGCGCAAGGTCCAGGCCAGGCGCGAACCCAGCCCCACCACCGCACCCACCGCCCAGAACACACCGGCCACGCCCACCACCACTCCGGCCGATACGAACAGCAGCGGCATCACCACGCTGGAGCCGTTGATGGCCATGGCCCGCAGGCCAAGCGCCTCGCCATGGCGGTGCGTCGGCGTGATCTGGTGCAGCGTGCTCATGATCATGGGCTGCACCGACCCCAGCGCGAGCCCCAGCCCGATGGACAAGGCGCCCATGGCCCAGGCCGCGTGAACCAGCGGGTACACCGAGAACAGCAGTGCGGTGATGACCATGGCCGAGCCGATCACCACCGACTCGCGCAGGTGCGCCGCCAGCCAGGGCATGGCCAGCCGGATCGCCGTGGCCGCCAGCGCGAACGCGCCCAGGATGGACCCGATCACCGTGGCGCTGAGATCGCGTTCGTGGCCGATCACCGGCACCAGGAAGGTGTGCACGTCCCAGCACGAGGACAGCATCCAGTTGATCAGCATGAGGCGCCGGAAGGTGGTTTCGCGCAGCAGGTTCCACGACGATCCGCTGGTGTTGCGCAGCGCCGGTGCCACCGGCTCGTGTTCCACCGCGCTGCGCACCCAGAACCAGGCCAGCGAGGGCAGCAGGGCCAGCAGCAGGTAGGCCGCGCGGAAACCCCAGGCATCGATCATCAACCCGGCCGCGAACGGCCCGAGGAAGTTGGAGATGGACGGCCCGATCGCCATCCAGCTGAACACCTGCTTGAGCTCGGTGGGGTTGGAGGCCAGACGCCCCACGTGGCGCTGCAGCGCGATCATGGCCAGGCCCGTGGCCGCGCCACACGCCAGCGCCGTCAGGCACAACACGGGAAAAACCGGAAAGGCCACCGCAGCCGCCGCGCCCAGCGTGGCCGTGCCGATGGACAGGGCAAACGGCTTCTTGAGCCCACGCCGGTCGGCGTAGCGACCCGCGGGTAGCGCCAGGAACACCTGAGCCAGCGCAAACAGCGCCAGCAACATGCCCACCGCCGCGGGGCTGTAGCCCTCGCGCAGCGCCATCAGCGGCGCGGCCATGCGAAAGCCGGTCATGCATGCGTGCAGGCTGACCTGCGCCGCGATCAGGCGCGCGAGCCCGGCGCGCAGGCGGGTGCTCAAACCTCCCCGCGGTCGTTGGGATCGAGCGGCAGCAGCGCGGCGGCCTGCTCCTGCGGCAACGCCTCCACCGTCTTGAGCGCCCGGCTCATGGCGCGGCTGCGCGTCTCGGCGCTGTCCAGCGTGTTGAGCACGGTCTGCGTCTGGGCCTTGACCTTGGACAACACGTCGCCAAACTTGCCGAACTCGGTCTTGACCGCGCCCAGCACCTGCCAGACCTCGCTGCTGCGCTTCTCCAGCGCCAGCGTGCGAAAGCCCATCTGCAGCGAATTGAGCATGGCCATCAGCGTGGTCGGCCCGGCCAGCGTGACGCGGTACTCGCGCTGCAAGACTTCCATCAGCCCCGGGCGGCGCAGCACCTCGGCGTAGAGCCCTTCGGTGGGCAGGAACAGGATGGCGAAGTCGGTCGTGTGCGGTGGCTCCAGGTACTTGTCGGCCATGCTTTTGGCTTCGAGCTTGATGCGCTGCTCCAGCCCACGCGCGGCCAGTTCGGCGCCCTCCACGTCGGCACGCTGCTGCGCATCGAGCAGGCGCTCGTAGTCTTCGTTCGGGAACTTGGCGTCGATCGGCAGCCAGCACGGCGCGCCATCGTCACCGCGGCCTGGCAGCTTGATCGCGAAGTCCACCACGTTGCGGCTGCCCGGGCGTGTGGCCACCTGTGTCGCGTACTGGTCGGGCGCAAAAACCTGCTCCAGCAAGGCACCAAGCTGCGCTTCGCCGAACATGCCGCGGGTCTTCACGTTGGTCAGCAGGTGCTTCAGGTCGCCCACACCCTGCGCCAGCGTCTGCATCTCGCCCAGGCCCTTGTGCACCTGCTCCAGCCGGTCGGCCACCTGCTTGAAGCTCTCGCCCAGGCGCGCCTGCAGCGTGCTCTGCAGTTTTTCATCGACGGTCGCGCGCATCTCGTCGAGTTTGGCGGCGTTGGTCTGCTGCAGCTGGGCCAGCTGGCTTTCCAGCGTGGCACGCACCTCGCTCAGACGCTGCTGGTTGCTTTCCATCATGGCCTTGAGCTGCTGGGTGATGGTGTCGCCCAGCGTGCCACGCAGCTGCATCAGCTGCTGCGCAAAGGCGTCGATCTGTGCATTCTGCGTGCGCGTGGCCTCGGCCGCCTGCTGACCCATGCCCAGGCTGATGGCCTGCAGCTGATGCGTCAGCGTATCGCCCAGGGTGCCACGCAGTTGCAGCAGCTGCTGGGCGAACGCGTCAAGCTGGGTGTTCTGCGTGCGTGTGGCTTCAGCGTCCTGTCGCGTGAGCGTTTCCTGGAAGGTGGCCAGGGTCTGCTGGATCTCCTGCCGGCCACCGCGGGCGTTGTCGGTGATCTCGCGGCGCAGCTCGCTCTCCACACGCTCGATGCGTTGCGTGGCCTGCTGGCCCTGGCTTTGCAGCGCGGCCAGCACCTGCTGGCGCTGGGCCGCTTCTTCAGCGTTGGCGGGTGGGCGGCGCTGCAGCAGCCACAGCAGGAGCAAGGCGTTCACCACGCCCAGGGCGAGCATGGTCCAGTTGAGCAAGTCGTCGTTCATGCCCGCATCGTACCGTCCCTCAGACGAAGAACAGCCAGGTCATCACGGCGAACAATGGCACCAGGATGCCCACCGACCAGACCATGTAGCCGAAGAAACTCGGCATCTTCACACCACGGTCTTCCGCGATGGCTTTGACCATCAGGTTGGGCGCATTGCCGATGTAACTGTTGGCGCCCATGAACACCGCGCCTGTCGAGATCGCCACCAGCGTGGGCGCCAGCGTGGTCATGAGCACGGCCGGATCCCCGCCCGCGGTGTTGAAGAACACCAGGTAGGTTGGCGCGTTGTCCAGAAAGGAGCTGAGCACGCCCGTGGCCCAGAAATACATGGCCGGGTTGGGCGAGCCGTCGGGGTTGGTGACCGCCTTGACGATGGCGCCAAAGGGGCCGTCCACACCGGCCTTGAGCATGGCGATCACCGGGATGATGGTCAGGAAAATGCCAGCGAACAACTTGGCCACTTCCTGCATCGGGCCCCAGGCGAACTGGTTGTCGGCGTGCACACCCGAGGGGGTGAGCTGCAGCGAAGCCACCGTGATGATGATCAGCCCGATGTCGCGCACGATGCCGGGCAACCCCACTTCGGTGCCGGCGATGTTGAACACCACGCCCGACTTCCACAGCCCGCTCAGCAGCACCAGCCCCACCACCCCCAGCAGCAACAGGAAGTTGATGCCGCCGTCGAAGCCGAACTGTTGGTCGTCGGGCGTCGGATCCTGTGGCTGGACCTCGTCCCTGCGGTGGTAGAACCACCGGTCCAGCGCGTAGAAGATGGCCAGCAGCGCCACCAGCAGGAAAGCCGTCTCCGGCAGGATGTTCATCAAGGTCCAGGAAAAGTCCACGCCCTTGAGGAAGCCCAGGAACAGCGGTGGATCGCCCAGCGGCGTGAGTGAGCCGCCCGCATTGGAGACGATGAATATGAAGAACACCACCACATGCACCACGTGCCTGCGGTTGTCGTTCGCGCGGATCAGCGGGCGGATCAGCAGCATGGAGGCCCCCGTGGTACCCATGAGGCTGGCCAGCACCGCGCCCACCGCCAGGATGCCCGTGTTCAGCCCCGGGCTGCCGTGCAGGTTGCCGCGGATGTAGATGCCGCCAGCCACGGTGAACAGCGCCGTGAGCAGGATGATGAACGGGATGTATTCGGCCAGCAGCGCGTGCACGATGCTCGCGCCCGCCACGCCCGGTCCGAACCCGATGGCAAATGGGATCAGGAAGGCCAGCGCCCATGCGGCCGACACTTTGCCGAAGTGGTGGTGCCAGAAAAACGGCGCCACCAGCGGCATGATGGCGATCGACAGCAGGATGCCCGCAAAGGGCACGCTCCAGAGCACGGACAGCTGCGCGCCGTCCATGTCGGCGGCCCGCGCCAGTACGGGCAAGAGGCCGGCGACCAGAACGACCAGGCGGGGGGAAAGGGTCTTCATGGACGTGTCTCCTGGAGCGGCTCGGTTTGGCCGCCTGTTTCGTGTACGGCCCCGGCTCGCTGGGCCACGCCATGCGCGGCATGCAAAAACAAGGCCCACGATTATTCCAGCAACGTGCTGAAAGCCCGCTGACAACCGGCCCGCACCCTGTCGATAGAATGACCCGATCCTTTTTCTGGAGCCCTCCATGAGCGTTTACGACAAGCTTTCCCAACTCGGCATCGAACTGCCGCCCGTGGCCATCCCCGCCGCCGCCTACGTGCCCTTCGTGCAGACCGGCAATCTCATCTTCCTGAGCGGTCACATTGCCAAGAAAGACGGCAAACCCTGGGTCGGCCAGCTCGGCCTGACCACCACCACCGAAGAAGGCAAGCTCGCCGCCCGCGCCATCGCCATCGACCTCATGGGCACACTCGCCGCCGCCTGCCTGGCTGTCGGCAAGACGCTGGACGACGTGAAGCGCATCGTCAAAGTGATGAGCCTGGTCAACAGCACCGGCACCTTCACCGAGCAGCACCTGGTCACCAATGGCTGCAGCGAACTGCTGGGCGAAGTCTTCGGTCCGCAAGCCGGCGCCCACGCCCGCAGTGCGTTTGGCGTGGCGCAGATTCCGATGGGTGCCTGTGTGGAGATCGAGCTGATCGCCGAACTGGGGTAGACCTCAGATCCGCCACCATCCCCGCTCCAGCGCAGAACCGAAACGGGCCCGCCAGAGCCGTCGCCCCGATGGGCAAAAAAAAAGAGGCTCCCGAAGGAGCCTCTTTTTTTGGAGCATCGGCCCGAAGGCCGCTCACGCCGGGATCAATCAGACCTTGGAGGCCTTCTTGGCCAGGTCGGTGGCCTGCTTGGAAGCAACGGCAAAGTTGGCCTGGGCGGTTGCAGAAGCTTTCTTGATCGTGGCCTGGGCCGACTCAACAGCTTTCTGGCTCTGGCTCAAAGCGCTCTGGAAAGCAGCCACGGCGGCTTCGGAACCGGCCGGTGCGTTCTTGACCAACTGGTCCACGGAAGCGCCAAGCGCTTTTTGGGCTTCGGCCACCTTGGCTTCGAACTGCTTGGCGAAATCTTCGCTGCCTTCGGTTGCGATGCTTTGCACGTGCTGGAAGTAGGCGGTCGACTTTTCAGCCAGGGGCTGGAAGAAGGCGGCTTGCAGGCTCATGAATTCCTGGGGCGTCTTCACGGACATGACGGCCTTGGCGTGATTGAAGGACTCGCCCAGGGCGGCTTTGGAAGCAGCCATGTTGAGTTCGACCAGCTTTTCCACGCCGGCGTATGCCTTCTTGGCGGCGCCTTCGAAGGCGTCCATGTTGGCTTTGTTGGCGGCGATGATCTGTTCAGCGGGGTTGTTCATTTCGGGTTCCTTGAAGTGGAGGGTTGAAGGAGCCGCTCTTGGACATGCCCCGGATCACCGAGTTATGTTGCAGTGCAGCATGAACGCAATTCTACGGGTAATCCCGAAGATGGCAAGCGTTTTTGCTGCAGCGCAGCAAAATTAGAGGTGAACCCCAAACCAGGGGTGCCCAACACCAGTGCTCAGAACCAGGTCGTGACCGCGTCCACCACGCGGTAGGCGTCGTCCACCACCGGCATCCAGCGCCATTTGTCAAACGTGGTGCAGGGGTGCGAAATGCCGGAGGCCACGGTTTCGCCGAGCACGGGCCATTCTTCCTCTGGGGCCGAGGCGTCGTAGCGCAGGTAGGCATGCTGGTCATTCAGGGCGTCGATGCGCCAGTGGGCGGGCACGCCGCGAGGCGCGCCGCCCTGCCCGTCCGAACGCCAGATCGGCAAGGGCAGATCGAGGTCGTGGGACACGTCGCGCCGACCCATGCTGAGCAGGGCCAGGCCGGGCTCGGGGCAGCTCTGCACACAGGCCAGCACCTCCAGCGCGGGCTTCAGGGTCTCCCGCAGGTTCAGGCGCTCGGCAACACAGCAGAGGTAACGGGTGTAGCGCTGGTGGTCGTGTGTGAGGTAGCAGCCCGAACGCAGCACGCCACGCACCGGCTGGCCCAGGTCGGGTGTGAGCCGCTCGGCCACCAGATCGAAGATGGCGGAGCCACCGGCGCTGAGGATGATTTCTTCATGGGCGAACCAGCCCTGCGCGATGGCTTCGCGGGCGACGGCGTCCACCCGGTCCATCAAGTCGCGCACAGTGGCGCGGTCCTGGGTGTGGTCGCAGGTCGCGGTGGTGCCTTCGTAGCACTCGATGCCGGCGAGTCGGAGCACCGGGCTGGCAGCGATGCGCCGGGAGATCTGCCGCGCCTCGTCCGCGGTGCGGCAGCCGGTGCGCTGGCCAGCGATGCCCAGCTCCAGCAGCACCTCGAACCGGCCCTGGAAACCACGCGCCATGGCCCAGGCTTCGATGGCGTCCACCTGCCCGGTGGCGTCCACGAGGAACATCGAACGCAGCGCAGGCTGCTCGGCGTGCAGCAGCGCCAGCGCGTCCAGCTCCGCGCGCTGGATCACCTGGTTCGCGATCAGCAGCACCTGCACACCGTGCCGCGCGCCCACCGCCGCCTGGAACACGGTGGCGAAGCTGATGCCCCAGGCGCCCGCGTCCAGCTGCATCTGCCAGAGTTCGGGTGACATGCTGGTCTTGCCGTGCGGCGCGAGGTACAGGCCGCGCTGCGCGCAGAAGTCGCGCATCCAGTGCAGGTTGTGCTGCAAGGCGCTCTGTTTGATCACCGCCAGCGGAAGGGCCAGGTCACCGCGCAGCAACTGCCAGTCCTGTTGGGCGATCTGTTCGCGCGGGATCGGCTCCTGGCCGGTGGGGAAACCTTTGAGGTGGGGACCGAAGGGGCGCTGGCTGTGCATGGTGGAAGCTTTCATCTGAGCGGCCGTTCGGCGAGGACAAGTCAGCGCTTGTTCTTGCGCGCCTGAGCGCGCCGCACCTGACGGCTTTGCGAGGCCTGAGCGGTGGCCTCGTCGCGGGCCTGGCGGCGCTTTCTCAACACCGCCGCGATCACCCGGGCGATGCCGAAGGCGATGGCGAAGCTGACCGCCGCCACAACCACCCCGGAATCGCTGAGGTCCATCACTCCACCCGTGTGACGCGGCTGGGCTTGAAGCCCAGATCGGCCGCCTTGCCCTTGCGGGCGCGGGCAGCACGGGCGTTGTTGAGGCTGCGGATCTCCAGCGTTTCGTCGCGATCCTTGCCGCCGCGGCCAATGCCTTCGATCTTCACGCTGCGGGTGTAGGCCGCTGCGCCGGCGAGCGTGTCCTTGGCTTCGAGGTCGATCAACATGAGCCCGCGACCGCCCTTTTCCATGGCCTTGAGTTCGGCGATTTCAAAGGTGAGGATGCGGCCACCGGTGGAGGCGCAGGCCACGTGCGTCGCCGGCAGCAGCGGCTGACTGCCCGAGGTGTTGGCCACGTGCGAAGGCGCGCAGATGGTCTCGCCCTCCCCTACGCTGATGAAGGCTTTGCCGGCTCGCTGGCGCGACACCAGGTTTTCCACCGTCGCCAGGAAGCCGTAGCCACCGGTGCCGCTGAGCAGCAGCGTGGCACTGGCCGGGCCGGCGAAGTAGTGCAGCGGTTGTGTGCCGCTTTCGAGTTCGATCAGCGTGGTGATGGGCTGGCCGTCGCCCCGTGCGCCGGGCAGGCTGGCCACCGGCACCGAGTACACGCGGCCATTGCTGCCGAAGACGATGAGCAGATCCACCGTGCGGCACTCAAAGGTGCCGTACAGGCCATCGCCCGCCTTGAACGCGAAGCTGCCGGCCTCGTGACCGTGGCCGGTGCGCGCACGCACCCAGCCTTTGCTGGAGATGACGACCGTGACCGGCTCGTCCACCACCTTGATTTCGGCCACGGCCTTTTTCTCGGCCTGGATCAGCGTGCGGCGCGGGTCGGCAAAGGTCTTGGCGTCGGCCTCGATCTCTTTGATCATCAGTCGCTTGAGACTCGCCGGATTCCCCAGGATGTCTTCCAGCTTGCCCTGCTCTTCGCGCAGCTCTTTCAGCTCCTGTTCGATCTTGATGGCTTCAAGACGCGCGAGTTGACGCAGACGGATTTCGAGGATGTCTTCTGCCTGGCGGTCGCTGAGCTTGAAGGCGGCGATCAGCGCGGGTTTGGGCTCGTCGCTGTGGCGGATGATGCGGATCACCTCGTCGATGTTCAGCAGCACGAGCTGCCGGCCTTCGAGGATGTGGATGCGGTCGAGCACCTTGTTCAGCCGGTGCTGCGTGCGGCGGGTGATGGTGCCTTGGCGGAACTCGATCCACTCGCTCAGCATGAGCCGCAGGCTCTTCTGTGTCGGCCGCCCGTCGAGGCCGATCATGGTCAGGTTGATCGGCGACGAACTTTCCAGGCTGGTGTGGGCCAGCAGCGCGGTGATGAGCTCGCTCTGCTCGATGCGGCTGCTCTTGGGCTCGAACACCAGGCGCACGGGGGCATCCTTGCTCGATTCGTCGCGCACCACGTCCAGCACCATGAGCATGCTGGCTTTGAGTTGCGTCTGCTCCTGGCTCAGCGCTTTCTTGCCGGCCTTGACCTTGGGGTTGGTGATCTCTTCGATCTCTTCCAGCACGCGCTGGGTGCTCACCCCGGGCGGCAGCTCGTTCACCACCAGCTGCCACTGGCCGCGGGCCAGGTCTTCGATCTTCCAGCGCGCACGCACTTTCAGGCTGCCGCGGCCGCTGCGGTAGGCGTCGGCGATATCGCCGGCCGGGCTGATGATCTGGCCGCCGCCGGGGTAGTCCGGGCCGGGGATGATGGCGAAGAGTTCTTCGTCGGACAGCTTGGGGGTCTTGATCAGCGCCACGCAGGCGTCGGCCACTTCGCGCAGGTTGTGGCTCGGGATCTCGGTGGCCAGGCCCACAGCAATGCCCGAGGCGCCGTTGAGCAGGTTGAACGGCAGGCGCGCGGGCAGCTGCTTGGGCTCTTCGAACGAGCCGTCGTAGGTGGGAATGAAGTCCACCGTGCCTTGGTCGATCTCGTCGAGCAGCAGGCCGGTGATCTTGGCCAGACGCGCTTCGGTGTAGCGCATGGCGGCGGCGCCGTCGCCGTCGCGGCTGCCGAAGTTGCCCTGGCCGTCGATCAGCGGGTAGCGCTGCGAAAAGTCCTGCGCCATCCGCACCAGTGCGTCGTAGGCCGCGCTGTCGCCGTGCGGGTGGTACTTGCCCAGCACGTCGCCGACCACGCGCGCACTCTTGACCGGCTTGGCAGCCGTGTTGCCGCTGTAGCCCAGACCCATGCGGTCCATGGCGTAGAGGATGCGGCGCTGCACCGGCTTCTGGCCGTCGCACACGTCGGGCAGGGCCCTGCCCTTGACGACGGAGAGTGCGTATTCGAGGTAGGCGCGTTGGGCGTAGGTGGCGAGGTTGTCGGCTTCAGGCTCGCCGGGCAGGCCCAGCGGGAGTTCGGGAGTGAGGGTGTCCATGAAGAGGCGGGTTCAGATTCAGAGTTTGGCTGTGGGCAAAGCGCCCTGCCCCGGCATGATGCCGGTAGAAGAGGTGGCCGTTCGCTGGCGCGACAAGGTGCGCGGCGGCAGGAGGTTCTGGTGCAGTTGCGTCACCTTGCGCACGTAGTCGCGGGTTTCGCGGTAGTTGGGGATGCGCCGGCCGGCGCGCATCACCGCGCCCTCGCCCGCGTTGTAGGCGGCGAGCGCGAGTTCGGTTTCGCCGTCGAAGTACTTGAGCAGCCACGCCAGGTAACTGGCGCCGGCGAGGATGTTGGTGCGCGGATCGGTGAGCCGCTCCTGCAGGGTTTGATGGGTATCCGCCTTGACGCCGAAGCGCCTGGCGGTGTCGGGCATGAGCTGCATCAGACCGACCGCGCCCTTGGGGCTGACCGCGTGGGCATTGAAGCCCGACTCGGTGGCGATCACGGCCTTGAGCAGCTCGTATTCGAGTCCGTAAGCGGTGGCGGCTTCGCGGATCAGGTGGCGCACGGCCTTGTACGAGGTGGACACCGCGAACCGGGCCTGCAGCTGCGGTGCGTAGGCCGCACCCGGCGCCATGCCTGGCTGCTTCCTGGCCGCGCGCTGGCCGCCGCGGTAAAACAGTTCGTAGCGGCGATCGACCTGGTGGTCGGCAAAGTGCGACACGCCGCGCCGGTCCACATAACCCCAGATCTCGGCCCAGGCGGGCGCGGACAGCGAGAGCACCAGCGCGACGGCGGTGCCCTGCAGCCAGCGGCGCGCCGTGTGCTTCACACGTCCACCTCGACGGAGTCGCCGTGCAGCTCCATCAGCTCACGGCGCGAAGCGGCCTCGCCCTTGCCCATGAGCTTGGTGATGAGCGCTTCGGTGCCGGCGAAGTCCAGCGAGCCGAGGTTGACCTGCATGAGACGGCGCGTGTCGGGGTTGAGCGTGGTGTCCCAGAGCTGTTCGGCGTTCATCTCGCCCAGGCCCTTGAAACGGCTGATCTGGCACTTGTCGCGCACCACGCCATCTTTCTCGGCCTTGTCGAGGATGGCGTGCAACTCGCCCTCATCCAGCGCGTACTGTTTAATGGCGGGCTTCTTGCCGCGCGCGGGCACGTCCACCCGGAACAGCGGCGGGCGCGCCACGTACACATGGCCGGCCTCGATGAGCTTGGGGAAATGGCGGAAAAACAGCGTGAGCAGCAGCACCTGGATGTGCGAGCCGTCGACGTCGGCGTCGCTCAGGATGCAGACCTTGCCGTAACGCAGGCCACTCATGTCGGGCTTGTCCAGCGGGCCGTGCGGGTCGATGCCGATGGCGACCGAGATGTCGTGGATCTCGTTGTTGGCGAACAGGCGGTCGCGCTCGACTTCCCAGGTGTTGAGCACCTTGCCGCGCAGCGGCAGGATGGCCTGGCTTTCCTTGTCGCGGCCCATCTTGGCGCTGCCGCCGGCCGAGTCGCCCTCGACCAGGAACACCTCGTTGTGCGCCAGGTCCTTGCTCTCGCAGTCGGTCAGCTTGCCGGGCAGCACGGCCACGCCCGATCCCTTGCGCTTTTCGACTTTCTGGCCGGCCTTCTGGCGGAACTGCGCAGCCTTGATGGCGAGTTCGGCGAGTTTTTTGCCGTAGTCCACGTGCTGGTTGAGCCAGAGCTCAAGTGCCGGGCGCACGAAGCTGCCGACCAGCCGCACCGCGTCGCGCGAGTTCAGGCGCTCCTTGATCTGGCCCTGGAACTGCGGATCGAGCACCTTGGCGCTCAGCACATACGAAGCGCGGGCGAACACGTCTTCGGGCAACAGCTTCACGCCTTTGGGCAAGAGCGCATGCAACTCGATGAAGCCCTTGACCGCCTGGAACAGGCCGTCGCGCAAACCGCTTTCGTGCGTGCCACCGGCGCTGGTGGGGATCAGGTTGACGTAGCTTTCGCGCACCGGCTGGCCGTCTTCGGTGAAGGCCACGCACCAGGCAGCGCCCTCGCCTTCGGCAAAGTTGTCGTCTTTGGCGTCGGCAAAGCCTTCGCCTTCGAACAGCGGAATCACCGGTTCGCCGTTGAGGGTCTGCTGCAGGTAGTCGCGCAAACCGCCCTTGTAAAGCCAGGTCTGGGTGTCCTTGGTCTTTTCGTTCACCAGGGTCACCGTCACGCCCGGCATCAGCACCGCCTTGCTGCGCAGCAGGTGCGTCAGCTCGTTCATGGGCAACACAGCGGACTCGAAATACTTCGCATCGGGCCAGGCGCGCACCGTGGTGCCCTGCTTGCGGTCGCCCTCGCCTTTGGGCGTGATCACCAGCTGTTCGATCACGTCACCGGCCGAGAACGCCAGCTTGGCCACCTGGCCTTCGCGGTAGCTGGTGACTTCCAGCCGGGTCGAGAGCGCATTGGTCACGCTCACGCCCACGCCGTGCAGACCACCCGAGAAGCTGTAGGCGCCGCCCTTGCCCTTGTCGAACTTGCCGCCCGCGTGCAGGCGGGTGAAGACGAGTTCGACCACCGGGGCCTTTTCTTCCGGGTGCAGGCCAAACGGGATGCCGCGGCCGTCGTCTTCGATGCTCACCGAGCTGTCGGGGTGCAGCGTGACCTTGATTTTTTTGCCGTGACCAGCGAGGGCTTCGTCGGCCGCGTTGTCCAGCACTTCCTGGATGATGTGCAGCGGGTTGTCGGTCCGGGTGTACATGCCCGGGCGCTGTTTGACCGGCTCCAGTCCCTTGAGGACGCGGATGGAGACTTCGGAGTATTCGTTGGGAGATTGGGTCGCCATGGCTGCGGATTGTAAGCATCCCGCGCCAAACCACTGGATGCAAATACAGAGGAAATACCCGGCATCTCGACCGATTCGCGCTGCGCATCAATGGCGGCCGCCGATTTCATGACCCCAAGCACGGGAGCGACACCCGGCGAATGCCCGGATTCGCTACAGTCTCGGGATGACTTCGCAACCGGCCACAGCGCCTGCCCCCCGTCTCTCCGCGTTCCAGGTGCTGGCCTGCGGCGCCGCCATCGTCACCCTCTCCATGGGTGTGCGCCACGGCTTTGGCCTGTGGCTGCAGCCCATCACCCAGGATCAGGGCTGGACGCGCGAGAATTTCGCTTTCGCGCTGGCCATCCAGAACCTCTCCTGGGGCCTGTTCGGCATCTTTGCCGGCATGGCGGCCGACCGCTTTGGTGCCTTCCGCGTGCTGCTGGTGGGCGCGGTGCTTTACGCGCTGGGTCTGGCGGGCATGGCGCTCTCGCCCACGCCGCTCACATTTGCGCTGACCGCGGGCGTGCTGATCGGCGCCGCGCAGGCGGGCACCACCTACGCGGTGATCTACGGCGTGATCGGGCGGCAAATTCCGGCCGAGAAACGATCCTGGGCCATGGGCGTGGCCGCTGCAGCCGGCTCGTTCGGCCAGTTCCTGATGGTGCCGATCGAAGGCTGGCTCATCAGCTCTTTCGGCTGGCAGGAAGCGCTGCTGGTCCTCGGCGCTGCGGTGCTGCTGATCATGCCGCTGGCGCTGTTTCTGCGTGAACCCGGGTTTGTGGGCGGCGTGGCGCCCAAACGGGAACAGACCATCGTGCAGGCGCTGCGCGAGGCCTTCAAGTACCGCAGTTTCCAGTTGCTGATGGCGGGCTACTTCGTGTGCGGCTTTCAGGTGGTGTTCATCGGCGTGCACATGCCGAGTTACCTGAAGGACAACGGTCTTTCGCCCCAGGTGGCGAGCTATGCGCTGGCGCTGATCGGCCTGTTCAACGTGATCGGCACCTACGCCGCGGGCGCGCTGGGCCAGCGTTTCCCCAAGCGCTACATCCTGTCGTTCATCTACATCGCGCGTGCGGTGGCGATCAGCGTGTTCCTGATCGTGCCGTTGTCGCCAGCCAGCGTGTACGTGTTCGCGGCCGTCATGGGCGTGTTGTGGCTGTCCACCGTGCCGCCGACCAACGCGGTGGTGGCGCAGATCTTTGGCGTGGCGCATTTGTCCATGCTGGGTGGCTTCGTGTTCTTCAGCCACCAGATCGGCAGTTTCATGGGTGTTTGGCTGGGCGGCGTGCTGTACGACCAGACCGGCAGCTACGACATCGTCTGGTACATCTCGATCGCACTGGGCGTGTTCGCCGCGCTGATCAACCTGCCGGTGCGCGAATCGCCCATCACCCGCGGTCCGCAACGCATGGGAGCCGCGGCGTGAAGCCCCTGGTGGTCAAGGCGCTGGTCTGGAGCGGCGTCGCGCTGGCCCTGCTGGGCACGCTGGCGCTCTACAACCGGCCTGACTTCCTCGTGAATCTCGCCGACCAGCTTTGGAGCTGTTTCTAGATGCACGGCACGGAAGCCCCTTCGGCCTGGGTACAACGCTGGTCGCACCTGGTCCCTGCGGGTGGACCGGTGCTCGATGTGGCCTGCGGTCATGGCCGCCACCTGCGCTGGTTCGCGCAGCGCGGCCATCCGGTGACGGGTGTGGATCGGTCGCCAGAAGCCATCACCGCGGTGGCGGATCTGGGTCGGGCTGTTGAAGCCGACATTGAAAACGGCCCCTGGCCGTTTGCTGGCGAGACATTTGACGCTGTGGTGATCACGAACTACCTCTGGCGCCCGCTGCTGCCGCAGATCGTGGCCAGCGTGGCGCCCGGCGGCGTGCTGATTTACGAGACCTTCGCCGCCGGCAATGAAACCGTAGGCAAGCCCTCACGGCCCGACTTCCTGCTGCAATCCGGCGAGTTGCTGCAGGTCGCTGCCGGCTTGCACGTGGTAGCGTTTGAAGACGGCTTCACCGACCGGCCCGAGCGCTTTGTGCAACGCATCGCGGCGGTGCGAAAACCCCCGGATACTTCCGCCCTGCCCGCGCGGTATCCGCTGGATGCCACTGGGTAGAATGTCAGATTCGCGCGTCCGCTGACGACAGCCTCCCCGGGAGGGCTCGCACGGCCGGCGCCCACCTCTTGAGCAACCAGCTTATGAAACCCATTACCGGCAGCATCGTGGCCTTGGTCACGCCCATGAACATCGACGGCAGCGTGGACTACCCCGCCCTGCGCAAACTGATCGACTGGCACATCGCCGAAGGCACCGATTGCATTGGCGTGGTCGGTACCACGGGCGAGTCGCCCACGGTCACTGTCGAAGAGCACTGCGAAATCATCCGCGTCTCGGTGGAGCAGGCGGCCAAACGCGTGCCCATCATGGCGGGCTGCGGCGCCAACTCCACCGCCGAAGCCATCGAGCTGGCCAAGTTCGCACGCAGCGTCGGCGCCGACTGCCAGCTGCAGGTCGTGCCCTACTACAACAAGCCCACGCAAGAGGGCCAGTACCAGCACTTCAAGGCCATCGCCGAAGCCACCGGTGATCTGCCCATCGTGCTGTACAACGTGCCCGGCCGCAGTGTGGCCGACATGTCGGTCGAAACCGCCCTGCGCCTGGCGCAGGTGAAGGGCATCGTCGGCATCAAGGAAGCCACGGGCAACATCGAGCGCGCGCAATGGCTGATCCGGGAAGCACCCGAAGGTTTCGCGATCTACTCCGGTGACGATCCGACCGCCGTGGCGCTGATGCTGTGCGGCGGCCAGGGCAACGTGAGCGTGACGGCGAACATCGCACCACGCCTGATGCACGAGCTCTGCGTGGCTGCCATCGCGGGCGACACCCGCAAGGCCATGGACATCCAGTTGCGCCTGATGCCGGTGCACAAGAACCTGTTCGTCGAAGCCAACCCGATCCCGCTCAAGTGGGCCATGGCCCGCATGGGCCTGTGCTCGGAGACCATGCGCCTGCCGCTCACGCCCATGTCCCGCGCCCTGGAACCCCTGGTCGAAGGGGCGCTCAAAGACAGTGGCCTGATCGATTGAACCTGGTCGCCCGACTTCCCCCTTTTTCCCCGAACCCGAGTCTGCTCATGCAAGTCACTTCAAACTGCCCGACGTCCCTCACGGCAAACCAACGCGCTTCGCGACCTCTGGGGCGCATTGGTGTGATCGCCGTGGCCGCTATGCTGGCGAGCGGCTGCACCATGCTGCAGGAAGACAAGATCGACTACAAGAGCGCCCAGCGCGGCAGCACGCTGGACGTGCCACCCGATCTGACACAGCTCAGCCGCGACTCGCGCTACAACGTGCCGGGCACGGCGGTCACCGCCAGTGGCCAGCAGGCGGCCCAGGCGGCGGTCACGCCCGGCATCACGGCGGTGTCTTCGGTGGGCGATGTGCGCATCGAACGTGCGGGCAACCAGCGCTGGCTGGTGGTGAACCGTCCGGCCGAACAGCTGTGGACTCCGGTCGGCGACTTCTGGAAGGAAAACGGCTTCCTGCTGGAACTGGACCAGGAAAAACTGGGCATCATGGAAACCGACTGGGCCGAAAACCGCGCCAAGATTCCACAGGACTTCATCCGTTCGACCATCGGCAAGGTTTTTGACAACCTCTACTCCACCGGCGAACGCGACAAGTTCCGCACCCGCCTCGAACGCAACGCCGCTGGCGGTACCGAAATCTTCATCAGCCACCGCGGCATGGCCGAGGTCTACACCAGCAGTCAGAAAGACCAGACCATATGGCAGCCCCGGCCTTCCGATCCGGAGCTGGAGACCGAGTTCCTGCGCCGCCTGATGGTCAAGCTCGGCGTGAGCGAGGCGCAGGCCCAAGCCGTGGCGGCCGCAACGCCCGCGCAGGCAGCCGCCAAGGTGACCCTGCTGGGCCAGCAGCCCGTGGTCCAGCTCGATGACGACTTTGACCGCGCCTGGCGCCGTGTCGGCCTGACGCTGGACCGCACGGGCTTTACCGTCGAAGACCGCGATCGCACCCAGGGTGTCTATTTCGTGCGCTACGTGCCCACGACTGCGGCCGACGCCCAGAAGCCGGGCTTCTTCGGCCGTCTCTTCTCCAGCTCAGCCCCCCAGGTCAGGCCCGCCAAATACCGGGTGAAGGTCCAGAGCAGTGGCAACAGCAGCACGGTCTCGGTGCTCAACGAACAGGGGCAGCCTGAATCATCGGCCACCGCCCAGCGCATCGTTCAACTGCTCGCCGACGATCTCAAATAAGCGTCACCCTGTGCCGGCCCGAATGGGAGGCACCCACGAAAAAGCCGCCCTCGGGCGGCTTTTTTCTGGACGGGCAAAACCCGATCCAATTACTGAGCAGGCTTGACTGCGGCCTTGGCAGCGTCGGCGGCAGCTGCAGCTGCGTCCTTGGTGGCGTCTGCAGCAGCAGCGGCGGCGTCCTTGGTGGCGTCTGCAGCGGCAGCGGCAGCGTCCTTGGTGGCATCGGCAGCGGCAGCGGCAGCGTCGGTGGTGGCGGCTGCTGCGTCCTTGGCGGCATCGGCGGTGGCGGCAGCCGCGTCCTTGGCGGTGTCAACCACAGCGGCTGGCTCAGGGATGGTGACGGCGGCTTCTTCTTTCTTGCCGCAAGCGGTCAGGGTCAAAGCGGCAAGCAGGCTGGCGAGGAGGATGGATGTTTTCATGGTGGTATTCCTGTGGATGAAGATGAACAGACTTCGAATAGTTATGAATCAACCCAAAAAAAAACCCGAATACAGGATTCGAGCTCGGTTGACCCAGTCAGACAACCCTTAAAGACCCGGCTTCCAGACTGGAACAGAATAATAGCCGGAAAAATGCATACGTATTTACCCTTATCATTTTTTTCTTTTTCTCACACAGATGTGTTGCTTTAGAAGCCACATCCCATACAAAAGCTCACAAACCGAGCGTGGTGGCCGGAAACGAAGGGCTGCCCATGTCCCAGCACGTGTCCAGCCGCTCTTTCAAGGCCACGCGCCGTCGGGCATCCACACTGGCCACCACTGTGCAGCGCATCACATCAAGCCGCTCCATGGTCCAGCCGGGTGACCAGATGGCACTGGGCAGCTCGGTGCCCACCATGCTGGCGCAGGCGTGGGCCTGCACCAGGTGCGACCACGTGACGCGCCATTGCACCAGGCGGGGATGCAGCTGACGCAAGGGTCCGAAGTCCCGTGCCATGAACTGGATGTGGCGCCCGCGCCCGGCCCAGGCCTGCAGGGCATCGATCACCACCCGCTCGCCCAGCGGCCAATCGGCAAAGTCCGGGTCGCTCAGGATCATGTGCGTCCAGCCCTCCCGAGCGGCGCAAACCATGGCCTGTCGCACCAGATCGGCAAAGGCCTGCCGACCTTCCAGCCGCCCTTCCGGCAACGCCTGCTCGGGTGTTCCCGAGCCTGATGCGGACTCTTGACCCATGACCCCACCTCCGTCAACGCAAAGAACGAACGAATCAGTCGGCCGCCACACGGTGCAGCCAGCCGGCTTCAAACCAGTCCTGCAGCAACGCCTGCGCATCGGTGCTGGCGCGTGCGGCCTGGCGGGCATCCAGGCGGCGTTGGTCAGCCAGGGTGCGCATCAGGCGCGCATCCACACCGCCGGCGCGGAAACTCTCCCCGTTGATGAACACGTGGCGGTCGTCGTACATCATGCGCGTGCGCCGGTCCAGCGCCAAGGGGCCGGGTGTCCAGTCTGCATCGGGTTCTTCGAACCAGACGCGGGGCTTGGGTTCGGTCATCACCTCACCCAGCGCACAGGCCAGCGATTCGCGCTCGGCCAGCAGGCGCTGCAGGCCATCGGCCGCAAAAGCCTCCAGCGCGGGCGGCATGGCCGCGGGCGTGGCGGTGGCGGGCTGCGCCGGGTCGCGGTAGAGCGTGGCATCGTCGAACTCTTCGGCCATGCGCTGCAGCAGCTCCCCCGCCAGACCACCCCGTTGCGGCACCCGGAAACCGACCGAATAGGTCATGCAGTCATCGCCCACGGCCACACCGTCGTGCGCCCAGCGCGGCGGCAGGTACAACATGTCGCCAGGGTTGAGCAGGTGCTCCTCCTCGGGCTCGAAGTTGCTGAGGATCTTGAGCGGCACGTTCGGCTCCAGCGACAGGTCTTTCTGGCGACCGATGCGCCAATGGCGCTGGCCGCTGGCCTGCAGCAGGAACACGTCGTAGCTGTCAAAGTGCGGCCCGACGCCGCCGCCATCGCTGGCCCAGGAAATCATCAGGTCGTCCAGACGGGCGTCGGGCACAAACCGGAAGCGCTGAAGCATCTCGTGGGCCACGTCCAGATGCAGGTCCACACCCTGCACCAGCAGGGTCCAGCGTTTCTGCTTCAGCGGCGGAAAAGCGGTGCGGGCGAAAGGGCCGTGCTTGAGCTGCCAGCCAGCCGGCTTGCTCACGATCATGCGCGATTCAACGGCTTCTTCGGCGGCCATGGCAAACAGCGCCTGGCGGTTCAGAAACGGCTTGAAATCCGGAAACGCGTTGCGGATCAGCAAAGGCTTTTTCTGCCAATAGCGGCGCATGAATTGCGCGGGCGAGAGACCGCCGAGCATTTCGCGGGGCATGTCGGGGCTGAAGGTTTTGGGGTTGGATGGGGTGGCTTGGGTCATGGGACAATTGTCCGATGAAAACGACGATGAAAATCACCCCTCAGTGCGTCGTCGCGCTGACGTGGACACTCAAGGACACCCTGGGCGAAGAGCTGGACGTGCTGGAAGAGCCGATCGAGTTCCTGGTGGGCGGCAACGATCTGCTGGCCGGACTCGAAGAAGCGCTGCAGGGCCATGTGGAAGGCGATACGGTGGAGCTGCAGCTCGAACCCCAGCACGCCTTTGGCGACTACGACGATCGGCTGCTCTTTCTGGAGCCGCGCCACCTGTTCCCGGACAACCTCGAAGAAGGCATGGGCTTCGAGGGACTGCCCGAGGGCTGCAACGCTGCTGCGCCGCGCGACCGCCTGTATTTCGTGAGCGACATTTACCCCGATCATGTGGTGATGGATGGCAACCACCCCCTGGCGGGCATCGCCTTGCGCATCCACCTCAAGGTGCACGCCGTGCGCGAAGCGCAGATCAGTGAAATCGGTCGTGGCACGCTGGGCACAGGCTTCTTCCGCATGCAGGTCGACAACGGCGATGCACCGTCAGATCCGGACCAAGCTGCGGGCAAACCCACGCTCCACTGATTCCGCAAATCGGACCGATTCCAAAAACGAGAGGGCTGCATGTGCAGCCCTCTCGTTGTTTCTGATGAAGATTCGCCGTGACCGGTCAGCCCCGGCCCGTTGAACCGTAGCCGCCCGCCCCGCGTTCGCTGGCCACGTCGAAATCGTCCACCACGTTGAAGTGCGCCTGCACCACCGGCACGATCACCATTTGCGCGATGCGCTCCATGGGTTCAATGGTGAAAGCCACGTCGCTGCGGTTCCAGGCGCTCACCATGAGCTGGCCCTGGTAATCGCTGTCGATCAGGCCCACCAGGTTGCCGAGCACGATGCCGTGCTTGTGCCCCAGCCCCGAGCGCGGCAGGATCATGGCCGCATAGCCCGGGTCGGCCAGGTGGATGGCCAGCCCGGTGGGCACCAGTTGCCAGGCGTTGGGCGCCAGCGTCAGTGGTGCATCGAGGCAGGCCCGCAGGTCCAGCCCAGCGCTGCCGGACGTGGCGTAAGCGGGGAGCTGGTCCGCCATGCGCGGGTCCAGCACTTTCACATCGATCTGCATCACTCGGCTTTCTTGATCGCGTCTTCCAATGCCTTGGCCGGGTCAACCTCTTCTTCGACCGCGGGCGGGGCAGCAGCGTCATCCGCAGGCGCTGCATCGCCGGCCGCAGGGCTCTCTTCCCCGGAAGCGTCCATGTTCGGCTCTTCGTTTTCTTCGCTCTGCAGGTCCTGCATGTTGTTGAGCATGTCGTCCACCGTGGCATCGTCCACCACCGCCGCCTTGTCGAGGTTGCCGGTCACGATGCCCGGGTTGAACACGATCACCGCGACCATGATGAGCTGCAGGATGATGAAGGCAATCGAGCCCTTGTAGATCTGCGCCGTGGTCACCGCCGGAATACGCTCGCCCGTGACGACATCGTCGTAGTCGTTGCGCGCGGCCACGCTGCGCAGGTAGAACAGCGCAAAGCCGAACGGCGGCGTGAGGAACGAGGTCTGCAGGTTCATCGCCAGGATGATGCCGAACCAGATCAGGTCGATGCCCAGCTTGTCGGCCACGGGGGCCAGCAGCGGCACCACGATGAAGGCGATCTCGAAGAAATCGATGAACATGCCGAGCACGAACACCAGCGCGTTCACGAACAGCAGGAAGCCCAGCTGCCCACCGGGCAACTTGGCGAACAGGTGTTCCACCCAGATGTGGCCGTCGGCCGCGTTGAAGGTGAAGCTGAACACGGTCGAGCCGATCAGGATGAACAGCACGAAGATGGCCAGCTTGGTGGTGTTCTCCAGCGCCTGCTTGAGCAGACCGAACGACAGCGTTCGGCGCGCACCCGCCATGATCAGGGCGCCGATGGCACCCATGGCACCACCTTCCGTGGGCGTTGCAACACCCAGGAAAATCGTGCCCAGCACCAGGAAGATCAGCACCAGCGGCGGGATCAGCACGAAGGTCACGCGCTCGGTCAGGCGCGAGAGCAGGCCGATGCCGAACAGCTTGTTGACCAGGGCCAGCGCCAGCGCGAGAAACGCGCTGATGGTCATCGACAGGATGAAGACCTCGTCACCGGGCGCGGGCATTTCACGCTCCAGCCAGGGGTTCATGATCGATTCATGCACCTGGGACCAGCCGTAGCCGGCCGCAGCACACAGCAGCAGCAAAGCCAGCAGCGACCGGTGGCCGCTGGAGCCATTGGGCTCGTTGTAGATGCGCGCTTCAGCCGGCAGCGCCGGCACCCACGAAGGCTTGACCAGCGCCACCACGACGATGAAAGCCAGGTACAGACCCACCAGCGCCAGGCCGGGGATCAGTGCACCGGCGTACATGTCGCCCACCGAGCGACCCAGCTGGTCGGCCAGCACGATCAGCACCAGCGACGGCGGCAGCGCCTGCGCCAGCGTGCCGGATGCGGTGATGGTGCCGGTGGCGATGGTGCGGTTGTAGCCGTAGCGCAGCATGATGGGCATGGCGATCAGGCCCATCGAGATCACCGACGCCGCCACCACACCGGTGGTGGCCGCGAGCAGCGCACCCACCAGCACCACGGCGATGCCCACACCCCCGCGCAGCGGACCGAACACCTGGCCCACCGTCTCCAGCAGGTCCTCGGCCATGCGGCTGCGCTCCAGGATGATGCCCATCAACGTGAAGAACGGGATCGCCAGCAGCGTGTCGTTCTGCATGATGCCGAACACCCGCAGCGGCAGGGCCTGGAACAGGTTGGAGGGGAACAGCTCCAGCTCCATGCCGATGAAGCCGAAGAACAGGCCCGTCGCGGCCAGGGAGAACGAGACCGGAAATCCCATCAACAGGAAAACCAGCAGCCCGGTGAACATCATCGGGACAAAGTTGGACGTCAAAAATTCAATCATGCTGAGGCTCCCGCTTGACGGGCTTTTTCCTGTTCGGCGATCTCTTGCGCCAGCAGTTCGGTCTCACTGGGACCGGAATGGCTCAGGACATCAGGACCCTGACCGTTGAGGAAGGCAAAACGTTTGATAAGTTCGGAGATGCCCTGCACGAACAGCAGCGCAAAGCCCAGCGGAATCAGGGCGTACACCGGCCAGCGGATCAGGCCCCCGGAGTTGGACGACATCTCGCCCGACTCCAGCGCGTTGATGAACAGGGGCCAGCTGAGTGTCACCATCATGTAGCACAGGGGGAACAGGAAGACCAGGATGCCGCCGATATCGATCCAGTTGCGGGTTCGGTCGGTGAATTTGCTGGAAATGAAGTCGATGCGCACGTGCGCGTTGCGCAGAAAGGCGTAGCCACCACCGAGCATGAACACAGCGGCAAACAGGTACCACTGGATTTCAAGCCAGGCGTTCGAGCTGGTGCCGAAGATTTTGCGGATGAGGGCGTTGCCCGTGCTGATGAGCGTGGCGGCCAGGATGAGCCACATGGCCAGCTTGCCGATGAGCTCGCTGACGGCATCGATGAGCCGGGATATTTGGAGTAGGAACGACATGGGAATCCCCGTTTGGATGGGTTGCTCGTGGCAAGCCCGCCAGTTTAGCGAAAGCGGGGCCTCTGATCAGAGAGACTGGGCGATGAGGCGATGGATGCCATGGCCGGGTCACGGACATGAAGACCAACCTGCACAAAAAACCCCGCAGAGCGGGGTTTTTTGCCAGGCTTGTTCGCCGTTTACAGCTTGGCCGACTGCATGTAGCGGTCGAACTGGGCTTCGGTGAAGCGGAACCAGAGGTTCTGGTCCTTGCGGAAGGCCGAATAGTCGGTGTAGATCTTCTTCCAGGCCGGGTTGGTGTCGTTCAGCTCGGCGTAAAGTGCCATCGACTCCTTGTAGGCCAGGTCCATCACGGCCTTGGGGAACGGCAGCACCTTGGCACCACCGGCCACCAGACGCTTGAGAGCGGCCGGGTTGCGGGCATCGTAGCGAGCCTGCATTTCGGTGTGTGCGTAGGCGGCAGCGGCTTCGACGATGGCCTGGTTCTCTTTCGAGAGGGCATTGAACGCTGTCTTGTTGATGTAGAAGTCGAGCTGTGCGCCGCCTTCCCACCAGCCGGGGTAATAGTAGTTCTTGGCGACCTTCTGGAAGCCCAGCTTCTCGTCGTCGTAAGGACCGACCCACTCGGTCGCGTCAATGGTGCCCTTTTCCAGCGCCTGGTAGATCTCGCCACCGGGGATGTTCTGCGGCACGCCACCCATGCGGGTGAAAACCTTGCCGGCGAAACCGCCGATGCGCATCTTCAGACCCTTGATGTCGGCAACGCCCTTGATTTCCTTGCGGTACCAGCCACCCATCTGGGCACCGGTGTTGCCGCCGGGGAAGTTCACGATGTTGTACTTGTCGTAGAACTCGCGGAACAGCTTCAGGCCGTTGCCGTCGTAGTACCAGGCGGTCAGCTGGCGGCTGTTCAGGCCGAACGGAATGGCCGTGCCCATGGCGAAGGTGTCGTCCTTGCCGAAGAAGTAGTAAGGCGCCGTGTGGGCGGCTTCGACCGTCCCCTGCTGCACGCCGTCCACCACGCCGAACGCGGGCATCAGTTCGCCGCCCGGGTGCACCGAGATGCTGAACTTGCCGCCGGTCATGTCACCGACCTTCTTGGCAAACACATCGGCCGCACCAAAAATGGTGTCCAGGGCTTTCGGGAAGCTGGAAGCCAGCCGCCAGCGGATGGTGGCCTGGGCATGCACCGCGGGCGCGGCGCCTGCGGCCAGCACACCGGCAATGCCGGCATGCTTGATGATGGAACGACGATCCATAGTTACAACTCCATTTAGGTGATTTTTTCTCGACCAGCACGCACGGTTGTGGTGTTTGGCAAAGGCGCTTAGGCCAGTGGATTGTAAGGAACGCACAGACCCCGCCTTCACGGGTTTTCCCTCGGGAAAAGGCATCAAAGTCCGCTTTGTGACGTGCTTTTCACACGCTTGCGGGGGAAATGAAAAACACTTCAAGGTTCGCGTGAAAAATGCTCACGAAACCGCGTGCTTCGGTCCACTCAAACGGCGGTATTTTTGTCGTGTGCGATCCGTGCATGCACATCGTGCGCGTGGATCGATTCGAAGTTGATGACGTCCACGGTGTAGGTCAGCACGCGCGGATCGTCGTTCAGCGCCAGCGCCACATCGCGCACCAGGTCTTCGACGAACTTGGGGTGAGCATAAGCCCGCTCGGTGACCCACTTCTCGTCGCTGCGCTTGAGCAGCCCCCAGAGCTCGCACGACGCATGGTCTTCGGCAAAACGCACCAGTTCGGCCCAAGGCACGGCCTCACCCAACAGAACCTCCAGGCGGATGTGCGAACGCTGGTTGTGTGCACCGTCTTCGCTGACCTCTTTGGAACACGGGCACAGCGACTTCACCGGCACCGTGGCCACCATGCGAACTTCGGTGCGGCCGCCTTCGCAACGCGCCAGCCAGCCGCCTTCGTATTCGAGCAGGCTTTGCTGACCCGATACCGGGGCCGTCTTGCGGATGAAAAACGGAAAGCTCACCGAGAGGCCCGCGCTGTCGGTCTCCAGCAGCGCCATGAGCTCGGGCATGGCCAGTTGCAGCCGATCGAAGTCGACCACCTCGCCATCGAGCGTGAACGCGTCCAGCCAGGCCAGCAGGCGCGACATGTGGGCGCCCTTCTGCTCGGCCTTCAGTCCCACATGCAGGTCCCAGAGCCCCACGCTGTGTTGCACCCGGCCCGCCACCTCCAGCACCAGCGGGTAACGCAGGTTCTTCACGCCCACGCGGGCAATCGGCATGGCACGCACATCGTGCCGCCCCTGCACATCGGGCATGACGGCGCGCACGCCGCTCGACAGATCGCTCATCAGGCCACCACTTTCAGGCCCGACACGTTGTCGAGAAGGCTGGCGAAACGCGCCCGCACGGAGCGTTCGATGCCCACGGCGTCCAGCCCCTCAGCGGCCAGCAGCTTCGCCGGATCGCCGTGTTCGGTGAACACATCGGACAGCCCCAGTTGCAACACCGGCATGGCAAAGCCTTCGGCCTGCAGTGCTTCCAGCACCGCGCTGCCGGCGCCGCCCATGGCGCAGCCTTCTTCGACCGTCACCAGCGCCTGATGCGTCTGAGCGAGTTCACGAAGCAGCTCAATATCCAGTGGTTTGGCCCAGCGCATGTTGGCCACGCTGGCGTCCAGCTGTTCGGCCGCTTCCAGCGCCGGGTAGAGCAGCGTGCCGAACGCCAGGATGGCCACGTTGCGACCGGTGCGACGCATCTCGCCCTTGCCAAAGGACAGTCCTTCCAAGCTGGTGGGCACCTTCGTACCCACACCCGCACCGCGCGGATAGCGCACCGCCACCGGGTGGTTTTGCGCATGGGCTGTGCTGAGCAGTTGCCGGCACTCGGTTTCGTCGGCCGGGCAAGCGATCGACATGTTGGGGATGCAGCGCAGAAAGGCGATGTCGTAGGCACCCGCGTGGGTGGCGCCGTCGGCGCCCACCAGGCCCGCGCGATCGAGCGCGAAGACCATGGGCAGGTTCTGCAACGCCACGTCGTGGATGAGCTGGTCGTAAGCGCGCTGCAGGAAGGTCGAGTAGATCGCCACCACGGGCTTCAGTCCCTCGCAGGCCAGGCCGGCGGCAAAGGTCACTGCGTGTTGTTCGGCAATGCCGACGTCGAAGTAGCGACCCGGGAAGCGGCGCTCGAACTCGACCATGCCCGAGCCCTCGCGCATCGCGGGCGTGATGCCCACCAGCTTGGGATCGGCTTCGGCCATGTCGCACAGCCACTGGCCGAACACCTGCGTGAAGGTGGGCTTGGCGGGTGTGGCCGACTTGACCAGGCCCACGGCCGGGTCGAACTTGCCCGGGCCGTGGTACGCCACCGGGTCGGCCTCGGCCAGCTTGTAGCCCTGACCCTTCTTCGTCACCACGTGCAGGAATTGCGGGCCGCTGTCCTTGTCGAGCAGGTGGCGGATGTTCTCCAGCGTGGGGATCAGCGAGTCCAGATCGTGGCCATCGATGGGGCCGATGTAGTTGAAACCGAACTTTTCAAACAGAGTGGCCGGCACCACCATGCCCTTGGCGTGTTCTTCCAGGCGCTTGGCGAGTTCGAACAGGGGCGGCGCGCCCTTGAGCACCTGCTTGCCCACGTTCTTGGCCGCGGCGTAGAACTGGCCGCTCAAAAGCTGGGCCAGGTAGCGGTTGAGCGCGCCCACCGGCGGCGAGATCGACATGTCGTTGTCGTTGAGCACCACGAGCAGGCGGCCGTCGGCCACGCCCGCGTTGTTCAACGCTTCGAAGGCCATGCCCGCGGTCATCGCGCCGTCGCCGATGATGGCCACGGAATGGCGGCTCTCGCCCTTCATCTTGGCCGCCATCGCCATGCCGAGCGCGGCGGAGATGCTGGTGGACGAGTGCGCGGTGCCAAAGGTGTCGTATTCGCTTTCGTCGCGGCGCGGGAAACCGCTGATGCCGCCGAGCTGGCGCAGCGTGTTCATGCGGTCTCGCCGGCCGGTGAGGATCTTGTGCGGGTAGGTCTGGTGGCCCACGTCCCAGACCAGGCGGTCTTCGGGCGTGTTGAAGACGTAGTGCAGCGCGACGGTGAGTTCCACCGTGCCGAGGTTGGAACTGAGGTGGCCGCCGGTGCGGGCCACGCTGTCGATCACGAAGGCCCTCAGTTCATCGGCCAGCGGATGCAGTTGGGCACGGGAGAGCTGGCGCAGGTCGGCCGGCGATTCAATGGAAGACAGAAGTGAGCTCATGACCATCGTGGAGTGCGGCGCTTGTTGTAGTGGGGCTCAGCTGACGCGCCGTCCGACCCAGTCGGCCAGTGCATGCAAAGTCTCGGTGTGGGCGAGGCCGCTGTCGCGCAGGTCCTCGTGGGCTTCGTCGAGCAGGCGATCGGCGCAGGCCTGGGCCGGCTCCAGCCCCATGAGGGAAACGAAAGTCGGCTTGTCGCAGGCGGCGTCCTTGCCGGCGGTCTTGCCCAGCGTGGCCGAATCGGTGGTGACATCGAGGATGTCGTCCACCACCTGAAACGCCAGGCCCAGGCGGTCGCCGTAGCGGCGCAGGCAGGCGAGCGCGTTCCCGGTCGGCTGCCCGGTGGCCGCACCCATCATCACGCTGGCCTGCAGCAGCGCGCCGGTCTTGCAGCGGTGCATGGCTTCCAGCGCCGGCCGGTCCAGCGCGCTGCCCACGCTGGCGAGGTCGATCGCCTGCCCACCGGCCATGCCGGCCGCGCCAGCGGCCTGCGCGAGCTGGCGGCACAGTGTGGCCGAGAGGGCCGCGTCGGTGGACCCGTCATCGGGCACCAGCAGCTCAAAGGCCAGCGCCTGCAGGGCGTCCCCCGCCAGCAGGGCCTGGGCTTCGCCAAACTGCACATGGACTGTGGGCTTGCCCCGACGCAATACGTCGTTGTCCATGCAGGGCATGTCGTCGTGCACCAGCGAATAAGCGTGGATCAGTTCAACCGCGCAGGCGGCCCGCAGGGCGGTGCCGGCATGCCCCTGCACCGCTTCGCAGGCGGCGAGCACCAGCAGCGGGCGCAGGCGCTTGCCACCATCGAGCACCGCGTAGCGCATGGCCAGCCCTAGGCCCGCCGGCGCGTCGGGCGACACCCAGTCGCTCAGCGCCCGCTCAATCAGCGCCTGCTGTGCCGCGCGCCAGGCCACAAAACCCACCCCATCGGACATCGCCGCGCTCAAGAGGCGCTCCAGGGTTTGAGCTCGCCGCCTTCAAGCAGCTGGATCTGGTTTTCCACCGCTTCGAGCCGGCCGCGGCAGTAGGACAGCAGTTCGGCGCCGCGCTGGTAGCGCGTGAGCAACTGGTCCAGCGGCAGCTGGCCCGCATCCAGCTGGGACACCAGTTGCTCCAGTTCTTCCAGGGCCGCTTCGTAGCTGACGGCCACGTCGGCAGACGCGGCAGCACGTCCCGCTGAGCGGGATGACTTGGTGGTGGTGGATGTGGTCATGCGAGCGAGAAAAGAAGCGGCTGCGGCCAGAGCTCGAATGGCCCGGACCGGGCACCCCTGAAGGCGGGCAAGCAGGACAACCGCCGACCGACGGATGCACCGCAGCAAACGGGGATTTTATCCCCCCGCCGGACCGGGACGCCGTAAGAGGTAAAGCCCCTTCAGACGGCCCGCCACCGAACGCCGACGGTGGCGCCCCGGCTGAGCTCCCCGGGGTACAATCCGCCCTCCTTTTTCTCCACTGACGGGCCTCATCCGCCCGGAGGGACGCACCACTCCACCCATCCCGCGCGAATTCGTCTGACGAGCACAGCGCTTACCCTGCCCCTTCATAGGGGGAGTCTCTAGGTCAAGACACATGTCTGATTTAAGTCTTCAACTCCAGCAGGCCAGAAGCCAACTCCCGGTTTCCAGCTATTTCGACCAGGCGCTTTACCAGCGCGAACTGGAAACCCTCTTCCAGCGAGGGCCCCGCTACGTGGGGCATGCCAACGCGGTGCCCAACGTCGGGGACTACTACGCCCTGCCCCAGGAGGGCGAAGGACGTGCCCTGGTGCGCACGTCCAACGGCGTGGAGCTGGTGTCCAACGTCTGCCGCCACCGCCAGGCCGTCATCCTCAAGGGCCGCGGCAATCTGGGCGAGAACCGCAGCGGCCACGCCGGCGGCAACATCGTCTGCCCGCTGCACCGCTGGACCTACAGCGGTGGCCAGAACACCAGCAACAAGATCGGCTCGCTGCTGGGCGCGCCGCACTTTGCCAACGACCCCTGCCTGGATCTCAAACGGTATCCGCTGCGCGAGTGGAACGGCCTGCTGTTCGAAGACAACGGCCGCGACATCGAAGCCGATCTGGCGAACATGGGACCGCGCGCCGCGCTGAACTTCGACGGCATGGTGCTTGACCACGTTGAGCTGCACACCTGCAACTACAACTGGAAGACCTTCATCGAGGTCTATCTGGAGGACTACCACGTGGTCCCATTCCACCCGGGCCTGGGTGGCTTCGTCACCTGCGACGACCTGCGCTGGGAATTCAAGCCCGAGTACTCGGTGCAGACCGTGGGCGCGCAGAACCTGCTGGGCAAGGCCGGCAGCCCGGTCTACCAGCGCTGGCACCAGCAGCTGATGCAGTACCGTCGGGGCGAAGCGCCCTCGCACGGTGCGATCTGGCTGACCTACTACCCGCACATCATGGTCGAGTGGTATCCGCACGTGCTCACCGTCTCGACGCTGTACCCGCTCAGCGTGGACAAGACGCTGAACATGGTGGAGTTCTACTACCCCGAAGAAATCGCCGCCTTCGAACGCGGTTTCGTCGAGGCGCAGCGCGCCGCCTACATGGAGACCTGCATCGAGGACGATGAGATCGGCGAACGCATGGACGCCGGGCGCAAGGCCCTGCTGGCCCGCGGCGACAACGAAGTCGGCCCTTACCAGAGCCCGATGGAAGACGGCATGCAGCACTTCCACGAGTGGTACAGATCGCGGATGCAAACGGAGTGAGCATCCGCGCGCATTCGTCCCAGGCCACCGCGGAACGGGCTTTGCCCGGCCGCCAGTGCCGCCCCCCTGGGGGGGTGACGCCGCAGGCGGCGCAGGGGGGCTGACATGTTGTGGATGTTGCTGGCCGCGCTGCTGTTCGCGACCATGGGTGTGTGCATCAAGTTCGCGTCGGTGCACTTCAACAGTTTCGAGATCGTCTGCTATCGCGGCATCGTGGGCGTGGTCTTCATCTACTTCATGACGCGGGTGCGCGGCGTGTCGCTGCGCACGCAGGTGCCCATGATGCATGTCTGGCGCAGCGTGGTTGGCGTCACCGCGCTGACCACCTGGTTCTTCGCCATCGCCGCGCTGCCCCTGGCCACCGCCATGACGCTGAACTACATGAGCAGTGTCTGGATCGCGGCCTTCCTGCTCGGCGGCGCGCTGTTGACGCAGGGCCGCAACGCACCGATCCGCCAGCAGGCGCCGCTGTTCCTGGCCGTGCTCGCCGGCTTCGGCGGCGTGGCCATGATGCTGCGCCCCACGCTCCAGCCGGACCAGGTCATGGGCGCGTTGCTGGGGCTGCTCTCGGGGATCTTCTCGGCCTTCGCCTACCTGCAGGTGGCCGCGCTCTCACGCGCCGGCGAGCCCGAGAGCCGCACGGTGTTCTATTTCTCGGCCGGTGCGGTGCTGGTGGGCGCCATCGGCATGCTGTTCACCGGCATCAACACCTGGCACTGGCCCAGCGCCCTGTGGCTGCTGCCCATCGGGCTACTGGCGGTTCTGGGTCAGCTGTGCATGACACGCGCCTACGCCAGCGGCGCCACCCTGGTGGTGGCCAACCTGCAGTACTCGGGCATCGTCTTTGCCGGCATCTACAGCCTCACCATCTTTGGCGACCAGTTGCCGCTGATCGGCTGGCTGGGCATGGGTCTGATCGTCGTCAGTGGCATCACAGCCACAGCCTTGCGCGCACGCGCCATTCCCAACGCACCCGCCGAAGACCACTGACACCCGGGCAACGGGGTTCGACAGCGGGTGCTGTCGGCAGCAAAACGGTCGTTGTGTATCGAGTCGGTCGGTGCAATCCCGCACAATGGGTTGCATGTACACCACCCTCATCACCCCCACCGAGCTGCGTGAACTCCAGAACCGCGCGGCGCCGCTCCAGCTGTTTGACTGCAGCTTCGAACTCACCAACCCGGACGCCGGCGTGGCCCAGTTCAACGAGGCCCACATCCCGGGAGCCCTCCACGCCCATCTGGACCACCACCTGAGCAGCCAGTCCCCGGACGACCGCGCCAGCGGCGGGCGCCATCCCCTGCCCTCGCGCGAAACCTTTGCGGCCTGGCTGGACCGGATCGGTCTGACCGCCGACACACAAGCCGTCGTCTACGACCGCCAGGGCGCCAACTACAGCGGCCGCCTCTGGTGGATGCTGAAATGGTGCGGACACGAAGCCGTCGCCGTGCTTGATGGCGGCCTGCAAGCCTGGCTCGGTTCAGGCGGCCCCGCTGAAACCGGTCCCGCCGCGCTGCGCAGCCCGGCTTCTCGCGGCGGCTTCGCCCTGCGCGACCCGCTCACCCGCCTGGTCGACACCACAGCCATCGCCAGCCGGCTGGGTGACCCGTCACTCACCGTGGTCGATGCCCGCTCCGCCGCCCGGTTCCGGGGCGAGGTGGAGCCGCTGGATCCGGTGGCCGGACACATTCCGGGCGCGCTCAACCGCCCCTTCGTCGACAACATCGGTGCCGACGGCTGCTTCAAACCCGCGGCACAGTTGCGCGCCGAGTTCACGCAACTGCTGGCCGGGCGCGACCCGTCCAGCGTTGTCCACCATTGTGGCAGCGGCGTGAGCGCCATCCCCAACCTGCTGGGCATGGAGATCGCCAAGCTGGGCCGCAGCGCGCTCTACGCGGGAAGCTGGAGCGAGTGGTGCAACACGCCGGGCTTGCCTTGCGCACGAAGTCAAGTTTCCGGCGGATGAGCCGAAGATACGGGAAGACCCGAACTGGATATGAACCCGCAGCCAGCGCCTCCTTGACGCGCTGGCAACCACTACAACGTGAAAGAACCCGCACCTCCATCCCCGGTCGAGCCTGAATCCGCCATCCGCAAAACGACGCTGAATGCGATCGCCCTGCTGATTGGCGTGGCCGCCACCCTGCTCACGCCGCTGGTGTACCTGAGCAGCACCAACCCACTGGAAACCTGGGCCACGGTGCTGGTGGCGGTCATCGGCTGGCTGGCGTACTCCCTGGTGCAAAAGGGCTACACCACCTACATGCCGCACCTGATGGTGTATTCGGTGCTGACGGCGGCCAGCATGGCCGTGATGGCCTTTGGCTCGGTACGCACGGCGGGGGGATTCCTGTTCGTGGCGGCGGTGGCTGGCGCCGGCATTCTTCTGGGCCGCGCCGCGTTGATCGGTTCGGTGGTCTACAGTGTGGTTTCGCTGGGCGCGCTGACGCTGGCCGAGGCGCGGGGCTGGCTGCACACGCCCAATTTCACCGTAGGCACCAAGGTCTGGCTCACCCATTCATCGGTGCTGGTCGTCGTGGCCATGCTGGTCTTTTACAGCCGCAAGCGTGCCAACATCGCCCTGGCCCAGAAGATGGAAGAGCTGCAACTGCGCAAACGCACCGAGCACGAGCGCGACCGCAGCATGGAGCGGTTCGCCCGCATCTTCCGCACCAGCCCCAGCCCGATGCTGGCGCAGTCGGCCCGCACCGGCGCCATCCTCGACGTGAACCCGGCGTTCGAACGCTGCTACGGCTACACCAGCGAGCAGGTGCTCGGCCGCGTTGACGCGTTCCTCTGGGCCGACCCCGAACAGCGTGCCAGCTACCTGGAGCGACTGTTTGCCCGGCGCCGCACCGATCAGGAACGTGTGACCGGTCTGCGTGCCGACGGCAGCCATTTCGAGGCCCTGATCTCCAGCGAGATGGGCGACGACCCGCAGGACCGGCTGATCATCACCACCGTGGCCGACATCACCACGCAGAACGAAGCCATCGAGCGCCTGCGCCGCTCCGAAGAGCGGTTCGCCAAGGCGTTCAACTTCAGCCCGCTGAAGATGACGATCACGCGGCTGAGCGACGGCACGTTCCTGGAGGTGAACCAGGCGAGAGATCCGGTACAGGGCCTGCACAAAATAGACCTCCTGGGCAAATCCACGCTCCAAACGGGCGGCTGGCTGAGTCCGGCGGATCGCCAGACTTTTGTGGAGCGCATCCAGCGGGAAGGCCATCTGAGCGCCTACGACACCCGCATGCGACACGCCGATGGCCAGGTCATCGACGCCAGGATGTGGGCCGAGCTGATCGAGATCGACGGCGAGGAATGCATCCTGTCCTGCTTCGTCAACACCACCGAAGAGAAGCGCCGCGAAGCCCAGTTGCTCACACTCACCCGCGGCATGGCCGGACCCGGCGGCGACGCGCTGTTCCAGGCGCTCACCATGCACATGGCGCAGGCCATCGGGGCCGACATGGTCACCGTGGGCGAGCTTCACCCGGAACGCAGCGTGCGCACCCTCTCGGTGTGGAAAGACGGCGCCGCCAGCCAGAACTTCAGCTTCCCGCTCGATGGGGCACCTTGCGGCGACGCGATGCAGCAGACCGACCTGTGCGTGCACCTGGAAGGTGTCGCCGAGCGGTATCCGGGCGATCAGGCCCTGATCGATCAGGGTTTTCAGGCCTATGTCGGCCAGTCGCTGCGCGACGAAGACGGCACGGCCATCGGTCTGCTCAACGCACTCTGGCGCCGTCCGATCCAGCTGCGGGCCGACACCCAGGCACTGATCGCCATCTTTGCCAGCCGTGCCACGGCCGAACTCATCCGCCTGCGGCGCGACCGCGAAATCCTGCACCTGAATTCGACGCTGGAACAGCGCGTTCGCAAGCGCACGGCCGATCTGGAAAAGCTCAACGCCGAACTCGACTCGTTCGCCTACTCGGTGTCGCACGACCTCAAGTCGCCATTGCGCGCCATTGACGGCTTCACCCGGCTGCTCACCGAGCAACTGCAAGGGCGCCTGCAGCCCGACGAACAACAGCTGTTCGAGCGCGTGCTCGCCGCCACCAGCCGCATGGGCCTGCTGATCGCGGACCTGCTGGCGCTGGCCCGGGTCAGCCAGGGCACGCTGCACCGGTCTCAGACCGACCTCAGCACCCTGGCCGAGACCGTGCTGCGTCTCGAACAGGAAAAACACCCCGAACGCGTGCTTCGCTGGCGCATCACGCCGGGCCTGATCTGCCTCTGCGATGCCCGCCTGGTGCGCACCGTGCTGGACAACCTGCTCGGAAACGCGGTGAAGTACACCCGTGACCGGACCGACACACTGATCGAATTCGGCCAGCACAACGCCGACGGAGACCCGCCCTTCGCCTTCTATGTCCGCGACAACGGCGTCGGCTTCAACATGCAATACGCCGACAAGCTCTTCAAACCTTTCCAGCGCCTGCACATGCCCAGCCAGTTCGAAGGCACCGGCATTGGCCTGGCCACGGTGCGGCGTATCGTCGAGCGCCACGGCGGCAGCATCCGCGCCGAATCCGCCCCGGGCCAGGGCGCGGTGTTCCACTTCACGCTGGCCGGCTCCGGGCCGATGAACCCGGCCTTGCCCCTTTCCCCCGCTGCTGCCGCGTAGCCACTGTCCCCTCATGGACAACCCCATCCTCACCGACGATCCGCTGGCCCCGGGGCAGACGGGCGTGATCGAACGCCACCAGGAGCAGGCGGTGCGCGCGCTGCTGCTGACCCTGTGCGTGGCCGCGCCCTCGATCGCGGCTGCCGTGTTCCTGCGCGACGGTGCGACCCGGGTGGTCGCGGTGATCGCACTGCTCTCCATTTTTCTCTGGGCGCTGTGGCTGCCGTTTCGCCACGGCCGGATACGACTGGTGGCCTACGCGCTGATCGGCAGCATGCTGCTGGTCACCACGCTGGCCACGGCGTTCGATGGCAGCGTTCGCAGCAGCGCGGTGATCGCCATGATGGCGACCGTGGTGCTGGCTGGCACTTTCCTGCCGCGCCCCGGCATGATCGCCGTGGGCCTTTACTGCACCCTCGTGCTGGGCCTGTTCAACTGGCTGGAGCAGCGCGGCATCTTCGTGCCCGGCTCCATGCGGATGGGCTGGGCGGTCTGGGTGGTGCACACCGCGGTGATCGCCACCATTCTGGTGAGCGTGTTCTTCGGGCGCTACCGCCTCATGAGGGCCTACAGCCGTCTGAGGCACAGCCTGAACCAGACCCTGGAAACCGAAGCCGATTTGCGCGCCAGCGAGGAGCGCTTCAGGGCCCTGTTCCGGGGCAACCCGGCCGCCTGCCTGGTGCAGTCACTGAGCAACCGCATGGTGGTCGACGTCAACGATGCGTACGCCGTCGTGAGCGGTTTCAGCCGCGAGGAAATGCTCGGCCAGCCCCCGCCCGTGCTCTGGGCCAACCCCGCCGATGACAAGACCTTCCGCGCGGCGCTCAAGGCCCATGGCCGTGTGCGCGGCATGCGAACCCTGGGGCGGCGGCGCGATGCCAGTCTGTTCGAAGCCCTGATGTACGCCGAGGTGGTGCAAAACGGGCCCGAACGCCTGCTCTTCGTGATGGTGATCGACGTCAGCCTGGAGGAACGGGCACGCCAGGCGCTGCAGAAATCGGAAGAGCGTTTCTCCAAGGCGTTCAACTTCAGCCCGCTGGGCATGAGCATCACACGGATATCCGATGGACGCTTCATGGAGGTCAACCCCGCCAAGGAACGTGTGCTGGGCTACAGCCAGGCCGACTGTGCGGGCAAGACCGCGACAGAGGTCGGCATCTGGCTCAGCCCGGCCGACCGCGAGGACTACATCCGGCAGCTGCGCCAGGATGGCCACCTGCTGGGCTACGAAACCCGCATGCGCAACAAGCAGGGCGACGCGGTGGACGTGCGGGTTTGGGCCGAAACCATCGAGCTCGATGGCGAGCCCTGCGCGCTGGCCTTCACGATCAACGTGGCCGAAGAAAAGCGCCAGAAGGCCCTGCTGATGAACGTGGCCCAGGGCGTCTCGTCCGCCACCGGCGAAGCCTTCTTCCGCTCGCTGGCGGAGCGCCTGGCCCAGGCCGTCGGGGCCCATGGGGTCGTGATCGGCGAACTCAGCGCCAACCAAAAACAACTCGACACACTCGCCCTGCTGAGCGACGGCGAGCTGCGGCCCCCCCAGACGCTGAGCCTGGACCAGACCACCTACGCGCGCATCCTGCCGCACCAGGACCTGCTGGTGGAAGACACCAGCGCGCCCCCACGGCGCCAGAGCACCCCGCCCTTCGACCCAGACCGGGTGCAGACCCTGGCCGGTATGGTCCTGCGCGATCCGGACGGTACCGCCATCGGCCTGCTGGTCGCCACCTGGAGCCAACGGCAGGTGCCCGGGGCGGACACACGGGCCTTGCTGACCATCTTTGGCAGCCGGTGCAACGCCGAGCTGGTGCGCCTTCGGCGGGACCGCGAAATCCAGAAGCTGCAGGACACGCTGGAGCAGCGCGTGGTGGCCCGCACCGAACAACTGCAGTACCTCAACCGGGAGCTCGACGCCTTCGCCTACACGGTGTCGCACGACCTGAAGTCGCCGCTGCGCTCGATCGACGGCTTCATGCACCTGCTGCAGGAGCAGATGGCCGGGCGCCTGACCCCGGACGACGAAGGCCTGCTGCAGCGCGTGGCGGGCTCGGTGGCGCGCATGAACCGGCTCATCACCGACCTGCTGGCGTTGGCGCGGGTGAGCCAGGGCACCTTGCAGCGCACCGAAGTGAATCTGAGCGAACTGGCGCGGGATGTGCTGCGCCAGGAGTACCACCGCGATCCGGCGCGCGAGGTCGAGGTGGTGATAGCGCCGGGCATGGTGGCCGATTGCGACCCCCGCATGGCGCAGATCGTGCTGGAAAACCTGCTGGGCAACGCCTGGAAATACACCCGCCAGCAGGCCCGGCCGCGCATTGAGCTGTCCCAGGTCAACACCCCGCCCGGCGAAGCGCCCGTGTTTTGTGTGCGCGACAACGGCGCCGGGTTCGAAATGTCACGCTCAGAGCGCCTGTTTCAGCCGTTCACCCGGCTGCACTCGCCCAGCGAGTTCGAAGGCACCGGCATCGGCCTGGCCACGGTGCGCCGCATCATTGAGCGCCACGGCGGCCACATCCGCGGCGAAGGCGCGGTGGACCAGGGCGCGTGCTTCTGGTTTTCTTTCGGTCGCCAGGCAGTGGACTGAACGCCAGGCTTCGTCGCAGCCCGTATCCGTTGGCCATCACACCGGAGCACGATCCGCAACGCACGAAACAGCCCAGCCAAGGGCACCGCCGGGCCGGCTTTGCCGGACGGCCAGTGCCGCCCCCCTTGAGGGGGTCGCGCGAAGCGCGGCGGGGGTGGTCCTAATGAGCCAGACTGCTGACCAGCGTCACCAGCGCGATGCCCGCCAGCAACCAGGCCACCTGCGCCGCCGTCTCGCGCAGGCCCAGGCGTTTCTGCAGCTGCGGGATCAGGTCGGCCAGCGCCACATAGACAAAGCTGCTCGACGCCGCCACCAGGAAATACGGCAGGTAGTCTTCCAGCTGCGCCAATAGGAAATAGCCCACCACACCGCCCAGCGCCGTCACCGTGCCCGCCAGCGACACCTTCACCAGCGCCGCGCGCTGCGTGCCCGAGGTGTGGCGCAGCACCACCAGATCGCCCATGTGGTGCGGCACCTCGTGCGCCAGCACCGCCACTGCCGTGACCACACCCAGCCGCATGTCGGCCATGAAGGCCGACGCGATCAGGATGCCGTCGCCAAAGGCGTGCACGCTGTCCCCGGCCAGCACCGCCCAGCCGCCGGAGCGTGGGGTGTGGTGATCGTGGCCATGGCCGTGGTGGGCATGGTCGTGGCCTTCGTGCCCCTCCTCGTGCCCCGCGTCGTGGTGGTGCTCGTGGCCGTGGTGCCAGAGCTCGGCCTTGTCCAGCAGGAAGAAAAACACCAGCCCGGCCAGCAGCACGGCAAAAAGCTCCTGCGCGCCCGCCTCGCTCTCAAACGCCTCGGGCAACAGGTGCATGAAGGCCGTGGCCATCAGCGCGCCGGCCGCAAGGCTCAGCATGTGCTGGGTGAAGCGCGCCAGCATGGCGAAGCTCAGCGCGGCGGCCAGCCAGACGCTGCCCACGCCGGCAGCCACGGTTCCCAACAGGATTGCGATCAGGGTCATCTTGAATACGGGGTCACAAAAAAAGGGCCGCTACCGCGACCCTCTGGCTTGGAGAAGCCGTCCAGGCTCAGGCCACGCCGTGCTGCTTGAACCAGGCCGTCGCGCGCTTCCAGCCGTCTTCGGCCGGCTCCTTGCGAAAGCTCGGGCGGTAGTCGGCGTGAAACGCGTGCGGCGCGTCCGGGTACACGACAAATGTCGAAGCCTTGGCCGCCGCATTGCCCGCGGCCAGAACGGTCTTCATCTTATCAATCGTGTCAAGGGGGATGCCGGTATCGGCCCCGCCATACAGGCCCAGCACCGGACCATGCAGCCCCGCGGCCACGTCCACCGGGTGCTTCGGGTTGAGTTCGCTGGCCTGCCCGACCAGCCGGCCGTACCAGGCCACCGCCGCCTTGACCGAAGGGTTGTGCGCCGCGTACAGCCAGACGTGGCGCCCGCCCCAGCAAAAGCCCGTCACGCCCAGCTTGCGGGTGTCGCCGCCGTTGGCCGCAGCCCACTTCACCGCCGCGTCCAGATCGCCCATCACCTGCGCATCGGGCACCTTGGACACCACCTCGGCGATCAGCTTGGCGATCTCGCCATAACTCTGCGCGTCACCCTGTCGCACAAACAGCTCGGGCGCAATCGCCAGGTAACCGGCCTGGGCAAAACGGCGCGCGGTGTCGGCGATGTATTCGTGCACGCCAAAAATCTCCGACAGCACCAGCACCACCGGCAGCCCGGTCTTGCCCGCGGGCGCGGCGCGGTAGGCCGGCATCTGGAAACCATTCACGTCGATCATCACCTCGCCCGCCGTCAGGCCGTCGGCCGGCGTCTTGATCGCCGTCTGCGCCATGATGGGCAGGGCCGCGGCGGCGTAGCCCACGCCCAGGGCAGCCTTGAGTGCGGTTCGGCGCGTGGCGGTTGCGCCCACGTCGCGCGCATCGAGCAGCGCCCGACTGTCGGTGATGAGATCTGCATTCAGCATGTTGTTCTCCGGTTGGGGTTGTCGTCAGCCTGACCCCTGCAGCGGACCGGCTGAGGGTATCAGCCTGTCCTGATCGTCCACACGGCGATTGGTTCACGATCGGTTGCAATTGGCGCGTTGCCGGCTCGGTGCGCGCTGACCACAATGCGCCCAATAAACACCACGCCACAAGGCAGAGGGAGGCCACATGCTACAGCTCGGTCCGGTGCTGCAGTTTCTGGGTTGCCAGAATCACACATGGGGTATCGGCGTACTCGTCGTCAGCGACGCAGACGACCCGCCGCCGGCCCTCCAGGTCCCGGCGCCCGCCCAGGTCGTCGCCCCGGTGCAGATGGCCGTACCCGGCCTTTCGGCCACCGCCTGGCGCTTTGATGTGGCCGTGCCCCAGACGGCAGCGGTCCAGACAGTCAACTATCTGTTGAGCGGCCAGAGCCACAGCTTCGATGTGCCCGGGATCGACGCCATGCCCAGCATGGCCTACGTGTCGTGCAACGGCTTCTCGGACCCGCGCGCCAAAAAGGGCCTGCAGCAGCCCAACGCCCTCTGGTCGCGCCTGGGCCGTCTGCACAACAGGATCGACCGCGTCGACAGCACCAGCTTCGGCCCGCTGCACCTGCTGCTCATGGGCGGCGACCAGATCTACAGCGACGACATGTGGGTCAAGCTGCCCGAGCTGCAGGCGTGGTCTGAGCTGCCCTGGCCCCAGCGCATCACCGCCCCGTTCACGGCCAGCCTGCGCAACGCACTGGCCGCACACTTCTCCCGCCTCTACCTGGACCGCTGGAGCCAGCCCGAAGTGGCGGCCCTGCTCGCCAGCGTGCCCACCGTGATGATGTGGGACGACCACGACATCATGGACGGCTGGGGCTCGCACCCCGCCGAGCTGCACGACTGCCCGGTGTTCCAGGGCATTTTTGCCGTGGCCAGCAGCGCATTCGAACTCTTCCAGCGGCAGATGATGGGCGCGCCGTCGCCCGCCACCCTGCCGGGCCAGACGGCCCACAGCAGCGGCTACCGCATCGGTCCGGCGGGCCTGCTGGTGCTCGACATGCGCAGCGAACGCCGGCCACGCGGTGGCGACGTGAACGCCAGCGGCGGCCAGCTGCGGGCCGAGCAGGTGGTCAGCGAAGCCAGCTGGCGCGCCATCTACCGCTGGCTCGACGCCCAGGCCGCCGCGGGCGACATGAAACACCTGTTCGTGATGAGCAGCATCCCCGTGGTGCACCCCAGCTTCGAACTGCTGGAGAAACTGCTCGGCGTGTTCCCCGGCCAGCAGGAGCTGGAAGACGACCTGCGCGACCACTGGACCAGCCCGCCCCACAAGGCCGAACGCCTGCGCCTCGTGCACCGCCTGCTCGCGGCCAGCGCAAGCGGCACCCGCGTGACCCTGCTCTCAGGCGATGTGCACGTGGCCGCCGTGGGCGTGATCGAATCCGACCGCGCCGACGTGCCCGCCACGGCCCGCGTGATCAACCAGCTCACGTCCAGCGGCATCGTGCACCCGCCACCGCCAGGCGTGGTGTTGTTCTTTCTGGAACAGGCTTGCCAGATGGTGGAGACCATCGACCGCGGCATCAGCGGCGCGATGTACGAGTTCCCGACCACCCGCCACCGCATGATCGGCTGCCGCAACTTCATGACCCTGCAGCCCGACGCCCCCGGCCAGGCCAACCGCTTCTGGATCAACTGGTGGGCCGAGGGGGAGGCGCATCCTTACACGAAGGTGGTGCACCCGGTGACGTGAACGGGCTGGGTCAGTGCGCCTGATCCCAGTTCGCCCCCAGCCCCACCTCCGCCAGCAGCGGCACCTTGAGCGCAGCCACACCGGCCATCAGGCGCGGGATCTCGGTCTTGAGCCAGTCCACTTCCGCCAAGGGCACTTCGAACACCAGTTCGTCGTGCACCTGCATGATCATTTTCGTGGCCCTGCCCTGCTCGTCCAGTGCCTTCTGCACCGCCACCATGGCCAGCTTGATCAGGTCGGCCGCTGTGCCTTGCATGGGGGCGTTGATGGCCTGGCGCTCCAGCGCTGCCTGCTTCGCGCCCTTGGCGTTCTGGATGTCCGGCAAAACCAGGCGGCGCCCGAACACGGTCTCCACGTAGCCCTGTGCCTTGGCCAGGGCGCGGGTGTCATCCATGTACTGCTTCACGCCCGAGAAGCGCGCAAAGTAGCGGTCGATGTAGGTCTTGGCGGCTGCGTTCTCGATGCCCAGCGACTTGGCGAGGCCAAAGGTGCCCATGCCGTAGATGAGGCCGAAGTTGATGGTCTTGGCGTAGCGGCGCTGCTCGTTGCTGACCTCGGCGGGCGTGATGCCGAACACCTCGGACGCGGTGGCGCGGTGCACGTCTTCACCGGCCTGGAAGGCGCGCAGCAAGGCCGCGTCGCCGCTCAGGTGCGCCATGATGCGCAGCTCGATCTGCGAGTAGTCGGCGCTGGCGATCACGCTGCCAGCGGGCGCGACGAAGGCTTCGCGCACCTTGCGGCCTTCGGCCGTGCGGATGGGGATGTTCTGCAGGTTGGGGTCGTTGCTCGACAGCCGCCCAGTCACGGCCACGGCTTGGGCGTAGTGGGTGTGCACGCGACCGGTGCGCGGGTTGGCGAGCTGGGCCAGCTTGTCGGTGTAGGTGCCCTTGAGCTTGGCGAGACTGCGGTGCTCCAGGATCTTGGCGGGCAGCGGGTAGTCTTCGGCGAGTTTTTCCAGCACCTCTTCGTCGGTGCTCCGGGCGCCGGTGGCGGTTTTTTTGATGACGGGCAGGCCGAGCTTGTCGAAGAAGATTTCGCCGAGTTGCTTGGGGCTGGCCAGGTTGAAGGGCTGCCCCGCAATTTCATACGCCTCCTGCTCCAGCGCAAAGATGCGCTGGCCCAGCTCGTGGCTCTGTTTGGCCAGCGTGGGTGCGTCGATCAGCACGCCGTTGCGCTCGATGCGGTAGAGCGTTTCACTGCTGGCGATCTCCAGTTCGTAGATGAAGCGCAGTTTCGCATCGGCGTCCAGCTGCGGCCAGAGCGCGCGGTGCACATCCAGGGTCTGGTCGCTGTCTTCGCAGGAGTATTCGGATGCCTTGGCCACGTCGACCTGGGCAAACGGGATCTGGTGCGCGCCTTTGCCGCACAGGTCCTCGTAGTTGATGCCGCTGCGGCCCAGGTGGCGCTCGGCCAGGCTGGACAGGCCGTGCGGCTTGTGCACCTCGAGCACATAGCTTTGCAGCATGGTGTCGTGCACATAGCCCTGCACCTCGATGCCGTGGTTGGCGAACACATGGCGGTCGTATTTGATGTGCTGGCCGAGCTTGTGTTTCGCCGGGTTCTCCAGCCAGGGCTTGAGCTTCGCCAGCACCTCGTCAAACGGGAGCTGCTCGGGCGCGTCGGGGCCGGCGTGTTTGAGCGGGATGTAGGCGGCTTCTCCGGGTGTCACGCTGAAGCTGATGCCCACGATCTGGGCCACCATTTCGTCGAGCGAGGTGGTTTCGGTGTCCACAGCCACGAGATCGGCGGCTTCCAACCTGGCAAGCCAGGTGTTGAAGAGGTCCCAGGTGAGGATGGTGTCGTAGGCGAGGCTGCTGCTGGAGGGGGCCGCGGACGTTTCGCTGGCCTCGGCTGGCCCGGTTTCGCTGAAGAGGTCGTTGGTGGGCGCGCCCCTCGCCCCGGCCCTCTCCCCAGAGGGGCGAGGAGGTGAAGATGGGCGCTCGTCGCCACCGAGCGCCTTCGCGAGGCCCTTGAAGCCGTAGGTTTCGTAGAAGGTCTTGAGCGGTTCGGTCTGGGGCTGGCCGATGCGGATCGCGTCGAGCGCGGGCATGTCGGGCACCCAGCCGTTCAGGTCGCAGTCGGTCTTGATGGTCAGCAGCTGGCGGCCGGTGGGCAGCCAGTCGAGCGCCTTGCGCAGCTTCTCGCCCACCGCGCCCTTGATCTGGTCGGCCTGCGCCACCAGGGCGTCCACCGAACCGTATTCCTGCAACAGCTTCACGGCGGTCTTGGGGCCCACGCCCTGCACACCGGGCACGTTGTCGACCTGGTCGCCCACCAGCATCTGGTAGTCCAGCATCAGACGGGCTGGCACGCCGAATTCGGCCTCCACCCCGGCCAGATCGCGCACCTTGCCGCTCATGGTGTCGATGATGGCGATGTGTTCGTTCACCAGCTGGGCGAGGTCCTTGTCGCCGCTGGAGATGATCACGTTGATGCCCTGGCGGGCCGCTGTCACGGCCAGGGTGCCGATCACGTCGTCGGCCTCGACGCCGGGCACGTCGAGCACCGGCCAGCCCATCAGGCGCACCACCTCGTGAATGGGAGCGATCTGGCTGCGCAAATCGTCGGGCATGGGGCTGCGCTGGGCTTTGTATTCGGGGTAGATGGCGTCGCGGAAGGTCGGGCCTTTGGCATCGAACACGCAGGCGCCGTACGCGGCGGGGTGGTCTTTGAGCAGCTTCTGCATCATGTTGATCAGGATGCGGATGGCTCCGGTCTTCTGCACCGTGCCGTCGGGCAAGGTGGTGCTCATGGCGTCACCACCGGCAAAGAAGGCGCGGTAGAGGTAACTGGAACCATCGACCAGCAACAGGGTGGGGGTGGGCGTTTTTTCGTCGGACATGGGGCGATTGTGGGGGAATCTCCACAGCCCGGGCCGACGCGCGGCGCCACCCGACTGCCTACAATGGGGCATGCGCCATACCACCACCTTCCTGTCCCGCCTGTCAGTGCCGGCTCTCGCCCTGACCCTTGCCCTGCCCGCGCTCGCCCAGGCCCCTGCGCCAGCCGCCGAAGCGGCGGCGGTCGTGCCTGCCGAATCCGGCCCGCCCGCGAGCGGCGCGCGCATCGAGCGCATCACCCACGAAGACGGGCTCTCGCGCATCGACGAGCTGCGCGTGGGTGGCCAGACGCGCAGCATCGCCGTGCAGCCCAAGAACGGTGCACCCGGCTACGAAATCACGCCCTTGCCGGCCGGCGCAGACCTCACCGAAACCCAGAACAAGGGCTCCACGGGCAAGAGCCGCTGGCGCATCCTCAACTTCTGATCGCCTGTATTTTTCATGGCCGTTTACACCGAAGTCCCGTTTGACGAGGCGGCAGCGCTGCTGCGCGCGCTGAACCTGGGCGAACTCACCGAGCTGCGCGGCATCCACGGCGGCATCGAAAACACCAACTATTTCGTCACCACCGAGCGCGAAGGCCGCCACGAGACCCACGTGCTCACGGTGTTCGAGCGCCTGGGTTTCGAGCAGCTGCCGTATTACCTGCACTTCATGAAGCACCTGGCGGGCAAAGGCATCCCGGTGCCCGAACCCGCCGCCGATGCCCAGGGCGAGATCCTGCACAGGCTGCAGGGCAAACCGGCCGCCGTGGTCAACAAGCTGCGCGGCCACAGTGAACTGGCGCCCACGGAATCCCATTGCCGGGCGGTGGGCGACATGCTCGCGCGCCTGCACCTGGCCGGGCGCGATTTCGGCATGAGCCAGCCCAACCTGCGCGGCCTGCCGTGGTGGAATGAAACCGTGCCGGTGGTGCTGCCGCACCTGAGCGCGAGCCAGAATGCCCTGATCCGCACCGAACTGGCCTACCAGAACCACGTGGCGGCCCTGCCCGCGTATGCCGCCCTGCCCCGCGGCCCGGTGCACGCCGACCTGTTCCGCGACAACGTGATGTTTGAAGACGGTGAACTCACCGGCTTTTTTGACTTCTATTTCGCCGGCAACGACAGCTTTTTGTTCGATCTGGCGGTCTGCCTCAACGACTGGTGCATCCGCCACAGCGCGGACGACAGCGACGGCCAGCACGACGCCGCCCTGGCGCAGGCCATGGTGTCGGCCTACCAGGCGGTGCGACCCCTGAACGCGGCAGAACGTTGCCTGCTGCCGGCCATGCTGCGCGCTGGCGCGCTGCGTTTCTGGCTCTCGCGCCTGTGGGACTGGCACCTGCCGCGCGACGCCAGCATGCTCAAGCCCCACGATCCCACCCACTTCGAGCGAGTGCTGCGCGAGCGGGTGGCCCTGGCGCCCGGCCTGCTGGCCTCGCTGCTGGAAGAACACAGCCTGGCCGCCTGAGAGGCTGAGAGGAAATCGGTCATGCCCGCCTTGACGCCCCAAACCACCGCCAGCCGCGTTGCAAATGCGCGCCGTAGCCCGAGCTACGGCTGTGCTTTGCGCCTTGCCGGCAGCGCTTTGGGACGCCCTTTCGGCCACGCCCAATTCCCTCCCAGCCTCTGAGCCCGACACAACCCCGCATGAAACTTCGCAACGTCCCCGCAGGCACCGGCCTGCAATGGGTGAAACTGGGCATCCAGACCTTTTTTCGCCAGCCCCTGGCCCTCTCGGGCCTGTTTTTCATGTTCATGGCCGCGGTGTCGGTGCTGTCGATCATCCCGATTCTGGGCACCGCCTTGTCGGCCGTGCTCACGCCAGCGGCCAACCTGGGCCTGATGGCGGCCAGCCGTGAGGCGTCGGCCGGGCGCTTCCCCATGCCGTCCACGCTGGTCAGCGCGTTTCGCGGGAGCCGCGAACAGAAGCGCGCCATGCTGGTGCTGGGATCGATCTACGCCGGCTGCCTGCTGCTGGTGCTGGCCACGGCCGCGCTGCTCGGCCCCGCGGCGCCGGTGGGCGAAGTCGAAACCAGCGTCACCCCCCAAATGATGCAGGACCTGCTGGGCAGCCCGGGCCTGTGGATTGCCCTGCTGGTGTACATCCCGGTGCTCATGATGTTCTGGCACGCGCCGGCGCTGGTGCACTGGCACGGCGTGAGCCCGGTCAAGAGCCTGTTTTTCAGCGCCCTGGCCTGCTGGCAGAACAAGGGCGCCCTGCTGGTTTTCGCCATCGGCTGGATGGGCGTGTTCCTGCTCTCCGGGCTGGTGATCAGTTTCCTGGGCTCAGTGTTGGGCGGCGCCCAGGCGCTCAACATCATCATGTACCCGGCCGTGCTGTTCGTGGCCTCGATGTTCTACGCCTCGGTCTATTTCACGTTCCGCGACAGCTTTGACACCGGCGCCGAGCCCGAACTACTGCCCTCAACCACCGGAGACCCGACATGACTCAGCACACCCTGCTTGGCCGCCATGAAGACGAAATGCTGTGGTTCCAGCGCCGCGAGGTCCTGGCCGCGGCGGGCACCTGGCTGGCCCTCGGGGGCGCGGGCGCCGCGCAGGCCCAGGCGCGCAGCAATGTGGTCGATCTGCTGGGCGACGTGCTGCTCAACGGGCAGCGCATGTCGCGGCAGCACACGGTGCAGACCGGCGACCAGATCCAGACCGGCCCGGGCTCGCGGCTGCTGTTCGTGGTCGGCAACGCGGCATTTCATGTGCGGCAGAACTCGCGCCTGGAGGTCGGGCGCGGCGCCACGCTCAACACCGTGAGCCTGCTGCGCCTGCTCACCGGGGCGGTGGTCAGCGTGTTCGGGCGTTCGGCCAGCCGCAGCATCGTCACGCCCACGCTCACCGCCGGCATCCGCGGCACCGGCGTCTACACCGAGGTCATGCCCGACCAGCGCAGCTATTTCTGCAACTGCTACGGCACGGTCGACGTGAGCGCCCGGGGCGACAAGACGCTCTCGGTGTCGAGCTACCACCAGTCGTTCTGGGGTGAGGTGGAGCCGAAGAACGGCCGACTGCTCACGCCGGCCCAGGCGATCAACCACACCGACGAGGAACTCGAATTCCTCTGCCAACTACTGGGCCAGCAGACCGCCTGGCAGATCGCTGGCAAGAAGGGTGTGAAGGACGGCCAGGGCTACATGGAACAGCAGCCGGCCCACATGCACCCGGCGATGAAGCCGCTGGTGCCCTGAGCGCCCGGCGGCTTCACACCCTTGCTCACAGACCGATCACGCCGCCATCTTCCCGGGTGATCACGATGGTGGCCGAGCGCGGACGCCCCGCAACCCCGTAGCCGGCGTTGCCGGGCCACTGGCTCTCGAGGGCGAAGCTGGCACCGCTGCCCAACGCCGGGGTGTTTTCCCCCGGGTGCTGGATGTTCACGAACAGCGCCTTGCCGTCGGCCGATTCGGTCAGTCCAGTCACCTCGGCCCCTTTGGGCGCCACCATGAAGCGGCGCAGGCGGGCCTCACCCAACGCGGCGCCGATGAAGGTGTTCTGGGTGCCGGTGGCGCCGTTGAGGCTGTTGTCCACTGTGATGGCCTGGCCGTCACCGACTTTGCCCGGGAGCGCGGCCAGCAGCATGCAATTGCTCACGTCGGTGTAGGCACCGTCATCGGTCTGGATCCAGCAGATGCCGGAGGCCTTGCTGAACCAGAGGCCATCGGGCGACGAAAAATCGTTGTCGGCGCTGAGGCCCGACAGGTTGACCTGGGCGCCCGCGTCGGCTTCTGCACCGAAGAGAAACACGTCCCATCGGAAGCGCAGCGACGTGGCATCGACACGGCCCTCTTCCCGGAAGCGGATGATGTGACCGTTGGGGTTGCCGCTGCCGGCACGGCCATCAGCGTCCTTGTAGGCGCGCGGGTTGGCGCCATCGGTGGTGTCGAGGTTGCGCAGCGTGCTGTTGTTGGTGAGGGTGAAGTAGATCTCGCCGTTCTTCGGATTGACCGCGCCCCACTCGGGACGGTCCATCTTGGTCGCACCCACGGCGGAGGCGGCGTGGCGCGCGTTCACCCACACGTCGGCCTGGTTGGCGAAGGCGTAGCTCGCATAGTTGGCGATCAGCGGGTTGTTGATCGACAGTTCGATCCAGTCGCCATGGCCATCGTCATGGAACTTGGCCACATACAGGTGGCCTTCATCGAGGTACTTGTTGCCGGCGGCAATGCCCTGGCCTTCGTCGCGCGGGTTCCAGCGGGCCTCGCTGACGAACTTGTAGATGTACTCGTTGCGCGAGTCGCAACCCATGTAGACCGCCAGCGGCTGGCCTGGCTTGGGCAGGCCGAACACGGCGGCCTCGTGCGCAAAACGCCCGAGCGTCACGCGCTTGGCAGGCGTGGTGTTGCGCAGTGGATCAATCTCCACCACATAGCCGAAGGTGTTGGGTTCGTTGCGGTAGTCCTCGGCAGCGGTGGCACCCGCCGCAGAGATGTTCCAGCGGTCGAAGCGCGACTGGTCGGCCGGGTTGGCCGCGGTCACGGTGTACCAGCCCTGCGAGACGCCGCTCGAGGCCGTGGCGGTCAGGGGCGTGCGCGCCACACCATAACGCGCCCGCGATGCCGCGGTCTTGGCGTCGACCGCAGCAGAGCCCGCCGGCATGTTGAAGTAGAACGCCCAGTTCTCTTCGCAGGCCAGGAAGGTGCCCCAGGGCGTCTTGCCGTGTCCGCAGTTGTTCAGCGTGCCGCGCGAGCTGGCGCCGGTCGGGTCGAACTTCGTCACCATGAACTGCTGGATGTCGGCCAGGTGTGCGGCCGGTCCGGCGATGCGCATGGGCGTCTGGCCGTTGACGCGGCGGTTGTAGATCGAGTTGACCTGGTAGGTCCAGCGGCCGTTTTCGCGGCGCTTGCCCAGCAGAAACGCCCGCCGGCCGTCCATGCCCTTGCCATCGTGCTCGCCGGGCTGAAAACGTACCTCCACGATGGACACGCCGTGGTGGTTCATTTCCTTCAGGGCTTCGAGTTCCGGGCGGGTGCCGAGATCCCAGTCGCCGAACTGCGAGAACTTCTTGCCTGGCACGCCATTGGAAGTCTGACCGGCAGCGTGGAAGAAGTGGGCATCGGCGGAGCTTTCGTGGTTCACCACCAGCACGGCGCGGTCGGTCTCGTGATCGGTGTAGCGGCCTTGGCGGTCGATGTAGAAGAGGTCCATGCCGTCGTGGTGGTCGCCCACGCGCAGGCTCCAGTCGTCGGACTCGGTGCCGGCGTTGCTGTAGGCCGGCACCTGGGGCGACAGGCGATCACCCGTGGCGTGCAGCACGGTGAAGGTGTAGCCCGGCGGCAGCATCACTTCGTCTGCCACGCTCTTGGCCACGGCATCAAAATCCAGCGCTCGGCCGCGACGGCCATCGCGGTCCTCACGGTCGTTGCCCGTGCGGGCCTGCGCCGCGTTCAGCATCGGCAGACTGCCCAGCGCGGTCAGGCCAACGCCCCCTTGCACCACCATGCGGCGGCTGACCGGGTGGCTGCGGGCACGGTCGAGCACTTCGCGGAAGTGCTCGTTGTCGGAGAAATTGCTCATTTCATCGGTTCGATCGGACATCGCGGGCTCCTGTGGGGTGGGTTGGGAGTGGGGTCGGGGTAAGCGCGGGACTTCAGTTTCGAATGCACGCATGTCAACTCCGTGAACCCTTTCCGCCCGGGCGCATGTGTCAAACCGGTGTTTTTCACACAGCCGTCACACTGATCACGCAATCTTGCGGCTTCCATCAACCCCGACCTCTCGACACATGAGCCACGACGCCTCCTCCATCGACTTCAACGACGAAGACTCCAACCACACCGCCAACCCCCAGTTCGGGCAGGTGCTTGACGCCCGCCTGAGCCGCCGCGGCCTGCTGCGCGGTGCGGCCGGTGCCGCTGGTGCCGGCGTGCTGGGCGCATCGGCCCTGAGCGGCTGCGCCACCGCAGGCGGTGCATCGGGCACCACCGGCCCCGCACTCACCAGCCTGGGCTTCAAGCCCGTGGCCAAGAGCCTGGCCGACAAGGTGGTCGTGCCCGAGGGCTACACCGCCCAGATCATCTACGCGCTGGGCGACCCGCTGGCCGCCGGTGTGCCGGCCTTCAAAAACGATGGCACCGACACCGCTTTCGAACAGCGTGCGGGCGATCACCACGACGGCATGGAGTGGTTCGGTCTGGACGCGTCGGGCAAACCCTCGAACAGCTTCAACAGCCGCGGCCTGCTGGCCATGAACCACGAAGCCACCACGGATGAAAAGCTCTCGTCGTTCTTCATTCACGCCAACGGCGGCACCGCCTCCCTGCCCCGCCCGGCCTCCGAAGTGGACAAGGAACTCGCGATCCACGGCCTGTCCGTGGTCGAGGTGATGTCCAACGGCAAGCAGTGGACCACCCAGCCAGGCTCCGCCTTCAACCGCCGCGTCACCACCATGACGCAAGCCGTCCTCCACGGCCCGGCGCGCGGCAGCGAACACCTGGTGACGAAGTTCAGCACCGACGCCACCCTCTGCCGCGGCACGCTGAACAACTGCGGCACCGGCAAGACGCCCTGGGGCAGCTTCGTGAGCGGTGAAGAGAACTGGTACGGCTACTTCTTCCGCGACGCGCAGGACGACGACCGCCGCAAGAAAGACAAGCAGGTCCAGGCGCTCAAGCGCTACGGCCGCAAGGCAGGTGCCGCCAGCCGCCACGGCTGGGAAAGCGCCGGTGCGCAAGACCAGTACGTGCGCTGGAACAACGGCGCCCTGGCCGCCAGCGCCAAGGACGACTACCGCAACGAGATGAACACGTTCGGCTACGTGGTCGAGATGGACCCCTACGACAAGAGCCAGCCGGTCCGCAAGCGCACCGGCCTGGGCCGCTTCGCGCACGAGAGCGTGGCCTTCGCCAAGCCAGTGGCCGGTCAGCCCATCGTGGCCTACATGGGCGACGACGCGCGCGGTGAATACATCTACAAGTTTGTCTCTGATGCCAAATGGGATCCGAAAGACGCCAGCCCGGCCAACCGCCTGGCCGCCGGTGACAAATACCTCGACAAGGGCACGCTGTTCGCCGCCCGATTCAAGGACAACGGCAGCGGCGAGTGGCTGGAACTGTCGATGAACAACCCGGTGATCGCCGGCAGCTCGTACTTCGAGTTCAAGAGCAACGCCGATGTTGCCATCTTCACCCGCCTGGCGGCCGATGCCGTTGGCGCCACCAAGATGGACCGCCCGGAATGGAACGGTGTGCACCCCCGCACCGGTGAGGTCTACTTCACCCTGACCAACAACAGCAACCGCAGTGCCGCCACGGCCGATGCCGCCAACCCGCGCGCCTACACCGACATGAAGGGCAGCAAAGAGCAGAAGGGCAACGTCAACGGCCACATCGTGCGCCTGGCCGACGCCTCGCCCGCAGGCTCGTCGTTCAAGTGGGACATCTACGTGTTTGGCGCTGAAGCCGGCGCCGACAAGTCCGCTGTGAACCTGTCGAACCTCACCGACGACAACGACATGTCGGCACCCGACGGCCTGGTGTTCAGCCCGGCCACCGGCGTGTGCTGGATCCAGACCGACGACGGCGCCTTCACCGACAAGACCAACTGCATGATGCTCGCCGCCATCCCGGGCAAGGTCGGCGATGGTGGCGCACGCATCGTCAAACACGGCGACAAGCAGGTCACCACCTACGTGGGCAAGACCCCGACGCCCGCCACGCTGGCGCGCTTCCTGGTCGGCCCCAAGGGTTGCGAGATCACCGGCTGGTGCGAAACGCCGGACGGTCGCGCGATGTTCATCAACATCCAGCACCCGGGCGAAAGCACGACCATGGCCGATGTGAACGACCCGTCCAAGTACCAGAGCCAGTGGCCCGCCAACGCCGGTTACGGCGCCGGCAAACGCCCGCGCTCGGCCACCATCGTGATCACCAAGAACGACGGCGGCATCCTGGGCACCTGAACGGGTCAGCCCTGCTTCGAAAGCCCGGCTTGCCGGGCTTTTTTTGTTGGGCGAACTTCGTCTGAGGCGTGCACGGGTAACAGGCCTGTCATCAAGCCGCGGCAGCATCGGTAGCACTTTCCACCTCCACAGGAGATGAACTTGAAGACCGATCTGTTTCGACGCACCGCCCTGCTGCTGGGCACCAGTCTCGCGCTCACGCTGGCGGCCTGCGGCGGCGGCGAGATGGGCGATGAGCTGATACCCAAGGACGGCGCCCCGAAGTTTCCCACCGTGATGCTGACCCTGGTGCACGTGAACGACCACCACTCGCAGCTCGACCCTTTCCCCAAAACCGAGCTGCTGATCGACGGCCGGCCCACCCGCGTGGAGCTGGGCGGCTTCGCGCGTGTGACCAGCGCGTTCAAGTCCTACAGCAACAAAGACAACGTCATCAAGCTGCACGCGGGAGATGCGGTCACAGGATCGCTCTACTACACCCTCTTCAAGGGCGAGGCCGACGCGGCACTGATGAACACCGTGTGCTTCGATGCCTTCGCCCTCGGCAACCACGAGTTCGATGATGGGGACGCCGGCCTCAAGGTCTTCCTGGACCATCTGCGCAACGGCAGCTGCAAGACACCGGTGCTGGCGGCCAATGTCAAGCCCGCGCTGGGCACGCCGCTGGCCATGACGTCGGCCACCGGATACATCCAGCCTTTCACCATCAAGACCGTCAAGGGCGTGAAGGTGGCGATCATCGGCATCGACATCAAGGGCAAGACCACCAACTCATCGCGCCCGCTGGACACCACCGTGTTCGAAGACGAAACCGAAGCCGCCCAGCGCACCATCAACGCGCTCAAGCTGCGCGGTCTGCGCCATTTCGTGCTGCTGACCCACCAGGGCTTTGATGCCGACAAGGCCATGGCCGCAAAACTCACCGACGTCGACGCCATCATCGGCGGCGATTCGCACAGCCTGCTGGGCGACTTCGGCGCCTACGGCCTGCCCGGCTCGGGCGCCTACCCGACGCAGCTCACCAACAAGGACGGCAAAAAGGTCTGCGTGGGCCAGGCCTGGGAATACAGCAAGGCCTTTGGCGAGATGAACCTGAAGTTCAACAACAAGGGTGAGGTGCAAACCTGCAGCGGCCAGGCTTCGCTGCTGATCGGCTCCAGCTTCCAGCGCCAGGACGCAGCCGGCACCTGGGCCGCGGTGGACGAGGCCACGCGCCAGCAGATCGTCAAGCGGCTCAAGAAGTCGCCGCTGCGCGTGACCGAACCGGACGCCACCGCCGCTGAAACCCTGGCCGGCTACGCCGGCCAGGTCAATGCAAAAAAGGCAGAGACCATCGGCACAGCGAGCGAAGCGCTGTGCCTTGTGCGTGTGCCCGGCGAAAGCACCAACCGCTCGGGCGGCGTGGCCGGTTGCGAAACCGCCAACACGCTGACGCGCGGCAGCGATGCCGCTCAGGTGGTGGCCGAGGCCTTTCTGGCCGGCAGCCTGGCCGCCGACATCGCGATCCAGAACGCGGGTGGCGTGCGCATCGCCGTGCCCGCCGGCACGATCAGCATGAACACCGCGTTCACCCTGCTGCCTTTCACCAACGTGCTGGTCGAGCTGCCGATGACCGGCCAGCAGGTGATCGACGTGCTGGAAGACGCGGTGGCCAACCACCTCGATGCCGGCCAGTCCAGCGGCTCACACCCCTATGCCGCCGCGCTGCGCTGGCGCCTGGACATGAGCCAGCCGCGCGGTTCGCGCTTCAGCCAGGTGGAGGTGCGCGACCGCACCACCGGCGTGTGGGCAGCGATCGAGCCGGCGCGTAACTACACCGTGGCCACCAACGACTTCATCGCCAGCGGCAAGGACGGCTACACCACCTTCGGCACCGTGTACGCCACCGGCAACTACGTCAACAACTACCTGCTCTACACGCAGACCTTTGTGGACCACGTGCTGGCGCAAGGCAGCATCGGCCGCCCCGCCGCGGCGGACTATTCGCACCAGTCGGTGATCACGGCGGCGGGGGTGGCGCTGCCCTGAACGCCACCCGGCGGCCATGAAGCAACCCGCCGCACGGCGGGTTTTTCTTTGGAACAAGGAGGTTTCAGAGCGCCGGCACCGGCGGCGCGGCCGGCATCGTGCGCCCGACATGGCCGGCCATGACACCCGTGAAGACCGCCTCGACCTGCGCCGCGATCTGCTGCCAGTCCAGCTGCGCGACCTGCTGCCGCGCACGGGTGCTGGCCTGGGTGATGTGCTGGGGATGGGCCGCCAGTTCACGGGCGAGCGCGACGTAGGCGGACGCATCACCGGCTGGTGCCATCCAGCCGGTGACGCAGGGTTCCAGCCACTCGGCCGCCGCCGCGGTGTCGAAGGCGAGCACCGGCAGCCCGCTGGACAGCGCTTCCAGCGTGACGTTGCCAAAGGTCTCGGTCAGGCTGGGAAACAGGCACAGGTCGGCCGAGGCGTAACACGCCGCCAGCGCGTCCTGCCGCAACTGCCCCACAAACACCGCCGGGGGGCAGCGCTGCTGCAAGGCTTCGCGCTGCGGGCCGTCACCCACGAACACGAGCCGCACATCGCGGTGCACCGCGGCCATCGCCTCGAAAGCGCGGATCGCGATCTCCAGGTTCTTCTCAGCCGCCAGCCGGCCCACCACCAGCAGCACCAGGCTGGCTTCGTCGGCGCCCCACTGGGCACGCAGTTCGCTGCTGCGGCGCTCGGGCCGGAACAGCTGCGTGTCCACGCCCCTGGCCACCACACGCGTGTTCTCGAAGCCGCTGGAGATCAGCTCGGCACACAGCGCGCGCGTGGGCACCATGGTGCACTGCGTGAGGTTGTGGAACTTGCGCAGGTAGGCCACGATGGGTTTCTTCAGCCAGCCCAGGCCGTAGTGCTGGCTGTAGCTGTGGAAATTGGTGCGGAAGTCGGAGGTCACGGGCAGTCGCAGGTGGCGCGCAGCCTGCAGCGCCGACCAGCCCAGCGGGCCTTCGGTGGCGATGTGCACGAGGTCGGGCCGCTGCAGCGCCCAGGCCGAGATCAGGGCCTTCTTGCCAGGCAGGCCCAGCTTGAGCTGCGGGTAGCGCGGGATCGGCATGCCGCGCATCAGCACCTCTTCGAACCCGGCGTCCTGCGCGCCCAGGTCGGCGCGGGTCTGGCGCGGGCGCACGAGCTGCACCTGGTGGTTGCGCTCACACAGGCCCTGCACCAGCCGCGCCAGCGTGAGCGCCACGCCGTTGACTTCGGGTGGCCAGGTCTCGGTGACCACGGCCAGGCGCAGCGAAGGCCGGGCGGCCGGGAATTCCTGCACGAGGATGTTCTGTGAGGCGAGGTGGTTCATGCCGGCATCTTCCCGGGCTTGCACAACAGGCATGTGACAAACCGGCCCGCGCCGATGACAGCACTGTGCCCGCGCGATGACAAAGCGCCCCTGTCACCGGCCTTTCATCGAGTCTGCAGATCATGTCGCCACACCGTGCCCATTCCCCACCCCCAGGAGACCCGCGTGACGACTTTCCGCCAAGCCCTCGACATCCAGCGCCAGGACGACCACCGCTACTACCACCACCACCGCATCAACCAGTCGCTGCACTTCGTCAGCGCGATCAGCTTTCTGGTGGCCTACGCGTGGTTGCTGGTCGACCCGGTGGTTTCGGCGCTGATCGCCTGGCTGGTTTCCATGGCCACGAGGCAGGCGGGCCATTTTTTCTTTGAACCCAAGGGCTACGACCACATCAACCAGGCCACGCACGAACACAAGGAAGCCATCAAGGTGGGCTACAACCTGCAGCGCAAGATCGTGCTGATGGCCTTGTGGGCCGCCGCGCCGGTGGCGCTGCTGGCCTCGCCCGACCTGCTGGGCCTGATCGAGCCGCACAGCGACTGGACCGGCTATGCGCGCGACGTCGGCGGGGCCTGGCTGGTGATCGGGGTCGGTGGCCTGCTGTTCCGCACCGTGCACCTGTTCTTCATCCGCGACGTGCAGACCGGCCTGGTGTGGATGACCAAGATCCTGACCGACCCTTTCCACGACATCGCGCTGTACCACCGGGCCCCGCTGCAGCTGCTGCGCGGCGAGCTGCTCGACCCGGCCTACCACGGCCAGCGCGGCTGATCCGGCACCGGCAGCGACCGCCCGCCTTGACACGCTCAGACCTGGCGCCCGAGCAGCGTGCCGAGCACCTCGCGCAGGATGCCGCGGCGGATGTCCTTGTTGCTCTGCCCGCCGCCCTGCCCCCACCAGCCCTGTGTGTGCATGTCGCGGCCGGCGTGCACGAAGCGCTGCAGCACCTGCTCGAAGTCGGCGTCGCTGAAATTCAGGCTGAAGATCAGGCGCCCGGTGCCCACCCAGCTCAGGGCCAGCCCGTGCCAGCGCAGGTAGTACTGCAGCAGCCAGTTGTAGCGCGAGGGCTCGGTATAGCCGATGGTCCAGATGCTGTGCATGTTCGTCGCGCGCATGGGCAGACCCTCGGCGGCCATGGTCTGATTGAAGCGCAGCGCGCGCGCGTCCCAGCGAGCCTCCTGGCCCTCATAGATGGCCTGCACCTCGGGCGAGTCCAGGCGGCGCAGGAACGCGTTCATTCCGCCCATCACATACGGGTGGGCATTGAAGGTGCCACGCGCGAAACACAGGTCGGCCGGGCGCTCGGGGCGGTAGCGCTGCATCAGGTCGTGGCGTCCGCAGACCACGCCCACCGGGTAACCGCCGGCCAGTGTCTTGCCGTAGGTGACCATGTCGGCCTTCACGCCGAAGTATTCCTGCGCTCCGCCCGGTGCGAGCCGGAAGCCGAGGAACACCTCGTCGAAGATCAGCACGATGCCGCGCTCGGTGCAGACCCCACGCAGGCGCTGCAGCCAGGCGGTGTAGGCGGCCTTGTCGTAACCGGCCTGGCGGCTGCTGTCGACCAGCGCCGAGTCGGCCGGCGCGTTGCGGTTGGGGTGCAGGGCCTGCAGCGGGTTCACCAGCACGCAGGCGATGTCCTTGCGCGTGCGCAACACCTGCAGGCTGCGTTCGCTCAGGTCGGCCAGGGTGTGGGTCTCGCGCGGGGGCAGCGGGTTGCCCGGGCCGGGCTGCACGTCTTCCCACCAGCCGTGGTATGCGCCGCAGAAGCGCACCAGGTGTTTGCGCCGCGTGTGGTAACGCGCCAGGCGCACGGCCTGCATCACCGCCTCGGTGCCCGACATGTGGAACGAAACCTCGTCCAGCCCCGAGATCGCGCGCAGCCGCGCGATGTTGTCGGCCACGCAGGGGTGGTAGGCGCCAAGCACCGGACCGAGCTCCTGCACCATCGCTGCGCCCTCGGCCATGGTGGCCTTGTAGAAGTCCACGCCGAACACGTTGACGCCGTAGGAGCCCGTCAGGTCGATGAAGCGGTTGCCGTCGAGGTCGGTCAGGCTCACGCCTTCGGCCGACTGCACGAACGCGCCCACCTTCAGCCGCTCGCTCACGATGGGGCTGAACTGGAAGGGCACGCGGTATTTGCCGGTGAACTGCAGGTCGGCCAGGCCCTCGCGCGCCTGCGCGGTGAGCGCCAGGGTCTTGGCGTAGCGCTGGGCAAACCCGGCACACAGCGTGTCGAAGGCCGCGCGCCGCAGCTGCGCGACCTCATCGGACACCCCGTCGCAGTTGAAGAAGCGCGCCTCGTCGTAGGCGTAGCCCGGCAGCAGGCGCGCCAACCGCTTGGCCATGCGCGAATGGCCGGCGAGCGAGCGGTGCTTGGCGCGCGAGAGGTCGAGGCGGCGCTTGAGCGCGGGCAGACCCAGCGCGAGCGCGGCGGCCGGGAGTGCGTATTCGATGAAGGGCATGGCGATGACTGCTCCGTGACTGCAATCCCGCGTTTCTATTTCACCCCCATGACACCCGTATGAACCTGCGAGCCGCCGCTCAGCGCCTGGTGCTGAACGAAGACCTGAATTTCCTGCTGACCAACCGCGTGCCGCGCATCGCGCTCACGCGCTTCATGGGCTGGTGGAGCCGCATCCGCCACCCCTGGGTGCGCGATGCGTCGATGGCGGTCTGGAAAACTTTTTCCGACCTCGACCTGAGCGAGGCCAAACAATCCCACTTCGACAGCCTGCACGACTGCTTCACCCGCGAACTCAAGCCCGGCCTGCGCCCGCTCGATGGCCGACCCGGTGTGCTGACCAGCCCGAGCGACGGCATCGTCGGCGCCTGCGGCCGCATCGAGGCCTTGCAGTACGGCACGGACGCCCAGCTGTTCCAGGCCAAGGGCTTCCCCTACCGGTTGCTCGACCTGCTGGGCGACAACGTGCAAGGCCGCGAGCTGGCGCGGCAGCTGCAGGGCGGCAGCTACGTGACACTGCGGCTCACCTCCAGCATGTACCACCGCTTTCACGCGCCCTGCGACGCCACGCTCGAACACGTCACCTACATCAGCGGCGACACCTGGAACGTCAACCCGATCGCGCTCCAGCGCGTGGAGCGCCTGTTCTGCCGCAACGAACGCGCCGTGTTGCGGCTGCGCCGGCCCGACGGCGGCCTGCTGGTGCTCGTGCCGGTGGCGGCCATCCTAGTGGCCAGCATGCGCCTGCGCGCGCTCGACGTGCCGCTCAATCTGCGCTACCGCGGGCCCCACCAGCTGCCCTGTTCGGCACGTTACCGGCAGGGCGAGGAACTCGGTTGGTTCGAACACGGCTCCACCATCCTGGTGCTGGCCCCGCCGGGCCTGGCGCTCGACCCCTCGCTGCACGACGGCCACCGCATCCGCATGGGCGAAGCCCTGCTGCAAACCCCCACTTACACAAGCACAGAAGACACATGACCCCCACGATCGCTACGCTCTCTGCCCCCCAAGGGGGCTCGACCTCCTTGAGGCGGCTCGACGGAGGTCGGCCATGACCACCGTCGACCTGATCTACTTCAACGCCGGTGGCGGCCACCGCGCCTCCGCGCTCGCCCTGCAATCCGTGCTGCGCGAACAAGGCCGCCCCTGGGAGGTGCGCCTGGTCAACCTGTTCGAGGTGCTCGACCCCTCGGGCCGCTTCAAGCGCCTCACCGGCAAGGCGCCGGAGGACTGGTACAACCAGCGCCTCGCGCGGGGCTGGACCCTGGGCATGGCGCACGAACTCAAGATCCTGCAGGGCCTGATCCGGCTCGCCCACCCGACCCTGGTGCGCAAGCTGCGGCGCCACTGGCAACGCACGCGCCCCGACCTCGTGGTCTCGCTGATCCCGAACTTCAACCGTGCCCTGTACGAAAGCCTGATCGCCGCGCTGCCCGGCGTGCCCTACGTCACCGTGCTGACCGACCTCGCCGACCTGCCACCGCATTTCTGGATCGAGCGCGACCAGTCGCAGCATTTCGTCTGCGGCACACCGCGCGCGGTGCAGCAGGCCCTCGCGCTGGGCCACAGCGAAGACCGCGTGCACGCCTCCTCGGGCATGATCCTGCGCCCCGAGTTTTACCGACCCGCCACCCTCGACCGGGCCGAGGAACAACGCCGCCTCGGGCTGGATCCGCAGCGCCCGACCGGGCTGGTGCTGTTCGGCGGCCACGGCTCCAAGACCATGCTGGGCATCGCCGAGCGACTGAGCAACACCCAGCTGATCCTGGTCTGCGGCCACAACCAGGCCCTCGCCGAGCGCCTGCGTGCCCAGCCTTCGACCGCGCGGCACGTCGTGATCGGGTTCAGCAGCGACATCCCCGCCTGGATGCGGCTGGCGGACTTCTTCATCGGAAAACCCGGGCCCGGCAGCGTGAGCGAGGCGGTGCAACTGGGCCTGCCGGTGATCGTGGTGAACAACGCCTGGACCATGCCGCAGGAGCGCTACAACGCCGACTGGGTCCGCGAGCAGCGGCTCGGCATCGTGATGGGCAGCTTCCGCGGCGTGGACAGCGCGGTGGCGCAATTGCTGGATGGGCTGGACGCGTACCGCGCCCGCGTGGACCGGATCCAGAACCGGGCGCTGTTCGAGATCCCCGACATCCTCGCCCGGGTCCTGGCGGAAAGCGGTGAGGAGGCCGCGGATGGGGCGGTCACCCGCCCCGCCGATCAGCGCAGGCCGGCGCAGTTCGCGTAGAAGGTGGTGGTGGCGGGCCAGTCGGAGAACACGCCCATCACCTTCACGTCGCGAGCCAGCACGTCGAGCACACGCATCACGTCGCCTTCGGTCTGGATGGCACTGTCGAACGACTGGTAATAAAAGCCGTTGTTGCCATCGGCCAGCAGGCCCGAACGCTCCAGCGACCAGGCGATGATGCCCAGCCCGGCCGCACGCGCGTCACGCGCGTACTGCGAGGGCACGATATCGCCCGCGGCGTTGGTGCTCAGCAAGGCAAAGATGGGAGGCGCCACGATCTGGATGCCCTGGCTCTTGTAGTCAACCAGCTCATTGCGGCCGGGCAGGTCGGCCACGGTGTTGGCGTCGTCCAGGTACACAGCCTGCTTGCCGAACGCGGCCTCGTTGCGCACCCAGTACAGCACGTCGTTGATGTTGAAGGACTGCGCAAACACCTGGCGCGGCGACACGCCAGCCTGCTTGTACTCGTCGATCATCTTCTGCGCGTAGGCGGCCTGCGTGAAGCCGTCAAAAGGCATCGTCACGCTCGCGCTCTTGAGTTCCGGCGTCATCTTCACGCCCAGTCGCTTGAAGAGTTCGATGCTCTCGGCGTGGGTCATCAGCGTGCCGCTCGTGGGGCCCGAATACAGGTCGGTGCGGAAATTCGCCGTGCCGCCCAGGTACTCCTGCGGCGTGCGGGCCGCCGGATTGAATGCGTCCATCTTGCCGCGCAAGGTCCGGAACTCGGCCAGCGTGATGTCGCTGGTGCGGCATTCGGCCTTGGCGGGCGTGACCACCTTGCCGTCAGCGTCGAGCGTGGCCGGCACGAAGGGCGTGGTGCACTTGGCGGCCAGCGGCGTGACCAGGATGTTGGTGGTGGTGTGCAGGTCGTTCTGCGCGTGGCGGCAGACCAGCTCCTTGTCCTTGGTGAAGGTCACGTCGCACTCGACGATGCCGGCCCCCATGCGCGCCGCAGCGGTGTACGACTCCACCGTGTGCTCGGGGAACTGCAACGGTGCACCCCGGTGACCGATGGAAAAATCGCGCGGGGTGAACTGGCCACGCTGCGCGCACTGCTGGAGTCTCTGCTTCAGGCGGCTGTCGGCCATGTCGTCGACGAGAAAGAACGGGCGCACGCCCAGTTCCACGGAGGCCGGCTTTTCAGCGCGGTGGCCGGGCCGCTGCTCGCCCGGTGAAGCCAACGCAGCGGTGGCGGTCAGACCCAGCAGGGCCAGGACGGGAATCAGGTGACGCATGGAGTACCTCATGAAGAAGATGGTGATCGGTGGGTGAACACGACGCGGACCGCATCGCCCGGACCATGCTAGGACGCCCATGTGGCAACGGCGTGGCAGCCGCCACCGGTCAGCGCTGTCACATCGGGAGCGAGCGCTTCAGCGGTTCCAGGCCGACTGGCTGCGTTCGCGGCGTGCCTGGAAACGACAGCGCTGCAGGGCCAGCAACTCCAGAACGCCACCGACCACGCCGCAGCCGATCGCGCCCAACAGCTTGAGTGCCCGAAGCGGGTCCCGCTTGCGGCGATCGCCGGCGTTGTTCATCATGCAAAGCCCTTTCTGGCCGACCCGTGATGCCGACGAGCCACCTTAGCTTTTTCATGTGACGATTTTGCGTCAACCCCAGGCGTGCGCAACGTTGGGCGGCGGTGTGCCGAAACGGTCCCCCGGCGTTATGCTCGGCGCTGATCCAACCGTCATCACACCCCACACCACCGTTCCAAACCGTGCCTGAATCCGCCCTGCCCGAGCTGCTGGCACTTGAAAAGATCATGGAGCTGGGCGCGCCCCATCTGCAGGTGCAGGAGCCGTGCCGGATCACGCTGTCATCGGGCCGCAGCTTTCCCGTGCACGCCATCACCCTGGGCAACCCCAGCCTGGATGTGCCTGCGGTGGGCTACTTCGGCGGTGTGCACGGTCTGGAGCGCATCGGTGCCCAGGTGGTCATCGCGTTCCTGCAGAACATCGTCACACGGCTGTCGTGGGACAGCTCGCTGCACCGCCTGCTGGAAGGTGTGCGCCTGGTGTTCATGCCCATCGTCAACCCCGGCGGCATGTGGGCCGCGACGCGGGCCAATCCGCGCGGCGTGGACCTGATGCGCAACGCGCCGGTCGAGGCGAGGGAAAAGGTGCCCTACATGCTCGGTGGTCAGCGCCTGAGCGCGGGCCTGCCCTGGTACCGCGGGCGCCTCGGTGACCCGCTGGAAGCGGAGAGCCAGGCGGTCTGCGACGTGGTGCACAGCGAACTGCTGAGCCGCCCGTTCAGCATCGCGCTGGACTGCCACTCGGGCTTCGGCATCAGCGACCGCCTCTGGTTCCCCTTTGCCCACACGCGCGAGCCCATCCACCACCTGGCCGAGGTGCACGCGCTCAAGGCCATCTTCGAGCAGGCCCACAGCCACCACCCTTACATCATCGAACCGCAGAGCGCGCAGTACCTGACCCACGGCGACCTCTGGGACCATCTCTACATGCAGGCCAGCACCGCACACCCGGAGCGCACCTTTTTGCCACTGACGCTGGAGATGGGCTCGTGGCTGTGGATCAAGAAGAATCCGCGCCAGCTGTTTTCGCGCAAGGGCATCTTCAACCCGCTGATCGGCCACCGCCAGCAGCGCGTGCTGCGCCGCCACCTGGCGCTGCTGGACTTCCTCTCGCGCGCCGCGAGCAGCCACATGCGGTGGACACCTGGTGCAGATCAACGCGGTCAGCGGCATGCGGATGCGCTGGCTGACTGGTATTGAAAACCCACCCTTCTCAATGTGCTTCTGTTGTGAACTTCCTGCCCATTTCGTCGCACCTCGCGAGCCAAGGCGTGCGCACTCAGGCCGCAGCGCTTCAGTGAGGCGGTCGGCGCTGCGCACCGACTTCCCTGCGATGCTCGCGGCCGTGGCCCGTCGCACAACTCGCTGCGTTCGCTGCGCTCTCTCCGCTCAGACAAGTGCGACAAGTCAGATGACGAAGCGCGCTGCGCGCGCGGCCACGGCCACTGCGCTTCTCGGCGCCTCACATGGCGCGCTGTGGCCTGCCCGCACACACCTTGGCAGAAGTGATGTTGGCGCGCCATCGATGGAATACCCATCCATCTCTTGCTGCGGCAGGCGCTGTCTGGTGGGGGCGATGTTCCGGGGTGGCTGTGTCCGCCCGTCTGGGGTCGGGCGCGCAAGTGCGCGCTTCGTTTCTGACTTGCGGCCACTGTCTGAGCGGAGAGAGCGCCAGCGAACGCAGCGAGTTTGGCCGCGCCGTCCCCAGACGGGTGGGCACAGCGGAGTCGGCGCAACGCGCCGACCACCCCGGATGAGCCCCCGCCGGGCAGCGCCTGCCGCAGCCACAAGGTGCAGCGAGCGAAAGAAGGAGGTTTTCCCATGAACACATGGATTTTCCTCAGGGGCCTGACGCGCGAAGCCGCGCACTGGGGACGTTTCACCACCGTCTTCCAGCAGGCCCTGCCCCGCGCCCGCATCCTCACGCTGGACCTGCCGGGCAATGGTGAACACCGCCGCCAGACCAGCCCGCTCTCGGTGGCCGGCATGGTGGCCGCCTGCCGGGACGAACGCGTCCGCCGCGGCATCGAGACCCCGGTGACCCTGCTCGCCATGTCGCTCGGCGCCATGGTGGCGGCCGAGTGGGCGCGTGTGGCGCCCGACGAGCTGGACGGCTGCGTGCTCATCAACACCAGCATGCGGCCATTCAGCCCCCTGCACCACCGGCTCCGGCCCGCCAACTACCCGGCCTTGTTTCGACTGGCCCTGGGCGGGGGTACGGCAGAAGCCATCGAACAGACGGTGCTGCGGCTCACCAGCAACCAGCCGGATCAACTGCGCGAGGTGATCCCGGACTGGGCGGCCGTGCGCCGCCACCGCCCGGTGAGCGCCGGCAACGCCGTGCGCCAGCTGCTCGCCGCGGCCCGTTACCGCGCGTCCCGGGAAGCGCCCGGCGTTCCTCTGTTGTTGCTGGCCAGCGAGCACGATCAGCTGGTGGACAGCCGCTGTTCGCAGGCCATCGCCAGCGCCTGGCACTGCCCGCTGCTGATGCACCCGGCCGCAGGCCACGACCTGCCGCTGGACGACCCACGCTGGGTGGCAGACCAGGTGCGGCGTTGGCTGTCTGGCCAGCCCGGGGGCTGACTCACATCACCTTCTTGCGCAGCAGCGCGCTGAGCCGCTCCACCAGCACCACCAGCGCGAAGATCGCCAGGATGATGGTGGCCGCCTCGTCGTAGTTGAACAGGTCCATCGCCACCTTCAGCTCGATGCCGATGCCGCCCGCCCCCACCAGCCCGAGCACCACCGACGAACGCGTGGCCTTCTCCAGGCTGAACAGCGAGGTGTTGATGAACGATGGCATGGCCGCGGGGAACACCGCGCACATGATCAGCGACAGGCGGCTCGCCCCCATGGCCGAGAGCGCCTCCTGCGGCCCGCGGTCCACCTCTTCCATCGCCTCGGCAAAAAAGCGGCCACAGAAGCCGATCTTGTCGATGACGATGGCCAGGGTGCCGGCGAACGGCCCCAGGCCCACCGACACCACGAAGAGCAGCGCCCACACCAGATCGGGCACGGTGCGGAAGAAGGCGATCAGGTTGCGCGCTGCGTGGTAGACCAGCGGATGGGGCGAGAGGTGCGGCGTGGCCAGCACGGCGATCGGCACACTCAGCAGAACCCCGACCACCGTGCCCACGAAGGCCATCTGGAAGGTCTCCAGCAGCGCCCAGCCCACGGCTTCGAGCCGCGCGGTGGATGGCGGCAGCATCTCGCCCACCAGGCGTGTCATCTGCGGAATGCCGCCCCAGAGGTCACTGAACGAGACACCGGTCTTGTTGACCGACCAGGCGAAGAAGCCGAGCACGATCAGCCAGAGCATGAAGCTGGTCGGGCTGGTGCGTTCGAAGCGGTCGGGCAGGACCCGCGGGGCCGGGGTAGCGGTGTGCTCAGGCATACAGGGCTCTCAGTTCGGCGACGTCGATCTCGTGGCTCAGGGCATCGAGCACGATCTCACCGCGCTGCAGGGCAATGACCCGGTCGGCGTATTTCACGGCGTGCACCAGGTCGTGGGAGGTGAAGACCATGGTCAGGCCTTCGTCCTTCACCAGGCCAGAAAACAGCGACATGACCTCGTCGCCGGCCACCGGGTCCAGACTGGCCGCGGGCTCGTCGGCCACGATGAGGCGGGGCCGCTGCATCAGGGCGCGCGCCACCGCCACGCGCTGCGACTGACCACCCGAGAGCTTGTCGGCGCGGCGCAGGGCGATGTGGGTCAGCCCCACACGCTCCAGACACAACATGGCCTCCTCGCGCAACGCCGCCGGGGCCAGGCTTTGCAGCCAGGCGCGGGCCAGCGGTGCGCGCGGCAAGGCGCCGTGCAGCACGTTGGACAAAGCCGAGAGGCGCGGCACCAGATTGTGTTTCTGGAACACGAAGCCGACCTGGGCGCGCAGCCGGCGCAGCGCCTGCGCGTCGAGGCCACCCAGCGGCGTGCCGAACAGCCGCACCTCGCCCGCGTCCGGCCGGATCAGGTGCATACAGCAGCGCAGCAGCGTGGACTTGCCTGCGCCGTTGGCGCCGATGAGCGCGACGCGCTGGCCCGTCGCCACCTGGAAGTGCACGTTGCTGAGCACCGGCGTGCCCGGTTCAAAGGACTTGCCCAACGCACTCACCACCAGATCGGCGACCGGACTGCCAGTGGCGGACGTGCCCGGGCCCATGACGGGCGACGAACCGACGAACGACGTCACCGGCGTGGGCGCATGCAGCATCCGGGCTGCGGGTTCGGGCCAGCGGGACATGGCACCGTTCTCAATCACCGACGAAGGCGGCGTACTGCGCCTGGCCGATGGTGGCGTACATCTTGCGCACGTAGTTGTAGTCGGCGTCGGCGATGCTGGGGATGAACTTCATGCCCTGGAACTTCTGGTTTTCGTCCGGGCCGAGCAGCACGGCTGCAACCAGCGCTTCGGAGTTTTCGCTGAAGACCTTCTTCATCTGGGCGACCACGGCGTCGGGCACGTGGGTGCCGGCGAGCAGCACGTCGTTGGGCAGGTCACGACCGCGCGCGATGACCTTGAAGACCACATCCGGGTGGCGCTTGGACAGGCCGGGCAGATCGGTGCGGTTGATGCCGATGGCGGCGACGTCACCGCGCTTCATGGCCTCGACCGCCACGTTGCGGTTGATGTGCAGGATCTGCACGTCCTGCCCGGGCTTGAGGCCCAGGTCGGCCAGCACCTGGATCGGCGAGAGGTGGCGCGAGGTGGAACCGACGTCACCCAGGGCGACCTTCTTGCCCTTGAGGTCTTCCACGCCGTCGATGCCCGAGCCCACCATCGTGACCACCGAGCCGTAGTACTCGGGGCGGCTGAAACCCACCACCAGCTTGGCGTCGGTGCGCTTCTTGAACACCACGTATTCGGCCGGGCCGGTCAGCACGAGGTCGATCTTCTTTGCGTTGAGCGCTTCCACCGCGGCGGTGCGGTTGGGCACGGGGAACAGCTCGACTTTCATGCCGGACTTTTCCGACAGGATCTTCTGGAAGCCGGCGTATTCGCGCTGCAGGTTCTCCAGTCCGACGATGTCGGTCACAGCCAGGCGCAGCGTTTGCGCCTGGACCGAGAAAGCCGTGGCGGTGAGGCCGATCACCGCAACGGCGGTGGCGAGGTGTTTGGTCCAGTTCATGAGGCAGCTCCAAGTGGTTTAGACAACTTCACGAGCGTGACGCCGTGCGATGACAAAGTTGTGTAGACGACATGAACTTTTCATGACTTGCATGACACTGCGGTTTCGTCGTGCAGCTGTCACACAACTGGGGCACGCTGGACGGCTTTTGATCACCGGGGACACCAGGCATGAACACAATGGAACGGTTTGCGATCGCAGGTGGCAGCGCCTTGCTGCCCTCGGGTTTTCAGGATGACGTGGTCATCACGGTGGACCACGGCGTCATCGTGGAGATCGGCAGCGAAGCCAACGGCGCACCGGTGATGGACGCCCGTGGCCTGCGCGTGTTGCCCGGCATCATCGACCTGCACGGCGACGCCTTCGAGCGCCAGATCATGCCGCGGCCAGGCGTGCATTTCGACCTGCAGCTGGCCCTGGCCGAGACCGACCGGCAACTGGTGGCCAACGGCATTTCCACCGCCTTTCACGGCGTCACCTTTTCGTGGGAACCCGGCCTGCGCAGCCGCGAGACGCTGGTGCGCCTGATGGCGGCGATGGACGCTGCCGAAGACCACCTCTCGTGCGACGCGCGCCTGCACCTGCGCCACGAGACCTACAACCTCGACGGTGAAGACGAGGTGCTGGCCTGGCTGGCCGAGGGCCGCATCGCCCTGCTCGCCTTCAACGACCACACCGCCGACATCTTGCGCAAGATCGGGCACCCGAAAGACGGCATGACGGTGCTGCAGCGCACGGGCCTGAACGCCGCGGACCTGCAGGCGTTGGCCGAGCGGGTCGCGGCACGGCGCGACGAAGTGCCCGCCTCCATCCGCCGCCTGGCCGCGGCCGCACGGGCCGCCGGCGTGCCCATGGCCTCGCACGACGACCCCTCGCCCGAGGTGCGCACGGATTACCAGTCCCTGGGCTGCAACATTTCGGAATTCCCCAAGACCCGCGAGACCGCGGTGCTGGCCCGCCAGTACGGCAACCCGGTGGTGTTTGGCGCGCCCAACGTGGTGCGCGGCGGCAGTCACATGAGCAACGCGGTGTCGGCGTCGGTCATGGCGCGCGCCGGCCTGTGCACGGTGCTCACGTCCGACTACTACTACCCGGCCATGTTGCCTGCCGCCTTCCGCCTGAGCGAAGACGGCGTCTGCGATCTCGCCAGCGCCTGGGCCATGATCTCCAGCAACGCCGCCGATGCCGCGGGCCTGGCCGATCGCGGGCGCCTCGCCGTGGGCCTGCGCGCCGACATCGTGCTCGTGCGCACGCCGGCCGGGCGGCCACCCAGCGTGGCGGCGCACGTCATCGGCGGTCACCTGGCCTTTGCGGCCAAGGGGGCGCCGCGGTTTCAGGCTGCGTCCAAAGCGGTTGCCGTGGAAACGCTCTGAACTTTGTTTGCGGCTAGAGGGGCAGCCCCTCGCGGCTGCGGCAGGCGCTGCCCGGCGGGGGCTCATCCGGGGTGGTCGGCGCTTTGCGCCGACTTCGCTGCGCCCACCCGCCTGGGGCCGGCGCGGCCAAACTCGCTGCGTTCGCTGCGCTCTCTCCGCTCAGACAATGGCCGCGAGTCAGTCAACGAAGCGCGCACTTGCGCGCCCGGCCCCAGACGGGCGGACACAGCCACCCCGGAACATCGCCCCACCGGACAGCGCCTGCCGCAGCGTGAAGTGATTGGTTATTCCAACGATGGTGCGGCTACACGTTGTTTGCCAAGGCGTGTGCGCTCAGGCCGTGGCGCGCCTTGTGAGGCGCCGAGAAGCACAGTGGCCGTGGCCGCGCGCGCAGCGCGCCTCAATAACTGACTCGTCGCACTTGTCTGAGCGGAGAGAGCGAAGCGAACGCAGCGAGTTGTGCGACGGGCCACGGCCGCGAGCATCGCAGGGCAGTCGGTGCGCAGCGCCGACCGCTTCACTCAAGCGCTGCGGCCTGAGCGCACACGCCTTGGCACGCGAGGCTTCACCGCACCACCGAGCCACTGCGCTGCAGCCACACCAGCGCAGCCAGGCCGACTAGGCCCACCCCGGTGGACACCCAGAGCGCACTGCCCCCGAGCCGATCGATCGCCAGGCCAAAGACCAGCGGCGCAAAAGCCTGCGCCACCCGCGCGGGCACCATCAGCAAGCCCTGTCGCGCCCCGTAACCCTTCGGCCCGAAGATCACCAGTGGCAGCGTGCCCTTGGCGATGGTGAGGATGCCGTTGCCCGCGCCGTGCAGGACCGTGAACAGCAGCGCCGCCGGACCACCCACCACCATCAGCAACACAGCGCCCAGCGGGTGCGCGGCCGTCGCCAGCTGGGCCGACAGCAAGGGGTGCACCTTGCGCAGGAAGCCGAACTCCAGCAGCCGGGCCGCCACCTGGGCCGGCCCCACCAGGGCCGCCAGGGCCAGCGCGGCGGCCAGTGTCAGCCCGTGGGCTTGCAGCAGGCTGGGCAGGTGGGCCGCCATCGCGGTGCTGGTGAACCAGGTGACGGCAAAGACCAGCGACAGCAGGACCGTGGGCCAGAACGTGGCGCCCGGCGCCGCTGCCGGTGCTGGAGCGTCGGTGGGTGACACCGCCGCCGGCACCGGGCTCACGCCGGGCGCTGCTGTGCTGCGCGGCAAAGACGCGTTGAGCGGCAGACCCAGCAACAGGTGAAGGCCTGCCCAGCACAGGCAGGCACCGCGCCAGCCGAATTCGAGCTCCAGCCATGCCGTCAGCGGCCAGCCAACGGTGCTGGCAAAACCGGCGATCAGGGTGATGCCGGTGATGGTGCTGCGCGCGTCGTGGCCGTAGAGGCGCACCAGGGTCGCGAAGGCGGCGTCGTAGAGGCCCGCCGCCATCGCCACGCCGATCAGGCCCCAGGCCAGAAACAGCAGCACCGGCCCTTGCGCCAGTGACAGGGCCAGCAGCCCCGCGGCGAACAGCAGGTTGGTGCCAATCAGCACCGGGCGGCCACCGTGGTGGTCGATCAACTGTCCCGCCCAGCGGCCAAACACCGCCGAGACGATGAGCGCAAACGAAAAGGCGGCAAAAACCGTGGTCACGGAAACGCCGAGGTCCGCGGCCATAGCCGTGGCCAGCATGGCCGGCAGGTAGTACGACGAGGCCCAGGCCAGGGTCTGTGCGGTGCCCAGGCGGGCGACCACCGAAGTGCGGGTCGAGATCAGCATGGTGAAGACTCTAAGCTGACCGGATCATTCCATGAAGCCACCACGCTGCGGATGGACCCGCAACGTACGAAGCTGCAGCCAGGAGCAGCTCCGGAGCGAAGTGCCTCACCCCAGGATGCGGAGGAACCGGCTTCGCCGGGCCTCTCGCATCGCCCCCTTGAGGGGGTCGCGCGCAGCGCGGCAGGGGTGGGCCATCAAATCAAGACTTTGCGGATGCGTGAGGAAATGACGTCGATCACGCTCACCGTCACGATGATCATCAGCATCACGGCGCAGGTCTCTGCGTACTGGAAGCCGCGGATGATTTCCCACAGCACGACGCCGATGCCGCCCGCGCCCACCATGCCCACCACCGAGGCCGAGCGCACGTTGGACTCGAAGCGGTACAGCATGTAGGAAATCCACAATGGCATGACCTGCGGGATCACACCGTAGACGATCTCGTGCAGCGCGCTCGCACCGGTGGAACGGATGCCCTCCACAGGCTGCGGGTCGATGGCTTCCACCGCTTCGGAGAACAGCTTGGCCAGCACGCCCGCGGTGTGGATCCACAGCGCCAGCACACCCGCGAAAGGCCCGAGGCCGACCGCCACCACGAACAGCATGGCGAACACCATTTCGTTGATGGCGCGGAACGCGTCCATCAGGCGGCGCACCGGCTGGTGCACCCACCAGGGCGTGATGTTGCTGGAGGCCAGCAGGCCCAGCGGGATGGCGGTGAGCACGGCCAGCGCCGTGCCCCAGAGCGCGATCTGCAGCGTGACGATGATCTCGCTCAGGTACAGCTTCCACTGCGAAAAGTCGGGTGGGAAAAAGTCGGCCGCGTAGGTGGCCATGTTGCCCGAGTCGCGGATCAGGTCGAGCGGGCGCATGTCGGCGCCGGTCCACGAGCCCGCCAGCAGCAGCAAGAGCGCGGCCCAGGACAGGTACCAGGTCAGGCTGCGTTTGGGAGCGGGCACCACGGCCGGCGTCAGGCGGTGGACATTGAGCGTGGTGGACATCGTGGTGGGCGGGATATGGGAAATCGGGGGTGCGTCTCACGTGCGGACCGCCCGCAGCAAAGCGCCGCGAACGGTCCGGGGGGACAGCATCAGGGAGAGAACGCTGAAGAGAACGATCAGTTCAGTGCGGCCAGCAGCTTGTCGATCTCGGCCAGCTTGGCCATCTTGTCGGACTCGCTCAGCGCGGTGTCGGACTCGATCTTGTTGCGCTTGCCGAACAGGTCCAGCTGGCGGATCGGCAGCAGCTGGGCGTTGGACGAAGGCTTGAAGCCCGAGAGCTTGGAGAGCTTCATCACCACTTCTTTTTCACGCGCATCGGTCTTTGCGTAGTTGAAAAGGAAGCTCTTGATCTTGGCTTTGGTGGCTTCAGGCAGGTCCTTGCGCATGACCAGCGGGTCCGAGGCGATCAGCGGAGAAGTCCAGATCACGCGAATGTTCTTGCGCTTCTCGGGCTGGTTCAGCTCGACCTTGGTCAGGCTCTCGCTGTTGTTGGTGGCCACGTCGACCTGCTGGTTGGCCACGGCCAGGGCGTTGGTTTCGTGGTTGGCGGAACGCACGATCTTGAAGTGCGTGCGTGCATCGATCTTGTTCTTGGCGAACACGTAGAAGCTGGGCACGACATAACCGGAAGTGGAGTTCGGGTCGCCGTTGCCGAAGCTGTAGCTCTTGCCGTTCTTGAGCACATCGTCCAGCGACTTGATCGGGCTGTCCTTGTGCACGATGAGGTGCGAGTAGTAGCCCTCGGTACCGTCGGCGTTGACCATCTGGGCGAACACCTCACCGCTGGCGCGGTCCACGGCCTCGATGGCCGACTTGTTGCCGAACCAGGCCACGTGCACCTTGTTGAAACGCATGGCTTCGATCACGCCCGCGTAGTCGGGCGCGAAGAAGGCATTGACCTTGAAGCCGGTCTGTTTGGCCATGTCGTCGAGCAGCGGCTGCCAGTCGGCCTTGAGGTTCTGCGACGACTCGGTCGAGATGATGCCGAAGTTGATGTCCTGCGCCAGGGCGCCGGTGAGGGTGAGGCCGAGCGCGAGGCCGGCCAGGGTTTTCTTGAGCATGAAAGACTCCGTCAGGAAGGGTGGGGAACAGGGAAAGGCGGGAGGAGAACTTGGGGAAGAAACGCGGCTCTCAGGCCGCTTGCGCCAGGGGCGTCGGCCAGTGGCGCTCGGGCGCCGTGGTCAAGGGAATCGGTGCGTGGGCCTGGGGCTCACCCATCAGCATTTCGTCGGCCTGCATGCCGTAGAGCTCGCGCAAGAGGGCCGGGGTGAGCGCCGACGCGGCACCATCAAAGACCACCTGGCCCTGGTGCAGCGCGATCACGCGCGGGCAGTACTTCAGGGCCATGTCCACCTGGTGCAGCGACACCACCACGGTGGATCCGTCTTCGCGGTTGATGCGCGTGAGGATCTCCATGACCTTGCGCGAGGATTCGGGATCGAGCGAGGCGATGGGTTCGTCGGCCAGCACCACCTTGGCGCCCTGCACCAGCGTGCGGGCGATGGCTGCGCGCTGCTGCTGGCCGCCCGAGAGCGTGGATGCGCGCTGGGCGTGGCATTCGGCGATGCCCACGCGGGCCAGGGCTTCGATGGCCATCGCCCGCTCCTGGGCGTTGAACCAGCGGGTCAGACTGCGCCACAGCGGCATGCGGTGCAGGCGACCGACCAGCACGTTGGCCATCACCGGCAGGCGGTCCACCAGATTGAACTGCTGGAACACGAAACCGATCTGCGAGCGCACCTTGCGGATGTCGCGGTGCACCCGGCCACCCTGCTGCACACAGCAGCCGTCGATCTCGATCAGCGAGCCTTCGCCCGCGTCGGCCACCACCAGGCCCGCCACATGGCGCAGCAGCGTGGACTTGCCGGAGCCTGAGGCGCCGATCAGCGCCACCATCTCACCCTGGCGGATCTCCAGGTTGATGTCGCGCAGGGCGTGTTTGCCGTTGGCGAAGTGTTTGTTCAGCTTGTGAATGCGCAGGGCGGTTGTCATGGGTGGGCTCCAAAGTCGTCTAGACACGCTGAGTGTGGTTTTTCTCTGTGACAGTCGTTTGACGGTTGGCGGAAGATTGAAAGACACCCCCCGCTCCGCGTCACTTACCCCACCCCCGCGCCGCCTTCGGCGTCACCCCCCAGGGGGCGATGCGAGTGGCCCGGCAAAGCCGGTTCCACCGCATCCTGGGCTTGAAGGCACGCTCGCCGAGCGCGATGTCTCAACCCAGAACACCGTGGAACCGGCTTTGCCGGGCCGCTGGTGTTGCCCCCTGGGGGGGTGACGCCGCAGGCGGCGCGGGGGGTCATAAAACGCGCATGCCTTCGCGCCAGACCGCGCGCACCACGCCGTGGCGCAACCCGTTGGGCATGTTCACCACACGCACCTGGACCAGATCGGCGCGCAAGCCGGGCTCGATGGCGCCGCGGTCGTGCAGGCCGGTGGCGCGGGCCGGGTTGCGGCTGACGATGGCCACGGCCTCAGGCAGGCTCAGGATTTCGTCGGCCACCAGCCGCAGCACGGCGCTGAGCAGGCTGCCCGGCACGTAGTCGCTGGAGAGGATGTCAAGCAGGCCGTGGCGCGCCAGATCGGCCGCTGCGACGTTGCCCGAATGCGAGCCGCCGCGCACCACGTTGGGACCGCCCATCACGGTCAGCAGACCGCGCTCGCGCGCGGCCTGGGCGGCCGCCAGCGTGGTGGGGAACTCGGACATGCTGGCACCTTCGGCATGGGCCTGCTCCACATGGGCGACGGTGGTGTCGTCGTGGCTGGCCAGCGCGATGCCGTGTTCGCGGCAGTAGTCCACAAAGTAGTCGCGGTGCGGCTCGGCATACTGGGCCTGCAGGCGCTCGGCGTGCGCCACCTGGTGCTCGAACTTTTCCTGGCTCCAGCCCTTCTTGCCGGTGTAGTAGATGCGGGCGTGTTCCAGGTTTTCCCACTGGCGCTGACCCGGCGTGTGGTCCATCAGCGAGATCAGCGACAGGCGTTCATGGCCGTGGAAGGGCTGGAACAGGTCGATGGTGTTGTGCGCCGGCAGTTCGCAGCGCACATGCAGGTGGTGGTCGGCGCGCAGCACGTTCTCAGTCGTGCAGGCGTCCAGCGTCTGCAGCACCGCGTCCCAGGCGGTGCCGCGCAGGCTCTCGTGGTCGGCATCGCCCACGCCCAGCGCGTCAAAGACGGTGGTGATGCCCGCGGCAGCGATCTCGGCGTCGTGCGCCAGCAGCGCGGGCATCTCGGCCCACTGCACCTTGGGGCGCGGCATCAGGTGGCGCTCGAAGTTGTCGGTGTGCACCTCGATGAAGCCGGGCATGAGGTAGTCACCCTCCAGGTCGATGGCCTGCGGCAGCGAACTGTTGCTCGCGCCGAAGCCGGCGATGCGCCCGGCCTCCACCGACAGGCTGCCGGTCTGCACCTCGTCGGGCAGCACCATGCGCGCGTTCTTGAACACGATGGGCGGGTTCACGGCGTGGTTCATGCAGCTCTCCTGAAATCACCGACGTTGATGCGCCGCGTGGCCACGGCATCGCCCACATGGGCGTCGTGAAAGATGCCGACCAGCGCCGCGCCGCGCGCGGCGGCCTCCTGAATCAACTCGATCACGGTGCGGGTGTTGGCCGCGTCGAGCGAGGCGGTGGGTTCGTCCAGCAGCATCAGCGGCCGCGGCTTGATCATGTTGCGTGCGATGTTCACGCGCTGCTGCTCGCCGCCGGAAAACGTGGCCGGCGGCAAGGCCCACAGGCGCTCAGGGATGCGCAGCCGGGTGAGCCAGGCGCGCGCCTGTTCGCGCGCGGCCTCCAGCGCCGCCGGGTCGTCGCCGCTGTCTTCCACCAGCGCTTCAGCCACCACATCGAGCGCCGACACGCGGGGAATCACGCGCAGGAACTGGCTCACGTAGCCAATGCTCTCGCGGCGCAGCCGCACCAGCTCGCGCGGCGAGGCCTCGGTCACCTCCACCGGCGCGCTGCCCGGAGGCGCCACGGTGATGCGGCCTTCGGTGGCGCGGTAGTTGGCGTAGATGAGCTTGAGCAGCGTGCTCTTGCCCATGCCGGACGGGCCGTCGAGCACCAGGCATTCGCCGGGGCGCACCTCCAGATCGACGTTGTGCAGCACCGAGAGTTCGGCGCCGTTCTGGTGGTGCAGGGTGAAGCGCTTGGCCACCCCTTTCATCTGAAGCAGGGGTGGGTTCATGGTTGCAGTACCGAAGAGACGAGGAGCTGGGTGTAGGGGTGCTGGGGATCGTCGAGCACCTGGTCGGTGAGGCCGGCTTCGACCACGCGGCCGCGCTGCATCACCATCATGCGGTGGGCCAGCAGGCGGGCCACGGCGAGATCGTGCGTGACGATGATCGCGGCGAGGTGCATCTGGCGCGTGAGCTGGCGCATCAGGTCGAGCAGGCGGGCCTGCACCGACACGTCCAGCCCCGAGGTGGGCTCGTCCATGAAGATCAGGCGCGGCTGCGTGACCAGGTTGCGCGCGATCTGCAGGCGCTGGCGCATGCCGCCGGAGAAAGTGCGCGGCGCGTCGTCGATGCGGATCGGGTCGATCTCGACGCGCTGCAGCCATTCTTCTGCCGTGCAGCGCAGCCGCCCGTAATGGCGCTCGCCCAGGCCCATCAGGCGCTCGCCCACGTTGGCACCGGCCGACACGTCCATGCGCAGGCCGTCGGCGGCGTTCTGGTGCACGAAGCCCCAGTCGGTGCGCGCCAGCAGGCGCTGCTGCGCCTGAGACATGCCATGCACGTCCTGCAGCAGGCCGTCGCGGCCGAGGAACTCGACGCTGCCGGCGTCGGGCATGGTGCGCGCGGCGATGGCGTTGAGCAGGGTGGTCTTGCCCGAACCGGACTCGCCCACCACGGCCAGCACCTCGCCCGGCCAGAGATCGAAGGACGCGTCGTGCAGCGCGACACGGTCGCCATAGCGCTTGGCCACGCCGCGCACGCGCAGCAAGGGCGTTGAAGAAGACAAAGGGGTGTTCATTTCAAGTCTCAATCACAAAACTCAGGCCGTGGCGCTGGAAGCCGAGGGATTCGTAGAAGGCGTGTGCGGCCTGGCGTTTGGCGTTCGACGACAGGGCCAGCTTGTAGCAACCGGCTTCGCGCGCCTGTTCGATGGCGTGCGCCATCAGCTGGCGACCGATGCCCTTGCCCTGGCGTTGCGGGTGCACGACCACGTCTTCGGCGATGGCCGAGGGGGCACCGCAGTGCGCCAGGTTGTGCATCACCAGCAAGGCGTAGGTGGCGATCACGCTGTCGGGAAACGCGGGCTCGCAGGCGACGAAAAGCCGGTAGCTGGGGTAACGCGCAAACTGCTGGAACACCTCGCGCGCCTGTGCCACGGTGAGCACGGCGTCGTTGTCCAGCCCCGACTGCCCGTAAAGCGCCAGCACGCCGGGCAGATCGGCCTCGGTGGCTTCGCGGATGATCAGGCTCATGCCTCTTCCCCAGCAGCCGGCTGCCGCGACTGGCAATAGTCCGAGTCCGAGCACACGTGCATGCGCGCGCCGGCGTCGTCGGTGATCACCTCGTCGAGGAAAGAATCGGTGGCGCCGCACAGGGCGCAGGCGGCGTCCCAGCGCTGCACTTCAAACGGGTGGTCCTCGAAGCCCAGGCTTTCCACCGAGGTGTAGGGCGGCACGGCGTAGATGCGCTTCTCGCGCCCGGCGCCAAAGAGCTGCAGGGCGGGGTTCATGTGCATCTTGGGGTTGTCGAACTTCGGGATCGGCGACGGCGCCATCACGTAGCGGCCGTTGACCAGCACGGGGTAGTCGTAGGTGGTGGCGATGTGGCCGTAGCGCGCGATGTCTTCGTAGAGCTTCACGTGCATGAGGCCGTATTCGGCCAGGCCGTGCAGGGTGCGGGTTTCGGTCTCGCGCGGCTCCAGTCGCTGCATGGGCTCGGGCATCGGCACCTGGTAGACCAGCACCTGGCCTTCGACCAGCGGGATCTCGGGAATGCGGTGGCGCGTCTGGATCAGGGTCGCCTCCACGGTGCGCGTGGTGGTGGCCACGCCGGTGGTGCGCTGGAAGAAGCGCCGGATGTTGACCGCGTTGACGGTGTCGTCCGAGCCCTGGTCGATGACCTTCAGGGTGTCGTCCGGCCCGATCACCGAGGCGGTGACCTGGATGCCACCGGTGCCCCAGCCGTACGGCAGCGGCATCTCGCGCGAGCCGAACGGTACCTGGTAGCCGGGAATGGCCACGGCCTTCAGGATAGCGCGGCGGATCATGCGCTTGGTGCGCTCGTCGAGGTAGGCGAAGTTGACCTCGGCCGCGCGTTCGACGGACGGCTCGGGCAGGCGCTCCAGCGCCACGGCTTCGTAGGGTGCGTTCATGCGGCGGCCTCTTCGGTGGGGGTGTGGTGGGTGGCGGCCACGGCGCGCATCTTGCGCACCAGCTCCAGCTCGGCCTGGAAGTCCACGTAGTGCGGCAGCTTCAGGTGCTGCACAAAGCCCGAGGCCTCCAGGCTGTCGCTGTGCGCGAGCACGAACTCGGGCATCTGGGCCGGCGACAACACGGCTTCGCCGAGTTCGTCGGCGCGCAGGGCGCGGTCCACCAGGCTCATGGCCATGGCCTTGCGCTCGCTGTGGCCGAAGGCCAGGCCGTAGCCGCGCGTGAACTGCGGTGGCTCGGTCTTGCTGCCGGCGAACTGGTTGACCATCTCGCACTCGGTCAGCTCCATGTCGCCGATGGAAATGACAAAGCCCAGCTCCTCGGGAACGATTTCCACCGCCACCTGCCCGAGGCGGATTTCGCCAACGAAGGGGTGCGAGTTCGCATACCCGCGCTGGGTCGAATAGGCCATGGCGAGCAGAAAGCCCTCATCGCCGCGCGCGAGGTTCTGCAGCCGCGTGGCGCGGTCGGCCGGGAAGCGCAGCGGCTCGCGCGTCAGGTCCACCGGTGCCGGGTCGCCCGGCGGCACCGGGCGGGTTTCGATCAGGCCTTCCTGGTTGAGCAGGTCCACCACGCGCGGCGTGGCCTCGGGCTGGGCACTGCCCGCAGCGACCGCGTCACCCGATACCACCGGCGCGCCACTGGCCAGCAGGGTGAAGTCGAGCAGGCGCTGGGTGTAGTCGTAGGTGGGGCCGAGCACCTGGCCACCGGGCAGGTCCTTGAAGGTGGCCGAGATGCGGCGCTCCAGCGCCATGCGCGCGGTGTCGAGCGCGCAGGTGGTGCCCAGGCGCGGCAGCGTGGCGCGGTAGGCGCGCAGCAGGAAGATGGCTTCGACCAGATCGCCCGAGGCCTGCTTGATGGCCAGGGCGGCGAGCTCGGGGTCGTACACCGAACCTTCGGTCATGACGCGGTCCACCGCCAGCTTGAGCTGCTCGCGGATCTGCGCCACACCCAGCTCTGGCTGGGTCGGGTCGCCCCGGCGCTGGTCGGCCAGCAGGCGGTAGCTGTTGAGGATGGCGGTTTCTCCGCCCTTGACGGCAACGTACATGCTCAGGCCTCCAGAGCGGTGTGGGTGTGGATGCGCGTGGTGCGCGGCAGGCCCACGAGCTGGTCGTGGGTGGCGAGGAACAGGTCGACACCGCGCGGGAAGCCGCCGTGGTTGAGCGCCCATTGCGCGGCAAAGTCACCGGGCAGGCCGGTCACGCCGAGCAGCGCCTGGTCGCGGATGCCGGGGCCGCTGAGCGTCCAGTGCTGCGCATCGGCATCTGCATCGGCACCGGCGGACAGGGAACCCACATCGACCACACAGGTGGCCGACTGGTCGGGGCATTCGTCGCTGCCCTGGCGCAGGCTCTGCAGCACGGGCAGCGAATCGCCAGCGCCCACCCAGACGAACTGGGCCATCGCGGCGTGCTCCACCTGCTGGCAGCCGGTGTGAAAGCGCAGCCACATGGCGGCGTCGCTGTCGCGCAGCGAGGGCGACAGCCAGAGGCCACAGTCGGCGTCGAGCATGGCGAGCAGGAACACCGCCGCGGCGGCGTTGCCGTGGCGGGGCAGCTCGGCATGGTGTTCCACCGGGATGCAACGGCCTGGGTGCGACAGCGCCTGCAGGGCCGAGCGGAACACCGCCTGGCTGCCGAAGGCCTCGTGGGAAAAACCGGCCCCCACCGAAGACAGATCGTGTGACATCAAGCGCCCTCCTCTTCGTCATCGGCACCGCCCGACTCGCGCGCCACGGTGAAGAACTCCACCTTGGTGCTCTGCACGCGCTGCTGGCGCTGCACCTGCTGATGCGCGAGGTGCTCGCGCACCGGCTGCAGCAGCTGCGCCTCCAGCACCAGTTGTTGGTCGGGGTCCTGCAACAGGGCATCGGCCAGCGCCGCGAGCTGTGCGTGCCGGTGCGATCGGCCCATCACATAGGCCACACCCACCGGGGCCTGCTGGGTGGCGCCGGGCAGGCGCAGCGCGCAGCGGGTCACGGTGACCTCGCCGAGGTTGAAACGCTCGCCGGTACCGCCCGCGCGGCCCTGCACCATCATGAGCCCGGTCTCGGGGGCGCGCAGCCAGCGCGGCGCTGCCGAGCTGTGGGGCGCGAGCGCGGCTTCGAGCACCGGCATCGGTGCGCGCGCCAGCAGGGCCATCCAGTCGGGCCGGGTCAGCGGAGATTTCGGCCGGTTCGGCGCCGAACTGTCAAATGCATGAAACATGTCCGTGGTACCTTTTAAGACGTCTAGACAAATTGAATCCAGGCCCCGAGCGTAGAGCCACCAAATGTCCCTTTCATGACAAAACTTCTGACCCTCACAAACACCCTCCCGGACGCGCCCCGCGAAAGCCAGAGCTTCTGGGCGCGCATTGCCAATGAACTCGCCGAAGCCATAGCACGCGGTGTGTACGAGCCGGGCCAGCGCCTGCCCTCGGAGCACGTGCTCGCCGAGCAGTACGGCGTCAACCGCCACACCATCCGCCGCTCGCTGGCCAGCATGTGCCAGAAGGGGCTGGTGCGCATCACGCAGGGCAGCGGCACCTACGTCGAAGACTTTGCGGTCGACCTGATCATTGGCAAGCGCACGCGCCACCGGCAAAACATGGCGCAAGCCGGTCTGCAAGGGCGTTTCGAGGTGCAGGACGCCCAGCGCACCCGCGCCACCGCCGCGATGGCGCAGGCCCTGCAGCTGCCCGCGCGCAGCCCTGTGTTGCGTCTGCAGGTGCTGGGGGTGGGCGCTGGCCAGCCGCTGCACGTGAGCGACCGCGTGTTCCCCCTGCCCCGCTTCGAGCGGCTGGAAGCGGTGTTGCGAGAGACCGGCTCCATCACCGACGCCTTCACCGCCCACGGCGTGACCGACTACACCCGGAAAGAGAGCCGCATCACGGCGCAACTGCCGGGCCCGGAAGTCGCGGCCTTGCTCAAGCAACCGGTCAACCGGCCGGTGTTGTTCGTGACCAGCGTGAACGTCGACGGCGCGGGCGTGCCGATCGAATTCGCCAGCACATGGTTCGCGGGCGACCGCGTCAAGCTCACGGTGACCCACGATGACCGTTGACCTCAGCAACGCCCACCGCTTCGCGGTCTACTTTGCGCCCGCGACAGACTCGGCCTGGTGGGCCGCGGGCAGCCGCTGGCTCGGCCGTTGTGCGGCCACGAATGACGCGCTGCCCCAGCCCACCATCGACGGCATCACGCCCGAACAACAACGGCAACTGACCGCCGATCCGCGGCGCTACGGCTGGCACGCCACGCTGAAGGCGCCTTTTTCGCTCGACGAGGGTGTGGGCCTGGACGGTCTGCGCAGCGCCCTGCAGACGCTGGCCGCGACGTTCAGCCCTTTTGATCTGCCCCCGCTGCGCGTGCGCCGGCTGGGCGGCTTTCTAGCCTTGTGCGCCGACGGCGACACGGACGCCATCAACGCCGTGGCTCGCGCCTGCGTCACCGGCCTGCAAACGCTGGCGGCGCCGCTGTCGTCGGACGAGCTGGCACGCCGTCGCCGCAAGGGCGCGCTGTCGATCCAGGAAGACGCGCTGCTGGTGCGCTGGGGCTACCCCTACGTGCTCGACCGCTACCGTTTCCACCTCTCGCTGACCGGCGATCTGAACGGCGTGGCGCTGAATACCGTGCAGCGGCTCGAACGCGCCGCGCGGGACACTTTCGAGGGCTTGCCCGCCTGCCGTTTCGACAGCCTTGCGCTGTACGCCGAACCCGCGCCGGGCGCGGATTTTGTACTGCTCGATCGCATGGGGTTTAAAGCATGAGCCGGCGCCGGGCCGTTCCCAAGCCGGTTCGCACCGCAGCCCGCAGGGCGGAGGTATTCCAGTGAGCCGGCGCCTGGTGTACGTGGTCGGGCCGTCTGGCGCCGGCAAGGACAGCGTGCTCGCCTGGCTGCGCCAGCACCTGCCGCACAGCCCGGCGATCCACTGGGCCCGTCGCACGATCACGCGGCCGGCCCGCGCCGGTGACGAGGTGCACGAGGCGGTGGACCCGCCACAGTTCCTCGCGCTGCGCGAGCGCGGCGCCTTTGCGCTCGCCTGGCAGGCCAACGGCCTGCACTACGGCGTGCGCAACAGCGAGCTGGCACCCATCGAACACGGCGGCTGGGTGCTGGTCAACGGATCGCGCGCCCACCTCGACCCCACCCGCAGCCGCTTCCCCGGGCTCACCGTGGTGCACATCACCGCCAGCCCGGACACCCTGCGCCAGCGCCTGCTGGGGCGGGGCCGCGAAAGCGTGGCCGAGGTGGAAGCGCGCATCCAGCGCACGCAGACCGTCCAGCTGCCGCACGCCCTGCAGGTGCTCAACGACGGCGCGCTCGACGACGCCGGGCACCAGCTGCTGAACCACCTCCAAACCCTGCCCGGATGGCCTGCATGAGCGCAGCGCCGGGCCGTTCCCAAGCCAGCTCGCACCGCAGCCCACAGGGCGAAGGCAATTCCATGAACTACACCCACATACCGTCTTTCAACGTCGAGGCCCCCCGCAAGCTGTCAGAGGCGCCCAGCATCGCCCCCACCGCGGCCATCAAGGACTGCCGCTTCGGCCGCTACACCGATGTCGGCGACCATGCGCGCCTGGCCGACAGCCTGCTCGACGACTATTCGTACATGGACCGTGGCTGCGACATCATGTCGGCCGACATCGGCAAGTTCAGCAACATCGCGTCCATGGTGCGCATCAACCCGGGCTTTCACCCCATGGAGCGCCCGACCCTGCACCACTTCACCTACCGCCGCTTCAAGTACGGCATGGCGCCCGAGGACGACGCGAGCTTCTTCGAATGGCGCCGCCGTCAGCGCGTGCACATCGGCCACGACACCTGGATCGGTCACGGCGCGGTGATCATGCCGGGTGTGCGCATCGGCAACGGTGCGGTGATCGGCAGCAACACCGTGGTCACCAAAGACGTGCCGGCCTACGCCATCGTGGCCGGGGCACCGGCCAAGGTCATCCGGCAGCGCTTCCCGGCCGCCATCGCGGCCGCCATCGAATCCACCGCCTGGTGGGACTGGGACCACGCCACGCTGACCGAGCGCATGGACGATTTCTGCGACCTGCGGAGGTTTCTCGCGAAGCACGCCGCCTGACGAAGACCGCCGGTCATGTCCACGCACCGGGCACCGCTCATGGAGACGGGCTTTCACACCAACGTCATATTTCTGTCATCAAACACGGGGCCCTCGCCGGTATGCTCGGCCACTAGGGCATACCCTGAGGCCTTTGGTATGCCAGCCGATTCACAAACCGTTGAGAGAGAGCGAGGTCCCATGATTGCCCTGAAAAAAGCCCGCAAGCTGATCGAGAACCACGCTGGCAAACCGAAGGCAGAGATCCTGTCCCGGCTGGTGCTGGCGCTGGAATCGGAAGTACCGTTCCTGCTGTCGGACCTGTACCGGCTGGACTACGACGACTTCAACCTCGCCATGGAGATCATGGCCGAGTGGCGTCTGGACCGTTACTACACCAGCAAGGCCGTGCTGCTGGACCTGTCGATGCAGTTGAGCCAGCAACAGGCGCAGACCCCGAAAGCCTTGCCCCAGGCCGCCTGAATCCCCGCGGGTTGCACCGCGGACAGACCACACAAGCCCACAAGCCCCTGCCCGCATTCGCCGGCAGGGGCTTTGTTTTGGGCGGCCGGTGGTCACGGCCATGACACATGCGACCCCTAGGCTCGTGGGGTTTTTCCCACGACTTCCACCCTTCGCATGAACACACTTCGCCTCTGCACCCTCACCGCGGCGCTGGCCGCTTCTTTCGCTTTCACCTCACTGGCCCAGGCAGCGCCGGCGGCTCCCTCGTCCGGCCGCTTCGCCATGGTCCACCACCTGCCCGTCGACGGCGTGGCCGAGATCGTGGCCGCCACGCCCGACGGCATGACCCTGGTCTACACCAGCGCCGACGCGGGTGTGCTGGGCATGGTGGACATCTCCAAGCCCGAACAGCCGGTGCTGCTGCCGCGTGTGAACGTGCAGCTGATGGGCCTGGGCGAACCGACCTCGGTGGCCATCAGCCCCGATGGCCGCTATGCCGTGGTCGCCGTGCGTCTGGGCGACGACGCGGCCAACGCCCGCCGCGGCCTGGTGCGCGTGTACGACATCCGCCAGCCCGCTGCCGTGAAACACGTCAAGGACATCACCGTGGGCATCGGCCCGGATTCGCTGGCGCTGACGGGCCAGGGCCGCACGCTGCGCGCCGTGGTGGCGATCGAAGACGAAGAAACCGACGCCGAGGGCGACGCCACGCTGGGTGGCCAGCGCCCCGGCCGCATCGACGTGGTGGGTCTGCAGGACCTGTATGGCGGTGCCAGCAGCGGCGTGCAGTCGATCGAACTGGTGCAGGCGCTGCAGACCGTGCCCGGCACCGTCTACCCGAACGACCCGCAGCCGGAGTTCGTGTCCATCGACGCGCGCGCCCGCAAAGCCGTGGTCTCGCTGCAGGAGAACAACGCGGTCGCACTCATCGACCTGAGCCATCCAACGCGTGCGCGCCTGGAGCGCGTGTTCTCCACCGGCACCGTGGCCCGCAACGGCAACGCCGACCTGAAGAAGGACAAGGAAGTCGCGTTCAAGGACAGCTTCACCGCGCGCCGCGAGGCCGACGCGGTGGCCTGGGTGGCACCGGGCGTGTTCGCCACCGCCAACGAAGGCGACGGCAAGAAAGACAAGAACGGTGTGATGCCCGGCGGCCGCGGCTTCACGCTGATGAACACCCGCGGCGAGGTGGTCTACGAAACCGGTGACCGCACCGAAGTGAACGCGCTGTTGCATGGCCACTACCCGGACGGGCGCTCGGCGTCCAAGGGCGTGGAGATGGAAGCCGTGACGACCGGCCGCTTCGGCGGCAAGCCCTACCTGCTGGTCGGTTCGGAGCGGGGTTCTTTCGTCGAGGTCTACCGAGTGGACGACCCGAAGCAGCCGCGCTTCGTGCAACTGCTGCCCACCGGCATGTCGCCCGAGGGCCTGACCACGGTGACGAAGCGCCAGGACGGCCAGCAGCTGTTCGTGACCGCCAACGAAAAAGAAAATTCGCTCAACATCTACCGCTTCCATGCGCTGGGCGTGCCAGCCGGCGCAACCGAGCCCCAACTGGTGGCGAAGGACACGCGCCTGCCCTGGGGTGCGCTCTCGGGCCTGAGCACCGACGGCACACACCTCTACGCCGTACCCGACAACGCCTTCGGCCAGTCGCGCATCTTCCGCATCGATCCCTCGGATGCGGCGCAGGGACGTTTGACGCTGGACCAGGTGACCCTGCTCACCGAGGCCGACGGCAAAGCATTGAAGGTGGACCCCGAAGGCATCGCCAGGGTGGCCGACGGCTTCTGGATCGCCTCGGAAGGCAAGGCCGTCGCCGACAACGAGCTCATCAAAGTGAACATGGCCGGCGTGGTGCAGCAGCGCGTGAAGCTGCCCGCCAGCGTGCAGGCGAAGTTCGCCAGCCCCAAGACCAGCACCGGCTACGAGGGAGTGACCGCCAGCGCCGATGGCCAGACGCTCTACATGGCGGTGCAGCGCGGCTTTGACCTGAACAAACCCCAGGCCGCCATCCTGAAGCTGCACCTTCCCACCAACACCTGGACCACGGCGCTCTACCCGCTGGAGCAGCACAGCAAGGACGCCAAAAAATTCTGGATGGGCTTGTCCGAAATCCAGCTCACCGAAGACGGCCGCCTGCTGCTGCTCGAACGCGACAAGGGTGGTGGCGAAGGCCAGGCCATCAACGCCGAAGTCAAACGCATCTACAGCGTGAAAGCCGCCGACGTGACCGAAGGCGCCACCCTCACCAAGACCCTGGTTCGCGACCTGCGCAAGGACTTCAACTACGTGCAGGAAAAGGCCGAAGGCATGGTGGTCTTCAAGGGCGCGCTCTGGGTCGTCAACGACAACGACGGCGCCGGCTGGACGCGCTGGGTCAATGCCGGCAAGCCCTGAAAAATGTTTGTTGCTGCATTGCAACAATGAGAGCAAACCCGGCTTGTGTCACAGAGCTTTTATGGTCGTTCGATGAAATACACACACCTGCTTGCAAATGGCAACGGGTGTGGAAGCCGGCGGTCTCTCGCCGCCTTCCCATTCACCAAACCTCTGGAGAAAATTCAATGAAAAAGAGCCTCATCGCTCTGGCCGTGCTGGCCGCTTCGGGCGCCACCATGGCGCAATCTTCCGTCACCCTTTATGGCCGCGCCGACGTGGGCGTGGGCTCCGAAAAAGTCGACGGCGAAAGCAGCACCAAGATGATCAACGGTGGCCTGACCACCTCGCGCTGGGGCCTGCGTGGCACCGAAGACCTGGGCGGCGGCCTCAAGGCCCATTTCAAGTTCGAGCAGCGCCTGGACCTGACCACCGGTGAAGTGCAATCGCCTTCGTTCAAAGGCGAAGCCAGCATGGGCCTGATGGGTGGTTTCGGCAAGCTGACCCTGGGTCGCGGCTACACCGTCTACGACGACGCGCGCGCTCTGTCTGTCAGCAACTCCGTGTTCGACTCGTCCTTCACCCCTGCGGGCAACGGCGTGTTCAAGTCGGGTGGCGACTACGCGAGCCGCGCCAACAGCCAGATCCGCTACGACCTGCCGAGCATGGGCGGCGTTTACGGCGGCCTGTCCTACGCCTTCGACCAGAAGGCCGACACGGACAGCACGATCACGGCCTTGCTGCTGGGTTACAAGAACGGCCCGATGAACTTCGCGCTGGGCTACCAGAACCAGAAGGAAACCGAGGACAAGTACCTGCAACTGGCCGGTGCCTATGACCTGGGCGCAGCCGCGCTCTCGATCGGCTACAACACCCGCTCGGGCTCGGATGCCAAAGGCGACGACACCGAGCTGACCCTGGGTGTGAACGTGCCCGTGGGCGCCTTCGACTTCTCGGTGGGCTACGCCACGAGCAAGACCGAAATCGGCGGCGGCACCAGCGCCAAGGCCAGCGGCCTGGGCCTGGGTGCCACCTACAAGATGTCCAAGCGCACCAAGCTGTACGCGGGCCTGCGTGACATCGAGAACAAGGATGGCGCCGGCAACAAGACGGGCGAGAACCGCCTGTACGCCGTGGGCGTGCGCCACGACTTCTGATGTGACTTGAAACGGCGTGCCTTGCGCACGCCGTGGCAGTTGCCAGGTTGCGCGGAGACATCAGTCAATCAGAGACCGCGTGATTTTTTTAGCCGCGACAGGCTGTGCCTGTCGCGGCTTTTTTGCGTCTGGCCGTTGCAAACCAAAATCATGCTGGCTTGCCCGTTGCCAGCGACTTTCAGTCGGCCCGTTCAGGCACCGGCAGATTCACCCATTCCTTGTAGAAGGCCTCGATATCCGGCTCGAAGTCGTGGATCACCGGGTACCACGGGGTCGGGGCCTCGACATCGTGCAGCGTGCCGCAGGTCGGACAGTAGTACTCGCGGTAGACCTGCCACTGGGTATCCGCCGCCATCAGCTTCGGATACACCTCGGTCATCGCCTCTTCGGTATCGCGCACGTAGATCGCCGCGTGCAGCTTCCAGTTCTCCTTGTAGTCGCAGAACTCGTGGCCGCAGTCGCACTTGATGAGCCACTGCTTGGTCTTCGCCGACTGCACGATGTACATGTGCGGCGCCAGTGGCAACACGATGCGGTCCTTGAAGCGTACCTTGGCCTGCAGGGCCGCGACGTACTGCTCGAAGCGGCTGTTGTCCTTGGGCATCGACAGCATGCGGAAGGTGGTTTCCCAGTCCAGCGTGCCTTCGACCAGATGTGAAACCTGTTCATTGGTGTATGACATGTTTGTCTCCTTGATTCAGATGGTGGGTTGTTACTCTTCGACCTGGACGACGGTCTTCACGTCGGGCATCAGCGAGAGGTCCATGCGGTGCTTTGAGCCGTATGTCGGCACGCCCAGCTCCTCCTCCAGCAACTGCCAGTCGGCCGGCAGGGTCCAGAAATCCTTGAACTCCTGGGTGAACTTTTCGGACAGGGCGAAGCTGGTGGCGAACATGTGCTGGACCTGGACGGACGCATGCTTGTTGATGATGCGTTCGCGCTCCTCCTTCATCCACTCCCGGGTCGGCAGGGCACGGGCCAGGCGCTCCTTGCGCATGGCCAAACGCCTGGCCTGGGTCTTGGCGGCGTCGATGCTGAACACGCCTTTGGCATCCTGCGTGAACACCGCGCCATAGACCTTCTGCGCATATTCCGGCAGCAGGAATTTCTGGTTCAGGTCGCTCTCGATGGCCTTGATTTCACGATCGATCGGATCGCCGAAGCCCGGTCCGCCACGCAAGTAGTTCAGGTAGAGGTCGTGGTTGTCGTAGCAGTCCTCGGTGGTCATGCACTGCTTGTCGCGCTTGACCACGGCGGTCGCATCGAGGTGGCGCTCGTAGTCGGGCGCGCTCGGATCGATGTCGCCGCCCAGCGGCAGCGAGTCGCCGATGGCGATGCGCTCCTTGAGGCCGGTCTTGTGCGCTTCGAAGCGGTAGCCGGTGGCCGACGGGTAGCCACCCATCATCCCCCAGTCGCTGTTCATGTAGCCGTTGCCCATGAAGAACATCGTCCAGTCCTGGGCGTTCCAGACCATGCGCAGCGTCTCGAAACCACAGCCGCCGCGGTACTTGCCGTAGCCGCCGGAATTGGATTTGACGTTGCGGCCCAAGTACAGCAGCGGCTCGGCCATTTCCCAGATTTCGATGTCGCCCATATCGCCTTCCGGATTCCAGATGGCGGCGGCGTGGTTCAGGCCGTCCTTGACGGCGCAGGCACCGGTGCCGCAGCTCGAGGCTTCGAAACTGTTGACCGCGTGGATCTCGCCATCCTGGTTGATGCCGCCGCCCTGCAGCCAGTTGGAGGTATTGGCGTTGCCGGCATTGACCTCTTCCAGATAGCCACGGCTGAAGTAGGACTGGCTCAGGCCGCGCCACAGCGCCGCCCAGCCGGAGACCAGGAAGTGCCAGGCGTAGGCGTGGCCGGTGCGACGGTCGTCCGGGTTGCACCAGGTGCCCTTGGGCAGATGGAACTCGGTGGCGAAGTAGGCGCCGTCGTTGATCCGTTGAGTCGGCACCAGGGTCTGCGACATCATCACCCAAATGCCCGAGGTGAAAGCCACCTGGTGGGCATTGAAGGTGTGCCAGCCCCAGCGGCTGGCGCCTTCGAAGTCGAGGCGCCACTTGCCGTCCGGCTTGATGGTCATCTCGACCGGCGAATGCATGATCGAGTCGAGCTTGGCGAAGGCGTTGGACACCTGGATGTCTTCGTGCTTGAACGGCACATCGACAAAAGACACCTTGCGGTACTTGCCCGGCAGCGTCATCGCCTTGATCCGGCTCATCAGGCCGCGGCGGCCCTCCTCGATGACTTCGCCCGAGAACTTCTCGTAGGCTTCCAGGCCGTCGGCGCGGATCACTTCCTCGACCAGTTCGCGGATCATGTGGCAGCCGGCAATCCGCGTCTTTTCATCGAGAATCCAGTATTTCGGCGTGCGTACCGAACGCTGCGACTCATGCAGCCAGTCGCGCAGCGGTTCGTCGTTCACCCCGGTCTTGCGGCAGGTGATCATGTAGCCGTCGCCGAAACGCTGCGTCTGGCCGGTGGACATCGAACCCGGCGTCACGGCACCGGTATCGATGACGTGGGTGACGCCGCCGACCCAGCCGATCAGCTTGCCGGCCCAGAAGATCGGCACGATGGTGGCGATGTCACAGGGGTGCACGTTGCCGATGGCGCAGTCATTGGTCGTGAACATGTCGCCGGGGTTGATCGTCGGATTGGCTTCCCAGTTGTTCTCGATCATGTATTTGATCGCCGCGCCCATGGTGCCGACGTGGATGATGATCCCGGTCGAGGTCAGGATGCAGTCGCCAGCGGCGTTGTAGAGCGTGAAGCAGAGTTCGCCTTCCTGCTCGACGATGGGGCTGGCGGCAATCTTTTTTGCGGTTTCCCGGGCATGGACCAGGCCGCCGCGCAGCTTGGAGAACAGCTTCTCGTAGCCGATCGGATCGCTGTCGCGGAATTCCAGTTTCTCCAGGCCGTTGTAGTAGCCGGTCGTCTGGGTGCGCTCGAGGATGGCGTCGCGGTGCTGCTTCAGCGTCATGCCGCTGGCCAGCAGGTTGCTGATGCCGATTTCTTGGGTGCTCATCATGTTCATGGTGGGTCTCCTTACTTGACTTCTTTGAGATGGAACAGGCGATGCTTGTCGATCGTGGTTTCGAAGCCGTCCGGGACGACGAAGGTCGTCGCGTCGGATTCGATGATGGCGGGGCCGACGATGTGGTTGCCGGCCTTCAGCGACTCCATCTTCCACAGCGCCGCTTCGACCCACTTCTTGTGGCGGTAGAACGGCCGGGTGCCGAGATAGGCGTCCTTGGGCGCCGTCGGGCCGGAATCGGCGTCTTCCGGCAACACCGGCTTCTGGGTCACGACCATGCCGCGCAGGATGGCGCCGGTGACCGAAAAGCCCAATTCCGGCGAGCGTGCGGAATTGGCGTAGACGCGGCCATAGGTGCTCTCGAAGCTGTCGATGATCTGCTGCCAGTCAGCGGCGTTGGCGGCGCTGGTGACCGGCGAGACGATTTCGAGGTCGTTCAGCTGGCCCATGTACTGCATCTTGTAGCCGGGGATCAGCAGCACGTCTTCCGGCTTGTAGCCATTGATGACGAACTCGTCGATGACCTTCGTCGCCAGTTCTTCCCAGGCTTCCTGCAGGGTCGCGCAGGCCGCCGCTTTCTGCTCATCGCTGGCAAACTGGGCAACCCCCAGATCCACCGATTTGTCATAGCGGTACTCGAAGTCGGCACAGGCGCAGCCGAAAGCCGAGAAGCCGGCAGCCCAGGCTGGCACGACAACGTCCTTGAAACCGACGCCTTCGGTGTAGCCGTAGGTGTGGACCGGGCCGGCGCCGCCGTAAGAGAAGCAGGTGAATTCGGCCGGGTTGTAGCCCTTGGCGCTGATATTGGCGCGCAGGTATTCGGACAGCGTCAGGTCGAGCAGTTCGATGACACCGGCCGCTGCATCTTCGACCGACAGACCGAGCGGATCGGCGATCTGCGCCTTGATGTGGTCGCGGGCGCGTTGCACGTCGAGCTTGATGGCGCCGCCCAGGAAGTTCTGCGGATTCAGGTAGCCGAGCACGACGTGGCAGTCGGAGACCGACACGGTATCCAGGCCGCTTTCCGGCCAGCAGGTGCCGACGCGGTAGCCGGCACTGTCCGGGCCGAGCTTGATCGACTTGCTGTACGGATCGAGGCGTACAAAGCTGCCGGCGCCGGCGCCGACCGAATCCATCGCCACCAGCGGTAGCGAGAGGACCAAACGAGCCATGTCAGGATCGGACTTGATGGCGAAGTTGCCCTTGGTGATCAGCGCCACGTCGAAGCTGGTGCCGCCGATGTCGGAGCAGGCGATGTTTTCGTCGCCGAGGTATTCGCCGAGCAGCTTGGAGCCGATGACCCCGCCGATCGGACCGGAGACGATGGTGCGCGCCAGTTCCTTGGCCTTCCAGCTGATCGTGCCGCCGTGCGTGGCCATGACGCGCAGATCGAACTTGGCGCCGTGCTTCTTGAAGCGGTCGCTGACCTTCTTCAGCGTCTGGCGCGACGGTTCGGCGCCGTAGGCTTCGAGGATGGTGGTGTTCATCCGGTGGCTTTCCTTGCGCGACGGGTAGTAGTCCACCGAGGCGAAGACCGGGATGTCGGAGTTCAGCTTCTTCAGTTCCTCGCGGACGATGTCGCGGGCGCGCTGCTCGCTGGTTTCGTTCTTGTGCGACTGCAGCAGGCAGATGACGATGGCCTGGGAACCGGCCTCGACCAGCTCGCGCGTCGCCTGGCGCACTTCTTCTTCACGCAGCGGAATGACGATCTTGCCCTGCACGTCGGTCCGCTCGGCGACGCCGCGGGTGCGCGAGACCGGGACCAGCGGCTCGTCGTAACGGTGGGTGTTGAGGTGGATGCGATCTTCCAGCGCATAGCCGAGGTAGCTCTGCAGGGCGCGGCCCATCGAATGGATCTGTTCGAAACCGCGATTGCAGATCAGGCCAACATCGAGACCCTTGCGCATCAGGATGCGGTTGAGCATGGCGGTGCCGGAATAGACGCAGGTCGCCAGTTCCGGATAGACGTCGTCCACGGTCCGGTTCCAGTGCGCCAGCGCATCGACCGAGGAGTTGTAGATGGCGAGCGATTCGTCGCCGGGATTGCTCTGCGCCTTGCCGACGACAAAGCGGCCGTCATCTCGAACGAAGAAGGTGTCGGTCATCGTGCCACCGGCATCGATGCCCATCACCTGTACGGTGGATTGCATTTGCATGTTGTCTCCTGGGTAGGTTTTGAGTGGGTCATCCCACGGCGACTTCATTGCAACGCGCGTGCCAGGGCCGGGCACAGCTCACCGTTTCAAAAAACTCCTTTCAATTCAAGTGCGTAGGCTCCACTTCTGGATTTGCGTGGTGTCTGCGGTCGGTGTCTTTCTCCGTCCGGATTCCTGACACCGCGTTGGATGTGTCCGGAATCCGGACGCCGCAGAACGACCTTCGTTGGCGCTCCGGTTCCAAGGCTCAGTAGTTGACCTGTTGACTTCGAAGTTCCGAGTGACTACGTTCACAAGACACTGCCTGTTTTGAACTGAACGCTTCCCTTTCAGTCTGCGTCATGCCCTTTTCCCAGCCTGGTTCCCTCATCCCCCGGATCGACGACGAGCGACTGGTGGCGGCCGCATGGGAGCGCTTCATGGAGGACCGGACCGTGCCGGTGAAGGGCCTGCGCAACGTCGTGTTCGACTCCTGGCAACGTTGTCGAACAGAAGCGGTGAATCCGGCCAGCCACTGCGCTCCGGGACTGGCCACCGAGAACGTTCGCCAGCTCACCGAACAAAACCGCGACCTGTGTGATGTGGCTCGACCCGTGCTGGACGGTTTGCGTGAGATCCTGCGGGAATGTGGCACCCTCTTCATGCTCAGCGACCCGAAGGGAACCATCCTGCAGCTCGCCGGCGAAACCCGGGTACGCAGCGCAGGTGAAGAGATCAACCTGGCGGTGGGTGGTCATTGGAACGAAGAGGTCATCGGCACCAATGCCATCGGCACCGCGATCGCGACATGCGCACCGGTCCAGATCTACGCCAGTGAACACTTCTGCCTGGACGTCAAACGCTGGACCTGTGCAGCGGCGCCTGTTCTCGACCCCGTCAGCCGATGCCTGCTCGGTGTGGTGAATGTGTCCGGCGTCAAGGAAACGTTTCATGGTCACACCCTGGGTCTGGTGATGACGGCTGCGAGACAGATCGAGGGTGAACTGGCCCACCGTGAGGCCGCGCTGCAAAGCCAGCTCCTGAGCCGGTCACTGGAATATTTCGGCCGGTATGGCAGCGATGGTCTTGTGCTGTGCGACCACCGCGGACGCATCGTCCGCACCAGCAGCAACCTGCAAGCGGCGCTGGAACTCCATGGCATACACCAGAGCCTGAAGGTGGGTGTCCCGTTGAACGGCCTCAACCTGAATCAGCCGAAGTCGGAGAGCCGAAGCCAGCGTCCGGGTTGGCTCAAAGCCGAATGGATGTGCCCGATCAAAGACCAGCACGGGGAGCTGGGCACGCTGCTGGTCGTTCCTGTGACCGACCGAAAGCTGTATTCCGTCTCATCCCCTCGACCCCTCAACGCAGTGCCGAAAGACGACGATGCGTTCGCCGAGATCATCGGGAACAGCGAGGTGTTGCAGGCCACCCGGGTGCGTGCCCGGCGCATGGCGGCGCTGGACCTGCCCGTGCTCCTGCTGGGAGAAACCGGTGTCGGCAAGGAAGTCTTTGCCCGGGCATTGCACCGTGCGGGTCGACGGCCCGACGGTCCGCTGGTGGTCGTGAACTGTGGTGCCTTCAACCGCGAACTCCTGGCCAGCGAACTCTTTGGCTATGCAGAAGGGGCGTTCACGGGCGCACGGCGCAGCGGTCTGCCGGGCAAGTTCGAACAGGCCGATGGCGGCACGTTGTTCCTGGACGAAATCGGCGAAATGCCGCTCGACATGCAACCCCATCTGCTGCGCGTCCTGCAGGATGGCATCGTCGTCCGTCTGGGCGATACACGGGACCGGCGCGTGTCCATGCGTTTGATTGCGGCGACCAACCGCGATCTGCAAAAGGAGGTTGCGCAAGGGCGCTTCCGTGAGGACCTGTACCACCGTCTCTGTGTTCTCAGTCTGCCGCTTCCCGCCTTGCGCGACCGCCCGGGCGATATTGAGACGATCGTCGAACACCTCAACCGCAGGCTGGCCGACAAATACGGCTGTGCGCCCAAACAGCTGGAAGCGTCCGTGCTCCAGGCATTCCACAACTACCGTTGGCCAGGCAACATTCGAGAACTGCAAAACGTATTCGAATCCACGTTCGCGCTCAGTGAAGGCCCTGTGATTGAACTGGCCGCGTTGCCACCGGCCATTGCTCAGGCCCTGGCGCCACCCATCAACGGCTCGGCTCCGGATCTGTCAGGAGGCAAGACCGGCAGGCTGGAAGATATGGAAAGCCAGGCCATCCTGGATGCCGTTGGCCAGTCGCAGGGCAACATGACGGCCGCAGCACGAACGCTGGGCATTTCCAGAAGCACCTTGTACGTCAAGCTGGCCGCCATCCGATCCCATTCGGGCCTGTGACAAGCCGCCTCGCGGCCCCCGATTCAGAGGCTGAGAGTTTTTCGGGCGTGACCGAGCAACGCCCCAAACCGTGCCCGATCAAGGCGCAAAGCACAGCCATAGCTCGGGCTATGGCGAGCATTTGCAACGCTGAGCGGGTGCGGTTTGGGGTGGTGAGCGGGCATGCGCGGGAGACTCTCAGCCTCTCAGTCGTCCACCGGCGTGAGCTTGGCCACCGACAGCGCCAGCCACTTCACGCCATGCCGCGTGAAGCTGACCTGGGCCCGCGCATCGGCGCCCGCGCCTTCCAGCGCCAGCACCTTGCCTTCACCGAACTTGTTGTGGAACACCTTCATGCCGGCCTTGATGTCGGTGCCGCGGTCGGGCTCGGGGTTGCTCTTGCCGCCCAGGCCTTTCGGATCGCTGCCCGAGGCCCAGCCCGGTGACCAGGCGGGTTGCAACACAGCGGGCGCACCGGCTCCGCGCGCGCCGTAGCCGCCCCGGTTGCCCTGCCAGCCACCGCCACCGCCCGCTCCAGCTGCGCTCGGGTTCCAAGCCGGCTGCTGCGGCGTGAGCCACTTCAGGCAGGCCTCGGGCAGTTCTTCGAAGAAGCGGCTCTTCATGTTGTAGCGGGTCTGGCCATGCAGCATGCGCGTCTGCGAGTGGCTGAGGTACAGGCGCTTGCGCGCCCGCGTGATCGCGACATACATCAGGCGGCGTTCCTCTTCCAGTCCGTCGCGGTCGCTCATGGAGTTCTCGTGCGGAAACAGGCCCTCCTCCATGCCGGTGATGAAAACGCAGTCAAACTCCAGGCCCTTGGCGGCGTGCACCGTCATGAGCTGCACCGCGTCCTGCCCGGCCTGGGCCTGGTTGTCGCCGGATTCGAGCGCGGCGTGGGTGAGGAAGGCCGCGAGCGGGCTCATGGTTTCGCCGGTGTCGGCGTCGGGGGCGAGCGGTTCGTCCACCACCGGCAGCGCCGGGTCTATGCCCTGGCTGGCCGGGCTCTGCGTCAGCGGCGAACCGTCCACCGTGCGCGCCACCGCGTCACGGCCAAAGCCTTCGATGCCCACAAAGCTCTTCGCCGCGCTCACCAGTTCTTCCAGGTTCTCCACCCGGTCCTGCCCTTCGCGCTCGGCCCGGTAGTGTTCGATCAATCCGCTGTGATCCAGCACCAGCTCGATGATCTCAGACAGCGTCATGCCCACCGAGCGCTCGCGCAGCACGTCGAGCTTGGCGACGAAGGCGCCAATGGCTGCACCGGCCCGGCCGGTGACGGCGCTCACCGCGTCGTGCAGCGAACAGCCCGAGGTGCGGGCCACGTCCTGCAGCTGCTCGATGCTCCGGGCCCCGATGCCGCGCGGCGGGAAGTTCACCACGCGCAGAAAGCTGGTGTCGTCGTTGGCGTTTTCCAGCAGGCGCAGGTAGGCCAGCGCGTGCTTGATTTCGGCGCGCTCGAAGAAGCGGAGTCCTCCGTAGACGCGGTAGGGCATGCCGGCGTTGAACAGCGCGGTTTCGACCACGCGGCTCTGCGCGTTGCTGCGGTAGAGCACGGCCATCTCGCTCTTCGGAATGTCTTCTCGCGCGAGCTGCTTCATCTCGTCCACCATCCACTGCGCTTCGGCGAAATCGCTGGTGGCTTCGAACACGCGCACCGGCTCGCCCGCGCCCGCGTCGGTGCGCAGGTTCTTGCCCAGGCGGTTGCTGTTGTGGCTGATCAGCTGGTTGGCCGAGTCAAGGATGTTGCTGACGCTGCGGTAGTTCTGCTCCAGCTTGATCTGGTGCATCACGCGGAACTCGCGCACGAAGTCGGCCATGTTGCCCACGCGCGCGCCGCGGAAGGCGTAGATGCTCTGGTCGTCGTCGCCCACGGCGAAGACCGCGTTGCCCGAGGGCGTGAGCCCTTCGAGCGGCGGCGTGCTGAACATCTTGATCCACGCGTATTGCAGGCGGTTGGTGTCCTGGAACTCGTCGATCAGGATGTGTTTGAAGCGGCGCTGGTAGTGCTCGCGCACCGGGTCGTTGTCGCGCAGAACTTCGTATGAGCGCAGCATCAGCTCACCGAAATCGACCACGCCTTCGCGCTGGCACTGCTCTTCGTAGAGCGCATACAGCTCGACCTTTTTGCGCGTCTCTTCGTCGCGCGCCACCACGTCGCCCGGGCGCTGGCCGTCTTCCTTGCAGCCGCTGATGAAGTACTGCACCTGCTTGGGCGGATAACGCTCGTCGTCCACATTGAACTGTTTGCACAGGCGCTTGATGGCCGAGAGCTGGTCCTGCGTGTCGAGGATCTGGAAGGTCTGCGGCAGGTTGGCCAGCTTGTGGTGCGCGCGCAGGAAGCGGTTGCACAGGCCGTGGAAGGTGCCGATCCACATGCCGCGCACGTTGATGGGCAGCATGGCCGACAGCCGCGTCATCATCTCCTTGGCGGCCTTGTTGGTGAAGGTCACGGCCAGCACGCCGCCGGGCGTCACCTGCCCGGTCTGCAGCAGCCAGGCGATGCGGGTGGTGAGCACACGGGTCTTGCCCGAGCCGGCGCCAGCGAGGATGAGCGCGTGTTCGGCCGGCAAAGTGACGGCGGCGCCCTGTTCGGCATTGAGGCCCGCGAGCAGCGGGGAGGAGGCAACGGGTTCTTCAAACAACATGGTGTCGATTGTAGGAAGCCGGTGCCCGACGATGGATCTATATGAGCAACCATATGAGCGTCATACCGCCACCAACCGGCCCGCAGTCTGGGCGAGCGGCGCCAGAGCGCCTAGAATCAATCACCGGGCCCAAGATTCTTGCGCCCGGTTTCTTTTTGGCCGGATGGATTCCCGCCGAACCGAAAGCCGGACCCAAGCCAAGCGCTCTCCCTGTTCATCTACAACAGTTTTCTGGAGCCTGGTTTCAAATGGAAATTTTTGACTACGACAATATTTTGCTGCTCCCGCGCAAGTGCCGCGTGGAGAGCCGCTCGGAATGCGACGCCGGCGTGGAGCTGGGTGGCCGCAAGTTCCGCCTGCCGGTGGTGCCCGCCAACATGAAGACCGTGGTGGATCAGAAGATCTGCCTCTGGATGGCCCAGAACGGCTACTTCTACGTGATGCACCGATTCGATCTGGACAACGTGCAGTTCGTGCGCGACATGCACGGCGCGGGTGTCTACGCTTCGATCTCGCTGGGCGTGAAGGCGCCTGACCGCGCCACGGTGGACACCCTCGCCGCCGAAGGCCTGGTGCCCGAGTACATCACGATCGACATCGCCCACGGCCACGCCGACAGCGTGCGCGACATGATCGGCTACATCAAGGCCCGGCTCCCGGGCAGCTTCGTGATCGCCGGCAACGTGGCCACGCCCGAGGCGGTGATCGATCTGGAGAACTGGGGCGCCGACGCCACCAAGGTGGGCGTGGGCCCGGGCAAGGTCTGCATCACCAAGCTCAAGACCGGTTTCGGTACCGGCGGCTGGCAGCTCTCGGCGCTCAAGTGGTGCGCCCGCGTGGCGACCAAACCGATCATTGCCGACGGCGGCATCCGCAGCCACGGCGACATCGCCAAGAGCATCCGCTTCGGCGCGTCCATGGTCATGATCGGCTCGCTGTTCGCCGGGCACGAAGAGTCACCGGGCCAGACGGTGGAAGTCGACGGCGTGCTCTACAAGGAGTACTACGGCTCCGCCAGCGACTTCAACAAGGGCGAGTACCGGCACGTCGAAGGCAAGCGCATCCTGGAGCCGATCAAGGGCACGCTGGCCGACACGCTGGTGGAGATGGAGCAGGACGTGCAAAGCTCCATCAGCTACTCGGGCGGCACCAAGCTGCTGGACCTGAAAAAGGTGAACTACGTGATCCTGGGCGGTGAGAACGCCGGTGAGCATCTCTTCATGTAGGCCCACCCCCGCGCCGCGCCTAAGGGCGCGTCACCCCCTCAAGGGGGCGATGCGAGTGGCCCGGCGAAGCCGGTTCCATCGCATCCTGGGCTTGGGCACGCTCGCCGGAGAGGTTTGTGCCGAACCTAAACCTTCAACAGCTGCTTTGCCAGCTGGTTCAACCGGTGCCGCGGCTGCACCAGCGCTTCGAGCACGCTGAAATGGTTCAGGCCCGGCAGGGCTTCGGCCACCGGCACCACCTGCGGCCCCCAAGCCTGCTGGATGAGCTGGTTCTGGCGCAGGAACTCGCTGCTCTCGCTCCCACCGGCCACGCTGAACAGCGCGCCCCGGCCGTCGCGCAGCGGCGGCGCGGGCAGCAGGGCGGGGCTGGCTTTTTTCACCTGCGCCGGCGTCAGGCGCAGGGAGTCGGCAACGAAGGGCGTGTGGCGCAGCGGCTCCAGGTCGAACACGCCTGAAATCGACAGCGCGTTCTTCACCAGGTCGGGCGGCAGATCGGCCGCCACCGCCGGCCACTGGCAGGCCAGCAGCATGGCGGCCAGGTGCCCACCCGCCGAATGACCCACCAAGGTGATGCGCCGCCGGTCGCCGCCGTGCACGCCGATGTGGCGGTACACCCAGGCCAGCGCCTGCACCATCTGCAGGGTGATGTCGGGAATGGTCACCGCCGGGCACAGCGCGTAGTTCGGCACCACGACGCAGGCGCCCTGCTTCACGAAAGCCGGCGCCAGAAAACTGTGGTCCGCCTTGTCCAGGCTGCGCCAGTAACCGCCGTGGATGAACACCAGCACCGGCGCCAGCGGCGCACCCGGCTTGCACTGCGCGGGAAAGATGTCGAGCTTTTCACCCTCTGCGTGTCCGTAGGCCACATCGAGCAGCCCGCCGAGCCGTTCGCGCGCGCGCTGCGAGTCGGTTTTCCAGCGCTCGAAATGAACGCCGTGCTCGGGCACGAGGGCGCGGTTGTTGTACTGGCTGTCAAGCCAGGCGGGGTCTGGGCGGGCGGCGTTTTTCATGGTCGCGCATTGTGTCACGCAGGCGCGACGGTGACAGCTGCGGGCGAATCGTGTATTCTGAATTCAGAATTCAAATATCGCCATGACAGCCCAACTCATCCAGATCGAAACCACACCCGACCTGACCGACCAGGTCTACCGCGCCCTGCTCGACGCCATCAGCGACGGCTCGCTGGCGCCCGGTCAGCGCATCACCCAGGAAGAACTGGCCGAACAGCTCGCGGTGTCGCGCCAGCCGGTCGTGCAGGCCTTGCGCCTGCTGAAAAAAGAGGGCTTTGTGCACGATGCACCCATGGCCAGCGGCCCGGGCGGACGCAGCCGCGGTCTGCTGGTGGCGCCGCTGGACGCGGACTGGATCGCCCAGGTTTACGAGGTGCGCGGCGCGCTGGATGTGCTGGCCGCGCGACGGGCCGCGGAACGGCGCACCCGCATCGACCCGGCCGTGCTGGAGCGCGGCCGCGAAGCCGTGCGGCGCGCCGACATCCAGGCCATGATCGACGCCGACCTGGCCTTCCACCGGGCGCTCTACCAGGCCGCCGGCAACCCGCTGATCGAACAAAGCGCACTGCTGCACTGGCACCACATCCGCCGCGCCATGGGCGTCACGCTGCAGACCTCCAGCCTGCGTGAGCCGGTGTGGGACGAACACGAAGCCATCGCCCACGCCGTCGCGGCCGGCGATGCCGTGCTGGCCGAAACCCTGATGCGCCAGCACTGCGGCCTCGCCAGCCGCAACCTGGGCCAACACATGAGCCGCACAGCACCTGCCATGGCGACAGCCACCTAGAACAACTCCATGGTTCTTCTGAACCATTTGCAGCGGTTTTCAGGCCCGTCCTGAAAACCGCTTTTTTTGTCTGTCGGCAGACCGCCAACCCCTACAATTTTTTCCCTTTGCCATCGTCAAAGACACCCGAAACATGCCCGGCTCCACACCCCACACCGACCCCGTCATCCCGCTGTCCATCGCCGTGCTGGGCATCGGCCTGATGGGCTACCCCATGGCGCGCCGGCTGTGCGAGGCGGGTCACCAGGTGACGGCGTGGAACCGCTCGCGGGCCAAGGCCGAACGCCTGCAGCCCTTCGGCGCCCGGGTGGCCGACACACCGGCCCAGGCCGTGGCGCAGGCTGACGTCGTGATCACCCTGCTGGAAAACGGCGATGTGGTGGAAGACGTGCTGTTCCGCCAGGGCGCTGCAGAGGGCCTGCGCCCGGGCACGCTGGTGGTGGACATGTCGTCCATCCTGCCGCGCCAGGCCCGCGATCACGCCGAGCGATTGGCAGCGCTGGGCGTGATGCACCTCGACGCACCGGTGTCCGGCGGCACGGTGGGCGCCGAGGCCGGCACGCTGGCCATCATGGCGGGCGGCGACCTGGCCGATTTCGAGCGTGCAGCCGAGGTGTTCAGCGCCCTGGGGCGTGCCACCCATGTGGGACCACACGGCGCGGGGCAACTCGCCAAACTGGCCAACCAGATGATCGTCGGCATCACCATCGGTGCCGTCGCCGAGGCTCTGCTGCTGTGCGAGAAGGGCGGCGCCGACATGGCCAGGGTGCGCCAGGCGATCAGCGGCGGTTTTGCCGACAGCCGCATCCTGCAGGTGCACGGCCAGCGCATGGTCGAGCGCGACTTCGCCAAACGCGCGGCCATCACCGTGCAGCTCAAGGACATGCGCAACGCCCTGTCCACCGCCCGCGAGCTGGGCTTCGACGCCCCCATCACCGGTCTCTTCGAACAGCTCTTCGCCCAGGCCGCCGACCACGGGCTGGCGGACCAGGACCACTCCGCCCTGTTCGTCGAGCTAGCGCAGCGCAACGGCATGACCTGAGCGGCTGAGCGTCTGGAACAAACAGCGGGGTTTTGCCCCCGCTTATGTGGCGATTGGCCAGGACGGCCACGGGAACAATCGGGAGACAACCACCCAGCGAGTCCCAGCTTGAACCCGTCCACCCTCATCGGCATGATCGCCAGCGTGCTGCTCATGGCCGTCATCGTGCTGTTTGCCGCTGACAACCCCTGGGTGTTCATCGACGGTCCGAGCATCGCCATCGTGCTGGGTGGCACGCTGGCCGCCACCTTTCTGAGCTATCCGCTGCGCGAGGTGCTGCGGGTGTTCCACCTGGTCGGCCAGGTGATGCGCCAGGAACGGCTCGATACCCGTGGCGACATCGAAGAACTCGTGGCCATCTCGCGCCTCTGGATCCAGGGCGACCTCGCCGCCGTCGAGCGGGCGCTGCTGAAGGTCAACAACCCCTTCCTGCGCACCGGCGTGCAGCTCATCATCGACCGCACGCCGGAAGACGAGATCGTGGACATGCTGCAGTGGCGCATTGCGCGCCTGCGCTCGCGCGAAACCGCCGAGGCCCAGCTCTTCCGCGTCATGGCCGGCTACGCGCCCGCCTTCGGCATGGTCGGCACCCTGCTCGGCCTGGTGAACCTGATGGACCTGCTGGGCGACGGCAACATGGGCGTCATCGGCAGCCAGCTCGCCATCGCGCTGATCACCACCTTCTACGGCGTGTTGCTCGCCAACCTGCTGTTCAAACCCATCGCCGTCAAGCTGGAGCGCCGCACCGAACAGCGCCTGGTGCTCATGAACATGGTGCTGGAAGGGATTTCCATGATGTGCGCCGGCCGCAGTCCGTCCATGATGCGGGAGACCCTCAAGGCCTTTGTCGCCCAGTACGACGACGAAATCTACGACGGCGGCGGTCCCAAAGGGCCCGCCACAGGAGCAAGGACATCCCATGTCAAGCGGTGAATCGTCCCAGTTCATGACCCTCGGCGAGCTGCCGCGTATGGCCGTGCCCGATAGTCCGCCGGCCCTTACCCGCAAGCCCAGGGCATCCGGTCGTGGTTATGGCCGCTGGCACCTCGACACCAAGGTTGAAACCGAAGAAGAAGGCTGGCTGCTGACCTACCTTGACGTCATCACGCTCATGCTGGTCATGATGGTGGTGATGCTCTCCTTTGCCGGCCCGCCCGGCGGCACCAAAGCCCCGGACAAGCAGGTGGCCAACAGCCCGACAGCTGAACCCGCCCAGGCCGCTGCCGGCAACACCATCGTGCCGCCGGTACCGCTGCCCATTTCCCTGCCCCATTCCAGCAACCCGACCGGCAATGGCAGCGGCCAGCCCGAGAACCCGGTGGCCAAGCTGAAGCTCGACACCCTGGGCAGCAACATCCAGGTGGTGAACATCGACGACGTGATCCGTTTTCGCATCAGCAGCGAACTGCTGTTTGCCTCGGCCTCTGCCGTGCTGAATCCGGCAGCGCGCCCGGTGCTGGACGAACTCGTGACCGTGTTCAAAGCCCAGCCCGACATGCGCCTGGTGGTCGAAGGCCACACCGACAGCAGCCCCATCAGCTCCGAACGTTTCCCGTCGAACTGGGAACTCTCCAGCGCACGGGCGGCCGCCGTCGCGCGCTACCTGAGCGAACAAGGCGTGGCACCGCAACGCCTGCAGGCCAGTGGCTACGCCGACACACGCCCGATGGCCGCCCCGTGGAACCCGGTCGACCGCGCCGTCAACCGCCGCGTCGAACTCACCATGGAAACCCCCAAGGCGCAGTCCCCCACGTGAACACGTGGATCAGCGGCGCGCGCGGCACTTTGATAACATCTGCTCAAGTGGGGACGTAGCTCAGCTGGGAGAGCGTCGCGTTCGCAATGCGAAGGTCGGGAGTTCGATCCTCCTCGTCTCCACCATCAGCGCCACCTGGCGCTGTTCTTCAAACCCACCGGTGCCGGCAGGCGGCACCGCCCTGTGGGCAACCCTCCGACCGATCACCCCACACGCTCATGACCCGCAAGGCCGGCACCCCTGTACCCGAACACTGGCGCTGCGACGCCGGCAGTGCATCGGTGGCGGTGCTCCACATTCCGGGCGCACTGGACCGGCGCCGGACCTTTGACATCGACGTGAGCCTCATCGTGCGCGTGCCCACCGGTTTTGACGGCCCCTGGCACGAGCTCGCGGTGGAACTCGACGGCCGGCAGCAATGGCGCCGCCGCATTCCCAGCCACAGCCCTGGCCAGACCGACGGACTGGACTACCACCACCGGATCGAGCTGGAAACCGGCCGCGCACTGCGCATCCGCGCGACCGCAGGCGTCGACGGCTCGCGCGTGCAGCAACTCTGCATCGAGGCGCGGGAAGAAATTTAGAGCGCGGCTTTGCCCAGCACGACGTCGATGCGGCGCTGGATGCGCGCCACTTCATCGGCAGCACCCGCCGCCTGTGCACGCTGCAACTGCACCTGGAGCCAGGCGAGCAACGGACGGCGCCAGCCGCGTGCGGAAGCGGTATCGACGGCCTGCGTGATCGTGCCGGGTGTGGCCAGACCGCGCCTGAACAGCACGCCAGCGGCCACCAGACGGGACATCGGATCAGCAATGCCGGCGAGCGCCGCATCGGGCGCAGCCGTCGCGCCCACCAGACCCCGGTGGGCCTCGGGCAACAACGGTGCATCGGCCACCTGAGCGTCGCCCTTCAGGTAACGCGCATAGGCCTGCTCGGCCTGTGCGGCGTCGCTCGCGAGCGCGTCGAACGCGGTGCAGGGTTCAAAGTCGAGCGCCGCCACCCGCGCAGCACAACGCAGCAACTCGACGCGCGCCAGCAGATCCGGCCGAGCCGTGCGCGACACCTCGGCGCGCGCCCGCGCAAACTCCGCCGCTTCCACGCGGGTGTCACCACTGAGCCAGGCTTCCGCGGCCCGGTCCGCACTGCCCTTGGCATTCATCTGCCACTCGGGCACCGGCGGGTTGTTGCCACAGGCGGCCAGCGCAAGAACAAGCGCCACAACGCTCCAGCTTGCGATTCTTCGCAATAGATCCACCGAAAAGGAACCATCCGGCGAGAAGTGCCCCATCCCAGAAACACCGCGGAACTGGCTTTGCCAGGCCGCAGGTGTTGCCCCCTTGAGGGGGGATGCGGCTGAGCGTATTGCCGCTTGAGGCGGCAATCCGGGGCGCAGCGAGCAAGCAACGGGGGTGGGCTTCATGGCAGCTTGATCTCCGTCTCACGCGCAAACGGCCACTTGCGGTTCAGGTCGTTGATCAGCGCGTCCACCTTGCGCAGGCTCGCGTCCACATCACTTCGCAGCGCGCCCAGATCGGCGGTCGCTTCGCGCGTGTTGCTGGCGATGCCTTGTGCATCCACCAGCAAGGTGTCCAGCTTGGTCAGGCTGCCGCGGGCTTCGCCGAGCAGGCCGTTGAGCTGCTGCACAGTGGTGCGGGCGTCGCCCACCAGGCCTCCACCGGTGGCGTTGCCAGACCCGCCAGGGTCCTGCCCGAACACCTGCCGGTCGGCATTGACCACCAGCGAATCCAGCCGCTTGACCAGGCCATCGGTGCGCGCCAGCACGGCGTTGGCGTTGCCCAGCGTCTTCGCCAGCTGCTTCGCATCGTCGTCGTTGCCCAGCAGCAGGCCCATCGCCCCCTGCGGCCCCTTGAGGCGATCGGTGGCCAACTGGAGGTTGGCCAGCGACTGCTGCAGCGGCGCGTCCTCACCGGTCATGTTGTTGAGGTTGTCGAGCAGGTCGCGCACCTGGGCCACCAGCTTCGGGATCTCGGCCGCTGCGTCGCCGCGCAAGACCTGTCGCACCGCGCCGTCTTCCAGCGGCGGGTCGCTCAGCACGCCGCTGTAGGCGCGGATCTTCGTACCGCCCACCAGCGCCTTTTCCATGGTGAAGATGCTGGAACTGCGCAACCACTTGGCGTCCTTGGTGGGCACGTCCACCAGGATGCGCACATTGCCGTCCTCGGCCAGCTCCAGCTGCGCCACCTTGCCGATGGCAAAACCGGCAAACGTCATGTCCATGCCGGCGACCACGCCCTCGGAGTCGTCCGACATCAGCACCAGGCGCTGCGTGCGCTCGAAGGCACCGCGCGCGTACATCACGTACAGCGCCGAGCCCACGATCAGCGTCAGCAACAGCAGCAGCAGGAGCGCAGCCTTGACCTCCAGGTTGTTCACCGGGGGCACGGGGTCGGGCACGGGGCCCTGGGGATTCGTTGGGTTCATGGATGGGGTGCGCGGTGGCTTCAATAGTAGTTGCCCATGAGGGACACCACCTCCAGCAAAAGAATCACCGACAGCAGACGGGCAAATTCGGTGATGTCGCTGCGCCGCGCGAAGCCGCCGCCGGCGTCGGGCTGGGCGCTCGCGGCCATGGGCACGAAGGCCACCGCCAGGCTGAAGAACAGCGTCTTGAGGCCAAAGATCAGCGAGACCGCGGGTGAAAACACACTGCCCACGCTGCGGTTGTAATCGGCCAGCGCCCAGGGCGAGAAGCCATACACGTTCAGGTAGGTCAGCACCAGCGCAATGAAGCAGCTCAGCGCGGCGAGCAGCAACACCGAGAACACACCGGCCAGCGCGCGCGGCAGCATGTCCAGTCGCAGCAGTTGCTGGCGCGGGCGGCGCAGACCGCGGCGGTGCTCGTCGCTCAGCAGGCGGCGGATGCGCTGCGACTCGGGCATGGTGTAACGCACGGCCACGAAGAGCGCTGCGTACAGCGGAATGAGCTCCAGCACCAGGGTGCGCACCAGCACCTCCAGCGCGTATTGCGAGAGACCGTAGCTCAGCGCCGTGGCCACCACGATGCGGATCAGCACCAGGCTCACCAGCGCCGACAGCACCAGGAACCAGGTCAGCAGTGGTGCGCTGGCGCGGTACAGGTGCGCCATGATCGCGTGGCGCTCCTCGGGATCGTCGTAGCTGGAGGGCGACAGCGACAGCACCACGATCTCGGCGCCGATCAGCAGCACCTGCCACCAGGCGCCCCAGGCGCCCAGCACCCCCCGCCCCCAGCGCAGCAGCGTGTTGTGCATCGAAGCAAGCAGGTTCATGCGCCGGATCATAGCGGCGCGACGCGAAGGTGACAGCACAAGCCCGGAGGCTGGTGAAAACGCCCATGGCCGCGCGCGCGGTTTGTGGATTCAATGCCTCCATCGTGCCCGCAACCGAGGGCGCTGCTGTAACAGGAGGCATCCGTGACCCATTCCATTTCGCCCGCCGTGCGCCGCCAGACCATCGCCGACGCCCTGCACCGCACGGCTGTTCGCCTGCCCGCCAAGACCGCCATCGTCTGCGGCGACACGCAATGGACCTACGCCGGGTTCGACGCACTCGTGTCGCGGCTGGCCGCCGGCCTGCACCGCATCGGCGTCGGCGAGGGCGACAAGGTGGCCGTGCTGGCGCGCAATTCGCACGGCTTTGCGGCGCTGCGCTTTGCGCTGGCGCGCCGTGGCGCGGTGCTGGTGCCGATCAACTTCATGCTCAAGGCCGACGAGGTGGCCTACATCCTGCGCCACGCGGGTGCCCGCACGCTCGCCACCGACAGCGGCCTCGCTGGCCTGGCCCGCGAAGCCTCGGCACTGGAAACGCAAGTCCAGCAATTCATCTGGCTGCCCAGCGAAGACCCGAGCGAGCCCGCGCCCGACATGCACCACTTCGACGAGCTCGCCGCCTGCACCGATGCCCCGCCCGCGGTGCAACTGGGCAGTTTCGACCTGGCGCAGATCGTCTACACCAGCGGCACCGAATCCACCCCCAAGGGCGCCATGCTCACGCACGACGCCGTGCTCTGGCAGTACGTGAGCTGCGTCATCAACGCCGAAATCGCCGAGACCGACCGCACCCTGCACGCCCTGCCGCTGTACCACTGCGCGCAGCTCGACGTGTTCTTCGGTCCGGCCATCTACATCGGCAGCAGCAACGTCATCACCAGCAAACCCACGCCCGACAACCTGCTCGCGCTGATCGAACAGCACCAGATCACGAGCTTCTTCGCACCGCCCACGGTGTGGATCGCGCTGCTGCGCTCTCCGCTGTTCGACGCGAGCAAGTTGAAGCACCTGGCCAAGGGCTACTACGGCGCGTCCATCATGCCGGTGGAGGTGCTGAAGGAACTGGCCACGCGCCTGCCGGCCGTGCGGCTGTGGAACCTGTACGGCCAGACCGAGATCGCGCCGCTGGCCACCATGCTCGGCCCGGACGACCAGTTGCGCAAACCCGGTTCCTGCGGCAAGGCGGTGCTCAACGTGGAAACCCGCGTGGTCAACGACGCCATGCAGGACGTGGCCGTGGGCGAGGTCGGCGAGATCGTGCACCGCTCCCCGCATTTGATGCTGGGTTACTTCAACGACCCCGAGCGCACGGCGGCCAGCTTCGATGGTGACTGGTTCCACAGCGGCGACCTGGCCATCATCGACAGCGAAGGCTTCATCACCGTGGTGGACCGCAAGAAAGACATGATCAAGACCGGCGGCGAAAACGTGGCCAGCCGCGAGGTGGAGGAAATGATCTACCGCCTGCCCGCGGTGAGCGAGGTGGCCGTGATCGGCCTGCCCGACCCGAAATGGGTCGAGGCCGTGACGGCGGTGATCGTGGTCAAGGCCGGGCAGACGCTGACCGAAGAAGAAGTGACCGCGCATTGCAACCAGCACATGGCGCACTTCAAATGCCCGAAACGCGTGGTGTTCACCGACAGCCTGCCCAAGAACCCGAGCGGCAAGCTGCTCAAGCGGGAGCTTCGGCGGCGACACGCGTGAATGCCGGGCCCGCGCGTGCGCACCCGCCACGCTCGACTATTTGCGCTGCATGCGCTCCAGGTGGTCGATCAGGTCGTCGATGCGCCGCTGTGCGGCCCGCTCGGCCTGCTCCTCGGTGCCGCCCACCTTTTTCACCCGATCAAAGTAGACGCGGCCCCAGGCGGGCATTTCGCGCGTCCCGTGCAAGCCGATGTCCGCGGTACCGCGCCCGTCGATCATCGCGGCCACCCGGTCCTTCGGGAACACACCGCCATTGCGCTGGGCCAGCCGTGTCAGGTCGCTCGGCCGGGCCACCAGGTGGGGCGCCAACGGACCGTCACCACGCCCAGCCTCGCCGTGGCAGCTGGCGCAGCTGTTTTCGAAGTCCCAGCGGCCAGGATCTCCCGGGCGCTGCGTCGGGGCCTGTGCCTGCGCCGATCCCGCCAGCCACAAAACACCACCCGCCACCATCCACTTCCATGTCAACGTGCCCATGCTGCTTTCCTTTGTATTGAAACCTGTTGCGAACAGGAGACACAGTACCACCCATGGCTGGAGGTGATCCGCCTGGGATGTCCAGACGTCGTTGATTTCGCGCTCAGGACCCGGCTGTGCCTTCCCGAAACCTGTTCTCCCGCCCGCCCCGCTCCAGCGCCCAGGCCACGTGTTCGCGCACGAGCGCACTGGGCTGGGCGCTGCGGGTGACCAGGGCCTGGCGCAGGACATCCCCCTCTTCGCCCACCACCGCCGACAGCGCATTCCCCATCGCCACCGCGATGTTCCGCAGCCAGCGCTCATGCCCGATGCGGCGGATCGGGCTGCCTTCGGTGCGGCGCAGGAACTCTTCTTCTGACCAGCTGAAAAGCTCGATCAGCGTGGCACCCGTGAGGCCTTCTCGCGGGTCGAAGTCGGGCAGGCTGGAACGCTGCGCGAACTTGTTCCAGGGGCAGACCAGCTGGCAGTCGTCGCAGCCGTAGATGCGGTTGCCGATCAGCGGGCGCAGGTCTTCGGGAATCGGCCCGGCGTGTTCGATGGTGAGGTAAGAGATGCAGCGCCGCGCGTCCAGCCGCTGCGGGCCGAGGATGGCCTGGGTCGGGCAGACATCGATGCAGGCCGTGCAGGCGCCGCAATGCTCGCTCACCGGCTCGCTGGCGGGCAAGGCAAGGTCCACATAGATCTCGCCCAGGAAGAACATCGAGCCGCCTTCGCGGTTGAGCACCAGCGTGTGTTTGCCGCGCCAGCCCTGGCCGCTGCGGCTGGCGAGTTCGGCTTCGAGCACGGGCGCGGAATCGGTGAACACCCGGTGGCCCAGCGGACCGACTTCGATGGCGATGCGTTCGGCCAGTTTCTGCAGGCGGTAACGCAGGACCTTGTGGTAATCGCGCCCCCTTGCGTAGAGCGAAACCACAGCCTCGCCCGGCCGCTGCAGCCGGCTGAATTCGATCGCCTGCCAGCCTTCGGGGGTTTCGCGCGGCAGGTAGTCCATGCGCGCGGTGATCACGCTCACGGTGCCCGGCACCAGCTCGGCCGGCCGTGCGCGCTTGAGGCCGTGGCTGACCATGTAGCCCATGTCGCCGTGAAATCCGGCCTGCAACCAGGCGTTCAGACCCGGTTCGGCCGCAGAAAGATCCACCCCGGTCACGCCGATTTGTGAAAATGCGAGCTCCTGGCCCCAGGCCTGAATCTGTGAGACGAGTTGAGCAGCAACAAAACCGGTTTTCATGTTCCGCCCATTGTAGAAACGGGCCTGGGAACGCCACACGCCCATAAAGCGGCGGCGGGTGGGGCCGTGCCCGTGCTGCAGCTTCACTGGGACAGCGAAGAGGACACGTTGGCTTTTGCCAGCCGCCTGGCCACTTGCCCTGCCCTGGCCCATGCCACCCTCACCCTGCACGGCGACCTGGGCGCGGGCAAGACCACCTTCGTGCGCCACCTGCTGCGCGCCCTGGGCGTGCGCGGGCGCATCAAGAGCCCGACCTACGCGGTGGTCGAACCGCACAGCAGCATCGACTGCCCTTTCATGCCGGACGGCGAGGTCCTGCACATCTGGCATTTCGATTTCTACCGCTTCAGCGACCCGCGTGAGTGGGAAGATGCCGGTTTTCGCGAACTTTTTGCCAGCCCCGGCCTCAAGCTGGTGGAATGGCCGGAGCGCGCGGCCGACACCCTGTCCACCGTGGACGCTGACATCCAGATCGAGCCCGACGCCATGAACCCTGCATTCAGCGACGACGCCGACAGCGCACGCCGCGTTCGTTTCACCGCCTACACCCCCACTGGCCAGCACCTGCTGGAAGCACTGAAGGCATGACACAGAGCAAGAACGGTCCGAACCGCCGCACCCTGCTGCAAGCCGGCTCGCTGGTGCTGCTGCTGGGCACGCAGCAGATCGCGCGCGGCGCCAGCGTGGTGGCGGTGCGCATCTGGCCCGCGCAGGACTACACGCGCGTGACCATCGAGTCGGATGGCGAACTCAAGGCGCGCCAGACCACCGTGAACGTCCCGCCGCGCCTGACGCTGGACATCGAGGGCATCGACCTCGCGAACGGCATGCGCGAGCTGGTGGGCCAACTCAAACCGGACGACCCCAACATCGCGGGCATCCGCGTCGAGCAGCGCAAGGGCAAGCTGGTGCAGTTGCACATCGACCTCAAGCAAGCCATCCAGCCCCAGGTGTTCAACCTGCAGCCGGTGGCGGCCTACCAGCACCGCCTGGTGTTCGACCTGTACCCGGTCCACGCGCCCGACCCGCTCGAAGAACTGATTGCCCAGCGTTTGAAAGAGCTGGACGAAGCCAGCGCGCGCGCCGCGCGCCTGCTGGGCATCGAAACCGACGCCATGGACCAGAGCGCTGCCGGCGCCGCCGACCCGCTGGGCGAGCTGCTCGCGCGCAACGGCCATGCGCCGCCGGACAAGCCGATACACACCCCGCCCAAAACACCCGCCGCGAACGCCGGAAAAACGCCCGCAAAAACCGCGCCGCGACCAGCCTCCGGCAGCGTCACCGAGCGCCTGATCATCGTGGCACTCGACCCCGGCCACGGTGGCGAAGACCCCGGCGCCATCGGTCCCGGCGGCACCAGGGAAAAGGACGTGGTGCTCAAGGTGGCCCACCGCCTGCGCGACCGCATCAACGCCACCCGCGTCAACGGCAACCCGATGCGCGCCTACCTCACACGCGACGCCGACTTCTTCGTGCCGCTGGGCACGCGGGTGCACAAGGCGCAACGCGTCAAGGCCGACCTGTTCATCAGCCTGCACGCCGACGCTTTCATGACCCCCCAGCCCCAGGGTGCGAGCGTGTTCGCGCTCAGCAACAAGGGCGCGAGCAGCGCCGCGGCGCGCTGGATGGCCAACAAGGAAAACGCGGCCGACCTGGTGGGCGGCATCAACGTCAAGGTCAAGGACGCCACCTTGCAGCGCGCCCTGCTCGACATGAGCACCTCCGCCCAGATCAAGGACAGCCTCAAGCTCGGCAGCGCGATGCTGGGTGAAGTGAAACGTGTGGGCAAGCTGCACAAGCCACACGTGGAGCAGGCGGGGTTTGCCGTGCTCAAGGCGCCCGACATCCCGAGCGTGCTGGTCGAAACCGCCTTCATCAGCAACCCGGACGAAGAGCGGCGGCTCAACAGCGACAAATACCAGACCGACCTGGCCGATGCCCTGCTCAGGGGCATCGTCAAATACTTCAGCGCCAACCCGCCGCTGGCGCGGTCGCGGCAGTTCTGATCAGGGCGCCGCAGCGGCCCGCGCTTTTTCGGCCCGCGCTGCCCGCCAGCCGCCGAAGATGGCGATCAGCCCCGGCACGAAGATCAGCGCCCAGATGATCTTGCTCAGGTTGGCCTGCACCCAGGGCAGGTTGCCGAAGAAGTAGCCGACTGCGGTCAGGCCGATCACCCAGACCACCGCACCCACCACGTTGTAGGCGGTGAACTTGCTGCGCGTCATCTCGGCCACGCCCGCCACGAAGGGCGCAAAGGTGCGGATGAAAGGCATGAAGCGCGCCAGGATGATGGTCACACCGCCGTAACGCTCGTAGAAGTTGTGCGCCTGGTTGAACGCGTTCTTGTTGAAGAAGCGCGAGTTCTCCCACTGGAACACCTTGGGACCGAAATATCGCCCGATGCTGTAGTTGGTCTGGTCACCCAGGATGGCCGCCAACAACATGAGGCCGGCCGCCAGCGACCAGTCCATCACCCCGGCGCCACACAGCGCGCCGACGATGAACAGCAGCGAGTCGCCCGGCAGGAAAGGCATGACCACCAGGCCGGTTTCCACAAAGATGATGGCAAACAGCAGCGCGTACACCCAGGCGCCGTAGGTTTGCACGAAGACCTGCAGGTGTTTGTCCACATGCAGCACGAAGTCGATCAGGGTCAGAACAATTTCCATGGGGATGGATTATCCAGTCCCGACGCCTACAATTTCCGAGTGAACGCATCCATCACCCTCCCGACCCGCCGCCCGATCCTCGAACTCCCCGACGAACTGATCAGCCAGATCGCGGCTGGCGAGGTGGTCGAACGCCCCGCCTCGGTGGTGCGCGAGCTGGTGGACAACGCGCTCGACGCGGGTGCCACCCAGATCACCGTGCGCCTGCAGGCCGGCGGCGTGCGGCTGATCAGCGTGGAAGACAACGGCTGGGGCATCCACCGCACCGAGCTGCCCACCGCGCTCAAGCGCCACGCCACCAGCAAGATCGCCAGCCTGGGCGACCTGGAATCGGTACACACCATGGGATTCCGCGGCGAAGCGCTGGCCGCCATCTGCTCGATCGCCGATGTCTCGGTGCTCACGCGCACGGACAGCGGCGACGAGCCGCACGGCTGGCTGCTCGATGGCCGCAGCGGCGAGCTGCAGCCGACCGCACGCGGCCCGGGCACCACGGTCGAGGTGCGTGAACTGTTTTTCGCCACGCCGGCGCGGCGCAAGTTCCTCAAGACCGACGCCACCGAGCTGGCCCACTGCATCGAAGCCGTGCGCCGCCACGCGCTGGCGCGGCCCGAGGTGGGCTTTGCGATCTGGCACGACGGCAAGCTGGTGGCGCAGTGGCGCGCCGTGGCGGCCGACCTCGCCGGTGGCGGCACGCTGGACGCCCTGCGCCAGCGCCTGGCCGACGTGCTGGGCGAAGACTTCATTCAGCAGGCGGTGGCGGTCAACTGGCCGGCCGACGCCGTGCCCGGCGAAACGGCCCTGGCCGATGGCGTGCAGCGCCTGCGCGTCTGGGGTTTTGCCGGCGTGCCCGACGCGGCGCGCTCGCGCAGCGACTGGCAATACGCCTACGTGAACGGCCGCTTCGTGCGCGACAAGGTGATCGGCCACGCCGCGCGCAGCGCCTATGAGGACGTGCTGCACGGCCACCGCCAGCCGGTCTACGCGCTCTACGTGAGCCTGGACCCGACGCGGGTGGACGTGAACGTGCACCCGACCAAGATCGAGGTGCGTTTCCGCGACAGCCGCGAGGTGCACCAGGCCGTGCGCCACGCGGTGGACGCCGCGCTGGCCGCGCCGCGTTCGTCGGCCGCTGCGGCGGCGCAAGCTGTGTTGCCGCAAGGCGAAGCAGGCGCGAGCCCGTCCCCTTCGGCAGGCGCGTGGACGCCACCCGAGCGCCTGCCCTCCACGCTGGGCGGTGCGCAGAATCCCCTGCCGTTCCAGCGCTACGCGCAGCCCGACGCCATCGGCCAGCGCGTGAGCGACCTCGGGGCCCTGTGGGGCAACAGCCTTCAGGGAGCCACTCCAGGGTTCGATTCGGCGCGCACGTCTACAAGCTCGTTGCAAACAGACGGAATACGCAGCGAGCCGGCCAACAGCCCACCCCTGCCCACCGGTGACTGGCCGCTCGGCCGCGCCATCGCGCAGCTGCAGGGCGTCTACATCCTGGCCGAAAACGCCCAGGGCCTGGTGGTGGTGGACATGCACGCCGCGCACGAGCGCATCGTCTACGAACGCCTCAAGCAGCAGATGGACAACGAGCAGCTGGCCAGCCAGCCGCTGCTGATCCCGGCCACCTTCGCCGCCACGCCCACCGAAGTGGCGACCGCCGAAGACAGCGGCGTGGTGCTGGCCATGCTGGGGCTGGAAGTGGTGCCGTTTTCGCCCAGGACGCTGGCGGTGCGCGCCGTGCCGACCACGCTCGCGCAAGGCGACCCGGTGGAACTCGCGCGCAGCGTGCTCGCCGAGCTGAGCCAGCACGACGCGTCCACCGTGGTGCAACGCGCCCGCAACGAGCTGCTGGCCACCATGGCCTGCCACGGCGCGGTGCGCGCCAACCGCCGCCTGACGCTGGACGAAATGAACGCGCTGCTGCGCCAGATGGAAATCACCGAGCGCTCCGACCAGTGCAACCACGGCCGCCCGACCTGGCGCCAGGTGAACATGCGCGAGCTGGACGCGCTGTTCCTGCGCGGACGCTGAACCTCCGGGAGGCATCACCGTGGTGCACCTGCTCGACAACATCTTCTGGCACGCCCTGACCGGCCCGCAGGCGCACTGGGCCGTCGGCTCGGGCGGCGCCCGCCGCTACGCCCCGGGTTTTTCGCCCATCGTCGGCTTTGCCAACCCGCAGCGCCCCGATTTCGACGCACTGACGCCCCATTGCGGACCCGACGAACATTTTTACTGCGCCGGCTGGTCGGGGCCCGCGCCCGCAGGCTGGGTGGTCGAAGCCGAGACCACCATGCACAAGATGGTCTGGGCCGGCGAGGCCCCGGCGCGCGACGATGCCCCCGACGCCCGGCCCATGGGCCCGGAACACCTGGACCAGGTGCTGGCCCTGGCCGAACTCACCCGCCCCGGGCCGTTTGGCCCGCGCACCATTGAGCTCGGTGAATACTTCGGCCTGTTCGACGGCGAACGCCTCATGGCCATGGCCGGCGAACGCAGCTTCGCCGAAACCCTGCGCGAGGTCAGCGGCGTCTGCACCCACCCGGACTTCCAGGGCCGCGGACTGGCGCGGCGGCTGATGCTCAAACTCATCGCACGCCAGCTCGCACGCGGCGAAACCCCGTTCCTGCACGTGATGAGCGACAACACCGGCGCCCTCGGCCTCTACCAGCGCATGGGCTTTCGCACCCACCGCGAATCGGTGGTGCGGGTGATTTGCCGCCATTGAGAGCGGCGGGTTTTACCAACCGAACATCTGACCGGAGCAGGTGCCCAGACCCAGAACGCGGCGGAACCGGCTTTGCCGGGCCGCACCGCGTTGCCCCCTGGAGGGGGTCGCGCGCAGCGCGGCGGGGGTGGTTCTGGTCAATCCAGGGTCTGGCGGTAGCGTTTGAGCGCCACGGTGCCAGCCACCGCCAGAAACAGCAGCATGGGCCAGAGGTCGGCCCAGAGCTGCGGCGCCTGGTTGCCCTTGAGCATGATGCCGCGCACGATGCGCAGGAAGTGCGTCAGCGGCAGGCCCTCGCCGAGCCACTGCGCCCAGACCGGCATGCCGCGGAACGGGAACATGAAGCCCGAGAGCAGCATCGAGGGCAGGAAAAAAAAGAAGGTCATCTGCATCGCCTGCAGCTGGTTGCGCGCGATGGTCGAAAAGGTGAAACCGACCGCCAGGTTGGCCACCATGAAGACGCCAATCATCGCCATCAGCAACACGAAGCTGCCCACCATGGGCACCTCGAACAGCAGCCAGGCCGCGCCCAGGATCACGCACAGCTGCACATAGCCGATCACCACGTAGGGCAGGATCTTGCCCACCATCACCTCCAGCGGCCGCACCGGCGTGGCGAGCAGGTTTTCCATCGTGCCGCGCTCGCGTTCGCGCGTCATGGCCAGCGAGGTCAGCATCACCATGGTCATGGTGAGGATGGTGCCGATCAGGCCGGGCACGATGTTGTAGCGCGACAGGCCCTCGGGGTTGTAGCGCCTGTGGATTCTCAGCTCGAACGGCGCCGCGCCCTTCTGCAGCGATTGCAGCGGGCCGGTGAGATCGTGGCGCAGGGCCAGGTTCGTCATCTCGCCGAGCGCGGCGATGGCGTTGCCCGAGGCCGAGGGGTCGGTGGCGTCCACCGAGACCAGCACCGCCGGGCGCTCGCCGCGCACCACGTCGCGCGAAAAACCGGGCGGAATCACGATCATGAACTGCACCTCGCCCTCGGCCAACAGGGCATCGGCCTCGGTTTGGCTGGTGCCCTGGTGCACCACCTTGAAGTAGCCGGTGTTCTGCAGCGAGGCCGCCAGGCTGCGCGCCAGCGGGCCGGCATCGGCCGCCACCACCGCCGTGGGCAGGCCCTTGGGATCGGTGTTGATGGCGTAACCGAACAGCACCAGCTGCATCACCGGCACACCCACCGCCATGGCGAAGGTGAGCCGGTCGCGCAGCATCTGCTGGAACTCCTTGATGAACACGGCCCAGGTGCGCGCGGGCGAAAACCACTTCATGGTTGCCCTGCCTGGCCGTGGCCGAAGTTGTCCTGCGCCTGGTCGATCAGGCTGATGAACACGTCCTCCAGGTTGGCCCGCGCCTCGCGCAGCACCACGCCGCTCTCGCCCTGGAAAGCGCCAAGCGACTGCGCCAGCAGCGCGGCGTCGCGCCCGGCCACGTGCAGCGTGTTGCCGAAGGCGACGACGTTCTGCACGCCCGGCAGCGCGCGCAGGCGTTCGCTCAGGTCCTGCGCGGCAGCGCCTTCGAGCGCCCAGACGCTCAGGCCCGCCGCGTCCACGATCTCGCGCTCGTTGCCGCGCGCGAGCACCTTGCCGTAGGCGATGTAGACCAGGTCGTGGCAGCGCGCGGCCTCGTCCATGTAGTGGGTGGACACCAGCACCGTGATGCCCTGCGCGGCCAGGCGGTGGATCTGGTCCCAGAAGTCGCGCCGGGCCTTGGGGTCCACGCCGGCCGTGGGCTCGTCGAGCAGCAGCAGGCGCGGCCCGTGGATCAGGCAGGCGGCCAGCGCCAGGCGCTGCTTCCAGCCGCCCGAGAGCGTGCCGGCGAGCTGGCGCTGGCGCGCCTGCAGGCCCAGTTGCTCCAGCGCCCGGTCGACCGCCGCGCTGCGGCCGGGCAGCTCGAACAGCCGGGCCACGAAGTCCAGGTTCTCGCGGATCGAGAGGTCGTCGTAGAGGCCGAACTTCTGCGTCATGTAGCCCACCTGGCGCTTGATGGCGGCGGCCTCGCGGCGGAAGTCCAGCCCCAGGCACCGGCCTTCGCCCGCGTCGGGGCGCAGCAGGCCGCAGAGCATGCGGATGGTCGTGGTCTTGCCGCTGCCGTTGGGACCGAGGAAACCGCAGATGCGGCCCTGGCCCACCTGCAGGGTCACGTCGTCCACCACGGCGCGCCCGTCGTAGCGCTTGGTCAGCCCGCGCACATCGATGGCGAGGGCGTTCACTTCGGCTCCTGCGCCAGCCGGGTCACGTCCAGCGGCTGGCCCGGGTGCAGGCGGCTCGCGTCGGCCGGGCGCGGCGCGGCCTCCACCAAAAACACCAGCCGGGCGCGCTGGGCGTTGGAGTAGATGACCGGCGGCGTGAATTCCGGGCCGCTGGCGATGCGGATGATGCGCGCCGGAATCGCCTCGCCACAGCCGTCGCAGACCAGGTTCACCCATTGCCCGGTGGCGAGCGCGCCGACCTCGGTCTCGGGCACGTAGAACCGGGCCTTCACACCCCCCGGCGGCAACAGCGACAGCACCGGTTGACCCGGCGCCACGGTTTCGCCGACGCGGAAAAACACCTCGGCCACCTGGGCATCGGCGGGCGCGGGCTGCTGCTTCTGGGCCAGCCGCCAGTCGCTCTGGCGCAGCACCTGGCGCGCGGCTTCGGCCTGGGCCTCGGCGGCGTCGGTTTCGTCGCTGCGCGCCGGCAAGGCCGCCACGCGCAGGGCAGCCTCCAGTTCGGCGACCCGGGCGTTCGCCTGGTCCAGCGCGGCCTTGGCGGCGTCCTGGCTGGCCTGCGACACAAAACCCTGGACCACCAGATCGCGCTGGCGCGCCCAGGCGGTCTGCGCCAGCACGGCCTGCGCCCGGGCCTGCGCCAGCTGGGCGCGGGTCACCGCCACCTCGTCGCTGCGCCGGCCTTTGGTGGTGTTGGCGGCCTGGGCCAAGGTGCCGGCCAGGCGCGCCTGGGCTTCGGCCTGTGCCGCCTGTTCGGCCTGGGCATCGAGCGCGAACAGCGCATCGCCCTGCCGTACCCGGTCGCCCGCCCGCACGTTCAGCGTGTCGAGCCGCCCACCCACCGGGGACGAGACATGCACATAGTCGCCCTCGACATAGCCCGACCAGCCCGCAGGCGGCGCCTCACCGCAGGCCACCAGTCCGGCAACCAGGGCCAGCGCCGCGGCCAGGCCCGGTGCGTGGCGGATGAAACGGGGGAACACGCTGTCGATCATGGGCTGGTCGTCCGTTGGGGTCCCGGCGGAGGGTAGGCGCTCCGCTGGCTTTGTTCATTCTGCCTTGAACTTTTCAGGTCGGGTCGCATCACTCCTTGCCATGAAGCGCCTCCTGATCATCCTGTTTGCCACAGCCGCCGTGCTGACCGGCTGTGCCACCCTTGACCAGCGGCAACGCGCCTGGATCTTCCAGCCCTCGGACCGCAGCTGGTCGCGCGGCACCGAAGCCGCCGAGGGCATGGACGATGTCTGGATCAACTTCCCGTCGCAGGAAACCGGGCAGCCGGTGAAGCTGCACGGCCTGTGGCTGGCCCACGAGAATTTCAGCACGCGAGCGGACGCCCCCGTGCTGCTCTACCTGCACGGTGCGCGCTTCAACGTCACCGGCTCGGCCTTCCGCGCGCGCCGCATGCAGGAACTGGGCTTTTCGGTGCTGGCGATCGACTACCGCGGCTTCGGCAAAAGTTCGTCCGGGCTGCCCTCGGAAACCATGGCCTACGAAGACGCCCGGGCCGCCTGGGACTGGCTTGGGCAACAGTACCCCGGTCGACCGCGCTACATCTTCGGCCACTCGCTGGGGGGCGCCATCGCCATCGAACTCGCGGCCCAGGTGGGCGACGAAGCGGGCACGCTGGTCGAAGGCGGCTTCACCTCCATCCCCGACGTGGTCAGCACCTTCAAGTGGGGCTGGCTGCCGGTGGGGCCGCTGATCACCCAGCGTTTTGAAGCGGTCAAGCGCGTGTCGGCAATCGGCTCGCCGCTGCTGGTGGTGCACGGCGGGGAGGACCGGCTGATCCAGCCCGAACTGGGGCGCCGACTGTTTGAGGCCGCCACCGGACCCAAGGCCTTCGTGCTGGTGGAAGGCGGCTCGCACCACAACACCAACTCGGTGGGCCAGCCGCAGTACCGGGTGGCCCTGACCGACCTGTTCGGGCTCCCTTAGCGCTGCACCGCCGGCCGCACAGGCCGGAACCCACGGGCCCATGCCGAAGCACCAAATCAGTGCCTGATGACAGGTCGACCACAGCGCGCACCAATACGGCGCAAAAAGCACCCCATCAATGCCATATCACTGGGCGAAATACCGGTTTCGCATAATCCAATGCACATTTTTGGAGCATTTAACGCATGAAGTACGCCTCGGTCCACGACTTTTTGTCCCACGTCGCCCTGCGCAATCCCGGCCAGCCCGAGTTCCTGCAGGCCGTCACGGAAGTGATGGAAAGCCTCTGGCCCTTCATCGCCGCCCACCCGAAGTACGCTGAACAAGGCCTTCTCGACCGCCTGGTTGAACCGGAACGCATCGTGATCTTCCGCGTGTCCTGGGTGGACGATCACGGCAGCGTGCAGGTCAACAAGGGCTACCGCATCCAGCACAGCATGGCCATCGGCCCCTACAAAGGCGGCCTGCGCTTCCACCCCTCGGTCAACCTGTCGGTGCTGAAGTTCCTGGCCTTCGAGCAGACCTTCAAGAACGCGCTGACCACGCTGCCCATGGGCGGAGGCAAAGGCGGCTCGGACTTCGACCCCAAGGGCAAGAGCCCGGCCGAAGTGATGCGTTTCTGTCAGGCCTTCGCCAGCGAGCTGTTCCGCCACGTGGGCGCCGACACCGACGTGCCGGCCGGCGACATCGGCGTGGGCGGTCGTGAGGTCGGCTTCATCGCCGGCATGGTCAAGAAGCTGAGCAACCGGGCCGACTGCGTCTTCACCGGCAAGGGACTCGCTTTCGGCGGCTCGCTGGTCCGCCCGGAAGCCACCGGCTACGGCACGGTGTACTTCGCGCAGGAGATGCTCAAGACCCAGGGCAAGTCGTTTGACGGCCTGCGCGTGAGTGTCTCCGGCTCGGGCAACGTGGCCCAGTACGCGGTCCAGAAAGCCCTGGAGCTCGGTGCCCGGGTGATCACCGTGTCCGACTCCAGCGGCACCATCGTGGATGAAGCCGGCTTCACCGCCGAGAAGCTCGCCGTCCTGATGGACGTGAAGAACCACCACTACGGCCGCGTGAGCGACTACGCCGAACGCACCGGCGTGAAGTTCGAAGCCGGGGTGCGGCCCTGGCATGTGCCGGTGGACGTAGCCCTGCCCTGCGCGACCCAGAACGAGCTGGACGGGAACGATGCCCGCACGCTCATCGGCAACGGCGTGCTCTGCGTGGCCGAAGGCGCCAACATGCCCTCGACCATCGAGGCCGCCAAGGCCTTCGAGGCGGCCGGTGTGCTGTACGCCCCGGGCAAGGCGAGCAACGCCGGCGGCGTGGCCACCTCAGGTCTGGAGATGAGCCAGAACGCGCTGCGCCTGTCCTGGCCACGCGAGGAGGTAGACGGTCGCCTGCTGCAGATCATGCAGGGCATTCACGCCGCCTGCCTGGCCCACGGCAAGCGCGCCGACGGCAGCGTGAGCTACATCGACGGCGCCAACATCGCCGGCTTCGTGAAGGTGGCCGACGCCATGCTGGCTCAGGGCGTCATTTAGCGCGTCCCGCGGCGGGTGAAACGCCGGCCCGCCCGGGCCCGTGGCTGCCGCGCTCGGCCACCATCGCTTCTGCTACCCTCGACTGGATGTCCGCCAAGCCCTCTTCCATGTCGCCCGGCCTGATCGTGCTGGTGCTCTCGCTGCTGCTGGGTCTGCAACCCGTCACCACCGACCTTTACCTGCCCGCCCTGCCCGCCATGACCCAGGGCTTTGGCGCGGCGATGTCGCAGGCCCAGCTCACGCTGACCGCGCTGCTGCTGGCTTTCGGCCTGTCGCAGCTGGTCTGGGGGCCGCTGTCGGACCGCTTCGGCCGCCGGCCGGTGCTGCTGGTTGGCATGTTGCTCTACGTGGTGGCCTCGGTGGGCAGCACGTTTTCCGCTTCAATGGACCAGCTCATTGTCTGGCGCGCGCTGCAGGGCGTGGCCATGGGCGCGGGCGTGATGTGTGCGCGCGCCATCGTGCGCGATCTCTACGCCCCGGTGGACGGTGCCCGCATCATGTCCAAGGGCCTCACCGGTCTGGGTGTGATCGCCTGCGCGAGTGCGCCGCTGGGTGGCCTGCTGGCGCAATCCCTGGGCTGGCGCGTGGCGCTGATGGCGCTGGCCGTGTTCGGCGCCGGCACGCTGCTGGTGGTGGCGCTGCGCTTCGAGGAAACCCTGGCGCAGAAGAACCCGCGCGCGCTGGAGCCGATCACGCTGCTGCGCACCTGGTGGACCATCCTGCAGAACCCCACCTTCTGGGCTTTCACGCTGCTGGCCACCACGTCCTACGGCGGCCTGTTCACCTTCCTCGCCGCGTCGTCGTTCGTCTTCATCCAGGTGCTGGGCCTGTCGCAGCCGGCCTACGGTCTGGCCATGTTCACCATGTCGCTGAGCTACATCCTCGGAACATTCATCTGCCGCCGCCTGCTGCCGCGCTTCGGCGTGCGCAAGACGGTGGCGCTCGCGGGCGCCTGCACCCTCACCGCCGGCACCAGCATGGGCCTGCTCGCGCTGGCGGGCGTGCAGCACGTGGCCGCCATCATGGTGCCGTTCTACCTCTTCATGCTGGCCCACGGCGTGCACCAGCCCTGCGGCCAGAGTGGCGCCGTCGGGCCGTTCCCGCAGGCCGCGGGCGCGGCTTCGGCGCTGAGCGGTTTCATGATGATGATCGCGGCCTTCTTCATGGGCGGCTGGCTCGGCAAGAGCCTGGCGGCCATCGCCCAGGGCCAGGGCAGCGTGCTGCCGCTGACCAACGGCGTCTGGTTCTGGAGCGTGCTGATCGCGGCCACGGCCTGGACGCTGGTCCAGCAATACGGCGAAGTGAAAGCGCCGCCTCAGCGAATGACCCGTGAATCCACCACATGACGGCGAGTGAAGTGCCTGAACCAGAAGCATCGCGGAACCGGCTTTGCCGGGCCGCTGATGCTGCCCCCTTGAGGGGGTCGCGCGAAGCGCGGCGGGGGTGCATCGCGATCGCCGGGCCCACCGCGAGCGGCAAGAGCGCGGCCTCGCTGGCCATCGCACAGCGCTGGCCGGTGGAGATCATCAGCGTCGATTCGGCCCTGGTCTACCGCGGCATGGACATCGGCACCGCCAAGCCCACACCCGACGAGCTGGCCCAGGTGCCGCACCACCTGATCGACACCCTCGACCCACTGAACGCCTACAGCGCGGCCGGCTTCGTGGCCGACGCCACGCGACTGATCGGCGAGATCCAGGCGCGCGGGCGCACGCCGCTGCTGGTGGGCGGCACCATGCTGTATTTCAAGGCGCTGATGCAGGGCCTCAACACCATGCCCCGGGCCGACGCAGCCATTCGCCAGGCCATCGAGGCGCGCGCCGCCCAGCTCGGCTGGCCCGCGCTGCACGCCGAACTCGCGCGGGTGGACCCGGTGACGGCGGCGCGCCTGTTCCCCAACGACTCGCAGCGCATCCAGCGCGCTCTCGAAGTGTTCGAGGTCTCGGGCCAGCCGATCTCGGTTTTCCAGACCGGGCCGGACGCGTCCACGCCAACCAGCCCGATCGCGCCCGGCGCCCTGCTCTCGCTCGAACCCCAGGACCGCGCCTGGCTGCACGCGCGCATCGCCCAGCGTTTCGACGCCATGCTGGCCGCGGGCTTCCTGGACGAGGTGCGGGCGCTGCGCGCGCGCGGCGACCTGCACCCCGACCTGCCGTCCATGCGCTGCGTCGGCTACCGCCAGGCCTGGGAGGCGCTGGACGCCCACGGTGAAACACCCAGCGCGCCCCAGCTCGCCGAGCTGCGCGACCGCGGCATCTTCGCCACGCGCCAGCTGGCCAAGCGCCAGATCACCTGGCTGCGCTCCATGCCGGAACGGAGGGTCGTGGCCTGCGACGCGCCCGATGCGCTGGCGCAGGTGCTGCAATGGGCCAGCCGCTGGCTGGACGTGCCAGCCGGGGAAGAAACATGAGCGCCGCCCGGCCGTTCCGAAGGCGCTCAGCCCCGCAGTGCGCAGCACGGAGGGCAGTCCAGTGACCCTCGTCATCCACAACCTGAGCAAACGCTATGGCGACACGCCCGTGTTCAGCCAGGTGAACCTGCGCGTCGAGCCGGGCGAGTTCATCGCCATCGTCGGCGAATCCGGCGTGGGCAAATCCAGCCTGCTCAACTGCATGGCCGCGCTGGACGACTGGAGCGAGGGCACGATCACGCACGACGGTGTGGACCTCGGCACGCTGGGCGAGGTGCAGCGCGCGCACTGGCGGCGCGAAAAACTGGGTTTCGTGTTCCAGGCGTTTCACGTGCTGCCGCACCTGGACGTGGCGCAGAACGTGGGGCTGCCGCTGCTGCTGCTGAAGCGCCCGGACCCGGCGCGCGTGGCGCAGATGCTGGCCGCCGTGGGACTCGACGGACTCGGCGAACGCCTGCCGGCCCAGCTTTCCGGCGGGCAGCTGCAGCGCGTGGCGATCGCGCGCGCCCTGGTGCACCGCCCCAGCCTGCTGCTCGCCGATGAACCCACCGGCAACCTCGACCCTTCCACCGCAGCGCAGGTGATGGGCGTGCTGCAGCAGCAGGCGGCCGACAGCGGCGCGGCGCTGGTGCTGGTGACGCACTCCGAGGCGGCCGCTGCGCGGGCGCAGCGCGTGCTGCAACTCACCGCGACAGGCTGCCACTGAGGCCGACCCGGTCGCATTGACCACGTCGCGCTCAGCGACCACACAGGCTCCCGTCCCCGCTGTCGCCAGCCACCGACCCGACACGGGCGCGGCGCGGCTGGCCTCGCGCTGCGCGCCCCATCGGCCGGGGTTTTACAGCGCCAATTCCCGTTCCGTACCCCCGTCTTCATCCGACTACATCAATTGCATTGATGTACCTTTATTGCATTGCAATCCATTGCACCACTGGGGTTTACCTTGCTGTTGTGAGCCAGCTTCAAATCGAGTTACGTACCTGAAACAAGCACATTTTAAGGGTTAACACCAAATTGCAAACGTTTGCACCAATGCTCGAATAACGCCACTTTCCAGTTGGGTTTTGTTCTCTTGAACTGAAACTCAGATACCGGAAAGGTGTTTGTCTGTTCACCCCATTCCTACATCCGGAGCCAAGTCCATGCACAACGTTTTCAAACTGGCCGCTGTTGCCGCCCTCTGTTCCACCGCCATTGCCGCCCACGCCGAGCTGTCGCTCGATGCCAACCTCGAGCTCGACACCACCTACACCAACGCCGTCGATGCTCCGGCCAGCAACGCCCGTGAAAGCGACCTGGGCATGGGTGGCCGCGTGGAGTTCAACGTCGGCGCCAAGGCCACCAACGGAGACGCCTTCGTGGCCGCCCGCGCCTCGCTGTTGCTGAAGAAGGACGGCGACACCGGCATGGACGACATGTGGGTGCAGTTCGGCAACGCCGGCATGGACCTCAAGCTCGGCCGCTTCGAAGCCTACGACCTGTTCCCCGTGGGCAAGGACACCGTGGTCGAATACGCCGGCTACACCCCCTACCAGGCCAACATGCTGCGCGGGCGCAAGGGCCGCGACGTCGCCCACGGCGCCCTGGGCGTGAACGCAGCGCCCGGCCTGCGCTTTGAACTGGGCCTGGTCTACAGCAAGGACGAGGGCGAAGCCCGCGGCATCCGTCCGGCCGTGGGCTACACCACCGGCCCGCTGACCCTGCGCGCCGGCGTGGAGTCGGTCAAGGTCGTGGGCAGTGACGCCAGCACGGAAAACGGCATCGGCCTCTCGGTCGGCTACGCCCTGAGCAAAGACAGCAACATCAATGTCAACTTCGCCAAGAAGGAAGACGACAAGACCATCGGCATCAACGCCATCATCGGTGCCGCCGGCATCGGCCTGATCCACGGCAAGGGCGCCACCTCAGCCGACAAGGTCACCACCGTCTACGCCGCCTACAGCCTGCCGCTGTTCGGCGTGAAGGGCGCCACCATCACCCCCGCCCTGAGCTACTCCAAGGGTGGCACCGGCACCGACGACCAGGTGGCCGTGCGCGCCCGCATCAACTACGCGTTCTGATCGGGGGGCTCCCCGTTCTTTTCCGGTGGGCCGGATCCGGCATGGCGCCGGGCCGCCCACCGCCACCGTTCTCTCAGGCAATCAGTTCGCCCGGGCGCCGCAAGGCCTCCGGGCTTTTTTTGCCCGGTGGTCCGGCGGGCCGGCGCTGGCGAACGCAATGGAATAATCGGTCCATGCCCACCCCGCCCCGCGCCAAGCCGCCCGCCAGCCCACTGCCCACCGTTGCCTCCACCCCGGCCACTCCCGGCGCCGACAAGGGACGCCGACGCATGCAGATGACCGACATCGCCCGCATGGCCGGCGTCTCCGCCTCCACCGTCTCGCGTGCGCTCAGCGGCAGCCCGCTGATTCCGGAAGCCACGCGCACCCGCATCACCGAACTCGCCCGCTCCCTGAACTACCGCGTCAACGCCGGGGCCGCCAGCCTGCGCAAGGGCGATGTGCAGACCATCGGGGTCGTGCTCCTGAGTGACAGCGCGCAGATGATCTCGGACCCCTTCCTGCTGGGCATCCTGGGTTCGCTCACCGACGCGGTGAACGAACAGGGCATGAACCTGCTGCTCTCGCGCCTGCACGAGGACAGCAAGGACCGCATGCGCTCCATGGTCGAGTCGGGCCAGGTGACCGGCCTGATCGTGATCGGCCAGCTGACCCTGCACGAACATCTCAACGAACTGGCGCATCTCGGCATTCCCATGGCGGTCTGGGGTGCGGCCCTGCCCGACGCGTCCTACCCGGTGGTCGGCAGCGACAACCGGCTGGGCGGTTACCTCGCCACCCGCCACCTGATCGAACAGGGTTGCCGGCGCATCGCCTTCTTTGGCGACACCACCCACCCCGAAGCCGGCCAGCGCTTCCAGGGCCACGCCCAGGCGATGGAAGAAGCCGGTATCGAACTCGACCCGCGCCTGCGGCAGCACTTCCTGTTTGGTGACGCGCGCCTCCGCGAGTCCATCGATGGCTGGCTCAACCAGCAGCTGGATTTCGACGCCATCTTTGCCTGCAGCGACGTCACGGCCATCTCCCTGATGGGCGCGCTGCGCGAGCGCAACATCGCCGTGCCCTCGCAGGTGCGCGTGGTCGGCTACGACGACATCCTGCTCGCCTCCCACGTCCACCCACCGCTGACCACCGTCCGCCAGCCCATCGCGCAGGCGGGCCGCGCGCTGGTCGACCTCATGTTCGAGTCCGTCGCCGGCGCTCCGCGCCGCAACATCGTCCTGCCGACCGAACTGATCGTGCGCGAGAGCAGCCTCTAGGTTTCATCCCGCTGACACGCGGGACCGACCGGCCACCAACATCCTCGCCGTCCCCGGCGCCGACGGCGCCTCTGCGCACGCCGTTCGCCCCAGCCGGGCAACACGCTTTGTTACCGGGTTACGTACCCCACACGACGCGCTGGACTAGGGAAATCCCCATCATGCAATCGATTGCATCGATGATCCAATGACCCCACTGCCCATGAAAACATGTGAACGGCACAGCGGCAGTTCCACCGAGACACAACCATCTACGAGGCAAGCCCATGAAACTATCTTCCCGCTCCCTGACCGCCACGGCCGCTGCCCTGGCCCTGACCGCCCCGCTGTGGATCACGGGCGCCAACGCCGCCACCGTCACCATCTCCTGCGGTTCGGTCGGCCAGGACTATGAGAACTGCAAGAAGATGACGGCCGACTGGGCCAAGAAGACCGGGCACGAGGTCAAGCTCTTCACCATCCCGAACTCCACCACCGACATCCTGGCCCTGTTCCGCCAGCTGTTCGCCGCCAAGTCGCCGGACCTGGATGTGGTCAACGTGGACGTGGTGTGGCCCGGCGTGATCAAGGACCACCTGCTGGACCTCAAGCCTTACAGCAAGGGCGTGGAGAAAGAACACTTCCCGGCCATCGTGGCCAACAACACCGTGGACGGCAAGCTGCTGGCCATGCCCTGGTTCACCGACGCCGGCCTGCTGTTCTACCGCAAGGACCTGGTCGAAAAATACGGCGCCAAGCCCCCGACCACCTGGGAAGAGCTGGCCGCCACGGCCAAGAAGATCCAGGACGGCGAGCGCGCCGCCGGCAACAAGGACTTCCACGGTTTCGTATTCCAGGCCAAGGCCTATGAAGGCCTGACCTGCGACGCCGTGGAATGGGTGCACAGCCATGGCGGCGGCAACATCGTCAACGACAAGGGCGAGATCACCATCAACAACCCCAAGGCCGTGCAGGCGCTGAAGACCGCGGCCTCCTGGATCGGCACCATCGCCCCGCAAGGCGTGCTGAACTACGCCGAAGAGGAAGCCCGCGGCGTGTTCCAGAACGGCAACGCCGCCTTCATGCGCAACTGGCCCTACGCCTGGTCGCTGGGCAACGCCAAGGACTCGAAGATCTCCGGCAAGATCGGCGTGTCGGCCCTGCCCAAGGGCGGCGCGAACGGCCAGAACGCCGCCACGCTGGGGGGCTGGCAGCTCGCCGTCTCCAAGTACTCCAGGAACCCGGCCATTGCCGCCGACCTGGTGATGTTCATGACCAGCGCCGAGTCGCAAAAGTACCGCGCCATCAACGGCTCGTACAACCCGACCATCGCCGCCCTGTACAAGGACAAGGACGTGCTGGCCGCCAACCCCTTCTTCGGCAGCCTGTACGAGGTGTTCACCAGCGCCGTGCCGCGCCCCGCCACCGCCACCGGCGCCAAGTACCCCGAGGTCAGCTCGGCGTTCTGGAACGCCACGCACGACGTGCTCTCGGGCCAGGCCACGGCCGAAGACAGCCTGAAGAAGCTCGAAGGCAAGCTCAAGCAGGTCCAGCGCGGCAAGTGGTGAGGACATGCCCCCCACGCTCCGCCTCCGGGCGGCGCGGGGGGGATCTGAAGCGCAACCCGAGGGACCTCACCCATGAACAGCAAGACGCGCACCGCCTGGACCTTTCTGGCTCCCATGCTGCTGGTGCTCATCCTCGTGGCCGTGTGGCCGCTGGGCCGCACCATCTGGTTCAGCTTCACCGACGCCAACATCAACGACCTGTCGGCCACGAAGTTCGTCGGTTTCGAGAACTACTTCGGCGAATACGGCCTGTTCGCCAACCCCAACTACACCGACGGCTTCTTCGCCAGCGACTGGGGCCTGTCCATCCTCAACACGCTGAAGTTCAGCGTCGTCTCCGTCACGCTGGAAACCCTGATGGGCCTGGGCGTGGCCATGCTGCTCAACCAGGACTTCAAGGGCCGCACCTTCGTGCGCACCGCGGTGCTGGTGCCCTGGGCCATCCCCACCATCGTCTCGGCCAAGATGTGGGGCTGGATGCTGCACGACCAGTTCGGCATCATCAACCAGTGGCTGGTCGACTTCGGCCTGATCGCCGACAAGATCGCCTGGACCGCCCAGCCCGAGTACGCGCTCTGGACCGTGGTCGCGGTGGACGTGTGGAAGACCACGCCCTTCATGGCCCTGCTGATCCTGGCCGCGCTGCAGACCCTGCCCAAGGACTGCTACGAGGCAGCCGAGGTGGACGGCGTGCACCCGCTGCGCGTGTTCTGGAAAGTGACGCTGCCGCTCATCCGCCCCGCGCTGATGGTGGCCGTGATCTTCCGCCTGCTCGACGCGCTGCGCGTGTTCGACCTGATCTACGTGCTGACCTCGAACAACAACAGCACGATCTCCATGTCCGGCTTCGTGCGGCGCGAAATGGTCGACAACGGCTACATGGGCTACGGCTCGGCCGCCTCGACCGCGCTGTTCCTGATCATCGGTTTGTGCACGGTTCTGGCCATCAAGTTGAGCCGCATGAAGCTCGGGGAGGACTGATGCCCCCACGCTCTTCACTTCGTGTAATCGCTGCCCCCCAAGGGGGCGCTGATCGCCCTTGGGGCGGCCCTGCGGGAGACCCGTCATGAAATCCGCCTGGTACTGGCGCGTCGCGCTCTATCTTGCCGCTACGGTGGTGGTGGCCATCTCGGTGTTCCCCTTCATCTACGCGGTGTCCACCTCGTTCAAGTCGGGCTCGGCCCTGTTCGAGCCGGTGCTCTGGCCGTCGAGCGTGACGCTGGCGAACTACGTCTCGCTGTTCTCGCTGGCCGAACAGCCCTTTGGCCGCCACATCCTGAACTCGATCATGGTGTCGGTGCTGGTGGTGGCGATCTCGCTCTTCATCGGTGTGACCGCGTCCTACGCGCTGGGCCGCATCAGCTTCAAGGGCCGCGGTCTGCTGCTGACCGCCGTGCTGGCCGTGTCCATGTTCCCGCAGGTCGCGGTGCTGGCCGGCATGTTCGAGCTGATCCGCTTTCTGGGCCTCTACAACAAGGCGCTGGGCCTGGTGTTGCCCTACATGATCTTCACCCTGCCCTTCACCGTCTGGGTGCTCACCACCTTCATGAAGCAATTGCCCAAGGAGCTGGAAGAGGCCGCGATCATGGACGGCTGTGGTCCCTGGCGCATCATCAAGGACGTGTTCATGCCGCTGCTGTGGCCCGCGCTGGTGTCCACCGGCCTGCTCGCCTTCATCGCGGCCTGGAACGAGTTCCTGTTCGCGCTCACCTTCGTGCTCGACAACAACGAACGCACCGTGCCGGTGTCGATCGCGCTGATCTCCGGCGCCAGCAAATACGACATTCCCTGGGGCAACATCATGGCCGCCTCGGTGCTGGTGACCATCCCCCTGCTGGGCCTCGTGCTCGCCTTCCAGAAAAAGATCGTTTCGGGCCTGACGGCTGGAGCCGTCAAAGGCTGACCTTTCTTTCCCTTCTCCTCCCTACCCTTCCCATGACACAGAAAGCACCCAACAACGGCTGGTGGCGCGGCGGCGTGATCTACCAGATCTACCCGCGCTCCTTCCAGGACAGCAACGGCGACGGCATCGGCGACCTGCCGGGCATCACGCAGCGGCTCGAACACATCGCGGCGCTCGGTGCCGACGCCATCTGGCTCTCGCCCTTCTTCAAGAGCCCGATGAAAGACTTTGGCTACGACGTCAGCGACTACAACGATGTCGATCCCATGTTCGGCACGCTCGACGACTTCAAGGCGCTGGTGCAGCGCGCCCACGCGCTGGGCCTGAAGGTCATGATCGACCAGGTGCTCTCGCACTGCTCCGACCAGCACCCCTGGTTCACCGAAAGCCGCGCCAGCCGCGACAACCCCAAGGCCGACTGGTTCGTCTGGGCCGATGCGCGGCACGATGGCACCCCGCCCAACAACTGGTTGTCGGTCTTTGGCGGCAGCGCCTGGCAATGGGACACACGCCGGCGCCAGTACTACCTGCACAACTTCCTCAGCAGCCAGCCCGATCTGAATTTCCACAACCCCGCCGTGCAGGACGCGCTGCTGGACGCCGTGAAGTTCTGGCTGGAGCTGGGTGTGGACGGCTACCGCCTCGACGCCATCAACTTCTGCTTTCACGACGCAGCCCTGCGCGACAACCCGGGGCGTGGCGCGCCACTGATCGAGGACCCCACCGCCCCGTCGTCCAACCCCTACTCGTGGCAGCACCACCGCTACGACAAGAGCCAGCCCGAAGCGCTGGGCTTCCTGCGCCGCCTGCGCAGCCTGGTCGATCGATATCACGACACCACCATGGTCGGCGAAATCGGCGACGAGGCCGGCCTGACCATGGTGGCCGACTACACCGGTGGCAGCGACAAGCTGCACATGGCGTATTGCTTCACCCTGCTCGGTGGCGCCCACGACGCGCCCTTCCTCCACGCCACGATTCAGCAGTTCCAGCAGGTGGCGGGCGACGGCTGGCCTTGCTGGGCGCTGTCCAACCACGACGTCGCGCGGGTGGCCACGCGCTGGGGCGGCGAGCACCCCGACCCGCGCCTGCTGCGCCTGGCCGCGGCCTTCCAGCTGAGCCTGCGCGGCACCGTCTGCCTCTACCAGGGCGAAGAGCTGGGCCTGCCCGAAGCCACCATCGCCTTTGAAGACTTGCAGGACCCCTACGGCATCAGCATGTGGCCCGAATTCAAGGGCCGCGACGGCTGCAGAACCCCGATGCCCTGGGCCGCCGACGCGCCCCAGGCCGGCTTCTCCACCGGTGAACGCAGCTGGCTGCCCGTGCCACCGGAGCACCGGCCCCTCGCCGTGGACCGCCAGCAGGCCGACGCCGGTTCGCTGCTCAGCGGCTTCAAGCAGTTGCTCCACTGGCGCCGCGAGCAGCCCGCGCTGTTGCATGGCGAGCTGCACCTGCGGCCCGTGGATGCGCAGGTGCTGGCGTTCGAGCGCCACCACAGCGCGCAGCGCGTGTTCTGCGCCTTCAACTTCAGCGACACGCCGGCCACGCTGGCACTGCCCGAGGGCTGGTCGCAAGCCCGCGCGCTCGACGGCAGCGGCCTGAGCGGCGCGCACGTCGAAGGCGACACCCTCGTTTTCGAACCCTGGGGCGGCCTGTTCCTTCAGGCCTGACCTCCACCACACCGCAGGAGACCCGCACCATGTCCCGGATCGACTTCAAGAACGTCTGCAAGCGCTATGCGCCCAACGCACCGCTCACGATCAACAACGCCAACCTCACCATCGAGAACGGCGAGTTCTGCGTCTTCGTCGGTCCCTCGGGTTGCGGCAAGTCCACGCTGCTGCGCATGGTGGCCGGCCTGGAAGACATCAGCTCAGGCGACGTCTCCATCGGTGGCGAACGCGTCAACGACCTGCCGCCCGCGCGCCGCGGCGTGGCCATGGTCTTCCAGAGCTACGCGCTGTATCCGCACATGACCGTGCGCGAGAACATGGGATTCGGCCTCAAGGTCTTCGGCTCCAACGCCGCGGAGATCGACAAGAAGGTGCGCGCGGCGGCCGACATCCTGCAGCTCACTCCCCTGCTCGACCGCCTGCCCAAGGCGCTCTCGGGTGGCCAGCGCCAGCGCGTGGCCATCGGCCGCGCCATTGTGAAAGAGCCGCGCGTGTTCCTGTTCGACGAGCCGCTCTCCAACCTGGATGCTGCGCTGCGCGTGCAGACCCGGCTCGAGATCGCCAAACTGCACCACGACATCGGCACCGCCAGCATGATCTACGTGACGCACGACCAGGTCGAGGCCATGACCCTGGCCGACAAGATCGTGCTGCTGCGCGCGGGCGAAGATGTGCAGAAGAAGGGCTCCATCGCCCAGATCGGCACGCCCATGGACCTCTACCACCGGCCCAACAGCCTGTTCGTGGCCGAGTTCATCGGCTCGCCCAAGATGAACATCCTGCCCGCCACCTTCGAGTCGGCCAGCCACGGCTCGGCGCAGATCCGCGTGGCGGGCCACCGCTTCGACGTGGCGGTCAACGCCGATCAACTCAAGGCCGGCCAGGCCGCGACCATGGGCCTGCGCCCCGAGCACATGCGCCTGGCCGATTCGGATCACAGCCCCAACAGCCTGCCGGCCCGGGTGGTCCACATCGAGAAGCTCGGTGAAGCCTCGCTGCTGTACCTGGAGATCACCCCGGACACGCCGACCATCACCCTCAAGCTCGAAGGCACCACCGGCATCCGGACCGGCGAGAACATCCGCCTGCAGGTGGATGCGGCCGACCTGCACCTGTTCGACGACCAGGGCGAGGCGCTGACGCGCACCGTGTCGCTCCCGGTCTGAAGGCAACACCCGCTTCGCGGCGGGCCGCATTCTGGGCGACACTGGCGTGTGTGACCGGGGCAACACCGCCTCGGCAAAATCAGGGCTTTTGTCCCACGGAAGAACCCAGGAACCGCCATGACCCTCCAGTCCCTGCCCACCACCCCGTTTGCCGGCCAGCTGCCCGGCACCTCCGGCCTGCGCAAGAAGGTCACGGTGTTCCAGCAGCCGCGCTACCTCGAGAACTTCGTGCAGGCGCTGTTCGACGTGCTGCACGGCGAATACCAGCTGGCCACCGGCCAGACCCTGGTGCTGGGTGGCGACGGGCGCTTTCACAACCGGGCCGCCGTGCAGACCATCCTGAAAATGGCCGCGGCGCGCGGCTACGCCCGCGTGCTTCTGGGCCAGGGCGGCATCCTGTCGACACCCGCCGCGAGCGCGGTGATCCGCCGCCACAAGGCGAGCGGCGGCATCATCCTCTCGGCCAGCCACAACCCCGGCGGCCCCGACGGTGATTTCGGCATCAAGTACAACGCGACCAATGGCGGCCCCGCGCCCGAGAAGCTGACCCAGGCGATCTACGAGCGCACCCAGGTCATCGAGCGCTACCAGATCAGCGACGCGGCCGACATCGGCATCGACATGCAGGGCACCCAGCAGATCGAGGACATGACCGTCGAGGTGATCGACCCGGTGAAAGACCACGCGGCCGTGCTGCGCAGCCTGTTCGACTTTGACGCCATCCGGGCGCTGTTCGCCCGCGGCTTCCGCCTGCGCTACGACGCCATGTGGGCGGTCGGCGGCCCCTACGCCAAGGCCATCATCGAAGGCGAACTCGGCGCGCCCGCCGGCACCGTGGTGCACGCCGAGCCGCTGGAAGACTTCGGCGGCCTGCACCCCGACCCCAACCCGGCCTACGCCGACGACCTCGTGGCCCACCTGATGGCCGCCGACGCGCCCGACATGGGGGCGGCGTCCGACGGCGACGCCGACCGCAACATGATCCTCGGCCGCGGCTTTCTGGTCTCGCCCTCCGACAGCCTGGCCGTGCTGACGGCCCACGCGAAACAGGTGCCCGGCTACGCCCGCGGCCTGGCCGGCGTGGCGCGCTCCATGCCCACCTCCACCGCGGTGGACCGCGTGGCGAAAGCGCTGGACATCGCCTGTTACGAAACGCCGACCGGCTGGAAGTTTTTCGGCAACCTGCTGGACGCGGGCAAGGTCACGCTCTGCGGCGAAGAGAGCTACGGCACCGGCTCGGACCACGTGCGCGAAAAAGACGGCCTGTGGGCCGTGCTGTTCTGGCTCAACCTCGTGGCCGTGACCGGCAAGTCGGTGGAAGAGCTGGTGCGTGGCCTCTGGCGCGCGCACGGCCGCTGCGTGTACTCGCGCCACGACTACGACGGCATCGCCACCGAGAAGGCCAACGCGCTGATGAGCGAACTGCGCGCCCAGCTGCCCACGCTGGGTGGCACGGCGCTGGCGGGCCAGCCCGTCGCCTGCGCCGACGACTTCGCCTACACCGACCCGGTGGACGGCTCGGTGAGCCAGAAACAGGGCGTGCGCGTGGTGCTCGCAGATTCGTCGCGCGTGGTGTTCCGCCTCTCCGGCACCGGCACCGAGGGCGCCACGCTGCGCGTTTACCTGGAGCGCCACGAACCCGACGCCAGCCGCCACGACGTGCCGGCCCAGGAAGCGCTCGCACCGCTCGTGGCCCTGGCCGAAGCCGTGGCCCACATCCGGCAGCACACCGGCATGGACGCGCCGACCGTCATGACCTGAGACGGGTTCGCCTTCAAACGTATAAACGCGTTGGTTGATGCGACAGGATGCCCAGGCTGGTTGCTGCCGGTCAGGCTTTATGTCCCAATGAAAGCAGACGCTGGCAACCTGCCGCTCGTCATTTCGCGAGGCGAAAGAACCCTGTACCTTGAGAAGCTGCCACTCGAAAGCGGTGGGCCGCTGAGGGACGGAGCGACTCCAACCCGGTATGGCGGCCGGCTCGTCGCGACCCAGCGCGCAAGTTCAAGTACGAAACGCCATTGCCCACTGTGTGGTGTCTATCGCGCAGCATGGAATGAGTCTACCTGTCACTGACCCTCCAGAAAACACCTAACTGGGGCAGATATTGGGAGCCGCTGCCTATTGAGCTGCCAGCAAGGCTGGCCAAAACAAGCAGCTCCATTGGCTTCTTGGTGGGCTCACGACTTCCCGTCGAAAGTCGGGACTGCCCCTTCCAGCAATGCACTTACGGCGGCCGTGCCCAGTGGTTTGGTCACATAGCCCTTGATGATCTTCATGGAGCGTGCTCGCTCCATGTCATCGGGCGAACCCGACGAAGTCAGCATGACCAGCACGATGCTGGATTTGCCTGCAATCAACGGTGCAGCTTCCTCGGCCACTTCAAAGCCTGACATCAACGGCATATTGATGTCCAGGAAGATGCAGGTGGTCAGACTCAGTTCGTCTGTGCGGAAGAACTCCAAAGCCTCCGGCCCGCTCATGAAGATCAGGATGTCGCCGGTGAACCCGGTTCTGCGGATCATGATTTCATGGAAAACGTTGTCTGCTTCGTTGTCGTCGATGAGGACAAAGCGCTCGAAAGCCTTCATTTTGAAATCTCCTGGCTTGGTTCAGAGGGGCACGCGGGCAACTTCAGCTCGAAGCAACTGCCTTCCCCGGGTTGCGAGCTGATGACCTGGACCGTGCCTTGGTGCAGATCGGCAATGCGCCGGCAGATCGAGAGGCCCAGCCCGGAGCCTGCAAAGTCGCGTTTGTTGTTCAAGCGCGTAAAGGTCTCAAATATTCTCTCGGACTGGCCCGAAGGGATGCCGATGCCATTGTCCGAGACCCTCAGACAGGTCGTTCCATTTGCCAACACTTCTGTCGCGATGTTGACCACAGGTTGGTGTCCTTTCGGACAGAACTTGATGCCGTTGGACACCAGGTTCTGGAGCAAGATACGCAACAGCGTGGCGTCTCCCTGCACTGTGTGAAGCAACTGCACCTCGAGTGTGGCCCCCGATGCCTCCAAGGCTGACCGCAGGTCATCCCGAACGTTGCTGGCCAGCTGGTTCAGGTCGACGCTGGTGAAACTCGCCGAATGCCGGTCCAACACCAGCAATTCGACCAGATCGTCCAGCAAGATCTTGAGACGCTGGCTGCCATCAAGCACAAACTTCAGATAGCTCCGGGGTGCAGAAGGTGAATCTGGCACATCTTCCGCCAACAGGGAGGCGAAATTGTGGATGGTGTTGATGGGCTCACGCAGGTCGTGAGAGATGATGTGTACGAAACGTTGCAGTTCCAGCGTTTTGTGTTCCAGTTGCTCGACGATGGTTTGCAAACGTTTTTCCCGCAGCCGGATGCCCTGGATGTCGTGGGCGCGAACAACAACACCGGAAATGGCGCCCTGGGCGTCCTTCACCGGCAGGTAACTCACCTCAACAGCGCGCCTGCCTTTGCCCGGAAAGTCGATCTCTGCCTCGTAGGCCACTTCCTCGCCACTCAGCGCCCGGTCGAAATGGGGTTTGACCACGGCGATGAAGACCGCCTCTCCCACCAGCTCAGGAATTTGCCTGCCCACGATATCGCTTTTGGACTTCGCCCAGTAATCCAGGTAGCAGCGGTTGACATAGCGGTATCTGTAGTCAGTGTCAACAAAGGAGAGCAAGTCGAGCCCAGCCGCCGTCAGCGCGGACTGGACTTCCGCCTCGCGGGCCGCTGCCTGTTCACGCTCGGCGTCCATGGCCCGCCGCTGGGCATCGTGCTCCATCAAGCTCAGCACCAGTTTGGCCAGGGACTGCAAGGCCGCCAGCTGTGAGTTGTCGAGGGAGCGTGAATGCTGGTCGATGACACACACCGTCCCCAGTGCGAAACCGTCATCGGTCACGATGGGCGCGCCGGCATAGAAGCGAATGTCCGGTTGGCCAGTGACCAGGGGATTGTCCTGAAAACGAACATCGCTGAGTGCGTCATTCACGACCATGACTTGGTCAGGCGTGTGAATGGCGTGCGCGCAGAAAGCCAGTTCCCGAGGTGTCTGGGCGGCGTCCAGGCCAACGCGGGATTTGAACCACTGACGGTCCGTATCAACCATCGAGATCAGGGCAATCGGTGTGTCACAAATCGCTGATGCCAACGACGTGATGTGATCGTAGGCGGCCTGGGGTACTGTGTCGAGCACACCGAGACTGCGCAACCGCTCCAGCCGGCGGGATTCATTGGGGACGGGTAAGGCTGCTTGCATGGGGTTTGCTGAACAAAACACACATTTATCGCACAGATTTTCTGTTCCTCATCCTGCACACTGCACAACGGCGGCAACCATCACATCAGGTAGGTCAGGGAACAACATATGAGATGCAAATTCCCTCCATTGGCACCCTAAGCCCCGGGGTCACACTCCCGGCTCCCGCCGTGTTCTGCGCTTGAACGTGAACCCGTATGTACGTTTGCCGCTTCAGCTCTTCAGAAAGATCTCGTGGTCCGGGGCGAAGCAGGCGTGCAGCGGCAGCAGCGCGCCGCCGAGCGCGCGCGCGTCGGAGCCTATGCTGCCGATCTCCAGCCGCGGCATCTGCTGCAGGCCTTCCCAGTTGTAGGCCTTGAGCGCTTCGCCGGTGCGCGCCCAGAGTTTGCGCAGCAGGTCGGGCGCGACCACACCGTCGATCACGACCGCCTCCACGTCCAGGAACGCGGTGCCGGCCACGATGCAATGCGCCAGCGCCAAGGCGGCGCGGGCGACCCACTCGCGGGTGTACGGCAGCCAGGGCGCCTCCAGCGCGCGCGCGTCGTAGGCGGCCATGGGGTCGAGCGCATGCTCGCGAAAGCGCTGCTCCAGGTCCCACAGCGAAGCCTGGCTGATCAGCTGCGGCGGCAGCTCTTTCATGTCGGCCGTCGCCACCTGCAGGGGCAGCGAAGCCACGGCCCCGGCGTTGCCGTTGACGCCGCGGTGCAGGTGCGAATTGAGCACCAGGCCACCGCCGACGAACGTGTCGAGGAACAGGTAGAGAAAACTGCGGATGTCCCGGCCCTTGCCCTGCAGCAGTTCGGCCACGCAGGCGGCCGAGGTGTCCTTGGCGAAACTGATCGGCAGGTCCGTCAGGGCCTGCACCTCGGCCACCAGATCGATCTGGTTCCACGCCAGGGACTGGGCCTCGGTCAGGCCCAGCATGCGGTGCCAGCCCCCGAGCTGGAACGGCGCGGCCACGCCCACGCCGACCACCCGGTCGCGCAGCGGGCCCAGCCCGTCGAGCAGGCGGTTCAGGTTGGACTTGATGGCGGGCAGCAGCACCGGGATGTCGGGAAAGGCGTAGTCCAGCACCAGGCGCTCACGCACCCGGCCGGTGAAATCCACCAGCAACCAGTCGGCGCTGCGCCGGCCGATCTTGATGCCGATGGCAAACGCGCCATCGGGGTTCAGCCCCAGCGGCACGGAAGGCTGGCCCACGCGCCCCCGCACCGGGGCGCCTCGGTTCAGCAGCTGGTCTTCGTCGAGCCGGGCGGTGATCAGGCCGATGGTTTGCGCGGTGAGGCCGGTCAGGCGCGCGAGATCGGCCTTGGCCAGGCTGCCGTGCGCGCGCAGCGTCTGCAGCACCACGCGCTCGTTGAACTGGCGCATGCCCACCTGGTTGGAGCCGCGCGGGCGCAAGCGGGACGCGCCTTGGGCATCGGCTGCGGGCGCGTCGGGGGTGTCGGTTTCAGTGGTGTGGTTCACAGCCGTTGAGTGTGGCACGTTCAACACCGGTTTCAGGCTCGGAGCACCTCGCCCAGCACGCCTTTGCGCAGGATGAAGTTGCCCCAGGGCTCCAGTTCACCGGTGACGACGATGGCGTAGGCCTTTTTCACGCGCTCGTAGAACGCGTAGCGCTCCACGGCCTCGGCCTGGCCGTCCAGCAGGCCCTCGGCGGCCAGCACCGCCAGCGTTTCGCGCTGCAGGGCCGAGCGGTAACCAGGCTCGGTTCCGCCGACCTGCATGTAGGCCACCGGGTGCGGCACGTCGGCGGCCAGCGGCAGCACGCTGGCCACCGCCCGAACCGTGCGCGCCATGCCGATGCCTGGCAGGCGCAGCACCGGCTTGCCTGCGCCCAGGCTCATGGCGGTGAAGTTGGCGTCGGCCAGCACCACCGCGTCGTCGTGCCCCATCTCGGCCAGCAGCTTGAGCAGGTCCGGACTGAGCAGGGGATCAATGCCTTTGAGCATTTTTTTCTTTCAGTGCGCCAGGGCTTCGGGTGGCAGATCGTCCACCGACTTGGCACCGGTCATCACGGCCACGGTGTCGCTCATGCTGATGTTCTTCGGGTCCACCACCGCCGCGCGTTTGCCCAGGCGGGCGATGTGGATGCGGTCGGCGATCTCGAAGACGTGCGGCATGTTGTGGCTGATCAGGATCACGGGCAGGCCCTTGTCGCGCACGCGGCGGATGAGTTCGAGCACCATGTTGCCCTCCTTCACGCCCAGCGCGGCGGTCGGTTCGTCCATGATCACCACGTGCTGCGCGAAGGCCGCGGCGCGGGCCACGGCCACGCACTGGCGCTGGCCGCCCGAGAGCGTTTCCACCGCCTGCGTCATGGAGCGGATGCCGACCTTCAGGTCGTTCATGCGCGCGATGCTTTCTTCCAGCATCTTCTTCTTGTCGATCATCTGGAACACGCTGCCCAGCACGCCGGGGCGGCGGATCTCGCGGCCGAGAAACAGGTTCTCGGCGATCGTCATGGCCGGGGCCACGGCGAGGTCCTGGTACACGGTTTCGATGCCGGCGCGGCGCGCGTCGATGGGGCTCCTGAACTGGGCGCGCGCGCCGTCGAGGTAGATCTCGCCTTCGTCGGGGATCGTGGCACCGGCGAGGCACTTGATCAGCGAGGACTTGCCGGCGCCGTTGTCGCCGATCACGGCCAGGATTTCCCCGGCACGCAGTTCGAAGTCGGCGCCGTCGAGCGCGGTGACCTGGCCGTAGCGCTTGACGAGGCCTTTGGCCTGGATCACGAGCGGGCTTTGAGCGTTGGGTGCGGTGGACATATCAGCGAACTCCTTTGCGGGACATCTGGTCGGTCATCACCGCCAGGATCACCAGAATGCCGGTGACCAGAATCTGATAGACGGACGACACGCCCATGAGCGTCAGGCCGTTGCGGAACACGCCCACGATCAGCGCGCCCACCAGGGTGCCCAAAATGATGCCGCGGCCACCGAACAGGCTGGTGCCGCCCAGCACCACGGCGGTGATGGCGTCGAGGTTTTCGGTCTGCCCGGCGTTCGGGTCACCGGCGCCGATGCGCGCCACGGAGAGCAGCGAGGCCAGGCCGTAGAACACGCCGGCCAGCACGTACACGCCCAGCAGCACCTTGTCGGTGGAGATGCCGGTCAGGCGGGTGGCCTCGGGGCTGTTGCCCACGGCGTAGATGTGGCGTCCCGGCGCCGTTTCGCGCAGGAACAGCCAGGTGATCAGGTACAGCGCGAGCATCAGCACCACGCCGTAGAGGATGTTGGTTTCACCGATGCGAAACGAGTTGCCGAGCCAGGTCAGGCCGTCGGACACTTCGGTGACGGTCTGCGAGCCCGAGTACAGCTGGGTGATGGCGAACGCGATGTTCAGCGTGCCCAGCGTGACGATGAAGGGCGGCAGCTTGGCCTTGGTCACGAGCAGGCCGTTGATGAGACCAAAACCGGCCGTGGCGGCGATGCCCAGCGTGATCGCGACCGGAGCGGAGAGGCCGAAATCGGCGCCCATCTTGGTCATGACGATGGAGCCCAGCGCCATGATCATGCCGCACGACAGGTCGATGCCGGCGGTCAGGATGATGAGGGTCTGGCCGATGGCGATCGTGCCCACCACCATCACCTGCTGCAGGATCAGCGAAAAGTTCTGCAGCGTCAGGAAACGCTCGTTCTGCGTGGCAAAAAACAGGCACGCAAAGATCAGGGCGATAAACGGCCCGAGCGTGCCCATGGGTGGAAGTTTGGCTTTGAGGGAATTCATGGCGGTGGCCCGTCCAATCAGAGAAAAAGAGGTTGCAACAACACCCCGCACAGGCGGAGAAGGTGCAAGCGGAGTGCCCGTCTGACGCGGGCTCTCAGTCACAGAAAAGCAGAAAAGCGCAATGTGCGTTCGAGGAACGAAGTGACTTCACCCAAGGGCACCAAGGGTCCGGCTCCGCCGGCCCAAGGTGCCGTCCCCCCTCCAAGCCGAAGGCGCCAGAGAGGGGGGAAGCCGCAAAGCGGCGCAGGGGGGAGTCCCTTATTTATTACCCCAGCACAGGTCCATGCCGGTCTTGACGTCTTTGCTCTCCACACCAGCCACGGCTTTGCCCGCGATCAGGGTCACGCCGGTGTCGGTGTAGCCGCTGACCTTCTTGCCGGTCTTGGCGTATTCCACACCCGCGGCCACGCCCATGGCGGCCATCTTCAGCGGGTACTGCTGCGAGGTCGCGGCGATCACGCCTGCGCCCACGTCCTTGATGCCGGCGCAGCCGCCGTCCACCGAGACGATGACCACGTCCTTTTCCTTGCCGGCGGCCTTCAGGGCCTTGAAGGCACCGGCGGCGGCGGGTTCGTTGATCGTGTAGACCAGGTTGATGCCGGGGTTCTTCTGCAGGCAGTTTTCCATGCCGGTCTGGCCCTTGGCCGCGTCACCGAAGCTGTCGGCCATGCAGGCCACGCCAGCAGCAGTGCCGCCGAGGTTGTTGCTCTTGGCGTCGGGGGCGGTCAGGCCAAAGCCCTTCAGGAAGCCGTTGTGGCGCTGGGCGCCCACCGGGTGACCCGGGAACAGGTCGAGCGTGGCGATGACCGGCTTCTTGCCCGCCATGGCCACCTTGGCGTACTGACCGATCAGCACGCCGGCCTTGTAGTTGTCGGTGGCGAACAGGCCGTCCACGGCGGTGGCCGGGTCGGTCGGGCTGTCCAGCGCGATCACCTGCACGCCCTGGGCTTGCGCCTTTTTGATCGCGGGGATGATGGCCTTGGCGTCGCTGGGGGTGATCAGGATGGTCTTGGCGCCGGCGGCGATCATGTTCTCCATCGCGGTCACCTGGCCGGCGTTGTCGCCGTCGGTCTTGCCCGCGGCCGACAGCAGCTTGGCGCCGAGCTTGGTGGCTTCGGCGGTGGCGCCCTCTTTCATCTTCACGAAGAAGGGGTTGGACTCGGTCTTGGTGATCAGGCCGATGACGGGCTGCGACTGGGCGGCGGCAACGCCAACGGCCAGCGTCAGGGCGGAAAACACGAAGGCGGGTGCGAGTTTTTTCATGGATGTCTCCTCAAAGGGATGGATGATGGTCGGACGGTACACAGGCTCGGCAGTCAGTCTCTTGGGGTTTTCACGCTGTCTGCTGCGGAGTGACTGAACTATATTTCGGTTCAGGTTAATAAATCAACTGGATTTAGTTATGGTTTTCCCTAGTTCATCTGCCCCCATTCAAGTCGCCACCGCCGGCGAAGCCCTCATCGACATGATCACGGAATCCGACGGACGGTTGCGGCCCTGCGCCGGTGGCGCGGTCTACAACCTCACCCGCGCGCTCGGGCTGCAGGGCGTGGGCACGCTCTACCTCAACCCGCTCTCGCAGGACCGCTTCGGCCGCCTGATGGCCGACGCGATCCACGAGGCCCGCGTGACGCTGGCGCGCGAGACGCCGGTGCACGAACCCACCTCGCTCGCGCTGGTCGGCCTGGACGACGAAGGCAAGGCCAGCTACAGCTTCTACCGCGACGGTGTGGCCGACCGCCAGGTCAACGCCGCCGACATGACGGCGCAGTGCGCGGCCCAGCCGGGTCTGAAGGTGGCGGTCACCGGCTGCCTGGCCCTGGTCGCCGACGACAGTCCCAAATACCTCCCCTGGCTGCAGGCGCAGCGCGCTGCCGGCCGGCTCGTGGTGGTGGACGCCAACCTGCGCCCGGCCATCGTGCCCGACATGGCCGCCTACCAGGCCAGCGTGATGGCCGCGCTCGGCCAGGCGCACATCGTCAAGGTCAGCGACGACGATCTGGTCACGCTCGGCTTCACCGCGCCCGATCCGCTGGACGCCGCGCGCGAACTGCTGCAAGCCACCTCGGCCACCTGGCTGGCGCTCACCCTGGGCCCCAAGGGCGCCGTGCTGCTGCACCGCGACGGCAGCGGCTGGAAGGCTGCAGAACCGACACCGATCACCGTGGTGGACACCGTGGGCGCCGGCGACTGTTTCCTGGCCGGCCTGCTGGCGGCCCTGCTCGAACGCCCGGCCATGCAGAACGCGGCCCGCGCCGATCAGCTGGTGCTCGACAGCGACGACGTGCAACACATCCTGGGCCGTGCCGTGGCCAGCGCCAGCCTCTGCGTGATGCAGACCGGCTGCGTGCCACCCAGCCGCGACCAGGTCGTTGAACGCGTGGCCACGCTGCGACCCATGTTCCGATCGCTTTGAACCTTGTCGCCTAGGGCCTGCTCACACTATTTTTCCAAGATGCGTTGCGGATCAAAAAGGCCATGCGCAAGGCGCGAAACGCAGCCGGGGTTGCCCCCCCGGCAAGGCTTCGCAACGCCGCGCATGGCCTTTTTGGCCGCAACCCGAAGGGAATGGGCTGAAAACAGCGCCACTCGTCGTTGCACTCCTAGGCCAGACATCCAGTCTGGCCGTCGTCGCGCGCCTGGATTGGCGCTGTTTTCAGCCCATTCGCACTTGGAAAAATAGTGTGAGCAGGCCCTGACCAGCACGAACATTGCATGGCTCCCGGGGCGCCTGGCGCAGAAAGAAACCCGCTTGTAACTTGATTACATTAAACTCCTTCAAATCGCGTAACTAAGTTAGACCCATGGCCACATCCACACCCTCCCAAACCCCTGCGGCGCCACTCGATCTGGTGATCTTTGGCGGTGTGGGCGACCTCTCGGTGCGCAAGCTGCTGCCCGCGCTGTACATGGCCCACCTGCACAACAACCTGCCCGAGTCCACGCGCATCCATGCCCTGGGACGCCAGGCCTGGGACCGTGCCGCCTTCCTGGCCTTCATCCAGGAAAAAGTGCCCGGCTTCATCGGCAGCAAGGCCTACAACGACAGCGCCTGGGGCAGCTTCGTGCGCCGCCTGACCTACGTCTGCGTGGACGCCACCGACGCCAGCGACTACCCGGGCCTGGGCGCCGAGCTGCAGGCCGGCTCCGACCGCGTCTATTACCTGGCCACCGCCCCGAGCCTGTTCACCGCCATCTGCGCACACCTCGGTGGTGCGGGCCTGATCGATGCACGCTCGCGCGTGGTGCTGGAAAAGCCGCTCGGCCACGACCTCGAATCGGCGCGCCAGATCAACATCGATGTGGGCCGCCATTTCCAGGAATCGCAGATCTTCCGCATCGACCACTACCTGGGCAAGGAAACGGTGCAGAACCTGATGGTCCTGCGCTTCGGCAACACCATCTTCGAGCCGCTCTGGCGCAGCCCCTACATCAAGAGCGTGCAGATCACGGTGGCCGAGAGCGTGGGCGTGGGCAGCCGGGCCGGCTTCTACGACGGCACCGGCGCGCTGCGCGACATGTTGCAGAACCACCTGCTGCAGCTGCTGTGCATCGTGGCCATGGAGCCGCCGGTGTCGCTTGACCCGGACGCCGTGCGCGATGAAAAGCTCAAGGTGCTGCGCTCGCTGCGCCCCATGGCGATTGGCGACGTGGCGCGCGACACCGTGCGCGGCCAGTACAGCGCCGGCGCCTCCAACGGCGACGCCGCCGTGGGTTACCTGCAGGAAGAAAACATCCCGCCCGAGAGCAGCACCGAGACCTTCGTCGCGCTCAAGGCCCACATCAACAACTGGCGCTGGGCCAACGTGCCGATCTTCCTGCGCACCGGCAAGCGCATGGCGGCGCGCCAGTCGGAGATCGTGATCGAGTTCGCCGACCTGCCCTTCACCATCTTCGGCGACTCACCGCACAAGTCGGTCAACCGCCTGATGATCCGCCTGCAGCCGGAAGAACACATCCAGCTGCAGATGATGGCCAAGGAACCCGGCAGCGGCATGAAGCTGCGCCCGGTCAACCTCAACCTCGACCTCGAAGCCGCCTTCTCCGAACGCCGCGCCGAAGCCTACGAGCGCCTGCTGATCGACGTCATCAAGGGCCGCCTGACCCACTTCATGCGCCGCGATGAACTCGAAGCCGCCTGGACCTGGGTCGAACCCATCATCGACGGCTGGCAGCAGCTCAACGAAAAACCCAAGGCCTACACGGCAGGCAGCTGGGGGCCGGCGGCGTCTTCGGCACTCATGGCGCGTGAAGGAAGCTCCTGGGTAGAGGAATCCTGATGGCGGTGACCGAACACCCCAACGCCACCCCCGCCGCCCTCGCGGAGCACATCGCCAACGCCCTGCGCTCCGCCATCGCTGCGCGTGGTCAGGCGAGCCTCGCCGTCTCGGGCGGCAAGTCGCCCATTCCCCTGTTCGAAGCGTTGCGCGAGCAGGACCTGGACTGGTCGAAAGTGACCATCGTGCTGGTGGACGAACGTGTGGTCCCGCGCGACCACGCCGACAGCAACACCGCCCTGGTGGCTCGCCACCTGCTCAAAGGCCGCGCCTCGGCTGCCCGCTTCCTGCTGTTCTTCCGCGAACTCGCGCCGACCTTCAACGCCGAGGTGCTGGACGCGCTGGTGCGCGACGCCGAAGAACGCATCAGGTCCCTGCCCTGGCCGCTGGACGTGGCCGTGCTCGGCATGGGCGAAGACGCCCACACCGCCTCGCTGTTTCCCGGCGCGCCCGGCTACGCCCGCGCCATCGCCACCGATCAGCGCCTGGCCTGGGTGGTGCCCGACACCGCGCCGCACGCCCGCATCAGCTTCACCCTCAGCGCCCTGCTCGCCGCGCGCGAGCTGGTGCTGTCCATCACCGGCGAAAGCAAGCTCGCCGTTTACCGCCGCGCCGCCCAAAAGGCCGACGAGGCACTTCCGATCTCTCTGGTGATCAACCAGACTCAGACGCCCTTGAGCGTCTGGATGAACTGAACAGGAAAACCCCATGACCACGCCCCTGCACCCCGCCATCGAACGCGTCACGAAACGCATCACCGAACGCAGCGCCGACACGCGCGGCGCCTACCTCGCCAGCATGGCCGCTCAGCGCAAGAACGGCACCCAGCGCGGCGGCATGGGCTGCGCCAACATGGCGCACACCACGGCCGCCCTGCCCGCGAGCGACAAGCTCAAGATCCACGCCGAGCGCGCGCCGCACGTGGGCGTGATCACCGCCTACAACGACATGCTCTCGGCGCACCAGCCGTATGAGCACTACCCCGAGCTGATCCGCGGCCACGCGCGCGCACTGGGCGCCACGGCGCAGGTGGCGGGTGGCGTGCCGGCCATGTGCGACGGCGTCACGCAGGGCGCGTCTGGCATGGAGCTGTCCCTCTTCTCGCGCGACGTGATCGCGCTGGCCACCGCCGTGGGTCTGTCGCACAACGTGTTCGACGCCGCGCTCATGCTCGGCATCTGCGACAAGATCGTGCCCGGCCTGTTCATCGGTTCGGTGCAGTTCGGCCACCTGAGCACCGTGTTCGTGCCCGCCGGCCCCATGACCAGCGGCCTCTCCAACGACGCCAAGGCCAAGGTGCGCCAGCAGTACGCGCAGGGCCTGGTCGGCCGCGACGCGCTGCTGGAGAGTGAGTCCCTGGCCTACCACTCGCCGGGCACCTGCACGTTTTACGGTACCGCCAACAGCAACCAGATGCTGATGGAAATCATGGGCCTGCACCTGCCGGGTGCGTCGTTCGTGAACCCCGGCACCGAGCTGCGCGAACTGCTGAGCAAGGCCGCGCTGGAACGCGCGCTGGCCAACACCGGCAAGACTGGAGAGCCCGCCATCTGCATGGCCGACATCGTGAGCGAAAAGACCATTGTCAACGGCATCATCGGCCTGCTCGCCACCGGCGGATCGACCAACCACACCATCCACCTCGTCGCCATGGCCCGCGCGGCCGGCGTGCTGATCGACTGGGACGACTTCGCCGAGCTCTCGGCGGTCGTGCCGCTGCTGGCCCGCGTGTACCCCAACGGCAGCGCCGATGTGAACCACTTCCACGCGGCCGGCGGCATGGGTTTCCTGATGCAGGAACTGCTGACCAACGGCCTGCTGCACGGCGACGTGACCACCGTCATGGGCCAGGGCCTGGGCGCGTATACGAACGAGCCCTGCCTGCAGGACGGCCAGTTGGCCTGGCGCCCGGTGCCCACCGTGAGCGGCGACACCGCCGTGTTGCGCCCTGTGAGCGAACCTTTCAGCGCCGACGGCGGCCTGCGCCTGCTGCAGGGCAACCTGGGCCGCAGCGTGGTCAAGGTCTCGGCCGTCAAGCCCGAGCACCGCGTGGTGCGCGCCCAGGCCGTGGTGGTGAGCGACCAGCAGGATTTGCTGGCCCTGTTCAACGCCGGGAAGATCAACAAGGACCTGATCGCCGTCGTGCGTTACCAGGGCCCGCGCGCCAACGGCATGCCCGAGCTGCACAAGCTCACGCCGCCGCTGGCCGTGCTGCAGGACAAGGGCTTCAAGGTCGCGCTCGTCACCGACGGCCGCATGAGCGGCGCCTCGGGCAAGGTGCCCGCCGCCATCCACCTCAGCCCCGAGGCGCTGGCCGACGGTCCGATCGCCCGCGTGATGGATGGCGACTGGATCACGCTCGACTGCGAGCGCGGCGTGCTGGAGCTGGAAGTGGACGCCGCCACGCTGGCCGCGCGCAGCGCCGTGCACCCCGACCTCAGCCACAACGAACACGGCACCGGCCGCGAGCTGTTTGGCCTGTTCCGCGCCCATGCGAGCACCGCTGAATCCGGCGCGTCCCCCCTGTTTGGCGACCGCCCTTGAACTGGACCCCCACCATGACCACCACCTGCTTCACCCGTCCCGCTTTCAAATCCCGCGTCGTGCCCGTCATCGTGCTCAGCGACCCGGCCCACGCCGTTCCGCTGGCCCATGCCCTGCTCGAGGGCGGCATCGACGTGATGGAGATCACCCTGCGCTCCGACGCCGCACTCGCCAGCATCGAAGCCGTGGCCAAGGCCGTGCCGCAGATGCACCTGGGTGCCGGCACGGTGACCCGCGTGGCCGAGGTGCAGCGCGTCATCGACGCCGGCGCCACCTTCGCCCTGTCCCCCGGCGCCACCGATGCGCTGGTCGAAGCGGTCAAGGCCGCCAGACTGCCCTTCATCCCCGGCGTGATGACGCCCGGCGAGGTCATACACCGCCGCGAGCAGGGCTTCAGTCTCATGAAGCTGTTCCCGGCGCAGCAGGCCGGCGGCCTGGGCATGCTCAAGGCACTGGGCGCACCGCTCCCGGACGTGATGTTCTGCCCCACCGGCGGTGTCAGCCCCGAGAACCTGAAAGACTTCCTGAAGCTGCCCAACGTGGCCATGGCCGGCGGCAGCTGGCTCACGCCGGCCGAGGCGCTCGCCGCGGGCGACTGGGAACGCATCACCCAGCTGGCGCGCGGAGCAACAGAACTCGCCGCGGGGTAACTCCCCTCCCCCCGCGCCGCTTCGGATCACCGCGATGCCAGCGGCCCGACGAAGCCGGTTCCGCGGCCTCCTGGCTCAACGCCTCATGCGAAACTCTGCAGTGAACTGGAAGCACCCATGAGCACTCTTTTCCCCTCCCCCACCACCCTCCCCGTCTGGCAGCAGCTCGCCACCCTGGCCGCCGCCCCGCAACCCCACCTGCGCGACCGCCTTGCCGAGCCCGGGCGCGAACAGCAGATGCAGGCCAGCGCCGCCAGCACCGGCATCCGGATCGACTTCAGCCGCCAGGCGCTGGACAGCACCGTGTGGGACGCCCTGCTTGACCTGGCCCGCCAGGCCGGCGTGGAGCGCCAGCGCGACGCCATGTTCCGCGGTGACGTGATCAATACCTCCGAACAGCGCGCCGTGTTGCACGTGGCGCTGCGTGGCACGCCCGGCGCCAGCGGCAGCGATGCGCCCTGGGGTGCGGACATCCAGCAGCAGGTGCAAACCGAGCTGGACCGTGTCTGCGCGTTCGCCGACCGCGTGCGCGCGGGCACCGTGAAAGGCAGCACCGGCCTGGCCATCACCGACGTGGTGAACATCGGCATCGGCGGCTCCGACCTCGGCCCGCGCATGGCGGCCGACGCGCTGGCTCCGCTGTGCAGCGACGGCAGGACGGGGGTGCGCGTGCACTTCGTCAGCAACCCCGACGCCTGGGCGCTGCACAGCACGCTGCGCGGCCTGGACCCGCTGACCACGCTGATCATCGTGGCCAGCAAGACCTTCACCACGCAGGAAACCATGACCAACGCCGCCTCCGCGCGGCGCTGGCTGCAGGACGCCGGCATCGAAGGCGCTGCGCAAAGCCCGCACCTGGTCGCCATCACCGCCGCAGCGCAGAAGTCCGGTGCCGCTGGCTATCCAGCAGAACACACCTTCACCTTCTGGGACTGGGTCGGTGGCCGTTATTCGCTGTGGTCCGCGCTCGGCCTGCCGCTCGCGATCGCCATCGGCTCCAAGGCCTTCCGCGAATTCCTCGCCGGCGGCCAGGCCATGGACGCGCATTTCCGCTCGGCCCCGCTGGACAAGAACCTGCCCGTCATCCTGGCCATGAGCGGTGTGTGGAACCGCAACTTCCTGCTCTGCCCCACCCAGCTGCTCTCCACCTACCCCAGCCGCCTGGTGCGCTTCGCGCCCTTCGTGCAACAGATGGACATGGAAAGCAACGGCAAGCGCATCCGCAAGGACGGCCAGCCCTGCAACACCGACACCGGCCCCATCATCTGGGGCGGCCTCGGCATCGACGGCCAACACGCCTACTTCCAGCTGCTGCACCAGGGCACACACCGCGTGCCGGTGGAATTCGTCGGCGTGCTGAACGAAGACACGCCCCTGCCCCTGGCCGCCGAACACCACCGCGTCGTCAACCTCAACCTGCGCGCGCAGGCCCAGGCCCTGGCCGTTGGCCGCGACGAAGCCTCCACCCTGCAGGCGCTCATGGCCGAAGGCATGAGCGCAGAGCAGGCCGAGGTGTTCGTGAGCCAGCGCAGCTTCAAGGGCGACGTGCCCAGCAGCACCATCTGGCTCGACGCCCTCACCCCGCACAGCCTGGGCGCGCTGATCGCGCTGTACGAACACAAGGTGTTCACCCAGGCCGCCATCTGGGGCATCAACGCCTACGACCAGTGGGGCGTGGAGCTGGGCAAGACGATGGCAAAACAAATGGAAACCCCCCGCGGTGCTTCGCACCTCCCCCCTGCCGGGGGCAACGCCTGAGGCCAGGCAAAGCCGGTTCCTCGGCGTTCCTGGACTGAATGCAAAGAACTCCGACCATGCGCATCGCCCTCATCGCCCACGACAAGAAGAAAGACGCCATCGTCGCCCTGGCCAGTGAGTTCGCGGCCCTGCTGCGGCAACACACGCTCATGGGCACCGGCACCACCGGCGGGCGCCTTCAATCCGAAGTGGGGCTGAACGTGGAGCGCCTGCTCAGCGGTCCGCTCGGCGGCGACCTGCAGATCGGCTCGCGCCTCGCCATGGGCGAGGTGGACTGCGTGATCTTCCTGCGCGACCCCATGACCGCCCAGCCCCACGAGCCCGACATCAGCGCGCTGCTGCGCGCCTGCGATGTGCACAACGTGCCGTGTGCGACCAACGTGGCGACGGCGCGCTTCCTGCTGGACGATCTGGCGCGGCGCTGAAGACGCTGCAGTTCGACTGCGCAAGCTCTCAACAAAAAGCGTCGGGCGTCAGCTGACCGGTGGCTCGGTGCTCACGCTGCTGAGCAACTGAAGCCGCTGCAGCACGGCCAGCGCTTCGTCACCCGACTCGGCGGGCACAAAGAGGTGGTCGTGAAACGCTGCCGCCACGACGTTGCAGCTGATGTGGGCCTGGGCCAACGCGCTGGCGACGGCGGCGGTGAGGCCCACGGCCTGGAGATCGGAATGCACCGTGAGCGTGATCCACGCGGCGCGGAACAACACGGGCAGCCCCGCCTTCAGCGCCCGCTGCTCCTCCACGATGAGCGTCAGGCCTTCGGCTTCCCGAAACGTGGCGATCGGCTCCAGTGAGCGGGTATCCGTGTCCGGTGAGACAGAAGCGAAGACACAGACCCCCTCGTTCAGCGCGGGCCGCAGGGTTTGAAGCAGCTCGGCAAGATTCGTGACGGGGTTGCCCATGGCGCGCGGGTTGGCTACCGGGCAATCTTGCGTTCAATCTCGGCCACCACGCCCGCCCGCAAGGTCAGGATGGTGAGCGTCTGGGGATCCCGGGCGTGGGGAAAGTAGGTCCAGGTCTTCTCCTCCGGCTGCCCCTTGAAGTTCCTCACGAAAGCCTCATGGTCGGGCTTCCCGATCTTGAACAGCACCTCACCCTCGTGCATGCCCTTGCTGATGAACTTGCGATCCCGTGCGTCGTCTGCTGCGGCGACCGCACAGGCGCTTGCCAGCAAAGCAAAGACCAGCGCTTTTTTGATGGACATCGATGACTCCTTGGCAACGGGGCTATGAATCCGTGGAAGACGGGCCGGCGACCTTTGCATCGCCGGCCATACGGCTGAGTTTAGATGCCTCGGTGAGCTGTGTTGCCAGCCACTCAGGCAGGCGATGTATTCGTCGGGATCCGTCGCCGACGTCAGGACCATCTTCATCCTGTTCACCCCGGATTCACACCCGAAGCAGGCCCCGAAAACCCCGGGCGGCGTAATACGACTGCACGCCGTTGTGATAGACGAACACCCGGCCATAGCGCCGGTCACCGAAGAGCGCCCCTCCGAGCACCCTGACATCGGGCGGCGTCTGAAGCCAGCTGGACGTCTTCAAATCAAACTCACCGAGCGCCTGCAGCGCCCGGTACTGCTCTTCCGTCAGCAGCTCGATGCCCATCGCGGCCGCCATCTCGCCCGCGCTGCTCTCGGGCTTGTTCTCCTTTCGGGCGGCACGCGCTTCGGCGTCGTAACAGGCGCTTCTGCGCCCTGTGGGGCTTTCCGGGGAGCAGTCACAGAAGACCACTTGACCGGAATCGTTGGCATCACCCCAAACGTCCGGCTCACCACCGGAGGCCTCCATCGCTTGCAAGGACTTCAGCGCATCGGGAAGGTCTTCAAGTCGGGCGCGCACGTCTGACCATGCCGTCCCGGCGTGCCGGTGCATGTGCTTCTCGAAGCGGGTCCTGAGAACCTGGAACAAGGCTTCGCGCTCTGTGGTTTTCATGGTCATGCGCTTTCATGATCAAGGGGGCTCCGACGTGTCGCTCTTGCGGCCATCGGGGAGATGGACGCCGCCATCTTCCCGCACGACCCCATGACCGCGCAACCCCACCAATCGGCCATCCACGCGCTCACGAGTGGCTGACAGAAGTCGGCCATGAGCAGAAGTTCACCGAATCACCACCAATGTCCCTGCTGCACATGTTCCCTGGGCCGTGGCTTCAGGGCTCTGATGGGCCCGACGGGGGCGTCGCGACCGACTGCGTCGTCAGGTACAGGTGCCACACCGCGAAGAACATCGCAGCGATCACGGGGCCGAGGACGAAGCCGTTGACGCCGAACACCACCATGCCGCCAAGCGTCGTGATCATCACCACATAGTCGGGCATGAGGGTGGCCTTGCCCACGAGCATGGGACGCAGCAGGTTGTCAACCATGCCAATCACGAGCACGCCCCACGCTGCCAGCGCAATGCCCTGCCAGATCGCGCCCGTGACGAAAAACCAGATCGCCACCGGCAGCCACACCAGCGCGGCGCCAATGGCCGGCAACAATGACAGGAAGGCCATCATGACTGCCCACAGCAAGGCACCGCGGACCTCGAAGAACCAGAACGCGAGGCCGCCGAGCGCACCCTGGGTCGCCGCGACAACCAGATTGCCCCTCACCGTCGAGCGGATCACGGTGCTGAACTTGTCGAGCAGCTCCTGCTTGTGCATGGGCGCCAGTGGCAGTGCGCGCCGCATGGCGTGCACGATGCGGTCGCCATCACGGATCAGGAAGAACGCGAGGTACGGCGTGATGAGCAGGCTGGTGGCGAACTCGAACGTGTTCTGGCCAAGGCTGAAGACCTGTGTTGCGATGAGACCGATGCCCTGCTCCAGCCTGGTGTTCAGCGAACGCTGAAGGGCATCGAAGTCCACCAGCCCGAAGCGCTCGAGCAGCGTGGCCGCCCATCCAGGCAGCGCGTCGAACACGCCGCGAAGGTATGACACCGGGGTGGTCTCGCCCGACTGGATACGGGCAACGAGTCCTGCCGCTTCGTGGGCAAGCGCCACGCTCAGAAGCGCGAAGGGAACGACCACGATCACGACGGCGGTCAATATCGTCAGCAGCGCCGTCAGCGTGCGCCTGTGCCTCAGCCGCAGCAGCAAGCGACGTTGCAGTGGTGCGAACAGCAGTGCGATGATTGCGCTCCACAGCAGCGTTCCGTAGAACGGCAGAAGGATCCAACTGAGAGAAAACGTGACGGCCACCAGCAGCAACAACAAGGCCCGGTTCTCCGGGAAGGGAGATGCGTCTTCGTCAGGGCTGTTCATCAGGGTCCTTCGAAAAAGGTCAGCATGAGTGCGCCCGATGGTATCGGCTGCCGACCGTTCTGGCGCTGGCCGTTGAGGATGGGGGCTGCGTCATCCCAGCCCTCCAGGCCGCGTTGGCCGGGTGTGCAGCGGGTTCCTGAGGCAACAGGCGGTCATATTCCTTCTTGACGACGGCATGGCACTCGCAGGACCGTCGCTCGATTCCTGCGCGGTCAAGCACCGAGATATGGCCGCGCGCGCAGTGGATCAGCCCGGCGGCCTGCAGCCGGCCAACGGCCTCGGTCACGCTCTCGCGGCGCACGCCCAGCATGCTGGCAATGAGTTGCTGCGTGACCACGACTTCGCAGTCCCGCACGCGATCCAGGCTGTGCAGCAGCCAGCCGCACACCTGCTGATCGATGGCGTGATGACGGTTGCAGGCGGCGGTCTGCGCTATCTGCGTGGTCAGCGCCTGGGTGTAACGCAAGAGCAGGAGCCTCACCGAGTCGGATCGCTCGAACTCGTCCCTGATCATCTGCGCCCCGATGCGAAACCCCTGGCCCGCGATCAGCACCGAGCCGTGGCTGGTCGTGGTGCCGCCACCCAGAAACAGCGACGTACCGACGACGCCTTCGTTTCCCACGACGGCGACCTCGGACGACGCACCGCTGCCCATCAAATACAGCAACGAGACGATCCCGCTGGTTGGAAAGTATGCATAGAGCTGCGGTCGACCCGGTTCGTAAAGAGCCTGCCCCACCCTCAGGTCGACGCTCTCCAGGTGGCGCCGCCAGTGCGGCCAATCGGCATCCGTGAGTGCTGCAAGCAAGCGGTTGCTTTTCGGGTCTTCGGGACAGGCCATGACTGCACTCCAAAAGTGAGAACGAATCACGGTTTGTAGGCGTTTCGTGACAGGGTCCATTGACGCCGCTCAAGGGAAGGCCTTGTTTGTGTTCGGTGGCGCACGGAACTCGGCCTTCATCGGACAGACACTGAAACCGCTGCTTCTTGGGCCGCAATCGCCATCGGATTCGATTTTCATGCGCAACACGGTGGATCTGCTTCACCCATTCGCCCCTGGTTTCCTACCTAAAGAAAGAACTTCATGAACAAGCTCAATATCCTCAGGGCCGCTCTCCTGACCGCCACCCTGCTGACGCTTCCGGCGGCTTACGCTGCCACGATGACCGAGGCCGACTACAAGGCCGGCAAGACCCGCATCAGTGCGGACTACAAGACGGACAAGGCGGCATGTGCATCGCAGGCGGCCAATGCCAAGGACATCTGTATCGAAGTGGCCAAGGCCAAGGAGAAGGTTGCCCTCGCTGAACTTGAGCACGGCTATACCGGCAAGGCAGCCGACCGCACCAAGGTGCTGGTGGCGAAGGCTGAATCGGCCTACGCCGTGGCCAAGGAACGGTGCGACGACCAGGCAGGCAACGCCAAGGACGTGTGCGTCATGGAGGCCAAGGCCATTGAGGTCAAGGCACTGGCCGACGCCAAGATGGGCCAGGAGATCGGCGAGGCGAAGAAGGACGCTGCCACCGAAAAGCGCGATGCCGACTACAAGGTAGCGGTCGAAAAGTGCGACGCCATGGCGGGCGATGCCAAAAGCAGTTGCGTTGCCGCTGCCAAGACAAAGTTTGGCCAGAACTGACGTTCGGTGATTGACCGGCTGGCCAGGCCCGCGCAGCAGTGGCCTGGCCAGCCCCTCTTGACTCTCAGCGCTTGAGGCCGACGCAACAGGTCATGTGGCGTCCACAACGTCGGTCCAGACCCTGAAGCCTTCCAGCCTGTTTGGCCCAAAGGTGCTGGACAGCGCAACGTCGCAGGCGTCGCGGCCGCGCGCGATCAGCACGCGGCCGATCCGCGGCTGGTTGTTGCGCGCATCGAAGGTGTACCAACCGTCGCCGAGATAGGCCTCGAACCAGGCCGCAAAGTCCATCGGCCCGTAGGGTGGTTCGGTCCCGACATCGCCCAGGTAGCCCGTGCAATAGCGCGCCGGGATGTTCATGCAACGGCACATGGCAATGGCCAGGTGGGCGTAATCGCGGCAGACGCCGCGGCCTTCGGTGTAGGCCTCCATGGCGGTGCGCGTGCTCCTTGCGTGCGGGTAACCGAATTCAATGTGTTGGTGCACGAAGTCGCAGATGGCCTGCACCCGCGCCCAACCGGCCGGGACAGACGCGAACCGCTGCCAGGCGATGTTGGACAACAACTCGGTTTCACAGAAGCGGCTGCCCAGCAGGTAGATCAGCGTGGATGCCGGCAGGTCTTCCACCGCGGACTGAACGGCCCCAGGCGCCACCGAGTCGGGAAGACCCGAGTCGTTCACCACGGCGTTGCTGCTCAGCACGAGCCGGCCCTGCGGCGCGACGAGCCGGCTGCACCGGTTGCCGAACAGATCGAGGTAGCTGGTCACGGGTACGGCGGGATCGGTCACGAGCAGATCGGGGCGCACCAGGTCGGCAACCCGCGAAGGGTGGATGCTCAGCATCAACATCATTGGCGTTGGCTGCACACATTGGTAGACCATCTCGAACCCCACGCGCAACTGCATCATGCCCGTCCTTTTCGCTGAAACACCCATCAGCCAACTGGATGAAGGGTCTGTCAATCCGACAAGTCAGTATCGCTGTCTTGGGCGCTTGTTTTCTGTTCGCCAAAGAACATACCGGGTGGCCAGGAAGCCATTACAGTGAAACTCATGAGCCCTGCGGCACCGCGGGGCTGGCCTCACACCGACGACTGCCATGATCGAGTCCTTGCTACTGACAACGGCCCGGGTGTCCACGTTCTTCGGAACGCAGGCCTTGACCGGCGCGAGCGGGTTCTTCTTTCAACGAGACGAACGCCTGTACCTCGTCACCAACCGCCATGTGCTGATCGACAGGCCGAGCGGCCACCTGCCCGACCGGATCGAGATTGAGGTGCATACCGACGTCGACAACCTGACGCATGCGGCGGTGCTATCGGTGCCTCTGTACCGCAACGCACAAGCCATCTGGCATCAAGGGCGCGACAGCGCAGGTGAAATCGATGTCGCCGCGATAGAGCTCGACCGAGGGGCCCTGTCTGCCGCGGTGATGCTGCAGGCCTTCACGCCGGCGCACCTGCAGCACCCGCTCCAGGAAGTGAAGGTGGGCACACCGCTGCTGGTGGTGGGCTATCCGCAGGGCTTTCACGACACGCTGCACCATCTGCCGGTGGTGCGGCAGGCTGTTATCGCGTCTTCATTCGGCCTGCGCTTTCAGGGCCAGGGCTTCTTCCTGACCGATGCCCGCACCCACCGCGGCACCAGCGGCGCCCCCGTGGTGATGCAAGACGACACCCGTGGTGGGACGTTGCCCTGGAAGCTGCTGGGCGTGCACTCTGCGCGCCTGGAGATGTCCGGTCGCAGCCTGCCCGTCGAAGAGTCTCTGGGCCTGAACTGCGCCTGGTACGCCGACATCCTGCTCACCCTCACGGGCCGCTGAAGCTACTCGGATGTCTTGCCATCAAAGTGCTCGGTGTCGGCTTCCGCGTCCGCCCGGGTGTGGTGGACCACACCGTCGCGGTGGTTCGGTGGCGCATAGAGCGTGTACAACTTGAGGGGCTCTGTGCCCGTGTTGATGATGTTGTGTTTTGCCCCTGCTGGAACGATGACTGCGTAGCCGGCTTGCAGCGGCGTGCGGACACCGTCAAGCACCGCCTCGCCGGTGCCCTGTTCGACCCGAAAGAACTGGTCGAGCTTGTGAACTTCGGCGCCGATCTCTTCATGCGGCTTCAAGGCCATGACGACGAGCTGGCAGTTTTTGGCGGTGTAAAGCACCTGGCGGAAATCCTCGTTCTGAATGGCGATGGCTTCGATGTCCTGTACGTAACCCTTCATGGCACCTCCCGGTTGATGTTTGCAAATGCATCACTGCAACTGGGGCCGCTGTCTCGCACGACAGATGGCCAGTTCACAACAATGCAAGTGGAACGATAGGCTTGTGGTTCATGGTCGTATGTGCGCAAGCGAACAAAGGCTTGGCAACGGCGGTACGGCGAACTTCTTGCCCCTCCTGAATCCTGGCGCAAGCCGTCTCCATCAAAACCTCCCACGGCTTCAGAGTTGGCCTTGACCTGCCCCTGGAGGGCACGCCGGGCGCAAGCCTCAGCGCGTCCAGCTCCCCATGCGGATCGCGATGGCGAGGGTGGAACCGTAGACGACCAGGCTGAGTGCGACGACGGCAAAGAGGCCGCTCGCAGGAGTCTGGAACACGTGCACGCAGAGCCAGCCGCCGACCACCAGGATCACGAGGCGGCCCATGCTGCCGGCCAGCGGCCAGAACATGCGGCCCGCCCCCTGCGACGCAAAGAACAGCGCCAGGCCGAGCCCGAAGAAGGTGTAGCAGCCGCCCACGATGTTGAGGTACGTGGCGCCCACCGCCAGCACGTCGGCATCGGTGGTGAAGAGGCCCATCCACAGCGCCGGGGCGATGGCCGTGGTCAGGCCGATGGCGCCCGTGATCGCGGCCACCAGCGCGCTGCCGGCCCAGGCCACGCGCACCGCGCGCACCGTCTGCCCGGCGCCCATGTTGGTCGCCACCATGGCTGTCAGGGCGGTGCCGAATCCGAAGGCGATCGGCACCAGGATGTATTCGAGCCGCGCCGCCACGCCGTAGCCCGCGAGCGCGGCCGTGCCGTAGCTGCCGACGAAGGCCGTGGTCACAGCGATGGAGGCGTTGCTGATCAACGGGCTCAAGGACGCGGGCAGGCCCACGCGCAGGATGTCGCGCAGCAGCGGCAGGTGCAGGCGCCAGGGCGAAGCCCGCAGCTGCACGGCACCGTCGCGGCGCAGCAGGTGGGCCGCCATCACCAGCGTGGCCACGGCGTTCACGGCCAGCGTGCTGGCGGCAGCGCCGGCCACGCCCAGGCCGGCCACCGGCCCCCAGCCGAACACCAGCAGCGGGCACAACGCCAGGTGCAATAGCGAGGTGCCCAGCAGCATCACCGAGGGCAGCACCATGTTGCCCGCGCCGCGCACCACGGCGGCCAGCACGTTGGTCAACCAGATGAGCAGCGCGCCGCTGAACAGCACGTTCGAATACACGAGCGCGGCTTCGAGCGCGGCGCCGCGCCCGCCCATGGCGCCAAAGATGCCGCGCCCGAAACCGAGCATGACCAGCATGAACAACGCGGCCAGCGCGGCCGCGAGCAGCAGCGCCTGCTGCGCCAGGCGGCTGGCGTCCTGGCTGCGCCCGGCGCCCAGGGCCCGCGCCACGGCGGCGGTGGTCGCGCCGCCAATGCCGCCCGCCGACATCTGCAGCATCAGCATGGAAAGCGGGAACACCAGCGCGATGCCGGCGAGCGCGTCCGCCCCCACCCGGCCGAGGATGTAGCCGTCGTAGCCGATCACGATCGTGGTCGCGAACAGGCCCATCACGTTGGGCGTGGCCAGACGCAGCAGCGTGGGCAGCAGCGGCGCGTGCAGCATCTGCTGCACGCGGGCCTGGGCAACAGCGGCGCTCACTGGGCTACCCTCCGTGCTGCGCACTGCGGGGTTGAGCGCCTTCGGAGCGGCCGAGCGGCGCTCATGCCCTCGCATCCCGCAGGTAGATGCCCGGCTCGGCCGACAGGCCACGCTTGACCTGTTGCGTGAGCTCGTCGGCCAGCACCTCGTCGGCGCCCGCCTCCAGCGCGTCGAAGGCGCGGCGCACGATCTCGTCGGGTGTCGATTTGGGCATGTCGATGCCGCGCGTGAGGTCGGTGTCGACAAAGCCCATGTGCAGGCCCAGCACCTGCGTGCCCTGCGCGCGCAGGTCGTTGCGCAGCCCGTTCGTGAGCGCCCAGGCGGCGGACTTGCTCGCGCCGTAGACCGAGAGCATGGGCGAGTTGATCCAGCTGGCGATCGACAGCACGTTCAGGATCGCACCGCCGCCGTGCGAGGCCAGCACGGGTGCAAAGGCCTGGCTCACGCGCAGCGGACCGAAGAAGTTGGTTTCCATCTGGGCGCGGGCCGCGTCGACGCTGCCCTCGGCCAGGAAGCCGCCGAGGTTCGCGATGCCGGCGTTGTTGATCACCAACGTCACGTCATTGCCGAGCCGGGCGGCCGCGGCCACCTGCTCGGGGTCGTTCACGTCGAGCGCGATCGGCTCGACGCCGGGCAGCGTGACGCTGGCCGGGTCACGCGCGCCGGCGTAGACCTTGCAGGCGCCGCGGGCCAGTGCCTCGCGGGCGAAAGCCAGACCGAGGCCGCGGTTGGCGCCGGTGATCAGGACGGTGGCGTTGTGCAGTTTCATGGTGTGTCAGCTCCGGTGTGGGTGGAAATAAAAAGGCGGTTCAACTTTTATGACGATCGTCATATTTCTGATCGAACCGATAGGAATGCCCTGGCGGGCGGGTACATGGCGGACATGGTTCAGGCCGCCGGTTGGGAAGTGTCGTAACGCGCCAGCAAGGCGCTGCGGTTGGCGGCCAGCAAGGCTTGGCCTTCGGCGTTGTCGCCCAGGGCCCGCGCGAGCTGCAGCGCGCCCACCATCTGGCTGGCGATGGCTGCGGCGCTGTCGGGTGCCGCGTCGACGGGCAGGGTTTGTGCAACCAGCGCCACCAGGCTGCGCACGCGCTCTACCGCCGCGCCGCGCACCTCGGCCGACTGGCGCGGCATCTCCGAAACCAGCGCCGCGACCGCGCAACCGTTTTCGGTGCCGCTCAGGTGGCGGTCCGAGAGGTAGCTGTCGATGAGCGCGCGGAACGGGCTGGCACCGCGCGCCTCGCGCTGGGCATTGCCCTGGCTCAGGCGCTCGGCGCTTTGCTGTCCGGCGTGGGCCAGGGCCTCGACCAGCAGCGCGTCGCGCGACGGGAAGTGGGCGTAGAAGCCGCCGTGGGTCAGGCCCGCCTCTTTCATGATGTCGGCCACGCCGACCCCGCTGAAGCCGCCACGCCGGATCGCCCGCGCGGCGGTGTCGACGATGCGTTCGTGGGTCAGGGCCTTGCGGCTGGGTGCGGTTGCCATGGCGGAATGGTAGCTCAAATATGACGATCGTCATATTCATCGACCCTGTTGTCCCTGTGGTTTTGTGCCGGGTCCGCATCCACCCCGTGCCCAGGGCGGCCGCCACGGCGGGGAAACCCCAATATACATTACACCTGTAATGTATATTCTGAAGAGCATGAACCTCCAGCCCGCTCCGACGAAACCAGCCGCCGGCAACCGCCACGCCGAACGCAGCGAAGCCACGCGCGCACAGCTGATCCAGGCCGCCATCCAGGTGGTGCGCGACAAGAGTTACCAGGGCGCTTCGGTGTTCGAAGTGGCCAAGGCCGCCGGCCTCACGCCGGGCGCTTTCCAGCACCATTTCGGGACCAAGGCGGTGCTGATGATGCGGGTGGTGGACGAGCTGGTGGCAGCCAGTGACTACAACGCGCCCGGGTGGCCCGCCGCCGATCTGCCGCTGGCCGAGCGCGCCCGGCAGACGCTGCAGCTGCTGTGGCAACGCATCTACGAGCCCGAGCGTTTTCTGGTGGCGTGGCAGGTCTACATGGGCTGCGGCGCCGATCCCGAGATCACGCGCTACATCGCCGGCCTGCGCCAGACGCAGCAGGACCAGCTCCGCCAGCGTTTCCTCACCGTATTCCCCGAGCTGTCGGCCTCGCCCGACACCCCGGCCCTGATCGATCTCGTGATGTCCACCCTGCGCGGCATGGGCCTGGTGCGCCTGTTCGGCCCGGCCGACGCGGCCATGGCGGCCCAGCTGGACCAGCTGGCCGGCCTGCTGGTGCATCGCTGCGAGAGCCTGGCTCCTCCACCCACCTCCCAAAGGAAAGCCCCATGAAGCTGATCACGTTCACAAGGCGCACCGCGCGCCTGGCCGCCGGCCTGCTGGCCCTGCCGCTGCTGGCGCACGCCGCCTACCCCGAAAAGATCGTCACGCTGGTGGTGCCCTACCCGCCCGGCGGCGCCACCGACACCATCGCCCGCAAGCTCATGGAGCCGTTGGGCAAGCGCCTGGGGCAGAACGTGATCGTGGAAAACCGCCCGGGTGCGGGCACCGCCATCGGAGCCACGCTGGTGGCCAAGGCGCCGGCCGACGGCTACACGCTGCTGATCTCGTCGAACACCACGTTCACGGTGAACGCCGCCATCAAGCGCCAGCTGCCCTACGACCCGCAGAAGGGTTTCGAGTCCATCGGCACCATCGGCAGCTCGCCGCTGGTCCTGCTGGCCAACCCCAAGGTGGCGGCGAGCAACCTGCCCGAACTGCTGGCCCTGGCCAAGCGCGAGCCCGGCGGGCTGAACTTCGGCTCTTTCGGCAACGGCACCACCGCGCACCTGGCCGGTGAAATGCTCAAAGTGATGGCCGGCGCCAACCTGGTGCATGTGGCCTACAAGGGCAGCGCCCCGGCCATGACCGACCTGATCGGCGGGCAGATCCCGCTGACTTTCGACACCAACGTCGCCGCCATGCCACAGATGACCGCGGGCAAGGTGAAGGCGCTGGCGGTCACGTCCAGGAAACGCTCGCCGCAGATGCCCACCGTGCCGACCATCGCCGAGGCCGGTTTCCCTGACTACGAAATGGTGCCGTGGATCGCCATCGTCGCGCCGCGTGGCCTGCCCGAGCCGGTGCGCGCGGCCCTGGGCAAGGCGCTGGCCGACACGGTGAACGACCCGGCCACCCGGGCCGAGCTGGAAAAGATCGGCGTGGAAGTGGCCTACGAGCCGGGCAGCGCCTACGACACGCGCGTGGCGCGCGAGCTGCCGCTGCTGCGCGCCTACGTGCACAAGGCCAACATTCCGCTGGAGTGAACGGATGTCCCTGGTCCAACTGAGCGCGGTCGAGCTGCGCCGACGCATCGGCAACAAGGACATTTCCCCGGTCGAGCTGCTCGAAGCCTGCATCGCGCGTATCGAAGCGGTGAACCCAGCGGTGAACGCGATCTGCGCCACCGATTTCGAGCGCGCCCGCGCCGCCGCCCGCGACGCCGAGGCCCAGGTGCTGCGCGGCGAAGCGCTGGGCCCGCTGCACGGCCTGCCCCTGGGCGTGAAAGACCTGCAGGACACCGCCGGCCTGCTCACCACCAGCGGCAACGTGGGGCGGCGCGGCAACGTGCCCCAGCAGGACAACGCGCTCGTGGCCCGGCTGCGCGCGGCCGGCGCCATCGTCACCGCCAAGACCAACGTGCCCGACATGGGCGCCGGCGCCAACACGCGCAACCCGGTGTGGGGCGCCACCGGCAACCCCTTCAACCCGCTGCTCAACGCCGGCGGTTCGTCGGGCGGATCGGCCGCCGCGCTGGCCACCGACATGCTGCCCCTGTGCACCGGCTCCGACACCGGCGGCTCGCTGCGCATCCCGGCCGCGTTGTGCGGCGTGGTCGGCCTGCGGCCCTCGCCCGGCGTGGTGGCCAACGACGCGCGCCCGCTGGGCTGGTCGGTGATCTCGGTGCTCGGCCCCATGGGCCGCACGGTGGCCGACACCGCGCTCATGCTCTCGGCCAGCGTGGGCCGCCACGCCATGGACCCGCTCAGCGTGTCCGGCGTCTGCCAGGGCTGGCCCGTGCGGGAGATCGATTTGTCCAGCCTGCGCATCGGCACGGTGGAAGACTTCGGCACCTGCGCGGTGGACCCGTCCATCCGCCGCAGCTTCCGCCAGCGCGTGGCCGCGCTCGAGCGCCACACCCGATCGTGCGAGCCGGTGGCGCTGGACCTGAGCGACGGCCACCGATGCTTCGACATCCTGCGCGCCGAGAGCTTCGTGGCGGCCTTCGCCGACACCTACCGCCAAGATCCGCAGTCGCTCGGCCCCAACGTGCGCGCCAACGTGGAAATGGCCCACGCCATCACGCTGGGCGACCGCGCCTGGGCGCACCTGGAGCAGACGCGCATCGCGCGGCGCTTTGAACGCACCTTCGAACACGTGGACCTGATCGTGGCCCCGGTCACGCCCGTCTCGCCCTTCCCCTGGAGCGAGCTGTACGCCGAGCGCATCGACGGCCAGGAAATGCGCAACTACTACGAGTGGCTGGGCCTGACCTACCTCGTCACGCTGGCCACCAACCCCGCGCTGTCGCTGCCCTGCGGCGTGGACGAACACGGCATGCCCTTCGGCCTGCAGCTCATCGCGCCGCTGCACGCCGACGACCGCCTGCTCGCCATGGCCAGCGCGATCGAAGCGGCCTTCGCCACCGAGCCCGAACTGCGCCGCCCCCGCCCGCCCGAAGCGGTGTTGGCCCAGGCCCAGCCGGCGCTGAGAAGCCTGGTGACACACCCGCCCCTGATGAGCGCGGATGCAGGTGCACCCGGGACCGCGCACACGGCGGTGTGAACCAGGGGCCCGAAACTGGGCCCCGCCCCGGTCTGGCTCAGGGCGCGGGCGCTTGCCCAATGACCCTGGCAGACAAGCGGGCAACGCGGTTTTTGATGGTGATGGCACTTAAAGAGGCATACACTGTGCATCTTTAAAGGAGGGTTCAGTTCGGTCGCGTATCGAAGCTGTACCCCATCGCCGCAGGAGCCCCGCCATGACCACCGTTGAACAAGCACCGCCGCTGACCCAGGCGTTGCAGCAGTCCTACCGACACGGGTTCGTCACCGATGTGGAGAGCGACTCGCTGCCGCCGGGGCTGGACGCCGACACCGTGCGCGCCATCTCGCGCCGCAAGCGCGAGCCCGATTTCCTGTTGCAGTGGCGCCTGGCGGCCTTCGAGCGCTGGCAGTCCATGGCGCATCCGCACTGGGGCCAGCTCCGCATCGAGCCGGTGGACTTCCAGGCCTTGAGCTATTACTCCGCGCCCAGGTCGCAGAAAGACGGCCCCAAGAGCCTGGCCGAGGTGGACCCCAAGCTGCTGGAGACCTACGAAAAGCTTGGCGTGCCGCTGCACGAGCGGGCGCGCCTGGCCGGGGTGGCGGTGGACGCGGTGTTCGACTCGGTGTCCGTCGGCACCACCTTCCGCGAGCAGCTGGCCGAAGTCGGCGTGATCTTCTGTTCGTTCTCGCACGCCGTGCAACACCACCCGGAACTGATCGAGCGCTACCTCGGCACGGTGGTGCCGCCGGGCGACAACTTCTACGCCGCGCTGAATTCGGCGGTGTTCTCCGACGGCTCCTTCGTCTACATCCCCAAAGGCGTGCGCTGCCCGATGGAGCTGTCGTCCTACTTCCGCATCAACGCGGCCAACACCGGCCAGTTCGAGCGCACGCTGATCATTGCCGAGGAAGGCAGCCACGTGAGCTACCTCGAAGGCTGCACGGCGCCGCAGCGCGATGAGCACCAGCTGCACGCGGCGGTGGTCGAACTGATCGCCCACGACGACGCCCACATCAAGTATTCGACGGTGCAGAACTGGTACCCCGGCGACGAACGCGGCCGGGGCGGCATCTACAACTTCGTCACCAAGCGCGGCCTGTGTGCGGGCCAGCGTTCGCACATCGCCTGGACGCAGATCGAGACCGGATCGGCCATCACCTGGAAGTACCCGAGCGTGGTGCTGCGCGGCGACGATTCGCGCGGCGAGTTCCATTCGATCGCGGTCAGCAACCACTTCCAGCAGGCCGACACCGGCACCAAGATGATCCATCTGGGCCGCAACACCAAGAGCCGCATCGTCTCCAAAGGCATCAGCGCCGGACACGCCCAGAACAGCTACCGCGGCCTGGTGCGCGTGGCCCCGACCGCGGCTGGGGCCCACAACCACACGCAGTGCGACTCGCTGCTCATCGGCCCCGACTGCGGTGCCCACACCTTTCCGTACATCGAGGCCGCGCGCGACGACGCCCTGGTGGAACACGAAGCCACCACCACCCGCATTTCCGAAGAACGCCTGTTCTATTGCCAGCAGCGCGGCATCCACCCACAGGACGCCACCGCCCTCATCGTCGGTGGCTTCTGTCAGGCGGTGCTGGACGAGCTGCCGATGGAATTCGCGCTCGAAGCCAAGGCGCTGCTGGCCGTTTCGCTCGAAGGCGCTGTCGGCTGAGACCCCCCACACGATCCATCAGGAAAGACCCACCATGACCCATGCCGAACCCCTGTTGCAGGTGCGCGATCTGCGCGTTGACGTTGGCGGCCGCCACGTGTTGAAGTCGATCTCGCTCGATGTCCCGGCCGGTGCGCTGGTGGTGCTCATGGGCGCCAACGGCAGCGGCAAGAGCACCCTGGGCCTGACGCTGGCCGGCCATCCGCGCTACGGCGTGGTCGGTGGCCAGGCCCGTTTTGGCGGCCAGGACCTGCTGGCCATGAGCCCCGAGGCGCGCGCCCGCGCCGGGCTGTTTGTCTCGTTCCAGGCGCCGCCCGAGATCCCCGGTGTGAAGAACAACCTGTTCATCCGTACGGCCCTCAACGCCGTGCGCGAAGCGCGCGGCGAAGCACCGCTCGACGCCTTTGATTTCCTCGGTGACGCGCGCGCCGCGGCCACCCGGCTGGGCCTGCCCGAGGCGATGCTCGCGCGCCCCGTCAACGACGGTTTTTCTGGCGGGGAGCGCAAGCGCAACGAGCTGCTGCAGCTGGCCCTGCTGCGCCCGCGCCTGGCGATGCTGGACGAAATCGATTCGGGCATGGACGTGGACGGCACCCGCGCGGTGGTGGATCTGGTGCAGTCGTTGCGTGCCCAGGGCACCGCCTTTGTGGTGGTCTCGCATTACCTGCAGCTGATCGAGTCGCTGCAGCCCGACGCGGTGCTGCGGCTCGACCAGGGCTGCATCGCCGAGATCGGCGACCTGGCGCTTGCCCAACAGATCGCGCGGACCGGCTTTGTGCGCGCGGCCGACGCGCTGGAGGCCTGAGCATGGACCACGCACGCGCCGACATCCTGGCCGCCCGCCACCGGCTGCAAGATGCGGGCTGGATCCCGCGTGACGCCGAGGCGTTTCGCCATCTGCCGCCACCGCCGGCCGCCGTCTGGCTGGGCGAAGCGCCCGATGCCGCATCGGCCGGCTGTGATGCCCACCCACTGAGCGGCGCCGGCTGGACGCTGCACCCGCTCGGTCAGACGCCGCAGGGCCGTGTGGACGCCCGCTGGCTCGATGCCGCCGACCCGGCGCAGCGCAAGGAGCTTTTCGCCGGCCTGCCGTTGCCCATCCACCCCGATGGTGCGGCCCCCGGTGACACCGCCCAGCACGATGCCGCGCCGTTTGCCTGGGTGCACCACGCGCTGTGCCGTCACGGCCTGCGGCTGCGCATTGGCGGTGAACACGACAGCGGTCGCGGGGCGGCCGAGACGGTGTGGATACAGCTGCGGCACCAGCCGCGCAGCGCGGTCGAAGCGCCGATGCTGGTGATCGATGTGCAGGACGGCGTGCACTGCGTGCTGGTGGAAACCCACCACCGCCATCACCGGGATGGGGTGGCCTGTGAGCAGCCGGTGGTGCAGAACCTGCACACCCACATCCGGCTCGGCGCGGGCGCCACCCTGCAGCACCTGCGCAGCGTGCAGCCCGGTGCGGCCGACCGGGTCGCACACCACCTGCAGCTGCAGCTCGGGCCGGACGCGCGCTACGAACAAGGCCTGATCGCCACCGGCAGCCGCTACCACCTGCAACGCCAGGTGGTCGAGCTGGCGGGTGACCGCGCAGAGGCCCGCAGCGCCGGCTTGCTGCTGGCGGCCGGCGCCGACCTCGAACAACAGGTGCGCATGCATCACACCGGCGAGCGCACCCGCAGCCACGTCGAGGCCCTGGCGCTGGCCAGCGGCGCGGCGCGCGCGGTGGTCAACGCCCACACCCGCATCGCACCGGGCGCGGCCGACGCCGAGGTGCGGCAGCGGCTGACGGGCGTGCCCACCGGCGGCCAGCCCAGGCTGGTGTTGCGGCCGCACCTGGAGATCCACCACGACCAGGTGCAGGCGGCCCACGGCGCCACCTGGGGTGCCTTGCCCGAAGACGCGCTGTTCTATGCCCGCCAGCGCGGCCTGGACGAACGCAGCGCGCGCGGTCTGATCATCGAAGGCATGGCCAGCGCCTTGCTCGCGCGGGCCTTTGGTGATCCCCTGTTCATCGAGTCGCTGGACCTCGCGGGCCTGCTGAGCCAGGCGGTGGCCCAACACCTGAGCGATGACCCCACCGCCCCCACCACCCAACAGGAGGCCGCCCATGGGTGACGCCCTCCTGACCGACCGCCTGGCGCTCGATACCGTGCGCTCACAGTTTCCGGTGCTCGCGCAGCGCATCCACGGTGCCGAGCTGGCCTACCTCGACAACGCGGCCACCACCCAGATGGCCTCGCCCGTGGAAGACGCGATGCGCGCCTTCGAGCAGCACGACCGGGCCAACATCCACCGCGGTGTGCACACGCTGAGCCAGCGCGCCACCGACGCCTTCGAGCACGCCCGCAGCGAGCTCAAGCGCTTTGTCGGCGCCGGACCCGACCACGAGCTGGTGTTCACCTCGGGCACCACCGACGCGCTGAACATGGTGGCCCATGGTCTTTCCACCGCCGGCCATCGGCCCGCCTGGCTGCAGGCCGGCGACGAGATCGTCGTGAGCGGTCTGGAGCACCACGCCAACCTCGTGCCCTGGCAACAGGCGGCGCGGCGCACCGGCGCGGTGTTGCGCGTGTTGTTGCCCGATGCTCAGGGGCGGCTGCATGCGGCCGACCTGCGCCGTCTGCTCAGCCCCCGCACCCGCGTGCTGGCGCTCACCGCCTGCGCCAACGCCACCGGCGAGCGCCCGCCCTACGAGGCCCTGCTGCAGCTCGCCGCCGACGCGGGCGCGCTGACCGTGCTCGACGCGGCCCAGGCCGTGGCCCACGGGGTGCCCGACCTGTCGGCGCTGGCCTGCGACTTCATGGCCTTTTCGGGCCACAAGATGTACGGGCCCATGGGCACCGGCGTGCTGGTGGGCCGGCGTGCCGGGCTGGAGCGGCTGGAGCCCTTGCGCTACGGCGGCGACATGGTGGCCTGGGTCAGCGCCATCGAGGCCAGCTTTGCCGAACTGCCGGCGCGGCTGGAAGGCGGCACGCCCAACGTCGCGGGCGCAATCGGCTTGGCCGCTGCGGCGGGCTTCATTCAACAGATCGGGCGCGATCGCATCGACGCCCACCTGAGCGCGCTGCGCGAACACGCCGCCGCGGGCCTGGCCGCGCTGCCCGGCATCACGGTGCTGTCGGCCCACAGCCGCGCATCGGCCATCGTCTCGTTTGTCGCCGACGGCGTGCACCCGCACGACATCGGCACCTTGCTGGACCAACTCGGCATCGCGGTGCGCACCGGTCACCACTGTGCCCAGCCGCTGCTCGAACACCTGGGCCTGGGGCCCACCACGCGCGCCTCGTTCGCGCTCTACAACACGCACGCCGAGGTGGAGCGCCTGCTCGCCGGCGTGGCGCATGCCATGAAGGTGCTCAGATGACCCCCGAAACCGCCGCCGAACTCGACCTCTACCAGGACGTGGTGATGGACCACAAGCGCGCGCCGCGCCACTTCGGCACGCTGGCCGCGCCGACCCACCAGGCGCGCGGCCAGAACCCGCAATGTGGTGACGACCTGCGGGTGGCCCTGGTGGTCGACGACGGGCGGGTGCGCGACATCCGCTTCCACGGCCAGGGCTGCGCGATCTGCATCGCGTCCGCGTCCATGATGAGCGAGGCGGTGCTAGGGCAAGAGGTGGCGCTGGCGCAGGCCTTGCAGGGCCGCTTCCGGGCCGTGCTCACCGGCCAGATGGAAGCCGAAGAAGCGCACCTGGGCAAGCTGATCAGCCTGGCCGGTGTGCGCCGCTACCCGGGCCGCATCAAATGTGCGCTGCTGGGCTGGCACGCGCTGATGCACGCGCTGGGCAGCGAAGCCGATCACGCGGACAAGCCGCCGGAGGCCACGCCATGAGCGCTCGACGCGAACGGGTGGTGGTCACGCGCGAGGTGGCCGTGACCTGCGTGCCCGATGGTCGCCCCGCCGAATTGCCGGCCGGCACGCTGGTGCAAATCACCCAGGCGCTGGGCGCCTCGTTCACCTTGCTGGTCGACGGCCAGCTGATGCGCCTGGCCGGCGCCGATGCCGACGCCATTGGCAAGCCGGTGCCGCTCGCGCCGGTGCTGCCGGACGTTGCGGGGCCCGCCGGCCTGCGTGGTCAGGTCTGGCAAACGCTCAAGACCTGCTACGACCCGGAGATTCCGGTCGACATCGTCGAGCTCGGTCTGGTCTATGTGTGCGACGTGCTGCCGATGGACGGCGGCGAGTTCAGGGTGTCGATCAAGATGACCCTGACGGCCCCCGGTTGCGGCATGGGCGACATGCTGGTGGACGAGATCCACGAGAAGTTGCTGGCCTTGCCCCACGTGGCCGAGGTGGACCTGGAGTTCGTGTTCGATCCGCCCTGGGACCGTTCGCGGATGTCCGAAGCCGCGATGTTGTCACTGGGCCTGTGACGCGGCCCGGTGGCGGCCCCCGGGTGCTTGCACCCGGGGTGGTTTCAGCGTTCGAGCTGGTCCCGTTTGTCCTGAACCGCGCTCCACGCGTCGGCGTCGGGCAGCGCGGGCTTGGTCCGCGTGATCGGTTTCCACACGAGCGCCAGCTCGGCGTTGAGCGGCGTGAAGTCCCGCTGGTCCTTGGGCACGTCTTCTTCGGCGTAGATCGCCGAGACCGGGCACTCCGGGACACAGACCGCGCAGTCGATGCACTCGGCGGGATCGATCACCAGGAAGTTCGGTCCTTCGCGAAACGCGTCGACCGGGCAGACGTCGACGCAATCGGTGTATTTGCACCGGATGCACGATTCGGTCACCACAAAGGTCATGGCGCTGGCTCCCGGTCAGCCGCCGCAGGACCCGCAGCACGAATCCACCCCGTGCACGGGCTGGCTATCGGCCGGTTTGGTGATCTGCACGCGCCATTGTTCGGGTCCGCTTTCCAGCGGAGTCCAGCTGAAGGCGCCGTAGAGACCGCTCTCGAACTGCCCGCGCAGCGGCTGCGGGTTGTGGTCGTTGATCAGTTCCATGGCCGCGCCGGGTGGCAAGGCCTTGAAGGTGGAGAACACCAGCGAGTGGCGTTCGCGCGGAGCGATGGTGCGCAGGTCCACGGTGGGGGCGGGAGCGGTGGTGGTGTTCATGAACGGGTCCTGAGGTGGGTGAAAAGGGATGGGTTGAAAAAGCGGAGCGAGAAAAAAGAATGCGTCAGCCGTCCTTGCCGTCAGAGCGCGTCTGGAGCAGCCAGGGGGTGTAGATGAAGAGGTAGATCGCAAACGCCACCGACCAGGCCGCTGCCGCCACCACCAGGGCCAGCGGCAGCCATTGCGGCACGGCCAGCGGCAGCAGCACGCGGGTGGCAGCCGCCAGCATCACGAGCACGTAGGCCGTGATCTCCGGGCGGGACACCTGCAGCGCGCGCCCGGTGTGGCCGCGGGCGGTGCGGGTCATCATGCCGATGATGAGACCGGCGGTGGCACCGATCGCCAGCGCATGCACGCCGGCTGAAACGCCGACCCAGCCGAACCGGGCCGCCGCCAGCAAGGCCAGCCCGAAGGGAATCCAGGCGTAGGACACATGCAGGATCCACAGGATCGGGCGGTGCCGGGTCATCGCGGGCCGCCACTGCAGCAGCCGACCCACCTGGGCCAGCGCCGCGAGCGAAAACGCCAGGCCACCGACCATGTTCCAGCCCGCCGAGGCCGGCGCAAACACCCACAGCAGCAAGGCCAACGCGGTGAGCGCCAGCGCGGCGCGGTCCACCGGCGCGCGCACCTGGAGCTTCAGACCCGGGGTCGCGCTCATGGTGAAGGCCGGAATCACCCGCCCCGCGATCACGCACTCGATCATCACGATCAGGGCCAGGGCGGCGTACAACGGCGTCAGCGGGGCCATCTCGAGGGCGCCGATCACCCCCAGGTGAAAGAAGCCGTTGGCCAGCGCGAGCAGCATCAGCATCCCCGCCAGCGGCAGGTTGCGCCGGTTGCGAGCGCGCAGCAGCACATGGGTGAGCACCGCCGCCACCAGGGGCATCAGCGCCAGGTCCAGCACGGCGTACACCGCATAGGGCCCGGTCACGGCGGCCACCCGGGCCGCGAGCCACAACAGCGCCAGGGCACCCAGAAAGGCGCCGCGCGGCGTGACCAGCCCCGTCCAGGCTTTGACCGCGGTCAGCAAGAAGCCCAGGATGACCGCGATCGCGAAGCCGAACAGCATTTCGTGCGCGTGCCACAGCAGCGGTGGCAACGCCATCGTGAGGTTCCACTGGCCCAGGAACAGCGCCACCCACAGGGGAATCGACAGCAGCGCGAACGACGCAGCCCCCAGGTAGAAGGGCCGGAATCCCAGCCTCAGCAGGGGCCAGCCCGGGGGCTGTGGCGCTGCGGTGGGCTGGTGCGGCGAGGCGTGCAAGGTGGGGAGGGCCATGGTGTGATGGGCGTTGCAGCGGCTGTTGGGGCGCTGCGAAGACCTCATAAGAAGTATGTGAGATGAATCTTATACCCAAACCGCCTTTAAAGAAATATACTTCGTGCCTCTTTAGGGGTTTTCATGCGACTTGCCGAGTACACCGACTACACCTTGCGCGTGCTGATGTATTGCGCGGCCCGCCCACATCAGATGGTGACCATCAGCGAACTGGCCGAACAACATGGCGTGTCCAGGAACCACCTGATGAAGATCGTCACCGACCTCGGCCGCCAGGGCGTGCTGGAAACCACGCGTGGCCGCGGCGGTGGACTGCGCCTGCTGAAAGACCCGGCCCAGCTGCGCATCGGGGACGTGGTGCGCGCCTCGGAGACCGACTTCCGCCTGGTCGAGTGTTTCGACCCGGGCTCCAACCAGTGCACGCTGTCGCCGACCTGCCGCCTGAAAGGCCTGTTCAACGCCGCGCTGGGGGCCTACTTCAAGGAACTTGACGGCATGACGCTGGCCGACATGGTCGAGCCCGCTGCGGCGCCGGCCAAGGAGCGCGCCATGTCGCCGGGGCTGGCTCCGGTGGTGGCGCCCCGCAGCCTTCGCAAGCCCGCCAGCAAGGCCAAGCCCTCCCCCACCGCCTGACGCCTGGCGCCTGGCGCCGGGTCCCTCCACCGTCCACTCAAGGAACCGACATGTCACAAGCTCACGCACACCTGTCACCCGACGCCATCTACCCGTTCGACGCCCGCGGCGTGGCCAAACGATTCCGGCACGCCGCCATCTTCGGCGCGCTGGACAGCCTGCAGCCGGGCGAGACCATGCGTTTCGCCAACGACCACGACCCCCTGCCGCTGCTGTCGCAGATGGCGCAGCGCTACGGCGACCGCATCGCGGTGGAATACCGGCAGCGCGAGCCAGGCGCGATCGTGATCGACTTCAGCGTGCTTTGAACGGTTGTGGCGGTGCGGCCCGGCCATGAGGCGTGGGGCACCATGAGGAGCCATCGCCTGCGCGGAGGGCGTGGGTCAGAAACGCAGCGCAAGAAGCGCTGTGAGGCTGCTCGGTTGCGCGCCACTGTTGCCGCGCGCTGAGCGGGTGTTCTGCTGGTCCTGAATACAGACCGCCATGTGTCGATGCGGTGCTGCTGTGCCCGGCGGGTACCGGCCAGGAACTGACACTCGCGGGCACAGCGTCTGGGACGGCTTCAGGGTTGAAACGAGTCGTTCGATGGTCGGCTTTAAGATGGCTTGATTAAAGGGGATAAAACCTTGACTCTAGAAGTTGTTCAAGTTCGCCTAGACAAGTTAATTGCCACTGAAACGCCAAAAGTGGCAATGCTCACAGGCGACTGGGGTTCCGGCAAGACATACCAATGGAAGCAGGCACTCAATAGAGCTGCCAAGAATGGAGTTCGTCCCCGATACGCCTACGTCTCGCTGTTCGGCCTCACTTCACTGGCAGAGGTGCGAAAGCGCATTGCGGAGGAAGTTATCTCTGCGGTACGGCTTCCAGACCGCAGTACCGTGGGTGAGGTGGTCGAACGCGAGGCCATTGGCTTGAAGCCGATGCAGATCATAAAACTGCTGCCCGTGATTCCCTACCTAGGGAAGCTTGAATCGCTAGCCCAAGAGCTTTCGTTTGCGGCAGTGCGAAACGCGGTCATTTGTATCGATGACCTTGAACGCGCTCCCTCCTCTCTACGCAACGCTGACGTTTTGGGACTCGCCTCGTTTCTAAAGGAGGAAAGGAACTGCCGTGTTCTCCTAATTTCCAATCAGAAGAAGTTGAGCGGTGTCGCCAAGGACGAGTTGGCCACATACCTCGAGAAGGTAGTTGACGAAACAGTGGACTTCGCACCGACCCCTGAGGAGGCATGTGTCGTTGCGCTTGGAGTCGCGCCTGCTGAGGTCGGAAGAATCTTGACGGAGAGGCTCGTCCGTCTTGGAGTTTCGAACATTCGCGTGATCGGTCGGCTCGGGACGCACGCCGAGGACTTGGCGAAGATAGTAAGGGGGCTTCACCCGAACGTACTTAGCGACCTGGTCAACACTCTGGCACTCTTCGGAGTTGCGCACTTCATTCCTCAGAATGATTTTCCCACCACCGAATATTTACTCGGATACGGCACCGCCGACTGGGAAAAGTATTTCAACAAGGAAAAGAGGGAAGAGGAGCAGACTGAGCAAGAGAAACGTGAGGCTGGTTGGGACAAGGTCATTGCAAGTTACGGGTACGAAACAACGAGCCCGCTCGACAGGGAAATCTACGCAGGCATCACCTCGGGGTTTTTTCGCGATGATGCAATTCGAAGCCTCTCCGAGGAGTTGTCGCAGCAGATCGAGGCAGGAGGGCGGACAGAAGCATTCAACGATGCAATCCATCGCTTTTGGTGGGGCGTCGACGACAGCAGAGCAGCGTTCGGGCAGTTGTTGGACACAACCAATGCTGCGCTCGGCCTAATTAGTGCATCCGAGCTTCACTCTGTATATGAAGTGCTGCTTGAGCTTGAGGGGATAGACGCTGCGACGAAGCTCCTAAATCAGTTCATTGCCGCGAACCACGATCGCCGAGGTGCTTTGACACCGAGCAAAGATTTTGGCGAAAAGTACGACGCTACCTTTACGGCTGCGCTTGACGCGGAGGTCGCGCGTCACAAAGAGCCTGTCGACCTTGAGAAGACGCTTGATTCGATCGAGTTCAACAGAGGTTGGAATCCCAAGGACCTCACCAAGATCGCGGAAGCGAACTTCGACGCCATCGTGCCACTGCTAACCGGCGCTAAGGACAACAGGCTGTTCGCACACCGACTGACCACGCTCCTCAAGTTTGGTGAGAGGGGGGAGACTGCGGAGGAAAAGAACGTGCGTGAGAAAACAATCGCGTGGCTGAAAGAGTTCGCCGCTACTGACCCTATTTCAGACCTCCGCGTGAGGCGCTTCCTCCCCGCCGACCTGCCCCCACTGGCTCCTGCTCCTTCGCCCGGCCCTTGAGTGCGGCGCTCTGCCTGAAGAGGCGGAATTTGCATCACTGCAAATTAAGGAAATCCATGGACGCGTGAAGCGGCAGAGCGGTCACAGGGTTCAATAGCCCGAACGATTGCAACGGGTCGAGGGGCGTCTTTCCTGATTCGATCACTCCACCCCAAACCTGTCGCTCGCTTCGCACCAGCATGAAGGCACCGGCCGAGAATGCAGCCCCCAAAGCAGACGCCTGAAACACTGGCGTGCCGGTGCCGTCCATCGATCAAGAGGCGGTCAGCAGTTGGGTCGGGTCGAGCAGAAGATAGCCAGCAAAACGCCCTGCATCCCGGTCGCCGTCGTCGCTGACGATGACGACCCGGTCCAGTCCGCCGACGATGGCTGGACTCACGCCCTCGGCCTTCTCGATGCCGCCCAAGCCGGGCACCGTGACCCGGTGTGCCGGCGCACCGGGCTCGCCGCTCCAGCGCCAAAGGTCAAAGCTGGCCCGTTCGCGTGAAACAGGGCCACCAATGACCAGATACGCACCCAGGGCGGGAACGTAAGACAAGCCCCGGATGCCCTGACCGCCCAGATCCAGTTCTTCGAGTGCAGGCGCGATACGGGGGGCCTCATCCGATTCAAAGAGGGCCGTGGGGTTGACGACACTGGCGATAAGCGCCCGGCCTTCGCGCAACGGGCTGCGGAATCCGACCAGCAGTCGCTTCTGGTCCGGGCTCATTTCAAGGGCTTCGATGTTGAGTCCACCACCGCCTTTGACGTCCCGCACCTCGGCCGCTGCCGCGAGCACAGGATGTTGCTTCACAAGGGCCTGTTTCAAGCCGTCGACGATCTTGGCGTCGGCCACCCGCGCACCCTCGACCCGGAACCGGACCAGCCTTTCACGGGACTTCTTCTTGCCGCCATCGTCATCGCGCGAGTGGGAGGTGATGGCGTAGACGAACCCTGCCCGGTCGATGGTCAGTCCTTCGAGGTCGTCGAGTTTCCAGAATTCACTGAAAATCTGAAACAGCCCGGCTGTGAGCCCCGTGCTCTCGACACCGCCATCGGCACCCAGGGTGACCAGACTCAAAGGTCGGCTCTTCTCGTCTTCGACAACGAGAAAACGCCCGTCTGGCAGTTGAACGATCGCCGACGGCTCGTAGATGCCGGTCAGCGGCTGGAAGGCGGTCGTTGGTTTGTGGGTCATGGGGGCATTGTGTGCTTGTGGTCAGGCTGTGGGCCGGCCCCTCGCCCTGCGGCAGTCAGCGTGGTTCGTCACTCGCGGCAGGCAGCAGGGCCTTGGCCGCGTCGATGCGCAGGACCAGCGCCACCGTGGGGTCGTTCATCACGTCGAGCAGGAAGCGGCGCGGGTCCTGGTAGGGGCCTTGCAGGGCGGCGTGTGCGGTCACGGCCGACGATGCCGGGGTGGACAACGCGGCGGGGGCCGCCGTGGCCACGGCGGCAACGGGCGCCACGGCCTGCAGTTGCGCCAGCGCCGCCTGCCACGCATCCGGCGGGATGCTCGCGAGGCGGCTGAGTTGCTCGGCCTGCGCGTCGTCCACCGGCTGGAAATCGAGCGAGGGGTCGTCGCCGAACACCGCGGGCAGGTCGGGCGCCACAAAGGCGGACCAGCGGCCGGTGGCGGGCTGCAGGGCGGGAATGCGCGCTGGACCGGGCGACGCCGTGGGAGCGGCCGCGTCTGGCCAGAGCCGCAGGCGCGCGGGCTTCAGGTCGGCCAGGTAGCGCTGGCGCAGGCCCTGCAGAAAGGCGGCCGCCTCGGCCACCGGCACCGGTTCGGCCAATGAGAACCAGAGTTCAAACGCGTCGACGCCGTTGACGGCGATGGCCGGGGCCGGCAGTTCCAGGTCGGACTGCACGCCGCGCCACACCGGCGAGAGTGCGTCCCAGTCGGCCGGGCGGCTGAGCGCGAGCACCAGGGCCCTGACGCGGCCGTCGGCACCGATCAGGCCCAGGGCATCGGCGCTGTCTGCGCTGGCTGCGGGCGGCAGGTAGAGGCGCTGGTATTCGGATTGCAGTCGGGTCATGCGGGCATGTTACCCGCCGACTGCGCTGTGGCCGTGCCCTCCGCGGGGCGCTGCGGCCCCGCGTGGTCGCACTCAGGCGTGCGTCTGGTTGAGCTGGCGGGCGATGATGTCGTGGTTGAGCCAGAGCACCGGGCCGCCGGGTTCCGAACATTCACGGAACATCAGGGCGCCCGAGGCTTCGATCACGAGCGCGCTGAGCAGGTCGGTGATGAGCGCGCTGCGCTCTTTGTGCAGCGCGACCATGTCGTCAGAGGCACCGATCATCAGGTCGGCCAGGCCCTGGCTGTTGGGCATGGGCCAGGCGGCGAAGTCGCCGTAGCCCTTCATCACGTCGCTGGCGTAGAAGTCGGCAATGCGCTGCATCACCACGGCCAGGCCGGCCTCGCCATCGTTCAGCAAGGCGGCGCAGGCGGCCCACTGGGCTTCGGCCCAGGCGCCGCCGTTTTCCTTGCGCAGGGCGCGCAGCAGCGAGAACAGGGGCAGCTCCACGCCGGCAAAGATGTCCGACGAGTTGGTGCGGATCTCGGGGCAGTTGAAAACGGTGGCGCGAACGCCCTGCTCCCAAGCGGCCTGGGCGATGCGCTCCAGGCGCATCTTGGCGTAGCCCTGGGTGTAGTTGCTGTAGGTCTGCCACCGGTATTCATCGCCGATGAGGATGCCGGTGCCGTGGTAGCCGTAGGCGCTGTAACGCACCTGGCCGCCGCTGCGCTCGGCACGCTCGCGGATGGCGGCGCTGGCTTCGATGAGATGCCCAAAGGTGTTGGCCGAGACTTCGTCGAAGTTCTGCAGGATGAGCTTGCCCAGATCGCTGTCGAGCAACACCTGCGAAGACTGGTGGCGCTCGCCACGGCCCTTGTAGACGCGGTTGGCGATGGCGAGGAAGACCTTGGCCTTGGGGATGCCGCCGGCCATGGTGTGGGCGAAGAAGACGTTGCGGCCGTCGGGGATCATGCCGTCAAGCGTGGCCATGACCTGGGCCAGCGAGGTCTTGAAGCGCTCGACACCGATCTCGCGGCATTTTGCGATGTGGTCCCAGTCGAGCTTGTCTTCGGTCCAGGACTTGAGGGTGAGCTTGCCCAGCATCTCGGTGGGTGTGGGCGTGCCGGCTGGCGCGTCCATGTCAAACCCGGCCATCAGGGGCACGTTGATGATCTTGCCGCCCAGGTTCTCTTCGGCGGCGGCGAGTTCTTCGTCGTTGAGCGGGCGCAGCGTGCCGTCGGCCTCGCGGCGGCCCACGGTGATGCCGATGATGCTCATGCCCGCCTGGCGCGCTTCGTTGACGAGCCCGTTGGCATAGCCACGGCCGAAAAGCTCACCGAACAGCACGAACACGTCGCCGGCGCGAAAGATGTTTTTCTGGGGGAGTTGATTCAGAGCAATGGGGCCGTTCACGTTCAGGTACTCGCTGTGTTTGTAGGAAATCCGGCATGGGAGCCGAGTCGCGTACTCTACCGGAAGGCGGCGCACGCCTGCGAAGAACCGTCTGGCACCCCCCGGGTGCGCCAATGCCACTGGAGATGCAAGCGGAAGAGCCGGGCGGCCAGCTCGCGCTGGCGGCGCTGTTCGCGCGCCCCCTGGGCTGGCTGCGACAGGGCGGCCCGACAGGCCTGGATGTCATCCGCCAAATCGCTGGCGGCGGGCTTCATGCGGCCCCCTGCGCCGGGGCCGGCTGCACCGGCTGCTGCATTTCACGATCCGCTACAGGCTGGGGTCCCATGGCGCCGTACCAGTCGATCTTGCGCGTGGCGACCATGATGGCGGCGAGCACGCCGAAGAGCAGCAGCGAACCCATCATGAGCGCGTTGTCTTCCGACACCAGGATGCCGTAGAGCACGCCGTACAGCGCCACCAGCAGGCCGCTCATGCCCAGGCCGGCGCGCCAGCCGCCGAGCACATGGCGCAGGTAGTGCGCGAGCAGCGCGATGCAGGCGGCGCTGGCGATCAGGTAGGCCCAGGCGAAATCGAGGTGCTCGGAGAGCGAGAGCAGCAACAGGAAGAACAGCACCATCGCCGCGCCGATCATCAGGTATTGCATCGGGTGGATGCGCCAGCGCTTGACCATCTCCAGCACGAAGAAGGCGGCGAAGGTGAGCATGATGAACATCATGGCGTACTTGGTGGCGCGTTCGGTGAGGCGGTACACGTCCACCGGGTCTTCCAGCGCCACGGAGAACTGCTCCAGCGACCGCTTGTCTCCCGGCTGCGCGAACTGCGCCTGCGCCTGGCTGGAGAGCGAGGGCACGCGCCAGGTGGCTTCGAAGCCGCTGGCGCTGATGGCGCGCGTGCGCGGCAGGAAGTCGCCGGTGAAGTTGGGGTGCGGCCAGGGCGAGGTCAGCGTGACGCTGTTTTCATCGGCCAGGGGCACCCAGCCGATGCGGCCGGTGCCGGCCAGGTCGAGCTTCAGATCGAAGTCCAGCGTGGCGCCGGGCTGGAGCCGGGCCGGGTCCAGGCGGGCCGCCAGCGGCAGCGGCGCGCCCGCGGGCGCCTGCCCCACCGGCAGCGGGCTGCCGGCCAGGCGCAGTTGGGGCGCGGCGAGCAGGCCCCGCGCATCGCTCACCCCCATCAGCAGCAGCGGCTGGCCCAGCGTGAGCTGGCCACCGCGGTGTTTGGGGTGGATTTCGGTCCACACGAAGCGGCCGGTGCCGGCGTGCTGGCTGGTGTAGACCGTCACCGGAAAGATGCCGCGCAGCCGCGTCTCGGTGTCGAGCTGGCTGCGGGTGTCCTGCGCCTTGGGGAACTGGATCGACACGCGGTCCTCGGTCACCATCTCTTCGCGCGTCTGGCCGATGGCGCCGTCCACCTTGACCGTGCGCACAAAGGTCTCGGTGTAGGGCAGCCAGATGACGGGACCGGTGAGGATCTGCGCGCCGGCGTGGGCGCGGGCCACTTCTTCGGTGGCGTCGTGGCGGTTGGCGCTGCGCTCGGCGATCACGTCGCGCACCATCATCAGCGGGATGGCCAGCAGGACCATCAGAAAGCCGATGACCAGCAGCTTGCTCATCAGGGGGTATTTGTTCACTTCTCGCTCCGTGGGTTAAGACGGAGCGATTCTTGAAAACGCGCGTGTGGTGCACGCGCGGGCTGTGTGAAGCGGGTGTGAAAACCCGCGAGAACACCCCAGCTGTTCAGCCCAGCGGATTGATCACGCCCGCCGCGGGGATGTTGCCCTGGCCCTTCATGCTTTCGACGAACTTGAACAGGTCGGTCATGGTGAAGTGGGCTCCCGCCTTGGGCAGTGCGCGCGGTGTGCCACCGTTGAGCACGCTTTCCGGATCGTCCTTGATGAGGCCCACGATGACCTCCGCGACGATGGTGCCTCCGATCGGGCCCAGGTGTTTGCCACCCTCCAGCACTTCGGCTTCTTTCAGGATGTAGAACCACAGCGGCGTCTGATGGGCCAGCTGGTGTTGCTTGACCACGGCGCCTGCGGTGCCGGTTTCCAGCTGTTCGGCTGTCAGTGGTGCGATGCCCATGCGCGCGGCCACTGCCTGGCCGGAGGGCAGTTTGTAGTGTTTGGCGCCGCGCACCAGGTTGAGTTGCGCCAGGAACGGCGAGTCGGCGGCGTTGCCGATACGCAGGCGGTCGGTGAGAGCGGCGTCGATGGCAAAGGCTCTCTGCGCCGGGGCGCCCAGCCCATCGAACATCTGCCGCCAGTCGAGCAGCCAGTTCGTGGGGTAGCGCGTGCCGCCGAGAAAGCCGCCATCACCCGTGAAAGTGAACGCCAGCCGGAAGTCCGCGAGCTGGGGTCCGGCGGCAAAGTTGAACACCTTGTTGAAGTTGTAGGCGGGGCGAACCATGCTGTGGCCGAACCGGTAGGCGGCACCCGAAAACTCCAGCGGCATGTAAGGCGAACTGGCCAGATAGCCCGGGCCGATCAGGTAGTACTTCAACGCCTGGAGCGCGTTGTTCACATTCTGGGCACCCGCCACCGCCGGCAGGAACTCGTGCAGGACGATTTGCTGGTAGTGGTGCGTCACCACCTTGCGCACATCGGCAAACGAGAGCTCGGGGAACTTCAGGCTGACCGCGTTGTGAAAGTGCAGCATGGTGCGGTGAAGCTGCGCCACGATGAGGTTCTCGTCGTTGCGCTTGTCACCCAGCACGGCCGTCCTTTCAGAAAGACCGTCGGCCACACGGGGAAGGTCATAGAGCTGGCCGTCCAGGGCCTGCACCTGGGCATCACCGCCGCCGGGTGCGGCGGGGGGAACGGTCTGCGCCGGCCCCACCAGCATCTGCGCCGATGCGGTGGTGGTGGCGCGCTGGTACAGAAAGGGTTGGTCGCGTGGACCCGAGCCGTACACGCTGTCCAGGTCCAGCGCCGGCGTGCGGAAATTGACGAGGTCGTCCACATCCACCGCGTTCTCGCCCAGGCTGGTGGGATCGAACGTCATGTCGTGGTCGACGAACTGGCCGAAGTAGGTGAAGCCGGCGGGAATGACGCCGTCCTTGCGGTCGGCCACGTGCATGGCCGCGCCCAGCTCCCGCAGGATGACATCGTCCTGGGCCGGGTTGCCGGTGGTCCAGGGCACGGCGGCGAGCTCCGGAAAAAGCAGGCCAAAGCGGCCCGGCTTTTGCAGATTGCTGCGGGTGGGGTTGGCGTTGTCGGTGCTGTACCCGTGGCTGCGGGCGTGGTGCTTGTGGTCCATCATGAAACTCCTTGGCAAGCGCGGACCTGGTCCGCTCAGACATGGGGTGGCAGATTCACGTGTGCGACTGGCTGCGTCCCAACGACCAGTTTCCAATGCAGTGCTGCTGTCGATCGTCCGCCGTTGTGCCGGGAGCGCGCGCTGTGGCGATGTCTTCCCGGGGCGCGAATGGTATGCCCGTGCCTTGGCGCGTGAATCCTCCGTTTGGGGGACCTTTGGGCGTCCATCCCGATGCGATGGCCTGGATACCCACCGGACCACGGCCGGACCCGCGCGCTACGCCTGAGCATCGGCGTCTGGAGCGGTTTTTTTCCAGCTACAAACGCTCACAAAAAAGATGGGGCCGTGGCGCCACCCCGGGCTGCTGGGCAGGCCTTTGCCGTGAACGACCGGGTCAGGCCGGCAGGCGCCAGGTGGCCAGGCAGCCGCGCGGGCTTTCCACGTTCTCCACGCGGACTTCACCGCCGTGCAGGTCGCTCACCTCCTTGACGAGGCACAGGCCGAGGCCAGAGCTCTTGTCCTGCGTGTCGCTGCGCGGCAGCGAATAGAAGCGCTCGAAGATGCGGCCCATCGCGTAATCGGGCACGCCCGGGCCCTGGTCACGCACCGACCAGTTCAGCCGATCGCCCTCCCGCTGCAGCCGCAGCGTGAGCGCGCCACCTTGGGGGGAAAAATCGATGGCGTTGTCCAGCAGGTTCTGCAGCGCCTGCGCGATCAGAAAGCGGTTGCCCTGCACCACCCCGCCCTCCCCCAGTTCGTCGACGGTGCGCAGCCCCTTGCGCCGGGTGCGCGGCTCGGCGGTGTGCAGCAACTCGCGGGTGAGCGCCGCGAGGTCCACCGGCTCCACCGCGTCCAGCCCGCGCATCTGCTCCACGTCGGCCAGCGCCAGCAGGCGGTCGATCAGCTGCTGCAGCCGTTCGGTCTGGCGCTCGATGTTGGCCGCGAAGCGCTCGCGCTCGGCCTCGGGCAGCGGCTCCTGCAGCAGCTCGGCCGCGCCGCGGATGGCGGCCAGCGGACTTTTCAGCTCGTGCGTGAGCGTGTGCACGTAGTTCTCGACATAGGCCTTGTCTTCGAGCTTCAGGCGCATGCGCTCCACCGCCTGCGCCAGGTCGCTGAACTCGGTGTTGCCCGAGAGCCGCCCCATGCGCGGCAGCTCGGCACGCTCGCCGCGCGCCACGGCGTTGGCGTAGCCGCGCAGGCGCGAGAGCGAACTCGCCATCCACCAGGTGAACAGCAGGCCGATGGCCAGCGAGATACCGAGCAGACCCCAGGACCAGTGCAGGATGCGGTCGCGGCTGCGCTGGATGTAGGGCTCCAGCGTGTGGTTGGGCCGCGCCACGGTCAGCACGCCGATGATCCGCTCGCCATCGCGGATGGGCGCGGCCACGTGCATCACGGTCTGGTCGGTGTCGCCCGGGTTCTCGCCGCTGGAGCGCGCGCCGTATTCGCCGCGCAGCGTTTTGTAGACGTCGTTCCAGCGTGAATGGTCCTGGCCCAGGTCCTGCCCGCGGCTGTCGAACACCACGGTGCCGCGCGCGTCGGTGACGGTGATGCGGGTGTGGATCTGGTCTTTCTGGAAGCCCCAGATGTTGGCGTTGGGCCTCAGCGACGGCAGTGCCGTCATCGCCTGTGCAAAGCCGCCGGTGGCGATGGTGCCGGCCTTCATGTCGGGCGCGGCGAGCTGGGCCAGGCTGTAGGCCGCGTCCACCAGGCTGTCTTCCATGGCCAGGCGCGTGCCGGGCTTCACCTCTTCGAGAAAGATGCGCAGCACCACGAACAGCGCCAGACCCAGCACCAGAAAGAAACCCAGCAGGAGACGCAGGCCGATGCGCATGAAGTCAAGCAGACAGGCTCAACGAATAGCCCATGTTGCGGTGCGTCTGGATCAGCTCAGCGCTGACACCCGCCTCGCGCAGCTTGGCGCGCAGCAGCTTCACGTGCGCGTCCACCGTGCGGTCGGCGGTGTCGGGCGCGTCGCCCCAGACCAGGTCCATCAGCTCGGCGCGCGAGAAGATGCGCTGCGGGCGTTTGAGCAGCGTGGCGAGCAACAGGTATTCGTAGCGCGTGAGCGTGAGCAGCTGACCGCCGCAGCGGATGCGCTGGGCGGTTTCGTCCAGCTGCAGCGGCGCCGTTTCGGTCGCCGGCGAGGCGGGCCGCGCGACGCTGCGCCGCAGGATGGCGCGCACCCGGGCGCAGACTTCGCGCGGCGAAAACGGTTTGCTCACGTAGTCGTCCGCGCCCAGTTCCAGGCCGAGGATGCGGTCGATTTCCTCGTTGCGTGCGGTGAGGAAGACGATGGGCAGTTCGCTGGTCTTGCGGATGGCGCGGCAGACGTCGAAGCCATTGCCGTCGGGCACGCCGACGTCGAGGATGGCGAGGTCCGGTGCCTGGGCCGCGAAGGCGGACAGCGCATCGCACACCAGCCGCACGTGTTGCACCTCGAAGCCCTCGCTCGTCAGTGTGTAGAGCAGCGTGTCGGCAATCGCCTGTTCGTCTTCCAGCAGCAGGATGCGTTGCGCCATGGGGGGTCTTGGTGGGTGCGTCAGCCCGCGATCATAGGCGGGGCTCCGCGCCCTTCAGCAAGCTGGGTCATGGTCGGGGTTCAGGCCGCGCCGAAGATGGTTTCCAGCTCGCGGCGCATCACGCCGCGGTCCACATCCACCCCGGTCCAGAGCCGGATCGCAATCGCGCCCTGGTTCACCAGCATGCCCAGGCCGTCGAGCACGGTGCAGCCGGCGGCTTCGGCGGTGCGGATCAGGTGGGTGCGCGGCGGGTTGGGAATGGCGTCGGCCACCACCATGCCGGGGCGCAGGGTGGCCCAGTCGATGTCAAGCTGGTCGTCCACGGCCGGGAACAGGCCGATGGCCGTGGCGTTGACCACGATGCCGGTGCCTGGCGGGATGGGCATGGCCGGTTGCCAGTGGGCGTATTCGGCGGTTGCGCTGGTTTTGGCGCAGACGAGGTCGGCCAGCTCCTGCCCGCGCGGGCGCGAGCGGTTGACCACGGTGATGTGCGCCGCACCCGCCAGGGCCAGCTCCACCGCCACGGCGCGCGCCGCGCCGCCGGCGCCGAACAGCGTCACGCGCTGGCCTTCGAGGTCGCACACCGGGCGCAGTGCCTCAACGAAACCCTGGCCATCGGTGTTCTCGCCGATCCACAGCCCGTCACGCATCACCACGGTGTTGACGGCGCCGATGATCTCCGCCGAGGGTGCCAGCCCGTCCAGGTGCTCGATCACGGTCAGCTTGTGCGGCAGCGAGCAGTTGAACCCGGCCCAGCCCATGGCACGCGCGCCGCGCACGGCCGCGGCCAGGTGCTCGGGCACCACCTCGCAGTTGACGTAGCGCCATTCGAGCCCGTGGTGCCGGTAGGCGGCCTCGATCATCGCCACGGTCGGGTTCTCGGCGGCGGGCTGGGCGAACGAGCCGGTGAGTGAGTGCAGGAAGTTCATGGCGGTTTCCCGGTGGGCGAAAGCGCCCATCAAAACAAAAAAGCCGGCCTTGGGCAAGGCCGGCTTTCAGCAACGGAACGGCGGACTTATTTGCCGCCGCGCGCCTGGGCCACCGCGGCCTGGGTCTCTTTCCAGAGGTCCATGCCCACGTTGGAGGCGATGGACGCGTTGATCTTGGTCAGCTTGTCGCGCATGCGGGCGGTCTCGGCCGGGGTCAGCTCGTTGATCTGCATGCCCTTGCTCTTGAGGTCGGCCAGCGCCTTGGCGGCTTCGGCGCGGGTGTCCTGGCGCTCGAAGTCGCGGCTCTTCTTGGCGGCGTCCATCAGCACCTTCTGCTCGTCCTTGGAGAGACCGTCCCAGTACTTCTTGCTCACCGTCACGATCCAGGGGCTGTACACGTGGTTGGTGACCGACAGGTACTTCTGCACTTCGTAGAACTTGCTCGACAGGATGGTGTTGTACGGGTTCTCCTGGCCGTCCACGGTCTTGGTTTCGAGTGCGGTGAACAGCTCGGAGAAGGCCAGCGGCACGGCGTTGGCGCCGAGGATCTTGAAGCTCTCCAGGTACACGTCGTTGGGCATCACGCGCAGCTTGATGCCGTCCAGGTCTTCGAGCCTGGTGACCGGGCGCTTGGTGTTGGTGAGGTTGCGGAAACCGTTCTCCCAGTAGACCAGGCCGACCAGGCCTTTTTCCTGCAGCTTGTCCATCACCTTCTGGCCCACCGGGCCGTCGAGAACGGCGTCGGCTTCCTTGGTGTTGCTGAACAGGAAGGGCGTGTCCCAGATCGCCATTTCCTTGCTGATGCCGACCAGCGTGGCGGTGGAGCCGACCATCATTTCCTGCGCGCCGCCGATCAGGGCCTGCTGCATCTGGTTGTCGGGGCCAAGCGCGGCGGCGCCGATGGCGCGGATCTTCATCTTGCCGCCCGAGGCCTTGGCCACTTCGTCGGCGAAGACCTTGGCCGCGCGGCCCTGGTTGCTCTGCTCGTTGAGGCCGTAGCCGAAGCGGATCAGGCGCGGCTTGATGTCCTGCGCGAAGCTGGCGAAGGGGGCGGCGAAGGCGGCCGCTGCGGTGGCGGCGATGAGGGTGCGGCGGAACATGGACATGTCAGTCTCCTTGGGGGTTGGGGTGAAAACGGAACGGGTTGAACAATCAGCGCATCCACGCCACGGGGGCGGTGACGATCTGTGGGAAGAGCACGAACAGGGCGAGCACCAGCGTGTAGCTGAGCAGGAAGGGGTTCACGCCCTTGATCACCTGGTGCATGGGCAGGCGGCCCACGCCGGCCACGACGTTGAGCACCGTGCCCACCGGCGGCGTGATGAGGCCGATGGCGCCGTTGAGGATGAACATCAGGCCGAAGTACACCGGGTCGATGCCGGCCTTGACGGCGATGGGCAGCATCACCGGCGCGAAGATCAGGATGGTGGGCGTGAGGTCGAGCGCGGTGCCGATGATCACCAGCACGATCATCATCACGGCCATCAGCAGGCGCGGGTTCTCCACCAGCGGGCCGAGCCAGCCGCCGAGCACGCCGGGCAGGTCGGCCAGCGTGATCATGTAGCTCGCCACCTGGGCGCCGGCACAGAGGAACATCACCACCGCGGTGGTCTTGGCGGCCCGCACCAGCACGCCGTGCAGCGCCGAGATCTTCATCTCGCGGTGGATGAACAGCGACACCACCAGCGCGTAGAACGCGGCCACGACGGCGGCCTCGGTGGGCGTGAAGATGCCGGTCTTCATGCCACCGATGATGATCAGCGGCATCAGCAGCGCCCACACCGCCCGGCCCGTGGCGCGCAGGCGCCCGCTCATGGGCACCGGCGGGTTGTCCTGCAGGTCCATGCCCCTGAGCACGATCTTCCAGGTGACGATGAGCGCGGCGCCCATCATCAGGCCGGGCACGATGCCCGAGAGGAACAGCGCCGAGATCGAGGTGTTGGTGGTGACGCCGTAGATGATGAACGGCATGGACGGCGGGATGATGGGCGCGATGATGCCGCCCGAGGCGATCAGTCCGGCCGAACGGTGCATGGGGTAACCGTGCTCGCGCATCATGGGCAGCAGGATGGTGGCGAGTGCCGCGGTGTCGGCCAGCGCCGAGCCGCTCATGCTGGCCATGAGCACCGCCGCGCCGATGGCCACGAAGCCGAGCCCGCCGCGGATGTGGCCGACCCAGGTCTGCGCCATTTCGATGATGCGCCGGCTGATGCCGCCGCTGTTCATCAGCTCGCCGGCCAGGATGAAGAAGGGCACGGCGAGCAGCGGGAAGCTGTCCACGCCGGCCACCATGTTCTGCGCCAGCAGCTGGGTGTCCCAGAAGTCCATCACCCAGGCCATGGCGGCGCCGGTGAGCAGCAAGGCAAAGGCCATGTTCATGCCGATGCCCATGAGCACCAGCATGCCGAGAACGAAGACGATGAAGGCTTGTGCTTCGAGGCTCATGGCGTCACTCCACTTCCGCGCTGTGACCGAGGTCGAGCGGTTTGCGCTGCACGATTTCCCACAGCGCGGTGGCGCCAATGGCCACGGCGCACAGCAGCGCCGGCAGCGGCAACAGGCCCACCGGGTAGCCCAGCACCACCGAGGTACTGTCCATGCCCACCACCACCTGCTGCCAGGCACCGCGCCCCAGCAACACGCAGGCCAGCAGCACCAGCAGGCGGATCACCAGCGTGGCGACGGCAAACAGCGCCGGGCGATGGCGCAGCAGGCCGATCAGGCTGGTGAAGGCCATGTGTTCGCCCGCCGGGTAGGCCGCGGCGGCACCCAGGAACACCATCCACACGAACAGCAGGCGCGAGAGTTCTTCGCTGGCAGGGACGCTGCTGCCAAAGCCGTAGCGCAGCACCACGTTGAGGAAGACGGCGGTGGCCATCACCGCGAGGCAGGTGGCCATGAGGGTGTGGACGATGCGCTGCATCGGGTGCGGGGTGTTGTCGGGTGCGTTCATGCAGCCTCCGGGTTGTGGGGGGTGGCGGTGGCGTGGCACCAGGCGACCGCTTCGTCCACCAGCTGGGTCAGCGGGGCGGCGGCGTCCACGCGCAGCACGCCGGGCTCGCCCACGGGGGACTCCAGCGTGGCGAACTGGCTGTCCACCAGCGAGCTGGAGAAGAAATGCGACGAGCGGGCCGAGACGCGTTGCTGCGCCAGCGCGGGCGTGAGGTCCAGGAACACGAAGCGCAGGCCCGGTGCCGCGGCACGCAGGCGCTCGCGGTAGGTACGGCGCAGTGCCGAGCAGGTGAGCACGGCGCCGCCCGGGTGCTGCGCCAGCAGGCCGGCCAGCGTGGTGAGCCAGCCGTCGCGGTCGGCGTCGGTGAGCGGGGTGCCTTGGCGCATCTTGTCGCGGTTGCCGGGGCTGTGGTGGTCGTCGCCTTCGATCAGCTCGAAACCGAGGCGTTCGGCCAGCGCCGCACCCAGGCTGGACTTGCCGCAGCCGGCCACGCCCATGATCACCAGCGATGCATTGATGTCGGGATTCATGCTTGAGATAGCGCTATCTTTGCGAGGTTGAAAAAACGGTCTGGCGTCCAGACCGGCGTTTGCACTCGGTGGGGGTTGAGCCCCTTTGTCGGGCCAGCCGGGCACCCGTCTACGGGTTTTCAGGGCTGGACTTGCGAATGAGATAGCGCTATCTTAGGCAACACTTCCCCACTCCGACACCCGTATTTACCCTGATGCCGACGCCCACCCCCACCGCCCGCCCCCGTGCCACCGGCCGCGTCACCCTGTCCGACGTGGCCGCGCTGGCCGGTGTCAGCCCGATCACCGTGTCGCGCGCGCTGCGCGGCGAACGCACGGTGGACCCGGCGCTCGCCGAGCGCGTCAAGGAAGCCGCCAGCCAGCTGCGCTACACGCCCGACCCGGCGGCGCGCGCGCTCGCCTCGCGCCACAGTTCACACGTGGCGGTGCTCATTCCCATGCTCTCGAACGCGCTGTTTGTGGACCTGCTCGAAGCCGTGCAGCGCACGTTGCGCCCGGCGGGCTACCAGACGCTGATCGGCATCACCCACTACAACCCGGACGAAGAAGAGCAGCTGCTGCGCGAGCAGCTGCAGCACCGCCCCGCCGGCCTGCTGGTCACCGGCACCGACCACAGCGCCACCACGCGTGCGCTCATCGAGGGCAGCGGTGTGCCCTGCGTGCACGTGATGGAACTGGGCAACACGCCCGGCGTGTACTGCGTGGGCTTCTCGCAGCACGCCGCGGGCCAGGCCATCACCGAACACCTGGTGCAGCGCGGCCACAAGCGCATCGCCTTCGTCGCCGCGCAACTCGACCCGCGCACGCTGCAGCGCGCCGAGGGCTACCGCGCCTGCCTGCGCCAGCACGGCCTGTACGACGCCGGGCTGGAACTGCTCAGCCCCCTGCCCTCGTCCATGGCGCTCGGCAGCGTGCTGTTCGAGGACCTGCTGCGCGAGCACCCCGACTGCGACGCGGTCTTTTTCTGCAACGACGACCTCGCGCAAGGCGGCCTGCTCGCGGCGCTGCGCCTGGGTGTGGCGGTGCCGCAGCGCGTGGCGGTGGCGGGCTTCAACGACCTCTCGGGCAGCGACCAGATGCTGCCGCCGCTGACCACGGTGCGCACGCCGCGCGAAGCCATCGGCGAGGCCAGCGCGCGCCTGCTGCTGGCCCTCATGCGCGGCGAGACGCCACCGGCGCACTCGATCGATCTGGGGTTCGAACTGATGCTGCGCGCCAGCAGCTGAATGCGGTTTTCCGGGCCAAGTCACAAACTTTGCGCCGCTGGCTAGGGTAAATCCCAGCCTTCAAATGCAAGAGAGTACAAGTCAGGCCCTTTTGCGTACAAACCGCGCCTGACATCAAACCGAGAATTCGTCCACGGTTCACCGATAGCCGTTGACAAGAAATTCCGCCCATCCACCCAGGAGACAAACCGTGAAATTCCGCCTCGCCTCTGTCCTCACCGCCGCGCTGCTGAGCGCCGGCATGGCGCACGCCGCCACCGAACTCGTGATCGCGACCGTGAACAACGGCCACATGATCGAGATGCAGAAACTCGGCAAGAACTTCGAAGCCGCCAACCCCGACATCAAGCTCAAGTGGGTGACGCTGGAAGAAGGCGTGCTGCGCCAACGCGTGACGACCGACATCGCCACCAAAGGCGGCCAGTTCGACATCATGACCATCGGCATGTACGAAGCGCCGATCTGGGGCAAGAAGGGCTGGCTCACCGAGCTCAAGACCGACGCCGCCTACGACGTGGACGACCTGCTGCCCGCCGTGCGGGGCGGCCTGACGGTGGGTGGCAAGCTCTACGCCGCCCCGTTCTATGGCGAAAGCTCGATGCTGATGTACCGCAAGGACCTGGCCGACAAGGTCGGTGTGACCGTGCCCGAGCGCCCCACCTGGACGCAGGTCGCCGATCTGGCCAAGAAGATCCACGACCCCAAGAACGGCGTGTACGGCATCTGCCTGCGCGGCAAGCCGGGCTGGGGCGACAACATGGCCTTCCTGTCCACGCTGGTCAACACGCACGGCGGCCAATGGTTCGACATGCAGTGGAAACCGCAGATCGACACCAAGCCCTGGAAAGACGCGATCACGTTTTATGTCGACCTGCTGAAGAACTACGGCCCGCCCGGTTCCTCGTCCAACAGCTTCAACGAGATCCTGGCCCTGACCAACTCGGGCAAGTGCGGCATGTGGATCGACGCCACCATCGCCGCCTCGTTCGTGAGCGATCCCAAACAATCGAAAGTCGCCGACCAGATGGCCTTCGCCCAGGCCCCCACCGCCGTGACGCCCAAAGGCGCCAACTGGCTGTGGTCCTGGAACCTGGCGATCCCGGCCGGTTCGAAGAAGGTGGACGCCGCGCAGAAGTTCGTGAGCTGGGCCACCAGCAAGGACTACATCCAGCTGGTGGCCAAGACCAACGGCTGGGCCAACGTCCCGACCGGCACCCGCAAGAGCACCTACGCCAGCGCCGACTTCCAGAAGGCCGCGCGCTTCGCTTCGGCTGAGCTGAAGGCCATTGAATCGGCCAACCCGAACGACAGCACGCTGCCCAAGAGCCCGTACACCGGCGTGCAGTTCGCGGCCATTCCCGAGTTCCAGTCCATCGGTATCGCGGTGGGCCAGCAGATGAGCGCTGCGCTGGCCGGCAAGACCACGGTGGACGCCGCGCTGAAGGCCAGCCAGAACGCGGCCGAGCGGGAAATGAAGAAGGCTGGCTACTACAAGTAAGCCGGTCCGCGACAGACCTCCTCCCCCTCGGGGGAGGGCTGGGGTGGGGGCACGCCAGCAGCAGCCCTGTCGGCGACAACCCGGGCGCCGAACCAGCCCCCACCCCTACCCTCCCCCAGCGGGGGAGGGAGTTTTGAAGCCAAACGCCTTCCGTTCGTTTTTTGTCGCCTCCAGGGTCTCCCCATGAACCGACTGCTCCCCCGACTGCTGCTCACGCCCGCCGTGGCCACGCTCTTCCTCTGGATGATCGTGCCGCTGGTGATGACGATCTATTTCAGCGTCATCCGCTACAACCTGATGCAGCCCGACCAGACCGGCTTCATCGGCCTGGAAAACTTCGAATACTTCGTCACCGACCCGTCCTTCGGCACGGCGGTGATCAACACCCTGCTGCTGCTCGGCAGCGTGATCGGGATCACGGTGATTTTTGGCGTGGCGATTGCGCTGCTCATCAACGAGCCGTTCGCCGGCCGCGGCCTGGTGCGCGTGCTGCTCATCTCCCCGTTTTTCGTCATGCCCACGGTCAACGCGCTGCTGTGGAAGAACATGATGATGAACCCCATCTACGGCGTGCTCGCGCAGGTGTGGATGTTCTTCGGCGCCACGCCGGTGGACTGGCTGACCGACCACCCGCTGTTCTCCATCATCGTGATGGTGTCGTGGCAGTGGCTGCCCTTTGCCACGCTGATCTTCATGACCGCGCTGCAGAGCATGAACCGCGAGCAGCTCGAAGCCGCGCGCATGGACGGCGCCACCTACGGCCAGCAGCTGCGCTACCTCTACATCCCTCACCTCGGCCGCTCGGTGGCCGTGGTGGTGATGATCGAAATGATCTTCCTGCTCAGCGTGTTCGCCGAGATCTACACCACCACCGGTGGCGGCCCGGGCGACGCGAGCACCAACGTGGCGTTCCTGATCTTCAAGCAGGCGCTGCTCAACTTCGACGCTGGCGTGGCCTCGGCCGGTGCGCTGTTTGCCGTCGTGCTGGCCAACATCGCCGCGATCTTCCTGATCCGCATGGTCGGAAAAAACCTGGACAAGTGAGTTCACGATGGCACGTCAAACCACCTTCACCCCCGCCTACGCGGCGCGCACCGTCGGCGCCTGGGCCGTGGCCCTGCTGCTGTTCTTCCCGCTCGGCTGGCTGCTGCTGACCGCGTTCAAGACCGAGCTGCAGGCCATCGCCATCCCGCCCGAGCTGTTCTTCAGCCCCACGCTGGAGAACTTCCACGAGGTGCAGGAACGCAGCGACTACCTGCACTACGCCTGGAACTCGGTGGTCACCAGCGTGGCGTCCACCCTGATCGGGCTGGCCATCGCCGCGCCTGCGGCCTACGCCATGGCCTTCCACAAGGGCAAGCGCGACAAGGACATCCTGATGTGGATGCTCTCCACCAAGATGATGCCCGCCGTGGGCGCGCTGGTGCCGATCTACGTGCTGGCGCAGAAGAGCCACCTGCTCGACACCCAGCTCGCGCTGATCATCGTGTTCACGCTGTCCAACCTGCCCATCATGGTGTGGATGCTGTATTCGGCCTTCAAGGACATCCCGAACGAGATCCTGGAAGCCGCCCGCATGGACGGCGCCACGCTCTGGCAGGAGGCCAGCAAGGTGCTGCTGCCGCTGTCGCTCGGTGGCTTTGCGTCGACCGGCCTGCTGTGCCTGGTCTTGAGCTGGAACGAGGCCTTCTGGAGCCTGAACCTCACCGCCGCGCAGGGCGGCACGCTGGCCACGCTGATCGCCAGCTATTCCAGCCCCGAAGGCCTGTTCTGGGCCAAGCTCTCCGCGGCCTCGCTGATGGCGATCGCCCCCATCGTGATCTTCGGCTGGTTCAGCCAGAAACAGTTGGTCCAAGGCTTGACTTTCGGAGCCGTCAAGTGACGGCCCACCCCCGCCGCGTTGCGCGCGACCCCCTCCAGGGGGCGGCTGCTGGCGGCCCGGCAAAGCCGGTTCCGCGGCAGCCCTGGACTGGGCACGCGAATCGTGGCTCTGTAGGTTCAACAGATTTTTGAGGACTACTGAAATGGCTTACCTGCAACTCAAAGGCATCGAAAAATTCTTCGGTGAACACCGCGCCATCAAGGGCATCGACCTGGACATCCAGCAAGGCGAGTTCATCGTCTTCGTCGGGCCCTCGGGCTGCGGCAAGTCGACCCTGCTGCGCCTGATCGCCGGGCTGGAGCACATCGACGGCGGCACGCTCAGCCTGGAAGGCCGCGACATCACGCACCTGCCGTCGAGCAAGCGCGATCTCGCCATGGTGTTCCAGAGCTACGCGCTGTACCCGCACATGAGCGTGTACGAGAACATGTGCTTCGCGCTCAAGCTCGCCAAGGTGGACCCCAAGGTCATCGACGACAAGGTCAAGCGCGCGGCCGACATCCTGAACCTCACGCCCTACCTGCAGCGCACACCCAAGGAGCTTTCGGGCGGCCAGCGCCAGCGCGTCGCCATCGGCCGCGCCATCGTGCGCGCGCCCAAGGTGTTTCTGTTCGACGAACCGCTGTCGAACCTCGACGCCGCGCTGCGCGGCCAGACCCGCGTGGAAATCGCCAAGCTGCACCGCGACCTCGGCGCGACCACCATCTACGTGACACACGACCAGGTAGAAGCCATGACGCTGGCCGACCGCGTGGTGGTGCTGCGCGATGGCGTCATCGAACAGGTGGGCACGCCGCTGGAGCTCTACGACCACCCGGCCAACCAGTTCGTGGCGCAGTTCATCGGCACGCCGCAGATGAACGTGACGCCGCTGCAGCAGATGCCGGCGCTGATCCAGCAACAGGCGCCTGCAGGCGCCGTGGGCGGCGCCATCGGCTTGCGGCCCGAGAGCGTGTCCGTGCGCGGCACCGGCGCCACGCCGGTGGCCGGCACGGTGGACCTGGTCGAGGCGCTGGGCGCCGAGACACTGATCTACGTGAGCACACCCAGCGGCGCGCAGTTCGTGGCGCGCCAGAACGACCGCACCGGCCTGCACGCAGGCGAAACCGTGAGCCTCGACATCGACGCCTCGCAGGCCCACTGGTTCGACACCGCCGGCCGCGTGATCGCCCGCGCGGCGGCGTGACCGCCGGCACCCTTTGCCAGCCACGCACATGAACACTCCCATCCCTCTGAGCGGCCAGGTGGCCGCCGTCACCGGCGCTGCGTCGGGCATCGGTTTCGCCAGTGCCCAGGCCATGGTGCAAGCCGGCGCGCAGGTCGTGCTGATAGACCGCGATGCACAAGCCCTGGCCAAAGCCTGCGACACGCTGGGCACCGCCGCCCTGCCGCTGGTGCTGGACCTGCTGGACCCCGCGCAATGCGCCGCCATGCCCGAGCGCATCCTCGCGCTGGGCGGCGGGCTCGACGTGTTCCACGCCAACGCCGGGCTCTACGTGGGCGGCGATCTGGTGGACGCCAGCGACGACGCCATCGACCGCATGCTCAACCTGAACATCAACGTGGTCATGAAGAACGTGCGCGGCGTGCTGCCGCACATGATCGCGCGCGGCCGCGGCGACATCATCGTCACCAGTTCGCTGGCGGCGCATTTCCCCACGCCCTGGGAGCCGGTCTACGCCTCCTCGAAGTGGGCCATCAACTGCTTCGTGCAGACCGTGCGCCGCCAGGTGTTCCAACACGGCATCCGCGTCGGCGCCATCTCGCCCGGCCCGGTGATCACCTCGCTGCTGGCCGACTGGCCAGCTGAAAAGCTGGCCGAAGCCAAGGCCAGTGGCAGCCTGATCGAGGCCTCGGAAGTGGCCGATGTCGTGCTCTTCATGCTCACCCGCCCGCGCGGCATGACCATCCGCGACGTCGTGATGATGCCCACGAACTTCGATCTCTGACCCTGTCTTTCAGCACTCACCATGAACACCATCCTGCACCTGGGCCTGGGCTCGTTCCACCGCGCGCACCAGGCCGTCTATGTCCACCAGCTGCGTGAGCTGGGTGACACCCGCTGGAGCATCGCCGGCGGCAACCTGCGTCCCGACATGCTGGACACGATCGCCGCGCTGCAGGCGCAAGGCGGCGCCTACACGCTGGAAACCGTGACACCGCAAGGCGAGCGCAGCTACACACGCATCACGTCCATCCAGCGCGTGCTGTCCTACCAGGAGGACCTGGCCCCGCTGGTGGCGGTGGCCGCCGACCCGGCCACGCGCATCATCAGCTTCACTGTGACCGAAGCCGGGTATTACCTCGACGCCAGCAACCAGCTGGACTGGGCCAGCTTCCCCGACCTGCGCGCCGATCTGGCCGCCGTGAAAGCCGGGCAGGCTGGCCACTCGCTTTACGGCGCGCTTGTCACCCTGCTGCGCGCGCGCATGAACGCGGGCGCCGGCCCGGTCACGCTGATGAACTGCGACAACCTGCGCCACAACGGCGACCGCTCGCGCAGCGGCCTGCTGCAGTTCATCGATGCCGTGGGCGACACCGCCTTGAAGGACTGGGTGCAGGCCCACACCAGCAGCCCCAACGCCATGGTCGACCGCATCACGCCACGGCCCACGCCCGACGTGGCCGAACGTGTCAAAGCGGCCACCGGCCTGGACGACCCGGCCGCCCTCATGGGCGAGAGCTTCATCCAGTGGGTGATCGAGGACCGCTTCATCGCCGGCCGCCCCGAGTGGGAACGGGTCGGTGTGGAAATGGTGGATTCGGTCGATGCCTACGAGGAGGCCAAGATCCGCCTGCTCAACGCCACGCACAGCTGCATCGCCTGGGCCGGCACGCTGATCGGCTACAGCTACATCCACGAAGGCACGCACCACGACGTGATCCGCCGGTTCGCCTACGATTACGTCACCGATGACGTGATCCCCGTGCTGGACACCCCCGAACATCCCTGCCCCATCCACCTGCCCCGGTACCGCGACGTGGTGCTCGACCGCTTTGGCAACCCGGCCATCGCCGACACCAACCAGCGCGTGGCCATGGACGGGTTCAGCAAGATCCCGGGCTTCATCGCCCCCACCATCCGCGAGCGCCTCGCCCGCGGAGAAACCATTGACAGCGTGGCCTTGTTGCCCGCATTGTTTCTGGCCTACCTGCAGCGCTGGCACGCCGGCCAGATTCCCTACACCTACCAGGACCAGGCGATGCAACCCGAAGCCGCCCACGCGATGTGCGAAGCGCCCGACCCGGTGGCGGCGTTCTGCGCCGACCCCACGCTGTGGGGCGAACTCGCCGGCGATGCGCGGCTGGTGGACGCGGTGCGCCGGGCCAGCGAGCGGGTGAGCCGTTTCGTCACCGCCCACACCGGCGTGCGCCCAGCGCCCACCTGATCTGTCAACCAGGGGACTTCCATGACCGTCCGCAGCCGCACCGTCCCACGCCAGATCAAGCCCGAGCTGGAACACGAGCTCGCCCGCTCGCCGAACCTCGGCTACGAGTCATCGACCGAGGTGGGCTTCGTGCGTTGCCTGTCGCACGGTTACCCCACACCCCTGGCGCGCTGGCACTACCACGACGAGTACGAACTGCACCTGATCACCAGCACCAGCGGCAAGCTGTTCGTGGGCGACTGGATCGGCCCGTTCCAGGCCGGCCAGCTCGTGCTCACCGGGCCGCGGCTGCCGCACAACTGGGTCAGCATGGACATGCCCGAAGGCGGCGTTCCCGTGCGCGATCTGGTGATCCAGTTCACCCATGAACCGCTGGCGCAGGCGTCGGAGACCATTCCCGAACTGCGGGAAGTGCTGCCCCTGCTGGAGCGCGCCAAACATGGCATCGAATTCTTCGGCCTGTCCGAGTCCGCCGAACAGCACTGGCACAAGGTCAAGGGCGCGCGTGGCCTCAAGCGCTTCATAGCGTTCTGCGATTTCCTGAGCGAGCTCGCGGCCTGCACCGACTACCGGCTGCTCTCCAGCGTGCAGCTGCAAAGCGACGACGACGACGCCTCCATCGACCAGATCCACGACGTGGTCAGCCGCATCACCGACCACCTGGCCGACGAACACTCCGCCGCCGCGCTCGCGGCCGAGCTCGGCATGAGCGAGAGCAAGTTCAGCCGCTTCTTCCGCAAGGCCACGGGCAACACCTTCACCGATTTCGTCAACCGCGTGCGCATCAGCCGCGCCTGCCAGCTGCTGATGGACAGCGACCAGCAGATCTCCCACATCTGCTACGAGGTTGGCTTCAACAACGTCGCCAACTTCAACCGCCGCTTCCTCGAATCCAAGGGCATGACGCCGAGCGAGTTCCGCAAACAAAGCCTCAACCGCTTCCGCGGCGCGGCGTAGATGTCTTCACTCCCTCTCCCGCTCCGCGGGAGAGGGTCGGGGTGAGGGCCGCACCCAACCACAAACACGCTTCCCACACCATGTACCTCGGTATCGACCTCGGCACCTCCGAACTCAAAGCCCTGCTGCTGTCCGAGCAGCACGAAGTCATCGCCACCGCCCGCGCGCCGCTCACCGTGCAGCGACCGCGAGCCCTGTGGTCCGAACAGGACCCGGCCGCCTGGTGGCAGGCGCTCGAAGCCGTGATGGACCAGCTGCAGCGCGAACAGCCGCAGGCCCTCGCCCGGCTGCGCGGCATCGGCCTCTCGGGCCAGATGCACGGCGCCACCCTGCTCGACGAACACGACACCGTGCTGCGCCCCGCCATCCTGTGGAACGACGGCCGCAGCGGCGCGCAATGCGAACAGCTCACGCGCGACGTGCCCGATCTCGCCGCCATCACCGGCAACCTCGCCATGCCCGGCTTCACCGCGCCCAAGCTGTTGTGGGTGCGCGAGCACGAACCCGAGGTCTTCGTCCAAACCCGGCGCGTGCTGCTGCCCAAGGACTGGCTGCGCCTCATGCTCACCGGCGAAGCCGTGAGCGAGATGTCCGACGCCGCCGGCACCCTGTGGCTCGACGTGGGACAACGCGACTGGTCCGACGTGATGCTCGCCGCCACCGGCCTCGCCCGGCACCACATGCCGCGCCTGGTGGAGGGCAGCGAGGTGTCGGCCTATTTGATGCCCGAGCTGTGCGAACGCTGGGGCCTGCCCGATCCACTGCCCGTGGCGGGCGGCGCGGGCGACAACGCCGCCAGCGCGGTGGGCATGGGCCTGGTGCGCCCCGGTCAGGGTTTCGTCTCGCTCGGCACCTCGGGGGTGGTGTTCGTCAGCGGCGCGGCCTTTGAGCCCAACCCGGCCCAGGCCTTGCACGCTTTCTGCCACGCCCTGCCCGGCCGCTGGCATGTGATGAGCGTGATGCTCAGCGCCGCCAGCGCCGTCACCTGGGCCACGAAGATGCTCGGCTTTGACAACGAAGCCGCCCTGATGGCCGCCGCCGCCACGCTGAGCGCCGATGAACAGCAGGGCGCCCCGGTCTTCCTGCCCTACCTGAGCGGCGAACGTTCACCCCACAACAACCCGCTCGCCAGCGGCGCGTGGACCGGCCTGCGCGCACCACACGGCCGCGAACACCTGGCCTACGCCGTGGCCGAAGGCGTGGGCTTCGGCCTGCTCGACGGCCTGCTCACCATCCCGGCCACCGAACCGCCGCTGACCACGCTGTCGCTCGTGGGAGGCGGCTCGCGCAGCGCCTGGTGGGCCCAGCTGCTGGCCGACACCTTCGGCCTCACGCTGCAGGTGCACCAGGATTCAGAAAGCGGTGGCGCCATGGGCGCAGCCCGCCTGGCCTGGCTCGCCACGGGCGGCGAACTCGAAACGGTGTGCACCACACCGCCCGTGCTGCACCGCTTCACGCCCGATGCCGCGCGGCACGCGGCGCTGCAGGCGCGCCATGGGCGTTTCGTGGCGCTGTACCCGGAAATGGCCTGAGCCAATCGTCCCCCCCGCAAAGCCCCGGGGTCGCAGGCCTCAGGACCGGGCTGCGAGCAACTGCTCCACGGCCTTTGCTTCGACCAGTCCCTGATCACATCCCTCGTGAAAGACTGCACAGGTTGTTGCCGCAGCGTCGTGGGCGCTGCGATAGATGGCGACAACGCTGTCGGGGCCTGCACCGGTGTGCCCGTACAACGTCATGCCACTTTCCACGGTTCCCACCATGAGCCCGAGTCCGTATCCGGGAGACTCCCAAGGTCGTCCCTGAATCGGGCCGCCGACGATACGCCTCGCACGCATTTCGCGCAGCAGCGTCTCTGGCAGCAGCTGCCCCATCATCACGCGATCCAGAAAGAGCGCTGCGTCGGACAGTGGACCGACCAGCAAACCGTGATACACCCATCCAGCGTCGTAACCCGGCGCAATCCCGGTGACCACATCCTCAGAATCGGCGCGCGTCCTCGCCAGCCGAACGCGCCCCAGCCCGATCGGGGCGAATGCCCGTTCGGCAAGGGCATCCTCCAGGGAGAGATCGGTCAACTGTTCGATGAGCCTCGCGACGTACAGATAGCCAAGGTTTGAGTACCGCCAGCCTGCACCAGGCTGGTATCGCAATTTGCCTGCATCGAGGCGCCTCAGCAAGTCCTCTTCCGGCCAAGGCGTGTCATGGCGGGCCACTGCGTGGTGATAGTCCGGGAGTTCGCCGTAATCCGCCAGCCCCGCCTCATGCCGCAACAGCTGGCGCAGTGTGAACGGCTCACCCCAGAGCGATTCATCCAGCGTCACCTGGCCGTCCCGGACCAGCGACAGAGCAGCAACGGAGAGCACCGTTTTCGTGAAGCTCCACCAGGGAACGACCGCAGGCGATTCCGCGCCGACCACCAGTGATCCGCCTGTAGCGAGAGAAAAAATCATGGGGTAGGCGCCGGGTGAAGCAGAGGGGGAATGGCACGACGGTTGTGGACGGTGCGAGGCCGGGACGAACGCACGATTCAAGCCGGCGCCCCGCAACGGATGATCCTGCCACAACGTTCAACGGCTGCTGGTGGCCGATGGAAGGCCCTGCTCCCCGACCCCATCCCGATAACATAGCGGCAATGTCCTTCCAGACCCCTTTCCTCCATGTCCTCGCGCGCTCGATGCTGCTGCTGGCGCTGGCCATGGGGTTGCTGGGAACGGCACGCGCGGCCGGGGACACGCAGGGCGCCACCGCCCAATCCCGCTTCTGGATCGACACCACCGGCCAGGCCAGCGTGGACGACGTGGTCCGGCTGCCGGTGGACCAGTTCCTGCCCATGGCGCAGCAGCGCAGCTTCACGCTCGGCGACGGCGCGCTGTGGCTGCGGCTCGAGTTGCCCGCGCTGGACCCGGCGCAGCGCTGGTTGCTCATGCTCGATGGCGCGGCCTTCACCGATCAGGCGAGCCTGTTCCAGCCCGATGCGGCCGCTGGCTGGCGGGCGCAGCACGCGGGCGACCGGCTGCCGGTGGCGCAATGGTCGATCCCCGATCGGTCGCCGGTGTTTGCGCTGCACGACACGGCCGAGCCGCGCACGGTGTGGCTGCGGCTGGCGAACAAGCCGGCGCCGGTGAGCCCGCGCACCGACCTGTTGACCGCCGAGGAGTTGCAGCACAAGCGCTCCTGGACCTTTCTGCTGGTGGGCGGCTACCTCGGTTTTGGCTTGCTCGTGATGTTCCTGGGCTGGGTGCACGCGCGGCTCTACGGCGACCGCGCCTTTGTGGCCTACGTGGTCTACGTGGCCTGCATGCTGGGTTTTCAGACGGCCTTCACCGGCCTGGGCGGCCTGTTCTTCTGGCCGCAGTGGGCGGCGTGGAACAACGCAGCGCCGGCGGTGTTCATGCTCTGGCTCACGGGCTCGGGGATCTGGTTTGTGCGTGAGGTGTGCTCCCTTTCGCGTTACCACCGCGGGCTCGACCGCCTGGCGCTGGCGTGGTCGGTGTTCGGCCTGCTGTACCCGGCCGTCTACCTCACGCTGCAGAGCGCGCCGGCGCTCGCCGTGCTGAACCTCTACGGCCTGCTCTCGGTGTTGCTGAGCATCGGGCTGTGCCTGTGGGCCTGGCGCCAGGGTGAGCGGTATGCGGGCTGGATGGCGCTGGGTTTTCTGCCGGTGCACCTGGGTTACCCGTTTCCGGCGCTGCGCGCGGCCGGCGTGTTACCCGACAGCTGGGGCGCGCAGTACGCGGTGCTGATCGGTTCGGCGATCGAGATCCCGCTGCTGCTCTACATCCTGCACCGCCGTGCGAAGGACTTCAGCGAAACCCGGGCGCGCCTGCGTGCGCTCGATTCCACCGACCCGCTGACCGGTCTGACCATCGTGCCGGTGCTGAACCTGCGGCTGCGCGACGCGATCCGCCGCGCGCGGCGCTACGGTCACCACTGCGCCCTGCTGCTGGTGGAGCTATCCAACCACGCCGACCTCCGCCTGCGCCTGGGGCAGGACACGGGCGACCGCGCGCTGGTGCTGGCGGCGGCGCGGCTCACGCGCGTGATGCGCGATGTGGACACGGTGTGCCGCGTGACCAACACCCGTTTTGTGATCCTGGTGGAGGGACCCCAGCGACCGGAGCACCTCAAGCTGCTGGCGCAGCACATCGTGGCCAAGGGGCTGGAGCCTGCGTCCATATTGCCGGACGACGCCACGCTGCGGTTTCGCCTGGTGTCTACCCTGCTGCCGGCCGACCGCGAGATGGCCACCGAGGAAGATGAGAGCGTGGAGGCCAGACGCACGCTGCAGCGCCTGCACCGCGCACTGGACGAACTGGCCGACGATCCGCGCAAGGCGGTGTTGCACCTGCCGCGCGAGCAGCCGGCGAATCCGGCGCTGGCGGACTCCGCGGGTCAGGACGACGGTGCGATCGGGCAGCCGTTGCCGGACGCCGCATCCAGATAGGGCATCAGGGTCGGCCCCAGCGACCCCAGGACCTGCACCGGCAGGCCCGAGGTGAAGCGGTAACGCGCGGCATCGGGTCCCACCACATAGGCGGTGACGCTGCCGAAATAGCGCGGACCGAGGTGAAAGACAAAGGTGGCGGTGCGGTTGAGCGCCAACGTGGCGCGCCCGCGCACGACCACGCGGTTGTCGCCGGTGCCGGTCTTGCCGCCCGGGGACAGGTCTTCGCCACCCGGAGTGCGGAAGCTGCCGGCCAGGCGGCGCGCGGTGCCCCGCTCCACCACCTCGGACAAGGCCTGTTGCAGCGCCCGCGCCACCTCGGGCGTCATGACACGTTCGCCCTTCACGGGCGCGTTCCCCAGGGCGGTGGACCAGGGGGTGCCGCTGGCGAAATGCACGCCCGTGAGGTGGCGGGTGGGCAGGCGCACGCCGTCGTTGAGGATGATGCCCATCAGCTCGGCGAGCGCCGCGGGCCGGTCGCCGGAGCTGCCCAGCGCCGTGGCCAGCGAGGGCACGAGGTGTGCAAACGGGTAGCCCAGCCGGGCCCAGTGCTGGTGGATGTCCAGGAAGGCCTCGACTTCCAGCAGGGTGTAGATGCGGTCGTCCTGCGCACTCTTGACGCGGGTGCGGAAGAGCCAGCCGTAGACCGCCTGGCGCTCGCTCTGGCTGGCGCTGATGGCCTCGCCCAGGGTCGCCGTCGGGTGCTGCAGGCGAAAGGCGACGAGCCAGAGTTCGAGCGGGTGCACACCGGCCACATAACCGCGGTCGGGCAGATCGAGGGCATCGGGCGCGTAACGGCTGTAGAGGCTCTGCACGCGGGTCGCATCGGGCGCTTTCTCGCCGATGCGCTCGCGCAGGAACTGGTCCAGCGCTTCGGGCGTTGCCGCGGGTTCGAGGTAGCGAAACACGGCGGTGAGGCGTTCGGGCGTGGGGCGCAGGCCTTCTAGCAGCACCGAACGCAGCTCGTCGGTGCTGCGCCGGTCGGTCTTGCGCCAGAAGCGGCGCAGGAAGGCCTGGCCTTCGCGGTCGGCGAAGCGGGCCAGGTAGGCCTCGCGGCGCGGGTCGCTGTCATCTTCGAGCAGGCGCGCGGTGCTGCCGGGCACCTGGTACATGGTGTGGCGCACGACTTCACGCAGCACGCGCACGAACGGCAGGTTGATGGAGGCCTGCATGGCTTCGCGCACGGTGGGCCTGCGTGCGTTGTCGTCGTCGTTGAAGTTGTTGAAGCTGTGCACGCCGCCACCGGTGAAGAAGCGCTCGCCGGGATCGGCCGAAAAGCGGCGCTCCAGGGCGGCGAGCAGCATGGCGTCGAGGCTGCGGTCCTTGGCGCTGGCGAGGTGCTGCACGGCCCAGCGGGTGAGCGTGTCCTGCCGGTCGAAAGCGGTGGCGCGCAGGGCCTTCGGTTCCAGCAGGACCAGGCGCGCGTGCAGCCCGGCCACCAGTTCCAGGTAGGTGGCCAGCACACGCAGCTTGGCGGTGGAGCCGAGTTCGAGCTTGCTGCCTTCGTTGATGTCCAGCGGCTGTGTCGTGGTGTCGGTCTGCACGCGCACCAGATTGCCCTGGGGCGTGCGCTCCAGCAGGGTGAAGCTGTAGCGCACAGCGCCCAGCGAAGCGGGCTGCAGCAGGCGCTCGCCCATGAGACCCTGCGAGCGGGCAAAGGCCGGATCGGTGAGGCGGCCCAGGTAGGCGCTGACGGTGTCCTGCAGTTCGCCGTGCAGCGTGGTGTCGAGGGTGGCGTCGAGCCGGTCGAGGCTGTAGAGCGAGGTGCCCAGCCACCCGGCCAGGCGGCTGCGCGCGGCGGTGCTGCCTTTGCCATGGCTGGTCGCCTCCAGCGGTGGGTGGCGCACCATGTCGCGGAACACCAGCCGCTGCCGCAGGGCGGCGTCGCGCCAGCCGGTGTCGATGATGCCTTCGGTGGCCAGCAGGCGCAGGTAGGCGTCGGTGGTTTCGTCGAGGTCTTTGCGCCCCTGGGCGAGGTACCAGGAGGGGCGACGGTGCGCCACCATGAGGGCCACCACCTGGCGCAGGACCTGGCCGCGCTCGGTCTGGTTCTCGTTCAGGCCCGGCCCGGGCGTGAGCAGGAAGCGGGCGCGGTCGAGTTCGGTCCCGAACCACACCCACAAGCCATCGGCCAGCCCGTGCACCTCGCCGTGGCGCGGCGCGGCCGACAGCGGAACGGTGTTGAGGTAGTCGAGCAGGATCTGGCGCCGCACCGGCAGCGTGTCCTGGCCCTGCTGGTAGGCGCGCACCGCGGCCGACACCATCTGGTGCAGCTTCTCGCGCTCGTTGTGGGTGATGCCCCCGGGCGAATGGCGGAATTTTTCGATCTGCGTGGCCAGGGTGCTGCCGCCGGGCGTGTCGAACTCGGCGTCGATCCGGCTGCCGAGCTGCCCGAGCACGGCGCGGGTGAAGCGCACCCAGTCAACGGCCGGGTTCATCTGCGGCCGGTCGGGGTCGAGCAGGTCGCGGTTTTCGATGAACAGCAGCGCCTGCGCGACCACCGGGGGCACGCTCCCCAGGCGATCGAACTGGCGGTAGGGGTAGCTGAAGCTGTGGATCGGCGTGCGGTGGCAGTCGAGCACGGTCAGGCCGGCCTGGGACTTCTCGGCGTACGGGGCGTACAGGCCACGGTCCTGGTACGCGAGCAGGGCCTGGTTGTGCCGGGCCTGCGCGGTGATCTCAAAACCGCGGGCCTGGAGGCTGGCGACAAAGGCGGGAATGCGGGTGTAACCCAGGCGTTCGTCGAACGGGCCTTGTTTCGGAAACCGGATGTGGTCGCTGGGCCCGGAAGCCACATCAAAACCGAGCGGTGCGGCGTAGCGGCCCAGCACCCAGGCCTGCAGACGGGACGTGTTCGCTTCGTAGGGCAGCAGCACGGCGGCCGCGGTGCCCAGCAGGAGCAGCGCAGCCACACCCAGCCACCACAGGCGAAAGCGCCCTCTCCGCCCGGGCTCGGGGGCGTGGTCGCTGGAGACCGTGTGGCCGTTCTCCCTGATGGGTTTTTCGGTCATGGGGGGCTCGATCTGCTGCATTGCAGCAATTGTGGGCCGTCAAGCGAGAAACCAGTGTGTCGAAAACCATGATGGCACATTCGGTTACGCCCCGTTCATCAGCGGCATACCCGGGCACAGGATAATCCTTCCCCATGTCATTGCGTCATTCGCGCCGCCTGTTTCTCAGCCTGGCGCTCATCATCCCTGCCCCGCTGCTGCTGACCGCGTCCGTGGTTCAAGCGTCCACTTTCGATCTGCCGCCCATCGACAGGATCGTCAATTACCAGCCCAAACTGCCACTGCAGGTGTTCACCGCCGACGGCGTGGAGCTGGCGCAGTTCGGTGCCGAACGGCGCGAATACGTGCCGCTTTCCCGCACGCCCAAGCGGCTGCAGGACGCCGTGCTGGCGGTAGAGGACGCGCGGTTTCGCGAACACTCGGGCGTTGACCCGAAGGGCATGGCGCGCGCGGTGGTGGCTGCGCTGACCGGGGGTCGCCGGCAGGGTGCGAGCACCATCACGCAGCAGCTGGTGCGCACCATGCTGCTCACGCGCGAGTTTTCGGTCGAGCGCAAGGCCAAGGAAATCGTGCTCGCCTTCAAGGTGGAAGACGCGCTCTCGAAAGACCGCATCCTGGAGATCTACCTCAACGAGATCTTCCTGGGCCAGCGCGCCTATGGTTTCGCGGCCGCCGCACAGACCTACTTCGGCAAGTCCATGGACCAGCTCTCGCTGGCCGAAACCGCGATGCTCGCGGGCCTGCCCCAGAACCCTTATTACGCGAACCCGGTGGCGAACTTCGAGCGCGCCGTGCAGCGCCAGCGCGTGGTGCTGCAGCGCATGCTCGCCGTGGGCGCCATCAACGAGCAGCAGCTGGCCGCCGCGCGCGCCGAAAAACTGAGCTTGCGGTCGCCCGGGCAACGCAGCGTGCACGCCGCCCACGTGGCCGAAATGGCGCGCCGCGTGGTGGTGGAGCGCTTTGGCACCGAGGCCTATTCCACCGGTCTGCGGGTCACGACCTCTCTGCGCGCGGCCGACCAGCGCGCGGCGCACGACGCGGTGCAGCGCGGCGTGCTGGCGTTCGACCGGCGCGGCAGCTGGCGCGGACCGGAGGGCCAGGAAACCCTGCCGTCCGGCAACGGCGCCGAGCTGGAACGCGCCGCCGCCGAAGCGCTGAAGGACCACCACGACGACGAAACGCTGCGCGTGGCCATCGTCCTGACAGCCAGCGCGAAAGAGGTGCGTGCCCAGCTGGCCACGGGCGAGCGCATCACCCTCCAGGGTGAAGGCCTGCGCTGGGCGCAGCGCGCGCTCCAGCCCGCGGCCAAGGCCCCGCTGAAGCTGCAGCGGGGCTCGGTGGTGCGGGTGGTCAAGAACGGCAAGAACTGGGCGATCTCACAATGGCCCGAAGCCGAGGCGGCGCTGGTGGCGCTGGACACCCGCACCGGGCGCGTGCGCGCGCTGGTCGGTGGTTTCGACTTCACGCGCCAACCCTTCAACCACGTCACCCAGGGCTGGCGCCAGCCGGGATCGGCGATCAAGCCGCTGCTGGTGTCGGCCGCGCTCGAAGAGCGCGTGATGCCCGCCACCATCGTGGACGACCTGCCCTTCACCGCAGCCAACGGCTGGAGCCCGGACAACAGCAGCGGCAACTACAGCGGCCCGATCACGCTGCGCGAAGGCCTGGCGAAATCGAGCAACCTGGTGAGCGTGCGCGTGTTGCAGCATGTGGGCACCCAGCGTGCACGCGACTGGACCACCCGCTTCGGCCTCGACGCCAACCGCCAGCCCGACAACCTGACACTGGCGCTGGGCACCGGCCTCGTGACGCCGCTGCAGATGGCGCGGGCCTACGCCACGCTGGCCAACGGTGGCTGGCGCGTGGAACCGGTGGTGGTGGAGAAGATCACCGACGCGCACGGCAAGGTGCTGTTTGAAGCACCGCCCCCGGCAGCGCTGACCGACGAGAGCCGTGCGATCCCGCAGCGCAACGCCTTCGTGATGGGCAGCCTGCTGAACGACGTGACGCGCACCGGCACCGCGGCCCGCGCCCAGGCGCAGCTCAAGCGCAACGACGTCTACGGCAAGACCGGCACCACCGACGATGCTGTGGACGCCTGGTTCACCGGTTACCACCCCACGCTGGCCACGGCCGTGTGGATGGGCTACGACAAACCGCGCAGCCTGGGCGGCCGCGAATCGGGGGGCCGGGCCGCCCTGCCGATCTGGATGGACTACATGGGTGCGGCGCTCAAGAGCGTGCCGGAGACGGCGCCGGGGGAGACCCCGGCCGGACTGGTGTACGAGAACGGAGACTGGCTCTACAGCGAATGGAGCAACGGCGGCTGGGCCGAACGCATCGCCGACGACACCGGCGTGCAATACGCGCAGCCCCCGGGTTTGCTCGAATCGTTCCGTCCATCGTCCTTGCTGGAGCTGATCCAGAACGCGATCAAGCCCTGATCAGGTCAAGCGTTCGCTGCATGCAAAAGGCCGACTCTGCAGTCGGCCTTTTTTTTGGTGCCCCGGGGTTCAACCCATGCAGATGCGGTCCTTGGCCTCGGCGTATTCGCGCTTGAAACGCGCCACCAGATCGGCCGCCGGCATCACCTCACGGATCGCGCCGATGCCCTGGCCGCAACCCCAGATGTCCTTCCAGGCCTTGGCCGCGTTGGCGCCTTCGCCGGTGGAAAAGTTCATCTTGCTCGGGTCGCTCTCGGGCAGGTGGTCCGGGTCCATGCCGGCGTTCTTGATGCTGCCCTTCAAGTAGTTGCCGTGGATGCCGGTGTAGAAGTTGCTGTAGACGATGTCGTCCGAGTTGCTCTCGGTGATCATCTGCTTGTAGCCGTCCACCGCGCGCGCTTCCTCGGTGGCGATGAAGGCCGAGCCGATGTAGGCGAAGTCGGCGCCCATGGCCTGCGCGGCCAGGATGGCGCCGCCCGAGGCGATGGAGCCCGAGAGCGCCACCGGGCCATCGAACCACTCGCGGATCTCCTGCACCATGGCAAACGGACTCTTCACGCTGGCGTGGCCGCCCGCGCCCGCGGCCACGGGGATCAGGCCGTCGGCGCCCTTCTCGATCGCCTTGTGCGCGAACACGTTGTTGATCACGTCGTGCAGCACCACGCCGCCCCAGCTGTGCACGGCCTGGTTCACGTCTTCGCGTGCGCCCAGGCTGGTGATGATGATCGGCACCTTGTACTTGGCGCAGACCTGCAGGTCGTGCTCCAGCCGGTCGTTGCTCTTGTGCACGATCTGGTTGATGGCAAACGGTGCAGCCTTGTTGTCCGGGTTCGCTGCATCGTGAGCGGCCAGGGCTTCGGTGATCTCGGCCAGCCAGTCTTCCAGCTGCGCGGCCGGGCGCGCGTTGAGTGCGGGCATCGAGCCGACCACGCCGGCCTTGCACTGGGCGATGACGAGCTTGGGGTTGCTGATGATGAAAAGCGGCGAGCCGATCACCGGGAATTTGATGTTCTTCAGCACCGGGGGCAGGTAGCGTTGGCGGGTCGTCATGTTGTCTCCGTTGTGGATCGAATAGCTGGCTGGATTCTGGGTCAGCCAGCGTGGGCACCCTGTCACCGCAGCAACAGGGTGCAGCGGTTTCAGAACGCGTCGACCACCATGGCCGTGACCGCGTCCGCGCCGTCCACCACGCTGTCGCGCACGCCCGGGGCGCGGCTCAGGATGTGGTCGGCGTAGAAACGTGCGGTGGTGATCTTGGCCTGCATGAAGGCCGCGTCGGTGCCGGCGGCCAGCTGGTCTTCGGCCACCAGCAGCGCGCGCGCCAGCTGCCAGCCCGCCACCACGTTGCCCGCGAGCATGAGGTAGGGCACGCTGCCGGCGAAGGCGGCGTTGGGGTTGCTCCGGGTGTTGGCGGCGATGAACTCGACCACATCCACAAAGGCCTGGCGCGCGGCGGTGAGGCGCTTGGCCACGGCGAGCGCGTTGGCGCTGCCGCGGGCCAGCAGCTCGGCTTCGGTCTTTTCAATCTGCGCCGCGATGGCCTTGGCGTTGGTGCCACCGTCGCGCGAGGTCTTGCGGCCCACGAGGTCGTTGGCCTGGATCGCGGTGGTGCCTTCGTAGATGGTCAGGATCTTGGCGTCGCGGTAGTACTGGGCGGCACCGGTTTCTTCGATGAAGCCCATGCCGCCGTGCACCTGCACGCCCAGCGAGGTCACTTCCAGACTCATCTCGGTGCTGTAGCCCTTGACCAGCGGCACCAGGTATTCGTAGAACGCCGCGTTGTCCTTGCGGGCTTCGGCATCCGGGTGGTGGTGGGCCGCGTCGTAGGCAGCGGCGGCCACGGCGGCCATGGCGCGGCACCCCTCGGTGCTGGCGCGCATGGTCATGAGCATGCGCTTCACATCGGGGTGGTGGATGATGGGCGCTGCGGCACTCAGCGAGCCATCGACCGGGCGGCTCTGCACGCGGTCTTTCGCGTAGCCCACGGCCTTCTGGTAAGCGCGTTCGGCGATCGCGATGCCCTGCACGCCCACGGCGTAGCGCGCGGCGTTCATCATGATGAACATGTATTCAAGGCCGCGGTTTTCCTGGCCCACCAGATAGCCCACGGCACCACCGTGGTCGCCGTATTGCAGCACGGCGGTGGGCGATGCCTTGATGCCCATCTTGTGTTCGATGCTCACGCAATGCACGTCGTTGCGTGCACCGAGCGAGCCGTCCTGGTTCACCATGAACTTGGGCACCACGAACAGGCTGATGCCCTTCACGCCTTCGGGCGCGCCGGTCACGCGCGCGAGCACGAGGTGCACGATGTTCTCGGCCATGTCGTGTTCACCGTAGGTGATGAAAATCTTGGTGCCGAACACCTTGTAGCTGCCATCGGGCTGTGGCTCGGCACGGCTGCGCACGGCGGCCAGATCGCTGCCGGCCTGCGGCTCGGTCAGGTTCATGGTGCCGGTCCATTCGCCGCTCACCAGCTTCTCCAGGTAAACGGCTTTGAGCTCGTCGCTGCCGGCGGTGATCAGCGCCTCGATGGCGCCATCGGTCAGCAGCGGGCACAGCGCGAAGCTCATGTTGGCGCTGTTGAGGATTTCGCCGCAGGCCGCACCGATGGTCTTGGGCAGGCCCTGACCGCCGAAGTCCACCGGGTGTTGCAGGCCCTGCCAGCCGCCTTCGGCGTACTGTTTGAAGGCTTCCTTGAAACCGGGCGTCGTGGTGACCTTGCCGTCGTGGAAGGAAGACGGGTACTTGTCGCCCTCCCAGTTCAGCGGCGCGATCACACCCTCGTTGAGCTTGGCGCACTCCTCCAGCACGGCCTGCGCGGTGTCCAGGCCAGCGTCTTCAAAGCCAGGCAAAGCAGCCACCTGGTCGATGCGCGCCAGGTGTTCGATGTTGAACAGCATGTCTTTGAGGGGTGCGACGTAACTCATTCGAATGTCTCCAGAGGTTCTTCGGGAAGTACAGATGCAACAAGGGCATCGCGAACGATGCCCTTGCCGGTGGTGCGGTGCTTACAGCGCCTTGATCAGCTCGGGCACGGCGGTGAACAGATCGGCCTCCAACCCGTAGTCGGCCACCGAGAAGATCGGTGCCTCAGGATCCTTGTTGATCGCCACGATCACCTTGGAATCCTTCATGCCGGCCAGGTGCTGGATCGCGCCCGAGATGCCGCAGGCCACGTACAGCTGCGGCGCGACGATCTTGCCGGTCTGGCCCACTTGCCAGTCGTTCGGCGCGTAGCCCGCATCCACCGCGGCGCGGCTGGCGCCCAGCGCGGCGCCCAACTTGTCGGCCAGCGGGGTCATGACTTCGTTGAACTTCTCGGCGCTGCCCAGCGCACGGCCACCAGAAACGATGATCTTGGCGGCGGTGAGTTCGGGGCGGTCGCTCTTGGCGATCTCGCTGCCCAGGAAGGTGCTCTTGCCACTGTCGGCCTGGGCTGCCTGGGTTTCCACGGCAGCGCTGCCACCGGTGGCGGCGGCCGGGTCGAAGCCGGTGGTGCGCACGGTGATGACCTTGGTGGCGTCGGTGCTCTGCACGGTGGCGATGGCGTTGCCGGCGTAGATCGGGCGCTCGAAGGTATCGGCGGCGATCACCTTGGTGATGTCGCTGATCTGGCCCACGTCGAGCTTGGCGGCCACGCGCGGGGCGATGTTCTTGCCGCTGGCGGTGGCGGGGAACAGGATGTGGCTGTAGTTCGATGCGATGGCCAGCACCTGGGCGGCCATGTTCTCGGACAGGCCGTGTGCCAGGTATTCGGCGTCGGCGTGGATGACTTTGGCGACGCCGGCGATCTGGGCCGCGGCTGCGGCGGCCGGGCCGGCGTTGTGGCCGGCGATCAGCACATGCACCTCACCCCCGCACTGGGCGGCGGCGGCGACGGTGTTGAGCGTGGCGCCCTTGATGCTGGCGTTGTCGTGTTCGGCAATGACGAGTGCGGTCATGTTCTGTGTTCCTCTGGATCGTTGATGTCAGCGGTCTTCAGATGACCTTGGCTTCGTTCTTGAGTTTTTCGACGAGCGTTGCGACGTCCGGCACCTTGATGCCCGCACCGCGCTTGGGCGGCTCGCTGACCTTCAGGGTCTTGAGGCGCGGGCTCACGTCCACACCGAGGTCTTCGGGTTTGACGATGTCCATCTGCTTCTTCTTGGCCTTCATGATGTTGGGCAGGGTCACATAGCGCGGCTCGTTCAGGCGCAGGTCGGTGGTGACGATGGCCGGCAGCGTGAGGCTCAGGACTTCCAGGCCGCCGTCGACTTCGCGGGTCACGTTGACCTTGCCGTCCACCACCTCGACCTTGCTGGCAAACGTGCCCTGGGGCAAATCAGCCAGCGCGGCAAGCATCTGGCCGGTCTGGTTGCAGTCGTCGTCGATGGCCTGTTTGCCCAGGATCACGAGTCCGGGCTGTTCCTTGTCCATCAGGGCCTTGAGCAGCTTGGCCACGGCCAGGGGCTGCAGCTCTTCGGTGGTCTCCACCAGGATGGCGCGGTCGGCGCCGATGGCCATGGCGGTGCGCAGGGTTTCCTGGCACTGCGTGACGCCGCAGGAGACGGCGATGACCTCGGTGACCACGCCCTTCTCTTTCAGGCGCACGGCTTCTTCGACCGCGATCTCGTCAAACGGGTTCATGCTCATCTTGACGTTGGCCAGGTCCATGCCGGACTGGTCTGCCTTGACGCGCACCTTGACGTTGTAGTCCACCACGCGTTTGACGGGGACGATAACCTTCATATTCGGTTGCTCCTGATGGTTGTGAGAACGAAAGAAAAAGCGGGATTCGAGTTGACGTACACGTCAATCATCGGATTGTATGCCCGACCCAACGACGGACCGCCCTGACGCAGAAAAGAACGCTGCATTTCCAAAAAACGAACGGTCGTGCTTTTTCTAAATTATAGGCGAGCCCGCCGGCGACGCCTACCCCTATCCCCCACAAACCGACCGGCATCACCATCAGGGCGATTAACCAACCAGACGGTCGGCGAATTCGGGTAAGTCTGGAGAAGAGAAATCCCAGTCTTCGCCTATAGTGAATTCTGAGTGATTTGCTTATGTTTAGAAACCATATTTACCCACCGCCCCGAGGAAACGCTTCATGAAACTTCGCCACGTGTTCGCTGCCGCCTTGTCCACCACATTGCTGTCCAGCGGTCTGGTTTCCGCACAGACCGTGTTCACCGTGTCCAGCTGGCTGCCACCCACCCACACCCTGTCCACGGTGCAGAAGAACTGGTGTGACATGCTGGAAAAAGAAAGCACCGGCCGCATGAAGTGCAACATCCTGCCCAAGGGCGTGGTGGCGGCGCCGGGCACCTTTGATGCCGTGCGCGACGGCCTGGCCGACATCTCCTACACGGTGGACGGCTACACCCCGGGCCGCTTCATCAACACCCAGGTGGCCGAATTCCCCTTCCTGGGCGACAACGCGGTCGCCACTTCGGTGGCCTACCAGCGCATCTACAGCAAATACTTCGCCCCGCTGGGCGAACACCGCGGCGTGAAGGCCCTGGCCGTGTTCACGCACGGCCCCGGCATCATCTTCAACAGCAAGAAACCGGTGGCCTCTGCCGCCGACGCGGCCTCGCTGAAGTTCCGCATCGGTGGCGGCAACATCAACGAACTCTCCAAGGCCATGGGCTGGAACACCACGCTCAAAGCAGCGCCCGAGTCGTTCGAGCTGCTGTCCACCGGCGTGATGGACGGCACCTTCTTTCCCGATGAGTCCATCGCTTCGTTCAAGCTCAGCATGGTCAAGCACGCCACCACCTTCCCCGGCGGCCTCTACAACACCAGTTTCGTGTTCATGATGAACGAGGGCAAATACAAGGCACTGTCACCGCAGGACAAGGCCGTGGTCGACAAACTCTCGGGTGAAGTGGCCGCGCGCATGTTCGGCGAAGGCTGGGACAAGGTGGACGCGGCCAGCCGCGACGGCGCCCAGAAGGCCCAGGGCGTGAGCCGCATCAAGGCCGACCAGGCCTTCGTCAAGGCCGTCATGGACAAGCAGGACTACCTGGAAACCAAGTGGGCCGCGAGCGCGCAGGTCAAAGGGCTCAAAGATCCGAAGCAGGTGCTGGCCGAATTCCGTGCTGAAATCGCCAAGGTGAAGTAACTCCCGGTCAGCCGGCCGCAAATGGCCGGTCAGCCCCCGTGGGCCGATGGAACAGCTAACCTGCTGCCCATCGGCCCACTTCACATGCAGAAAGCACAACATGCACAAAACCCTCGACCGGTTGCTGTACTGGTCCACCGGCGTCATGGCAGCCATGGCGCTTTTTTCCATCATGTGGCTGACCGTGATCGACGTGATCGGTCGCAAGTTTTTCGACCACTCGGTGCCCGGCGGGCTGGAGCTCACCGAGATGTTGATGGTGGTGGTGATCTTCGCTGCCATGCCGCTCGTCTCCTGGCGCGGCGAGCACGTGGTCTTTGACACGCTCGACGCGCTGATCCCCGACTGGCTGCGCTCGATACAGGCCCGCGTGATCCACCTGATCTGCGCCGGCACGTTTGCCTTTCTGGGCCGGCTCATGGTGATGCGCGCCGAGCGCTTTGCCGAATACGGCGACACCACGGTGCACCTCGCGATGTCCATCGCCCCGGTGGCCGGGCTGATGGCCGGGCTGCTCATGCTCACCGGACTGGCCCATCTGCTGCTCGTGTTCGTGCGTGCACCCACCAGTGGTCATGTGCCGGTTGAAGCCCAGGGAGCGTCCACATGATCGAAGCGTTGCTGGGTTTTCTGGGCGTCTTTGGTCTCGCCTTCCTGCGTGTGCCGCTGGCCGTGGCGATGTCCATCGCCGGCCTGGTGGGCCTGGGTCTGATGCGCGGCTGGCAGCCGGCCTACGCCAGCACCAGCCAGGTGATTTTCGAGACCGGCTTCCACTACGTGCTGTCGGTGATCCCGCTGTTTGTACTGATGGGCAACTTCGTCGCCCGCGCCGGCATGGCCAAGGAACTGTTCACCGCCGCCAACGCCTTTGTGGGCCACAAGCGCGGCGGCCTCGCCATGGCCAGCATCATCGCGTCGGGCGGTTTCGGCTCGATCTGCGGCTCGTCCATCGCCACCGCCGCCACCATGACGCGTGTGGCCTATCCCGAGATGAAGGCCCACGGCTACAAGGACACGCTGGCCACGGGCGCCATCGCCTCCGGCGGCACGCTGGGTATCCTGATCCCGCCGTCCACCATCCTCGTGATCTACGGGATCATCACCGAGACCGACATCGGCAAGCTGTTCATCGCGGGCATCCTGCCCGGCATCGTGGCCATCACCTGCCTGTGCCTGGGTGTGGTCTTCGTGACCTGGCGCGATCCCGCGGCCGGCCCACCGGCCGAGCGCTTCACCTGGGCGCAGCGCTTCGCGGCCATCCGCGGTATCTGGGGCGTGGCCATCCTGTTTGCCCTGGTCATCGGGGGCATCTACGGGGGTGTGTTCACCGCGACCGAAGGGGCCGGCGTGGGTGCGGCGGGGGCCTTCCTGTTCGCGCTGCTGCGCGGCACGCTGCGCCCGCGTGTGCTGCTGGACATCCTGGTGGAGAGCACCCGCACCACCGCCATGCTGTTCATGATCCTGATCGGCGCGATGATCTTCACCAACTTCATCAACTTCACCAGCATGCCGGGCGACCTGCGCGACTTCGTGCTGCAGTTCAGCCCCCACCCCATCATGGTGGTGGTGATGATGATGGGCGTCTACCTGATGCTGGGCATGGTGATGGAAGAGCTGGCCATCGTGCTGCTGACGATTCCGGTGTTTTTCCCGGTGATCACCGGTCTGGGCTTCGACCCGATCTGGTTCGGCATCCTGATCGTGACCATCGTCGAGATCGGCATGATCTCGCCACCGGTGGGCCTCAACCTCTTCGTCATCAGCTCGCTGCTACCCAACGTCAACCTGGGCACCATGTACCGCGGCGTCTGGCCGTTTGTGGCAGCCGACATTGTCCGGCTGGGCATCCTGATCGCATTCCCGGCCATCGCGCTGTGGCTGCCGGGGTTCATGGGCTAGGCTTCAGGTGCAAGACGCGTTGCGGGTACGGAATCTCGATACCGTGCTCGCGCAGCGAACGCAGGATCGCCAGGTTGATGTCTGACCGAAGGTTGAGTTGACCGTTCTCGGGGTCGGCGATCCAGTAGCCCAAGGTGAATTCCAGGCCGTCGGCACCAAAGGCCGAGAGCGCGGCACTGGGAGCCGGATCCTGGAGCACGCGCTCCTGTACCCGCGCCGCATCCGCCAGCAGGCGCCGCACCAGTTCCACGTCGCTGTCATAGGCCACCGACACGATGGTGGACTGCCAGACCCGGGCGTCGGCGAGGGACAGGTTCTCCACCCGGTTGGTGATCAGGATCTCGTTGGGCACGATGGACTCGCGCCCCGTCGCCGAGCGGATCACGGTGTAACGCGCCTTGATGTCGCTGATGCGGCCCTCGAAATTGTCTACCTTCACGTTGTCGCCGATGCGCATGCTCTGCTCGGCCAGGATCACGAAACCACTCACGTAGTTGGACGCCAGCTTCTGCAGACCCAGACCGATGCCCACGCCGATCGCGCCCCCCAGCACCGAGAGCGCGGTGAGGTCGATGCCCACGGCCGAGAGTGCGAAGATCAGGCCCAGGAACATGAGCACGGCGCGCGTGGCGTTGCTGACGGCCTTGCGCAGTGAGAGCTGGCCGCCCACGGCCGACTTGAGCAGGCGCGCCTCGATGGCGGCCGAAATCCAGAGGGTGACGATCAGCACCGCGCCCGCGGTGAGCGCCCCTTCGATCAGCGTGCGCAGGCTCAGCGTGGATGCACCCATCTTCCAGTGGATGGCATCGAGTTCGCTCAGCACCAGGGGCAGCAGGCCACTGACCCAGAGCACCATGGCCAGCCAGGCCAGCCAGGAAATGGTGCGCTCCAGCAAGCGCACCCAGGGCGTGCTGCCAAACGCCACCTGCAACACCTTGACGCCCACGCGGATGACCACCAGCGAGACCAGCACCGGGATCGCCACCTTGAACACCGCCAGCGGCACCACGGTCAACAACAGCGAGCGCGCGATGTACCCCAGCACGAGCAGCAGCAGCGGGAACATCGCGCCGTCGAAAAGCTTGCGGCCAAACAGCACCGACGATTTTTCGTCCCGCATACCCAGGGCCCGACGCAAACCCGCCGCCAGCCCCCAGGCCAGCAACACACAGAACGCCAGCGCGGCGAACTCAAACCACACCGTGGTCTGGGTGAACCCGGCCAGCCAAGCCTGCAGGTCGTCGATGGGGGGTGGCGAGGCGGGGAGAGAGACGGTGGAAGTCATGCAATATCACTGAAGGAGAAATGTCCGATCCCAGAACGCCGCGGAACCGGCTTTGCCAGGCTGCAGGCGTTGCCCCGTGGTGGGCTGTGCGGCTGGGCGCATTGCCGGTTTGACGCGGCAATCCGGGGCGCAGCGAACCAGCACCGGGGCTACCAGTTCGGCGCGCGCTTCTCGATGAAAGCCTGCACGCCCTCCTGGGCCACGTCGTGCGCCATGTTGCAGGCCATGGTCTGGCCCGCGAGCTGGTAGGCCGATTCCATGCCGGTTTCGAGCTGGCGGTAGAACAGCGCCTTGCCCATGGCGATGGCCTCGCGCGGCTTGGCCACGATGCGGTCCACCAGCGCGGCCACTTCGGCGTCCAGCGCCTCGGCCGCCACCACCCGGTTCACCAAGCCACGGGTCTTCGCTTCGTCGGCCGAAATGAAATCGCCGGTGAGCAGCATTTCCATCGCCTGCTTGGGCAGCATGTTGCGCGACAGGGCCACGCTGGGTGTGGCGCAGAATAAACCGACGTCGATGCCATTGACGCCGAACGTGGCGGCCTGCACGGCCACCGCCAGGTCGCACTGCGCCACCATCTGGCAGCCCGCGGCCGTGGCCAGGCCCTGCACCCGCGCGATCACCGGCACCTCCAGCTTGCGGATGCTCATCATCAGCTTTGAGCAGGTGGCGAACAGCGCCTGGTAATACGCCAGCTCGGGTCGGGCCTTCATTTCCTTCAGGTCGTGCCCGGCGCAGAAGGCACGGCCGTTGGCCGCGATCACCACGGCGCGCGCCTGCGGGTCGGCCGCCACCGCGTCCAGCGCGGCCTGCAGCGCGCCCATCATGGCTTCGCTCAGCACATTGAAACTGCGTGGTGCGTTCAGCGTGAGCGTGTACACGCCACGCGCATCGATCGCACGCAGCAGAAGCTGACCCTGAATATCGAAAGCAGTCGTGGTGTCGGTAGCAGTCGTCATGGCTCCCATTGTCCACAAACCGGCGCCTCTGACGTTTTGCGGCAAACTTCAAGGTCGCAAAACACACCTTGCGACCTCAGACCAACATCGCCGACGCGACACTACGCCAATCAACACAGCCGACGTGCCGGCGTGCCCAATCAGTTCGGTGTCCGAGCCGGGATCGTCATCATGCGTTGCGAACGCCAGGCAGTCCAGGATGTGACAGGTATTGAAGTTGGTCCTCGAAATATTCGATGTTTGCGTTTTCAGGAACACGCGCCTTGAGTGCCTACCCCTGCCGAACAAGCGTCGTGATTCCCACAACGGTTCAGCTGTAAAATATTACCCCATGCAAACTTCCACGCCGCCCATTTTCACTCGAACAGTCGATGCAATGCCGACCATCGATGGAAGATCATTGCAATGTATTGCAGTGATCATTCCATGCTACCGAGTCCGTGAGCACATTCTAAAGGTCATTGGACGTGTCGGTCCCGAAGTAAAAACCATTTACGCAGTTGACGATGCGTGCCCGGAGCGAAGTGGCGATTTTCTGAAACAACAATGCACGGATCCTCGCGTTAGGATAGTTTTCAATCAAAACAATCTTGGCGTGGGTGGTGCCGTCATGGCCGGGTATCGGGCTGCCATGCAAGATGGTCACGACATTCTTGTCAAAATCGATGGCGATGGGCAAATGCCACCCGAATTATTGCCTTATTTTGTTGAACCGATACTGACTGGTCGTGCGGACTACACCAAAGGCAATCGATTTTACGATCTGAACAATATCGGACAAATGCCGAGAGTCCGGCTCATCGGCAACGCCCTGCTTTCGTTTCTGAACAAATTTTCGAGCGGCTACTGGAATATATTCGACCCGACCAATGGCTATACCGCCATCCAGGCACGTGTCGCATCACACCTGCCTTTTGACAAAATCAGCGCACGTTACTTCTTCGAAAGCGACATGTTGTTTCGCCTGAACACCTTGCAATGCAGGGTGATAGATATCCCGATGGACGCCCAATATGGGGATGAAAAAAGCAGTCTGAAAATACGCGCTATCCTGGCCGAATTTTTGTGGAAACACACGCGGAATTTCAGCAAACGGATCTTTTACAATTACTTTTTGCGCGATATGTCCCTCGCCTCGATTGAATTGGTTTTCGGGGCGGCTTTGCTGATATTTGGACTGGTGTTTGGCGGCTATCACTGGCTTGAAGCAGCGGAAAGATCCCTGCCCAACACGCCCGGCACCGTCATGCTCTCTGCCATAACCATACTGATGGGCATGCAACTGCTTCTGTCATTTATCGGCTATGACATTCAATCGGTCCCAAAGGATGCCATCTACGGAACCTTGAAAGCCAGACGACCCATTGCCTGAATTGCGGACCAGTTCCGCTCAATCCAATCCGCGTCTGGCAAGAAACAAGACCAAATGACCACATCAACGACACTCGGCACGAACCCTCATTCAACCCGAATCATAAAAACACTTGCTTTTTCGCTCCTGGCATTATTCTATAGCGCCTGGCTGTTCATCATTCCACCACTGCAAATGCCCGATGAAGGGGCGCATGTGATAAAAGGTTGTGCAAATCTGGTGGTTGACAAGCTGCCTCGAGGCTACGGTCACAAATTCAATGGTAGCTTCGTAGATCTTTCCAAACAGGCGCAAGTCAATGAGGTACGAAAAAAACTGACGCCTTACAGCCACGAACAATTTTGGGCCAAGCCAATCCCCCCCAGCGAAAAAGAGTACTTTTACCCGCATGCGGTGCCTAATACTGCCACCGTCTATTTTCTACCCCATTTGGTTTGTCGCGCGTTGAATGCCTTGGACACCAACGTACAGATCGTTTTTTACAGCATGCGCGTTGCCACACTGGCATCTTTCCTTGCACTTCTTGTGATCGCGTACAAGGTCAATCGCCGCTTCATGGTGAGCGTCAGCCCGCTACTCATGATTCCCATGGTCATCAACCAATCGGTGGCGATCGGGGCGGACTATTTTTCAATGGCTGCGGTCATACTTTTTGGTGCAGTCATGAGCCGCCCCCAAGCTGAAGGCAAGCCGGCGCCGTGGCTGTTTGCCTTCTCGCTGTTTCTGATGCTGAATGTCAAGGTGGTTTATTTACCGCTATTGATATTGGCATTACCGCCAGTTATCAAGTTTCGGCTTTACCGAAGCCTTGAGTACATCTGGAAAACCCTGTTCTTGGCTATTCCGGCACTTGCCATGCAATATTACTACCAGACCACCAAGACGCTCGGCGCCTGGACTTCGTCACGCACATCCGATCAGCTTGATTTAATCCTGCATCAACCAATCGATTTCTTTTTTGTCTTGATCAACACCTTGGCAAAAACCGGCCGACACCTGAGTGTCAGCATGTTTGGCAATGTAGGGTGGTTGGACACCCCGATGAACTCAGTGTTGGCCATATTATTTCCGCTGTCTTTGCTCACTTACCTAGTCGGCATGCTGTATGTTTTCCGCAGCTCCATTCGCAGGAATCTTGCTGCTTTCAGTATCGGATTTGGCACCCTGATATTCTGTATCGTACTGGTCTTTGTTTCCATGTACCTGTTTTGGAGCCCACCGGCATCGCCCATCATTCGAGGTGTACAAGGGCGCTATTTTCTGCCTTTCTTGTTCTTTTTCGTTGCACTGATATTTCAGAGCCACTCCCAGCATGAAACGGGCGCGAATCCCGCGGGTCTGGTCAAACTGTACACTGGCTTGTTTTTTCTGAACACAGCGTTGACAACTTCGTATCTGTATTTCGACGTACTTCCCCGATACTACTGATGAACGATTCAAACCAAGCGGTGATGCTGCCTCGCACCCCCCACACTCCGGAACGCCACACATTTTTGGTGGCGGCATACAAGACCTCGCCCTACCTCGAAGCCTGTCTGAAATCACTGAGAGCCCAAACAGTTCAGTCCCGCATCGTCATATCGACCTCAACCCCATTTGATGGCTTGCAGGATATCGCCAAACGCTTTGATGCCGAATATTTTATTCACTCACCGCACCAGGGAATAGCCAACGACTGGAATCAGGGATTGACCCAGATTGATTCCGGATGGATCACGATCGCGCACCAGGATGATATCTATCTACCGCAATTCACGGAAAAAGTGTTGAATGCCATTCAAGGCTTCAAGGATCCTGTCCTGATTTTCACAGGCTATGCCGAGATTGTCGCCGATACCATCCGCACATATTCTTTATTGCTGTGGATAAAACGCGTCTTGTTGAACCTCGGATTCCTAGGCAGGCCATCCATCAGCTCGATTTTCGCCAAATCAAATTGTCTGCGCTTCGGTTGCCCTATCCCCTGCCCCGCAGTGACCTTTCGGTCCGGAGAACGTTCCGTGCGATTTGATCAAGCCTACAAGGTGGATCTGGACTGGGCAGCTTGGTTGAGCAAAGCACAGGGCCCCGGACAGTTTTTGTGGATCAGAGAGGTGCTGATGCAACATCGGATTCATGCCGAGAGTGAGACATCAAGTGGCATTTCAGAGGGGTACCGGGCTGCCGAGGACTATAAACTCTTGCGCCGCCTTTGGCCAAAGCCGATCGCCTGGATAATTGCCAAGAGTTATGCCATCGCATATTCAAGTAACAAGGGCTGAATGGAATGACAACATATATTCTGGTGCTGTTGGTGACCATGTGCACCATCGGCAGTCAACTGATTTTGAAAAGGGGAGTTGGTCAGATCACCGGGGTTCTCAACAGTGAGGGCGCGTTTGCATTCGTGCTGGCGGCTGCCGGTTCGCCGCTGGTTTTGACAGCCCTGGCCCTGCAAGGTGCGGGTTATGTGCTCTGGCTGTTCGTGATCACACAAGAACGGCTCTCTGTCGCCTTTGCCATTTCGGGTTCGTTTTTTTACCTGTTGATCGCTGCGGCAAGCTGGTTTTTTTACGGCGAGAAACTGGTCTTGGGGCAGTGGGTGGGCTTGTTGTTGATCAGTGTGGGGGTCTTGATGGTCAATTTGATGAAGCCCTGAGATACCCTACTTTGCTCACGCAAGCTTCACAACTAGAGCATTGAGCAGCAGGGCTCCGCACCACATTGCGGCCCACTCAGACATCGGCCAGCACCCTCAGATGCGCTTCCACGCTGCGCGCAAGCGCGCTCAGGTCGTAGCCGCCTTCGAGGCAGCTCACGATGCGGCCTTTGGCGTGGCGCTGCGCCACTTCCTTGATGCGCTGCGTGATCCACGCGTAGTCGTTTTCCACCAGGCCGAGCTGGCCCATGTCGTCTTCGCGGTGGGCGTCAAAGCCGGCGCTGATGAAGATCATCTGTGGCTTGTGGGCGTCCAGCCGCGGCAGCCACATCATGTCGATCAGCTCGCGCACGTCCATGCCCTTGGTGTAGGCCGGCACGGGCAGGTTCACCAGATTGGTCGCGGTCGAATGTTCCCAGGGCGGGTAGAACGGGTGCTGGTAGAAGCTGCACATGAGGATGCGTTCATCACCGGCCACGATGTCTTCGGTGCCGTTGCCGTGGTGCACGTCGAAATCGACGATGGCCACGCGCTTGAGGCCGTGGCGCTCCAGCGCGTATTTCGCCGCCACCGCCACGTTGTTCACGAAGCAGAAGCCCATGGCCTGGTTGCGTGTGGCGTGGTGGCCCGGCGGGCGCACGGCGCAGAAGGCGTTGGCCAGTTCACCGACCATCACGGCGTCGGTAGCGTCGATGGCGGCGCCCGCCGCCACCAGGATCGCATCCCAGGAATGGATGTTGATGGACGTGTCCGGGTCCACCTGCGCATGGGTCGGGCCGCCGGCCGCGATCTCGTCGCGCAAGCCGTCGGACAGGCCGCGCAGCGACGCCAGGTGCATGCGGCCGTGGGCCAGTTCCATGTCGGCCAGCGAAGCCGCCGTGGCCTCGCGCCGCTCCAGCGCGGTGTCGAGCCCTGTGATCAGCAGACGGTCCTCGATCGCATCGAGCCGCGCCGGGCATTCGGGGTGCCCCGCGCCCATCTCATGTCTCCAGCAATCCTTGTGGGTGAAATAACCTGTTGCCTGGCTCATCACATTTTTACGTTAAGGTTCACGGCATGCATGCCGACGAAACAATCCACCAATTACTGAACCAGCTTAACACGGTGATCGTGGGCAAAAGCCCCCAGGTTTCCGACTGCGTGGCCTGTCTGCTGGCGGGGGGACACCTGCTGATCGAAGACGTTCCTGGCGTGGGCAAGACGACGCTGGCGCATGCGCTTTCGCGCGCCTTCGGGCTGCAGTTTTCGCGCGTGCAGTTCACCGCCGACCTGATGCCGAGCGACCTGGTGGGCGTGTCCATCTACGAACGCGGCCGAGAGGGTTTTGTGTTCCACCCGGGCCCGGTATTTGCCCAGGTGCTGCTGGCCGACGAAATCAACCGCGCCAGCCCCAAGACACAGAGCGCGCTGCTCGAAGCCATGGAAGAAAAGCAGGTCACGGTGGAAGGCGCCACGCGCGCCCTGCCCCAACCCTTCTTCGTGATCGCCACCCAGAACCCGCACGACCAGCTCGGCACCTACGCGCTGCCCGAGTCGCAGCTGGACCGTTTCCACATGCGTCTCTCGCTGGGTTACCCGGACCGCGCCGCCGAACGCGAACTGCTGCGCGGCCAGGACCGGCGCGACATGCTGGAACACCTGCAGCCGGTGCTGACCCCTGCCGACCTGGCGCGGCTGCAGCAGAGCGTGGCCGACGTGCACACCGCCGAACCGGTTCTGGAGTACCTGCAGGACCTGGTGGCCGCAACCCGCTCGGGCCGCTGGTTCGCGCAAGGCCTGTCGCCGCGCGCCGCGCTTGCCGTGGTGCGCTCGGCCAAGGCCCATGCCTTCCTGAACGGCCGCGACTATGTGGCACCCGACGACATTGCTGCCATCCTGCCGCAGACCGTGGCGCACCGGCTGATCCCGGTGAGCGATGCCGGGCGCGGCGCGGTGGAGCAGGTGCGAGCGATGGTGGACGCCACGCCCTTGCCCTGAGCACGCCACAGGCCCGTGAACGCCACCTTGTCGTCCAAGCCCTCTCAGGGAACACTACCCGCGTGGCGCCATCCGCTGCGCCACCTGCGCGGCCGCTTCCAGCGCTGGTTTCACAGCCGCGCCCCCCGCAATGACACACTCACCCTGACCCAGCGCAACGTCTACATCCTGCCCACGCGCGCGGGCTGGATGCTGGGGCTCACCCTGCTGCTGCTGCTGGTCGGCAGCATCAACTACCAGCTCAATCTGGGTTACCTGCTCACCTTCCTGCTTGCCGGTTCGGCGGTGGTGGGCATGCACGTGTGCCACAGCAACCTGCGCGGGCTCACGCTGCACCTGGCTGCGCCCGCACCGGTGCACGCCGGCCAGGCGGTGGCGCTGGACATCCGGCTCGCCAGCGAGCGATCGCGTCCGCGCTACGGCATCGGCCTGGGCGTGATCGCCGACAGCCGCCCGGGCGACGCCCACCTGGCCTGGACCGACGTGCCCGCCCGGGGCAGCGCGGTGCTGCAGGTGGCCTGGGCAGCGCCCCGCCGCGGCCTGCACGAGCTGCCCCCGCTGACGGCGCTCACGCTGTTCCCGCTCGGCACCTTCCGCGTCTGGACTGTCTGGCGCCCTGCCGCGCAGGTGCTGGTGTACCCGGCCACCGAGACCCATCCGCCGCCGCTGCCGCCCGGTGAACCCCAGGCCGGCAGCTCGGGCAGTGCACGCGTGCAGAGCACCGGCGAGTTCGACGGCGTGCGCGCCTACCGCCGCGGTGACCCGCAGAAAACCGTGGTCTGGAAAAAGGCCGCCCAGGCCTTCGCGGCCGGCCGCGACGATCTGGTCAGCCGCGACGCCCTGTCCACCCAGCGCCAGCAGCTCTGGCTGGACTTCGCGCACACCGGCGCCAGCGACCTGGAAGCGCGTCTGTCGAGACTGGCGACCTGGGTGCTGATGGCCGACCGGCAAGGGCTTGACTACGGCCTGCGCCTGCCCGGGCGCGAACTCCCGCCCGACCAGGGGCCGACCCATCGGGCTCGCTGCCTGGAAGCCTTGGCCCTGGCATGAAACACCCCCTGCGCCGCTTCGCGTCTTCCCCCTCTCCTGCGGGAGGGGGACACAGCCTGTGGCCCGGCAAAGCCGGTTCCACGGCTGCCCTGGCATGCGCCCCCTCGCTCCACCATCTCTTCTGACATGGCTGCGATATCTCTGTCATCCCTGCCACGTGACACGCGCGACACGCTGTTCCTGCTCGCCGTCATCGCCTGGGTGGTGGCCATGCAGGTCGGAAACATCCCCTGGTGGTGCAGCGCGCTCGCGGCCGCCGTGCTGGCCTGGCGCACCACTTTGACCCTGCGTGGCCTGCCCCTGCCGGGCTGGATCTGGCGCGTGGGCCTGCTCGCGCTGACTTTGGGCGCGACCTGGACGACACACCGCACCCTTCTGGGGCGCGATGCGGGTGTGACGCTCATCGTGGTGCTGCTGGCGCTCAAGACCCTGGAACTGCGCGCACGGCGCGACGCCTTCGTGGTGTTCTTCCTCGCCTTCTTCACGCTGCTCACCCACTTCTTCTATTCGCAGTCGCTGCTCACCGCCGCCGGCATCCTGATCGCGCTGCTGGGTCTGCTGACCGCGCTGGTCAATGCCCACATGCCCGTGGGGCGGCCACCCCTGGCGCAGGCCGCCCGCATCGCTGCCGGCATGGCGGCGCTGGGCGCTCCCATCATGCTGGTGCTGTTCCTGCTGTTCCCCCGCATGGCACCACTCTGGGGCATGCCCGGCCAGGACGAGACCGGCCGCAGTGGCCTGTCGAGCAGCATGCGGGTGGGTCAGTTCGCGGATCTGGTGCTGGACGAGAGCATTGCGCTGCGCATCCGGTTCGACGACGCACCACCGCCCCAGGGTCAGATGTATTTTCGTGGGCCGGTGCTCAGCGATTTCAACGGCATCGAATGGCGCGCGCTGCGTTCGGGCTTTCCTCCTTCCATGGCGCTGCCGACCGACCTCAGCGTCTCCGGCCCACCGGTGCGCTACGAAGTCACCATGGAACCGAACCGCCGCCCCTGGCTGTTCGTGCTGGAAGCCGCCACGCAGGTCCCCGAGGTGCCCGGCACGCGCGCGCGCATGAACAGCGATCTGCAGTGGCTCACCATGCGGCCCGTGGACACCCTGGTGCGCTACCGGGCCGAGAGCTACGTGAACTTCCGCCACGGCCCGCTCACCCCGGTGCTGGCCCTGCAGGACCACATCGAGCTGCCGGGCGGCTACAACCCGCGCACGCTGGCGCTGGCGCTGGCGCTGCGTCGCGAGCACGGCAGCGGACCACAGTCCAACGCAGCGCTGGTCGACGCCGTGATGGAGCGCCTGCGCACCGGCGGCTACACCTACACCCTTGATCCTGGCGTGTATGGGCAGCACACGGCCGACGAATTCTGGTTCGACAGACGCGAGGGCTTCTGCGAACACATCGCCAGCAGCTTCGTCATCCTGATGCGTGCCCTCGACATTCCAGCGCGCATCGTCACCGGCTACCAGGGCGGCGAGCTCAACGCCGTGGACGGCTACTGGACGGTGCGCCAGCGCGACGCCCACGCCTGGGCCGAGGTCTGGCTGCAGGGCCGGGGCTGGGTGCGGGTGGACCCGACCTCGGCGGTGTCGCCGGGCCGCATCGGATCGCTCGAACGCCTGCGCCCGCCCGAGGGCGCCATCGCAGGGGCCATCCGCAACCTCAGCCCCACGCTCACGGCCCAGCTGCGCGCGGCGTGGGAGGCGGTGAACAACCGCTGGAACCAGTGGGTGCTGAACTACACCCAGGGCAAACAGCTCGACCTGCTGAAGAACCTGGGCTTCTCCAGCCCCAGCTGGACCGACCTGGCCTACGTGCTCATCGGCGTGGTGGTGCTGGTCAGTCTGGCGGGCGCCGGCTGGACGCTGTGGGAGCGTCAGCAACACGACCCCTGGTTGCGCCTGCTGCAGCGCAGCCGCCAGCGCCTGCGCCGCCTGGGGCTGGACAGCGGCGATCACACACCCCCACGCGAACTCGCCCAGCAGGTCGAGCGGCATTTTGGCGACACGGCATTCGCCCACAGCCTGCGCTTGTGGCTGTTGCGGCTGGAAGCCCAGCGCTACAGCCGCCAGCCCGGCGGGACGCTGGCTACACTGCAACGCGAATTCCGCCAGCTTGCCTGGCCCAAGAAAGGCTCCTCCCGTTGATCTTCAAGTCTGTTTTTTCGATGTCCGGTGGTCTCGGCCACGGTGCCCTGGCCGGGCTCGCGCTGAGCCTGCTGCTGTTGCCGTTCGGCGTGGCGGCTTCCAGCGCCGCCAAACGGCGACCGGCGTCGCTGGCCCCGGCGGCCGCACCCGTCCTTTTTTACGCCAACCACGAAGCCGCGATGGCTTTTGCCACCGACCTGGCGCAGCGGCGCAACCTCGACCCCGACTGGGTCCGGCAACAGATCGGGCTGGCGCAGCACCTGCCCCAGGCGGTGCGCCTCATGGCCCCCGCCCCGACGGGAACGCCCAAAAACTGGTCGGTCTACCGCGCCCGCTTTGTCGAACCGATCCGCATCGAGGCCGGCCGCCAGTTCTGGCTGGCCAACCGCGAGACGCTGGAGCGGGCCGAGGCCGAGTTCGGCGTGCCCGCCAGCCTGATCATCGGCGTGATCGGTGTGGAGACGCTCTACGGCCGCCACACGGGCACCTTCCGCGTGATCGACAGCCTCACCACGCTGGCATTCGACTTCCCGGCCAGCCACCCGCGCGCCCAGGCGCGCACCGAGTTTTTCCGCGCCGAGCTGGAGCAATTCCTCAGCCTGGCGCACCGCACCGGCATGGATCCGCAGAGCGCCCGCGGCAGCTACGCCGGGGCCATGGGCTGGCCCCAGTTCATGCCCAGCAGCTGGGTCAAATACGCCATCGACTACGACCGCGACGACCGGATCGACCTGTTCAACAGCACGGGCGACGTGATCGGCTCCGTGGCCAACTACTTCAAGACCTTCGGCTGGCTGCCCGGCATGCCCACCCACTACCCCGTCACACTCGCGGGCGCTGCCACCGATCTGGACACCCTGCTCGCGCCCGACATCCTGCCCAGCTTCAGCGTCGAGAGCTTCACCGCCAAGGGCGCCGTGCTCGAAGGTGCGGCACTTGAACACACCGGCAAACTCGCGCTCGTCGAGCTGCAGAACGGCGACCCCGCCAACGGCGGTGGTCCGCCCAGCTACGTGGCGGGCACCGACAACTTCTACACCGTCACCCGCTACAACTGGAGCAGCTACTACGCGCTGGCGGTGATCGAACTGGGTGAAGCGGTGCAGGCCGGTTTGCCCTGGCGCTGACAGGGTGGTCCGGTCAGCCCGAGCGGGGACCACCGGAGCGTGAAACCATTCCGGCTTGCCCGACTCTCACCCATTCACCTGACGCCCACACCGGCACCCCATGAAAAAGCGCCTCAAGGCCTGGCTGCCCTCTTCCGACAGCATCCGCAACAACCGCTGGTTGCGCTGGCTGGGGCCGACCCTGCACCACCCCCGGCTGTGGCACTTCAGCCGCAAGGGCATTGCCATGGGGCTGGCGCTGGGCATCTTTTTCGGGCTGCTGGTCCCGGTGGCACAGATGCCCCTGTCGGCCGCCGCCGCCGTCATCCTGCGGGCCAACCTGCCCATGGCCGTGGCCAGCACCCTGGTGACCAACCCGGTGACCTTTGGCCCGGTGTACTACGGGGCCTACCGCGTGGGCAAGGCCGTGCTCGGCGAACCGCCACTCACCGAAGCGCAAGCCAGCGCCTTGCTGGAGCGGGCCGTGAAAACGCAGCAGGCCGAAGGGTGGAAAGACCGTCTGGAGGGTGCGCTGCGGCGGCTGGCGACGGTCGGCAAACCGCTGGTGGTGGGCCTGGCCATCGTGGCCACCGTGAGCGGCCTGGCGGTGTATTTCATCATCAGCGCGATCTGGACCCTGCGCGTGCGCTGGAGCCGTTCGCGCCGCCTGAAGGACCGGGTCACCCGGTTGAAGCCGTCGGCTGATCAGCCCTGAGTCCGGCCCGCCTCGTCCGCGTCGGTCCAGGGCCCGATGCGGATGTCCACCACCATGCTTTCTTCGCCACCGCCGCGGCGCAGGCCCTTGACGGGCAGGCAGGCGGTGTAGTCGGTGGCGGCGGCCAGGCGGATGTGGCGCTGATCGGTGGGGCAGCGGTGGGTCACGTCCAGGCTGATCCAGCGGCGGGTCGCGGGATCGAGACACACGTCGGCCCAGGCGTGGCTGGCCAGATCGGGCTCATTGGCCGCGTAAAAATAGCCACTCACGTAACGCGCCGGCAGGCCGATGCTGCGGCACACCGCCACCATCACATGCGCCTGGTCCTGGCACACGCCGAGTTCCCAGTCAAAGGCTTCCAGCGCGGTGGTCTCCACGTTGGTCGATCCCTTGCGGTAGCGCACCCGGTCGGCGACCGCCCCCGCGAGCGCCACCAGATCGGCCACGGCGGGCAACCGCCCGGCATCCAGTGTCGCGGTCAACGAAGGCACCACCGAGCGCGCCCAGGCCGCCAGGCGTGGGTGCGGTTCGGCCAGCGCCGTGGAGCGCAGGTAAAAGGCCGGGTGCGGCAACAACCCGGTGTCCGTGAATTCGGCCACGCCGTGGGTGGACACCGTGCCCCAGGCCACGATGCTGTTGTCCCGCAGCCCCTGCTCGGGTCGGGCGACGAGGCTGAAGCTGTGCACCCGGTTGCCCTCGGCGTCGGGCTGGCTGTGCAGCGTGCCCGGGGTACGGATGTCCCAGAACTCCACCGTCTGGCAGACGCTGCTGACCGGCCACAAATGCAGGGTCTGCACCGTGTAGAGCAGCGGCTGGCTGTAGGTGAAGTGGGTGTTGTGGTGAATGACGAGTTTCATGCGGAAAATCCCGGGATCGGTCCGGGGAAATGCCCCCGGTCATCCCAGCGAACCGCATGGTACCTGCCGACCGCTGGGGCGGTCGGCAGGCTTTGGGAGACCGATCCGCCGCCGGGCCACCCCAAGGCGGATCAGCCCCCTCGGGGGGCAACGACCCGCGCAGCGGTGGAGTGTGGGGGCTTCAGTGCACAGTCGGCACCAGGAAGTCCTGGCTGATGCGGCCGCCGAGCTCGTTCACGCGGTCCAGGAACTGCGTCAGGAAGGCGTGCAGGCCGGTGGAAAGGATCTCGTCGATGCGAGCATATTGCAGGTCGGCCTTGAGCTTGCCAGCACGGCGCAGGGTCTCGCCCGAGGTGTCGTTGGCCACCACAGCGAGATTGCTCACCACCTCGTTCAGACTGGCGGCCAGGCTGCGCGGCATGTCGGGGCGCAGGATCAGCAGCTCGGCGACGCGCTCGGGCGTGATCACGTCGCGGTAGACCTTGCGGTAGACCTCGAAGCCGGAGACCGAGCGCAGGATCGCGCTCCAGTGGTAGAAGTCGTACTCCTGATCCTGCGCGCTGGCGGCACCGAAGAAGTCGCTCTGCACGGCGTGGAACTTCACGTCGAGCAGGCGCGCCGTGTTGTCGGCCCGCTCCAGGAACGAACCCATGCGGTAGAAGTGGAAGGCCTCATCCTGCAGCATGGTGCCCACGGCCACGCCGCGCGAAAGGTGCGAGCGGTGCTTGACCCATTCGAAGAAAGCGCCCGGATCGCGTTCGAACTCCTTGGTCTTGAGGTAACCCGCCAGTTTGAGCCAGGTGGCGTTCTGCGTTTCCCACAGTTCGGTGGTCAGCGCGCCGCGCACGGCCCGCGCGTTTTCGCGGGCCGCGCGCAGGCAGGAGCAGATGCTCGACGGGTTGGACTCGTCGCGCACCATGAAATCCATGACGTTGCGCGGCGTGATGTCCTTGCCGTACTTGGCGGTGTAGGTGGGCAGCAGCTCGCTGATGACCAGCAGCCCTTCCCAGCCCACCTGGGCCACGGCAGCCGACTGCGGCAGCAGCGAGGTCTGGTAGTTGATGTCGAGCATGCGTGCGGTGTTTTCGGCGCGCTCGGTGTAGCGGGACATCCAGAAAAGGTGGTCGGCGGTGCGTGAAAGCATGATCAGTCTTCCAGTATCCAAGTGTCTTTTGTACCGCCGCCCTGTGACGAGTTGACGACGAGCGAGCCTTCTTTCAGCGCCACGCGGGTCAGGCCGCCGGGCACCATCTGCACCTCCTTGCCACTCAGCACGAAGGGACGCAGGTCGATGTGGCGCGGCGCCACGCCGCTCTCCACATAGGTCGGGCAGGTCGAGAGGCTGAGCGTGGGTTGTGCGATGTAGCCCTCGGGCTTGGCCCTCACCACGGCGCGGAACTCTTCGACCTCGGCCTTGGTGGACGCCGGCCCCACCAGCATGCCGTAGCCGCCGGCACCGTGCACCTCTTTGACCACCAGCTCGGCCATGTTGTCAAGCATGTATTTCAGATCGTCCGGATTGCGCCCCATGAAGGTCGGCACGTTGTTCAGGATCGGCTTCTGGCCCAGGTAGAACTCGATCATCTTGGGCACGTAGGGGTAGATCGACTTGTCATCCGCAATGCCGGTTCCTACGGCGTTGCAGATGGTCACGTTGCCGCTGCGGTACACGCCCAGCAGGCCGGCGCAGCCCAGCGTGGACGTGGGGCGGAACACCAGCGGATCGAGGAAGTCGTCGTCCACGCGGCGGTAGATCACGTCCACGCGCTTGGGTCCCTTGGTGGTGCGCATGTAGACGAAGTTGTCCTTGACGAACAGGTCCTGGCCTTCAACCAGTTCCACGCCCATCTGCTGGGCGAGGAAGGCGTGTTCGAAGTAGGCGCTGTTGTACATGCCGGGCGTGAGCACCACCACCGTCGGCTCGGCGGTGGTGGCCGGGCTCACGGCGCGCAGCGTTTCCAGCAGCAGGTCGGGGTAGTGCGCGACCGGCGCCACACGGTTCTGGCCGAACAGGTCGGGGAAGAGCCGCATCATCATCTTGCGGTCTTCGAGCATGTAGCTCACGCCGCTGGGCACGCGCAGGTTGTCTTCGAGCACGTAGTACTCGCCTTCACCCTGCGCATTGGGCGCACGCACGATGTCCACACCGGAAATGTGCGAGTACACGCCGCCGGGCACGTCCACGCCCATCATCTCGGGGCGGAACTGCGCGTTCTGGAAGATCTGGTCGGCCGGCACAATGCCCGCCTTGATGATTTCCTGGTCGTGGTAGACGTCGTGGATGAAGCGGTTGAGCGCGTTCACGCGTTGCACCAGACCTTCTTCCATGGTGCGCCATTCGTGGGCGGGAATGATGCGCGGGATCAGGTCGAAGGGAATCAGGCGCTCGGTGCCCGAGCCGTCTTCGTCCTTGGCGCCGTACACCGCGAAGGTGATGCCGACGCGGCGGAAGATCATCTCAGCTTCTTCCCGTCGAGCGGCCATCACCTCCGGGGGTTGCTGCGCCAGCCAGCGAGCGTAGTTTTCATAGTGGGCCCGCACCTCGGTGGGCGTGGCGTTCATTTCGTCAAACATGGGTCGGCTCATGGGCTTTTTTCTCCTGATCACAGCATAGCAAGGACTGGGCCAGGGACACCACTTTCGGCACCAAACAGGTGCTTCTTTCAGTGCGCGGGTACCGAACCGCGATCGCCTTCGGGCACCCGCGCCAGGACCGGTTCGGCCGGTTGGCTTGCCTCGCCGCGGTGGTGCCAGTACCGGCGCGCCGCTTCGCGCTGGCAAACCACGGTGTCGGGCACGTCGCTGCGCCAGGTGGCGGCACCACAGTCGGGCGTTGCAACCCAGCGCATGCCCCGCTCGCGGTAGCGCGCCAGCACCGCGGGCGCGGGATGGTTGAAACGGTTGCGGTAGCCCGCCTGCACCAGCGCCCACGCCGGCGCCAGCGTGTTGAGCAGCGCGGGGCTGCTGGACGTGAGGCTGCCGTGGTGCGGCGCCAGCAGCAGGGTCGCCCTCAGGTCCGGACGCGCCAGCGCCAGCCGGGTTTCGCGATCGGCGTCCAGATCGCCGCTCAGCCAGACGCTCTGCCGTGCATGACCCACCCGCAGCACGCAGGACATGGCGTTGCTCGGCAAACGCCCGGTGCCGTCGGGGCCGAAGTCTTCGGGGGACGGGTGGAGGATTTCGAAATCCACGCCATCCCAGGTCCAGCGTTGTCCAGCGGTGCAGCGCCGGGCCGGGTCGGCATCGAAGGACGACAGCCAGCGGGCTTCGGGCCATTCGGTCTGCACCGCTGCGGAGCCGCCGGCATGGTCGCTGTCGCGGTGGCTCACCACCACCGTGTCGGGCCGCTCACCCAGAGCACGCAGCAGCGGCACCACGATCCGCTGCCCGGCGTCGCTGGTGGGCGAATAGCGGGGCCCGGTGTCGTACAGCAGGCTGTGCCCTGCCGTGCGCACCAGCACCGCGCTGCCCTGCCCCACGTCCAGCGCCATCACATCAAACGCCCCCGGCGCCGGGCGCGGCGGTTGCCAGCTCAGCACCGGCCACAACAGCACCAGTCCGGCCAGCCGGGTGGCCCAGGGCCAGCGCATCACCAGCAGGGCGCCGCCCAGCACGCCGGCCAGCGCCAGCGGCAAGGGCGGTATGGGCCGGAACACGGCCGCAGATGGCCATTGCGCGAGCCAGGCCAGCCAGCCGCCCAGCCCCTTCACCGCCAGCGCGGCCAGATCCCAGAAGGCAGGCACCGCCACCCCCAGCATTGCCAGCGGAGTGATCACCAGCGTGACCCACGGGATCGCCAGCAGGTTGGCCACCAGGCTGACGAACGAAAACTGGCCAAACAGCAGCAGTGAGAGCGGCGCCAGGGCCACCGTGACCACCGATTGTTCGCGCAGCATGCCCAGCGCCGCGGCCATCAGCCGCCGGGTGCGGGTGGGCACCTCGTGCCCGGCAAACGGCGCGGTTTCATGGCGCACTCGCCGCCCCGGGTCGGTCGCAAACAGGATCGCCACGGCCACGAAACTGAGCCAGAAACCGGGCTGCAGCAGCGCCCAGGGATCGAGCAGCAACACCGCGGCCATGGCGAACAGCCAGACCACGGGCCAGGGCCACTGGCGGGCCAGCAGGCGCAAGCCCACCACCACAGCCAGCATCAGCACGGTGCGCTGCGAGGGTACGCCCCAGCCCGAAAACAGGGCATACGCCGCCGCCAGCGCCACACCGCCCAAGCCGGCGGCCCAGGGCACGGGCACCGCCAGCAGGGCCTGCGGCCAGACAAACGCCAGACGGCGCCAGAGGCCACCCACCAGCCAGATCGCGAGCCAGGCGAACATGGTCACGTGCAGACCCGAGATGCTCATGAGGTGGGCCACACCCGTGGTCCGGAAGAGGTCCCAGTCAGAGCGCTCAATGGCACTCTGATCGCCCACCACGAGGGCGGCGAGCACGCCAGCGCTGCGGGGATCGTCCACCCGGCCGGCGATGCGCTCGCCGACCGTCTGGCGCATCGACTCCAGCGGGTACCAGCCCTGGCCCGCCAGCCGCTGTGGGAGCGGATCGCGTGGCCCGTTGCGCACGTAGCCGGTGGCGCCGATGCCGTTTTCCCAGAGCCAGCGCTCGCGGTCGAAGCCGTGCGGGTTGGCGTTGCCGTGGGGCGCGCTCAGCCGCACCGTCAAGCGCCAGCGCTCACCCGCTCGCCAGTCGGGGCCGGGGGCAAGCCCACCACCCGCGGCCACCGCCCGGCTGTACCAGGCCAGCTGCAGCAACGGGGGCAAGCGCACCGGTCGGCCATGGTGGGCGGCCGACTCCACCGCCAGTTCGAAACGGGCACCTTCGGCATGGCGCCGCGGCATCGAGTGAATGCGCCCGGTGACCTCGATGTCAAGGCCTTGCAAGGCCGGGTCCAGCGCCTGCGAGGCAAAGTGCGCCGCCCGCACGCCGGTTAGGCCTGCGCCCGCCCACGCACCGGCGGCCACGGCCAGCACCAGGACCCACGCAGCCGGACGACCACCCCTGGAGCCGCGCCAGAGCAGCCCAGCCATCAGCAGCCCGCTGGCCAGCAGCAGCGCGGCATACCCTTGCCAGGGCCAGAGGGCGGCCTGCTGCAACTGGCAGGCGACCCCGAGCACCCACCCGGGCAGCCAGGCCAGCACCAAGCCCGCCATGCTCAGGCCGGCTCTCTGGGCCCGCACACGGCGGGGTTGTCATACAGCTGTGGCGCAAGACTTGCTAGCATGGCTGCAAGCCGCGACGACAATGCGCTTGTCCGCGGTCCCATCGTTTTATCCCCCCTGTTGAAAGACACCAGCATGGCCATTCATGTTGCCCTGAGCCACATCACCCATTATCGGTACGACCGCCTGGTCAAACTCGGTCCCCAGGTGGTGCGTCTGCGCCCGGCGCCACACAGCCGCACCAAGGTGCTGTCGTACTCGCAGAAGATCGAACCGGCGGGCCACTTCATCAACTGGCAGCAGGACCCGTTTGCCAACTACCAGGCGCGCCTGGTGTTCCCCGAACCCACCACCGAGTTCAAGGTCACGATCGACCTGGTGGTCGAGATGGCGGTGCACAACCCCTTTGACTTTTTCCTGGAGCCGCGCGCCGAAGAATTCCCGTTCAGCTACGACGCCTCGCAGCTGCAGGAACTCGCGCCCTACCTGGCCACCGCGCCGCTGACCGAAGAACTCAAGGCCTACCTCGCCCAGGTGGACATGAAGAAGCGCCGCACCATCGACTTCCTGGTCGACGTGAACCAGATGCTGCAGCGTGACATCTCGTACACCATCCGCATGGAGCCGGGCGTGCAGACGCCCGAGGAAACGCTCCAGCTGAAAAGCGGCTCCTGCCGCGACACCGGCTGGCTGCTGGTGCAGATGCTGCGCCACCTCGGCCTGGCCGCGCGCTTCGTCTCGGGCTACCTGATCCAGCTCACCCCGGACGTGAAAGCCATCGACGGCCCGAGCGGCCCCGAAAAGGACTTCACCGACCTGCACGCCTGGTGCGAGGTCTTCCTGCCCGGCGCCGGCTGGATCGGCCTCGATCCCACCTCGGGCCTGCTGGCCGGCGAGGGCCACATCCCGCTGGCCTGCACGCCGCAGCCGTCGAGCGCCGCGCCGGTGGAAGGCGCGATGGACAAGTGCGAGGTCGAGTTCGAGCACCACATGGGCGTGACGCGGGTCTACGAATCGCCGCGCGTGACCAAGCCCTACACCGAAGAACAGTGGGCGGGGGTGGTGGCGCTGGGCGAGAAGGTCGACGCCGATCTGGAGAAACACGACGTGCGCCTGACCATGGGCGGTGAGCCGACCTACGTCGCCACCGCCGACCGCGACGCCGCCGAGTGGAACACCGACGCCCTCGGCCCCACCAAACGCGGCTACGCCACCGAACTGCTGGGCCGCCTGCGCGAACGCTACGGCGCGGGCGGTTTCGTGCACATGGGCCAGGGCAAGTGGTACCCGGGCGAACAGCTGCCGCGCTGGGCGCTTTCGATCTTCTGGCGCGCCGACGGCGAGCCCTGCTGGAACAACCCGGCCCTGCTGGCCGACGAACGCGACGCCGCCAAATACGACAGCGAAGACGCGAGCCGCTTCACGCAGGCGCTGGCGCGCCAGCTCGGCCTGTCCACGCAATTCATCACCCCCGGCTTTGAGGACACCTGGTACTACCTCTGGCGCGAACGCCGCCTGCCGGTGAACGTGGATCCGTTCGACGCAAAGCTCGACGACGAGCTGGAGCGGGCACGCCTGCGCCGCGTGTTCACGCAAGGACTGGACGCGACCGTGGGCTATGTGCTGCCGCTGATGGCCAACGACCACATCCCGCTGTCGGGCAACGGCAAAGGGGGCGAGGGCTACCACCGCGTCTCGGGCACGGTCTGGTCCACCGGCCCCTGGTTCTTCCGCGACGAGCGCATGTACCTCGTGCCCGGCGATTCACCCATGGGCTACCGCCTGCCGCTGGATTCACTGCCCTGGGTCTCGGCCGCCGACTACCCGTACCACATTGAGCAGGACCCGCACACACCCCGCGACCCGCTGCCCGCGGGCACGGTGCTCAAGCACCAGGTCTCGCCGCACAGCATCGGTGGCGGTTTCGCCGAGGGCGGCACCGTGTCCCTGCAGGGCACGGACTTCGACCCGGCCGGTGGACCGGCCATGGACGGCCAGGGTACGGGTCGATCCGGCCCGGGTTCCACACCCACCCAGGCGCTTTCATCCAGGTTCCCGCAGCGCCACGAATCGGCCGCCTGGCTCACGCGCACCGCCCTGGTGGTGGAAGCCCGTGACCCGCACCGCGCCAACGGCCCCAAGGCCGAAAAGGCCGGTGGCGGCAAGAACCAGCACCTTTACGTGTTCATGCCGCCGATGCAGCGGCTCGAAGACTACCTGGACCTGCTCTCCGCCGTGGAAGCCACGGCCGACCAGCTGGGCATGACCATCGTGCTCGAAGGCTACCCGCCACCGCGCGACCCGCGCCTGAAGATGCTGCAGGTCACGCCCGACCCCGGCGTCATCGAGGTCAACATCCACCCCAGCAGCAGCTGGCCCGAGCTGGTCGAGCGCACCGAGTTCCTGTACGACGCGGCGTTTGAAACGCGCCTGTGCGCCGAGAAGTTCATGACCGACGGCCGCCACACCGGCACCGGCGGCGGCAACCACTTCGTGCTCGGCGGCGCCACGCCGGCCGACTCGCCCTTCCTGCGCCGCCCCGAGCTGCTGGGCAGCCTGGTGGCTTACTGGCACAACCACCCCTCTCTGTCCTACCTGTTCAGTGGCCTTTTCATCGGCCCGACCAGCCAGGCACCGCGCGTGGACGAAGCGCGCAACGACCAGCTCTATGAGCTCGAAATCGCGCTGCAGGAAATCGAAAAGAACCGCCAGACCCACGGTCAGGACATGCCCCCCTGGCTGGTGGACCGCACACTGCGCAACATCCTGATCGACGTCACCGGCAACACGCACCGCAGCGAGTTCTGCATCGACAAGCTGTTCTCGCCCGACTCGCCCACCGGCCGCCTGGGCCTGCTGGAACTGCGCGCGTTTGAAATGCCGCCGCACGCCCGCATGAGCATCGCCCAGCAGCTGCTGCTGCGCGCCATGGTCTCGCGCTTCTGGCAGAAACCCTGGAGCGGCAAGCTCACGCGCTGGGGCACCGAGCTGCACGACCGCTACCTGCTGCCCACCTTCATCCGCATGGACTTCGAAGACGTGCTGGCCGAGCTGGCCGAGTTCGGCTACCCGCTGGACATGGCCTGGTTCGAGCCGCACTTCGAGTTCCGCTTCCCGCTGGTGGGCGAGGTCTCGGCGCGTGGCATCGAGCTCACGCTGCGCAGCGCGCTGGAGCCCTGGCATGTGATGGGCGAAGAAGGCGCGCCCGGCGGCACCGTGCGCTATGTCGACTCGTCGCTGGAGCGCATCGAAGTGCGGGTCTCCGGCTACAACGACAGCCGCTACGTCATCACCTGCAACGGCCGCGCCATTCCGATGCAAAGCACCGGCACCGTGGGCGAATTCGTTTCGGGCGTGCGTTACAAGGCCTGGAGCCCGCCGTCGGCGCTGCACCCGTCGATTCCCTCACACGCACCGCTCACCTTCGACATCGTGGACACCTGGATGCAACGCTCGCTGGGCGGTTGTCAGTACCACGTGGCCCACCCCGGCGGCCGCAACTACGACACCTTCCCAATCAACGCCTACGAAGCCGAGAGCCGCCGCATGTCGCGCTTCTTCCAGATGGGCCACACGGCGGGCAAGATGGTGGTGGCGCCGGCCGCACCGAGCCGCGAGTTCCCGTTCACGCTGGATCTGCGGCATTGATCTGCAGCACCCCCCGCGCCGGCTCCGCCGTCACCCCCCTCCAGGGGTGGTGCCAGCAGCGGCCCGGCAAGGCCGGTTCCGCGCCGGCCCTGGGTTGGCGCTGCGTCGTTCGTTCCGGATCGTGCTCAGGCTGCAGCAACCTGCGGCCTTGCACACAGGCAGGTTCACTAGCGTGAAAGACGGCACACGCCCTCCCGCGGATCGGGTTTCGCCCCAAGCGCCCGAGAAGGAAGCGAAGGCATACTCGGAACCCGTGACCAAAGAAGCCTCCGACTCCCTCTTCGACGAGCTCAGCCCCGACTCCCCCGGTGACTGGGCGTTGTCGCTCTCGGTGCCCGCCGACACCGGGCACCGGGACGAGTTGCGCGGCCCCCCAGCGCCCGGTGCCGAGAACGCCGACGCGCTGGCGCCGACCTGGTCGAGCTTCTTTGACCACGTCGGAACCGATGGCCTGGCCGACCTGAACCGCCGCAACGACAACCTGCAGCGCCAGATCCGCGACAACGGCGTCACCTACAACGTCTACGCCGAATCCTCCGGCCAGCAGCGCCCCTGGGCGCTCGACCTGTTCCCCATGGTGATCGGCCCGGAAGACTGGGCCCACATCGAAACCGGCGTGCTGCAGCGCACCCGCCTGCTCAACGCCATGATGGCCGACCTGTACGGCGAACGCGAGCTGCTCAAGCGCGCCCTGCTGCCGGCCGCGCTGGTGCAGGGCCATCCGGGCTACCTGCGCGCCATGCAGGGCGTGCAGCCCGCAGGCGGCACCTGGCTGCACATCGTGGCCTTCGATCTCGCCCATGGACCCGACGGCCGCTGGTGGGTGGTCGGTCAGCGCACGCAGGCGCCTTCGGGCCTGGGCTACCTGCTGGAAAACCGCATCGCCATCGCGCGCCAGTTCCCCAAGGCCTTTGCCGGCATGAAGGTGCAGCGCCTGGCCGCGAGCTACCGCGCGCTCATGGACGGCATCAAGGCCATGGCGCCCGAAGGCGAAAACGCGCGCATCGCGCTGCTCACGCCCGGCCCGTACAACGAAACCTATTTCGAACACGCCTACCTGGCGCGTTACCTCGGCCTCACGCTGGTGGAGGGCAACGACCTCACCGTGCGCGACCAGCGCCTGTACCTCAAGACCCTCAGCGGCCTGGAGCCAGTACACGCACTCATCAAGCGTCTCGACGACGAGTGGCTCGACCCGCTGGAACTGCGCTCCGACTCGCGCCTGGGTGTGCCGGGCCTGCTGCAGGTGCTGCGCGCGGGCAACCTGCTGTTGGCCAACGCACCGGGTTCGGCCCCGCTCGAATCGAGCGCCCTGCTCGGCTTCCTGCCCGCCATCAGCCGCCACCTGCTGGGCGAAGAGCTGGCCCTGCCCTCGCTCGCCACCTGGTGGTGCGGCGAAGACGCGGCGCTGCGCGAGGTGCTGCCGCTGCTCAAGGGCAGCGTGATCAAGCCCACCTACCCCAGTTCGGGCCTCGACTCCGCCATGGGCCAGAGCCTCAACAAGCGCGAGCTCGACGAATGGGCCGGCCGCATGGTGCGCCACCCGGACGACTACACCGTGCAGTCCTGGCTGCCGCTGTCGCAAACCCCCACCTGGACCGGCGAGCGCCTGCTCCCGCGCTCGGCCATGCTGCGCGTGTTTGCGCTGGCCGATGGTCCGCAGTCCTGGCGCATGCTGCCCGGTGGCCTGGTTCGCCTCGCGCCGCGCGGCCAGCTCATCGCCGCCATGCAGCGCGGCGGCAGCAGCGCCGACTGCTGGGTGCTCACCAAAGGCGAGGTCGACCACACCAGCCTGTTGCAGTCTGCCCCCAGCACCATGGCGCTGGCGCACCAGACCCGCCCGGTGACCAGCCGCGCGGCCGAAAACCTGTTCTGGCTGGGCCGCTACACCGAACGCGCTGAAAACAGCATCCGGCTCGCGCAGATCGTGCTCAACCACGTGGGCGGCGAAGAGCCCAACTCGCGCCCGCTCATGGCCTGGCTCTCGGCCACCGCCCAGGAAAACTCGCTGGTGCTGCCCGGCGTGCCCGCCGCCGAACAGTCGGCGCGCGTGTTTGCGCGCTCGCTCATGGCCGGCCTCTCGCCCGTGCCCGGCACGCCGCTGGCCGAACAGTCGTACAGCGTGGGTTTCAACCTGCGCGCGCTCAAGGCCTCGGCCGCGCAGGTGCGCGAGCGCCTCTCGCAGGAACACTGGAACCTGATCGAACGCACCGAAGCCGGCTTCGCGATCGATTGCGCCAACATGGCCGCCGACGCCGAATACGCCACCACCGAAGCCCTCGCCGCGCTGCAGAACGCCAGCGAACTGCTGGCCGCCATCACCGGTGCGCAGACCGACCGCATGGTGCGCGACAACGGCTGGCGCCTGCTGTCGATCGGCCGCCACATCGAGCGCCTGATCACGCTGTCGCGCGCGCTCACGCTCAGCCTCGAACACGGCTGCCTGCACGACCAGGCGGGCTTCGAGGCCGTGGTGGCGCTGTTCGACAGCACCATCACTTTCCACGCCCAGTACCAGCAGCGCCGCGACATGGTCGCGTTGATCGACCTGCTGGTGATGAACCGCGACAACCCCCGCTCACTCGCCTGGGTCGTGCAGACATTGAGATCGCGCCTGGCCAAGCTCTCGCAGAGCGCCACGCCGCAAGACGCCGAGCTGGCCATGGGCCTGCCCGACCCCGACACCTGGGTGCTCGCCGACCTCAGCAACTGGCAGCGCAACCCCGTGGGCGAGCGCCACTGGGGCGAGCTGGAGACCCTGCTCGACGACTGCGAAGCCGCCGCGGGTGAGCTTTCAGAAGAAATCACGCGCCTGCATTTCAGCCACGCCGACCGGCGCAACCAGACCCTGGGCGCCTGACCGTGTTGCTTCGCATCCTTCACCGCACCCGCTACCGCTACCAGGGCAGCATCGACATGGCCCAGCACATGGTGCACCTGTCGCCGCAGGACACCGCAACGCAACAACTGATCGAGCACAGCCTGCGCATCCAGCCCGAACCGGCGGCACGCAGCCAGACCACCGACGTGTTCGGCAACCTGCGCACCTTTTTCTCATTGCAGGCGCCACACGAAACCCTCACCGTCGAAGCCGACAGCCTGGTGCAGACCGAGGCCCCGCAAGCGCTGCCCGACAGCGTGGCGTGGCAGCAGCTGCACTGGGAAGAGGTTCGCCGGCATTTCCGCTACCGCGCCCATGCGCCCTACGACCCGGCCAGCGAATTCCTGTTTGCGTCCCCCTATGTGCCGCGCGACGACGCCTTCGCGGCCTTCGCGCGGCCGGCCTTCAAGGCGGGTCTGCCGGTGCTGGAAGCCACGCGCGCGCTGATGGAGCGCATCCACACCGAACTGACCTACGAAACGGACAGCACCGAGGTCAACACCCCGGCGCTGCAGGCGCTGGAACAGGGCAAAGGCGTGTGCCAGGACTTTGCCCACATCATGATCGGCTGTCTGCGCAGTCTGGGCCTGCCCGCGCGTTATGTGAGCGGCTACCTGCTCACCCAGCCGCCACCGGGCAAGCCCCGCCTGATCGGTGCCGACGCCTCACACGCCTGGGTGTCGGTCTACGTTCCGCCGCTGGCCGACCTCCGCGACGGTGAGGACGACGCGTCCGATGAAACGCCTGAATCGACGGAGGCCGACGACACCGCCGCACCCGGCGGCGCCTGGTTCGACTTCGACCCGACCAACAACCGCTGCGGCTGGGGCAGCCCCGGCGAAGACTACGTGACCCTGGCCACCGGACGCGACTTCTCCGATGTCTCCCCCATGCGCGGTGTGATCCAGGGCGGCGCGCGGCACAAACTCAGCGTGGCGGTCACCGTCGCGCCACCCGACGAAGTCGCGGACCAGCTCGACACCTGAGCCCTCAAGCAGCCTGCTCGCCCAGCCGCCGCAACCGGGCCCGCCACTTCGCCACACCCGCCTCGCCCAATTGCTCCACCATCCCGATCAGGGTTTGATGGACCGGGGCGATGCCGACAAACCCCAGGATGTTGCGCTCCAGCGATTTGACGCTGTGGGCGCGGAAGTACCAGCGGTAGAGCAGCGCGGGCATGCCCATGGTGACGATCACACGGGCCGAGCGACCGGTGAGCCCCTTGTGGCCAAACGGGTTGTCACCGCCCTTCTTGAAGGCGAATCCGGGCCGCGCCACCTGTTCCAGAAACCCCTTGAGCACAGCCGGCATGTCGCCCAGCCAGAGCGGAAAGAACAGCACCAGGTGCTGCGCCCAGGCGATGTCGTCCTGGGCGCCCTGCAGCGAGGGCGGCAGTGCGCCGTGTTCCCAGTCGTGCTGGCTCCGGAGCAGCGGAAAGTCGAGCGCGGCCACGTCCACCCGGCGCAGCGCATGCCCGGCTGACTGCGCGCCTTCGGCGTAGGCTTCGATCAGCGTGTGAATCAGGTGGTGCTCCCCGGCATCGGGGTGGCCGTTGACGAGCAGGATGCGGCGCGGTTCGGTCATGGCAGGGCTCCGGTGAAATGACACCATGCTGGCACCGCGGCGGCGCGGGCGGTTTGAGCCGCGTCAATCCCGGGCCGGACCGGCTTCAGCCTTTGTCGAACACCGGATCCACCGGCACCTGCAGCGCGGTGGCGAGCTGGTTGGTCCTGGCGGCCAGCGCGACGATGGACAGCAGCTCGGCGTGCTGCTCGCGCGTCATGCCCTTGGCCGTGGCCGCGGCGGTGTGCGAATGCACGCAGTAGCTACAGCCATTGATGATGGACGCCGTGATGTAGACCAGCTCCTTGGTCAGCGGATCGAGCGTTGACGGCGTGGCCATCACGCGCTTGACCTCGGCCCAGGTCTGCTCCAGCAGCGCCGGATCAAACGCCAGGTAGCGCCACATGTTGTTGATGAAATCGGTCTTGCGGGTGGCGCGGATGTCGTCGAACACGGCTTTCACGCGCGGATCGGCTTCGGGGTTGTCGAGGGGTGCAACGGTGGACATGCGGGGTCTCCTGGGGATGGGCTCAGCGCGGTCAACGCGGTTTGGCGGGCTTGGCGGGCTTCGGCGCTTTGGCTTTGCGCTCCGGGCTGATGAGGCCCTGCTCGCGCAGCGTCTTCTTGCGCTCGGCGCGATCAGCGTCGGATTTCAGGCCGGCCTTCATCCAGCGGCCGAACTGCTCGGGGGTTTCCAGCGTGATGCGGCCGATGTGCTGCGCACGAAAGTCCGCGATCACCAGTTCGGCCGCCTTCTGCATGTTGACCTTGCCACCGCCTGCGAGCGCACCGCGCTGGCGACCGATGGCTTCGATCAGTTCTTCTTCGTGTGCCAGGGCGTAGGCTTCGGGCGCTCGGCCGAGCTTGTAGCGGGCTTCGAGCAGCGCCGGGTAATCGGCCTTGAGCAGGGCCAGCAGTTCGTAGGCTACTTCCTGTTCGTCGTAGGCGTTCTTGCCCACCGCGCCACTGGCGGCGAGGTTGAAGCCGCTCTCGGGCACGACGATGCGCGGCCAGAGCATGCCGGGCGTGTCGTAGAGATAGAAGTCGTCGGCCAGCGCGATGCGCGATTCGGTGCGCGTGACGCCCGCCTCGTCCCCGGTCTTGGCGGCGCGCTTGCCCTTGAGCGTGTTGATCAGCGTGGACTTGCCCACGTTGGGAATGCCGCAGATCAGCACGCGCATGGGTTTGACCATGCCGCCGCGCCGGGGCGCGAGGTGGTGGCAGGCGTCGATGATGGCGCGCGCGGGTGCGGTGTTGCTCGCGTCCAGCGCGATGGCCTGTGTGTTGGGTTGCGCGTTGTAGTGCGCGAGCCAGAGCGCGGTGCGCGCGGGGTCGGCCATGTCCTGCTTGTTGAGCACCTTGAGCGTGGGCCGGCCGCTGGTGAGCTCGGCCATGAGCGGGTTGGCGCTGCTGCCGGGCAGGCGCGCGTCCAGCATCTCGATCACGACGTCGATTTCTTTCACACGCTCGCCGATCGCCTTGCGCGTGAGGTGCATGTGCCCGGGGAACCACTGGATGCTCATTGTTTGTTCTTTCAGTCAGACCGGGATTGTGCGCTGGGGTGTCTTCTCTATCGACCCGGCGGGGTGCCGTGCCACAATGATTTTTCATTCCCCACACCCCAAGAGGAGACACATGAGCATCACCGTCAAGATCGATCTGGGTTACGAATTCGACGTCAAGGCCAAGGCCGCCGAGGTGTTCGACGTGCTCTCGGACGTGCCGACCTCGGTCAGCCATTTTCCCAAAGTCGAACAGCTCACCGACCTGGGCGACGGCGTCTACAAATGGGAAATGGAAAAGGTGGGCACGGCGCAGGTCAACATCCAGACCATCTACGCCAGCAAATACGTCAGCGACAAGGCCAAAGGCACGGTGAAGTGGACGCCGGTCAAGGGCGTGGGCAATGCGCTGGTCGGTGGCAACTGGAAGATCGTGGACAACAAGAAGTCCACCGGCGTGACGCTGGCCATCCAGGGCGAGATCGAGGTGCCGCTGCCGGGCCTGATGAAGATGGTGGTGGCGCCCATCGTCGAAGGCGAGTTTGAAAAACTGGTCGAGAAGTACATCGACAACCTGATCCTGCGCTTCGGCGGCGAAGCCTGAGGTTTGCACTGGTCTTCCCCACCCGGCGATGTTGTCCAGCGAAACACTGGATAAGTTTGTGCATAACCCAGGGTCAACCGTGTACGGGGTGCGCAAGTGCTTGTGGCCCTAGGCGCTTCTTCAATCTGCCCAGCAAACAGGCACCCGGACAACGGTGGTTATCCACTTGTCCATCAAAATCTTGGACAAGCTTGTGCATAAGTCAGGACAAGCCTTGTACGGTCAAGCTAAGTGCTTGTTTCACAATGGTGTTCTTCAGATTGCCTGTTCAGAAGGCAGTGCCTGCACAAGCCCTGCACCATCCGTTGGCGCGGCATTGCGGTTAGATTTGTGCACATGAGCGCTCCACCTGCACCGACGGCCTTCCGCTTGCACCTGTCCGACACCGGCGAGACCTTCTCCGCACCGGTTGACGCGACGCTGCTGCAGACCCTGCTGCGCGCGGGTGTGGTGTGGCCCGCCTCGTGCCGCAACGGCAGCTGCCGCGTCTGCATCGGCCGGCTGGTGCGGGGCCGTGTGCGCTATGCGATCGAATGGCCGGGTCTGCTGCCCGAAGAAAAGGCGGACGGCTGCGTGCTGCCTTGCGCCGCTTATCCGCTGGAAGACCTGGAGCTGAGCGGTCCCGGCGCCTAACGCTGACTTCCCAGGTATCAGTTTCCATGGTGCCGGAGCACCACCCCGACACATGAATCGGTCCAGCCCAGGGCACCGCCGGACCGGCTTTGCCGGACGGCCAGTGCCGCCCCCTGGAGGGGGCTGAGGGCCGCGGCTCCGATCCTGCCTGCGCAGGATTGGACAGCCCGAAGTGGCTTCGACTCTGGCGAAGCCCCGGCCTGGAAGGTGCGCGAAGCGCTGCGGGGGTGTTTCTATTCAGCCGGCCTGCAGGTGCTGCCTGAAGAAACCGAGCGTGCGCTCCCAGGCGAGCTGGGCGGCGTTGGCGTCGTAACGCGGTGTCGTGTCGTTGTTGAAACCGTGCTGGGTACCCGGGTACAGGTGCGCGATGTGGCGCACGCCCGCGGTCTTGAGCGCGGCTTCATACGTTGGCCAGGCGGCGTTGATGCGCTCGTCGATCCCGGCGAAGTGGATCAGCAACGGCGATTTCACCTTGGCCGCGTCTTCGGAGGGCGGGTGGTTGCCGTAGAACGGCACCGCCGCGCCCAGATCGGGCAACTGGGTGGACAGGTGGTGCGCCACGCCGCCGCCGTAACAGAAACCCACCACACCGATGCGACCGGAGCAGTCGGGCCGGCCTTTGAGCGCGCCCGCGGCGGCGATGAAGTCCTGCCAGGTCTTGCCCTGGTCGAGCTGGGCAAACAAGGCCCGGGCCTTGTCTTCGTCTCCGGGATAACCGCCCAGCGGGGTGAGTGCATCGGGCGCCATTGCGAGGTAGCCGTCCACGGCGAGGCGGCGGGCGATGTCTTCGATGTGGGGATTGAGGCCGCGGTTCTCGTGCACCACCAGCACACCCGGCAGCTGGCCGGCGGCGCCGGCGGGTTTGGCCACATAGGCCTTGACCGTGCCGGAGCCCGAGGGCGAGGCAAGCTCCACCCGCTGCGTGCTGATGCGCGGATCGCCCTGGGGCACCACCTGCGCGATGGCGAAGTCGGGGCTGAGCGCGGCCAGCAGGCCCGCTGCCGTCAGGCCGCCGACGGCGAACTTCGCGGCACGGTCCAGAAAGCCGCGACGATCGATGTCTCCGTGCACGTACGCATCAAACAGGATCAGCAGTTCCTGGTCAAAGTCCGCAGCGGTCAAACGTGCCATGGCAGCCTCCTTGAATGGGAAGCCCGCAGCTTATCGCCAGCCCGTCCGGTGGTGAATACGCCTGACGGGGGAGCGGGTTTCCAGAGGTAACGGCCACAACACCCGCCTGCCGCGGGCACGGCGCAGCCGACGGCTCAGAGGCTGAGAGTTTTTCGGGCGTGACCGAGCAACGCGCCAGAACGTGCCCAATCAAGGCGCAAAGCACAGCCATAGCTCGCGCTATGGCGCGCATTTGCAACGCCGAGTGGGTGCGTTCTGGCGTGGTGAGCGGGCATGAACGAAAGACTCTCAGCCTCTCAGACGGGCGCGATCGCGGACCAGTCGGGATGCCGCCCCAGGCGCGCGGGTGAGGTGTACTCCTGCCGGTACACCTCGAACGGCATGGTGTCCGCGGCTTCGATGGCGCGCTGGGCCTCGAACGACTGGGCGGCCATGGCCTCGAACCGCGCCTGCTGCTTGGCGCTCCAGGGCAGCCCCAGCAGGTGGGCATGGGTCTGCTGCGACTGCTCGCGCACAAAGCCCACGAAGGAATCGTTGTGCTCCTGCCGGATGGCGGCGAGCACACGGGCCGATGGCAGCGTCTCGGGTGCGAGCAGCGAGGCACGGGCTTGCGCCACGGCATCGCGGTGGTCACTGCCACCGTGGGTCGCGTCCAGGGTCGCAGCAATGGGCGCCAGCTGATCGATCAGCTCGATGCCCCACTGTTGCAGGCCCACGCTTTCCCCTTTGCGCCACAGACAGAGGCCAGGCTCGCGTCCGCGCGCGGCGGTGAGGTGCTGGTTGTACTTGAGCTCGTGGATTTCGTCCGGCGTGTCGGGGGGGCTGTCGCTGAGCAGGCAGTGCATCAGGAACACGTCGAGAAAACGCAAGGTGGGTGCGCCGATGCCGATGGGCTCGAACGGGTCGAGGTCCATCAACCGCACCTCGACGTATTCCACGCCGCGTTCGCGCAGCGCGTGCAGCGGGCGTTCACCGGGGTAGATCACGCGCTTGGGCCGGATCGTGCCGTAGAACTCGTTTTCGATCTGCAGCAGCGTGGTGGCGAGCTGGTTGTAGTCGCCACCCGGGTTGCGGATGCCCACCGCTTCGTAGGCCGGCCATGGCCGGGTGAGTGCATCGTGCAGCGAGGCGGCATACCCTTCGAGCCCGTTGTAGCTCACGTCCAGCGTGGCCTGCGCCTCGCTCTGGTAGCCCAGACGACCCATGCGCAGCGAGGTGCCGTAAGGCATGTGCAGGCTGCCGCTGCTGCCCAGCGGCAGCAACTCGTGCTGGCGGCCTTCGACGAAGCTGGAACACAGGGCGGGCGAGGCCCCGAACAGCGCGAGCAGCAAAAAGGCGTGGCGGCGGAAGTTGCGGATGAGCGCGAAATACCCATCGTTGTCCACGCCCGGCAGCGACCAGTTGTAGTGGATGCCCGAGATCGTCTGCATGCGCCGGCCGTAGCGGTGGCCCAGGCCCATGCGGTAGACGCTCTTGGCGCGCCCGACGTTGGACGACCCATAGCGGCCCAGCGGAATGGTCTCGTCGGTCGGCAGGCCGCAGGGCATGCTGGAGGCCCAGAGCATTTCGTCCCCGGCCGCCTTCAGGCTGCGCACCGTGTACTGGTGGATTTCGGTGAGCTGTTGCAGGCAGGTTTCGACGCTGTCGTGCACCCCAGTGATCAGCTCCAGCTGCGACTCGCTGTAGTCCGTGGTGATGTGCGGGTGCGTGAGCGCGCTGCCCAGCGCCACCGGGTGCGGCGTGAGCGCGAGCTTGCCATCGGCCTGGGCGCGCAGGCTCTCTTTTTCAAGACCGCGGCGCATGCCACGCAGGCGCTCGGTGCCAAGCGCTTGCAGCCGTTGTTCCAGTGAAGTCATACAGGGGGTGGTTATCGGGTCCGGGGCCGGAACTTAACACGGCTGGGCCATTTCCGCTGGCGGCACGGGCATGCGGTTCTCGGGTAGGAAACGGCGCGCCACCGGCGCGACGGGGGTCTCCCGCACCGCGGCCAGCCCCGTGCTGGCGTGCAACCAGGCATCGATCTGCGGCGGATCGTTGCAGCAGCGCAGCTCGTCGAACGCGGTCTGGGCTTCGGGATAACGCTTGCGCAGGTAGTTGAGCCACTGCTTCAGGCGCCCGGCGCGGTGGCGGCGCTCGACACGGCCGCTCACCTGCTGCCAGAACACCGCCAGCAGAGGCGCCACCTCGCCCCAGGGAACGCCGCCCTGCCCCTTGATGGCCAGCGCCAGGCCCGGATCGGTCACCATACCACGGCCGATCATGAGCGCATCACAACCGCTCACTTCGCGGCAGCGCACCGCTTCGGCGACGCTCCAGATTTCGCCGTTGGCGATCACCTGCATGGCCCCCGAAGGCAGTGATTCCCGCACCTGGGCGATGCGCTCCCAGTAAGCCGGGGGCCGGTAGCCATGGGCCTTGGTGCGGGCGTGGATCACCAGTTCGTCGGCACCGGCTTCGGCGATCGCCTGCGCACAATCCTCGGCGCGCTGGTCGTCGTTGAAGCCCAGGCGCATCTTGGCCGACACCGGCACGTGGGCCGGCACGGCCCGGCGCACCGCAGACACGATGCAGCCGATCAGTTCGGGTTCGTCCAGCAACACCGCGCCGCCGCGGCTCTGGTTCACCGTCTTGGCCGGGCAGCCGAAATTGAGGTCCACCCCGAACGGGCTCAGCCCGGCGAGCCGGGCGGCGTTGTCGGCCAGGCAGACCGGATCGGAACCCAGCAGCTGTGGCCGCACCGGCACCCCCGAGCGCGTGCGCCCCCCGTTGAGCAGCTCGGGCACCACCCGCACGAAGGCGCGCTCGGGCAGCAGCGTGTTGGTCACGCGGATGAATTCGCTCACGCAGCGGTCGATACCGCCCGTGCGCGTCAGCACATCGCGCAGCGTCGCGTCGAGCAGGCCTTCCATGGGCGCGAGCAAAAGGATCATGGGAATGGGGTGGGCGGCGACCCGTGGAAGCGGTACGGCGGGGCCGTTTGGGGCGGGTTTCCATTCTATCGGGCCCCGCTTGCGGCTGCGGACGCGCCTCCGGTACCATTGTCCGTTCGGTTTTTTTTGCCCTCCGGAGATGACCCCCATGCGACTGTTTCCCGTCCTGCCCCTGGCGACCGGCCTGCTGGCAGCGACCTCGCTCTGCTTCGCGCAGGCCACCCCGCCCGCAACGACCGCACAGCCCCCGGTGCCCGCCGCAACGGACGGCGCCCGCGTGGGCACCTTCAAACAGATCGAGGGCGATACCCGAACCGGGCGACCCGGTGCCCAGCGCGTGCCCGCGCCAGGCGACGGCGTGAACGTCAATGAGCGCATCAGCACCGGGAAGGACGGAGCTGCCACGATCACGCTCAAGGACGGCACGGTCCTGACCATGGGCCCGAACACCGCCATCGATCTGAGCCGGTTCCAGTTCGATTCGACCACCCAGCAAGGCAACTTCGTGCTCGACCTGCTGCGGGGTTCCGTGCGCGTGGTCACCGGGCTGCTGGCCCGCATCAACCCGGAGCTGTTCAAGGTCAACACACCCACCTCGGTGGTCGGCGTGCGTGGCACCGACTTCATCGTGGAAGCGCAGGCCGCCCAATGACCCACCTGATGCCCATTCGACACACCCTGACCGGCCTGTCCCTGGCCGTGATCGCCTGGCTCACGGCCTGCGCGCCCACCACACGTGTGACGCTGCTGCCCCAGGCCAGCGGCAAGGCCAGTGCGGTCGAGGTAAGCACCAGCAAGGGTTCCCAACGCATCGACCAGCCCTACCAGGTGGCCGAGGTCGGTCGCAGCGGCGACCTGAGCCTGGCCACCACCACCGCCGAAGCGGTGCGCGAGCGGCATCCGCAACTGCTGGCACTGCAGCCGCCGCCCGCCGAGCGCTTCACGCTGGAATTTGATCCCGGCACCTCGGCACTGACACCGGAGTCCCTGACCCGTCTCGAAGCCGTGATCCGCAACGCGCAGTCACGCTCGGGAGGTGAAATCATCGTGACCGGCCACACCGACCGCCAGGGTCCGCTCGAAGCCAACGACGCGCTCTCGCTGCAAAGGGCGCAGGCGGTGCGCGCATTGCTGGTCGAGCGGGGCTTCAACGCTGACCGGATCGAGGCCGTGGGCCGCGGTGAACGCGAGCCCCTGGTGCCCACCGACGACGAAGTGGTCGAACCGCGCAACCGGCGCGCCGACATCGAGGTGCGCTGAACACGTCATGGCGCACGAACCCCGCCTCACCGCCGCGCTGCGCGAACTGCTCGCCTCACAGCGCATCGCCGCGCTCGGCACGCTCGACGAAACCGGCGCACCCTTCGTGTCCATGGTGCCGTTCGCCGTGTTGCCGCTGGCCGGCGAACTGGTGATCCACGTCAGCGACCTGGCCGCACACACGCGCAACCTGCAGCGCCAACCGCGCGCCTCGCTCATGGTCTGCCAGGCCGAAGTCGCGGGCGAACCGGTGCATGCGCTGCCCCGCGTGACGCTGGACGTGAACGCCCTGCCCTGCGAGCCCGGCAGCGCTGCGCACGGAGCCGCGCGCGAGGCCTACCTGGCGCGCTTTCCCGAGGCCGAACCCATGACGGCGCTGGGCGATTTCCGCTTCCTGCGCCTGGTGCCGGGCGGCGCGCGCCAGGTGGCCGGTTTCGGCGCTGCACGCAGCATCGACGCCGACGAGTTGCGCCAGGCGCTTGGCCCCGCGCCGTGAGCGACACCGCCACCGCGCAGCCACCCGGCCCGCAAGCCACGCCGGCGGCGATCCCGGCCGGGCTGCAGGTGCTGTACGCCGACGAGGCCCTGCTGGTGCTGGACAAGCCCGCCGGGCTGCTGGCCGTTCCCGGGCGCGGCGAAGACAAGCAGGATTGCCTGAGCGCGCGCGCCCAGGCCGCCTACCCCGACGCACTGGTGGTGCACCGGCTGGACATGGCCACCTCCGGCCTCGTGGTCATGGGCCGGGGCATCGAAGCCCAGCGCGCCCTGGGCCTGGCCTTCGAGCAACGCCGTGTGCACAAACGCTACGTGGCCGTGGTCAACGGGGTTCTGACCAACCCCCAACCGGACAACGGCTGGAACACGATCGACCTGCCGCTGCTGCTGGACTGGCTCAACCGCCCGCGCAGCGCCGTGAACCATCAACACGGCAAACCCAGCGTGACGCACTGGCGCCTCGCCGCCGAACCGGCGCCCCTGCCGGGCACCACGCGGCTCGACCTGGAACCCGTCACCGGCCGCTCGCACCAGTTGCGTGTGCACCTGCAGGCGATTGACCACCCCATCGTCGGCGACCCGCTCTACGCGGCGCCCACCGGGGCGGTGGACCGCATGCTGCTGCACGCGCGGGCACTGCGCATCCCGCACCCGGTCACCGGCGCACAGATGCGTTTCGAATCAACCTGTCCTTTTTGAGGCGCCTTGCCATGCACGACCTCTTCATCCTCACCGGCGCCTCGCGCGGCATGGGCCTGGCCATGGCCCGACAACTCATCGCACCGGGGCGGGTGCTGCTGTGCCTGTCGCGCCAGTCCAGCGCCGAACTCACCGAACTCGCGAGCCAGCGCGGCGCCACGCTGCTGCAATGGCGCATCGACCTGGCCGACACCCTGGCCGCGGCCGAGCGTCTGCAAAACTGGCTGGCGCAGCTCGACGCGCCCAGCCTGGCCAGCGCCACGCTGATCAACAACGCCGGCGTCATCCCGCCCATCGGGCCGCTGGACGCCTGCCCGCCCGATCAACTGGCCAATGCGCTGCGCGTCGGGCTCGAAGCCCCCATGCAGCTCACCGCGGCCTTCCTGCGCGCCACCGGCGCCTGGGTCGATGGCGGCTGGCGCGGCCCGCGCAAGGTGCTCAACATTTCTTCCGGCCTGGGCCGCCGCCCCATGGCCGCGCAGGCGCCGTATTGCGCCGCCAAGGCCGGGCTGGACCACTTCACCCGCTGCAGCGCGCTCGACGAAGCGCAGCGCGAACACGGCGCCAGGCTGGTCTCGCTGGCGCCCGGCGTGATCGACACCGACATGCAGGTGCAGTTGCGCGCCGGTGACCCCGCCGCCTTCCCCGACCTGCAGCGCTTCGTGGAACTCCAGCGCCAGGGCCAGCTCTCAAGTCCACCGGACGCCGCCCGCCAGGTCCTGGCCTGGCTCCAGCGGCCCGACTTCGGAGACCAACCGGTGGCCGACGTGCGGGACTGACTCCCCCAGCGGCCGCCCTGCCGGGAGCCCCCATGGCCCATTTGTCACGTCGCCAGTTCACCGGCTCACTGCTCAGCTTGGGCGCCGCCAGCTTGCCGATGGGGGCCGCCGCACAAGGCAGCGGCGACTTCTGGGCCCTGCTGCGCCGCGGTGGTTGCGTGGTGCTCATGCGCCACGCACTCACCGAACCCGGCATCGGCGACCCGCCGGGCTTCCGGCTCGACCAGTGCAACACCCAGCGAAACCTGAGTGAAGCCGGCCGCGAGCAGGCGCGCCGGGTCGGCGCGGCGTTCACCCGCGAAAGCGTGCCAATCGACGAAGTGCGCTCCAGCGCCTGGTGCCGCTGCACCGAAACCGCCGAACTCGCCTTCGGCCGCCACACGGTCTGGGCGCCGATCAATTCCTTTTTCAACGACGCCACCGGCCCGGCACAGACCCTCGAAGTGTTGCGCGCGGTTCGCGGGCTGGCGGCACCGAAGAACCTCATGCTGGTGACGCACCAGGTCAACATCTCGGCACTCACGGGAGCGTCTCTGGCCATGGGCGAGGTCTTCGTCACCCGGCCCGCTGCCGGCGACCGCCTGCCGGTGCTGGCACGCCAGGTGTTCTGAGCGTTCGCGACGGACGGGTGCGCCCGATTTGACAGCCGACAAGCCCGGTGTAAGCCTGCCGCGCATACCATGTGGTGTTGATCCGGTGATCACCACCCTGCCGGGGCAGGTCACCACCCATCACACCCCACCACACACAGGAGATGAACATGAGCCGAGAAGTTGTTGTTGTCAGCGCTGCCCGCACCGCCATTGGTACCTATGGCGGCAGCCTCAAGGACACGCCGCCCACCGAGCTGGCGGCACTGGTCGTCAAGGAAACGCTGGCCCGTGCCGGCGTGGACGGCAAGGACGTCGGCCATGTGGTGTTCGGCCACGTGGTCAACACCGAACCCAAGGACATGTACCTCTCCCGCGTCGCCGCGGTCAACGGCGGCTGCGCCGAAGGCACGCCTGCGTTCAACGTCAACCGCCTGTGCGGCTCCGGCCTGCAGGCCATCATTTCGGCCAGCCAGGCGATCCTGCTCGGCGACTGCGACATCGCCATCGGTGGCGGCGCCGAGAACATGAGCCGTGGCCCCTACGCCAGCCTCTCGGCCCGCTGGGGCGCACGCATGGGCGACACCAAGATGGTCGACATGGTCGTCGGCGCGCTGCACGACCCCTTCCACACCATCCACATGGGCGTAACGGCCGAAAACGTGGCTGCCCAGTTCGGCATCACGCGCGAGATGCAGGACGCCCTCGCCGTCGAAAGCCACAACCGCGCACAACGCGCCACCGAAGCCGGCTACTTCAAGGACCAGATCGTGCCGGTCATGCTCAAGAGCAAGAAGGGCGAAGTGGCCTACGCCACCGACGAGCACTTCCGCCCCAACTGCAAGCTCGAAGACATGGCCAAGCTCAAGCCCGTGTTCGTGAAGGAAAACGGCACCGTGACCGCCGGCAACGCCTCGGGCATCAACGACGCCGCCGCAGCCGTGATGCTGATGGAAGCCGGTGCGGCCAAAGCCCGTGGCGCCAAGCCGCTGGCGCGCCTGGTGGCCTACGCCCACACCGGCGTGGACCCCAAGATCATGGGCATCGGCCCGGTGTCGGCCTCGCGCCTGGCGCTGCAGAAAGCCGGCCTCACCGTCAACGACATGGACGTGATCGAAGCCAACGAGGCTTTTGCCGCCCAGGCCTGCGCCGTGAGCAAGGAACTCGGCCTCGACCCGGCCAAGGTCAACCCCAATGGTTCGGGCATTTCGCTCGGCCACCCCATCGGTGCCACCGGCGCGCTGATCACCGTGAAGGCCTTGTACGAACTTCAGCGCATCAACGGTCGCTACGCGCTGGTGACCATGTGCATCGGCGGCGGCCAGGGCATCGCCGCCATCTTCGAGAGGGTGTGATCCATGCGATGGTCAGCGGCCATCGCGGAACTTGAGAAGGGCCTGCTGCAGCGCGACGTGGCCGCCCGCGCGCTGCTGCTGGCGGCCCTCGCGGGCGAGCACGTGCTGCTGCTCGGCCCGCCCGGCACGGCCAAGAGTGAACTCGCGCGCCGCCTGCAGCGCCTGCTGCCCGGCGCGCACTATTTCGAGCGCCTGCTCACCCGCTTCACCGTGCCCGAAGAGCTGTTCGGCCCGCTCTCGCTGCGCGCGCTGGAAGACGACCGCTACGAGCGCCTGACCGAGGGCTACCTGCCGAGCGCCGAAGTGGCGTTTCTCGACGAGGTGTTCAAGGCCAACTCCGCCATCCTCAACACCCTGCTCGGCCTGCTGCACGAGCGCCAGTTCGACAACGGCAGCCAGCGCCTGCCGGTGCCGCTGGTGTGCCTGGTGGGCGCCAGCAACGAACAGCCGCAGGACGACAGCCTGCTCGCGTTCTACGACCGTTTCCTGCTGCGCGTGCCGGTGCAGCCGGTGGACGACGCGCACTTCACTGCCCTGCTTCTGGCCGACGCGACAGCCGCAGGCGACACCCCGGCCGAGGCGTTGATCGACCCGGCCATGGTGCAGGCCCTGCGCGAGCGCGCGCCGCAAGTCGCCCTGGGTGAAGCGGCGCTGGCGCTGCTGCTGCAGGCCCGGCAGCACGCGAGCCAGACCGCACAGACCGTGTCGGACCGCCGCTGGCGCCAGCTCGTGGCCCTGCTGCAACTGCAGGCCGCCAGCCGCGGGGCCGGCGAGGTCAGCCCCTGGGACCTCTGGCTGCTGCCCTATGCGCTGGCCGCCGACCCGGCACAGGTGCCAGCCTGGACCACACTGTTCCTGCACCGGGTCGCCCAGACCGCACCACTGCCGATCGACGGGCTGGAACGCGCGGTGCAGGCCTTTGAGTCGCAGCTCGACACCGAGCGCCGCGCCCCGCCCGACGCGCAGGACGACAGCGCCGGCAAGCTGGCGCTGGCGCGCGCCATCACCCGCCCGGGCGAAGAAAGCGAGATGGTGCGCATCACCAGCGCGCGCGCCCAGCGCCACTACAGCCCCGTGCACATCGCCGCCCGCGTGGCGCAATGTGATGAGTTGCTGGAGCGGCTGCTGGCGCTGCACGGCGAGTGGCTGGCGGTGGCGCACGCGGTGCTGGCCGAGGCGCGGTCGCACGACTGGTTGCCCCCGAGCTGGCTGCTGCAGATCGAAGCCGCGCACGCCGAGCGCTGTGGTCGGCTGGCGGGTCTGTGTGCGCAACACCAGTCCACCCGCAACGGTTTTGCAGACCTGCCGGTGGACGCAGAGGCCACCGCCAACGCACCGGCGCCGGTGCACTGGGAATCCCCATGAAGGCGTCGACAGGCTCAGCCCGAACGGGCGGGTCGGTCGACACCGCGCCAACGGCCACCGTTCGGCCTGAGCCTGTCGAAGGGCTGAGCTTTCCCGACTGGCCCTACCACCACCTGAACGCCCTGCCGCGCGAACTCTGGCGCTGGGCCGTGGTGTGCAGCAGCGGCCCGGCCACGCGCCGCCTGCCGGAACTGGCCCACTGGGAGCGCGCGCTCATGGACGGCGCCCTGCCCGACCCGGCGCACGACTTCGGCGACGCCGCCGCCACGCAGGCGCTGCGCCCGCTGCTGGCCGAGCTGGACCTGCTCACCCTCACGCGCCAGAGTGCACCACTCACCCGGCAGGTGCTGCAAAGCCTGCTGTGGCACCTGGACAGCCTGATCGACCGCCCGGCGGACGAACCGCGCGCGCAGGCGGTGGCCCGCATGCAGGCCAGCTTCCGCGACAGCTGGGACGTGCAGCGCCAGGGCTGGGACGAGGTGCTGGCGCTGCTGCAGTCGCTCGGCGATCTGGCGCACCTGCGCTGGGACGACCTCGCCGGCCAGCTCAACCGGCGCGAATGGCAGGAAGCGCGGCGCATCGGCCAGCTGCTGCAGCGCCTGCCCGCGCTGGCCAGCTTCATCGACGGCGTGGGCCGCCGCGACACACACCGGCAGCGCCCGCCGGCGCGCACCGTCCGACCCGATCCGTCGCCCGATGCGCAGGCCGCGCAACGCCAGGCCGACGAAGAAGAGCGCCGCCCAGAGCCCACTGCGGTGGACGGGGTGCGCCGCTCGCGCAACCTGGCGCGCATGGCCGGCAGCGAGAGCCTGAACCTGACCCACCCCGTGCTGCACCGGCTCTGGCGCGCGCGCTTCGCCGAAGCCCAGCTGCTGACCTACGACGACCGCGCCCGCGAAACTTCGCGGCGACCGCTGCCTTTGCCCGAACACCGGCCACACCGGCAGGCGCCCACCCACGCCGGGCGTGGCCCGCTGATCATCTGCCTCGACACCTCGGGTTCCATGCGCGGCGCGCCGGAAAACGTGGCCAAGGCCTGCGTGCTGCAGGCGCTGCGCAGCGCCCACGCCGGCCAGCGCCGCTGCCGACTGCTGGCCTTCGGCGGCCCGAGCGAACTGCTGGAGCGCGACCTGACGCTCGACGCCACCGGGCTGGAGCACCTGCTCGACCTGATGGGCCAGAGCTTCGACGGCGGCACCGACGTGCAGACGCCGATCGAGCGCGCCATCGCCCTGGTGCAGACCGCCGGCTGGCACGAGGCCGACCTGCTGGTGGTGAGCGACGGCGAGTTCGGCGTCACCCCCGCCACGTTGCAGCAGCTGCGCGAGGCCAAGGAGCGCCTGGCCCTGCGCGCACACGGCATCCTGATCGGCGACCGCGAGACCATCGGCCTGCTGGAGGTCTGCGACCACCTGTACTGGGTGCGCGAGTGGCGCCGCTACGGCAGCGGCGCCAGCGCCGTGGCCGACGACTTTTCGCCGGTGCACAGCCGCAGCCTGACGGCCCTGTATTTCCCCAACGCAATACGACGGTGAGGCCCCCCTGCGCCGCTGCGCGGCTTCCCCCCGGAGGGGGGACCACGCCCTGTGGCCCGGCGAAGCCGGTTCCACGGCGTGTGCTGGAAAACACGCGACCGTCTGTTCGTCTTGTCCGCGTGCCTGCACTCAGCGAACTTTGGCTTACCCCCCCGCCTCCAACCCGTTCTGTCCTTGAAGAGGTGCTGCGATGTGGAAACGACTCTCGGTGATCTGGCTGACCGTGCGCGGTGACGCGAAACGGCTCTGGTATGCGCTGGGCCATCCCGAATCGCCGGGCTGGCTCAAGGCCGGCACGGTCGCGCTGGTGCTCTACCTTGTCTCGCCGATCGACCTGATCCCCGATGTGCTGCCCGTGATCGGCGCGCTGGACGACCTGGTCATCGTGCCCCTGGCCTTGCGCTGGCTGCTTGCCCGCCTGCCGGCCCACATCCGCGCCTACGCCGAACAGCGCGCCGGTGGTGTGACGCCCACCGCACGCCAGGCCCACCACTGGGCCGACCGCCCCGCGCGCTGAGCCGCGGAGCCGGCGCAGCCGGCCCGCCTGACTGCCTGCGGGGTCACGGGACGACGGGGTCCGGGCGCGCTGGCCGCCCGCCTCTGGCCTCCGTGTCCGCACCAGGCGAGTGCAAACTGGCCATCAGCCTGCGCAGGTTTGGCACCGCCGCCTGGGCCTTGGCCCCGCTCAACCGCAACAGGTCCAGCTGGGCGGGGTCGACGGGACCGGCACCGTCCAGCAGCACGCCGACGGTGTTGAGTCGGCTGTTTTTCAGCCAGGCGTCAACCTGCGGCTGTTGCCGCCAGCGCTGGGCGTTTTTCAGGGTCACGGCCCACTGGACCAGCCAGTCGGACGGCCGCTCGGGCACCGGCACCGGTTCGCACAAGGCATTCTGCTCGGCTTCATCGCTCACCGTGTTTTCAACCTGGGCGATCAGGGCCGCGCTGAACAGCGGCCGGCACCAGCTGACCATCAGCAGGTTGATCCGGTCGCCATCGAACACCGGCACCGATGGGGCTGGGTGCAGGGCCGCGGCGCTGCAATCGATGTAGAGCGTGTCCGCGTGGGCGCCGATCACACCCTGCTCCAGCACCAGGTGCGAGCGCTCGACCGAGCGCAGCCGGCCGAGCCGCACCACGTCGTGGATGCGCCGCAACTGGGTCATCTCTTCGCGCGAGGCGATGGCGCAACGGAAGGTCGTCGGCTCCACCGCCGGATCCAGGCGCATCAGCACCCCACGCTGCTCCAGGCGCACCCACAGGTCGGGCAGCGAGGCGGCTTCGGCGATCGCCTCGAACTGGTCGATGGTGCGGCGCATGCTCAGCTCGAAGTGCTCCGGCCCCGGCAGCAAGTTGGCGCGGTCCTGCACCCAGGCGTCGCGGGGCATGATCCAGCGGATGCGCGACGCCGGTACCCCGCTGTCCAGCAGCCAGAGACAGGCGTCCATGCCGGTCTTGCCCGATCCGACCACCGTGTAGTGCGCATAGGTCCGCTGAAGCTGCGGCAACTGGCCAGGCGCGATGCATCGGCCAGCCCGTAGGCGGGCCGGCGCACCGACGGCACCTCGGTGCGGGCGTGGGTGGCGTCGACCCGCTTGCGGCGCACCTTCACCACCTGCTCCGCCCCGGTGGCCAGGCACACAATGCGGTGCGAGCCATCGTCACCCTGGCGGTATTGATGGCTCGGGAACCAGCGCACCCGGCCGGTCGGCAGGAAGCGCTCGCGCATCAGCCGCGCGAAATAGGCCAGCACCGCGGCGCCGGTGGCGCCGCGCCCGTAGCCGGACGGGTCGGGCACCGCCTCGTCCACCGGGGTCGAAGCGACGCCGTACCAGGCCGAGGGCTGGTGCAACCGAACGAACGGGTAGGCGTCGTTCCAGTGGCCACCGGGCTGCGGGTGCGGGTCCACCATCAGCACGGTGGCGTCGGATTGATCGATCAGGGTGTCGACAAAGGCCATGCCCATGGCGCCCGCGCCCACGACGAGGTAATCGGTCTCGATGGTGTGGTGGTGCATGTCAGCGCTCCTCGGGTGAAGACGGGTTCACGAACAGCCGGTTCATCACGGCGCCTCCCGCAGCAATTGTTCGACCGCCAGCCGGCCCACCTGGCGGCCCAGGGCCTCGCCGGCGTCGGTGGAGAAGCGGTAGTGCAGGCCGCCATGGATGCGGGCTTCCGAGACCTCGCGAATGAAATCGTCGGTGCGCTTCCATTGCCGCACCACGCCCTTGGCGCTCGGGCTCGTGGTGCTCAGAACGGGCAACGTACCGGCACCGAACTCGGCGTCGAGCACCGTGCCGACCGCGCTGGCGAGGCTGCTGTGGGCACTCGGGTACTCGGGGTGCATCGGTGTGTCGACGAGCGGCGCCCAGCCGGCCACGCGCTCGGTCGCCGCGTGACCGTCGGTATCGCCATTGCGGATCGCGGTGACGGGGCGCCAGAAATGGTGGTGGTACTTGGCGTCGATCACGCCGATCACGGCGTCGTCCATGGCCTGCGCCACCGCGGCGAACAGGCGGGCATTGCGGGCCGGATCGCGCCCGGGCTGGTCGACGGCCGACCGCACGACACCGTGGTAGATCGCGGGCATCGAATAGGCCCAGAAGCGCGCGGCGTCGGTCTGCTCGGCGCTGCGCCGGCCGCCCGAGCGCTCGCCCAGCGACTTCACCTCGTTGTAGTCACGCGCCCATTGATCGCTGGTCAGCGACGGCGGCGGCCCGGGGCGGAACTGCGCCGCGCCCGACATCAGCCAGGGTTTTCGCTGCGCCCACTGGGGCACGGCCGGCAAGGCGGTCGGCACATAGGCGCCCGCGGCGGCATGCGGCCGGTAGCTTTCGGGCGCACCCGCGCCATCGCCGGCGCGGGCGGCCAGCACGGCGGCCGCGGCGCGTTCACCCGCGGCCATGCCGGCGGCCTTGGCCGGCCCCTCCGGGATGGCCGACAGCGCGACCTGCACGGCGGCATCGATGCCTGCCCGCTGGCCCGGGAGCAGCTGCATCAGGGTGGTGCGGTGCGCCACGGCCACCGCGGCGTCCACCGCCGGCTTCGTGGTGGCCACCCGCGGCGGCAAGCCATCCAGCGCCTGGTGCACCGCGGTCTGCACGATCGCCATGGCGCGGATCGCGGGCGGCGTGCCGAGCTGTGAATCGGCCAGCAGCGCGTTGGCCCGCAGGTTCCAGTCGGTGATGGTGTCGGCATGCGCCTGCAGCGCTGCCGTGGCGATCAACGAAGCCACCAGCGCGTGACGTGAAAGTGGGGTGTTCATGCGGATCTCCAATGGCAAAGTTCATTGTTTGGTGATGACGATTTCAAGGTACTCGCTGGGCACCACCAGCGACTGCGGACCGCCAACGTTCAGTTCCTCCAGCAGCGCCGTGATCGCGCGTTCGAGCGACTGCGCGCCCTGGGCATCGAGTCCAGCAAAGGCCTTGTGCGTGGGGCCATAGAGTTCGCGGAACACCTGCACCCAGTGCGCCGCCGAGTGGTAGCGGAAGTTGAAGTGGCGGTGCTCGCAACGGATCTGCGCCGCGTGTGAGCCGAACAGCTCGACGATGTGCGATTCGGTGCCCCAGAGCAGCGGCGAAGCCACCCCGGCCGGTGGCGGCACGTGGGCGCCGATGAGCCTGAACAGGCGGCCGATGAACCCGCCCGGGGTCCAGTTCGCCAGGCCGATGCGGCCGCCGCTGCGCAGCACGCGCAGCATCTCGCTGGCGGCGCGCTGGTGTTCGGGCGTGAACATCACGCCAAAGGTGGAGAGCACGGCGTCGAAACTGGCGTCGGCGAACGGCAGGGCCTCGGCATCGGCGTGCTGGAACCGGATGTTCAGGCCCTCGGCGACTGCGCGGTCGTGGCCCTTGGCCAGCAGCGCCTGCACATAGTCGGTCGAGGTGACTTGCGCGTGGCGCCGCGCGGCGGCCAGCGAGGCGTTGCCGTTGCCGGCTGCCACGTCGAGCACGCGCTCGCCGGCGCGCACGTCGGCCGCTTCGGCCAGCGTTTCGCCGACGATCTGCAAGGTGGTGCCGATGGCGGCGTAGTCGCCGCTGGCCCAGGTGGCCTGCTGGCGCTGTTTGATGGCGGCGTAGTCGGGAACGGGTTTGTCGAGTACGGTGTTCATGGGTTTGTCTCCTGTGGAAGTGAGGGGCATCGGCGCGGGTTTGCGGCGACGGGCCCATTCTTCGGAAAGCGGGGCATTGACGCTTCTCCGGGCGTCCTTCAGACTTGTCTGTTCGTCCTGGAATGCGTCTGGTCAACCGCGACCTTGGCCGGGGGTCCACCCCGTTTGATCGCGGCTCCGGATGTGGAGGCCCTGACCATGCACCACGATCCCTTGTCCGACGTGCTGCGCAGCGTGCGCCTGCGCGGAGCGGTCTTCTACTACGTGAGTTTTGGCGACGAGTGGGCCGCGGAAACGCCGGCCTCACCCGATCTGGCGCGCGCCCTGATGCCGGGTGCCGAACACGTGCTGGCCTACCACCTCATCGTCCGGGGCGCGGGCTGGGCCGCCACCGACGGCGAGCCGCCGGTGCGGCTGGCGCAAGGCGACATTGTGATGTTCCCGCGCGGCGACGGACACGTCATCTCCAGCGCGCCGGGCATGCATGCGCAGGAAGACCGCAGCGACTGGCGCTTCACCACCCGCAACGACCCCAAGCCCATCGCGGTGGCGTACCACCGCGGCGTGTTGCGCCCGGGTGCGGCGATCCCGGCCGACGAAGCGCAATCGGTCATCGTCTGCGGCTTCATCGCCTGCGACCTGCTGCCCTTCAACCCCTTGATTTCGTCGCTGCCCCGCCTGCTGCATCTGGCGTCCGGCGGCCTGGGTGCCTGGGTGGCGCAGTTGCTGGACCAGGCGGTGGCGGAATCGCGCGAGAGCCGCGCCGGCAGCGCCGCGGTGCTGGAGCGGGTCAGCGAAATGGTGTTTGTCGACGCGGCACGGCGCCACCTGGAATCCTTGCCCAGCGGCGCCTCGGGCTGGTTCGCTGCGCTGCGCGATCGCCATGTGGGGCGGGCGATCCACCTCATGCACGAGAAGCCGGCCCATCCGTGGACGATCGACGAACTGGGGCGCGAGGCCGGGCTGTCGCGTTCGGCGCTGCACGAGCGTTTCGTCGAACTCGCCGGGCAACCGCCGATGCAATACCTCACGGGCTGGCGCATGCAGCTGGGCGCCGGCCTGCTGCGCAACAGCGACACCAAGGTTGCAACGATCGCGCAGGAGGTGGGCTACGACTCCGAGGCCGCCTTCTCCCGCGCGTTCAAACGCAGCGTGGGCCACCCGCCGGCGGCGTGGCGGCGCAAGCAGCGCGTGGGTGCCTGAGGCGGCGCGGTTTCATTCGCCCTGGAAGCCTCCCGAGCGGTAGGTCAGTACCAGTGTGTCGCGCCAGCCGAGTTCGCCGTTCACCAGCGGCTGGATCGGCGTGGTCTCGTGGATCACGCGGGCATCGTCCAGCAGCAGCAGCGACCAGGGTTCGGTGAGCGTGAAGCGCTGGCCGCTGGGGCCGTCGGCCTCGAACACCCGGCTCTCACCGCCCTTGATGCGGTGGCGCCCGAGCATGAACACCGCCACCAGATCGACGCCGTCGCGGTGTGCGCCTTCGGGCGTGGGCCGGCCAATGCCGTCGGTGGTGTCGATGCGGAACGGATGCGCCTCGACAAACCAGGGCTGCGTTCCGCGCAGGGCACACACCGCCTCGCCCACCCGCGTCAGCAGGCGGCTCCACACAGGCAGTGCCACGAGCTCGGGCTGCATGGGCTCGAACATCCGCTGCATGCCGCCGTGCAGCGCGTTGTATTCCAGCGGTTGCCAGTGGGCGCGGTGCGGCGCCTGCTGCACCGACTGGCCATCGACCACGAAGCAGCTGTGGCGCCGGCGCCGGTAGTGCCCGCCGTCCTTCAGGAAGGCGTCAGCCGGCAGGTGATCCCAGCCGGCGTGCAGCGCATCGAGCTCGGCCGCGTCGGCCGGTAGCCACCGCCGCACATCGGCGGCTGCGATCAGCGCAAAGCCCTGCGATTGCAGGGCGGCATCAAGCCCGTCAAGGGGCACACAGGGTGGAGGGAAAGCACTGGTGGTCATGGCGGGGCAGTGTAACGGTGCCGGCTGTGCCCGCATCCGCATCCGGGTTCACCCGCGGTGGGCCCTGCGGAGTTTCTGCGCTGGATCAAAACGCGGCCGTTTGCACGCTGTCAAGCTGTTGGCAAAGTCAAGGAGGTTGATATGAACACTGTTGAATGGTCCGACGCTTTGCTGCTGGATTTTGAGCCCATGGACGGCGTGCACCGCGAGTTTGTGGACCTGCTGGCGCTGGCACAAAGTGCACCCGACGCCACCCTGCCGCAGGCCTGGGCCGCGGTCGTGGATCACACCGTGGAGCATTTCGGTCGGGAGGACGACTGGATGCGAAAAACCCGCTTCTCCGCGGCCGAGAACCACATCATCCAGCACCGGGTGGTCCTCAACGTGCTGCGGGAAGGCCTGGCGATGGCGCGCGCTGGCCAGATGGATGCGGTCCGTGAAATGGCCGGTGAACTGGCGGTCTGGTTCGCCAAACACACCCAGTCGCTGGACGCCGCCCTGGCGCTGCACATGCGCCGCGAGCCCGCTGGCGGCGGAGCGCCCAGACACGCCCGGGGTGGTGGCACGACCGCCCACGCGCACCTCTAGAAGGCCCCTCGGGCGTGGCCCTGGCGGGTGATGCGGACAGAACCCGAACGACCCTACTATGCATGGGGTAAACCATGTAAGAACAATATTCGGCCTTGTTTATATTGTTTCCACTACAGGAGACAACCATGGCCGAAGCCATTCAAGCGAGCGCTGTCGAAGGCGAGGATCGGGCGCGCGAGAACCCGGATGCTGATCAGCGCCAGAAAGACGCCGAACGCGGGCCTTCGGTGTTCGCCCTCCAGCTTGCCACCCTGCGCCCCTCCGACCCGATCCGCTGGCTACAGCTGGGCTGGCAGGACTTCCAGCGCTGCCCGCGCATCGGCCTGTTCTACGGCCTGTGTTTCTTCGCCATGGGACACGCGCTGCTGGCGGTGTTCCAGAACGCCCCGGCCTATGTGCTGGCGCTGAGCGCCGGCTTCCTGCTAATGGGACCGTTCCTGTGCCTGGGTCTGTACGACGCCAGCAAGGCCATGCAGACCCACGACCACCGCCCCTCGCTGCGAGCCTCCCTGCAGGCCTGGCGACCGACCAAGGGCACGATGGGCATCTTTGCCGGCGTGCTGCTGATCCTGGAACTGCTCTGGGGCCGGGCTTCGTTGGTGGTGTTCGCCGTCACTTTCAACACCATGCCCTCGACCGAGAAGCTGCTGCCGCAGCTGATCAACCCCGAGAACATCGGCTTCCTGATCACCTACACCATCGTCGGCGGCCTCTTCGCCAGCCTGATCTTCATCACCAGTGTGATCTCGATCCCGATGATCATGGACCGCAAGACCGACGCCGTGTCGGCCGGCCTCACCAGCATCCGCGCCTGCCTGCAGAACCCGGGTGTGATGCTGATCTGGGGCGCGCTGATCACGGTGCTGATCGGCCTGGCCATGCTGCCGGTCTTCCTCGGCCTGCTGATCGTGGGCCCGGTGATCGGCCACGCCACCTGGCACGCCTACCGGCACATCGTGCCGATGCAGACAGAAGGCGGCGCCTGATCTTCAGGCGTTGACGTTGACCACCAGGCGCCCGCGCACCTGGCCCGCCAGGATGTCGCTGGCCGCACCGATCGCGGCCTCCAGACCGATTTCGCGCGTGATCGCGGCGAGCTTGCTGCGGTCCAGGCCGATGGCCAGTTGCGCCCACGCGGCCTCGCGCCGGGCCAGCGGTGCCATCACGCTGTCGATGCCGTAGAGCGTCACGCCACGCAGGATGAACGGGGCCACCGACGCCGGCAGGTCCATGCCTTGCGCGAGGCCGCAGGCCGCCACGGCGCCACCGTAGCGCGTGCTGGCGCAGGCGTTCGCCAGCGTGTGGCTGCCCACCGAATCGACCACACCGATCCAGCGTTCCTTCTGCAACGGCTTGCCCGCGGCGCTCAGCGTGCTGCGGTCGATGACCTCGGCAGCACCGAGGGACTTGAGAAAGTCCGCCTCGTCCAGCCGGCCGGTGGACGCCACCACCGTGTGGCCCAGGCCCGCGAGCAGCGCGATGGCGATGCTGCCCACGCCGCCGTTGGCGCCAGTCACGAGCACCTCGCCGCTGCCGGGTTTCACGCCCGCCTCGGCCCAGTGCCGCTGCAGCGCCATCACGCACAGCATGGCGGTGTAGCCCGCGGTGCCGATGGCCATGGCGTAGCGCGCATCCAGACCGTCGGGCAGGGCCACGAGCCAGTCGCCCTTGACCCGCGCCATTTGCGCCAGGCCGCCCCAGTGCGATTCACCGACGCCGAAGCCGTTGAGGATGACGCGGTCGCCGGCCTTCCAGCGCGGGTGTTCGCTGGCCGTCACGGTGCCCGCGAAATCGATGCCCGGCACCAGGGGAAAGCTGCGCACCACGGGCGACTTGCCCGTGATGGCCAGGCCGTCCTTGTAGTTGAGGGTGGACCAGTCCACCCGCACCGTCACGTCACCGCTGGCGGGCAGTTGCGCCTCGTCGAGTTCGGTGAGCGCGCAGTGGTAGCCAGCGTCATCGGTCTTGTTGATCAGCAGGGCCTTGAACATGGGAGTCTCCTTGTGAAGCGGGCGCGGTTTCGCGCCAGAGGCGGGCCAGCAGCCACCAGCCGGCCAGGGTATTGAGCACGGCGAACAGGGTCAGCAGACCCCGCATCGCGCCGGTGGGCTGCATCACCATCAAAGCAGACGTCATGGCAGAAGACATCAGATTGAGCACGATGACCAGCCAGAAAAGCGGCATTCGCGGCTGCCAGAGCCGGCGCAGCGGAGAGATGGCGTTGGTCATGCAGACGATTGTGCGGGAAGGCGCCTGCCCGGAGGGGCCAGCAACCCTTCAGGCCGCGGGTTCCTGCTCCTGCAGCAGGCGCCACATCACCTTGCCGCTGCCGCTTTTGGGCAGGGCCTCGACGAACTGCACCACGCGCGGGCACTTGTAGACCGCCATGTTCTCGCGGCACCAGTCCAGGATGTCCTGTTCGCTGGTCTGGCCACGCGCGCTGTCGCGCAGCACCACCACGGCTTTCACACTTTCGCCCCGGTAGTCGTCTTTCGTGCTGATCACGCAGGCTTCGGCGATCGCCGGGTGGCGGAACATCAGCGCCTCCACCTCGGCCGGCCAGACCTTGAAGCCGCTGGCGTTGATCATGCGTTTGAGGCGGTCGGTGATGAAAAAATAACCGTCCTCGTCCACCTTGCCGAGGTCGCCGGAGCGGAAGTATTTTTCGCCGTTGAACTCGATGAAGGCCGCCTCGGTCGCATCCGGCCGCTTCCAGTAGCCGGCAAACACCGAGGGCCCGCGGATGATGATTTCGCCCGCCTCACCCACGGGCATTTCCTGCAGCGTCTCCGGGTCTACCACGCGCGCATCGGTGCTCAGGAACGGGATGCCCAGGCATTGTTGCTTGGGGGCATCGGGCGGGTTGTTGTGCGAGGGCGCGGCGGTCTCGGTCAGGCCATAGCCCTCGGCGTAGCGCAGGCCGAACTGGTCGAACAGGCGCTGTGCCACGGCCTGCGGCATGGCCGCGCCGCCGCCGCCGATGAAGACCAGGCTGGAGAGGTCGTACTGGTCGAAGCGCGGGCTGGCCAGCAGGTCGATCACCATGGTGGGGATGTTGCTCCAGTGCGTGACGCGCCAGGCCGAGATCTGGCGCCCGGCGAGCTCGCGGTCCCAGCGCGGCATGATGACCAGCGTGGCGCCGGTGTAGATGCCCGCGTGCATGCCCACCACCATGCCGGTGATGTGGAACATGGGCACCACCACCAGCGACACGTTTTCCGGTGTGCCGCCGGTCCACAGGCTGCAGGCCACGGCGTTGTGCATGATGCTGGCGTGGGTGTGCATGCAGCCCTTGGGCAGGCCGGTGGTGCCGCTGGTGTAGGGCAGCACGCACAGGTCGGCGGGCTGGCGGTCGTGCACCGGTGCGGTGTGGCTGCTGGCCAGCGCGTCGGCCCAGTCGGCCACGCTGCCTCCCGGCAGGGCCGGCAGCGGGTGGCGCTTCGCCAGCCAGTCGACCCACGCGGGCGGGATGTCGGCCTGCGGGCCGATGGCGTCGTGGTAGTGCGCCACGACCAGGTGCGACAGGCGCTGCGCTTCGGGCAGATCGGCGTTGGCCTTGAGCAAGTCGCCTGCGAGGTCGGCGGCGCAGACCGCGACCTTCACGTCGGGGTCGGTGATGTAGTGCTTGAGCTCCTCGGCCCGGTTCATCGGGTTCACCGGCACCACCACCGCGTTGGCCCGCAGGATGGCGTAGTGCGCCACGATCCACTGCGGACAGTTCTGCATCAGCAGCACGACGCGGTCGCCCGCGCGCACGCCCTGCGCATGCAGGTGGCCCGCCAGCCGCTCGGCCTGCGTCAGCAGTTCGCGGTAGCTGAGCTGCTGATCGAAGAAAACCAGTGCCGGCTTGTCCGGGTAACGCTGCGCGCTCACCACGAGGTTGTGCCAGAGCGAGGTCACGGGCGGGCTGATGCGGTGCGGCAGGCGCTTCGGCCAGAAGCGGTGGTGGGGGCGCGGCTGAACGTGAACGGCCGCCGGGGCAGCGTTTGCAAGGCTCATCGGTTTGTCTCCTGGTACTTCTTTTCAACGCAAGCATACGGGGCTGCGCTGCAAAAAGAAAAGCAGCCATGTCGCGCCTGGGACCGCTGGCGCGCATGGCAGGTGGCACGGAACGTGCTGGTACCAAAGCACGGTTTTTGACGTGGGTCAAAGGCGATACGGTGATACCTTTTACGCATAGTTTTCCCACGTAAACCCCGATGTCGTGGCCCTGACGGCGGTAATACAGTCGCTCTGCGGGCCAGATATGCCTTCTTCTGGTGCACATTGCCCGAATCATCAACTTTTAGACCAAAACGGAGCTACCGATGAAATTGAATGCCCTGAAATTGACCGTGATGGGAATGGGCGCTGCAGCCGCCCTGATGAGCCTGCCGGCCCACGCTGGCAAAACCGTGGACGCCATCAAGGCCCGCGGCCAGCTGGTCTGCGGCGTGAACGTCGGCCTGGCGGGCTTCTCTGCCGCTGACAGCAATGGCAACTGGACGGGCCTGGACGTGGATTACTGCAAGGCCGTGGCTGCCGCCCTGCTGGGCGACCCCGCCAAAGTCAAGTGGGTGCCGCTGACGGCCCAGCAGCGCTTCACCGCCCTGCAGTCCGGCGAAGTGGACATCCTCTCGCGCAACACCACCAACACCCTCTCGCGCGACGCCTCGCTCGGTCTGCACTTCGTCGGTGTGAACTACTACGATGGCCAGGGTTTCCTGGTCAACAAGGGCAAGATCACCAGCGCCAAACAGCTCAAGGGCGCCACGGTGTGCGTGCAGTCCGGCACCACGACCGAGAAAAACCTGACCGACTTCTCGCGTGCCAACAAGCTCAACATCAAGGCCGTGGTGTTCGAGAAGCTGGAAGCCTCCACCGGTGCCTACTTCGCCGGCCGCTGCCAGGCGTACACCACCGACGCCTCGGGCCTGGCCTCGATCCGCGCCAAGGAAGCCAAAGTGCCGGCCGATCACGTGATCCTGCCCGACCTGATCTCCAAGGAGCCTCTGGGCCCGATGATCCGCCGCGGTGACGACGAGTTCTTCGCCGTCACCAAATGGGTGCTCAACGGCCTGATCGAAGGCGAGGAATACGGCATCACCCAGGCCAACGTGGACGAGATGAAGAAGAGCACCGATCCGCAAGTGGGCCGCATGCTGGGTTCCACCGAAGACCTCGGCAAGCACCTCGGCCTGGACAAGGAATGGCTGGCCCGCTCGATCAAGGCCGTGGGCAACTACGGTGAGAGCTTCGAGCGCAACGTCGGCCCGAAGACCCCGATCAACCTGCCGCGCGGCAAGAACAACCTGTGGAGCGCAGGCGGCTTCATGTACGCAGCGCCGCTGCGCTGATCCAGCACCCTCGGCACTTGGCCGTCGCAGGCACAAGTGTTCTATGAACTCCGTTTCGTAGGGCACTTGTGCCATTTTTTTAGCCCCTTCCTTTTTGGGAAACGACTCCATGTCCAATCAGTCCATGATTGAAGCGCGGCCGCTACCCGCCAAAAAAAGACGCTCGATTTCGTGGAACAGCCGCGAAGGCCGCAGCGTCATCTACCAGGTGGTCGCCATCGCCTCGGTGATCACCCTCGTCTGGCTGCTCGTGCGCAACACGCTGCGCAACATGCGCGAGCGCGGCATCCAGAGCGGTTACGACTTCATGGGCCAGCCCTTCGGTTTCGACGTCAGCGAAACCATGATCCCGTACGACGTGATGAGCACGTACTGGACGGCCTTCTCCATCGGCATGCTCAACACGCTCAAGGTCGCCGTGATCGGCATCGTGCTGGCCACGATCCTCGGCACGCTGATCGGTGTGGGGCGTTTTTCGCCCAACCTCCTGCTGCGCAAGATCTGCTACGGCTATGTCGAATTCTTCCGCAACGTCCCGATCTACCTGCAGTTGCTGATCTGGTACATCGTGTTCACCGAAATCCTGCCCAGCTTCGAAGAGGCCTGGCAGGTCGGCCACTTCTACCTGAGCAAGGGGGGTTTTTCCTTCCCCTGGCCGATCTGGAAACTGGGGCAGACGCTGGCGCTCATCGGGCTGCTGCTGGGCGCGGTGGGTGCCTGGCTGTATGCCCGCAAGGCCAGCAAACACTTTGACCTGACGGGTCAACAAAAGCCGGTGATGCTGGTGTCGCTGGCACTGATCGTCGGCCTGGCCGTGCTGGGCTGGCTGGCCGGTGGCGCGCCCACCGGCTGGAGCCTGCCGGTGAAGGGCGCCTTCCAGATCGAGGAAGGCGCTGCGTTCAGCCCCGAGTTCCTCGCCCTGCTGCTGGGTCTGGTGCTCTACACCGCATCGTTCATTGCAGAGATCGTGCGCTCGGGCATCGCTTCGGTCTCGCTCGGCCAGCACGAAGCGGCTGCATCGCTCGGCCTGGGCAAGCGCCAGGCGATGCGCCTGGTCGTGCTGCCGCAGGCCCTGCGCGTGATCATCCCGCCGTTGACCAGCCAGTACCTGAACCTGACCAAAAACTCCTCGCTCGCGGTGGCCATCGGCTACCCCGATCTGGTGTCCATCGCCAACACCACGCTGAACCAGACCGGCCGCGCCATCGAAGCCCTCTCGATCGTGATGCTGGTCTACCTCACGCTCTCTCTCATCACCTCGGCGCTGATGAACTGGTTCAACGCCAGTGCAGCCATCCAGGAGCGTTAAAGATGAAACACCCCCGCAGCGCTTCGCGCTACCCCCTCAAGGGGGCGGCACTGGCCGTCCGGCAAAGCCGGCCCGGCGGTGCCTCCCGGCTGGACCCATTCACGCGTGGCGGATCACACGCCGGCACGGTAGAGAACTGATATGCAGCAAATTTACCAACCGATAGACGCACGCCCGATGCCGGGCCTGAGCACGGGCGTCCTGGCCTGGCTCAAGATCAACCTGTTTTCCAGTCTGGGCAACAGCATCAAGACGCTGATCGTGCTGGGCATTGCCTTGTGGGCGCTGTACGGCGCCATGGGCTGGACCGTGACCAACGCCGTCTTCGGCGCCAACCTCGAAGCCTGCAACAGCATGCGGGGCATCGGCGCCTGCTGGGGCGTGGTGACCGAAAAAGGCCGCCTGATCGTCATGGGCCGCTACCCCGACACCGAACACTGGCGCCCGGTGATCGCCACCGCGCTGATGCTCGCGGTGGTGGGCATCAGCTGCATGCCACGTTTCTGGAACAAGTCGCTGCCCCTGATCTGGGTGGTGATGCTGGTGATCTACTTCACCCTCATGAAAGGTGGCGTGCTCGGCCTGACGCCCGTGGACACGGACCAGTGGGGTGGTCTGCCGCTCACCGTGATGCTGACCGTGGTGTCGATGACGATGGCCTTCCCGCTCTCGATCTTCGTGGCACTGGGCCGGCGCTCCAACATGCCGGCCATCAAGACGCTGTGCACGCTCTACGTGGAGCTGATCCGCGGCGTGCCGCTGATCACGGTGCTGTTCATGGCCTCGTTCATGCTGCCCCTGTTCATGCCCGATGGCGTGAGCATCGACGTGTTGATCCGCGTCGTGGTGGGCATCACGCTGTTCTCGGCCGCCTACATGGCCGAGGTGGTGCGCGGCGGCCTGCAGGCCCTGCCCAAGGGCCAGACCGAGGCCGCGGCCACGCTGGGTCTGAGCTACTGGCAGACGCAACGCAAGATCGTGCTGCCGCAGGCGCTGTCCATGGTGGTGCCCTCGCTCATGAACACCTTCATCGGCATGTTCAAGGACACCTCGCTGGTCACCATCGTCTCGCTCTACGAACTGACCGGCGCGCTGGCCCTGGCGCTCAACGCCGACGCCGACTGGCGCCCGTTCAAGCTCGAAGCCTATTTCTTCATCACGCTGATCTATTTCGTGTTCTGTTTTGCCATGTCGCGCTACTCACTCTGGGTCGAAAAACGCACCGCCGTCAGCAAAGTCCGCTGAACACAGAACATCCCAAAATCAGAAAGCCTCTCATGAGCCAATCAGAAGCACCCATCATCCAGTTCGACAACGTCAACAAGTGGTACGCCAGCAATGGCTACCACGTGCTGCGCGACGTCAACCTCAGTTTCGCCAAGGGCGAAAAAGTCGTGATCTGCGGCCCCTCGGGCTCCGGCAAATCAACGCTCATCCGCTGCATCAACGCGCTGGAGGAATACCAGCAAGGCAAGCTCACGGTGGACGGCACCGTGATCGGTGACGACCTCAAGGGCATCGACAAGGTGCGCCGAGAAGTCGGCATGGTGTTCCAGCAGTTCAACCTGTTCCCGCACCTCACGGTGCTGGAAAACCTGATCCTGTCACCCACCTGGGTGGCCAAGCTGCCGCGCAACGTGGCGATCGAAAAGGCCATGGTGCAGCTGGAGCGCGTGCGCATCGCCGAACACGCCAACAAATACCCGCTGCAGCTCTCCGGTGGTCAGCAGCAGCGCGTGGCCATCGCCCGCGCGCTGTGCCTCACGCCCAAGATCATGCTGTTCGACGAGCCCACCTCGGCGCTCGACCCGGAGATGATCAAGGAAGTGCTGGACGTGATGATCGGCCTGGCCGACCAGGGCATGACCATGTTGTGCGTGACGCACGAGATGGGCTTCGCCAAGGCCGTCGCCGACCGCGTGATCTTCATGGACCAGGGTCAGGTGGTTGAACAGAACACCCCCGAGGAGTTCTTCAACAACCCGCAGACCGACCGCAGCAAGGACTTTTTGTCGAAAATTTTGGGGCACTGAACCCCAGGCTTTCAGGTCGCGGTCCCGCTCAGACGTGACGCCGCGGACCGGCGGGCAGCGATTCAGGCAGCTCCGCGTCGGCCCGCTGGTGCAGCGCTTCGATGATGTGGCAGTGGTCGTCCGAGCCGTCGCAGCGTTTGCGCAGCGCGAGCAGGTCTTTCTCCAGCGCGCGCAGCTCGGTCAGGCGCTGGCGCACATGGCCCAGGTGTTCGTCCAGCGCGGCGCTGGCGGTCGCGCAGTCGGCCCTGTTGTTCAGGTCCAGGCCCAGCAGGGTGCGCACCTCGTCGAGCGACATGTCCATCGCGCGGCACTGGCGCACGAAGCGCAGCCGGTGGATGTCCGATTCGCTGTAGAGGCGGTAGTCGTTGCCGGCCCGCGCCTGTGGCTGCAGCAGACCCTCGCGCTCGTAGTAGCGGATGTTGGCCGCGCTCACGCCGGATCGCCGGGCGGCCTCGCCGATGCGGTGCTGTGGCGTCGTTGACAAAGGTGCTGCCGTCATGCTTGACCTTCAAGTGGCTTCAAGGTTTCCAATCATGACACGCCACCTCGCCCACTCCCAACGAAAGCCCCTTTCATGGCCTGCACCTCCTGCCATTCCAGCTGCTCCACCGACACCGCCAACGCCACCCGGACCATCGACCCGCGCTGGCGCAAGGCGCTGTGGATCGCGCTCGCCGTCAACGCCAGCATGTTCTTCGTCGAACTGATTGCCGGCCTGCAGGCCAACTCGGTCTCGCTGCTCGCCGACGCGGTGGACTTCGCGGGCGACGCCGCCAACTACGCCATCTCTCTGGCGGTGCTCAGCATGGCCCTGGTCTGGCGCAGCCGCGCAGCCTGGATCAAGGGCGTGACCATGTTCGCCTACGGGGTGTTCGTGCTGGCCCGCGCGGGCTGGATGCTGCACGCCGGCAGCGTGCCCGAGCCGCTCACCATGGGCGTGGTCGGCGCCATCGCGCTGCTGGCCAACGCCGGCGTGGCCGTGCTGCTGTACGCCTTCCGTACCGGCGACGCCAACATGCGCAGCGTCTGGCTGTGCTCGCGCAACGACGCGCTGTCCAATGTGGCGGTGATGCTCGCCGCGTTCGGCGTCTTCGGCACCGGTTCGGCCTGGCCCGACCTGGCGGTGGCGGGTGTGATGGCTGCGCTGGCGATCTCGGCCGGGGTCTCGGTGGTGCGCCAGGCACGGGGTGAGCTGGGTGGCCTGCAGACTCATGGTCACGCGCATGGAGTCGGGCTGTAAGGTCTGGCGCTGGCTGGCGACCCATCTCCATGCCACAGGAGACCGCCATGTCACACGACCGGAATCTTCACCAGACCTGCGCGCCGAAACCGCTTCGACGCCTTCGCCCGCTCTGGCTGGGCCTGCCGCTGCTGGCCAGCGCCGGCCTGATGCAACCCGCGGCCGCGCAAACCTGCCAAGCTAGCGCGGGCAACACCCCGCCAGCGGTGGTGGAGCTCTACACGTCTGAGGGCTGCAGCTCGTGCCCGCCGGCGGACCAATGGCTCTCGACGCTCAAGCCGGAAGACGGCGTGCTGGCCCTGGCCTTTCACGTCAGCTACTGGAACCACCTGGGCTGGCTGGACCCCTTCGCCACCCCGGAGACGACCGCGCGCCAGCACCGCATCAAGGCCGCGCTCGGCGGCGCCTACGTCTACACACCGCAGGTGGTGCTCAACGGCCGGGACCACCGCGGATGGCAAGGTCAGACCGCGAAACAGCTGCCCCCCTTGCCAGCGGCTCAGGCGCCCACCTTGCGCCTGCGCCGGACGGACAACCAGGTCACGGCCCACATCGGCCCCAGCCGCGCCAACACCTCGCTGGCGGGCTACTGGACGGTGCTGCAGGACGGGCTGGGCAGCCAGGTCACGCGGGGCGAGAACGCGGGCGAACACCTCAGACACGACCATGTGGTGCGGCTGTACCAGCCCCTGCCCGCCTGGCCGGCCGCTCAGGCCCACACCGTGCAGATCACCCTGCCCGCCGGCACGACCGGTCAGCGCGTGGCTTTTGTGGTCACCGACAGCGGCTGGACACGCCCGCTGCAGGCGCTCGCTCTGCGTTGTTCGTGACGCCGCCCCTTCATCCCCCCTTTCGCCCGTCCGTGGAACTTCTGCACCGCCCGCCGTATCATCCACCTCCATGCGCCATTTCCTCGTCGCCCTCATGATCGCCCTGCTGCCCGTGCGCGGCTGGGTGGGTGAGGCCATGGCGTTCTCCATGCAGGCGAACCCCGCCAGCCCGGCGGCCCACGCCGGCTGCGCGGACCACACGCCGCTGCCCGCATCGCTCACCGCGCAGCCGACGCCGCCTTTGTTCGAGATGGCCAGCCAGGCCGCCGACGCCGGCACCGATGACGATGGAACCCACCAGCACGGCGCCTGCGACATCTGCAACGGCCCGGCCATGGCCGCATCGGCCTCCGCGCTGCTGGTCCTGACCGCCATGCACCCGCAGCACGCCTCGCGCGTCGAACGCTTCGCCAGCTCCGAGCTGCTGCAAGGCGTCAAACCCCCCATTTCCTGAAGATCCACGCCACAGGTGCGTCCGCCGCCGGCCCAAGCCGGTGCGCAGGCGGACGCCGTTCCGGGTTTTCAGGAGAACTTCATGACCGTTTTTCGGTGGCAGCCGCCACCTTTGTCCCCATCCACTGAGGGCTGGCGACCCGCGTTCGCTGTGCTCGCCCTCGCGCTGAGCCTTCCGCTGCCGGCCCTGGCGCAGACGCCCTCGGCGGCGCTGGTGGCGTCCGACCCCGCCACGCCCAGCACGCCGCCCGCCTTGATGGCCCTGCCCGCCCCGGAACCCGCTGCCGCCCCTGAGCGGCCGACCGACATCGAAGCTGCCCGCGCCATCTGGCAACGCGCCAACCAGCGCGTGGCCGAGTTTCCGCGCGGCCACGTCGACCTGCTGCGCTGGGAGGCGCAAAACCCTGCGCGACCCTCAATCGAAACAGGTGAAACGGGCGTGAACACGCCAGAGCTGGACATGGCCGTCGCGTTGCGCCAGTCGCTGCGCCACCGGCCGGGCCTGTTCACCCACGCCGGCATGAACGACCTGGAACGGGCCACCGTGCAGCGCGCCTACGCGGAGCACGTGCGTGCACTGCAACGCGCCTGGATCGACGCGGTCAGCGCGCGCCAGCGCCTGCGCCTGATGGGTGAGTCGCTGGAAGCGGCGGCCACCGGCGCCGAACTCGGCCGGCGCATGGTGCAGGCCGGCAACTGGAGCCAGGCCCGGCTGCTGCGCGAGCAGCTCACCGAGGCCCAGGCTCAGCAAACCTGGACCCGCGCCGCGCAGGCGCAGCAAGCCGCCACCGAACAACTGGCCCGCCTGCTGGGCATGTGGGACGCCCAGGCGGTGGGGCAGCTGACGCAGCGTCTGCCGGCCCAGCTGCCCGAACCGCCGGCCCAGCTGTCGCCAGGCGCCGCGGATGTGGAGACCGCCGTTTTGCGCAGCCAGCCCCTGCTGGCCCAGCAACGCCTGAAAGCCCAGCGTGCGCTCGTGGCCGTGAGCCCTGAGCGCCGGGCCGCCTGGTCGCAGGCGGTGGACGAAGCCCTGAAAACACCCGCCGCACCGGCCGGTGCAACGCCCTGGCTCGCACCGCAGATCGGCGACCTGCGGCTGGTCCGCGACCACTCGCTGGAAGCCGCTGTGGAAGCCGAATCGGCGCTGCTCATGGCCGCCGCCGAACGCCGCTCCATGGCGCGCGAAGCCTGGCGCCAGCTGCACGCGCAACACACCGGTGCCCTGCAAACCCAACACGCGCTGCGCCTGCAGACCGCCCAGGAACAGGAAACCCTGCTGCGCTACAACGGCATGCTGCAGAGCAGCTGGGACCTGCTCGCCAGCGCAGGCGAACGCATGGGCGCGCTCGACGCCGCGATGATGGCCCGGCGCGACTTCTGGCTCGCCCAGGCCGACTGGGACGCCCTGCTGGCCGGTGCCGATGTCGAACCCGCCAGCCCGGGCGCGACCGGCGACAACAACAAGCGCGCCGCCGCGGGAGGACACTGAACATGACAAACCCCCTCAACCGAAGACACTTTTTTGCCGGCGCCGCCACCGCCGTGGCCGCCGCCAGCGTGAGCCGCGTGGCGCTCGCCGCCCTGCCCGAAGCCGTGCAACAGACCTCGCCCGACACGGCTGCGCCCTGGACACCGCCCGGCGTCACCGGCGCGGGCCGGCCGTACAACCCGGTGGTCACGCTCAACGGCTGGACACTGCCCTGGCGCATGGCCAACGGCGTGAAAGAGTTCCACCTGGTGGCCGAGCCGGTGGTGCGCGAGATGGCGCCCGGTTTCCTGGTCAACATGTGGGGCTACAACGGCCAGAGCCCGGGCCCGACCATCGAGGTGGTCGAAGGCGACCGCGTGCGCCTGTTTGTCACCAACCGCCTGCCCGAACACACCACCATGCACTGGCACGGCCAGCGCCTGCCCGCCGGCATGGACGGCGTGGGCGGGCTCACGCAACCGCAGATCCCGCCCGGCAAGACCTTCGCCTACGAGTTCGTGGCGCGCCGGCCCGGCAGCTTCATGTACCACCCGCACGCGGATGAAATGACGCAGATGGCCATGGGCATGATGGGGATGTGGGTCACGCACCCGAAGGCCAAGCACCCGCTGATCGACGACGTGGCGCGCGACTACTGCTTCCTGCTCAACGCGTTCGACGTCGAGCCCGGCAGCATGACACCGCAGGTCAACACCATGCTCGACCAGAACATCTGGGCCTGGAACAGCCGCGTCTTTCCCGGCATCAGCCCGCTGGTGGCGCGGCTGGGCGAGCGGGTGCGGGTGCGCATCGGCAACCTGACCATGACCAACCACCCGATCCACATCCACGGCATCGAGTTCGAGGTCACCGGCACCGACGGCGGCCCGGTCCCGAAGACCGCGCGCTGGCCCGAAGTGACCACCGACGTGGCCGTGGGCCAAATGCGGCAGATCGAGTTCATCGCCGACGAACCCGGCGACTGGGCCATGCACTGCCACAAGAGCCACCACACCATGGGCGCCATGGGCCACGGCGTGCCGACCATGATTGGCGTGGACCACAGCGGCCTGGTCAAACGCCTGCAGAAGGCAGCACCCGACTACATGGTGATGGGCGAGCGCGGCATGGCCGACATGGGCGAGATGCAGATGGAGCTGCCGGCCAACACCTTCCCCATGATGACCGGCACCGGTCCCTACGGCGCCATTGAAATGGGCGGCATGTTCACCACGCTCAAGGTGCGCGCCGAACAGAAAGCCGGCGACTACAGCGACCCGGGCTGGTACACCATGCCGCCCGGCACCCAGGCGCGCGAGGTCGCCACACCCGCAGCCAGCCCGGCAAAGCCCGCCGCCAGCACAGCGTCCAACCAGCCCGCACCCAGCGCCACCGTGCGCAAGCCCCAGGGCAGCGGGGGCCACCAGCATTGACATTCCAGTACACCGCAAAGGACCCACCACCCATGACACACACCCCACCCACCCGCCGCCGCTTCCAGCAGCTGCTGGCCCTGGCCCCCCTGGCCGCCTGGCTGGTCCACCGCCCTGCCAGCGCCCACGGAGAGAAACACCAGAGTGGCGCTGCCGCCGCGCCGGTCGTGAAGGAGCAGAAACCCTGGGGCATCGCCGCTGAAACCAGGGAGGCGAAACGCAGCATCGAGATCCGCATGAGCGACAACATGCTCTTCACGCCCAGCCACCTCGACGTGCGCGAAGGCGAGACCCTGCGCCTGCGCGCGGTCAACCGCGGCAAGATGCTGCACGAGATCGTGATCGGCACGCCCGAAGAACTGCAAGCGCACGCCGAGATCATGAAAAAACACCCCGACATGGAACACGACGAGCCTTACATGGCCCACGTGCCGGCCGGCCAACGCAGCGACATCACATGGACTTTCAACCGCGCAGGCGATTTCGAATTCGCCTGCCTGCTGCCCGGTCATTTCGACGCAGGCATGCGCGGCACCATCCGCGTCACGCCCCTGGCCTGATCCGCCACCTTTTTTTCCTGGAGCACACCATGCAACGACGTTCCCTTCTCCTCACCGCCCCGGCCCTGCTGGCCTCCACCTCCCTGCCCGCCTGGGCCGCCGCACCCACCGCAAAAGACCTGCCCGTGCTGCAAGTCTGGAAAGACCCGAGCTGCGGCTGCTGCAAGGACTGGATCAGCTACCTGCAGCGCGACCGCTTCCAGGTGCAGGTCTTCGAGACCGGCAACACGGCCATGCGCCAGCGCCTGGGTCTGCCGCAGAAATACGCCTCGTGCCACACGGCGCTGATCGGCGGCTACGTGGTCGAGGGCCACGTGAACGCGCGCGAAATCCGCCGCCTGCTAGCCGAGAAGCCCAAGGCCATCGGCCTCTCGGTGCCGGGCATGCCGATCGGCAGCCCGGGCATGGACGGCCCCGAATACGGTGGCCGCAAAGACCCGTACGACGTGGTGCTGGTGCTGCCCGACGGCAGCGGCCGCGTCTACCAGTCGTACTTCCGCAGCTGATCACACACCCCTCAGGAGATATCCCATGCACCAGCCTTCCAGCCGCACCCTGCAACGCCTCGCGGCCCGTCTGGCCACCACAGTCCTGATCGGGAGCGCGACCATCGCCCACAGCCAGACGGCCCCGCCGGCTCCGGCATCGCCGGCCGCGTCCCCCGCGGCCAGCCTGCCGCTGGTGGCGGCCGAGGTCCGCAAGGTGGACCTGCGCGCCGGCAAGATCACCCTCAAACACGGCGAGATTCCCAACCTGGAGATGCCGCCCATGACCATGGTGTTCGTGGTCGAAGACGCGGCCCTGCTGGATCAGCTCAAGCCGGGCGACCGCGTGAAGTTCACGGCCGACAAGCGCCTGGGCAGCTACAAGGTGCTGACGCTGCAACGTGACGAGTGACGCGTTTGGGCGGCGTCGACACGCCGCCGGTGAGGTCCAAAGCCCTCATTTTTTGAACATGTGGAAGGATTGACCGCCGTACGTCGCTCATTTCGGGGGTTTTGACCGGAAAGACCGCCCGTAGACTCAAGTCCAGCCACGCTGGGTTCGATACAAGGCACAACCCTTCCGGCTCCCACCCCTCACCAAGCTCAACCATGCGCACCAACTTACCCGTCACGCAACAGGAATTCGTCATTCCGGACGGTGTCACGCTCGTCTCCACCACCGACCTGCAAAGCCGCATCACCTACTGCAACCCGAACTTCGTGGCGGTCAGCGGCTACAGCCGCGAGGAACTGATCGGGCAGCCGCACAACATCGTGCGCCACCCGGACATGCCGCCCGAAGCCTTTCGCGACATGTGGGCCACGCTGCAGAGCGGTTCACCCTGGTCCGCGCTGGTGAAGAACCGGCGCAAGAACGGCGACCACTACTGGGTCATGGCCAACGCCACGCCCATCGTTCAAAACGGCCAGGCCGTGGGCTACATGTCGGTGCGCACCAAGCCCACGCGCCAGCAGATCGAAGGCGCCGAAGCCCTGTACCAGCGCATGCGATCCGAGGCCGAAAGTGGCCACCCCAGCATAGCCCTGCACCGCGCCCGCTTGGTGCGCACCGGCTGGCGCGGCACTCTGCAGCGCTGGACCCGCCCGACCCTGGGCCGCAAGATGGGCGCGATCACGATCGCGCTGGCGTTTCTTGTACAAGTCATTGAAAGTGCCACCGAAGGTCAGCCCGACGCCGTGCACTACGCAGCGTTTGGTGCCACCGCCGTGCTGGCCATCGCGGCCGCGGCCTACATGCGCCGCCTGATGGTGCGACCGGTGGAAGATGCGGTGGCCTTTGCCAACCAGATGGCTGCGGGCGACCTGTCGGGTCAGTTCCAGGGGCAGACCTCCGGCGAACTGGGCGACCTGGCGCGCGCCCTGAACCAGCTCAACGTCAACCTGCAGGCCGTGGTCACCGACGTGCGCCACGAGGTGGAGGGCGTGCAGGTCGCGTCTGGCGAAATCGCCAGCGGCAACCACGATCTCTCGGCACGCACCGAAGCACAGGCCAGCAGCCTCGAAGAAACCGCTGCCTCGATGGAGCAACTCACCAGCACGGTGGAGCAGAGCGCCAGCTCGGCGCGCGAAGCCGCGGTGCTGGCCTCGCGCGCCACCGAGGTTGCCCGAGAGGGGAACGACGCCATGGGCGCGGTGGTCGCGACCATGGACCAGATCAGCCGCTCGTCCAGCCGGATCGGCGAGATCATCCAGGTGATCGAAGGCATTTCGTTCCAGACCAACATCCTGGCACTCAACGCCGCGGTGGAAGCCGCGCGCGCCGGTGAACAGGGCCGCGGCTTCGCGGTGGTGGCGGCCGAGGTGCGCAGCCTCGCCCAGCGCACCTCGACCGCGGCCAAAGAGATCAAGCTGCTGATCGACGAATCGGCCAGCCAGGTGTCACAGGGCGGCCAGCTGGTGCACAACGCCGGCAAGACCATGGGCAACGTGGTCAGCGCGGTACAGCAGGTCAACGGCCTGATCGGCGAAATCACCGGCGCCTCGCAGGAACAGTCCATGGGCCTGTCGCAGATCAACCAGGCGGTGGTGCAGCTCGACAACGTGACCCAGCAAAACTCCGCGATGGTCGAGGAGCTGGCTGCGGCGGCCAGCTCGCTGCAGAGCCAGGCCGTGGTGATGCACGATGCGGTGCAGATCTTCCGTCTGAGCGACCAGCGCAGCCCAGGCCACGGGTGACCGCCACGGGCGCGCAGCAGCTGCGTGCTAAGGTAGCGGAATGTCCAAAAACATCCGCTACACCCTGCTGTCGCTGCGCGATCTGGCGGTTTCCATCGGCCCGTTTGCGCTGCTCACGCTGGCGCTGCTGGCCCTCACCTACTGGTGGCTCGACCCCAATCCGCCGAAGCGCGTGGTGCTCGCCACCGGTCCGGCACAAAGCGCCTACGACGAATTCGGCAAACGCTACGCCACAGCCCTCGCGCGCTACGGCATCACCGTCGAACTGCTGCCCTCGGAGGGCTCCTCGGCCAACCTGGAACTGCTGCGCGCTGGCAAAGCCGACATCGGCTTCGTGCAGGGCGGCAGCGCCGACATCGGCTACGACGACGAAGAATCCATCGTCTCGCTGGGCAGCCTGTTCGTCGAACCGCTGTGGCTGTTCTACCGCGAAGACGCCGCGCAACGCCTGAAGAAGTCGCCCACGATCGCCAACCTGAGCGAGTTGCAGGGCGGGCGCGTGAACGTGGGCACGCCCGGCAGCGGGGTGCCCCGGCTGTTCAACACGCTGCTCGACGTCAACCGGATCGACCACGGGGCCATGCGGCTCAGCGAGCTCGAACAGACCCCTGCCACGGTGGCTTTTCTCGACGGCGAACTCGATGCCCTGGTGTTCGCCTCGGCCCCCGAGTCGCTGATGGTGCAGATGCTGCTGCAGTCACCGGGTGTGCGTCTGCTCGACTTTGCGCAGAGCGAGGCCTACTCGCGCCGTTTCGCCTACCTCACGCCGGTGGTCATGCCCCAGGGCGTGGTGGACCTCTCGGCCAACGTGCCGGCGCAGGACGTGCGCCTGGTGGCCTCCACCACCAGCCTGCTGGCCGGTGCCAAGACCCACCCCGCCATCCTGCAGCTGTTTGCCCAGACCGCGACCGACCTGCATGGCGGCGGCGGCTGGTTCAGCCGGGCGCGCGAATACCCAAGCCTGGAGCACAGCGAAGTGCCGCTGTCGCCGGAAGCGGTGCGCGCGATCCGCAACGGCCCGCCCTTCCTGCAGCGCTACCTGCCGTTCTGGCTCGCCAACCTGGTCGAGCGCATGTGGCTGGCCATGGGCCTGATCCTGGCGCTGGCGCTGCCGCTCTCGCGCATCGTGCCGCCACTCTACGCGTTCCGCATCCGCTCGCGCGTGTTTCGCTGGTACGGGCAATTGCGCACCATCGAACAGCGCAGCCAGGACAACGACGGCCCGCTCCCGCTGCCGGAATTGCTGGAACAGCTCGACGCGCTGGAGAACAAGGTGGAACAGGTGGTGGTGCCGCTGTCCTACACCGATGAGTTGTACGCCCTGCGCAACAACATCGCGCTGGTGCGGCAGAAGCTGCTGCAACGCACCTGAAGCAACCCGCTCAGCCCTTGCCGGAGTTGAACAGCGCCTGGCGCGCGACCGCGTCCAGCGCCTCGTCCACCACGCCGTGATCCGCCACCACGTGCAGACGGCCCAGCTCCTGCAACCGCTCCAGCCCGCGTTTCGTGAGTGAAATCGAACGCCCGTTGGCGGCTGCGAAAAGGAACATGGTGCCGTGCGGACTGGCCCAGCTCAGGCGGCAACGCAGCGTCTGGCCCTGCTCCATCAGGTCCACCCAGCACCCCACGGTGAGCGATCCGCCGGACGACAGGGCGGCTTCTTCCCGGGTCAGCTCATCGCACATCGACACCGGCTGGGTGTCCAGGAACGCCGGCTGGGTGTCGATCGCCAGGTCTTCCATGAACCCGGTGTCGCGCGCCTCTTCCGGCTGCATCCACATCTCATGCTCGTCCGGGTCCTGCTGGCTCGGCGGGTCGTCCTGCGGCTGCGACCCGTTGCGCTGGGTCTTGTAAGCCGCTTCATGCAGGCCCATCAGCGTCGCGAAAAAACTCTCCGCCTGCGGGCGCGGATAGTCGATCGCGTCCAGCCCTTCGCGCAAGGTTCGCAGCAGGCCAGGAATGACCTTGATCAGCCGCGGCCGGTTGAGGCTGGCCAGGGCGAGCTGGCTGGACCACAGCAGATCGGGCAGCACGCTCATGTAGCGGTGCGCCGCGGCGTCCGCCGGCAAAGCCTCGCCCTGTTCGGCCGAATCCATGCGGGCCTGCGCCACCACCTGGGCCCAGGGCCCGGTCAGGAAGCGCCGCACCACACCGGGCGCACGCGCGAAATCGTTGCGCGCCTGGAACTCGATGGCCACCCGCTCGGCCAGCAGATGGCGCTGCTCCACGCGCACCAGCGTCTTCATCGCCAGACCCCGCTTGGGCGCCTGACGGCTGGCGATGGCGGCGTCTGCCTCGGTGAAGCGCTGCAACAGCACGGGCATCAACTCCGGCAGGCTCTGCGTCGGCGCCTGCAGGGCCATCACGGTTTCGTGCACGCGCTGCGCGTAGGCCATGAACCCGCGATCCTGTTCGCTGGTGAAGGCCAGGCTCTGCGTGGTGATGGCGTCGAGCAGGCGGCGCGCGGGGTTGTGCCGGTCGGCAAAAAACCGCGGATCGGTGCGTGCCAGCTGCAGCAAGGCGGGCTTGAGGCGCTGCACCATGTCGCGCACCGGTTGCAGCAAACGCTGGTCTTCGGCAATGCGCCTCAGCATCAGCGTGACCACTTCGGCCGCGAGCGTGCGCACCATGGCGTTGCCCGACCCCGACGTGCCCTGGTCGGTGACCGCGCCGCCGCTCTGCTCCAGGTTACCCACCAGCAACTGGTGCAGGTGGTCCAGCGTGAGCAGCGCATCGCTGCCGAGCATGGAGGTCGCGGGCACGCTGTCCGATCGCGCCGCCGACGGCGCTGCAGACGCTGCGGGCCGGACCTTGGCGGCGTGCACCACCACGTAGCCTGCGGGCTCCACGCCCATGCCGTCGAGCAGCAGGGTCAGTGTTCGGTAGAACTGTTGCAGCTCGTTGCCCAGCGTCACGGCACCGGCGTGCAACCAGCGCGCGCGAACGGCTTCGTCCACATGCAGGCCCGACAGCGCTTTCATGAGCGCACCCACCACTGCCTCGGGCCGCAGCGGGTTGGTTTCGATGCGCACCACGTCGTACCCTTGGGCACGACACAAACGGGCATTGAAGGCGACCAGCTCCTCGTCGGCGGCCATCTTGACGATCTGCTGCACGCGTGCGAGCTCCACGGTCTCCTGCACCTGCTGGTGGTCCATCAGCTCCAGATCGTCAAAGCTCAACGACCGGAGGCTGCGCGCCGAGCCGGCATTCCCCTGGGGCGCTGCCGAGCCCTGCACCACCTCGGCGATCTCGGCAATGAAGCGGCTGGCCAGCAGATCACGGTAGCCGACCAGCGCGGTACGCGCCTGGGAAAACACCTGTTTTTCATTCAGGTTGCCCGCCGAAGTTTCGCGCTGGTGCAGCGTCTCCAGCAGCTTGCCCAACCAGCGCGGCACCCAGCCACGCGACAGCACAAGCGCCTCGCTCAGACAGACATCAAAAGGGGAATCGGCACTTGCGCTCATGGCAGTGGGTGGATGTGTCGCCAGAAAAGAAAGTATTCACTTGTCCGGATTATGGGCAGGCCCCTCGCCCTCAAAGCCCGAAAGTAACCAAAAAAACTGCGCAGTTCATGGTTTTGAGAGCAGGGTTTGCCAGCCGGCCGAGCCCAGTTCACGCAGGGTCGCGATGTTGCGCTCCACGATCTTCTCGGCGTCGCCTGCGTCGGAAGCCACCGCACGCTCCACGCTCTCCTCGCGCAGCAGATGCAGTGTGGGGTACGGCGCGCGGTTGGTCGCGTTGCTGATGTCGTCCGCTTCGACGCCTTCGAACTGGAACTGCGGGTGGAAGTTCGCCACCTGGATCACCCCCTCCAGCTCGTGTTCGGTCACGACGTCGTCCACCACATTCATGAAATCGTTGAAGACAAAAAAGTCCGGAAACAGCGTGGGGTGCACCAGCAGCGTGGTGTCGACCTCCTCGGCCGGCGTGTTCACCAGCAGGTCCAGCTCGTGGTCCAGCTCGTCGAGGAAAGCGTCAAGGTGCCGCGCGTGGCTCACCACGATGCGCACCTGGTTCTTCACGTAGACCGAACGCGCAAACGGACACAGGTTGAGCCCGATCACCGCCTTCTCGATCCAGTGGCGGGTGTCGGCAAGGATGGTGGCGTCGTCGGGCGTGTTCATGGGTCGGTGCGGTTTTGAGCGGTTCGGCTGGCGGGGTGCGCCATGGTAAACGTTGGGTGTGATCGATTTCGGGCTGGTACAGGGCGTTACACCACCGCCCGGAGAGGCTGGCGGTCAACGCGCAGCGGTCCTCGGCGCGGCAGTGCCCGCAACCGGTCAAGCACCGGCCCGTTGGCGATGCAGGCAAAGGGCTGTGGACGGCTCAGGGTTCATCGATGTAGCCGCGCTCGGCCGCCAGTGCCTGATTCTCGAAAATGGCCATGGCGGTGCGCATGCGCCGAAAGCCGAACTTTTTGTAGAACGGTTCCTTGCCGGGGACGGCATAGAGAATGATCTTCTTGTGGCCGGCAGACAGGGCCAGCAGTTTGGCGACGATTGCTTTGCCCAGACCTGTGCCTTGGTGGCTGGGCATGACCGCCACGTCGCAGATGTAGGAGCAGTCCGTCCCGTCGGCCAGCGCCCTGCCAACGCCCACAAGAACGCCGTTTTCACGAACGAAGCACCTGAACATGCTGTTGGTGAAAGCTACCTGCAGGGTTGCTGGCAGCTTGTTCCCGAGCGGGGCGGCACGGTAGAGCGCTGCGAGCTCGCGCCAGTCGAGGTTGTCAATGGAATCGGACCATGCCAGCTTCATATGTGCCCCCTGTGAAACCTTCACACTCAGAATATGTCGCACCGGTGCGCAGCGGAAGGTGCCAGCAGCGACGTTGTTGATGCCGGTTTGACCCACCCGTTTGACTGGAGAACGGATGCCCCATGGAAAAAAAGCCCACCGGTCACCGATGGGCTTTTGGTTCTGTGATCTGGCTCCCGCACAAATCGGCGCAACCCGGTCGCTGAACCGCCTTATTTCAGCGCCTTGTAGCGGAACCGGTGGGGCCGGGCACCCTCTTCGCCCAGGCGCTTCTTCTTGTCGGCTTCGTATTCCTGGTAGTTGCCGTTGAAGAACACCCACTGGCTGTCGCCTTCGGCGGCCAGGATGTGGGTCGCAATGCGGTCGAGGAACCAGCGATCGTGGCTGATGACCAGCGCGCAACCGGCGAATTCGAGCAGCGCGTCCTCCAGGGCGCGCAGGGTTTCCACGTCCAGGTCGTTCGAGGGCTCGTCCAGCAGCAGCACATTGCCGCCTTCGGCCAGGGTCTTGGCCAGGTGCAGACGACCGCGTTCACCACCCGAGAGGCTGCCGACGCGTTTCTGCTGGTCGCCGCCCGAGAAGTTGAAGCGTCCGCAATACGCGCGGCTGGGCATCTGGAACTTGCCCACGGTGATCATGTCCAGGCCGCCCGAGATGTCTTCCCAGACGGTCTTTTCGTTCGCCAGGTCGTCGCGGCTCTGGTCCACCACGGCCATCTTCACGGTCTGGCCGATCTTGACCTCGCCGCTGTCGGGCTGCTCCTTGCCCGAGATCAGCTTGAACAGCGTGGACTTGCCCGCGCCGTTGGGGCCGATGATGCCGACGATGGCGCCGGCCGGGATCTGGAAGCTCAGGTTGTCGATCAGCAGGCGGTCGCCAAAGCTCTTGCTGACGTTCTTGAACTCGATCACCTCGTTGCCCAGGCGCTCGGCCACGGGAATGAAGATCTCGTTGGTTTCGTTGCGCTTCTGGTAGTCCACATCGCTCAGCTCTTCAAAGCGCGCCAGACGCGCCTTGCTCTTGGCCTGGCGGCCCTTGGGGTTCTGGCGCACCCACTCCAGTTCCTTCTTCATGGCCTTGGTACGCGCGTCTTCGGTACGCTGCTCCTGCTCCAGGCGGGCTTCTTTCTGCTCCAGCCAGGTGGAGTAATTGCCCTTGTAGGGAATGCCGTGGCCGCGGTCGAGTTCGAGAATCCACTCGGCCGCGTTGTCCAGGAAGTAGCGATCGTGGGTGATGGCCACCACGGTGCCCGGGAAGCGCTTGAGGAACTGCTCCAGCCACTCGACCGACTCGGCGTCCAGGTGGTTGGTGGGTTCGTCGAGCAGCAGCATGTCGGGCTTGGACAGCAGCATGCAGCACAGGGCCACGCGGCGTTTTTCACCGCCGGAGAGCAGGCCGATCTTGGCTTCCCAGGGCGGCAGGCGCAGCGCGTCGGCGGCGATTTCGAGTTGGTGTTCGCTGTCGGTGCCTGCCGTGGAGATGATGGCTTCGAGCTGGGCCTGTTCGGCCGCCAGGGCGTCGAAGTCGGCATCCTCTTCGGCGTAGGCCGCGTACACCTCCTCCAGGCGCTTCTGCGCAGCGCGCACGCCACTCATGCTGGCCTCGACCGCTTCGCGCACGTTCTGCTCGGGGTCGAGCTTGGGTTCCTGAGGCAGGTAGCCGATGCGGATGCCCGGCATCGGGATGGCTTCGCCCTCGATTTCCTTGTCGATGCCGGCCATGATCTTCAGCAGCGTCGATTTGCCCGAGCCGTTGGTGCCGAGCACGCCGATCTTCGCGCCGGGGAAGAAGGACAGCGAGATGTCCTTGAGAATCTGGCGCTTGGGCGGCACGATTTTGCCGACCTTGTTCATGGAAAAGACGTATTGAGCCATTGCTGTCCTGTCGCTGGAGACGGTCTGAGAAAAGTCTTCGATTATCGCCGGCCCGTCAACTTTCATCCAGATCGTCGGGCAGGGGCCTGTTGACCAGTTCCTGCAGCGATGCGGGCAGGACACCCGCACCCAGCCATTCGGGCAGGCGTTCGGGCAAATCCCAGCGGGCTTGCCTGAGCACCATCACCAGCCCCTGAAACCACAGGTGCGTGCCTTTGCGGCTCATGCGCAGGAGCATCGGGCCCGTTTCGGTGTCAAACGTCATCACGACCGACTGGCTGCTCGTGCGGGTGGTGATCCGGGTGCACAGGCGCTCCCAGGCACCGCTCTGCTCGCCCGGCAACACATGACCCGCGCGGATCTGCGCCGGGCGCTGCCCGGGCGCCACTTCGTGCAGTGACAGGTCGTGCTCGATGGCGGCCCGGGTTGCCGCCGTCGCCCCACCCTGCTCGCCCGGCGTCGCCGCCTCGAAGGCCTTGAGCACCGGCCCCACGATGTTGGCGACCATGCGACGCGTGAGCCAGACCATGGCGTCCTGTTCGTGCACACGCATCCAGATGCGGTCCTGGGCAGCGCTGTAGCCAAAGGTGGTGGTGGTCAATGAAAGATGTCCGGTCAAGGGCTGTTGGGTAGGCGACGGACAAGCGGATCCGGCGTCAGGCCAGGTCGTCCGGATCGTGGGCGTTGCGCAGGGCCTGCTGGGCCACGGCATCCAGCGCACCCTCGACCACCCCGACCCGCGAGACGATCCGCAGCGCATCGGTCCCGAGCAGCCGGTCCAGCGTCCGGCGGGTCATGGAGTGCGCCAGTCCGCTGGCGGAGATGAACATGAACAGACTGCCGCGCGGGCTGGTCCAGGTGAGCTGGGCCCGCACCCACTGGCCCTGGGTCAACAGGTCGACCCAGGCGCCGGTGGACAAACCGGATTCGGCCGGCTGCGCTGCGTCCGGCTCTTCGGGTTGCGGTGTACCCGCCACAAAACCGGCTTCGGCCGCCTCGCTGTCCGCCATCCAGAACGATTCCGCCGCATCGGCCGGAGCGCTGTCAGCGGTGGGCGCCGGGGTGGGGTGCGCGGTCAACACGGGCAGGACCGGGCTTTCAAAGGCCAGTTCGTGCAGGGCAACCAGGGCATCAAAAAACTGCCCCATGCGCTCGTCCGGGTACTCGATGCGCTGCAGGCCCTGCCGCAATTGCCCGAGCAGCCGGGGCACCAGCTTCAGCAGGCGCTCGGCGTCCCGGCGGATCAGCGCCGGCTGCGCACTCCAGATCAGATCGTCGGCCACGCCGTCCATGGCGGCCGCCTCATCACCCTGGGCAGGGAATACCAGCTGCGATTCGGCCAGGGCCTGGGCCCAGGGGCCAGACAGAAAACGCTGCACGAACTCCGGCACCTCTTTGCCCTGCATGCGGTGCTGGAAGTCGATGGCCAGACGCTCGGCCAGCATCTGTCGCTGCTCGGCATGCAGCAGGGCCCGGGTCGCCTCCTCGCGCAGCTGGTGCTTGCGCATGTCGTCTTCTTCCCAGCGCCGGCGCAGGCGATTGAGCAGCCGCGAAAAAACCTCTTCGGAGGCCTGGACCTGGTTGATGGACCGGACCGCCGCCGTGATGGAGCGCAGCAGGTCGGAGAAGCCTTCTTCGTTCGGGCTCAGGTACCCCAGGCTGCGCTGCGTGATGCTCTCCAGCAAGAGCCGGGCGGGGTGCTGCCGCTCGCTGAAGAAGCGCGGGTCGGCGAGGGCGAGCTGGATCAGCGCCGGTTCGAGCAGCCCGATCTGCTGGCGGATGACGGGCAGGAGGCGCTCGTCCCGGGTGAGGTTCTCCAGCATGAGGCGCACCACCTCCTGCCCCAGCAGGCGGCCCAGGTTGTGACCGGACACGACCGGCAGCTCGGCCACCGGTGGCTGTGCTGCGGGCGCGCTGACCCGCTGGCGCAGGCGCTGTATCAGCGGCTCGATCAGGTCCATGTCTTCCAGCGCGTTCATGGACAGCGGCATGGTGTGGATGAAGCCTTCGCCCGCGTCCTGCGAACTGAAATCGCCGGCCAGCAGCTGCCTCAGGTGCCCCAGGGTGAGCAGCGTTCGACCGACCGCGTTGCGGGGGGTCTTGTCCTGCAGCAGCGTTTGGGGACTCTCCAGCGGCTCGACGCCGTGCGCGTGCAGCCACTGGATCAGCTCGCGGTACACCTGGCGCAGGCTCTCGCCCAGGATGCCGGCCACGGGGACGAACAGGGCGCTGCGTTGCGCCGGATCGGGCACGTGCACCAGCAGGACCGCCCGCAAGGCGCGCGCATAGGCGGCCGGCCGCAAGGGGTTGAGATCGGGCTGCACCGTGAGCCAGCCCATGAGACTGCTCATCAAGGCATTCAGCCTCGGCAGCAGGCCCGCCGTGGCCCGCGAGAGCTCCTGCTCGACCATCGCGAACTCGATGCTGGCGTCGATGTGCCGATCGTCCAGCTGGCGCAGGTCGTCAAAACGGACGGTCAACTGGCTTTCGTTTTCGTGCCAGCCACCCTCGAAAAACTGGCGGCGCAGCTCGCGGTCCCAGGTCGCCTTGAGGGCGTCCGAATGGAGCACCAGTTGCTCCACCTGGTCCGGGTCGATGGCGGCCAGCTCCTGCGGCAGGTTCGTCAGCCGCCCCGGGTCGGTCACCAGGGACAGGTGCGCCAGCACCTCGTCGATCATCGAGTCGGAGACCGACAGGGCCGCCTCCAGGCCATGCTGGAGGGAGGGCCGCAACTTGCCGGTGTCGTTGGCCACACCGGAGCGGATCAGCTTTTGGGTGTTCATTCGCGTTCAGGGTCCATGAATCGACTCGCCCGGATGGTGGATTCACCGGGCACTTGCGCACGGCGTGGGCCAGCGCGCCATTATGAAATCGGCGGTCGCCGGGTGCGGCGACGGACCTTACCAGCGCCCATTCTGCAAGACATGCGACAATACGCGGGTTGCGCTGCATCAGTGACTCGCAACACCAGCAGCCTGCTGGAGGTTCAGCGTCTCGCCCTGTCGAGCCCGCCGGCCCACCTTGTTGACCCTGTCTGCCTTCAACTGAACGGACGCTTAGGCGCCCGACCAGGCAGATGTCCCCAGCGCCCTGGATGGGCGCCTCACCTTAATGAACTTCGAAGAACTGAACCTGGCCCCGGCCATTGTCCAAGCTGTGCGCGAGCACGGTTACGAAACCCCCACCCCCATCCAGGCCGAGGCGATCCCCGCCGTGCTGGCCGGGCGCGATCTGCTCGGTGGTGCCCAGACCGGCACCGGCAAGACCGCCGCCTTCACCCTGCCCATGCTGCACCGGCTGAGCGTCGGCGAGCGCGCCAAGAGCAAATTCGGCGGCATCGCCATCCGGGCCCTGGTGCTCACGCCCACCCGCGAACTCGCGGCCCAGGTCGAAGAGTCGGTGCGCACCTATGGCAAACACCTCTCGCTGACCTCCACCGTGATCTTCGGTGGCGTCGGCATGAACCCGCAGATCAACGCCATGAAACGCGGCGTGGACATCCTGGTGGCCACGCCCGGCCGCCTGCTCGACCTGCAGCAGCAAGGTTTCCTGGACCTCTCCGGCGTGCAGATGCTGGTGCTGGACGAAGCCGACCGCATGCTCGACATGGGCTTCATCCACGACGTGAAGAAGATCCTGGCCCTGGTGCCGAAAGAAAAGCAGAGTCTGCTGTTCTCGGCCACCTTCAGCGACGAAATCCGCGACCTGGCCAACAACCTGCTCAAGGACCCGCTGAGCATCCAGGTGACCCCGCGCAACACCACGGTGCAGCGCATCACCCAGGTGATCCACCCCGTGGGCCGCGGCAAGAAAAAGCAGTTGCTGGTCCACATCATCAACCAGCACAACTGGAGCCAGGTGCTGGTGTTCACGCGCACCAAGTTCGGCGCCAACAACGTGGCCGAGTTCCTGACCAAGAACGGCATCCAGGCGATGGCGCTGCACGGCAACAAGAGCCAGGGTGCCCGCACCCAGGCGCTGGCCGGCTTCAAGAGCGGCGACATCCGCGCCCTGGTGGCGACCGACATCGCGGCCCGCGGCATCGACATCGACGAGCTGCCGCACGTGGTGAACTACGAAATCCCGAACGTCAGCGAAGACTACGTGCACCGCATCGGCCGCACCGGCCGCGCGGGCAAGAGCGGTGAAGCCGTCAACCTCGTGAGCCTGGACGAAGAAGGCTTCATGATGGACATCGAGCGCTTCACCAAGCAGCAGATTCCGGTGCAGATCTTCCAGGAGTTCATGCCCGAGCCGGGTGAGAAGGCTGAGCCCATCGCCATGGGCCGCCAGACCATCTGGGGCGGTGCCGGCAAACCGCCGAGCCGCGACGTGATGGCCGCTGCCGCCAAGGCCGCGCGCACCGAGATGCTGCAGCGCGTGCGCGAGAAAAAAGCCGACGCACCGCAAGGTGCCCGCGGCAACGGCGGTGGCCAGCGCCAGCGTCCGGCGGCGCAAGGTGATGGTCAGCCGCGTGGCGAAGGTGCCCGCGACGGTCAACGCGCCGACGGTCGCCGCAATGCCGGCCCCGGCCGCAATGGCCCGGCCAACGGTCCCCGCAACGGACCGCCGCGCAACGGTGGCAATGCTCCGCGCAATGCCGAGCGCGCCGACCGTGGACCCCGTGAAGACCGGGGCCCGCGCGAAGACCGTGGTGACGGCAGCGAGCGCCAGCCCGGCCCGAACGCCCACCTGGGCAGCCTGCGCATCCGCGAGCCGCGCGCACGCGCCGCAGCGCCAGGTGGTCAGCCCGATCCGCTGCGCACCAGCATCGATTCGATCGGTGGACGTGGTCGCGGCAATGGTGGCGGTGGTGGCAATGGCAACCGCGGTGGCCGAGGCGGCCCGGGTCGTGGTGATGGCCCGCGTGGTGGTGGCCCGGCCGATCCGCTGCGCACCAGCTTCGGTCGCATTCGCTGATCGCGAGCTTCAACCCCCTGCCCTGAACTTCGCGTTCAGGGCCCATCACAGCGGACTTCGGTCCGCTGTTTTTGATTGTGAGCCTCGGGCCTCTCAGGCGGCTAACGCCGGCGCTGATTCGCCACCGCCATAACCCACACCCGCGTGCAGATCGCCCCCCGCGCTCACCGCGACCGCGCAGTACTTGAACTCCGGAATTTTTCCGAACGGATCCAGCGCGGGGTTGGTCAGCAGGTTGGCGGCCGCTTCGGCGTAGGCAAAGGGTATGAAGACCGTGCCGGGCGGCATGCCGTCGTCGCGGCGCACGTGCAGCGCCACCGTGCCACGGCGCGAACGCACCGTCACCACACCGCCGGCCGGCACACCCAGGCGCACCAGCTCGCTGCCGTTCAGGCTCACGGTGGGATGGGGCTCCACGGCGTCCAGAACCTGGCTGCGGCGCGTCATGCTGCCGGTGTGCCAGTGTTCGAGCTGACGGCCGGTGATGAGCACGAAAGGGTAGTCGGCATCGGGCACTTCGGCCGCGGGCTTGAAGCCGGCCGGTACCAGTTGCACGCGGCCGTCGGCCGTGGCGAAGTGCTCGGTGAAAACGATGGGTTGGCCCGGGTCTTCCGCGCTCAGGCAAGGGTAGGTCACGCTGTCTTCGCGCTCCAGGCGCTCCCAGCTCACACCCGCGATCACGCCGTGCATGGCCTGGCGCATTTCCTCAAAGACCGCGGCCACGCCGGCCTCTTCACCTTCGTAGTTCCATGCCAGGCCCATGCGCTGGGCCAGTTGTTGAATGATCCAGAGGTCGGGCTTCGCTCCGCCCGGCAGGTCCAGCGCACGCCGGCCCATCTGCACCATGCGGTCGGTGTTGGTCACCGTGCCGGTTTTTTCGGGCCAGGCGCTGGCGGGCAACACCACGTCGGCCAGCCAGGCGGTTTCGGTCATGAACAGGTCCTGCACCACCAGGTGCTGCAGGCTGGCCAGCCCTTCGCGCGCGTGGTTCAGGTCGGGGTCGCTCATGGCGGGGTTCTCGCCCATCACATACATGCCCCAGATCTTCTGCGGATCGCTCGCAGGTGCCTGGGCCTTGTGCAAGATTTCGACCACCGTCAGGCCGGGCTTGCTGTCCAGCTCGGTGTTCCAGAACGCTTCGAACCAGTCGTGCACCTCGGGCGTGTCCACGCGCTGGTAGTTGGGGTACATCATCGGGATCAGGCCCGCGTCGCTCGCGCCCTGCACGTTGTTCTGCCCACGCAGCGGGTGCAGGCCCGTGCCCGGTCGACCGATCTGGCCGGTGATGCTGGCCAGCGCGATCAGGCAGCGCACGTTGTCGGTGCCATGCGTGTGCTGGCTCACACCCATGCCCCAGAGGATCATCGATGCCGGGCTGGTGGCGTAGGCCCGCGCCACCTCGCGGATGGTCTCGGGCGCGATGCCGCAGATCGGCGACATGGCCTCCGGCGTCGCGTGCTGCACCTGCTCACGGAGGGCCTCGAAGTTGTCCACGCGGCGGGCGATGAAGTCGGCGTCGGTCAGGCCTTCGGCAATCACGACGTGCAGCATGGCGTTGAGCAGGGCCACGTCGGTGTCGGCCTTGAACTGCAGGCTGCGCCAGGCGTGGCGGTGCAGGTCGGTGCGGCGCGGGTCGGCCAGCACGATCTGCGTGCCGCGCGCGGCGGCGTTCTTCATCCAGGTGGCGGCCACCGGGTGGTTGCTGGTGGGGTTGGAGCCGATCACCAGCACGAACGCGGCGTGCTCCACATCCTTGACCGGGTTGCTCACCGCGCCCGAGCCCACACCTTCGAGCAGGGCGGCCACGCTGGACGCGTGGCACAGGCGCGTGCAGTGGTCCACGTTGTTGCTGCCAAAACCGGTGCGCACCAGCTTCTGGAACAGGTAAGCCTCTTCGTTGCTGCCCTTGGCCGAGCCAAAGCCCGCCAGCGCCTTTTTGCCGTGGGTGTCGCGAAGGTGCTTCAGGCCACCAGCCGCCGCCTCCAGCGCTTCGTCCCAGGTGGCTTCGCGGAACACGGCGCGCCAGTCACCGGGCCGGGCCGTGGAGTTCGTATCCTTGGGCACACCGGCCTTGCGGATCAGCGGCTTCGTCAGCCGCTGCGCGTGGTGCGCGTAGTCAAAACCGAAGCGGCCCTTGACGCAGAGGCGCCCCTGGTTCGCCGGGCCGTCGCGGCCCTCGACGGCGACGATGGTGTTGTCCCTGACCTTGTAGGTCAGCAGGCAGCCGACGCCGCAATACGGGCACACCGAGTCCACCGACTTGTCCACGCGCTGATCGCCCACGAGGGTCCTGGGCATCAAGGCGCCGGTGGGGCAGGCCTGCACACATTCGCCGCAGGCCACGCAGCTGCTCTCGCCCATGGCGTCGCCCAGGTCGAACACGATCTGCGCATGGCCACCGCGGTAGGCCACGCCGATCACATCGTTCATCTGCGTCTCGCGGCAGGCGCGCACGCAGCGCGTGCACTGGATGCAGGCGTCCAGGTTCACCGCCATGGCCGGGTGACTCAGGTCGGGCGCCGGCGCGGGCGCGCGCAGCGCTTTCAGTTCGGGGCGCACTGTCACGCCCAGCTGACTAGCCCAGTGGCTGAGTTCGCCGTGGGGCAGATCGCCGTTTTCGTCGGCCCACTTGTGGCCCGCGTCGGGCCGGTCGGCCAGCAGCAGTTCCAGCACCAGCTTCTGGCTCTTCAGGGCGCGCTCGCTTTTCGCCTTCACTTCCATGCCGTGTGTGACGGTGCGGCAGCACGAGGGCGCGAGGGTGCGCTCGCCCGCCACCTCGACCACACAGGCGCGGCAGTTGCCGTCGGCGCGCAGGCCGTCGGAAAAACACAGGTGCGGGATGTCCACGCCGTGGCGTTGGGCTGCCTTGAGCACGGTCTCGCCCGCCTGGGCCTGCAGCTCGACGCCGTCGAGCTTGAAGGAAATGGTGGAAGTGCTCATGTCGAAGCCTTTGCGCCAGCTGCCTGCACTTCGTGCGGAAAGTATTTCAAAACACAACGCATCGGGTTGGGAGCGGCCTGGCCCAGGCCGCAGATCGACGCATCGGTCATCACCACGGCGAGGTCTTCCAGCGTGAGCGCATCCCAGTCGCCCGGCTGCGCCATCAGGGCCGAGGCTTTTTCGGTTCCGACACGGCATGGGGTGCACTGGCCACAGCTCTCGTGTGCAAAGAAACGCATGGCGTTGAGCGCGGCATCGCGCGCGCTGTCGGCCTCGCTGAGCACCACCACCGCGGCCGAGCCGATGAAGCTGCCGTGGGGTTGCAGGGTGTCAAAGTCCAGCGGCGCGTCGGCCAGCGAAGCCGGCAGGATGCCGCCCGAAGCACCACCAGGCAGGTAGGCGTACAGCGTGTGCCCCTCGACCATGCCACCGCAGTATTCGTCCACCAGTTCGCGCAGCGTGATGCCCGCCGGCGCGAGCTTGACGCCGGGCTGCTGCACGCGACCGCTCACGCTGAACGAGCGCAGGCCCGTGCGACCGTTGCGCCCAAAACCGCTGAACCAGGCCGGGCCGCGCTGCACGATGTCACGCACCCAGTAGAGCGTTTCGAAGTTGTGTTCCAGCGTCGGCCGGCCGAACAGACCGACCTGCGCGATGTAGGGCGGGCGCAGGCGCGGTTCGCCGCGCTTGCCCTCGATGCTTTCGATCATGGCGGACTCTTCGCCGCAGATGTAGGCGCCCGCGCCGCGCCGCAGCTCGATGTGCGGAAGCGGAAACGGCGGCTCGGCCTGCAGCCGCGCCAGCTCGGCGGCGAGGATGGCGCGCGCGCCGTGGTACTCGTCGCGCAGGTAGATGAAAACGGCCGCTGTGTCCACCACCTGCGCCGCCACCAGCAGACCTTCCAGAAAACGGTGCGGATCACGCTCCAGGTAGGTGCGGTCCTTGAAGGTGCCGGGTTCGCCTTCGTCGATGTTCACGGCCATCAGGCGCGGCGCGGGTTGTTCCCGCACGATGCGCCACTTGCGCCCGGCCGGGAAACCGGCACCGCCCAGACCCCGCAGGCCCGAGTCCTCCATGGCCTTTAGCACCGTCTCGGTGATCTGCGCATCGGCCTGCACCGCCGTCGCCAGCGCGTAGCCGCCTTGCGCGCGGTAAGCGGCGTAACCCACGTACGCGGGCGCCACGTCCTGCGGGCTCGCCGTGATCACGCAGGGCGCCACCGCCGCCGGGTCGAAGGCACCCTCGTCGCGCGCAGCGGGGTGTGTCGTCGCCCCCGCCTTGCACGCGTTCTGCACAGAGGCCACATCGGCCAGCAATACAGGCGACTGCCCCACCACCGCCACCGGTGCCTGCTCGCAGCGGCCCACACAGGGCGCGGGGATCACGCGCACGTCACGCCCCAGGATCGCCGGCAACTTCGCCAGTAGCGCCTGCGCACCGGCCATGGCACAGCTCAGCCCGTCGCACACGCGCACCGTGAGCGCGGCCGGCGTGTCGCCCTCGCGCAGCACCTCGAAGTGGTGGTAGAAGCTCGCGACCTCGAACACCTCGGCCATGGACAGGCGCATCTCGGCCGCCAGCGCCACCAGGTGGCGCTCCCACAGGCCGCGGTGCGCGTCGTTGAGCGCGTGCAGGTGTTCGATCAGCTGATCGCGCCGGTGCGGACCGTTGCCGATCAGAGAACGCACCTCGGCACGCGAAGCGTCATCGGGCTGGCGGCCCTTGAGCTGGCCGCGGCGCCGGAGCTGGGCACGCAGGGCATCGGGGGTGGCCACGGGGACCGCGGCGGGTGTGGGCAAGGGACTGGAAGCAATCATGGGCTGGAGGTGGTTCGCGCCCGGTGCCCGGGACGCATGGACAATGGTCGCCTGCGCGGAGGCACTTGGCAATATGAGCGAGAACGCCACAGCCATATGAGCCGCGCCGCATAAAGTTGCCCACGATGAAAAAAATCACCATCAAACCGGTCTGGACCATACAAGGTGCCGACGGCGTGGCCCTGTCGCCGCGGCTGATCGAACTGCTCAGCGCAGTGCACCAGGAAGGCAGCCTGCTGGCGGCCTGCCAGCGGCTGGGCCTGTCGTACCGCCACGGCTGGGACCTGGTGCGCGCGGGCGAAGCCCATTTCAACACCACGCTGCTGCACATGGAACGCGGCAAAGGCTCCACCCTGTCGCCGCTGGCCGAGAAACTGGTGTGGGCCGATCACCGCATCCTGGCGCGCCTGCAGCCCATCCTGGATTCCATCGCGTCCGAGCTGGCCACCGAAATCCACCGCGTGTCGCCCGCCGGCGGGCAGGCCTTCCGCATCCACGCGAGCTACGGCTTCTCGATCGAAAAACTGGTGGAGTCGCTGATGGCCGAGGGCGTGCCGATCGAGCGCCGCTACGCCACCAGCACCGCCGCCGCCGCGGCCCTGCACGACGGCGCCTGCGACGCCTGCGGCATCCACATCCCCATCGGTTCTCAGCAGCCGCGCGCGCTGGCGCACTACGCGCAATGGCTCGACGGCGAAGACCTGCGGGTGATCGACATCGCGACGCGGCGCCAGGGCCTGATGGTCGCGCCGGGCAACCCGCGCAAGATCTACGACCTGCAGGACCTGACCCGCGCCGACGTGAAGTTCATCAACCGGCCGGCGGACTCGGGCACGCGTTTCCTGCTTGAAGGCCTGCTGCGCGAAAAGGGTTTGGCCGACCGGCCGATCCAGGGCTTCGAGCAGAGCGAAGCCACGCACGCCTCGGTGGCCGCGTATGTGGCCAGCGGCCTGGCCGATGCGGGCTTCGGGCTGGAGCGGCCCGCACGCTATTTCCAGCTCGACTTCATCCCCATGGTCAACGAGCGCTACGTGCTGGTCTGCCGCGCGGCCACGCTCGACCACCCCGCCATGCAGGCGGTGAAACGCACGCTGGCCGACCCCGGCTTCAAGCGCACGGTCGACGCCCTGCCCGGCTACGACGCGGCGCACTCGGGGCGGATCACGCCCTGGCGCGAAGCCTTCGCCAGCGCCTGAGCACAGGCAACGCCACGCTGGTTACAGTGCACCCATGCAAGCCTCTGTCCCGCCCGTCCCCTCGCGTTTCGCCACCCTCATGGTGGCCACGGCCAATGTGCTCAACCTGGCACAACCCGGGCGGCATTTTTACGACGGCCAGGACCCCTACAGCCAGCACGAGTTCGACCGCAAGGTGGCGTGGCTCGGCGAGCGCTTCAAGGCGCTCAACGCCGACGTGCTCGCGGTGCAGGAGGTGTGGGACGAACTTGCGCTGCGAGCGGCCGTGGCACGCAGTGGCTTGCAATACCACTTCGTGGCCGTTCCCGGTGCGGAAAACGGCCCAGGGCAAAGTGGTGCGCAGGGCACGCCGCGCGTGGGCATCGTGACGCGGCTCAAGGTGGAATCGGTCACATCACTGACCGATTTTCCCGCCGCTGCGGTGGTGGACGTGCCGGGCATCGGACCGCACACCCGCTTCGAGCGCCCGCCGCTGCTGGCCATCCTTCGTTTGAAGCACGGCCAGGAAGTGGCCGTGATCACGGCGCACCTGAAATCCAAACGGCCCAAGTACCTGCAGGACGCCGAAGGCCACCCGCTGGAAGACCCGGACGACCCGGCGGTGCAGGCCGTGGGCTCGCTGCGCTCGCTGGTCATGCGCGCCGGCGAGGCGCTGGCGCTGCGGCTGAAAGTGGTGGAGCTGCTGCACCGCACGCGCCTGCCGCTGATCGTCATGGGCGACCTGAACGACGGGCCGCACAGCGTCACCACCCAGCTCATCGCCGCCACCTCGCAGGTGGCCTACGACAAGGGCGCGCGCGACAACGCGCTCTTCAGCGCCTGGGACGTGATGGGCGAGGCCGCGCTGCGCCGCGACGTGGCCTTTTCCCACATCCACCAGGGCTACCCCGAGGTGCTGGACCAGGTGCTCGTGAGCGAGGAGTTCGTGGCCACCAGCCGCTCATCGATCGGTGATGTGCGGCGCGTCGAGGTGTTCAACGACCACCTGTTCGAAGGCCGCGACCGCAGCCGCAGCGACCACGGTTTTGTGCGCGCGCTGTTGCGACTGCGGCTGCCGGAACCGGCACCGCAAGCGGTGGGGGAGCGCATCGGTTCTGGTGTAATCGAGAGCTGACCAAGTACCACTGACCCCCATGAAACTGCTGCTCGCTGAAGACGATGCCATGCTGGGCGACAGCATGGAAAAAGGCCTGAATCTGGCCGGGTTCACCCTGGACCGGGTGCGCGACGGCCAGCATGTCCTGAATGCACTGGAAAGCCACACCTACGATGTGATCCTGCTCGACATCGGGCTGCCCAAGATCGACGGTCTGGAGCTGCTGCGCCGCATGCGCCAGCAAGGTGTCGGTACCCCGGTGATGTTCGTGACCGCCCGGGACGCCGTTCACGATCGTGTGGCCGGATTGAACCTGGGTGCCGACGACTACCTGAGCAAGCCCTTTGATCTCGATGAACTGACCGCTCGCATCCATGCGCTCGCCCGCCGGCAGATGGGTCAAAGCCAGCCGCAGCTCCAGCTGGGCCGGCTGCAATTGAACCCGATCGAGCGACTGGCACGGCTCGGCGAAACCGCCCTGGCGCTGTCGCCGCGCGAGTTCGACCTGCTGGAAATCCTGATGCGCCAACCCGGTGCCGTGCTGTCGCTGGACCTGCTCGAAAAGCAGCTCTACACCTGGGGCAACGAAGTCACCAGCAACGCCGTCGAGGTGCATCTGCACCACCTGCGCAAGAAGCTGGGCGAGCCCTGGATCGTGAACGTGCGGGGCGTGGGCTACAAGCTGGTGCAACTCGCTTGAGATCCATCCGGTCACGCCTTCTGCTCTGGCAGATCTCGGCCCTGCTGTTGACGGCGGTGGTGGTCAGCGTTCTGATTTTTCGGCTCGCCTGGGTGGGGTTCAACGATGTGCGGGACCAGGGACTCGAACAGATCGCCCAGACTGTGCTGCGCCACGATCCTTCGCTGGAGGCCAGCAGTCACCTGGTTCCCTCCCATGCCCAGCACGATCTGTCCATTCTGGAAAAAAGGTGGTTTGCCGACGACGAATACCTTGACCAGTTCGTCAGCCAGATATGGAGCCACCAAGGCGGGTTGCTCTATTCGTCGTTACCGGAGGTGGGGCCGCCCATGCAGGCGCAGGGGCACCACATCGTCACCTGGCGCGGTCAGAGCTGGCGCCTGTACACACTGCCGCATGCGGAGCGCATGGTTCAGGTGGCGGTGACCACCCATATCCGGCGGCAGCACTTCTACGAGCTGATCACATGGCTCCTGATTCCGCTGGGCGTGCTGGTGCTGGTGCTGGGCCTGCTGATCCATCAGGCGGTGCTGCGCTCGCTGCGCCCGCTCGAAAACATGCGCCGCGAATTGGGCCAACGTGATGTGGCCGGCTTGCGGCCGTTGTCCACCAGCGAACTGCCCAGGGAACTCGTTCCCCTGGCCGGGACCCTCAATCAACTGCTCACCCGCCTCGACACCCTGCTGATCAACCAGCGGCGCTTTCTCGCCGATGCCGCGCACGAGCTCAACACACCCCTGGCCGCCGTCAAGCTGCAGGCCCAGCTGGTGCGGCGCGCACCCGAGACCGACCGGCTCACCGCGCTGGATGAACTGGATCGCGGCATTGCGCGCACCAGTCACCTGGTGTCGCAGTTGCTGCTGCTCGCACGGCTGGAACCCGATGCGCGCCAAACCGAACGCTCGCTGGTGCAACTGGATGAACTGGTGCGCGGGGCCGTGGTGTCGTTTGCGGCGCGTGCCGCCGAGCGACACATCGACCTGGGCCTGGTCTCAGCCGACCCGGCCCGTGTGTGGGGCGATGAGCAGGCACTGCGCGCCCTGCTCGACAACCTGGTGGACAACGCCTTGCGCTACGCGGGGGAAGGTGCCCGCGTGGACCTCGCCTTGCGCGTGGTCGACAACCAGGCGGTGGTCGAGGTGATGGACAACGGGCCCGGCATTGCACCGGCGGACCGTGAAAGGGTCCAGGAACGCTTCGTCCGGCTGGATCAGGGACAGTCCACCGGCAGCGGGCTCGGTCTGGCCATCGTGCGAAGCATTGTTGAACGGCACAAGGCCCGGCTGGAACTGGGCACAGCGCCGACCGGGGGGTTGCTGGTGCGCATTCGCCTGGCGCTGGCCACGGACACCACCAGGCCCGACTGAACACAGCCGCACATGGCGGCGTGCAACTGGCCGCGCTCAGCCGCGTTTCTGGATCGTTCCGCTGAAAAAGCGCTCACGCATGCGCCTGGCGGTGCGCCACAGGATGGGGGGCGCAAAGTCCTGACCCATGCGCCAAAAGACGCCCTTGAATTCCTCGGTGGGACGTGCCTTGAAAATGGTGGTGTGGATACCGTCGGCTTCACCCTTGGGCCGACCATTGGTGTAGAAATAGAGCGCCAACGATTTGCGCGTCATGTCCTCCGGGCAATTCAGGGGATCGGGGTGCCCGTGAAAGGATTCGCTGGTGGTGGAAAAGATGGCCAACCGGTTGAAAACCGGCAGGATCTTGTCACCGCAGAACGACGTGTCCTTGTTCCACAGTTCCAGATAACCGCCGTATTCCTCTTTCCAGTCCTTGTTCAAGTACAGCAGGATGTTGACGCGCCGGTCCAGAAAGGTGGCGTCGTGGTGATTGAAGTCGGCGTGGAGTTTGAGAAGACCCCCTCGGCGGATCTGGTGCAGACCACCACCACGCAATGCCGGATCGGGAATCAGGTTCGGAATGCCCGTGACCTTTTCCAGAAACCGCAGGAAGGGCAGCGAATGCAGCTGGTAGAACAGGTTGCGGGTCACCGGTCCGAACTTCGCCTCATCGGCGCAGACCAGCTTGATTTCGGTCTGGCGGTTGTAGTTGTGCCAGTCAATATCGCCCGGCTGGGGAAATTCCTTCAGCACGGCGTCGGCCACGTCTTCGGGCAAAAAATTGTCGAATGCGATATGGGGGAAGGGAGACCCCTGCTTGTATTTGACCGCGCCCTCTGTCGCCAGGGCGGCGTATTTCGGGTCATCAAAAATGAACCGCTGGGTCAGTCCTTTGGCCGGCATTGTGTGCTCCTCGACACCTGTTCGTGAATCGTTCGTGCCGCGAGCCATCACAAGACCTGCATCCATCACACCTCCACGTGAATGGACCGCAGGCGCCCCCTCGCAGCCAGCCTGAAAATGTAGAGAAGCGAGACTTAAAAATCACTTAAGACACCGCCGCCAGGGGCCGGCGACAGACCGGCTGCCTCGGAACATCCCCGGAACGGGGCAATCGCAAAATGCCTTTCGAGGGAAGCGGCTGCCTCAAACGAACCGCAGCATCGCCACCGGCGGCAGGTCGTTCGACACGACCGTCCAATGTTCACCCGCGTCGGCGCTGATCCACAGCCCACCCGTGGTCGAAGCCATCGCCAGGGTCTGGCCGTCGGCGCTCACGTCCAGCCCGTGGCGGTAAACCAGGTGGTAGGCGTGGCGCTGAGGCAGGCCGCTGGAGAAGGTCTGGAAGCGGGCACCGCCGTCGTCGGTGCGGTTCACCACCATGCGCCCGTCCACCGGGATGCGGCAGGCATCGGTCTGGGCCGGCACGAACCAGGCGCGCTGCGGGTTGTGCGGGTCGCAAGCCACGGCGAAGCCAAAGCCCGAAGGCACCGGTGCGGTGATGCCGATCCACCGCTGGCCACCGTCGTCCGAATGGTAGATGCCGCAGTGGTGCTGCAGCCACAACACATCGGGGTTGGCCGCGCACTGCACCATGCAATGCGGGTCCTGCGCATTGCCATCGTCGGCGTTCTCGGGCGGCAGGTAGTCGGCCTTCATGCCACTGGCGGTGAGGGTCCAGCTTTCGCCGCCATCGCGGGTCTGCCAGACACCGCCGCACGACACGGCCAACGTCACATGGCGCGAATCCCTCGGGTCCACGACGATGGAGTGGATGCCCGCGTGGTCGTAACCGCCGCCCATCCAGTCGCGGCGCCCAGGCTGCTCCCACAGCGGGGTGTTGAGCGACCAGCTGGCGCCGGCGTCATCGGAGCGGAACAGCCCGGCCGGGATGCAGCCCGCCCAGAGCGTGCCGGGCTGGTCGGGCCCACCGGCCGCGAGTGCCCAGATCAGGTCCACGCTCCAGGGCGTGGTGTCATCGGCCCAGGGGCCTTCGGTGGGCTTCGGCGGAAAGGCGGGGGCCGCAACTTCCTGCCAGGTCTGGCCGCGGTCGGTGCTGCGGTGCAGCTTGACGCCGAAATGGCCCAGGCGCAACGCCGCGGTCCAGGCGCCGTCGCGCGCATCGGCCAGCACGGCGGTGACCGGCTCGCCAGGAAAGTGGTGGGCGGCGATGGACCAGTCCGTGCCCGCACCGTGCAACACGAACAGGCCCTTGCGGGTGGCGAGCAACAGCGTCTGCATCTCGATCTCCTGGCAGGGGTGGAGGGGTTCAGCCGCCGCTCAGCGCCTGGACCACCAGCACCCGGTCGCCCGCGGCCAGCGGCTGGTTCAAAACGCCGCGGTCCCTCACCATCTGGCGGTTGACGAACACCGCCACGTGTTTGCGCACCGCGCGCTGGTCGTCGAACACGTAGTGCGCCAGCTCGGGCGCGGCGAGCAGCGCGGCTTCCAGCACTTCGCGCAGTGCGCCGGGTGCGACGAGCTGGGGCGCGCAGTCCACATGGCGGCGCAGGGTGGGGGCAAATTCGACCGTGACCATGGCGATGAAGGGCCCGCCAGTTTCCGGCAGGAGCGCGGCCGGCGCAAGCGCCACCCCGGCGCGTTCAGGGTTGTCGCACGGGTGGCCCGGCGGCGCGGCAGATCAACCGCGCACGAACAGCGTCACCAGCGGTTGATCGCCCACCTGGCGGCTCCAGTGCCCGTGCACCGCGGGGTCGAAGGTCGCGCCTTCGGGCAGGGTGTCAGCCGAATAGAAATGATCGCCCGGGCCGAAGGTGCGCGAGCTGCCGTCCTGCAGACCGATCTCCATCTGCCCGCGCAGCACGAACAGCCACTGCGGTGCGCCGGTGCAATGGAACGGGCTGCGAAAGCCCACCGGACTCTCGCGCAGCTGAAAACCGTCCGAGGACATCAGCGGCGACAGGCGGGCCGCGGGCGAGCCCTCGCTCAAGGCCACGGTCTCTTCGCGGAATCGCGCGCGGCCATCGGTGTCGGTGAACAACACCACTTTGTTGAACGTGCTCATGGGTCTCCTGGGTTGTGCCGTTGGTTGGCCCCGGTTTGTACCAGATGGCCCACGGCCCTTCGATGGCCATCGCACACAGAAAAGCGGCCTGGCGACACGAAGGTCACCAGGCCGCCATGCGGGATCCGACGGGGATCAGTTCATCGACGAGACAGGGTAACGGCCGGGGTTCAGATCCTTGAGCGTCTGGCCACTCTCCGAGTTGGCCATCACGTCGCCATTGCGTTGCGCTTCGCGCAGCTCGGCACGCACCTGCTCGCGGGTCTTGCCCTGGGCCAAAGCGGTGTCGGCGTAACGGCCGGGGTTCAGGTCCTTGGCGGTCTGGCCGGTTTCCGAGTTGGCCACCACCTCACCGCGGGCCTGGGCTTCGCTCAGTTCGACCTTGACCTGGTCGCGGGTCTTCGCAGCGGCCACGGCGCGGTCCGGGAAGTTCTGGGGCGCCACTTCAGCCAGCGTCTGACCGGTTTCGCTGTTGGCCACGACGTCGCCGCTGCGCTGGGCCGCCAGCAGCTCGGCCTGCACCTGGGCGCGGGTCTTGGCCTGCACGGCCACCGCAGGGTAGGCGCCCGGGTTCACCTGGCGCAGGGTCTGGCCCGTCTCGCCGTTGGCCAGCAGGTCGCCATTGCGCTGGGCGTCCAGGTATTCGGCACGAACCTGTTCACGGGTCTTGGCTTCGGCCGGGTCGGCGGCGAGGGCATGGCCAGCGCTCAGGGCAACGATGGCGAGGGCGACGGAGGAGAGAACGGTGGAGCGGTTTGCGAATTTCATGATGCGTTTCCTTTCGGGGGAGTGAAAAAGTGGATGACGGATGGATCGTGCCGGCCAGACCCTGGGGTGTCTTCTCAGCGAGGTTTCGCTGTTTTTCGGTTTGTTTCGTTGCCGTTGAAAGTTCAGAAACACCGGTCAGGTCGGTCGGGATTCGTAGCGGTTTAAGGGGTTGTTTCGCTGCGATGGGTGAACTTTAAAGTTTCTGTTTCCAAAGAAAAATCACCATATCAACGTCAATCTATTTCGTTTTCAGCAACAATGAAGCCGTTGAATCTCTGGAGCCCCACCTCATGGACCGACTGACTTCGATGCGTGTTTTCCTGCGGGTGATCGACGAGGGCAGCTTCGCCGCCGCGGCCCGGGCGCTGGACATGTCGCCCGCGGTGGTGACCCGTCTGGTCGCCGATCTCGAAGACCACCTGGGCACGCGCCTGCTACACCGCACCACCCGGCGCCAGTCGCTCACCGAAGCCGGCGAGCAGTACCTGCAGCGGGTGCGCCACATCCTGCAGGACCTGGACGAAGCGGACGCCGTGGTCAGCTCACACACCCACACGCTCTCGGGTGTGCTGCGCATCCTGGCGCCCCCCGTGCTCGCCACCTATGTGCTCGCGCCGCTGATCACGGGCTTCCGCCAGGCATACCCGGACATCCGGCTCGACATCGAGGTCGAGTCGCACCGCGATCCACCGATCGAAGATTTCGACATCACCCTGCTCGGCGCCAGCGATGGCTTTGACGGCGATGTGATCGCGCGCAAGGTGATCAGTACCGAGGCCATCCTGGTCGCTTCACCGGCGTACCTGGCACGTCGCGGCGTGCCACAGACACCGGCCGACCTGCAACAGCACGACTGCCTGCGCATCAAACCCGATGGCCTGCGCAGCCGCTATTGGCGCCTGTTCCGCTCCGACGACGACAACGAGCAGGTCGAACTGGATGTGACGCCCGTGCTCTGGGCCAACCACACCGACACCCTGCAGCGCGCCGCGCTCGACGGTGCGGGAATCACCGGCGCCACGGTGGAAATCGCCGCCCCGCACCTCGCCAGTGGCGCCCTGGTGCGCGTGCTTCGTCCCTGGATCGCCGGCCGCTACACGCTCTACGCTGCCCTCCCCAGCCGCAAGTTCATGCCGCAGCGCACGCGGGTGTTTCTCGACTACCTGACCGAGCAGACCCGGCTCGGTGTGGCCCAGGCGCTGAGCGCCTGCGAGCGCTGCTGAGCGGCACGCGCGCACACGCTGTTACACAAAACCCCGGGCACTCCAACCCCGTCGGGCGTGGTTCTTCGTTTCAGTGGGCTCCACCTTTTTTTCAGGAGCCTCCATGACCCCCCATCGCCCAGCCTTGCGCCGCCTGGCCCTGCCCGCGTTCGCGGCCCTCACCCTCTTCAGCGCCCTGCCCGCCCACGCCCTGGGGCGGCTGAGCGACATCCAGGTCATCGACCGCGACAGCGGCGAAACCCTGCCGGTCTACCAGCACCGCGGCGAACGCTGGGTGGCCGGGCGGCCCGGCGCGCGCTACGCCGTGGCCCTGCGCAACGCCACGCACGGCCGCGTGCTCGGGGTCGTTTCGGTGGACGGCGTCAACGTCGTCTCGGGCGAAACCGCCGCCTGGAACCAGACCGGCTACGTGCTGAGCCCCGGGCAGCGCTACGAGATCACCGGCTGGCGCAAGAGCGACGCCGAGGTCGCCGCCTTCCACTTCACCGCGGCCCCCGCGTCCTACGCCGCGCGCACCGGCCGCCCGGCGCAGGTGGGCGTGATCGGCGTGGCCGTGTTCCGCGAAAAGACGCCGCCTCCGCCAGTCATCGCACCACCACCCATACCCGAGCCCTACAGCCAGTCATACCCCTCACGCGAACGCCAGTCCTACGCCGAATCGGCAGCGGACTTCAAAGGCCGCGCCGAGGCGGCCGGGGCCCCGGCACCCGCGGCGTCGGCCGACAGCGGCAACGCGATGGCCCGTGAAGCCGCGCCGGCTTCGCGCCGCATGGCCCCGGCCAGCCCGGCACCCCGCCTGGGCACCGGCCACGGCGAGCGCGAAGGCTCGTGGGTGGGCCACACCAGCTTCGAGCGCCGCGGCGAACGGCCCGACGAACTGATCCGCATCCGCTACGACAGCCGCGAAAACCTGATCGCCATGGGCATTCTGCCGACCACGACAGTGCCCCCGCGGCCCAACCCGTTTCCCGGTGCACCACACCCCGGCTACGCGCCCGACCCTTACTGAAATGAACACCCCCGCCGCGCTTCGCGCGACCCCCCTCCAAGGGGCTGAGGGCTGCGGCTCCAAGCCTGCCTGCGCAGGCTTGGACAGCCCGAAGAGGCTGCGACTCTGGCGCAGCCGCGGCCTGCAAGGCACACCAGCCGTCTGGCAAAGCCAGCCCGGCGGTGTCTCTTGGTTGAACCGTTTCATGCGTTGCGGATCACGCTCCGGCGTGTTGGATCACCTGGTACAGAAGCGCATGGCAGGCCGCACGCTGCGCGCCCGCTCGCCATAATCCACCGCATGTCCGCGGTGAATGCGCCCTCTGATGAGCAGCTCATGCTGGCCTTTGCCGCCGGGGATGCGCGCGCCTTCGAAGTTCTCTACGACCGCCACACCCTGCCGGTGTGGCGCTTCGTGATGCGCAGCGTGAACGACAAGGCCTTGGCAGACGATCTGGTGCAGGACGTGTGGTTCAGCCTCGCGCGGCAGGCGCCGGCCTATGAAGTGCGCGCCCGCTGGCGGACCTGGCTGTTCACCCTCGCCCACCACCGGCTGGTTGACCACTGGCGCACGCACAGGCACCACGCCAGCCTCGATGCGGCCACCGAAGACGGTGCCAGCCTGGCCGACACGCTGGCGGCCGAATCCGGCTTCGGCCCCGAGCGCCGGTTGACCTCGCGCGAGCAGGCGCAGGCGCTGCTGGACGCGCTCGCTGCGCTGCCCGCCAACCAGCGCGAGGCTTTCCTGCTGCAGGCCGAAGGCGGCCTGAGCCTGGCCGAGATCGCACAGACTACCGCCGTGAGCCCCGAAACGGCCAAGAGCCGCCTGCGCTATGCCCGCGCCCGCCTGCGCGAAACCCTGGAGGCGCACGCATGAACCGATTCCCCCCACCACCCAGCGGACCCGACGACGGCGACGGCGAAGACCGGCTGCTGCGCCGCTACCACGAAGCCAACGCCCTCGACGACGCGCGCCCGGGTCCCGCGCTGCGCGAGGCGGTGCTGGCCCATGCGCGCAGCGTGGCCGCCGCGCAGAAAGACGGGGCTTCTTCCAAAGGCCGCCAGCCCGCCAGCAACGACCCTTCGTGGACCCTGCGCGCCTTGGGCAGCCTCGCCGTGCTCGGCCTCGTGGGCCTGCTCGTGCTGCAGTTCGACCGCGGTTCGCCCGAGGAGCGCGAGGCCGCCTTCGGCGCACCTCCAGCACCGGCTGCCACAAGACCAGCACCCGCCGCTGCGACAGACAGCCAGCCCGCGGGTGAACCGGCTCCCGGCCCGACGGACCGCCGTCAGACGAGAGCAGCCCCATCGCTGAAAACCCTGCCCGCGCCACCGCCCGTTCCCGATGCCGCCCGGGAAGCCGCGGCCACGCCGCCACCCGCCAAGGTCCGGCCAACGGCACCGCAGCGACCGGCGGATCCCGCTGCCGGCCCGGCACCAGCACCCGTGGCAACTGACTCGGCAGGCGCTTCGATGGCCGGTGCACCGGCAGCGCCAGCCGCGGCTCCGTTCGCCGAGCGGGCGGCACCCGACGCCCTGACCCAGGTGGCCCCGGATTCGTCGAACGCCGATGCAGCCGCGGCACCTGCCGCCCGGGAACCGGCCCACAACGCAGCGACGCTGCGCCGGGAAGCGCCTGCGGCCGACCGCGCTCGATCAGCGGCCGCCCTGCCACCCCTGCTCGCGGCCACCGCGCAGGGGGATCCTGGTGCCGTGCGCCGCCTGCTCGCCACAGGCACCGATGTCAACACCCGCGATGCCACAGGACGCACGGCCCTCATGCTCGCGGCGCAGCGCGGCGATGCGGCATTGATCCGCTTGTTGCTGGATGCGGGCGCCGAGCCTGCGCTTCGCGACAGGGAGGGTCTGAGCGCCACCGACCACGCCACGCAAACCGGCCAGACAGCGGTGCTGCCACTGCTGCGTTAGACCCGCGCGGTTTTCAGCGCGGGTTCGGCAAACCGGCGTTCAGCGGGGTCAGCGCCTCGCCGCGGGTCAGGTAGGCGATCAGGTTGTCCGCCGCCAGATCGGCCATGGCGCGCCGGGTCTTGAGCGTGGCGCTGGCGATGTGCGGCGTGAGCACCACGTTGGGCACGTCGAGCAGGCCGGGGTGCACGCAGGGCTCGCCTTCGAACACATCCAGCCCGGCCGCCGCGAGGCGTTTCTCACGCAGCGCCACGGCCAGCGCCGCGTCGTCCACGATGCCGCCGCGCGCGATGTTGACCAGCGTGGCCGTGGGCTTCATCTGCGCGAGTTCGGCGGCGCCTATGGCGTGGTGCGATTCGGCGCTGTAGGGCACCACCAGCACCAGGTGGTCGGCCTGCTGCAGCAGCTCGGCCTTGCTGACGTAGCGCGCACGGCAGGCGGCTTCGCTCTCGGCGTCAAGCCGGGAGCGGTTGTGGTAGATCACGTTCATGCCAAAACCGTGCGCGCCGCGCCGCGCAATGGCCTGGCCGATGCGGCCCATGCCCAGGATGCCCAGCGTGCTGCCGTGCACCTCGGCGCCGGCAAACATGTCCAGCGCCCAGCGGTTCCATTGGCCTGCGCGCAGAAAATGTTCGCTCTCGGTGATGCGCCGCGCCGTGGCCATGAGCAAGGCAAAGCCGAAGTCGGCCGTGGTCTCGGTCAGCACGTCGGGCGTGTTGGTGGCGAGCACGCCGGCCGCCGTCATGGCCGGCACGTCAAAATTGTTGTAACCGACCGCGATGTTGCAGACCACCTTGAGCTGCGGGCAGGCGGCCAGCAGCGCCGCGTCGATGCGTTCGCTGCCGGTGGTGAGCACCCCCAGCTTGCCCTGCAGCCGTTCGATCAGTTGAGCGGGCGTGAACGGCGCGTCTTCGTCGTTGGTTTCAACTTCGAAGTGCTCGCGCAGGCGCGCCACCACCTCGGGAAACACGGCACGGGCGATCAGGATGACGGGGCGTTGGTTCATGTCGGCTTTCAATGGAAACACGCGCACCCTCAAAACGATGAAGCGGGGCGCGAAGGGGATCCACCCAGCACACGCCGAGGACCCGGCTTCGCCGGTCCAAGGGCGTGGTCCCCCTGGGGGGAAGCCGCGAAGCGGCGCAGGGGGAGTCTTATACAGCGAGGAGGTCGACTTCGAACAACAGGGTTGCGTTGGGCGGGATCACGCCGCCAGCGCCGCGTGCGCCGTAGCCCAGCGCAGACGGGATGACCAGGCGGCGCGTGCCGCCCACGGCCATGCCCTGCACGCCTTCGTCCCAGCCCTTGATGACGTGGCCGGCGCCGAGCGGGAATTCGAAGGGCTGGCCGCGGTCCTTGCTGGAGTCGAACTTGGCGCCCTGAACGCCGTCGTTGAAGAGCCAGCCGGTGTAGTGCACCTGCACCGGGCGACCGGCCTGGGCGACTTCGCCGTTGCCGACCACGGTGTCTTCGTATTGCAGGCCGCTGGGGGTGGTGATCATGGAAAGTCCTTGCTGTGGGTAAAAGGGAAGTGGCGATTATTCCAGCCCTGGTGCGACCCGCCGCTGCGCCCGCGCGTTGCACCATTGGCAACACGGGTTTACACAAGCTTTTCATGAAGCACGATCAGCGTTTACGCGCGCCGTTTTTACTGCAGGCTCCCATCCACCCCTGGCATCAGGAGAGCCTCCATGAACCCCAACACCACCACCCTCACCCGCCGCATGGCGCTGGGTGCCATCGCCGGCACGGCCTTGCTGACGGCGCTGCCCGCCATGGCGCTGGGCCAGCTGGCCGACGTGCGCATCATCAACCGCGACAACGGCGAAATCCTGCCGTTCTACCACCACCAAGGTGAACTCTGGATCGCGGGCGAACCGGGCGCGCGCTACGCCGTGGAGCTGTACAACCGCTCGCGCAGACGCCTGCTCAACGTGGTGTCGGTGGACGGCGTGAACGTCATCACTGGCGAGACCGCTGACTTTGACCAGGCCGGCTATGTGCTGACGCCGGGCCAGCGCTATGACGTGAGCGGATGGCGCAAGAGCCGCCGCGAGATCGCGGCCTTTGAGTTCACCCGCCTGTCACGCTCCTACGCCGCACGCACCGGTCGCCCGGACGATGTCGGTGTGATCGGCGTGGCGGTGTTCCGCGAAAGGCCCGGTTACCGGGAACCGGAAGCCGAGATCTACGGGCGCAGCGCGCCGGTGCCACAGGGCGAAGAGTCCTTCCAGGGGAAGTCGCACCGCAGCGACGGGCCTTCGGCCGCCGGCCCGCAGCTGGGCACGGGCCACGGGGACCGCGAACGCGACCGCGTGGGCCAGACCGAGTTTGAGCGCCGCAGCACACGGCCCGATGAGATCGTGCGCATCCGCTACAACAGCCGCGCAAACCTGGTGGCCATGGGGATCATCCCGGCGTACCAGCGCCCGCCACGTGAATACAACCCCCGCGCCTTCCCCGGCGCACGCCCGGGCTACGTCCCGGACCCGGAGTGAAACAACCAACCCTGCGCCGCCTTCGGCGTCTTCCCCTCAAGGAGACTCTGCTGGCGGCCCGGCAATGCCGGTTCCGCGGCTGCCACTGGGTGGCGCTTCCTCGCTCGTCAGGAGTTCGCGAACCGCGGTCGTGGACTCACTCCAGCCATTTGGTGAAGCTCTCGACCGGTTCGCGCGGCGTGATGAAACCGTTGACCGGATCGGACGGGTCGGCGTAGCCGAGCGACATGCCGCAGACCAGCATCTCGTTCTCGCCCGCACCGATGTGCGGCAGGATGATCTTCGCAAAGCCGTTCCAGGCCGCCTGCGGGCAGGTGTGCAGGCCGTGGCCACGCGCGCCGACCATGAGGTTCTGCATGAACATGCCGTAGTCCACCAGCGAGCCGCGGCCCATGATGCGGTCGAGCGTGAACATCAGGCCCACCGGTGCGTCGAAGAACTTGAAGTTGCGCTGGTGCTGCGCATGCATCTTGTCCTTGTCGCCCTTGGTGATGCCGAGCAGGCCGTAAAGCCCCCAGCCGTTTTCGCGCCGGCGGTCGATGTAGGGGCTGACCCATTTTTCCGGGTAGTAGTCGTATTCCTCGCGGTACTCGGATGCCAGCGACGGATCGGCGCGCAGGGCGTCGTGCGCGGCACAGCATTTGTCGACCAGGCTGTCGCGGCTCGCACCCTGCAGCACATACACCTTCCAGGGCTGGGTGTTGGTGCCCGAGGGCGCGCGGCTGGCCAGTTGCAGCAGGTGTTCGATGGTCTCGCGCGGCACCGATGTGGGCAGGAAAGCGCGGGCCGACATGCGGCTGGTGATGGCAGCGTCGACGCTGTGGGCGTCGATCGGGGTCAAGGCACCGGCCGAGGGGGGATTGAAGCTCATGCGGGGTCTCCGTGTTGTATTGACGTTTACGTCAACGTCAATTATGGCAAGAACCCCGCCAGCGCGCTGCCGCCTTCACAGGATCGTCTCAAGCACCGTCTTGAGCGCCGTCGGCAAGGGCACCGGCCGGCGCGTGTGGCGGTCCACGTACACATGCACGAAGTGTCCGCAGGCAGCGGCCATCTCGCCGTCTTCGGCAAACAGTCCCACCTCATAGCGCACGCTGGAACTGCCCAGATGCGCCACGCGCAGGCCGGCGTGCACGGTCTGCGGAAAGGCCAGCGGGGCAAAGTAGTTGCACTGTGTCTCGATCACCAGACCGATGACCTCGCCGCCGTGGATGTCCAGCGCGCCCTGCTCGATCAGCCAGCCGTTGACCGCGGTGTCGAACCAGCTGTAATACACCACGTTGTTCACATGGCCATAGACGTCGTTGTCCATCCAGCGCGTGCCGATGGTGCGGAAAACGCGGTAGTGACTGCGCGGGCGGGCCTGGGGACGGGTGGCGGGCGTGCTCATGGCGCGGGATTTTGCCAGTGGGGTGTTGCCGGGCCTGTCGCAGAACGGTCAGCCGGCCGCACACCGGCCACCCCTTGCCAGCGGTGGTGGTAATCGAGCGCGGTGCGGTAGGTGTTCATCTGGATCTGCACCGTGGCCTCCATGTCGGTGCCGTAGCCGCCGGCCATGGTGAACGCCAACGGCAGGCGGCGCTGCCAGGCCCAGTCCATCACGCGTCGGTCGCGCGCTTCCAGACCGTCGAACGTGAGTTTCAGACGCCCGAGCCGGTCGCCCTCGTGCGGATCGGCACCGGCCAGGTAGATCACCAGACCGGGATCGAAGCGCTGCTCCAGCTCTTCCAGTGCGCGCTCCAGCGCTTCCAGGTATTCGGTGTCGCGGCAGCCGTCGGGCAATTCCACGTCGAGGTCGCTCGGCTCCTTGCGGAACGGGAAGTTGCGGGCGCCGTGCAGCGAGAGCGTGAACACCGAGTCGTCGCGCGCGAAGATGCTGGCCGTGCCGTTGCCCTGGTGCACGTCCAGGTCGACGATGGCCACGCGCAGTGGACCGGCGGCGCGATGACGGCGCGCATGTTCGGCCTGCATCAGCCGGGCCGCGACCGCGGCGTCGTTGAAGACACAGAAGCCGCTGCCCTTGTGGGCGTACGAATGGTGTGTGCCCCCCGCGAGGTTGGCCGCCAGCCCCTCGCCCGCCATGACGTCGCGGCATGCCTGGATGGTGGCGCCCACCGAGCGCCGCGCCCGTTCCGCCATCGCCGGGCTCCAGGGGAAACCGATCTCGCGCTGTGCCGCGGCGTCCAGCGTGCCGGTCTGGATGGCCTGGATGTACGCCGGCAGATGGACCAGCGCCAGTTCGCCATCGCTGGCCGGCAACGCCTGGCCCAGCCGCACCTGCGGCAGTTCGGCCGTGAGGCGCTCGCGCAGGCGGCCGTACTTGGCCATGGGAAAGCGGTGACCGCTGGGCAGGGGCAGGATGAAGTGGTCGGCGTAGAAAGCGTGCACAGGAATGGGCGCTGAAAAGGAGCGGCCATTGTGTCCGCCACTTGAAACCGGCGCACGGCGTCCGTGTTTTAGAAAGACCCTTCTAGAATGCTGCAATGCAACAAAAACCGCTTGCATCGGATCGAGTTATCCCTATAATTCGAGCCATGTTGCAGTGCAGCAAAGCGAACGAAAACAACAGCGTCGAGACAGCGCGGAGTTCGGGAGCAGCTCTCAACTAGGCCACTACCCCCCTATTTACTTCCTCTTTCGGAGAACCCCATATGCTGACCGCTGAACAAATCGTCGCCGCACAAAAAGCCAACATCGAAACCATTTTCGGTCTGACCCAGAAAGCCTTCGAAGGCGTGGAAAAGCTGCTTGAACTGAACGTTCAAGCCACCAAGGCCGCCCTGAGCGAGTCCGCCAACAGCACGCAAGCCCTGCTGTCCGTCAAGGACGCCCAGGAACTGCTGACACTGCAAGCCAGCCTGATGCAGCCTCTGGCCGAGAAGACCGTGGCCTACAGCCGTCACCTGTACGACATCGCTTCGGGCACCGGCGCCGAATTCGGCAAGGCCGCTGAAGCCCAGGCCGCTGATGCACAGAAGAAGTTCATGTCGGTCGTGGACAACGCTTCCAAGAACGCTCCCGCCGGTTCCGAAACCGCCGTGGCCGTGATGAAGAGCGCCGTGTCCGCCGCCAACAACGCCATGGAATCGGTTCAGAAGGCTGTCAAGCAAGCCACCGAAATGGCCGAAGCCAACTTCAACACCGTGACCACGCAAGCTGTCAGCGCCACCAAGGCCGCTGCCAAGAAGCGCTGAATTGCAAAGGTTTCGCACCTTTGATCGGGCCTTTGACATCGGTCAAAGCGCCGATACTGGAATCACTGGAGACTAGCGCCAGACTTGAGAAGGCGGCGCTGGTTCACCAAATCCGTTTTTTCTGGTTGTCTCCTCGGGTCCTTTTCGAAATTCGATTTCATCGGACCCCTTAAGCCCTCGCTGCAAAGCGGGGGCTTTTTTTATGCGCGTCACCCGAGGCTTTGGCTAGGATGCCATCAGGCGCTGCCGCGCCGCGGGGTGCTCAGACTCACCGTAGTTTGACCCAGATCAATGGATCTTTATTGAGAACAATTCGTGTTTGTGTTAGCATCTGACCCGGATGAATCGTGCCCGCAGCGCTGGTGATTTCCAGACGGATGCGGGGTTATTGGCTCCAGAGAAAGTCCCCCACATGCGCAACACCATCAAGCTCAGCATTGTCCTTGCCGCGGCCTCCGCAGCCTTGGGCACCCAGGCCCAGGACAAGGTGCTCAACCTCTATTCGGCCCGCCACTACCAGACCGACGAGGTGATGTACGACACCTTCACCAAGACAACGGGCATCAAGATCAACCGCGTCGACGCGGACGATGCCGGCATCGTGGCGCGCCTGCGCGCCGAAGGCGCCGCGTCGCCTGCCGACGTGATCCTGCTGGTGGATGCTGCCCGCATGGCTTCCGCCGACAGCCAGGGCTTGTTCCAGCCCATCAAGTCGGCCAAGCTGGACGCCGCCATTCCCGCCAACCTGCGTGCCGACGCCACGAAGGACGGCGTCACCTGGACCGGTTTCTCGACCCGCGCCCGCGTGATCATCTATGACCCGCTGCGCGTCAAGGCCGCCGACGTGGCCACCTACGAACAACTGGCAGACCCCAAGCTCAAGGGCCTGGTCTGCACCCGCTCAGGCTCACATCCCTACAACCTGTCGCTGTTCGCCACCGTGGTCGAACGCCTGGGCGATGCCAAGGGCGAAGAATGGCTCAAGGGCGTGGTCGCCAACATGGCACGCGCGCCCAAAGGCGGTGACACCGACCAGATCAAGGCCGTGGCCTCGGGCGAATGCGGTGTGGCACTGACCAACACCTACTACGTGGCCCGCATGATCAAGTCAAGCAAACCCGAGGACCGCTCGGTGATGGAAAAAGTGCGCGTGGTCTTCCCCAACCAGGGCACCAGCGGCACCCACGTCAATATCGCCGGCGCAGCCGTGGCCAAACACGCCAAGAACAAGGACAACGCCATCGCCTTCATGGAGTTCCTGGCCAGCCCCTTTGCGCAGGACTACTTTGCCAACGGCAACAACGAGTTCCCCGCCGTCAAGGGCCTGAAGGTGGACAACCCGGCCATCAAGGCCATGGGTGGCGACAACTTCAAGGCCGAGCAGATTCCGTTGGGTGTGGTCGCGAAGAACATGACCAAGGTGCAGCAGATGCTGGACCGGGCCGGGTACAAGTAAGCTCCCCCCTGCGCCGCTGCGCGGCTTCCCCCCCCGGGGGGGGACAACGCGAGTGGCCCGGCAAAGCCGGTTCCACCGCGTTCCTGGGTAACTTCCCGTCTTGCGACACAGCACTTCTCCGGCGCGCGTGCATCCTATCCAGGATGCGGTGGAACCGGCTTTGCCGGGCCACTCGCATCGCCCCCCTTTGAGGGGGTCGCGCGCAGCGCGGCGGGGGTGGGCCGAACTCTCGGAGGTGGGTCAGTAGATTTGCGGTACGTAGATCTCGCCGGGCACCTGGTGGCGGCGGTAGTCTTCGTGGCGCATGCGTTCGGGCAGTTCGATGCCGGGGCGCTCGATCTCGTGGTACGGCATCTGTGACAGCAGGTGGTGGATGCAGTTCAGACGCGCCTTCTTCTTGTCGTCGGCGGGCACCACCCACCACGGCGATTCGGGGATGTGGGTGCGCTCCAGCATCACTTCTTTGGCCTTGGTGTAGAGCTCCCAGCGGCGGCGGCTCTCCAGGTCCATGGGGCTGAGCTTCCATTGTTTGAGCGGGTCGTGGATGCGGCCGAGGAAGCGCAGTTCCTGTTCGGCGTCCGACACCGAGAACCAGTACTTGATCAGTTGCACGCCGGAGCGCGCGATCATCTTCTCGAACTCGGGCACGTCGCGGAAAAAGGCTTCGTACTGTTCGTCGGTGCAAAAGCCCATCACCTTTTCCACACCGGCGCGGTTGTACCAGCTGCGGTCGAACAGCACGATCTCGCCAGCCGCCGGCAGGTGCGGCACGTAACGCTGGAAGTACCACTGCGTGCGCTCGCGGTCGCTGGGCGCTGGCAGCGCGACCACGCGGCACACGCGCGGGTTCAGGCGCTGCGTGATGCGCTTGATCACGCCGCCCTTGCCGGCCGCGTCGCGCCCTTCGAACACAATCACCACCTTGTGCCCGGTGGCGTGCACCCAGTCCTGCAGCTTCACCAGCTCGGCCTGCAGCCGGAACAGTTCGCGGAAATACGTGCGCCGGCTTTCCTTCTGCTGCAGCAGCGCCTCGGGGTCCAGCTCACCGCCGAGCGCGTCCACGTGGCGGTCCTCAATTTCCATCTCCAGCTCTTCGTCGTAGCCGTCCATGAGGTCGTTGTGAATGCGGGTCAGCAGCTCGTCGTGGCTGTCAAACATGGGCGGCTCCTTGCGCGGGTCAATGGTGATCGCAGGCTACCGCCCCCGTGTGACAGGTTCGTGAAATTCCGACGCCAGATCGGTGACGGTTCCAGCAACGCCGGCTGGGCCGTTATTGACCTGGCGTCAACGTGATCCTGCAGGGGTTTCAGCACAACAGCTGTTTGCGCGCCCGGTGCAGGCGCACAAACAGGCTGTCCTGGCTGATCGCCAGGCGCTCGCACACCAACTCGGTGTCCTCGTCGTGCAGCACGCGCCAGCGCATCACATCGCGCAGCCCTTCAGGCAGCCTTTCGATGCGCCCCAGGGTCTGGGCCAGGCGCTCGCGGTGCTCGGCCAGTTCGTCCGGGCGGGCGGCGTCGCATTCGACCTGCACGGCGTCCTCGCCTTCGGCGTCCATCTCGTGGTACCGGGCGCGGTCCCGGATCAGATCGACCAGTTTGTTCTTCAGGATGGCAGTGAGCCAGGTCCGCAGTGCGCTGCGGCCAGAAAACGCCGCGCAGCCGGACATCACCGCCTCGAACACGTCGTGCACCAGGTCTTCGGCCAGCACCGGGTCGTGGAGTTTGCGCTGGGCAAAGCGGACCAGATAGCTGCGGTGGCTCACCATCTCAGTCCAGCAGACGGCGCCCATGGGGGGCATTGACAAGGCAGACGGGTGGGTGACGTTCATGGCGGGCTCCAGTTCGGGTTCGGTGCCTCCACTGTGGTCAGCCCAGATCACAGCCCGCTATCGAAAGATCACATTTCGATAACAATCGGGTAAGAAATCGCTCACGCAGCGGACCCATACCCATGAACGCCATCAAGCAGATCCTGATTGCCGAGGACCAGACCGATATCCGGGACCTGCTGGCGCTGAACCTGCGCGGTGCTGGCTATGGCGTGAGCGAGACCCGCGATGGACCGTCGGCGCTGGCGCTGCAGACCGAAGTCGGGCACGACCTGCTGGTGCTCGACCTGATGATGCCGGGTCTGGATGGGCTGGAGGTGTGCAAGACCTTGCGCTCGCGCGGCGACCACACCCCCATCCTGATGCTCACCGCCAAGTCCACCGAACTCGACCGGGTGCTGGGCCTGGAGCTCGGGGCCGACGACTACCTCACCAAGCCCTTCTCCATCGCCGAGCTGCTGGCGCGCGTCAAGGCGCTGCTGCGCCGCTCGGAACTGCTGCGCGCGGCGCAGGCGGCCCAGAGCACGGCGGTGGATGCCGGCGCCCCGCTGGTCAACGGCGAGCTGGAGATTCAACCCGTCAAGCGCGTGGCCCGGGTGCGCGGCGTGAACCTCGATTTCACGGCGCTGGAATTCGACCTCCTGCTGTATTTCGCCCAGCACCCGGGCCACGTGTTTTCACGCGGGCAGTTGCTCAACGCCGTCTGGGGCTACACGCACGACGGCTACGAACACACGGTGACCACCCACATCAACCGCTTGCGGGCGAAGCTGGAGGCCGACCCGCTGCGCCCGGACTTCATCCTCACCGTGCGGGGCGCCGGCTACAAGATGCGCGAGCGCCCAGGGCACTGAACCATGAAGGTTCGCGCCAAGATCGCCCTCACGATCTTCCTCACCGGTCTGTTCACCGCACTGGGCGTGGTGATCGCCATCGTGCTCGCCTACGAGCGCTTTGAACACGAGTCGGCCTACTACCGCGCCGACGCTTTCTTGAAGCGCGTGGTCCTGCAGCACAACGACCTGCTCGGCATGCGGGCGAGTTTTGGCGAAGGCTTCGACGACTTCCTCGCCAACCTGGTGCTCTACGAACCCGACACCCAGCTCTACCTGCTGGACACGCAGGGCACCGTGCTGAGTTCCACCGGAAGGGCCCAGCTCGCGCCGGGTTTCAAGGTGCGCATCGGGCCGGTCCTGGAGGCTGCTGGCGACACGCCCATGCCCTATGTGCTCGGTGACGACCCCGAGCACATGGACAAGCGCGTGATCATCGCGGCGCGTCCGTTGCGGCACGCCGCCATACAGCCCGACCGGCCCGTCGATGGCTACCTGTACCTGGTCTCGCGTCCCCGCACCTTCGGCGAGGGGCGCATGGCGGCCTTGCGCAGCACGCTGTCCCAGCCCGCCTTGCTGATGGTGCTGGCGGTGGTGGCCTTCGCCACCCTGCTCGCCACCTGGGCCACCGCGACCATCACGCGCCCGCTGTCGCGACTCACCCAATCGGTCGGCCGGGTCACACAGAAAGGTCTCGACGACATGGCCTCGACCGACCCGGACGGGCCGGGTCCATCGCTCGATCTGCCCGATGCCAGGGGCCACGATGAATTCGGCCAGCTCGCGCGCGGCATCGATGCGATGCTCCAGACCTTGCGGCGGCAGTGGAGCACGCTGCGGCGCCTGGACCACTTCCGTCGCGAGGGCGTGAGCAACCTCTCACACGATCTGCGTTCGCCGCTGACCGCCACCACCGCCTGCCTCGAAACCCTCGACGCCCGCTGGATCGGCGACGCCACCCGCGAAGAAGACCGCCGGCTGGTGATGGTGGCCCTGCGCAACACGCACAACGCAGCCCGTCTCGTTCAAAGCCTGGGTGACCTGGCCCGCCTGGACGAACCGGCGTTCAAACTCAACGCCGAGGTGCTGGACCTGGGCGAGCTGCTGGACGACGTGGTCATGCGCTTTGCCGAGCGGGCACGCCTCCAGGGCATCCGCCTGCAGATGGCCGAACGCCCCGGCGCCGCGCAACGCCCCGCGCTGGCCGCGGTGGACATCGAATTGTTCGAGCGCGCGGTGGCCAACCTCGTGGACAACGCGCTCAAGTTCTCGGGCAGCGGCAGCGTGATCCAGCTGAGCGCCGACCGCCACACCGGCACGCACGGCGAGGTGGTCACGGTCCGGGTGAGCGACAACGGCTCGGGCATTGCGGCCCAGGACATTCCCCGCCTGTTCGACCGCTTCTACCAAAGCCGGTCCAGCGTGGCGCCCGCCACCGGCGAAGGCGGCAAAGGCCTGGGCTTGGCGATCGTGAAACGCATCGTCGATCTGCACGGCGGCTGGCTGCTGGTGTCCAGTGAACCGGGCCACGGCACCGACGTTACCCTGGAACTCCCGGCCGCCTGAAACCGGCCGGGCACGTGAGCGATAATTGACGTTTACGTCAACGTCAACTCACCACCCGAGGAGCACACCCATGGACATTCAAGGCAAGGTATTCATCGTCACCGGCGGCGCATCCGGTCTGGGCGAAGGCACGGCACGCATGCTGGTGGCCAACGGCGGCACCGTCGTGATCGCCGACATGCAGGCAGAAAAAGGCGAGGCGGTCGCCAAGGACATCGGCGGCGCCTTCGTCAAGTGCGACGTGAGCAGCGAATCCGACGGCCAGGCCGTGGTGGCCAAGGCCCTGTCCCTGGGCAAGCTCATGGGCCTGGTCAACTGCGCCGGCATCGCGCCGGCCGAAAAGACCGTGGGCAAGAACGGCGCGCACTCGCTGGCCGTCTACACCAAGACCATCATGGTCAACCTGGTGGGCAGCTTCAACATGATCCGCCTGGCTTCTGAAGCCATGTGCAAGAACGAACCCGAGGCCACCGGCGAACGCGGCGTGATGATCAGCACCGCCAGTGTGGCGGCCTACGACGGCCAGATCGGCCAGGCGGCCTACGCAGCGTCCAAAGGCGGCGTGGTCGGCATGACCTTGCCTATTGCCCGCGACCTGGCGCGCAACGGCATCCGCAACATGACGATTGCCCCCGGGATCTTCGGCACGCCCATGCTGTTCGGCATGCCGCAGGAAGTGCAGGACGCGCTGGCCGCCAGTGTGCCCTTCCCGAGCCGCCTGGGCACGCCGCAGGACTACGCCAAACTGGCCAAACACATCTTTGAAAACGACATGCTCAATGGCGAAGTGATCCGCCTGGATGGTGCGATCCGCCTGGCTCCACGCTGAGCGAAGCTGCACGCAACCGCTGCGACCCTCAGAACTTCTCAGGTCGCAGCACCTCGACTTCTGAGAGGTAGGCCACCATGGCGTAATTGGCGTAGAAACGCTCTTGCAGCTGTGCCAGAAGGGCTTCGGCCTGTGCACGGGCGCAAATGACCTCGAGCCGGATGTTGCGAGATTCGTCCCAGCTCGCATCGCGCACCCCCCGGCTGCCCTTGCCGCGGGCATCGGAGAATGTGTACCCGCGAATGGCCATGCGGTCCATATCGCGGATCAGCAAAGGCTCCAGAGACGCTTCGGAAAACACGGTCAGCAGCGTTCGTTTCTCGGTGTGCAGGCTGGTCATGGCGTCGCTCCGGCCAGGCGAGTGGCCATCCAGTGGTAGAGGGGAATACCCACGATGATGTTGAAGGGGAACGTCACCCCCAGAGAACCCGCCAGCGACACCGCCGGGTTGGCCTGCGGCACCGCAATCCGCATGGCTGCGGGGACCGCGATGTACGAGGCCGATGCCGCAAGTGTCGCCAGCATGGCCGTCCCACCCACTGAGAAACCCAGCAGCCAGCCGGTACCCAGACCCATCGCTGCTGAAACCAGCGGCATGCCAATGCCAAAGGTGATAAGCGACAAGCCCCGGCGGCGAATTTCACCGACCTGGCGGCTGACGATCAAACCCATTTCCAACAAGAACAGCGCCAGGATGCCCTTGAACAGGTCGAAGTACAGTCCGCCGATGGGCTTGAGCCCTTCCGGCCCAGCCGCCCAGCCGATGGCCATACCGCCCAACAACAGGGTCACACCCTTGCCCAGGAACGCTTCGTGCGACAGGGCCCTCCAGTCAGTGTTCCTGTCAACCCCTCGGGCCAGCACAATGCCCACCAGAATAGCCGGGATCTCCATCACCGCCAACAGCGCGGCCATCTGCGGCTCCACCTCGATGTTGCGCGACGCGAACCACGAAGCCGCAACAGCGAATGTGGCCACACTCACCGATCCATAGTGTGCCGCGGTGGAGGCTGCGTTCTGGCGGTCGAACCCGAACGCCGAGCGCAGGAAAACGAAGGCAATGAGGGTCTGCAGGCTGCCGAGAACAATCACGGCCACCAGTTGCGGGACGAGCGACCCCAGCGCTTGCGTCGCCAAACCCTGCCCGCCCTTGAGGCCAATGGCCAGCAGCAGGAAAATGGTCAGCGACTCGTAGAGCGCGCTCGGCAACTTCAGCTCCGAGCGCAACAGCCCGGCAACAAGCCCGAACAGAAAAAAAAGGATGACGGGGTCTAGGCTGGGCATGGTGTTGGGCGTGGATTCTGGCATACCCAATGCAACCCTGAATGGCTGCCAGCGCATGGCACCAGAGCAACGGTCCAGGGGCGTGTGCAGTCCTGTGACGGGGTGCTGCTGGCGGATTCGCGGCCGGCCCTGCCCACCTCATGTTGCGCCGCCGAGCACGATCAGCGGTAGGCGATCCTCGCTTGCTTCAGATCGATCAGCCCTTGCACCACCTTCTCAAGAGCGTCGTGGCGCAGGCTGCGCATGCCCTCGCCCACCGCCGTGTCAAACAGCTCGGACGGCCGGGCGCGGTTCTGGATCAGCAGCTTGATGGCGCGGCTGTTCTGCAGGATTTCGTAGATGCCCAGCCGGCCCTTGTAACCCTTGCCACTGCAGTGCTCGCAGCCCACCGCCTGGCGCGTGCGGATGTCGGCCGCTGATTCAACGCCCGCCGCCGTGAGCAAGCGCTTCTCGGCCTGCTGGCGGCTCAGGCTGCTGCCCTCCATGTATTCCTGCAGCAGCGCCTCCCACTCCTCGGCGGTGAGCGCCCGTTCCTGCGCGCAATGGGTGCACAGCGCACGCACCAGGCGCTGGGCAACGATGCCGAGCAGCGAGTCGGCGAAGTTCATCGGGTCCATGCCCAGATCCAGCAGGCGCACCACGCTCTCGCAAGCGTTGTTGGTGTGCAGGGTCGAGAGCACCAGGTGCCCGGTGAGCGAGGCTTCGATGGCGATCTTGGCGGTCTCGGCATCGCGGATCTCGCCGATCATGATGATGTCGGGGTCGGCGCGCAGGAAGCCGCGCATGGCGCTGGCGAACGTCAGGCCGATCTTGCTATTCATCTGCACCTGGCGCAGGCCGGGCTGGGTGATCTCGATCGGGTCCTCTGCCGTCCAGATCTTGCGCTCGGTGGTGTTCACCTCGGCCAGCATGGAGTGCAGCGTGGTGGTCTTGCCCGAACCGGTGGGACCGGCGGCCAGCACCATGCCGAAGGTGCGTTCTGAAAAACTGGCGATCAACTCCAGGTCGCGCGGCTGCAGACCGAGCTTGGACAAGGGCAGCGGTTTGGCCGACTCCAGCAACCGCAGCACCACGTCTTCGAGCCCGTCGTGCGTGGGCATCACCGCCACGCGCAGCTCCAGCGCCTTGCCACCAAACTCGGAAAAATCGATCTTGCCGTCCTGCGGCCGGCGGCGCTCGCCGATGTCGAGTCGGGCCATGATCTTGACCCGCGAGACCAGGGGAGCGCGCAGTTTGGCGGGCAGCCACAGATAGGGCTCCAGGTCGCCATCGCGTCGGAACCGGATCGCCGTGAGCGCGTCGCCTGGATTGGCCTCGATGTGAATGTCGGACACGCCGGTGCGCTGGGCCTCGGCGATCATCTGGTTGACCAGCCGCACCATGCCGGCCGACTCCGCCGCCGAAGCCAGCTGCTCGGCCTCGCCGGCCGTGCCCACTTCGACCATGGCCTGCATCACGAGATCTTCGAGCCCCGCCTCTTCGTTGTGTTGAACCATCGCCTGGGGCGGCAGCATGCGGCGGCGCACGTCGTCGACGATGGCGCTGGGGCTGTGGGCATGGCCGGCGTGCTCGATGCGGTCCTGCAACTCCAGCCGCCGTTCGATCGCGTCGCGGCTGGCCCAAACGAGGCGCACGGTGTGGCCGGTCTGCGTGCACAACTGGCGCTGCAGTTCTTCGTTGGTCGGTGCACAGGAAGCGACATAAAACTGCTCGTTGACCATGCCCAGCGGCACCACATGGTGGGCATGTGCTGCGCGCAAGGGCAGGATGCCAAACGCATTGCGTTCGACATCAAAGCCCAGCACCTCGATCTCCACCACGCCGGCCACGCGGGCCAGCGCGCGCTGCAACTCGTCATCTGTCAGCAGCAGGCGCACCACCAGTTCGGACGACCGGGAACGCAACAGGTCGGGGCTCTCTTCGGCCAGGGCCGCCAGCGTGGGCTCGTCCAGCATGCGCAGCTGCAGCAAGGCATCGCGCAAGGAGACGATGGGCTGGTGATGCTGCGCTTCCAGCGCAGCCATCAGCAAAGGCAGGCTGTGCACCACCTGACGCGTGGGCCCACCAAAGGGACCGAGTGCGTTGGCGGAGAGGGGCGGCGTGGTCATCGTCATCAGGGCTTTCTGGGCTGGCTATTGGGCTGGATTGCACTTCAGGATTCAAAATAGCGCAACCACCTTTCATGCTGCTTGATTTTTGGCAAGCGGCGCATGGGCTGTCCTCCCTAACCAACCGCAAGCATGACAGAACGCACAAAAATCCTTGGTCGAACTGCCACGCACCCCTGGCCGGTGGTGCTCACCCTGGCGCTGTTGCTGACGGCCTGCTCCGCACCCACCGCCCGCGACTCCGCGGCGGTGCCTGCGCCCATCGGCCCGGTGGCGCAACCCGAAGCGGCAACGGGTGCAACCCCGAAGCCGGGCTGGACGCTGCGCCAGCACGCCGTGGCGGCCGCCAACCCCCTGGCCACCGAAGCCGGTGTGCACATCCTGCGCGCCGGTGGCAGTGCCGTGGACGCGGCCATCGCCGTGCAGATGGTGTTGACCCTGGTGGAGCCGCAGTCCAGTGGTATCGGCGGTGGCGCCTTCCTGCTGCACCACGATGGTCAACGTGTCCAGGCCTTTGACGGGCGCGAGACGGCACCGGCCGCGGCGACGGAAAAGCTGTTCCTCGCGGACGACGGCCAACCCCTGCCCTTCCTGCAGGCCGTGGTGGGCGGCCGTTCGGTGGGCGTGCCCGGCACGGTGGCCATGCTGGCGCTGGCCCATCGGCAACACGGCCGGCTGCCCTGGGCGCGCCTGTTCGACCCCGCGATCCGGCTGGCCGACCAGGGTTTTCCGGTCAGCCCGCGGCTGCACGGACTGCTGCAGGCCGAAAGCGCGCTGAAACAGGACCCGGTGGCTGCGGCCTACTTCTATCAGCGCGACGGCCAGCCCCACCCGGTGGGCCATGTGCTGCGCAACCCCGAACTCGCGCAGGTGCTGCGCCAGATAGCGGCCATCGGCCCGCTGGCTCTGCACGAAGGTGCGGTGGCGCGGGCGCTGGTCGCGAAAGTGCAGCAGCACCCGAGCAACCCCGGTCGGCTCAGCCTGGACGACCTCAAGGCATACCGGCCCAAGGAGCGCGAGGCCCTGTGTTTCGACCACAGAGCCGCACAACGTTCGCTGCGCATCTGTGGCTTCCCGCCGCCGAGTTCGGGGGCCATCGCCGTCGGACAGATCCTTGGCCTGCTCGCGCGCACACCGCAGGCCGACTCGGCGCTGTCGGGCGGCCTGCCCGGCCCCGACTGGCTGCACACCTACGCCGAGGCGTCCCGCCTGGCGTTCGCCGACCGCGCGCTGTACCTGGCCGACCCCGATTTCGTGGCGCCTCCGGCCGGGCGCTGGGACAGCCTGCTCGACGCCCGCTACCTGGACGAGCGCGCCCGCCTGATCGGCCCGGTGCGCCTGCCGCAGGCACCCGCCGGCCAGCCGGGCGGCAGCGCCGTGGCCTGGGCGCCCATGCCCGAACAACCCGAGTACGGCACCAGCCACATCAGCATCGTCGACCGGTTTGGCAACGCGCTGGCCATGACCTCCACCATCGAAGCCGGCTTCGGCGCCCGGCTGATGGTGAGCACCGACCCCTCGCGCCCTGGGGGTTTTCTGCTCAACAACGAGCTGACCGATTTCAGCTTCACACCCGCCGACGCGCAGGGCCGGCCGGTGGCCAACCGCGTCGAGCCAGGCAAGCGACCGCGTTCGTCCATGTCGCCCACGCTGGTGTTCGACCGCGACAGCGGTCAACTGCTCATGAGCGCGGGCAGCCCGGGCGGCGCGCTCATCATTCACTTCACCGCCAAGACTCTGCTGGGCGCGCTGCACTGGGGCCTGAGCCCGCAGGCCGCCATCGACCTGCCCAACTTCGGCACGCTGGGCGGGCCTGTGCTGCTGGAAGCCGGTCGATTCCCTGCCGCCACCGTGCAAGCCCTGCAGCAGCGTGGTCACACCGTCAGCGAGACCCCCATGCCCAGTGGTCTGCAGGCGATCCTGCGTGGAGTGAAAGACGGCCAGCCGGTGTGGCTGGGCGGAGCCGATCCGCGGCGCGAGGGGATCGTGGCGGGGAATTGAGGCCACCTGGGTGGTTGATGATTCGCTGCTCCAAAAGGCTGCTTTTTCAACGGCCTTTGGATGATCGTTGCGCGCCACCTTCGGCGCACGGGCTGTGCGGGCAGGTGCAGGTGGTCCGGGTGTTCGTTCTCCGTCCCACCTCGCGGGCGACCCCCCGGGTGCGCTTCCGTTGCTTCATCAACACCGTGGTGGCACGCACACTCTGTGGCAACCGCGAATGGGGACTGCGCCCGCCCACCCAAACCGCCTGCCCCCGAAGTGATGTGGGAGCGAACCGCAGGCATACCCACACAGTTTTGAGGACGGTGGTGGCATCCTCGGGCGCAGGCCCCATTCGCCGTTGCCACAGAGGCGGCTCGCACACACGGTGTTGACGCGGCAGCGGTTGCGAGCCCATCCGGTTGACGGCGAGCGTGGGCCGGAGAACGGGGGTGCCGCCATCGGCCTGCGCGAGGTGCAGGCTTGCAGCGCCCCGGACGCCCAAGTACCGTTCAGCAACAAGGCTACAACGTCTTGTTAAAAAACAGTCCGCCGAAATCAGACGTCAATCGCCGCCGCAGAACCCGCCCGCTTGCGCAACTCAAACTTCTGGATCTTCCCCGTGCTCGTCTTGGGCAGTTCACCGAACACCACCGCCCGCGGCACCTTGAACCCGGCCAGGTGCTTCTTGCAATGCGCCACGATCTCTTCGGGCGTGGTGTGCACGCCAAACTTCAGCTCCACAAACGCACAAGGCGTCTCGCCCCACTTCGGATCGGGCCGCGCCACCACGGCCGCTGCCAGCACGTCGGGGTGGCGGTACAGCACATCTTCCACCTCGATCGACGAGATGTTCTCGCCGCCCGAAATGATGATGTCCTTGCTGCGGTCCTTGATCTTGAAGTAGCCGTCGGGGAATTGCACGGCCAGGTCGCCGCTGTGGAACCAGCCCCCGGCAAAGGCCTCCTGCGTCGTCTTCGGGTTCTTCAGATAGCCCTTCATGGTGATGTTGCCCCTGAACATGATCTCGCCCATGGTTTCGCCGTCCTGCGGCACGGGCAACATGGTCTCGGGGTTGAGCACGCGCACATCGCGCTGCAGGTGGTAGCGCACACCCTGGCGCGCGTTGAGGCGGGCGCGTTCGCCAATGTCCAGCGCGTCCCAGGCGGCGTGTTTGGCGCACACCGTGGCCGGGCCATAGACCTCGGTCAGGCCATAGACATGGGTCAGGTCAAAGCCCATCTGCTCCATGCCTTCGATCATTGAGGCCGGTGGCGCGGCGCCCGCCACCATGGCCTTCACGCCGGCCGGCAGGCCTTCTTTCATCGCCGCCGGTGCGTTGACCAGCAGACCGTGCACGATGGGCGCGCCGCAATAGTGGGTGACCCCGTGCTCGCGCATGGCGTCAAAAATGGCCTGTGCCTCGACGCGGCGCAGGCAGACGTTGACACCGGCGCGCGCCGCCACCGTCCAGGGAAAGCACCAGCCGTTGCAGTGGAACATGGGCAGTGTCCAGAGGTAGACCGCGTGCTTGGGCATGTCCCACTCCAGCACATTGCTGATCGCGTTCATGGCCGCGCCACGGTGGTGGTAGACCACACCCTTGGGGTTGCCGGTGGTGCCGCTGGTGTAGTTGAGCGCGATGGCGTCCCACTCGTCGGCGGGCAGGCTCCAGGCGAAAGCCGGGTCACCACCATCCAGGAAAGATTCATAGGTGGTGCTGCCCACGGACTGCGCCTCACCCATGAAGAGGGCGTCTTCCACGTCGATCACCAGCAAGGGCGATTTGTGCTGTCGCAGCGCCAGCGCCTTGCGCAGGGTGCCCGCAAACTCCGGGTCCACGATCACGACCTTGGCCTCGCCGTGGTCCAGCATGAAAGCAATCGCTTCCGGGTCGAGCCGGGTGTTGAGCGCGTTGAGCACCGCGCCGGCCATGGGCACGCCGAAGTGCGCCTCCACCATCGGCGGTGTGTTGGGCAGCATCACAGCCACCGTGTCGTTCTTGCCAATGCCGGCGCGCTGCAAGGCGCTGGCCAGCTGGCGGGCGCGGTTGTAGGTCTGGCGCCAGGTCTGGCGCAGATCGCCGTGCACGATGGCCAGCCGGTCCGGGTAGACCTCGGCCGTGCGTTCGATGAACGCCAAAGGCGAAATGGGCGCGAAATTGGCCTCGGTGCGGGGCAGGTCCTGGTCGTAGATGCTGGTCATGGGTGACCTCCGGCGAGCTGCATCAAGGCGGTTAGCGCCCCCTTGGGGGGCAGAGAACGAATGTGAACGTGGGGGCTCATAGCTATCTCCTTCGTTGTTTTCGAGGTGCAGAATACCCGGGTGGCCATCCCCCAGACCTTCATCCAGGAACTGCTCAACCGTGTCGACGTGGTCGACGTGGTGGGCCGCTACGTCCAGCTGAAAAAGGGCGGCGCCAACCTGATGGGGCTGTGTCCGTTCCACGGCGAAAAATCGCCGTCGTTCAGCGTCAGCCCGACCAAGCAGTTCTACCACTGCTTCGGCTGCGGCGCCAATGGCAACGCCATCGGCTTCCTGATGGAACACGCCGGCATGACCTTCATCGAGGCGGTGAAAGACCTGGCCCAGCAGACCGGCCTGCAGATACCTGAAGACGACGCCTCGCCGCAGGACCGCGAGCGGGCAGCGCAGCAACGCCAGAAGCAGGTGACGCTGAACGACGTGCTGGAGAAGGCGGCCCACGCCTACATGAAGCAGCTCAAGGCATCGCCCCGTGCCGTGGCCTACCTCAAGGGCCGCGGCCTGTCGGGCGAGATCGCCAAGACCTTCGGCCTGGGCTACGCGCCCGAAGGCTGGCGCAGCCTGGCCAGCGTGTTCCCGGACTATGCGGATGCGCTGCTGGTCGAGTCCGGCATGGTGATCGTGCACGAAGACGAAAAAGGCCAGGACGGTGAAGCCAAACGCTACGACCGCTTCCGCGACCGCATCATGTTCCCGATCCGCAACGTCAAAGGCGAATACATCGGCTTTGGCGGGCGTGTGCTCGACAAGGGCGAACCCAAGTACCTGAACTCGCCCGAGACGCCGGTGTTCAGCAAGGGCCGCGAACTCTACGGCTTGTTCGAGGCCCGCACCGCCATCCGCGTGGCGGGTTACGCACTGGTGACCGAGGGCTACATGGACGTCGTGGCCCTGGCCCAGCTCGGCTTTGCCAACGCCGTGGCCACGCTGGGCACGGCCTGCACGCCGGACCACGTGCAGAAACTCTTCCGCTTCACCGACAGCGTGGTCTTCAGCTTCGATGGCGACGGCGCCGGCCGGCGCGCGGCGCGCAAGGCGCTCGACGCCGCCCTGCCCCTGGCCACCGACACGCGCAGCGTGAAGTTCCTCTTTCTGCCGGCCGAACACGACCCCGACAGCTACATCCGCGCCAACGGCGAAGAAGCCTTTGCGCAATGCGTGAAGGACGCCGTGCCGCTCTCGCGCTTCCTGATCGACGCCGCCAGCGCCGACTGCGACTTGACCAGCGCCGAAGGCCGCGCCCGCATGGCCAGCCAGGCCCGCCCGCTCTGGAGCGCCCTGCCCGACGGCGCACTCAAGCGCCAGCTGATCACCGAGCTGGCCAACGGCATCGGCATCGGCAGTGCCGACCTGCTGCAGCTCTGGCAACAGGCCGGTGGCGGCGCGCGCGCCCAGCGCCCGTCGAACCATGAGCCATCGTCGTCCCAGGGGCCCGGTTACGACGGCGGCAGCCACACCCAGGACCACGGGGACCACACGGGAGGCGGCTACACCCAGTCATTCAGCCCATCAGGCGGAAGCACTTACGGCGGTGGCGCGAGCAGCGGCTACGGCAAAGGCACCTACGGCAACAAGGGCTATGGCAAGTGGCGCAAAGGCCCACCCCCGCCGCCGCGCATGCTCGGCCAGCGCCGCGCAGGCGGCAGCCGGGCCGACCGGGCCGTGGGCCTGCTGCTGGCCAATGCTGAGGCCTGGGACACGCTGTCCGCGGACGACCACGCCATGCTCGCGCACCTGCCGGCGCCCCATGGGCCGGTGTTTGCCTGGCTCGAAGCCCAGTTGCACGAACACGGCCCGCAGCCCTGGGCGGCGTTGCGCGAGGCCCTGCGGGGCGGTGAACACGAAGCTTTTGCCTGCGGCCAGGTGGAACAGGCCACCATGGGCGCCGACTCGGCACTGGAGCTGGCCGAGCTGGCCGACGTGATGGACCGCCTGCGCGCCGACGCCCTGGAGGCCCTGGCCGGCCTGCTGGCTGCGCGGGTGCAGCAGGGCGACGCCACGGCGTATGAAGACTACAAGCGGGTCAATGAGCGCATCAAGGCCTTGAAAAGCGCCCCGCCGGTATAATCTAGGGTTACGCACCGCAAGCGCGACAGCAGCACCTCCGGCACAGGCCTGCCCCCAGACAGGGGCAACTCGGGAATCCCCCTGGCCACCTCAGCGCCCCTTGGGCCTGACGGAACCCCGCAAGGACTGCACACCAAATGATCGCCCACACAGCTTGCAGGCCCGCCCTTTCCGGCGAAAGGTGGGCGTAGTGCACGACAAAAACCACCGGAGTGGCCGCCCGCGGCGACCTTTTGGCGATTTTTGTGAGTTCTGCCGGTCCTGTCTCTGCCATTTTTTGAGGTCCTCATGCCTGCGAAGAAGTCCAGTACGCCTGTCCAGTCCAGCACAAAAACAGCCACCAAGGCCAAAGCTGGCACAGCCGCTCCCGAAGTGCCCAAGAAAACCTCTGTGACCGCCAAGATGCCTGCCAAACCCGCTGCCAAATCCCCCGCCCGCAAGACCGCTGCCGACGAGCTCGACGTTGTCGACGCGAGCGCCGAGTCGAAGAAGAAGGCGGGCCGCCCGGCCAAAGCCGCTTCGGCCGACAAACCCGCTGCCAAGCGCGGCCGTAAACCCAAGGCCGCTGCCAAAGAAGGCGCCGACCTGGATGACGCCGACCTGAGCGACATCGAAGACGACCTGACCGGTGAAGTCGAAGCCGAGACCGAAGTGGTCGACGCCACCGCCCAGCCGGTCGAGAAGGTCAAGCCGCTGCGCATGAAGATCAGCAAGGCCAAGGAGCGCGCGCTGATGAAGGAATTCGGCCTGGACGAAACCGTCCTGTCCGAAGAAGAAGCCAAGAACCGCCGCGAACGCCTCAAGACCCTGATCAAGCTGGGCAAGACGCGCGGCTACCTGACGCACGGCGAAATCAACGACCACCTGCCCGACAAGCTGGTCGAGGCCGAGACGCTGGAAGTGGTGGTCTCGCTGCTGAACGACATGGGCGTGGCCGTCTACGAACAGACGCCCGACGCCGAAACCCTGCTGCTGAACAACACCGGCCCGACCGCCGCGACCGAAGAAGAAGCCGAAGAAGAAGCCGAAGCGGCGCTCTCCACGGTGGACTCGGAATTCGGCCGCACCACCGACCCGGTGCGCATGTACATGCGCGAAATGGGCACGGTCGAGCTGCTGACACGCGAAGGCGAAATTGAAATCGCCAAGCGCATCGAAGGTGGCCTGAACGACATGATGGCCGCCATCAGCGAGAGCCCGGCCACCATCGCCGACATCCTGGCCATGGCCGAGGACATCCGCGAAGGCAAGGTCGTGATCTCCACCGTGGTGGACGGTTTTGCCGATGCCGACGCGGCCGACGATTACGTGGCCGAAGAAGACTTCGACGACTACGACGAAGCCGATGACGACGACGGCAAGGGCGGCTCCAAGGCCCTCACCCGCAAGCTCGAAGAACTCAAGCGCGAAGCGCTGACCCGCTTCGACACCCTGCGCACGCTGTTCGAGAAGCTGCACAAGACCTACGACAAGGAAGGCTACGGCACGCCGACCTACCTGAAGACGCAGCTCGCCATCACCGAGACGCTGATGTCGATCCGCTTCACCGCCAAGGCGATTGAAAAGCTGTGCAGCACCATGCGCAGCCAGGTCGATGAAGTGCGCAAGAAAGAGCGCGAACTGCGCCGCATCATCGTGGACAAGTGCGGCATGCCGCAGGACAAGTTCATCGCCGACTTCCCGGCCAACCTGCTGAACCTGAAGTGGGTTGAAAAGCAGGCCGCTGCCGGCAAGCCGTGGAGCGTGATCATGCAGCGCAACATCCCGCCGGTGCAGGAACTGCAGACCGGCCTGATGAACATCCAGAGCAGCGTGGTCGTGCCGCTGGCGCACCTGAAAGACATCCACAAGCGGATGAATTCGGGTGAATCCACCTCGCGCGACGCGAAGAAGGAAATGATCGAGGCCAACCTGCGCCTCGTGATCTCGATCGCGAAGAAGTACACCAACCGTGGCCTGCAGTTCCTGGACCTGATCCAGGAGGGCAACATCGGTCTGATGAAGGCGGTGGACAAGTTCGAATACCGTCGCGGCTACAAGTTCTCGACCTATGCCACCTGGTGGATCCGTCAGGCGATCACGCGCTCGATCGCCGACCAGGCGCGCACGATCCGCATCCCGGTGCACATGATCGAGACGATCAACAAGATGAACCGTATCTCTCGTCAGCACTTGCAGGAGCACGGCTTCGAGCCCGATGCGTCCATCCTGGCCGAGAAGATGGAGATGCCCGAGGACAAGATCCGCAAGATCATGAAGATCGCGAAAGAGCCGATCTCGATGGAAACCCCCATCGGCGACGACGACGATTCGCACCTGGGCGATTTCATCGAAGACCAGGCGAACACCGCGCCCATCGAGGCTGCGATGCAGGCCGGTCTGCGCGACGTGGTCAAGGAAATCCTCGACAGCCTGACGCCGCGCGAAGCCAAGGTGTTGCGCATGCGTTTCGGCATCGAGATGTCGACCGACCACACGCTGGAAGAAGTGGGCAAGCAGTTCGACGTGACGCGCGAGCGCATCCGTCAGATCGAGTCCAAGGCTGTGCGCAAGCTCAAGCACCCGAGCCGTTCGGACAAGCTGCGCAGCTTCATCGATTCGATGTAATCGGCGGTCTTTCTGACTTGCCTGTAGAGGGAGCCTTTGGCTCCCTTTTTTTGCCTGCTTGGTTGGCGGGTGCATGGAGCGCCGGGTACTTAACTCCGCTCTTGTCCCCCGGAACGGGCTGCGCCCGTTCCTCCTCCTTGACTTCGCTGCGTCAAGCACCCGACGCTCCATGCACTGATGCCGTGTGGGCGCGCCTGCGGTGGCGAGCCAGCAACGTGTCTGGTTCGAAGCAGTCGGGTGTTCTGCATAGCGAAGTAAAGGAGGAGGCGGCGGAACGCCGCCGGGGGACATGAGCGGCGCAGAGCGCCCGGCTGTTTCGAACCCACCAACCATGCAGGAACGAAAAAAAGGGAGCCAAAGGCTCCCTCCCTCGAATCACGACAAGAACAACGTCAAACCGTCTCCAGCGCCAACACCCCGGTAGCGGTGTTCGAAATCGGGATGTGGTAATTGCTGTGCACCTTGCGCACACCCGAACCGCCGGCCGTCAGCGCCGCGCGCATGGCCAGCCACATCAGCAGCTCCACGCCCTGCGTGCCCGCCTTCTCCACCAGCTCCAGATCGCTGAACTGCGTGGCCCACTCGGGGTTCGTTTCCATGCTGTCCAGAAACTGCAGATCGAACTTCTTGTTGATGAAGCCCGCGCGTTCGCCTTCCAACTGGTGCGACAGGCCACCCGTGGCCATCACGGCCACGCGCTTGTTGCTGTCCCAGCTCTGGATCGCCTCACCCACCGCCTTGCCCAGCTTGTAGACCCGCTTGGCGGTGGGCAACGGGAACTGCACCGTGTTGATGTCGATCGGCACGATCTGCACCGGCGCCACCTCGTGCCCGGGCCAGAACAGCTTGAGCGGCAAGGTGCAGGCGTGGTCAACCAGCATTTCCTGGCAGGTCACGATGTCGAACTCTTTCGCGATCAGCTGGTTGATGATGCGCCATGACAGTTCCGGGCAACCTGCCACGGGTTTGCTCGTGGGAATGCCCCAGCCTTCGTCGGCATTGCTGTAGCTGGCCGCTGCACCCACGGCAAAGGTCGGCATCTTGTCGAGAAAGAAGTTCAGGCCGTGGTCGTTGTAGAACACCACCACCACGTCGGGTTTGACCCGGCCCAGCCAGTCGTGGATCGGCGGGAAGCCGTCAAAGAAGGGTTTCCAGTAGGGCTCGTTCTGCAGGCCCTTGTGGATGGCGCCGCCGATGGCGGGGATGTGCGATGTGGCCAGGCCACCGATGAGTTGTGCCATGTCTGTTCTCCTGTGTTCAACACTGCTCGTTGGCCGCGACGAGCTTGGCCTTGAACTGTTCCTTGGTCATGCCGGTCTGCTGCGCGCCGATGTCCTGCATGTCCAGGCCGAAGATGCCGGCGAACTTGGCGAGGTAGTAGGCGTTGCCGCCGGCGTCCAGCAAGGCCAGCACCTGCTTGGAACGGATCGCGTCGGCCTGTTGCGGGTTCAGACCGTACTGCACCATGTAGGCCTCGGGATCGGCGACAAAGGCGTCGCGGTTGGCCTTGTCGTTGAACGAGAAGCACATCTTGTTCAAGGCGTAGCCCTTTTGCGCCGCGCTGCCGTCGAACGGCGAGGTACCGGGAATGATTTTGCTCACATCTGTCTCCTGCGTGGGGTGGATTGACTTGGGTCAAGGCGCCAGTATTCCCAGACCATTGCCAAAGATAAACAGATGAATGATCATCAAATACATGAATGATTTCGATTGGTCAGATCTGGATGCCCGCCTGTTGCAGTTGCTGGTGGCGGTGGTCGAGGCGGGCAGCATCACCGGTGCGGCGCAGTCGCTGGGCGTCACGCAGTCGGCCGTGAGCCACCAGCTAGACAAGCTGCGCGCCATCACCGGCGACGCGCTGTTCGTGAAGAGCGGGCGCGGCATCGTGGCCACGGCGCGCGCGGGTGAACTGGCCGTGCAGGCCCGCGAACTGCTGCGCCAACTGCAGGGCTTTGCCCACACCGGCGCCTTCGACCCCGCGCGCTGGCAGCGCACCATCACCATCGCCGCCAACGACTTCCAGCGCGATGTGTTGCTGCCCGCGCTGGCGCGGGTGCTGCGCGAACAGGCGCCCGGCGTGGCGCTGCGCGTCATCCCATCGGACATCCCGAGTCTGGAGATGCTGCGCGACGGCGTCTGCGACATCGCCATCAGCCCGCGCCCGCCCGAGGGCAGCGACATCGTGCAGAAACGCATCTTCGAAGACCGCTACTGCGTCTACTTTGATGCTGCGGTGCGCGAGGCGCCGGCCACGCTGGCCGACTACCTGGCCGCCGACCACATCACCGTGGTCTACGAACCGAAACGCACGCTTTACCTCGACCGCACGCTCGCCGCGCAGGGCGTGCACAGGCGCTTTGCCGTCATGGTGCCGGGCTTCGGCGGCCTGCCCGCCTTCCTGCGCGGCAGCCCGCTGCTGGCCACGGCGCCGGCCCTGCTGCACGACAGTTTCATGCGCGAGTTCGCCCGCGCCGAAGTGCCGACGCCCTGCCCTTCACTGCCGATGTACATGATCTGGCACCGGCGCCACCAGGACGACGCGGCCCACCGCTGGCTGCGCGAGCGGCTCGACGCGCTGGCGCCGGGCGCGACGGCCGGGGCGCCCAGAGTTGATCAGTCTTCCATGGCACCGGAGCGCCACCCCGACGCATGAAAAGGTGCAGCCCAGGGCACCGCCGTGCCGGCTTTGCCGGACGGCCAGTTCCGCCCCCCTTGGGGGGTGACGCGAAGCGGCGCAGGGGGGAGCACTTCACGCCGCCGGCGGGCGCTGCGCCTCGCGCCAGCGCTGCGGGCTCAGACCGGTGCGGCGCTTGAAAAAACGGGAGAAGTAGGCCGGGTCTTCAAAGCCCAGTTCCAGCGCCAGGCTGGCCGCGGGCGCGGCGATGTACACCAGCCGCCGGCAGGCTTCGCGGGTGAGGCGCTCGTGCACCAGCTCCAGCGCGCTGCGCCCGCTTCCCGCGCGGGCCAGGCGGTTGAGCCGCTGCGTGGACAGCCCCAGGCGCGAGGCGTAGCGCTCCAGTGGCCAGTGCTCCAGAAAATGCTGCTCCACCAGCAGCAGAAAGCGCGTGAACAGGGCCAGGTGCTGGTGGGCGCGCTCGCCGCCCTCGCGCTGGCCCTGCTCGCTCGCACGCGCCAGGCGCCAGACCACGGCCCGCGCCAGCCACTGCACCACTGGCGCGTCGGCCGAGCCGGGCAAGGCGAACTCGGCGGTCAGCTCGCCGAGCTGCACGCTCAGGCGCTGGGCCTCGCCATCGTCTGGCGAAAAATGCAAGACCCCCGGCGCCGAAAACAGCGCCTGGAACGCCTCCCCCACGGCCTGGAACTCGCCCTCCACCAGAAACCGGGCGCTGAGCGTGAGCACGCGGCCATCGGTTTCAGGCGCAAAAACAAAGCCGTGCACCACCCCCGGCGGCACCACGATGGCGGCCGGCCCGGCCACCGAGGCGCGCCATTCGTCCAGCACCACCTCGGCCGAACCCCTTTGCAGCCAGAGGATCTGGTACAGGCCCTGGTGTACGTGGGGCTCGATCTCCCAGTGGTAGAGCCGGCTGCGCGACTCCACCGACTCGATGTGCAGCATGTCCTGCCCGGGTGCCGCGGTCTCGCCGTAGAGCGCAAAACGCGGGATGACCATGGGCTGGCCGCGCGAGGGCCGGGCGCGCAGCGGGGATGGGTTCGTCTGCGGCATGTCAAAACACCTTGATCGAAAAGTACAAGAATTATCCCTCCTAAGTGCAGTGCCAATTGGTGCCGGGAGGCCTACAGTCCGTTTCGGATTCCACCCACAGGAGACACAGCCATGAGCTTCCATTTCGACCCGTACTCGCCGGCCATCGACGCCGACCCCTTCCCTTATTACAAGCACCTGCGAGACGAGGCGCCCTGCTTCTGGAGCGAAGAAGCCCAGATGTGGGTCCTCTCACGCTACGCCGACATCGTCTCCGCCGGCCAGGACTGGCAGACCTACTCCAGCGCCAGCGGCAACCTCATGACCGAGCTGCCCGGCCGCGCTGGCGCCACGCTCGGCAGCTCCGACCCACCGAAACACGACCGCCTGCGCGGCCTGATCCAGCATGCGTTCATGAAGCGCAACCTGCTGGCGCTGGAAGAACCGATCCGCGATGTGGCCCGGCAGGTGTTTGGCCAGCTCAAGGGCACGAAGCAGTTCGACTTCAAGGAAGTCTCGTCGCAATTCACCGTCAAGGTGCTGATGGCCGCACTCGGCCTGCCCATGGGTGACGAAGCCATCGTGGACGAGCAGATCGTGCGCGACAACGCCGTGCTGATGGTGCAGAGCGACGCCCGCACCCGCGCCAAGGGCCCGGAGCACATCGCCGCCTACAACTGGATGCAGGAGTACGCCGCCAAGGTCATCGCGATGCGCCGCGCCGAACCGCGCAACGACCTGATCAGCAACTTCGCGCTGGCCGAGATCGACGGTGACCGGCTGGACGACCGCGAGGTGCTGCTGACCACCACCACGCTGATCATGGCCGGCGTCGAATCGCTCGGCGGCTTCATGATGATGTTCGCCTACAACCTCGCCACCTACGACGAAGCCCGCAAGGCCGTGGTGGCCAACCCCGAGCTGCTGCCCGACGCGATCGAAGAAAGCCTGCGCTTCAACACCTCGGCCCAACGCTTCCGCCGTCGCCTGATGAAAGACGTGAACATCCACGGCCAGACCATGAAGGAAGGCGACTTCGTCTGCCTGGCCTACGGCAGCGGCAACCGCGACGAGCGCCAGTACCCCAACCCCGACGTGTACGACATCACCCGCAAGCCGCGCGGCCACCTCGGTTTTGGCGGCGGTGTGCACGCCTGTCTCGGCACGGCGATTGCGCGCCTGGCGGTGAAGATTGCCTTCGACGAGTTCCACAAGGTGGTGCCCGACTACAGCCGCGTGGCCGACCAGCTGCCGTGGATGCCCTCCAGCACCTTCCGCAGCCCGCTGGTGCTCGAACTCAGAGCCGCTTAAGGCGCATCCCCTACCATCGCGCTGCCCGTCACCGGGCAGCGCCTTTTTGTTTTCTGGAGACACCATGGCAAACATCACCTTCATCGAGGCCAACGGCCAGTCCACCACCCTCAACCTCGCCGACGGCTGGAGCCTGATGCAGGGCGCCACCGCCAACGGCGTGGACGGCATCGTCGGCGAATGCGGCGGCTCCTGCGCCTGCGCCACCTGCCACTGCTACGTGGACGATCTGCTGGCCGGCGTGCTGCCCGCACCCTCGCAGGGCGAGCTGGACATGCTGGAGAACGTGGTGGCCGAGCGACGCCCCAACAGCCGCCTGGCCTGCCAGATCAAGGCCGGCCCCGCGCTGGAAGGCGGCGTGGTGCACCTGCCGGAGTGCCAGGAATGAACGGCGAAGCGGACACGGCCGGCATCGTCATCGTCGGCGCGGGCCAGGCCGGCGTGATGACCGCCGAAGCCCTGCGCACCGGTGGCTTCGAAGGCCCCATCACCCTGCTGGGCGACGAACCCCACGGCCCTTACCACCGCCCGCCGCTCTCCAAGGCCTGGATGGCCGGCGAGATCGAAGCGGCCCAGCTGGTGATGCGCGCGCCCGAGATGCTGGCGCGCAAGAACATCACGCTGCGCACCGGCGTGAACGTCAAGGCGATCGACCGCAGCGCCCAGACCGTGATCCTCGGCGACGGCAGCGCCCTGCCCTACACCGGCCTCGTGCTCGCCACCGGCAGCACGCCACGCGCCCTGCCCCTGCCCGGCGGCGACGCGCCCGGTGTGTTGGCCCTGCGCACACGCGACGACGCCAGCGCCATCGCCGACCGCCTGGCCGCGTGCATCGCGCAGCAGCGCCCGGTGGTGGTCATCGGTGGTGGTTTCATCGGCCTCGAAGTGGCGGCCACCGCGCGCAAGAAAGGCCTGGCCGTCACCGTGCTCGAAGCCGCGCCGCGCCTGCTCGGCCGCGTGCTCGCACCGGTGCTGAGCGATTGGTACGCCGAGCTGCACCGCGGCCACGGCGTACAGCTGCTGCTGGGCGCGCAGGTCGCGGCCATCGAGACCGACGCCGACGGCGCGGTCAGCGGCGTGAAGCTGGCCGACGGCAGCGTCGTGCCCGCGGGCCTCGTGGTGGTCGGCATCGGCGTCAGCGCCAACGACCAGCTCGCCCAGGCCGCCGGGCTCGCCTGCGAGCGCGGCATCGTGGTCGACGCCTGCTGCCGCACCAGCGATCCACTCATCGTGGCCGCGGGCGACTGCACCGCGCGCCGCCTGGCCGACGGCAACCTGCTGCGGCTCGAATCGGTACAGAACGCCACCGAACAGGGCAAGAGCGCCGCCGCCGCGCTGCTCGGGCAAGAGCGCCCCTTCACCGCCACGCCCTGGTTCTGGAGCGACCAGTACGACAAGAAGCTGCAGATGGCTGGCCTGTCCATGGGCGCCGACGGCTGGGCCGTGCGCGGCGACATGGCTGCGGGCGCATTCACTGTCTACCACTTCAAGGGCGAGCAGCTCATCGCCGCCGACAGCGTCAACGCCAGCAAAGACCACCTGCTGGTGCGCAAGTTGCTCGACGCTGGCGTCTCGCCCACGCGCGAGCAGGCGGGCGATGTGGCGTTTGATCTGGCGAGTCTGCTGGTGAAGTGATCCAACGCGCGGGATTCAGCCCTCGCGCGCCTTCACCACCAGCTCGGCGAACCCGGTGGCGGCATCCGCCTCACGCGTGAACGTCCATTCGGGCAGCAAGGCCAGCAACACCTCGGCCGTGGTGCGCACCCGGCAACCCGGCGCCACATGGCCGCCAAACACCTCGCCCGTGGCGGCCGAAACGGCCATGTGCAGGTGCGAATGCCCCCGCCCGGCATCGCCCGCAGCGCCCACGCCCAGCGTGCCTGACAGACTCAAAATTTCCGAGTCCCCGCAGATGCACAGCGGCTCGTCCGCCCCGGCGAAGCGGATGCGCGCATCCACCAGACTGCCGATGCCCGAGAGCACGAACGCGGCCTGGCAACCCTGGGCGCGCACGGCCGCTTCGAGCGCTTCGCGCAGGTCTTGGCCGGGGGTGAGGCGGATAGGGAGGGTTTTCATGGCATCTGCACTGTTCAACTTGCTCAGGACTCTTCGACCACCTCGGCACCCAGGTCACCCGCAATCAGCCTGAACTGCTCCAGCGCCGCCTGCAGGTCTTCCACGATTTCCTGCGCGATCACGCCCGGCGCCGGCAGGTTGTCGCTGTCGGCCAACGAATCGTCTTTGAGCCAGAAGATGTCCAGGCTCGCCTTGTCGCGCGCCACGATGTCTTCATGGCTGTAGGCACGCCAGCGGCCTTCGGGCTGCTCCGCGCTCCAGGTGGATTGGCGCTGTTGGCGGTTGGCCGCGTTGTAGAGGGTCACGAACTCGTCAAGGTCTTCGCGCCGCAGCGGGTTGGTCTTGAGTGTGAAGTGCTTGTTGGTGCGCAGGTCGTAGATCCAGAGCTGTTTCGTCCACGCCGTTTCGCTCGCGGGCTTCTTGTCGAAGAACAGCACATTGGCCTTCACGCCCTGCGCGTAAAACAGGCCGGTGGGCAGGCGCAGCAGGGTGTGCAGGTCGCACTCCTGCAGCAGGCGGCGGCGGATCGTTTCGCCCGCCCCGCCTTCGAACAGTACGTTGTCGGGCAGCACCACCGCCGCGCGGCCGTGGGTGGCCAGCAGCGTCTTGATGTGCTGCACAAAGTTGAGCTGCTTGTTGCTGGTGGTGGCCCAAAAATCGTCGCGCTCGATGATGTCTTTCTCGGTGCTGGTGCGGCCGTCTTCGCCCACGATCACGGTGCTGCTCTTCTTGCCGAACGGCGGGTTGGCCAGCACCACGTCAAAGCGCGCGCCCGGGTCGGCGCCCAGCGCATCGCCCACCACCACCGGCACCGACTTTTCAGAACCGATGCCGTGCAGCATCAGGTTCATGGCACACACCCGCGCCGTGGCCTGCACCAGCTCGTAGCCGGTGAACGCCTTTTCCTTCAGGTGCCTGAGCTGGTCGCGCGTCAGGTTCTTGTGGTGCGCGGTGATGTGGTTGTGGGCCGTGAACAAGAAGCCGCCCGTGCCACAAGCCGGGTCGCAAATCGTCTCGCCCGGCTGCGGGGCGATGCAATCCACCATGGCCTGGATGAGCGCGCGCGGCGTGAAGTACTGGCCGGCACCGCTCTTGGTGTCTTGCGCGTTGCGCTCCAGCAGGCCTTCGTAAGCATCGCCCTTCACGTCCGCGCCCAGAATCGTCCAGGTCTCGGTGTCGATCAGGTCGGCCACCACGCGGCGCAGCTTGGCCGGGTCCTGGAACTTGTTCTGTGCCTTGGCAAAAATCAGGCCCAGCGTGCCGCGCTCCATACCCAGCCGCTCCAGCGTGTGGCGGTAGTGGTCAAACAGTGCATCGCCATCGCGCGCCAGCAGCGTGGGCCACGTGTAGCCCTCGGGCACGATGCTCGGCTGGTTGTGCGGCGGCTGGCTGCGTTCGTGAGCCATCTTCAGGAACAGCAGGTAGGTCAGCTGCTCCACGTAGTCGCCGTAGCTCATGCCGTCGTCGCGCAGCACGTTGCAGTAGTTCCAGAGCTTCTGGACGAGGGAATGGGTGTTGGTGTTCATGTCGGTTTCAGCCCTTCGGAGCGGGCTTGGGTGGTCTGGGCGTATTCGGGTCGAGGATGGCAGCCAACCTGTCCATGGCCATGCCCCGTTCTCGGGCACGCTCCACGCGCAATGCGTCGTTGCGGGTGACCCGCGTCAAAAACCCAATGGCAGCTCGCGCGCATCCATACCCATGGCCTGCAGTTCGCGTCGGAAATGCGTCATGGCCAGCGGCACGGCTTGCACCACCAACACATATTGATAGGGCTCCGTGGCGAAGCGAGCGGCAACCTGTTCTTCCTTCACGCCAGCAGGATATTCAAACTTGCCCTCATAACTGCCTTCGAATTCCACACCCGTTGCCTCACCTTCGGTCGACATGGCTTTGGCCCGCAGCACCACTTTCACCAAGGCGAGCAATGGGCCATCTGGTGCAACGGCGGAGCCCAATCCGACCTCGATGTCTTGAGTCAGCTCCAGTGTCAGTTTCTGTGGAGCATGCGCTGGAGCACTGTTGTCCCCGCGAAACTGCGTCACCCTCAGCGACACAAGGCGCGGGCGTTGCTCGACTACTTCCATGCCAGCTCCTCAGCATGTGGCTCAGCGCCATGAGCCGCGGCCTGGTAGGCGTGCATACCGACAGAGGGCGAAGGTCGAAACCCGCCGTTGCCGAAATTGGCCACGATCACATTGCTGGAAACCTTTCTGGCAAAGACGATGTGCTCCGCTGCCTTGGCTGGCTGCAATTCAGCGGTCATGCCCTCTTGCTCTGCCAGCTCCCAGAACGCTGACACGCTGCGCAACACGAGTCGCAACAGCTTGTCCATCGCCTCCGAGTGGGCCACGTCGTCGTTTTCGTATTTGCTGAACGCCACCGGCCCACCGCCAAACAGACGCGCTGCCTGCTTCTGGTTGAGCTTGTAGCGCGCGCGGAGCGCGACGATCTCTGCACCTGTCAACAAGCCATCGACCTGCTTGCGAAACGCCAGCACTGCCCGCTTGTTGGCGCGCATCTCGTCTGCACCAGCGAAGTCTGAGCCGCAGGCATCGCACAACAGGTAATGCGAAGACACCAAGGCCTTTTCGCCTTTGTATTCAGTTTCCAACTCATCCACGTGACTGGTCACGTGACCCGCCCCGCAGATGGGGCAAAGCGCTTTGTCATTCATTTAGACCTCCAGGTCTTTGCATTCGCTCAGGTATGGCAAGACACCATCAACACCAGTGCTCCCGTCTTGCCGATTGCGAACTTCAAAAAGTATTCAACGTTCAGTTCTTTGCGGGCGGCTTCAACCCACTCCCTGCGCCTGATCGTGTAAGCATCGCATGCAGCCCAAGCACCCTTGCCGTTGTCGCACCATTCCGAATCAATGTAGTGCCGGGTGGTCAACGTGCCCAGAATCTGTGCCACATCATCAGCGTCCCAGCCCAGGTTCTGAACGTCGTGCCGACACTTGCGAGTCCACAAGTTCACATGCCCGAAATCCGCGACCAAGGCTTGCACTCGCTCCAGCGCATACAGCGGGCCCCTGCCGATCTTGATCCTGTCCCCAGGTTCTGGATCACCACTGTACTCCGAAACGATGACGAAATTTACCATGATGGTAATTTTACGAGGCGGGCAAACAAAAACATGTGTTTATTTACAGTATTTTTGGCGAAGCGATCTCTTCAGGGGTACAGCACCAGATCACCCACCACCTGGATGACCTTGGCGTCTTCCAGACGGCGCGACAAGGCGTCCACATCGTCGGCCGTTCCCCCATGCCCCACGAAAGATTTCAGTTGCCCAAGCAGCTTTTTCAGCTTGGTCGGTCGTTTATCGCCCATCTTGGCCAGCCCTTTGACCGCCCGCGCCAGCACCTTGTCTGCCGGAGTTGATGCTGCTTTGGGCGTTGCCAGCACCGCCTCCTCCGACTTGGCTGCGGTCTTGGGCGCGGGTGCCTTCGCGACAGCCACCTTCTTCGCAGCAGCTTTCGGCGCAGGGGCTTTCTTGGCGGCCGCCTTTTTGGCCGCGGGAGCTGCCTTGGCAGGTACCGGTGTGTTCGAGGCCTTCTTGGCTGCAACCTTCTTGGCCGGCACTTGTTTGGCCGGCGCTTGCTTGGTTGCGGCCTTCTTGGCTGCAGGAGGCGCCTTTGGGGCTGGTGCTGCTGCCACGTTGGCCGCCAACGGAGCAGGAGGCTTGGCTGGTCCTGCTTTCTTGGCAGCGGCTTTCTTCGCTGGGGCGGCCTTCTTGGCGGCAGGCGCAACTTTGACCTTGAAGCCCATGCGCGTCGCGGTAAAGCCCAGCAATTTGGCATGCGCCAGCATCGAGTCGTAGCCCTTGTCGTTCGCCACCACCAGCAAGGTGGCTTCCGGGTGCTTGGCGGCCACGTAACCCAGGTAGAACGACAGGTGGAAATCCAGCGCGTTCTTGCCCCTGCCCGAGTGCGGCACCAGCGTCACTCGCTCGTGCGCCGCCTTCAGCTGCTCGGCGCGTTTGATCTGGTTGGGCCTGTGAAACAGCCACACGTCGGTGAGCCTGGGCGCCAGCTTCAAGAGCTCTTCAATCGTTGGCTGGACGTTTTCGTAGTCCACCAGCACGTGTAGTTCTTTCATTTCTTCCTCCCTCTCGCAGCCCATTCGCTGCATTCAGCGTTTGCGATCCGAAACCTATTTCAACTGCCCGCCTCGGCCTCCTGCAACTCCTTCAGCGTGCGCCCATGTGCGTCTCGCCACTTGGTTCGCCCATTGCTGCTCATGCCCAGAACAAAAGTGGAGGCCAGGCTGGGTGACGAGAAGACATAGTCCTGTGTGAAGCGGAAAGCGCCAGCCTGCCTCTCCACCACCCCACGGTCGATCAAGTCTTCGCGCTGCACAAGGCGGGCGGGCTTGTTGGTCTCCAGCGAAGGAACCACGTCAGCCACAGCCTGTGACCCCTTGCAGACCACGAACCCCTGGGTGGATTCGTACCCCGTTGCCTCAACCCCTTTGCCTTTGCAGTAAAGCAACGTGGGGGCTGCAGACGCTGGCCCAGTTGCAGTCAGCCCCGAAACCACAGCGCCTGGCGCGGACTCGAACGCATGCACCCCCAGCACCGGCAGCATGCCCAGCATGTGGGCCAGAAACACCTCCATGTCGGCCCGATCGGCCTCGCTCAGGGTGGGTTCGCCGGGAAAGTTGCCGTTGTCCAGCGGCACGCGCTTGGCCGCGCGGGCCAGCGCGATCAGCCGCGCCTCCAGAAACTGCACATGCGCTTTGTTCAGCAGCCCGCCCACCGCCACGAAGCCGATGGCGCGGGTCCAGAAATCTTTCTTCGACTGGTGGTCTTGCAGGCGCGGGAGGATCGGGTCGCCCTCGCCCACGTAGAGCAACTCGCCCTCGCCGTCTGGCCGCGGGCCGAGCAGCAGGTACACCCCGGTCTGCTGCAGCTCGGGCCGTACCTTCACCTGCGGCAGCAAGGCCCGTGGGAACACCACCGCGCGGGCGCTGGCGTTGAAGCGCTCAACGATGCGCAGGCCGTCGGGGTCGCCGTCGGCGACGAAGATGCGGAGGGAGAAAGGGGTGGTCACTCCCAGTCACCTATTCAAACCATGGTGTATACGCTACGAGCGCTATCAATATCATCCAGTAGAGAGTGAACGACCGAATGCTTGCCCATTTGTGGACCATCGAAATCCAAAAGGACCGCCCCCAAGACATCGCTGGCTTCTGACCTGTCAAATACTCAGGTGAAAACCTTTTCTGGGCCAAAAAGAGCAAATCATCTAGCGGGTCATGGTTCTCACTACAGCCCACCTTAATCAACTCATATTCAGCGCGGAGTTCATTCACAGCAATCCAAGACAACTGTTGCCCAGAATCAAGCTCGCTAAGTTTTTGCTTTATTTTCCGCGCATGCGCGTTGAGCGCCTCTGCGTTCTTATGTAGCGCATCAGCTTTCGCTCCATTTCCAGAACCCCACTCAATGAGGCTGATCACCAGCAAGAACACTCCGAGGCAAACGGATAAAGCCGTCAAGTAGTTGTCCATTGCTGACCCAGGTGTGGACACATAGATCCGCTGGAGAAAAGCAAGAGCCACAGAAGATGCCGAGAAGAAGGCAAGACTCACAGTAGCGACCAGCTCCCTTCGCTTCAATCGCCGGGCGGCGTTGTAGCGCCCGCCTGCCGTACGCCAAGCATCGGTACGTAACGAAGTCAAAAACTCCTTCATGACCGATGCCCCGTTTCCGTGAAAGGTGCGAGTGTCGCCTGCTGGATCAAGTCATATCCTCTTCCCAGGCACTCACGACAAACGCGGCCCCGAGAAGGTCTCGGCACAAAATGCGCAGGCCCCAGCTTGCGCGAGGTAGGGAGCACTTCCGCTCCTTCAACCATGGTTGAGGGAGGTACCGCTTTCGCGGTAGGCAACACCCGCCCGCCGATCGTACCAGCTCTACCCATACATGACCCCTTCGTCGGAATGCATCTCAGAAAGTACCTTGTGGCGATATTTTTCATATCGGTCGTTGATTTGTTCATCTGTCAGTGCCTCTCCTGGACCAATTCGACCACGCTCTATCAAAAATTCAAGCTTCTCGGCTCGAGTTTCTATTTCGTCGTAATTTCTTACATACCCACCATCCGGCTGAAACTTCATTTCGAAGTAGGCTCGAGCCAACCTCTTCAGGCCCGCAGGGGGCTTTTTATCGAAATCAGGCATTCGGCTGAACAGTTTTGAAACCGCTGAATCCACGTGATGCAACAGGCTCAGATCCGTTATTTGATTAAAATATGCAACCCATCCATAACGCTTTTTATCGCTTATAGCCCCAGTAATTCGCTCATTGAGTTCGAGCAAAAATATCTCGGCAAGCCTATCCTCCGTCAAATATTTATGCTTTTCAAGTCGACGTGCTTTATTGTGTGTGTAGGCACTAAACATACTTGCCAACGACTGGAGCAATTTTTCAACTGTCGCTGTGCGAACCGTGATGCGTGGAAGTTGAAATTCGTATCCTAAATATCCAAATCGATCTGACGCTGGCTGAAGATAGCTCTTCCCTTTGCCAAACGGATGAAGTTTCAATCCTTTATGAGCAAGCCTTGCCCTTAATGAGCGCGCAGCCTTTTCAACAGCCTCATTGGATCCGTACATAAGAACATCGTCAACATATCGATAGTATGTAACACCAAGGCTCCTCATTGACTCGTCAACTTTATGCAAGTAGATCGCAGCCAATATGTTAGAAATTGCAAGGCCTTGCGGAACACCCTTTTCCCGACCAAAGCTGCCGCGACTCGAACGCTTCGAATTCTTTGGAACAGTAGGCGTTGACAAAGAACGATGTATCAGGCGTAAAGCCTGCCAACATACCTTCTCTTCTAACAATTTAAGCAGTTTCGCAGGTTGGATATCGTCATAGAACGTTTGGATATCTGTACCGCACACCCAAAGATCATCTGATGTTTTGGCGATCAGATCCGCAGCTATATTTCGAACATAAGTACTGGCAACACTCCGTGGAACACTGCTTGGAAAGACTGCTGCCAAATAACGATTCAGCTGATGAAAAATCACCCGATCTCGAATAGTTGGAATACAAATAAGACGAGGCGCTTTATTACGCCCTTTTATCTTCAAACTTTCGAGATAGGGAGCAAACCGATAGCAACCCTCAACGCACTTAACGGAAGCAACCGAAAACTCTATGTCAGCTCTCGATGAAAATTGGAAGCCATTGATACGATCGATTCCCTTGCCAGCACTCTTCTTAAATTCTGATTCGAATGCACGAGTCAACTCGACATTAGAGAAAAGCAATTTAAATAGCGCCTCCGAATCAATCATTCCGAGTTTGTACGCAAACTCGGCAGCACTTTTCTCAAGCATTGATTGCTCGCTCCAGGAAAGCCGAACTAAGGATCGCGTTACGAAGGGAGTTGGCCCGTTGAAGGTTGGCTTGAATTTCCGATTCAACTCCACGCGAGATAGAGAGTTGGCGATCGACCTCCGAGATGACCGCACGCTGCTCAGCAAGGGATGGAACGCTGATCGGCGCAGACATGAGGGCCGCCTTGGTCAGCTTTCGGCGCCCTGTCGAGCCTGTGGTCAGCGGAATGAACGGGTAGTAAGACAGCGCCAGGTTCAGGTACTTGGGCAACACGACTTCTGGCCGTGCGCGCAGAACGTGCGTATGGTTGTTGACCCAGCACTTGCCCGAGAAGAAGTAGCAAAACGGCGCTGTGCGACCGACAAAGGTCTCGTCTTCGACGACCAGCACCAGCTCTTCATCAAACAGCGGTACATCAATCCACCCTGTGGGACCGTTCGCACCAAGGTATGGGATTGGGCCGGGTCGTTTGGCTCGCTCTAGCTTGTTGACGGGCTTTCGCAGATTGTCCAAAGACACCGCCACATCTGCAACCGACCCGCTCACTGCAGGCGTGAAACTCGCTGGATTCGTCAGGGACTCGATGGTCGCCTTTTCGTAGCGTTTGAGGTTGGCCTTGACGCGCTGGAGGTTGGCGACAGCCTCGTCGAGGCGGGAGAACTGCTTTTCGATTTCGGCGACGATCTGGGCATGCAGCTCAGGTGACCCAACAAGCACTGGAGCAGCTTTGATGTTCTCCAAATTCAAGACTGGGCGCCCAAGCCCGTAGGCCATCGCCTCAAGCGCTGACTTGTCGCCTTTACGTGCAATCAATTGCAGCTGAACGAACTTTGCGAGGTCGGGATTTTTCAGCCGAACCAAACATACAGACTGACTCACATAGGCCTCGGGCGGATCGAAGTCAACCGCAGCCACTTTGCCGACGTTTGCACCGGTAATGGTTATCAGCAAGTCGCCCTTTTTGACCAACGAACGCTTGCCTTCGACACGCTCAGGCAGCGCGACATGAGCCACGTCGTCAAGAGACAGCCGGTTTCGATTGATGTCCTGCGTCCGAATGAAGACTGCGCCACTGCTGGCGTAGTACTTGGACCAGTCACGCGACCCGCTTGTGACGTATTCGGCAAGTTCACCAAGCGAGGTCGGGATCAAAGACTCACCGCGAACACTCTGAACAGTCCCGCTCACGCCGCCAACTCCCGATTCAGCGTCTCAATCACCTGCGGCAGCTCCGCGCCAAACAGCCGGTGCACCTTGCCCAGCCCGCCTTCCTGTTCAAAGGGGGCGTAGCTGAAGTCTTCAATGTCAATGCCGAGGTTGGCGGCGATGTGGTCGCGGATCATTTCCAGCCAGTGTTGTTGTTCGGGGGTGAAGGGCTGGCCGTGCTGCGCGAGCCAGGCTTTGAAGTTGGCTTGCACGCGCTCGGGGTACGGCACGAGTTCGTTGTCTTGCTGCATGGCAAAGCGCACGAGGCTGACGATGTCGGTGAGCAGGCGTTTCTGGTTGCTCCCTTTGACCTTGCCTTTTTGCAGCGCGGCGTAGGCCTGCCACAGGGCGCTTTCGTCAATCAGGTGCGGCGGGCTGTGCAGCGCGTCGGCCAGGGCCTGGATGTCTTCAAACCTGAGCGGCGCGCGCACCGGGCGGTTGTAGAGGATCTGCAGCGCGGTGATTTCGTCTTTGTGCTGCTGGATGAAGGCTTCGAAGCTCTGCACCAGCGCTTGGGCGCGGTCGCTGCCTTCGGTAAAACCGGCGCTCACTAGCTTGTCGCTGGTGACGGTGTCGATGATGAGATCGGCCTTTTGCTTGAGCTTCAAGATCAGCTCGCGCAGCGCGGGGTTGCTGAAGGGTTGGGCGGCCTGGCGCAGGGTGGTTTCCAGCTGGGCGGGGCTCTGGTCTTCGCTGTTGGCCTCCAGGTTGAGCGCGTTCACGATGCCGCGCGCCAGGTCTTGCAGGCTGTGGCCGCCGCTGGCTTCGATGACTTTGGCGTGGTCGGCTTCGCTGATGTCTTTGCCCAGGCGGCTCAGGCGGGCAGCCACGCTGGAGAGCACTTCGTCTTCCACATTGCCCAGGGCCACGGCTTGCAACAGCTTGTCGAGCGGCACGCTCTTCTTCTGGTCCATGGGGCGGCTGTCGGTCTTGTCGCGCTCGCACACACCCACGCAATCGACGATGACGAAGTGGTCCTTTTTGAGCTGCTCGCCGGGGTTGACGGCCATGAGGTCGGTGGGCTGGCACACGCGCACGCCCCGGCCTTTCATCTGCTCGAAGAAGCTGCGGCTTTTGACCGAGCGCATGAACATGACGATTTCGACCGGCTTGATGTCGGTGCCGGTGGCGATCATGTCCACGGTCACGGCCACGCGCGGGTAGTAGGCGGTGCGGAAGTCTTTGATGAGCTGTTCGGGGCTCGCTCCCGTGGTGCGGTAGGTGATCTTCTGGGCAAATTCGTTGCCGCGGGCGAATTCTTCGCGCAGGATCTCGACGATCTTTTCGGCGTGGTTGTCGTCTTTGGCAAAGATGAGGGTCTTGGGCAGTTCCTGACGCTGGGGGAACAGGTCCACGCGCCACTGGTCGCGCAGGGTGCGCACCACGGTGCGGATCTGGTCGGGCGTTTGCACGGCGCGGTCCAGCTCGGTGGGGTCGTATTCAAAGTCTTCGTCGAGCTGCCAGGCGGTCTTGCGGCGGGTGGCTTTGTCTTGGGTTTCAAGCCAGTAGCCTTTGTCTACCTTGGCGCCGGCTTCGGTTACCTCCGTCTTGATGCGGTAGACGTCGTAGTTGACGTTGACACCGTCGGCCACGGCCTGGGCGTGGCCGTATTCCATGACGAGGTTCTGGTTGAAGAAGCCGAAGGTCTGTTTGTTGGGCGTGGCGGTGAGGCCGATGAGGTAGGCGTCAAAGTACTCCAGCACCTGGCGCCAGAGGTTGTAGATGCTGCGGTGGGCTTCGTCGGTGACGACGATGTCGAAGCTCTCGATGGGGATGGCCGGGTTGTAGCCGATGGGCTCGGGGTCTTTGAACAGGGCTTCGGCGCCTTCGGTGCTTTCTTCGTCGGCCTCTTCGGGCAAGTCTTTGCCCTTGAGCATGCTGAACATGCGCTGGATGGTGCAGATGACGACGCGGGCGCTGCCATCGAGCTGGTTGCCCTGCAGATGCTGGACGATGAACTCTTCGCCGAACTTGTAGGCGTTGTGCGGGCTGGCGTAGGCGTCGAACTCTTTTTTGGTCTGGCGCGCGAGGTTGCCGCGGTCCACCAGAAACAGCACGCGCCGCGCGCCACCGAACTTGATGAGCCGGTAGATGAAGCTGATGGCGGTGAAGGTTTTGCCGCTGCCGGTGGCCATCTGGATCAGGGCCTTGGGCTTGTTGGCGGCGAGGCTGGTTTCCAGGTTCTGAATGGCCTTGATCTGCGCCGGCCAGAGCTGGTAGCTGGCGCCGCCCTGGCCCCACTCGGTGACCAGCGGGGGCATGTGTTGCAGGCGGGCGAGGAAGGTGCCGGTGGGCAGATAGCCCGATGGGGGTTCAGCGGTGGGCTCGGTGCCTAGGGCGATGTGGTTGGGCGACGGTGGCTCGGCGGTCTTTAGCCACAGCAACAGCAGCTCGGGCCGGAAGAAGGCAAACAGCGGGCGGGCGCGCGGCGCCGGGTCCAGCCCGTTGGTGAAGCGGGTTTCGACCCCGGTGGACTCGAACACAAAGGGCAGCGGGCGGCGCCAGGCGGGCAAGGCGGCGGGCAGGCCCTGGGCGTAGCGGGCGCTTTGCACTTCCACGCCGCTCAAGGTAGCGCCTTCTTTCTTGGCTTCGATCACGCCGCAGGCTTTGCCGTTGACGTAGAGCAGGTAGTCGGCGAAGCCGTGGCCGGGGTTGAGCGGGAACTCCCGGATGGCCACGCCTTTGACGGCGCCGCCACCGGCATGGATGTTGGCGTTGGCCACATTGCAGACGTGCCAGCCCGCTGCTGTGAGCAGCGTATCGATGGTCTGGCGGGCGCGGGCCTCGGGGGTCATGCGGTTGGCTTTGTCGTTGTTTCCTCTTGTTGCATTCTAGGGGCGCCCACCGATCCTCTAGACCAACCGTGCCAGCGCCTCCACACCCACCGGCGACTCCGGCAACCAGGGCAGCACAAACGTCCGCTTCGCCAGCCCGCCCGCAATCCGCTCGGTCTGCCGGATTTCCCCCGCCAGGCGCGCCTGCAGCAGCGGGTCGGTCGTGCCGGTGGCGGCGATGCTTTTGTTGATGACCCAGGCCCAGGGTTCGATCTTCGCGCGGCGCAGGTCGCCTTGCAGCGCAGCGGCCTGGCTGACCGGGGTGACTTCGGGCAGGGTGACGATGATCACGCGCGTCATGTTGCCGTCTTGCAGGCGCATGAGCGGCGTGATGATGTGCAGGCCTTTACTCTCTGCCTTGCCTTCGTATTGCTGCACCATCTGCCGGTGGTAGGCGCCTGTTGCATCCATCAGCAGCAGGCTGTGGCCGGTGGGCGCGGTGTCGAGCACCACGAAGGCGCTGCGCGCTTCGTTGACCACGCGGCTGAAGGCGTGGAACACGGCGACTTCTTCGGTGCAGGGTGACTGCAGGTCTTCCAACAGCAGGGCCTTGCCGGGTTCGTCCAGGTACTTGCCGCGCGTGGCCATGATCTTGGCGATGTAGGCGGAGGTCTCGGCCTTGGGGTCGATGCGACCCACTTTGAGGCCTTCGAGGCTGCCGTTCAGCGCGTCGGCCACGTGGGCGGCCGGGTCGGTGGTGGTGAGGTGCACGCTGTGGCCGCGCTGCACCAGGCCGACGGCGAGCGTGGCGGCAATCGTGGTCTTGCCCACGCCGCCTTTGCCCATGACCATGATGAGGCCGTGGCCGACGGCGGCGAGCTCGTCGGCCATGCGGCTGAGCGGTTCGGCGGGCAGCGCGGGTGCGGAAGATGCGGACGCAGGGGCGGTCACTTCTCCGCCTTGCAAGAGCGCCCGCAGCGCGGGCAGCCCCACGGTGTCGAAGGCGCGCAGCGGCACCTCGTCGCGCGGCAGGCGGGCGAGCGCATCGGGCGTCTCTTGCAAGGCCTGGCGTCCCAGCGCTTCGATGGCGTTGGCGATGGGGTCGCTGGCGCTGATGGCGTGGAACACGCCGTTGACCGCGAGGCGCTGGTTGGCCAGGCCGAGCTGGCTCAGTTCTTCGGCGGTGCGCGCGGCTTCCATCATGGGGCGCGGGTCGGGCCGGGTGACGAGCATCACGGTGGTGAGCGCGGGGTCGCTCAGCGCCTGCAGCGCGGCGTTGAAGCGCGCTTCCTGCATCTTCAGGCCCGAGTGCGGCCCCAGGCACGAGGCGCCGCGGTCGTTGCCGGCGAGGAAACCGGTCCAGGCCTTGGGCAGGCTCAGGAGGCGAAGGGTGTGGCCGGTGGGCGCGGTGTCGAAGACCACATGGTCGTAGCCGCCGTCGATGCCCTCGCCCGCCAGCAGCGCGGCGAATTCGTCGAAGGCGGCGATCTCGGTGGTGCAGGCGCCCGAGAGCTGCTCGCGCACGGTCTGGCGTTCGTCGTCGCTGGCGCCGGCTTCGAGCTGCGCGAGCACGCGCTGGCGGTAGGCCTCGGCGGCGGTGTCCGGGTCGATGTTGAGCATCTGCAGCCCCGGCACGCCGGGCACGGGCACCGGCCGGTTGGACAGTGGAACGCCGAGCATTTCGTCGAGGTTGGACGCCGCATCGGTGCTGACCAGCAGCACACGCTGGCCGGCGTCGGCCAGCGCGATGGCGGTCGCGGTGGAGAGCGAGGTCTTGCCGACGCCGCCCTTGCCAGTGAAAAACAGGAAGCGGGTGGGCACGTTGGCGAAGCCGGGAAGCGTGGGCATGTTCATGTCAACAGCATCGCACACCCCGGGCCCGCCGACCATGACGCGCAACAAGCCGGAGGCCCCTGCAACACAGGCCAAGGCAGAGCCACCGTGACCGGCTTGCTGGCGTTCAGCGCCGCCCACTCCACTTCAGTTTTCTATGGTGCCGGAGCGCCACCCGCGCCGCATGAAACGGCCCACCCCAAGGCACCGCCGGGCCGGCTTTGCCGGACGGCCAGTGCCGCCCCCCTTGAGGGGGGTGACGCGAAGCGGCGCGGGGGGTGTTTCATCCTAGCGGGCGGGTTGTGCGGGCGAGCGCATGAAAGGCGACTCGGTCCACATCTGCCAGTAGAACTGGATGGGCGAGGTGATGCCGCTGATCTTGCTGCTGTAGGCCACGGGCTCGAAGAACTGCCCGAGGATGCCCAAGGCCGCGTCGTCGACGATGCGCTGCTGCACCTTTTCGGCCGCGGCCTTGCGGTCGGCGGACGTCATGGCCCGGCTGAAGGCGGCGCGCTGGGCCTCGAGCTCGGCGTCTTTGAGCCAGCCGAACCAGCCGGTCTCGGGATCGCCCGAATAGGCGATGGCCGAAGGGTCGAGCAAGTCACCGGCGAGCCACCAGGTGTGGAACATGCTCCAGCCACCGTCTTTCACCGGCCCGCGGTTCACGCGGCGCTGCGTGAGCTCGGCCCACGGCATGTCCTGCACCTGCACCGTCATGCCGATGGCGCGCAGCTTCTCGGCCGTGACCTGCGTGAGGGCCGAGATCACCGGGCTGTCCACCGGGTTGAGGATCACCACCGGCGTGCCGTCGTACCTGGCGTCCTGCAAGGCCTTGCGGGCCGCATCCAGGCCTGGGGCCTTCAGCGCGGCACTGCCCGCGTCGTTGGACAAAGGGGTTCCGCAGGGGAAGATGGAGTAGCAGGTGCGCCAGTACTTGGGGTCCCCCAGCGCCGCGCGCATGTAGTCCTCCTGCTGCATCACCATGAGGGCGGCCCGGCGCACGGCCACATTGTCAAACGGTGGCTGCAGCATGTTGAAGCGCGCCATGGCGATGTTGCCCAGCGGATCGGTGGTGTTCACCACGACCTTCTTCTTGCCTTCGAACAGGGGCAGCACCCGGGCCGAGGGCGACTCGACGTAGTCCACCTTGCCCCGGATCAGCGAACGGGCCATGTCTTCCTGCGTGTCGTGGTAGATCCACTCGATGCGGTCGGCCTGGCCCGCCTTGCTGCCCGCCGTCATCGACAGCGGCTCCGCACGCGGCACGTAGTTGTTGTTCTTGAGGTAAACCGTCTTGACGAAGGGCCTCGACTGCGCCCAGCTGTACCGGTAAGGGCCAGACCCGACCTTGCTCGTGATCGGCGTGAAGGGGTCGGTTGCAGCGACCGCCTTGGGCATCATGAAAGGCACGTTGGCCGACACCTTGGCCAGGATCTGCAGCACCTGGCCGTTGGGTTCGCGCAGCTTCAGGGTGAAGCTGCGGGCGTCCTGGGCGGTGAGGCTTTCGACGTCGCGAAACAGCTGCTGACCCGCGCCGTCGCGTTTGCTCCAGCGCTGCAACGAGGCCACGCAGTCCTCGGCCGTCACGTCGGTGCCGTCGTGCCACTTCTGGCCTTCGCGCAGGGTGAAGGTCCAGGTCTTGTTGTCGGGCGAGACGGTCCACTTCTCCACCATCTGCGGCTTCGGCTCGAAGTTCTCGTCCATCGCGAACAGAGTGTCGTAGATCAGGTAGCCGTGGTTGCGCGTGATGTACGCGGTGGTCCACACCGGATCAAAGACCTTGAGCTCGGCGTGGGGTGCCACGCGCAGCACGTTGGCGCAACCCGTGAGCACCAGGGGCATGGCCAGAGCGGCCAGCGTCAATGCGGATTTTTTTCCCAGCTTCATCATCATTTCCTCCAACAGGGTTGACACAAAAACAGAATCTCGCCGTCACCAACACCATCAAACGGTGGGCGCGGGCTCAAAGGACAAAAGTCGGAAGGTGAGGACCCCGGTCGCAAATTCGGCCTGGAGCTTCACAGGCCCCCGCAGGGGCGCAAACTGGCACGTGAGCTTGTGCGGCCCGGACGCGCCGGGATTCTGCAGGATGCTCACCCACTCCAGCAGCGAACCGCTCGGGCCTGGCTCCTCGATGGCGGTGCAGATATTGTTGACCGCGGGAAACGGATGGGGCCGGTAGGGTGCCAGCAGCAGCGCCCAGGGCCGCCACCAGCCGCCACCGGGCACCACCGGTGCGACGTCGCTCCAGCGGGTGCCCACGCGTGCCGCATACGGCATGGAAACGGCCCCCATCGCGAGCAGGCGCAACAACGGCGCGCTCGCATCGTCCAGCGCCATCACGCGCAGCGCATCGGGATCGAGGGCCAGCACGAGTCGCCCCTGCTGGCCGGCGTCCAGCACCTGCTCACCCAGGCTGTCGATGCGCACCTGGAGTTGTTGCACATGGGCCTGCCCGGGATTGAACACGCGCGGAATATCGCCCTGCACCTCGCTGGTCCACACCGCGGTGCCCGGGGCCATGCCGACCAGGGTGTTGTAGACCACCGGATTGGCCTGGGCCAGCACCAGGACTTCGCCCTCGGGAGGAACGGCCGAAGCGTGCCAGCGCGTCAGTGCGGCGGCGGGCGCCTCGGCGGTGAAATAGTTGGCGAGCCGGAACGGGCGCGTGGCCGCACCGGGTTCGGGTGAGCCCTGCAGCTGCAGGTGCAGGTGCGGCACCGGCGAGCGACCGGAATTGCCCACGCGGCCGAGGTAGCTTCCGGTCTCGACCCGGGCACCCGGCACCACCGCCACCGTGCCCTGCTGCAGGTGCGCGAGCATGGCCCAGCCGCCCGCGTCGAGGCGGATCACCACATGGTTGCCCCACTTTTCGGCGTAGTTGCTCACACCCAGCGGGTTGTCCACCACGCCGTCGTGCGCCCGTTCGATCGTGCCGGGCGCCGGCGCCGTGACGGCGGCGCCCCAGATCGAACCGCCCACCGCCTCGGCCGCGGGGGAACGATGGAAATCCAGCGCATGGCGGTAGATGCCGGTGTGGCTGATGCGCCCGTCAAAGCCCTGGGCAATCTGCAGTTCACCGGTCACGGGCACAGCAAACAGCGGCACCGGGCGGCCGTAGCGCGCGCGCCAGTAGGCCTCGACCCACCAGCGCTGTTCGGGCGGCTCGCCCGGCATGGCGTTGCGCTCCACGATGGCCCGCTCGCCAGCGAGCGTGAGCGCGCCCATGCCGACCCAGATGACCAGTGCCGAGGACACGGGCAGGTAGCTGGTGGCCGACCAGCCCAGCACGTACTGCAGCACCAGCCCGAAGAAGGCGGTGAGCGCACCGGCCACGGCGGCCACCGGCAGGCTCAGCCGCCCCGGCAGGAAGATCACAGCGCCCAGCGCCATGCCGGCAATGAAATAGTTGTACGACAGCGGCAGCCAGACAAAGCTCAGTCCCAGCCGCTGGAAGCCCAGCGACAGCAACACCCCGCCGAGCCAGCCCGCCAGGCCGGCCAGGAACATGGCCCTCGACCACAGCACCACGGCGATGCACACCAGCACGCCGGCCACGGCATGCGGCGAGTACATGAGCGATGCCATGGAACGCAGGAAGCTGCCGAGCCAGCCGAGGGCGTCGGTCGGCATCGGCCACACGGGCATTGTGTAGGCGGCGCGCACGGTGCAATCCGGGCAGATGCTGAACAACATCGCCGCGACCAGGCAGTAGCCCCAGAGCAGCACCGGCAGGAAGCTGCGGACCAGCACCCGCATGAGGGCTGCGGTCACCAAGGCTGCGGCCATCGCGGCGGCGGCGGCCAGCACCAGCTGCTGCGCCCAGGGCATGCCCATGGGGCCGATCATCCAGCCGGTGACCACCGCCGTCAGCAGCGCATTGGCCTTGACGCCGCCACCCAGGCCCGGCGCATCCTGGACACGCAGGATCCCCCTGACCAGCACACCCGACAGCAGGCCGCACAGCGCAAACAGGGCCAGCGCAGGGCGGCTCAGCAAGGCGCCCCAGAGCAGCAGCCCCAGCCAGGGTTGTCCGATGAAAAAGACGCTGCCCAGCGACTGCCCGAAAGCCTCGACCACCCCCCGCACCGACACACGCCGGGCCAGGACCGTGGCGCCCGTGGGCGCTTCGCCTTCGGGGCCGTCGGTGCGTCCGGTCATGGGGCTTGATAGCGCTTTTGTCACGGATGCACCAAGTGAGCGGGCATGCGCTCGGGGCCGTCCACATCGTGCAGCACCTCGTGCGCACGGATGAGTTCGGGCTTGCCATCCATACCGATGAGCACCACCGCCGGGCGGTAGTCGATGAACTGCATGGCCTGCGACACGTTGTAGGCACCCACCGGGTGCAGGGTGAGGATGTCCTCCAGCTTCAACGGTGGCAGATCGATGCTGTAGCGAAGCACATCGATCGCCATGCACAGGGGGCCGTACAGTCGCGACGGCGCTGGTGGCGCTTCGACGGTGCGCGAGGGCAGCACGTTCATCTGGTACCAGGCCGCGGTGTAGAGCAGGTTGATGCCGGCGTCCATGACGTAGCTGGTACGGGCGACCTCGCCCACGAGCAACTGTTCCTTGTAGTCGCGCAGACCGGCCTGCTCGGTCATCGGGTGCCGGACGCCCTTGATGGCCACCACGGAGGTCAGCAGATAGCCGGCCTCGTCCACCAGGTGGCGCCCCGTCTCGAAGCGCAGTTGTGGCCGCTGCTCGGGGGGCAGGCGGTTGAGCACCTCGGTGATGGCATCGGCGTAGGCATCGATGGGCGGCACAGCCAGTTCAGCGGGCCCGGTCATGCCGTGCAACAGGCTGTTCGAGGGAAAGCCTCCACCCAGGTTGACGCAGGGCACCCAGTGTTGCTGGGCGGCATGGAGCTGCTCGCGCAGGGCCAGCAGTTTGGTGACGGCCACGCGGTACGCATTGGGATCGAGGATGTAGGTACCGATGTGCGTGTGCAGCGTGTGCAGCGAGAGCTTCGGGTTCGCCTGGATGCGGTGGGCGGCACGCGCCGCTTCGCCGTTTTCCACCGCGAAGCCGAATTTCGACCAGATCGGCCGGATGCCGGCATCGAGCCAGACGCGGATGCCCACCTCCAGAGGTTCATCGAGCTCCCGGGTCAGCTCTTCGATGAGGCCGAGTTCGTCCCAGTTGTCGATCTGGATCAACGCCCGCTCGCGAATGGCCTGCTCCAGGATCGGCCGTGGCTTGTACGGCCCGTTGAAGACAATGTCCTTGCCCGTCATGCCCAGCTTGCGGGCCTTCTGGTATTCGAAGTCCGAGACCACCTCGGCCATGCAACCTTCATCGTGGAACACCTGGCAGATGGCCGAGAGGTAGTTCGTCTTGTAGGACCAGGCAAAGCGGGTGTTCGCATAGCGACTGGTGAAGGCCGCCCGCAAGCGGCGTGCCTGTTCACGCAGTCTGTGCTCGGAGAACACGAACAGCGGTGAGCCGAACTGCTGCACCAGCGCCGACACAGGTATGCCGTCGATCTCGAACAAGGTGGGCGCGCGCGTGCCACGGGCATAGAGGTTGCGATCAGCGGCGGCGTCCAGCGCGTGGCGACCCAGCTCGGCACTGATGGAAGGCGGAAGGTAGTCGTGGCTCATGGTGTGGCTTGTTCTGGTTTCTGAAGGGGCCGGAAGATGCGTCCGCCGCTGCTGGCCATGGCCGCAAAGTCGGCGAAATCCCCCGCGAGATCCACGCTGTGGCGCACGAACATCTGGCCGGGCCGGCAGGCCGGTGGTGGTTTGACGGCATGCCCGAGCAGGCGCTCGAACAGCAGCGCGGGCAGGTTGCACCCGATCTGGGAGGGGAAGTCGATCCAGGCCGGAAAGCGCGGGTTGATCTCCATCAGCGCGTGCGGACGGCCCGGCACCTTGATGAACTCGAGTTCGAAGGGGCCGTTCCAGCGCAGCGCGCGGATGATCCGTTCGGACAACGCATCCATGTCCGGGTCGTGCACGACGATGCCGGCGAAACCCTTGCCGTGAGAGGTGCGCAGCAGCTTTCGGATGGAACAGCTCTGCACGATGCCGCCCTCGCCATCGCCCACGCCCGTCACGTCGTACTCCTCGCCACTGAGGGTTTCCTGCACCATCACGGGCCAGCCCCAGGTCTGCACGATCTCGTCGTACCCGGCCACCAGCCCCTCGCGCGAGTGAACCAGTTCGGCGTGGTAGAGACGCCCCTTCACATAGACGGGATAGCCGACCTCGGCCGCACAACGCTCCACCGCCAGCGGGTCGTGGGCGATGAGGGTGACCGGACTCGGGATGTCGTGGCGCAGACAGAAGTCGTAGAGCGAAGCCTTGTGCCGGTCCTCGAACGACTGGCGGGTGGGCAGAATGCAGCGGATGCCACGTTCTTTCAACGGCTCTTCGATCTGCAGGTAGTTTTCGATCTCGGAGTCGAGACAGGGAATGATGTAGCCGATGTCTTCGCTCTGACGGATCATGTCCAGCCGGTCGAGCAGAGCCCGCGCACCCGCGCCGGGAAAGGGGATCAGGTAGGCCGCATCGGGGTGATCGTCCCCCTGCCCGTACAGGCTGCTCTCCAGCGGATCGTAGGAAAGACCGACCGTGCGCAGCGCAGGAAACTGGCGGCGCAAACTGGCGACAACGGAAGCTCCCGGCTGGGGGTTTTCACCGCGGTGCATGCCCGTGACCGCCACGCTGCGCTGGGTCGCGCTCGTGGGCGCACCGTTGCTCTGCGGGCTGCGGTGCGAGCTTGCTTGGGAACGGCCCGGCGCTGCGCTCATGCCCTGCCCTCCTGGAGCCGCTCCGGCTGTGGGTCCAGCAACCCCAGCGAGACCATCTGGTTGAGCAGCAACTCAACATCGCGCGCAGCGCTCGCCGGGTCAATGCCGTAGTGCTGCTTCAGCAGCCCTGGGAACTGCTGGCTCTGCACTCCCTCTGCATATGCCCGCAGCACGAGATGGGCCGCCGGCGTGAGCCGGTAGAACAGACCCGACACCGTGTCGAGCACGAATTCTTCGCCAAAGAACTGCAACCGCCGTGAGCCCTTTGACAGGGTTGGACCAGGCTCCGCGGCATCCGTCGCCTGCCCGCTTTTTTTATTCATGAAAGCACCTTCTTGATAAACCTCAAGGCGCGTACACGCTCACCCCTGAGTACGAAATACCTCGCCTTTTCCAGCACCCGGAGTGCCTTTGTATTTGTAAGTTTATGTTAGCGAATACTTCCTCTGCAGTCATTGAGCAGGCGCAATGTTCTGTTGGATCCAACCTCTAATTTCGCCGTGGCCAGCGGCCGGCGAAACGGGCACACCGTTCGAGCCGGAATGAGCGCCTTCTGGCCGGTTGCACCTTGCGGGTGCTGAGGGGGGTATCCGAAAATCCAGACCTTGGTTCGACCCGATGACGGGTTGCCCCGTCACACAACGCCAGAGGGTTGAACGATTTGAAGCACACGAGCGGTCTCGCTGAACACGCCCGGCCACGCCGGTTGCCACTGTGGCTGGGCAAACTGATCCTCGGCGTGCTGCTGGCCCACTCGGCGCAGGCCAGCGAACGGGTCACCTTTGAAGCCACACAGGGTCACAGCGCGAACAAGATCAGCCTGCGGGCCGAACTCTCGCGACCCGAAGGCGACGGCCCCTTTCCGGCGGTGGTGCTGATGCATGGCTGCGGTGGCTGGCAACCGCCGGTTCGCTACACCATGAACCGCTACGCCGAACATCTGGTGAGCAAGGGCTTCGTGGTGCTCAACCTCGACAGTTTCGGTCCCCGCAACCAGGGCGGCGGCAAGGTGTGCGAGAGCTTCGACCGGCTGGCCGATGCACGCGACTACCGCACCTACGACGCCCACGATGCGCTGCGCTACCTGCAGGCACAACCCTTTGTCGACCGTGGCAGCGTGTTCCTCATGGGCCAGAGCAACGGCGGCAGCGTGGCGATCAAGGTGGCCAAGGGCGATGGTCCGCACGGCCAGACCGGTACCACCGATGGCTTTCGCGGGGTCGTGGCCTTCTACCCTTGGTGCGGCGCCTTCGAACGCCGCTCCGTGCAACTGAAAACACCGCTGCTGGTGTTTGGCGGTGGCCAGGACGACTGGGTGCCCGCCAGCGAATGCGAAGGCGTGCGCTCCACCGGTGCGGACCTGCAGCTGATCGTCTACCCCGAAGCGGCCCATTCCTTCGACCTGGACATCGTGCTCCAGCGCTACCTGGGCAAGCTGGTGGGCCGGAATGCTCAGGCCGCCGACGACAGCCGGGATCGCATGCTCGCGTTCTTCGTGGGGCTCAGCCGCCACCCGGGCAGCGAAGACACACGGGTGGCGCAGAAGTAGGGCTTCCAGCCGTCAGCGCGACGGCAGCACCACCCGCACAGCCAGCCCGGGCAACGCATTGCGCACCGCAAACGTGCCGCCGTGCGCCTGCGCCACCAGTTTGCACAGATACAGCCCCAGGCCCACGCCGCCTTGCGAGCGGGTTCGCGCGGTGTCGGGACGGAAGAAGGGTTCGGCCAGTTGGGGGATCTGCTCTTCGGGCACACCCGGACCGTGGTCGCGCACCTCGATGCGGATACCCTGCCCTTCGGTGCTCAGGTGCAGTTCGGGCGGCAGCGGCGCCCCCGCGCTGTGGCGCAGGGCGTTGTCGAGCAGGTTGCGCAGCAGCAGGCGCATGCGCGCCGGGTCGAGCTGTAACGTGGGCAGGTCGGGCGCGGCGTGCAGTGCGGTGCGGGCGGCCTCGGGGTGACGGGCCTGCAGCTCGCCGATGGCCTCGCGCGCCAGCGCCTCCAGCGCCACCGGTTCGCGCTGCAGCGCGGCGTGGTTGGCGGCCAGGCGTTCACTCTCCAGCAGGTCGGTGATGAGGCGGGCCATTTCCTGCAGATCGCGCAACAGGGCTTCGCGCTGCGGGTTGACCTCGGCCGTTTCGGGCAGCAGTTCGGTGTTGAGCCGCGCGCGGGTGAGCGGGCTGCGCAGTTCGTGGCTGATGGCGAGCAGCAGCGCGCGCTTGGCATCGAGCATCTGCCGGATGTCCTGGCCCATGGTGTTGATGGTGGCGGCAAGTTCGCCCAGCTCGTCGGGGCCGTGCAGGCAGCGCTCGGGAATGGGCTGGCTGAAATCACCGGCGCCAAAGCGCCGCGCGCCGGCCTGGATCGCGTCCAGCGGGCGCAGCAGGCGGCGCACGTAGAGAAACGCCAGCAGCGTGAGCACCAGCAGCGCCGTGAGCGCGTAGCCCACCATGCGAGGACGGCGTTCGAAGGCCTCACCGTTGATGCCGAACTCGATGCTGTGGCCGTCCGCGGTGCTGCGTTTGAAAATGCGCTGCCAGTCCTTGCCGCCACCCCCGTCTTCGCGGTCGCGCGGGTCCTGGTCGTCGGGGTTGTCGCGCAGCCAGTCGGGTGGGCTCTGGTCGGGGTGGGAGGCCCAGTTCACCTGCGGGCCGGTGATGCGCACGGTCAGCGGCAGGCGCGCGGTGATGGCACGGGCGCGCTCCAGGTCTGGTGCACCACCGCCCACGGTGATGTCGGCCACCAGGTGGTCCACATAGTCCATGAGCAGCGGGCGCGCGGCTTCACGCCAGCCAATGGAAAAAGCCTTCTGCGCGCCGGTGATGAAAACAAAGGTCATCGCTGCGGCCAGCAGCAGGAAGACCAGCACCATGCGCAGCTTGATGGAGTGCGCCAGCCGGTGCTTGGCGCGCTTCCACGAGGAATTGCTGGCGCGGGGGCTCATGACGGAACGCGACGCAGCGCGAGCGAATAGCCGGCGTTGCGCAGGGTCTTGATGCAGTCCAGCGGCTCCAGCTTCTTGCGCAGGCGGCTGACCACGATGTCCACCGCGCGGGTGTACAGCTCGGCCTCGTGGCCGCGCAGCTGGTTGAGGATGTCGTCGCGGCTGAACACCTTGCCCGGCTCGCGCGCGAGCAACATCAGCAGTTCGAATTCGGTGCCGGTGAGTTCGACGTCTTGCCCTTCGCGCACGACGCTGCGGCGCGCGGGGTCGAGCGTGAGGCCCTCGAAGCGGAGTTCACCGTTGGCGGGGTCTGGCGCGGTGTGCAGCGGCGCCAGGCTGGCCCGGCGGCGGCGCAGCACGGTCTGCACGCGCGCCACGAGTTCACGCGGTTCGAAAGGCTTCGGCAGGTAATCGTCGGCACCGATCTCCAGGCCGACCACGCGGTCCATCACCTCGCCGCGCGCTGTGAGCATGACGATGGGAATATCGCTCTCCTTGCGGATGGTGCGGCAGAGTTCGAAGCCGTCCATCTCGGGCAGCATCACGTCGAGGATGGCGGCGTCGAAGCGCCCTGAGCGCAAACGGGCCAGTCCGTCACTGGGCCGAAAAGCGTGGGTGAGTTGCAGCTCGAAACGCTGGAAGTACGTGGCCAGCGGAGGGCCGAGCTGTTCGTCGTCGTCGATGAGCAGGATGCGGTGCATGAACTCATTCTGACAGGGCACGGTGTCGCACGATCAGGCGGCGCAGCCGGTGCTGCACCGGAACACCCAGGGTGTCGAAGCGGTCGGCCGCCGAGATCAGCGCGGGCAGCAGCGGCAAGGCCTCGGCGGGTTGTTGCTGCGAAAGCCGGGCCCAGAGATCGAGCGCGTACTGGCGGTCGAAACGTGGTCCCCAGACCATGGCCAGCAGCTCGGCGTGCGGGTCGTCGGCCCCGGCCAGCAAGGCCGGGGCATGGGCCCGGCTCTGCTGAGCCAGGTGGTGGATGGGTTCGAAAGCGGGCGACATGGTCCGTGCATTCAGAACGTGTGCTTCGCTCGCCCGATCAGCCCCGGCCCCACCGGCCGTGGCCGCGCTTGTCCAGCTTTTCGCGCACCTGGCGTTGCTGCTCGGGGTTGAGGCTGTCGTAGAAGTCGGCCAGTGCGGTCAGCACCTTGGGCGCGTTGCCTTGCACGGCGGCGGTTTTCTGGTCGAGCAGGCTCTGCGCCTTGGCGCGGTCGAACTTCTCGCCCGCGACCAGGGCCTTGAAGTCGGCGCGTGGATCGGCCCCTTCACCCCGGAAGGCCTTGCGCGAGGCGATCATTTCATCGGCCAGAACGCCGAGCTTCTGCTTCTGCTCGGCGTTGAGTTCGAGCTTGCTGCTGATGCGCTCGATCGCCTTGCCGCGCATTTCGGTGACGCGCTCTTCGCTCCAGCCACGGGCGTGGTCGCCACGGCTGCCGCAGGCGGTGAGGCCGCCCAGCACCACGGTGGCGGTGGTCAGCCCGATGAGGGTGCGTTTGATCCAGGTTTTCATGACGGGGGTCCTTTCAGAACCTTGTTGAACATGACCGTCATGGTGCCGGGGCCAGGCCGTCCCAGGGTGTCAGCGAGGTACCGGTTCTTTTCGTTTTGTTTCAGCGCCCGCCTGACGCACCCGCTGCAGGTGCAGGTCCACATGGACCGCCAGCGACTCGGCCACGATGCGCGCAATGCGCGGCAGCGGGCGGCTGGCGCTGGTGGCGACCGACACGCTCTGCGCCTGCGCGTTGCGGTCGCGCAGCGGTACAAACACCACGCTGCCGTCCAACACCTCGGGGCCCACGTCCAGCTCCGAGGTCAGCGCCACGTGGCTGCCGCTGCGCACCAGGCTTTTGACCAGCTGCAGCGAGTTCGTCACCAGCGGTGGCCGCGCTTCCTGCAGCAGCCAGCCGTGGCGCTTTTCCAGGTAGCGGCGGATCGCCAGCGCGCGGCTCTGCGCGGCCAGCGGCCAGGCCACCACCTCCTTGAAGCCGACCTCGGCCAGCGCGGCCAGCGGGTGCGAGGCCGCCACCGCGCAGCCCAGCGGCAGCTCGGCGCTCCAGATCAGGTTCAGGTCGCGCTGGGGCTTGAGGTTGAAGGCCACGGCGATGTCCACGTCGCCGCTGAGCAGGTGGGTCACGGCCTCGTCGGGGCTGACGATCTCGATGTCGATCACGATGCCCGGATGCTCGCGCGCCGCCGCCTGCAGGAAGTCGGGCAGGAAGCCGTTGGCGTGACTGTCCATGGCGGCCAGGCGCAGCTGGCCGTGGTTGACACCCTGCAACTGCTTGATGTCGGACAGCGTGCGGTTGAGGTCGGCCTTCCAGCGCTGCGACAGCGCCAGCAGCAGCTCGCCCGCCGCCGTGAGCCTCATGCCGCGTGGCAGGCGTTCGAACAGAGGCACGCCCAGGTCTTCCTCCAGGATCAGGATCTGGCGGTCGATGGCCGAAGCGGAGATCGACACCTCGCGCGCAGCGGCCTGGACCGAGCCCAACTGGGCCACGGCTGCCACGTAACGCAGCGCTTTCGGGTGCAGGGGACTGTTGAGGCTGCTCATCGTGCTGTTTATTCGAATGAATGACCGCAAATTATGCGATGGACGGCAACGCAAAGCGAACTCAAACTGAGGCCCAAGATGTCCTCCAAACCAGCCACCCCCTTGACGATCTCCGAGCTCCGTTCGCTGGACGAAGCCGCGTTCAATGCGCTTCTGGGTTCGGTGGTCGAGCATTCGCCCTGGGTCGCTGAGCGCGCCTGGTCGCTGCGCCCTTTCCCCAGCCAGGCCGCGCTGTTCGACGCCATGGCCCGCGTGATCCACGGCGCCGGCGAGGCGCAGCAACGTGCGCTGCTGTGCGCCCACCCGGAACTCGCAGGCCAGGAGGCCCAGGCGGGCACCATGACCACAGACTCTCAAAGCGAACAGGCGCGCCTGGGCCTGCTGAGCCTGGACGCCGCCACCGTGCAGCGCATCGATGCGCTCAACCAGCGTTACCGCGAGCGCTTCGGCTACCCCTTCATCGCCGCGCTGCGGCTGCACGACACCCTGGCCTCGGTGTTCGACGCCATCGAGCAGCGCCTGGCGCACGACGAAGCCACCGAGCGCCAGGCCGCCTTGCGGCAGATCTGCGAAGTCATGCGCGGACGGCTGGCCCGGGTGGTCCAGACCGACGCCCCCGCACCCCTTTCGTCTCGCCCCACCGTCTCCACCCTTGCAGGAACCCAGCCATGAACCCCACCCGCCGCATCCTTCTCGCCGCCAGCGCCCTGCTGCCCTTCGCGGCAGCCACCGTGCACGCCCAGGCCTGGCCCCAAAAGCCGATCAAGATCATCGTCACCTTCGCGCCCGGCGGCTCGTCCGACATCGTGGCGCGCCTGCTGCAGCCCGGTCTGCAGGAGAAACTGGGCCAGACGGTGATCGTGGAAAACAAGCCCGGCGCGGGCAGCACCATCGGCGCCAACGAAGTGGCCAAGGCCGCGCCCGATGGCTACACGCTGTTGCTGTCGAACACCGCGCCCATGAGCATCTCGCCTTTCATGATGGACAAGGCGCCCTACGACCCGGTCAAAAGCTTCACGCACATCGCGCACATCGGCTCGGTGCCCAACGTGTTCGTGGTGCACCCCTCGGTGCCCGCCAAGACCATGCCCGAGCTGGTGAAGTGGATCAGCGCGCAGACGACACCGGTCAACTACGGCAGCGGTGGCGTGGGCTCCATCGGCCACATCGTGGGCGAGATGTTCAAGAACCAGTACAAGCTGAAAATGGAACACGTGCCCTACAAAGGTTCGTCGCCCATGCACACCGACCTGCTCGGCGGCCAGCTGCAGTTCGCGGTGGACACGTTGACGCAGAACGTGCCCTACATGAAAGAAGGCAAGCTGATCGGCATCGCCGTGACCTCGCGCGCCCGTGCGCCGATGTCGCCCGGCGTGCCGTCCGTGGTCGAGGCCGGCTACCCCAAGCTGCTGGCGGAGAACTTCCTCGGCATCTCGGCACCGGCCGGCACGCCAAAAGACGTGGTGGACAAGGTGAACGCCGCTGTAAGCGACGTGGTGTCACGCCCCGACGTGGCCAAACGCCTTGCCGATCTCGGCGTCGCGGTGGAGAAGATGAGCCCGGCCGAGTTCACGAAGTTCGTGAGCGACCAGGTCACCGAGTGGGCGCCGGAGGTGAAGGCCTCGGGCGCGCGGCTGAACTGAGCGCCCCATGAGCGGCGGACTCTCCATTCACTGTGTGGACGTGGCCAGCGGCCGCGTCGCGGCGGGCCTGCGCGTGGCGGTGCAGCGCCTGGGGCCGGACGGCCTCCCGCAAGGGCCGCTGATCGCCGAAGGCACCGTGGGCAGCAACGGCCTGCTGGCCCACCCGGCGCTGATGAGCGAGGCCATCACGGCCGGGGGTTACGAGGTGCGGTTCGAGGTCGGCGCCTTCTACCGCGGCCAGGGCGCGACCGTGCCCGACCCGGCGTTCCTGGAGGTGGTGCCCTACCGCTTCTACATCGCCGACACGGCGCAGCACTACCACCTACCTCTCAAGTTCACGGCCTGGGGCTTTTCTTTGTTTCGCGGTGGCGCTTGAAAGGAAACACCCCCCGCGCCGCTTCGCGTCACCCCCCTCAAGGGGGGCGGCACTGGCCGTCCGGCAAAGCCGGCCCGGCGGTGCCCTTGGGTTGTATCGTTCGGTGCGGGCGGTGCTCCCGGGTCATGGAAAACTGACGAGATCTGTATGGCCATGGCGGCGCCTGTCACGGCCTTGCCATCGGACCGTCGCCGTCGCGTCAAACACGCTCGGCACAGTGGCGCGGCCGCCTGCACCGTTGCAAGCGCTCCCCACCACCGACGACCGAGAGCCTCGACCATGCGCCGTTCCCCAGCCTTGTCCCTCAGCCTGAGCGCCACCCTGCTCGCCCTCGCCAGCCTGCCGCTGTGCGCCCAGGCCCAGACCGCCTTCCCCGCCATGCTCACCGGCCACGCCATCCTGCCGGCGCAGACCTTCATCGCCGCCCCCAAGGACGCGCCGGCCGACCTGCAGATCAGTGGCAAGTTCACCACCGGCCAGCGGGTCGAGAAGATCGGCGGCGTTGAAGGCAAGTCCGCCGGCCGCCCCACCGGCGTGTCGCTGCCGTTCAAGGGCCAACCCGTGCAGGGCCACTCGGGCATCAAGCGCCTGGCCGATGGCAGCTTCTGGCTGCTGACCGACAACGGCGCCGGCTCCAAGGCCAACTCGCCCGACTTCGCGCTGTTCCTCAACCGCTACACGGTGGACTTCAAGAGCGGCCAGTTCAAGCGCCTGGAGACTGTGTTCCTGCACGACCCCGACAAGAAGGTGCCGTTCCGCATCGTGCACGAAGGCACGAAGCAGCGTTACCTCACCGGTTCCGATTTCGACACCGAAGGCTTCCAGATCGCTGGCGGGCACTTCTGGATCGGCGACGAGTTTGGCCCGTACCTGATCAAGGCCGACATGAAGGGCCGGGTACGGGCCGTCCATGAAACGAAGGTGGACGGCAAGACCATCGTCTCGCCGGACCATCCTTCGGTCATCACCCCGGGCGCGCCGAATGGCGAGCTGAAGTTCCAGTCGCGCCGCTCCAAGGGCTACGAGGGCCTGGCCTCATCGCCCGACGGCAGCAAGCTGTATGCCCTGCTCGAAGGCGCGCTGTGGGACGAAGCGACCAAGGCGCCCGAGACCCTGGACGGCAAGCAGTACCTGCGCGTGCTGGAGTTCGACGTGAAGGCCGAGCAGTGGACCGGCCGCCACTGGAAATACGTGCTCGACGCCAACCACCACGCCATCGGCGACTTCAACATGATCGACGCCACCACCGGCCTGATCATCGAGCGCGACAACGGCGAAGGCACGGCCGACAAGGCCTGCCCCGAAGGCCAGAAACGCACCGACTGCTTCCACGACCTGGCGAAGTTCAAACGCATCGTCAAGATCGAGTTGACTGAGGCCAACGTGGGCGGCCCACTGCGCAAGATCGGCCACATCGACCTGATGGCCATCGCCGACCCCAACAAGCTCTCGCGCAAGCCCTTGACCAACAGCGTGCTGACCTTCCCCTTCTTCACGATTGAAAACGTGGACGTGGTGGACACGACGCACATCGTGGTGGGCAACGACAACAACCTGCCGTTCTCCAGCAGCCGCGAACCCAACAAGGCCGACGACAACGAGCTGATCCTGCTGGAAGTGGGAGACTTCCTGAGCGCCCGCTGAAACACCCGCAAGGCAGCCCCCCTGCGGTCGAGGGCAGCAGGGGCGCCGGACGGGGAGAATGGTTCCTGGAAGGTCGCCGCCGGAGCGCCGCCGTCACCGCATCTCGAACAGTTCCTGGTGGAAGCGTGTCTCGTCCAGACCCAGGGCCACGAAATCCTTCTTCAGCGTGCGGCCGAACGCGGCCGGTCCGCAGAACCAGAAGTCCGCATCGCGCCATTCGGGAACCTGCTCGGCGATGCGTGCCGCGGTCAGCCAGCCGTCGCGTTCGTCCCACGACACGTGCAGGCAGACACCCGCGGCTTTCGCGTCGGCCTCGATCAGACCGATGGCGTGCTCATCGTAGACGGCCGTGGTGTGGAACAGGTCGATGGTCTTGCCATCGGACGCCTTGGCCAGGGCCTTCATGCGCGAGATGAAGGGCGTGATGCCGATGCCCGCGCCCACCCAGATCTGGCGCGGCTGCTGGCCCGCGAAATTGAAGCGTCCGTAGGGCCCCTCCACCTTGACCACGTCCCCCACCTTGACCGTGTCGGCCAGGGTGCGGGTGTAGTCGCCCAGGGCCTTGATGATGAAGGTCAGGCGGCCGTCGTCGGCCCACGCGGACGTGATGGTGTAGGGATGCGCACCCTCCTTTTCGTGCAAGGTCACGAAGGCGAACTGGCCCGCTTCGTGGCCCGCCCAGCGCCCCTGGAACCCGATGTCGACCTCGATGACATTCAGCGCAGGGTGGAGGCGCACGGCCGCCACCTCACCCACCAGTTGCCGGTGGACGGCCACGCGGCCGAACAGCACCATCACGGCGGCGATGCTGCCCGCGGCCATCAACAGCGCCATCACCGGCCCCAGCACACCGCTCCAGTAATCGAACTGCAGCAGGATCACCGTGTGCCACACCAGCACCAGATAGGCCACGGCGAGCAGGTTGTGGGTGCGGAAGAAGTACCGGTACGGGAAGCGTTTGATCAGTGCCAGCACCATCAGCGCCACGGCCGCATAAAACGCCCATTCGCCAAGGCCTTCGGCCAACCCGCGCTGGTCCATGAAGAACTGTCGGACCGGTTCATCCACCAAGGTCGGGCGTGGGCCGCGTTCGGGACGCGCCAGCCAGCCGAGGCCGACCAACCACTTGGCCGACTCCGACAACAGCCAGTGGCCGATGGACAACACCAGGCCCGAGATGCCCAGCCATTTGTGCAGCCGGTACATCTTGTCCAGCCCACCCAGCCAGGGCTCGAACACCACCGGCCGCACGGCGAGCACCATCGCCGCGCTCATCACGCCGATGGCCAGCACGCCAGTGCCCTGCATCAAGACGCTGCGCCAGGCGAAATAATGGGGAAGCTCTGCCCAGACGGTCTGATCGGTGAACCACCAGAGGCCCGCCAGGACCAGCAGGTAGGCCCAGAAAAACCGTTTGATGTGCTTCATGGCGGTCCCTTTTCCCGTTGCTCTGGCTGGTGTGACCGCCCCAGCTTACTCCTCGGCAACCGGTGGGGTCCCCTGCTGCGCCACCGCGACTCAGAACACCTCGGTGTCCACCTCGCTGTTGCCCTGCGCGTTGTAGCGCTCGCCCTTCACGGTGTGCTGGTTGATGTGGTCGTCGAGCCGCGCCATCACGGAAGCGTCGAGCTGGACGTTCACCGCGCCCAGGTCGTCCTGCAGGTGCTCCACGCTGGTGGTGCCGGGAATGGGCAGGATGTTCTCGCCCCGGTGCAGCAGCCAGGCGATGGCGAGCTGGGCCGGGGTACAGCCCACCTCGTTGGCCATGGCCAGGTAGCCGGGCAGCAGCGTGAGGTTGGCGGCGTAGTTGTCGGGCGCAAAGCGCGGCATGCTGCGGCGGATGTCCTTGGCGTCGAAGGTGCTCACATCCAGCTCGCCGCACAGGAAGCCGCGACCCACCGGGCTGAAGGCCACGAAGGCGATGTCGAATTCGCGGCAGGTGTCGAGCACGGCGATCTCGGGGTTGCGCGTCCACAGCGAGTACTCGGTCTGCAGGGCCGCGATGGGGTGCACCGCCTGCGCACGGCGCAAGGTGGGGGCCGACACCTCGGAGAGGCCGATGGTCTGGATCTTGCCCGCGCGCACCAGATCACTCAAGGCGCCCACGCTGTCTTCGATGGGCACCTGCTTGTCCCAGCGGTGCAGGTAGTAGAGGTCGATCACATCGGTCTGCAGGCGCTTCAAGGCCGCTTCGCAGGTGGCCTTGATGGTCTCGGGCCGGCCGTCGATGACGCGCACCTTCACACCGTCGGCGTTGGGCACGCCCTGCATGCCGCACTTGCTGGCGAGCGTGAACTTCGAGCGGTGCTTCGACAACACCTTGCCCACCAGCGTTTCGCTGGCGCCAAAGCCGTAGAGCGCTGCGGTGTCGAAGTGGGTCACGCCCGCGTCCAGCGCGCCGAGCAGCACACGCTCGGCCTGCTGCTCGGACACGGGGGCGCCGTAGGCGTGGCAGATGTTCATGCAGCCCAGACCGATGGCTGACACTTTGAAGGGGCCGAGTTGGCGTTGTTGCATGGAGTGAGCTCCTGAAATGGAAAACGGCCCCAGCCGTGAGGATGGAGCCGTGAATGGTATGCCTCGGCGCGAGGTGGCTCCACCCAGTGACGCCGCGGAACCGGCTTTGCCGGGCCGCTGGCGTCGTCTCCTTGAGGGGAAGGCGCGCAGCGCCGCAGGGGCGGGCTTATCCTTTCAGTTGCTGTTCCAGGTTGTGCAGCACCTGGTAGCAGTTGAACACCTTGCCCACGCTGGAGTTCGGCTCGCGGCCTTCCTTGATGGCGGCGAAGAACTCGCGGTCCTGCAGCTCGATGCCGTTCATGGACACGGCCACTTTCGACACGTCGATTTTTTCTTCCTTGCCGGTGAACAGGTCGTCGTAGCGCGCGAGGTAGGTCGCGGTGTCGCCGATGTAGCGGAAGAAGGTGCCGAGCGGGCCGTCGTTGTTGAACGAGAGGCTCAGCGTACAGATCGCGCCGTTGGCGGCCTTGAGCTGGATGCTCATGTCCATGGCGATGCCCAGCACCGGGTGGATCGGGCCCTGGATGGCGTTGGCCATCACGATGGGGCTGTTGCACTGGTAGGCGAACAGGTCCACGGTGTGGGCGGCGTGGTGCCACAGCAGGTGGTCGGTCCAGCTGCGCGCCTGGCCCAGCGCGTTGGTGTTGGTGCGGCGGAAGAAGTAGGTCTGCACATCCATCTGCTGGATGTTGAATTCGCCGGCCTGGATCTTGTTGTGCACGTACTGGTGGCTGGGGTTGAAGCGGCGGGTGTGGCCGCACATCGCGACCAGGCCGGTCTGCTTCTGCAGCGCCACCACGTCTTCGGCACCCTTCAGGCTGTCGGCGAGCGGAATTTCCACCTGCACGTGTTTGCCGGCCTTGAGGCAGGCGAGCGTCTGCTCGGCGTGCATCTGCGTGGGGGTGCAGAGGATCACTGCGTCGACTTCTTTCAACGCCAGGCTGTCGGCGAGGTCGGTGGTGACGTGCTGGATACCGTACTTGTCGGCGACCTCTTTGGTCTTCTCCAGGTCGCGGCTGATCAGCGAAACCACTTCAACACCATCGATGTTCTTGATGCCGTCCAGGTGTTTGATGCCGAAGGCGCCGGCGCCGGCGAGGGCTACTTTGATGGTCATGTCAGTTGTTCTCCAGGATGAGGTGGCCCACGGCCGTGTTGGATGCGGGCACATGGTAGAAGCGGTGCTTCACGGTCGGGGCCGGACCCTGCACCTTGCCATCGACGATGTCGGACATGGCGCCGCGGGCGATCAGCCACATCACGAGTTCGATGCCTTCGCTGCCGGCTTCGCGCACGTAGTCGATGTGCGGCGTGTCGGCGCAGCCCACGGGGTCGGCAATCATCTGGTCGAGCCAGGCGTTGTCCCACTCGCGGTTGATCAGGCCGGCGCGTGCGCCCTGCAGCTGGTGGCTCATGCCGCCCGTGCCCCAGATGTGCACGTTCAGATCTTCGTCATAGCTTTCCACCGCCTTGCGGATGGCCTGGCCGAGCATGAAGCAGCGCTTGCCCGAGGGCACCGGGTACTGCACCACGTTGACCGCGAACGGGATCACCGGGCAGGGCCAGGCGTCCGTCTTCGGGTCGAGCTCGCCACACATCAGCGACAGCGGCACGGTGAGGCCGTGGTCCACGTCCATCTTGTTGACGATGGTGAGGTCGAAGTCCTGCTGGATGACCGACTGTGCGATGTGCGAAGCCAGGTCCGGGTGGCCGATGACCTTGGGCACCGGGCGCGGGCCCCAGCCTTCGTCGGCCGGCTGGAACTCGGCCGCGGTGCCGATGGCAAACGTGGGGATCATTTCCAGGCTGAAGGCCGTGGCGTGGTCGTTGAAGACGAGGAAGATGACGTCCGGCTTGTTATCCTTCATCCATTGCTTGGAGAAGTCGTAGCCCGCGAACACGGGTTTCCAGTAGTCCTCCTGGGTCTTGCCCAGGTCCATGGCCGCGCCGATGGCGGGCACGTGCGAGGTGAAGACGGATGCGGTGATTTTGGCCATGGTCAGACTTTCTTTCCTGCGGCGCCCTGGGGCTGGCGGTGCGCTTGCGCGTCGCCGTCTTCACCCACGTAGCGGTTGCCTTCGACGGATCGGCCGCCCTGGATCATCATGTCGCGGTATTCGGTTTCGGTCATGCCGGTCATGGAGCCCGCCATCTGCTGGAAGCTCTTGCCGTCGGTGGCGCCGATCTTGGCCAGAAAGTAGATGTTGCCGCCGGTGCGCATGCACCAGTTGAGGTCGCGCGCCAGCACGGCCTGTTTCTGCTCTTCGGTCATCGGCCACTCGTCGAGGTAGGCGCGCTCGTCGGCCTTGAATTTCTCGCGGTTCTCGGCCTTCATCAGCGACATGCAGAACTGGTTGAGCCAAAAGCCCTTGCGCGATTGCTCGGCATCAAAAATGATGGTGCCGGGCACGTCCTTGTAGGGTTTATCGAGTGCCATGGGTACTCCTTGTTGAAACGGGAATCGCCGCCGGGCCGCCCCAAGGCGATTCGCACCCCCTCGGGGGGCAGCGACCCGCGCAGCGGCGGAGCGTGGGGGTCAACATTCTTCGGGCCAGTAAAGCTTCATGGGGTTCGTCACCAGCAGCTTCTTCTGCAGTTCGGCGGTCGGCGCGATGTGCGGGATGAAGTCCACCAGCAGGCCGTCGTCGGGCATGTGGTCTTTCAGGTTGGGGTGCGGCCAGTCGGTGCCCCAGAGCACGCGGTCGGGGAACTGCTCGACGATGCGTTTCGCAAACGGGATCACGTCGGCATACGCATTCTGCTCGCCGTTCAAAGCCTTCGGGCCGGTGACCGACAGGCGCTCGGGGCAGCTCACCTTGCTCCACACGTTCGTGTGCTCGCGCATGAACTTCTCGAACAACGCGAACTGCGGGCCGTCCACCGGCAACGACACATCGGGCCGGCCCATGTGGTCCACCACCACCGTGGTGGGCAGCGCGGTGAAAAAGTCCCACAGCTCGGGCAGGTCCACCGCCTCGAAGTAGATCACCACGTGCCAGCCCCATTTCGCGATGCGGCCGGCGATCTCCAGCAGCTCGTCCTTGGGCGTGAAGTCCACCAGGCGTTTGACGAAGTTGAAGCGCACGCCGCGCACACCGGCGTCGTGCATGGCCTGCAATTCTTCATCGGTCACCGAGCGCTTGACCGTGGCGACGCCACGCGCCTTGCCGCCGCTGTTCACCAGCGCGTCGACCATGGCGCGGTTGTCGGCGCCGTGGCAGGTGGCCTGCACCACCACGTTGCGGGCAAAGCCCAGGTGGTCGCGCAGCGCGTACAGCTCGTGCTTCGATGCGTCGCAGGGCGTGTACTTGCGTTCGGGTGCGTAGGGGAACTCGGCCCCGGGGCCGAACACGTGGCAGTGCGCGTCCACCGCGCCGGCGGGCAGCTTGAAGCTGGGTTTGGAGGGGCCGGTGTACCAGTCCATCCAGCCGGAGGTCTTGGTGAAGTCACCTGAAGTGGGTTTGCTCATGGGGACCTCCTCAATCAATGTATTTCAGACCGGCAGCAGCCAGCGGCTCGCGCATCTTGTACATGTCCAGCCCCAAGACGCCCGAAGCCAGCTTGTCGCGCTTCTCGCCCTCGAAGCTCTCGCGCTTGATGGCAGCGGCCAGCGTTTCCACCGCACGCGCGGCCGGCACACAGACCACACCGTCGTCGTCGGCCACGATCACGTCGCCCGGCGCCACCAGCATGCCGGCGCAGACGATGGGGATGTTCACCGAGCCCAGCGTGGCCTTGATCGTGCCCTTGGAAGAGATCGCTTTGGACCACACCGGGAAGTTCATTTCCTTCAGCGTCTTCACGTCGCGCACGCCGGCGTCGATGATCAGGCCGCGGGCGCCACGCGCCTGGAAACTGGTGGCCAGCAGGTCGCCGAAATAGCCGTCGCTGCACTCGGCCGTGACGGCCGCGACCACGATATCGCCGGGCTGGATCTGCTCCGCGGCCACGTGCATCATCCAGTTGTCACCGGGTTGCAGCAGCACGGTGATCGCCGTGCCCGAGACTTGAACGCCGGTCTGGATCGGGCGCATGTAGGGCTTCAACAGACCGACACGGCCCATGGCTTCGTGCACGGTGGCCGAGCCCAGCGCGGCCAGGCCGTCGGCCGTAGCGCGGTCGGCACGGGTGATGTTGCGGTAAACGACGCCGAGTTCGTACATGGTCTTTTCTCCTCAGTTGGTATGGAGCCCTCCCCCTCTGGGGGAGGGTTGGGTGGGGGCTCGCGTTGCGCCTGCCCCCATCCCTGCCTTCCCCCAGAGGGGGAAGGAGAAAGTCAGAGGCTCTTCGCTTTGAGCGCCGCATCCAGGCGCGGGAACACACGCCGCGCATTGCCTTCGTAGACCTTGTAGCGGTCATCGCCCACGACGATGGTGCTCGCTTCGATGTAGCGCTTGGTGTCGTCGTAGTAGTGACCGGTCTCGGGGTCGATGCCGCGCACGGCACCGATCATTTCCGAGGCGAACAGGATGTTGTCCACCGGGATCACCTTGGTCAGCAGGTCGATGCCGGGCTGGTGGTAGACGCAGGTGTCGAAGAAGATGTTGTTCAGCAGGTGGTCTTTCAGCAGCGGCTTCTTCAGCTCCTGCGCCAGGCCACGGAAACGGCCCCAGTGGTAGGGCACCGCGCCGCCGCCGTGCGGGATGATGAATTTCAAGGTCGGGAAGTCCTTGAACAGGTCGCTGGTCAGGCACTGCATGAAGGCTGTGGTGTCGGCGTTCAGGTAGTGGGCGCCGGTGGTGTGGAAGCAGGCGTTGCAGCTGGTGCTCACGTGCACCATGGCCGGGATGTCGTACTCGACCATCTTCTCGTAGATGGGATACCAGGCCTTGTCGCTCAGGGGCGGGCTGGTCCAGTGGCCGCCCGAGGGATCGGGGTTCAGGTTGATGCCGACGTTGCCGTATTCCTTGACGCAGCGCTCCAGCTCGGGGATGCAGGTGGCGGGGTCCACGCCCGGGCTCTGCGGCAGCATCGCGGCGGGAATGAAGTTGTCGGGGAAGAGCTGGCTCACGCGGTAGCACAGCTCGTTGCAGATCGCGGCCCAGGTAGAGCTGATGTTGAAGTCGCCGATGTGGTGGGCCATGAAGCTGGCGCGCGGCGAGAAGATGGTGAGGTCGGAGCCACGTTCCTTCATCAGGCGCAGCTGGTTGGTCTCGATGGACTCACGCAGCTCGTCGTCGCTGATCTTCAGGTCCGAGACCTTGGGCATCGAAGCCGGATCCTTGATGCCGGCGATCTGCGCGTTGCGCCAGTTCTCCAGCGCCTTGGGCGCCGTGGTGTAGTGGCCGTGGCAGTCGATGATGAGGGGCTTTTGCTGGCTCATGCGGAAGGTTCCTGGTGCGGTTGCGGCCCATGCCGGACGGGGCTTTGAATGGCGGATTGTGAACTTCACCACGCTGCGAAACCAGCCTCCCGGCGCGCTATCAGCTAGAACAAAAAACTATATCTATGATGGAGCTATTCCAAAATCTCGCAGGCCATGGACCTCAAACAACTCGAATATTTCGTGCGCGTCGCCGAGCTGGGCAGCTTCACCAAGGCCTCGCTCGCGCTGGACGTGGCGCAACCCGCCCTCTCGCGCCAGGTGCGCCTGCTGGAGGTAGAGTTGCGCCAGAACCTGCTGGTGCGCAACGGCCGCGGCGCCACGCCCACCGAAGCCGGCAAGCTGCTGCTGGAACACGGCCGCGGCATCCTGCACCAGGTGGAGCGGGCGCGCGAAGAGCTGGGCCGGGTGCGCGGTGCGCTGGCCGGGCGCGTGGCCATCGGCCTGCCGCCGAGCCTGGCACGGGTGCTCACCGTGCCGCTCACGCGCGCCTTTCGCGCCCAGCTGCCCGAAGCCAGCCTGTCGATCAGCGAAGGCCTGTCGGCCACCATGCAGGAATGGCTGGTGACCGGGCGACTGGACATCGCCGTGCTCTACAACGCCCAGCCCGCGCCGGAAATCGACATCTCGCCGCTGCAGGACGAAGAGTTGCTGCTGGTCGAACCCCGCCCGGCCGGGCTGGCCGAAGAGCCTCCCCCGCCCCCGGTGTCGCTGGCCGAGGTGGCGCAATTGCTGCTGGTGATCCCGAGCCGGCCCAACGCGTTGCGCATGCATGTGGAGTCCGAAATGGCCAACATCGGGTGCCGTCCGCGGGTGGCGCTGGAGATCGACGGGGTTTCAGCGATCCTCGACCTGGTGGCCGACGGCGCGGGCGCTGCCCTGCTCTCGCGCAACGCGGTGGCCAGCTCGATCCGGCCGTCGGCCTACCGCACGCGCTCCATCCAGCCGCCGCTGCGAACCCGCCTGTGCCTGGCCACCAGCTCGCTGCGACCCGCCACGCTGACGCAGCAGACCACATTGAATCTGATCCGCCAGACGCTGGACGCGATCAACGCAATGAGCTGAAACACCCCCGCCGCGCTTCGCGCGACCCCCTGGGGAGGCGGCACTGGCCGTCCGGCAAAGCCGGCCCGGCGGTGCCCTGGGTTGGACCGCTTCATGCGCAGGGCGCTTCGCCATGAAGCGCCCAAAGCCGTCAGCGCATGAGCCAGAGGATGGCGCTGAGCGTGAAGAAGGAGGCCGCCGTGGTCGCCAGCAGCGCCGCGGCGGTGAAACCTTCAAAGCCGTGGCGCTGCGCGAGGATGGAATAGATGCCCAGCATGGGCATGGCGGCCGAGAGCACGGCCGCGGTGCGCAGATCGCCGTCAACGGAAGGCAGCCCCAGCAGCGGCAAGAGCGAGACGGCGGCGAACACCGCCAGCGGGTGCAGCAGCAGCTTGCCCACGGCGATCAGCGACACCTGGCGGCGCATGCCCTTAACCTGCAGGCCCACCAGCGTGCCGCCGATGATGAACAGCGCCATGCCGCTGCTCGCGGCCGAAAACAGGGTCACGGTGCGCGTGATCACCGCAGGCAGTTGCCAGCCCAGCAAGGCCACCACGAAGCCGGCAAAGATGGCCACGATCATGGGGTTGCGCACCAGGCGCTCGCCCGTCTGTTTCAGCGCCTGCAGCAGCGAAGGCCGCTCGCCTTCGTGCGCGCCCGCGTCGGCCAGCGTGAACAGCAGCGGCAGCTTGATGAGGTTTTCCACGATCAGGTTGAGCGCCAGGATCACACCACCCAGGGGCCCGAACAGCAGCAGCATCACGGGGTAGCCCACATAGCCGCTGTTGGAACAGGTCATGCCCATGGCCACATAGGCACTCTCGGTCAGGCTCTTGCGCAGCACCGTGCGCGAGAACCACAGAGCGCCCCCAATCAGCGCCAGCGATCCGGCGGTGAACGCCAGCAGGTAACCCGGGTGAACCACCTCGCCGAGCGGGCGTGAAGCCAGCGCGTTGAACAGCAGCGCGGGCAGCGCGATCTGGATCACGAACTTGCCGAAGACGCGCATGTCGGCCTTGGTGAACAGGTTCCAGCGCACGCTGGCATAACCGGCCGCGATGCAGAGGTAGATCGGGCCGGTGATGGCCAGGATGTCGAGCATGAAGAAGCGTTCGGTTTATGCGTCGTTGGCGGCGGGGCGCGCTGCCAGCAGGCGGTCGGCAAAGGCCTGCCAGGGTGGGTTCTGACCCAGGTCGGCGAAATGCCCGGCGCGCGCCTGCGCCGCCATCCAGTCGTGTTTCTCGGCGATGGCCGCGGCCATGAAGGGCTCGAAGCCGGCCTCGCGCACGGTGTTGGCCACCTCGCGCATCTCTTCGGCGCGGCGCTTGCCGTGCTGCGCCACGCGGCTGAAGAAATAGCTGCCCTGCTTCTGCCAGTCGATCGAAGGAAAGGTCTCTTGCAGCGTGGCGATCATGGCGTCTTCGACGCCGTGGTGGCGCGCGGTGGCGTAGCTTTCGATCACCAGCGCCTCCAGCCCCTTGATCATCACGCTGCGGCACATCTTGGTGGCCGAGGCGATGCCCAGCTTTTCACTGGCTACCTTCGCGTCCATGCCCAGGGCGGCCAGCACCGGCAACAGGCGCGCCGCGTGCGGACCGCCCAGCAGCATGGGCACGCGAATGCCATAGGGCGGCACCGAGGTCATGACGCCGGCCTCCACGTAGTGCGCGCCCTCCGCTTCGATCAGGGCAGCGGCCCGCTGCTTGGTGCCGGGCGATGCCGAGTTGAGATCGAGGAAAAAGCTGCCGGGCTGGATGTGGGCGGCCGCGGCCTGCGCCACGGCCAGCGTGTTCGACGCGGTCACGGCCGAGATCACCAGCGTGGACCGGGCACACAGGCTCGCCACGCCATCGCAGGCCTCAATGCCCTGCGCAGCGGCATGCGCCAACGGCTCGTCGCGCTGCGCCGGATCGGCAAACTTGAGGTCCCAGGCGCCGCTCCAGGCCGCGCCGGGCTTGAACCCGGCAGAGAAGATGCGACCGACCTCGCCGTAGCCGATCAGTCCAATGCGCAAGTTGTCCATGGAATAGGCTCCCCATTTTTATGGAATCTGTCCGGCGTGCCATGTCCCTTCCAGAACGCGGCGGAACCGGCTCCGCCGGGCCGGGAGCCAAGCCCCCTTGAGGGGGTCGCGCGCAGCGCGGCGGGGGTGGTCACTGTTTCGGGATGTTTGCACGCTCGATCACCGCGCCCCAGCGCTTGATGTCAGCGGCCAGCAGTTCAGCCGCCTGCTCGGGCGTGCTGCCATCGGGGTCGATGTTCAGGTCGGCCAGCTTCTTGCGAACGTCGGGTTTCGCGAGTGCGGCGTTGATGTCCTGGTTCAGGCGCGCCACCGCGTCACGCGGCGTCTTCGAGGGCACGGCCAATGCATTCCACGACGAGGCCACAAAACCCTTCACGCCCTGCTCGACGGCGGTTGGCACCTCGGGCAAAACCGTGGAGCGCTTCTGGCCGGTGACCGCGAGCGCGCGGAAAGCGCCCGCCTGGATCTGCGTCAGCGCCGGGCCGAGGATCTCGACCGCGGCATCCACCTGCTGGCCACGCAAGGCACCCACCAGGTTCGGCGTGCCGTTGAAAGGCACGATCTGGGCCTGAATGTCGGCGCTGGACTTGAACAGCTCGGCCGCCAGGTTCTGCGTGCTGCCGATGTTGATGCTGCCGATGTTGAGCTGGTTGGGATGGGCCTTGGCGAACGCGACCAGATCGCCCAGGGTCTTGTGAGGCGAGTCGGCCGGTACCAGCACCACCAGATCGAAAGTGCCGAGTGTGGAGACGGGCGTGAAGTCCTTGAGCGTGTCGTAGGGCAGGCTCTTGTACAGGCTGGCGGTCACGGCGGTGCCGTTGGACATGAGGAACAGGGTGTGGCCGTCGGTCCCGGCACGCGCCACCGTGCTGGCGGCCACCACACCTCCGGCGCCGGGGCGGTTTTCAATGGTGACCGGCTGGCCCAGCGACTGGCTCAAGGCCGCCCCCACGATGCGGGCCGTGAGATCACCGGCACCACCGGCGGCGAACGGCACCACGATGCGCAGCGGTTTGCTGGGGAAGGCCTGTGCCCTCGCGGGTGTCGCCAGGCCAAAAGCGCTCAGTGCGATGGCGGAAACCATCACGGTGCGCCGGGAAAACAAGGTCTTGAGGTTCATGCAGGTCTCCTGTTCCGGGGTGTCGCTCGCAAAAGCCGCCCCAATGTAGCGCCCAGAAAAAGGGCCTGCAATTGCTTGCAGGCCCTTTCAGCTATGCAGGCTTTCGATAACCGGTCTTCACAGGCGCAGCACAAACAGTGTGATGCCGGGGAAGGCCACCAGGATCGCGGTGCGGATGAAGTCGCTGGTCACGAAGGGCAGGATGGCGCGGTAGGTCTGCGTGATCGGCGTGTCGCGCGCCATCGAGTTGATGACGAACAGGTTCATGCCCACCGGCGGCGTGATCAACCCCACCTCCACCACGATCAGCACCAGGATGCCGAACCAGATGGCGAACTCCTCGGGCGGCAGGCCGAAGTCGAGCGCGGTCACGATGGGGAAGAACACCGGAATGGTCAGCAGGATCATGGACAGCGAGTCCATGAAACAGCCCAGGATCACGTACAGCACCAGGATGGCGATCAGCACCAGCAGGGGACTCACACCCCAGCCCGACACCATGGCAGCGGCTTCCTGCGGCAGTTGCGACAGCGCCAGGAAGGTGTTGTACAGGCCGGCGCCCAGCACGATCATGAAGATCATGCCGGTGGCGATCGCGGTGCCCAGCACGGCTTCGAGCAGGGTCTTGCGGTTGAGGCCGCCGCTGAACCAGGCCGAGAGGCCCGTGCCGAACGCGCCAATGGCCGCACCCTCGGTGGGCGTGAACAGGCCGGTGTAGATACCGCCGACCACGGCGATGAAGATCACCATCACGGGCCAGACCTTGACGGTGGCGATCCAGCGGTCCTTCATGGGCATGGGCGCCATGGAGCCCACTTCATGCGGCTTGAGGCGCGCATAGATCGCGATCACGATCATGTAGCCCACGGCCGCCAGAATGCCGGGCACGAAGGCCGCCAGAAACAGCTTGGCGATGTTCTGCTCGGTCAGGATGGCGTAGATCACCAGCACCACCGACGGCGGGATCAGGATGCCCAGCGTGCCGCCGGCGGCCAGGCAGGCGGTGGAGATGCCACCGGCGTAGCCCGCGCGCTTGAGTTCGGGCAGGGCCACCTGACCCATCGTCGCCGCCGTGGCGAGCGAGGAGCCGCAGATCGCGCCGAAGCCGGCACAGGCGCCCACCGCGGCCATGGCCACGCCACCCTTGCGATGGCCGATCCAGGCCTCGGCCGCCTTGAACAGTGCCTGCGACAGGCCGCCCAGCGCAGCGAACTGCCCCATGAGCAGGAACAGCGGAATGACCGACAGGTTGTAGTTCGAGAAGGTGCTGTAGGTCACCTGCTTGAGCTGGTTGAGGATGGGATCCACCGATCCGTAAACCATCCACGCACCGCCCAGGCCACACACCAGCATGGACAGCCCGATGGGCACACGGATGAAGATCAGCAGCAGCAGGAGCGGAAACGACCAGAGAGCGAGTTCGACAGTTGACATGATGTTCAGTGCCCTGCGTTGGATTCAACCGTCCAGCCTTCGGGCTCGGACCCGAGACCAAAACGGGTCAGGGTTTTGGCGACGTAGCAGACACAGCCGATCACGGCGCCCACCAGACACAGGGCATAGGCCCACCACACCGGCATCTGCAGGATGAACGTGGTCTCCAGGTACTCCTTTTTCTCCAGCATGCCTTCCCAGAGCTTCCAGGTCAGCACCAGCCAGACCAGCGACATCAGGATGTCGCTGCCGGTGTCCACCGCCTTTTGCGCCCAGCGCGGCGTGTGCATGTAGAGCAGGTCCACCGTGGCGTGACCGCCGCGCAGGTAGCACCAGGGCATGAAGAAGAAGATGGCGATACCGACGCCGACTTCCACCAGTTCAAAGTCGCCCGGCACGGGCCCGAGCCCGATGCCGATCAGCGCACGTCCGGCGACGCTGGCCACGACCATGAGGGTCAGTGCCACGAGCACGATGCCGCCAAACAGGGCGGTCCACCGGGCAAACCGGTAAATCCAGTCAATCATTTCTGGTCCTTGTTATGGGGGTTGGCCAGCGCCAATTGTCTCCCATGGTTTTTCTTCCACCGCCGCCTTCTGCGCAGCGGCGGGACTATAGCTCAATATTTCTTATTGTTAAATCAATTTCCCTTAACGAAACTCTTTCGATGTCCTGCACCTGGCAGGACATCGCCCCGAGCGGCCATCCGTCAGAAGACGGCGTCCACCCCGGGGCGGCACCACAAAGCCCTTACTTCGCGTGTTTGGCAATCAGCGCACGGGCTTCCGAGGCCAGCTTGGCGCCATCGATGTTCTTGCCCTTCATCTCCTTGACCCAGTCGGCCTCGACCGCGCCCGCGGTGCGGCGCCAGCGCTGGGTCTCGGCCACGTCGAGTGCCACGATGTTGTTGCCCGCCTTGACAGCGATGTCACGGCCCACCTTGTCGGCCTCGTCCATCACGCGGCCGAACATGGCCGCGGTTTCGACACCCGAGTTGTTGTCGATCACCTTCTTCAGGTCGGCCGGCAGCTTGTCGTACGCCGCGCGGTTCATGGTGAAGGCAAAGGTCTGGGTGAACAGGCCTTCCTTGCCCGCGAACGTGGTGTGGTTCTTCACCAGCTCGGTGATCTTGAGCGAAGGCGTGACTTCCCACGGGATGGTCGTGCCGTCGATCACGCCCTTGGACAGGGCCTCGGTCACCGCCGGCACCGGCATGCCCACGGGCGTGGCGCCCAGCTTGCCCAGCATGTTGTTGATGATGCGCGAGCCGCCACGGATCTTCATGCCGCGCAGGCTCTCCAGGCCGGTCACCGGCTGCTTGGTGTGGAACAGGCCCGGGCCGTGCGTGTGCACAGCGATCAGCTTGACGCTGCGGAACTCGTCGGCCGCGAACTTCTCGACGTACTCCTGGAAGGCCCGCGAGGACTGTTCGGATACACCGCCCATGAAGGGCAGTTCGAACACTTCGGACTTGTTGAAGCGGCCCGGGGTGTAGCCCAGCACGGTCCAGGTGAGGTCGGCCACGCCGTCGCGCGCCTGGTCGAACAGCTGGGGCGGCGTGCCGCCCATCTGCATGGCGTGGAACAGCTGCACCTTGATGCGGCCACCCGACTCGGCTTCGATCTTCTTGGCCCAGGGCACCAGGGCCTTGGAGGGAATGGGGGCCTGGGGCGGCAGGAACTGGTGCAGGCGCAGCGTCACGGTCTGCTGGGCCAGCGCGCTACCCGCCATCAGGGTGGTCAGGGCGGCGCCCAGCGCGGCCAGGGTGGTTCGGCGATTCAAGAAGCTCATGGGTTCTCCGGGGATGAAAAAAGGCGTCCGCTGATCACGGCGCAAGTGGCTGCGTCATAGCGCAGCCATCGTTTGGCAAGCGCCGGAACTTTGAACCTGATCAAGGGCGCTGACCAGATCGGAACGCTTCTTTCAGCTATGCCGGGTTGATATGTACCAACTGGTTCAATGTCAGATTGGTATGACATGACAAAACCTGATGCCATCGAACGAACAAGCGCACGCACCCCAAAAAAAAGCGCCAACCCCTGTCGTGCTGGCGCATCCGGAAGCGCACGGGCGATGGGCCCGACGGCCCATCGCCCGCTCAGGCGTTCACTTCGAGTACTTGGCAATCAGTGCACGGGCCTCCGAGGCCAGCTTGGCGCCATCGATGTTCTTGCCCTTCATCTCGTTGACCCAGTCTGTCTCCACGGTGCCAGCGGTGCGACGCCAGCGCTGGGTCTCGGCCACGTCCAGCGCCACGATGTTGTTGCCGGCCTTCTCGGCGATTGCGCGGCCCACCTTGTCGCCTTCGTCCATGGCCCGGCCGAACATGGCCGCGGTCTCGATGCCCGAGTTGTTGTCGATCACCTTCTTCAGGTCGGCGGGGAGCTTGTCGTAGGCCGAGCGGTTCATGGAGAACGCGAAGGTCTGCGTGTACAGGCCCTGCTGGCCGGCGAAGGTGGTGTGGTTCTTCACCAGCTCGCTCACCTTGAGCGCGGGCGTCACTTCCCAGGGAATCGTGGTGCCGTCGATCACACCTTTGGACAAAGCTTCGGTCACGGCCGGCACCGGCATGCCCACCGGGTTGGCACCCAGCTTGGTGAGCATGTTGTTGATGATGCGCGAGCCGCCGCGGATCTTCATGCCGCGCAGGCTCTCCAGCCCCGTCACCGGGGCCTTGGTGTGGAACAGACCCGGGCCGTGGGTGTGCACCGCGATGAGCTTGACGTCCTTGAACTCGTCGGCGGCGAACTTCTCCACGTACGCCTGGAAGGCGCGCGAGGACTGCTCGGCCGAGCCGCTCATGAACGGCAGCTCGAACACCTCGGACTTGTTGAAACGCCCCGGCGTGTAGCCCAGCACGGTCCAGGTGATGTCCACCACGCCATCGCGCGCCTGGTCAAACAGCTGCGGAGGCGCGCCGCCCAGCTGCATGGCGTGGAACAGCTGGATCTTGATGCGGCCGCCGGACTCGGCCTCCACCTTCTGTGCCCAGGGCACGATGGCCTTGGCGGGGATGGTGGCCTGCGGGGGCAGCATCTGGTGCAGCCGCAGGGTCATGGTCTGCTGGGCCAAGGCGGTGCCCGCGAACAAGGTGCTGGCGGCGGCGCCCAGGGCGGCCAACGCGGTTCGGCGTTTGATGGTACGCATTGCAGTCTCCTGTCGTTGAAAGATGTTCTGCTCCAGCCTGCTCCGACGAGGCACAAGGCTGATCGGCCCGGCGTGGAAAAGCCGGGCTTGTGCGGCCCGGCTTTTCCTGTACCCGGGACCGGCGCTTATTTGGCGTGTTTCGCGATCATCGCGCGCGCATCGGACACCAGCTTGGCGCCGTCGATGTTCTTGGCCTTCATGTCGTTGATCCAGTCGCTCTCGACCACGCCAGCGGTGCGCTTCCAGCGCTGCACTTCGGCCACGTCGAGTTCGGTGATCTTGTTGCCGGCCTTCACAGCCAGGTCGCGGCCCACGTTGTCACCCACATCCTGCGTGCGGGCGATCATCGCGCTGAATTCGAGGCCCGAGTTGTCATCGATGATCTTCTTGAGATCGGCCGGCAGCTTGTTGTAGGCGCCCTTGTTCATGGCGACCACAAAGGTCGTCACATACAAGGCCTTGTCGCCGGCGAAGGTGGTGTGGTTCTTCACCAGTTCATGCACCTTCAGCGCAGGCGCCACTTCCCAGGGAATCGTGGTCCCATCGAGCACGCCCTTGGAAAGCGCTTCGGTCACGGCCGGCACCGGCATGCCCACGGGCGTGGCGCCGAGCTTGACCAGCATGTTGTTGACGACACGGGTGCCACCGCGGATCTTCATGCCACGCAGGCTTTCCAGGCCAACCACCGGCTGCTTGGTGTGAAACAGGCCGGGGCCGTGGGTGTGCACAGCCAGCACGTGGACGTCCTTGTACTCATCCATGGCGTTCTTCTGCACGTACTCCCACAGTGCACGAGAGGTCTTCTCGGCCGACAGGCCCGCGATGAAAGGCAGCTCGAACACCTCCGACTTGGGGAAGCGGCCCGGCGTGTAGCCCGGCAGCGTCCAGACGATGTCCACCACGCCGTCGCGCGCCTGGTCGAACAGCTGCGGCGGGGTGCCGCCCAGCTGCATCGAGCTGAACATCTGGATCTTGATGCGACCGTTCGAATCGGCCTCGATCTTCTTCGCCCAGGGGGTCAGCGCCTTGGCCGGCACCGTGCCCTGCGGCGGCAGGAACTGGTGCAGGCGCAGGGTCACTTCCTGCGCGAAAGCGGACAGGCTGGCCGAGGCGGCCAGCGCCAACGTGGCGATCTTGAATTTCCATGCAGTCATGCGTTTCTCCAATGGTGGTGCTCAATCAATGAGCGGTGGCGAGCGTTCTGCGTCATCGCAACCGCTTAGTTATTGTTTATAACCATAAGCGCGCCGGACTGCATGGGTGTTTTCCCTAGCGCACCAGCCCCATCGGCACCATCCGGCCACGGCACCACAGGTGCCGTGCACCAGGGCCTGAGGGTTGTTCAGGTCAGTCCCAGCAGGCGCACTGCGTTGCCTTTCAGGATGCCGGGCATCACCTCGGGCTTGAAGCCGGCGACTTCAAAATCCTTCATCCAGCGCTCAGGGGTGATCAGCGGGTAATCGCTGCCGAACAGGATGCGGTCCTTCAGCAGCGTGTTGGCGTACTGCACCAGCTGCTTGGGGAAATATTTGGGGCTCCAGCCCGAAAGGTCGATCCACACATTGGGCTTGTGCGTCGCCACGCTCAGCGCCTCATCCTGCCAGGGGAAGCTGGGGTGCGCCATGACGATCTGCATGTCGGGGAAATCGATCGCCACATCGTCGAGGTGCATGGGGTTGCTGTATTCCAGGCGCAGGCCGCCGCCGCAGCGCATGCCCGAGCCGATGCCGCTGTGACCGGTGTGGAAGATGGCGGGCAGCTTGTGTGCGTTGATCACCTCGTAGATCGGCCAGGCCATCTTGTCGTAGGGGTGGTAGCCCTGCACCGTGGGATGGAACTTGAAGCCCTTGATGCCCTCTTCCTTGATCAGGCGCTCGGCCTCGCGTGCGCCCATCTTGCCCTTGTGCGGATCGATGCTGGCGAAGGCCACCATCATGTCGCTGTTCTCGCGAGCGGCCTGCGCGATTTCTTCGTTGGGAATGCGGCGGCGGCCCAGCTGCGATTCGCTGTCCACGGTGAACATCACCAGGCCGATCTTGCGTTCGCGGTAGTACGCCACCGTCTCGGCAATGGTGGGCCGGCGGTTGCTGCCGAAGTACTTGTCGGCCGCGCGGTCGTATTCCTCGCCGTAGTTGTCAAAGGGGTTGCGGCAGCTCACTTCGGCGTGGGTGTGGATGTCGATGGCGATGAGGTTGTGGTGGTCCATGGTGGCTCTCTTCTAAGGGTAAACACGGGGGTCAATCCGAAGGGTTTTTCTTGATTTAGTTATGGGTTATAACAATAATCGCATCACTCAACAAGCAGGTTACTCCCTTCATCATGAACGCCAATACCCATCCCGATCTCACCCTGAGCCTGCGTGGCGAACAGTCCGAAGTTGCCGTGGTCACGCTCAACCGCGCAGCCAAACGCAACGCCCTGAACGATGGTCTGATCCTCGCGATCCGCGATCTGTTCCAGAACCTGCCCAAGAGCGTGCGCGCGGCGGTCATCGACGGCAGCGGCGAACACTTCTGCGCCGGCCTGGACCTGTCGGAACTGAGCGAGCGCGACGCGGGCGAAGGCGTGATGCACTCGCGCATGTGGCACACCGCGCTTGACTGCGTCGAAAAAGGCACCGTGCCGGTGATCGCTGCGCTGCACGGCGCGGTGGTCGGCGGCGGCCTGGAGCTGGCCAGCGCCTGCCACATCCGCGTGGCCGACGAAACCACCTTCTACGCCTTGCCCGAAGGCACGCGCGGCATCTTCGTGGGCGGCGGTGGCGCGGTGCGCATCCCCAAGCTGATCGGCGCGGCGCGCATGACCGACATGATGCTCACCGGCCGCGTCTACAACGCAGCCGACGGCGAGCGCATCGGACTGGCGCAGTACCTCGTGCCCACCGGCACCGCGCTGGACAAAGCCATCGAGCTCGCCACCCGCATCGCCACCAACGCGCCCATGACCAACTACGCGCTCATGCACGCCCTGCCCCGCATTGCCGAACAGCCCGCCGACCACGGCCTGTTCACCGAAGCGCTGATGGCGTCCATCGCCCAGAGTGCGCCGGAAGCCAAGGAACGTGTGCGCGCGTTCCTTCAAGGCAAGGCCGCAAAAGTCACGAAAGAGTGACCCCCCGCGCCGCCTTCGGCGTCACCTCCCTTGAAGGGGGGCGATGCCATAGGCCCGGCAAAGCCGGTTCCTCGGCATCCCTGTGTTGAGACACGCGCGCCGGACCGATTTGAACCCACAAGCGCAGACGAACAAAAGCCTCTGGAGACAAGACATGACCGCAGCGAAATACCGCCCCCTGAAATTCGGTGTCACCCGCGCCACCTTGCGCGACGGTGACACCGGTGTGCACTACCTGGCCGCTGACCAGGCGTTGTTGCCCATCCCCGATCGCCTGACCGACCGGCTGGTGCACTGGGCGAAAGAACGCCCGGACCAGACGCTGTTTGCGCGCCGCGTGAAGAACGCCGACGGCAGCACCGGCGACTGGCAACACATCACGTTCGCGCAGGCGCTGGACGCGGCGCGTCGCATCGGCCAGGGCCTGCTGAACCGCGGCCTGAGCGCCGAGCGACCGGTGCTGATCCTGAGCGAAAACGACCTGGAACACGCACTGCTGGCGCTGGGCTGCCTGTACGCCGGCGTGGCTTACTGCCCGACCTCGCCGGCCTACTCGCTGATCAGCCAGGACTTCGACAAGCTGCACCACGTGGTGAAGACGCTGACGCCGGGTCTGGTGTTTGCCAGCGACGCGCTGCGCTACAGCCGCGCCATGCTCGCCACGCTGGGTGACGGCGTGGAACTGGTCACCACCAAAGGCACCGTGCCGGGCCGCGACACCACCTCGTTCGCCGCGCTGCTGGCCACCGAGCCCACGCCCGCGGTAGACGCCGCCATGGCCGCCACAGGACCGGACACCATCGCCAAGTTCCTCTTCACCTCGGGCTCGACCAAGATGCCCAAGGCCGTGATCAACACGCAGCGCCTGTGGTGCGCCAACCAGCAGCAGATGACACAGTCCATGCCCGTGCTGGCCGAGAAACCGCTGGTGCTGGTGGACTGGCTGCCCTGGAACCACACCTTCGGCGGCAACCACAACTTCGGCATGGTGATCTACCACGGCGGCACGCTGTACATCGACGACGGCAAGCCCACGCCCGCGCTGATGAACGAGACCCTGCGCAACCTGCGCGAGATCGCGCCCACGGTGTACTTCAACGTGCCGACCGGCTTCGAAGCCATCGCCAACGCGATGAAGACCGACGACCTGTTGCGCAAGACGCTGCTGTCCAAGGTGAACATGTTCTTCTACGCCGGTGCGGCGCTGGCGCAGCCGATCTGGGACAGCCTGTTCGAAAGCCAGGAGCGCGAGATCGGCGAACGCATCGTCATGACCACGGGCCTGGGCATGACCGAGTCCGGCCCCTTTGGCATCTTTGTCACCAACCCCAACGTGAAGGCCGGCGACCTTGGCTTGCCCACGCCCGGCCTGGAGCTCAAGCTAGTGGACATGCAGGGCAAGACCGAGGTGCGTTACCGCGGCCCCAACATCACGCCCGGCTACTGGCGCCAGCCCGAGGAGACGGCCGAGGCCTTTGACGAAGAAGGCTTCTTCAAGACCGGCGACGCGGTGAAGTGGATCGACGAAACCGACGTGCACATGGGCCTGAAGTTCGACGGCCGCATCGCCGAAGACTTCAAGCTCGCCACCGGCACCTTCGTGAGCGTGGGTCCGCTGCGCGGCAAGATCATCGCGGCCGGCGCACCCTACATCCAGGACGTGGTGCTCACCGGCATCAACCTCAAGGAGGTCGGTGCCATGGTGTTCCCCACCGCGGCGGTGCGCAACCTCAGCGACCTGCCCGCGGACGCATCCATGCACGACGTGCTCGACCACCCCGCCGTGCTGGCGCAGTTCCAGTTGATCGTGAACGAACTGGCCAAGACCGCCACCGGCAGCGCCAACCGCATCGCCCGCATGTGCCTGCTGGCCGACCCGCCCACCATCGACCGCGGCGAAGTCACCGACAAGGGATCGATCAACCAGCGCGCCGTGCTGACGCACCGCGCCGACACGGTAGCCAAGCTGCACGCTGAAGGCCTGCGCTACATCATCAAACCTCAAGTCTGAGGAGACACCCACCATGGCACAAAAAGGCTTCTTCAACGCGTTTGCCGACGTGTTCATCCTCGACGGCGTGCGCACGCCGATGGTGGACTACTGCGGCGCGCTGGGTCACATCTCTCCGACCGACCTGGGCATCAAGGCCGCCCGCGAAGCTTTGGTGCGCGCGGGCGTGCCGGGCGATCACATCGGCTCGGTGGTCACGGGCAACATGGCGCCCGGCGACTTCGACCAGTTCTTCCTGCCGCGCCACATCGGTCTCTACGCCGGCGTTCCCGTTGAAGTGCCGGCCATCATGGCGCAGCGCATCTGCGGCACCGGCTTCGAGCTGTTCCGCCAGGCCGGCGAACACATCCAGGGCGGTGCCTGCGAGGCCGCGCTGGTGGTGGGCACCGAGAGCATGACGCGCAACCCCATCGCAGCGTTTGACCACCGCACCGGCTTCAAGCTCGGCGCCCCGGTGGGCTTCAAGGACTACATGTGGGAAGCGCTGAAAGACCCGGCGGCCGGCATCAACATGATCCAGACCGCCGAGAACCTGGCGAAGAAATACGGCATCACGCGCGAAGAGGTCGATGCCTTCGCTTCGTCCTCGTTCGCCAAGGCGGTGGCGGCGCAGGAGAGCGGTTTCCTGGCCGGTGAGATCGTGCCGGTGGTCAGCGAGAAGTTCGAGTTGGACGGCTACAAGCCACGTGGCATCCGGCTGCAGGGCAAAGTCACCGAAGTGGCGACCGACACCCACGCGCGCCTCTCGCCGCCCGAGGTGCTGGCCAAACTCAAACCCGTGTACGAGGGTGGCGTGCAGACCGGTGGCAACAGCGCTGCTTTGGTCGATGCGGCCGCGGCCTGCGTGGTGGCATCGGGTGCGTACGCCAAGGCCCAGGGCAAACAGCCGCTGGCGCGCGTGGTCGCCGCGGCGGCCGTGGGCGTGCCGCCCGAGATCATGGGCATCGGCCCGGCGCCGGCCATCCGCCTGCTGCTGGAGCGCACCGGCCTGAAGCTCGACGACATCGCCCGTTTCGAGATCAACGAAGCCCAGGGTGCGCAGACGCTGGCTGTGGGCCGTGAACTCGGCCTGGACCTCACCAAGCTGAACGTCAACGGTGGCGCCATCGCACTCGGCCATCCGCTGGCCGCGACCGGCGTGCGCCTGACGCTCACGCTGGCGCGCGAACTGCAGCGCAGCGGCAAGAAGTACGGCATCTCCAGCGCCTGTGTGGGCGGTGGACAGGGCATTGCCCTCCTCATTGAGAACCTGGAAGGAAACTGAAATGAACATTCAAGGACAAGCCGCCCTCGTCACCGGCGGAGGCTCCGGCCTCGGTGAAGCCACCGCCCGCGAACTCGCCCGCCTGGGCGCCAAGGTCGCGGTGCTCGACCTCAACCTGGAGAACGCGCAACGCGTCGCGGCCGAAATCGGCGGCGTGGCCTGCCAGTGCGACTTGAGCAACCCGGAGAGCATGCAGGCCGCCATCGACGCCGCTGCCGCGGCCCACGGCCCGGCGCGCATCCTGATGCAGATCGCCGGCATCGGCAGCGCCAAGCGCGTGGTCGGCAAGGACGGCAACGCCGCCCCGCTGGAAGACTTCGCACGGGTCATCAACATCAACCTGATCGGCACCTACAACGCGGCGCGCCTGTTCGCGGCGGCCTGCGCCAAGCTGGACCCGATGGAAGACGGCGAGCGCGGCGTGATGGTGTTCACCGCCAGCGTCGCCGCGTTCGACGGACAGGTGGGCCAGCAGGCCTACAGCGCCTCCAAGGCCGGCGTGGCCGGCATGACGCTGCCGATGGCGCGCGATCTGGCGCAGCACGGCATCCGCGTCTGCACCATCGCCCCCGGCCTGTTCCTGACGCCGCTGATGAAGACCCTGCCCGAGCCGGTCCAGCAATCGCTGGCCGCGAGCATCCCGTTCCCGCAGCGCCTGGGCAAGCCCGAAGAGTTCGCGCAACTGGCCACCCACATCGTGACGAACGGCCACCTGAACGGCGAAACGATCCGCCTGGACGGCGCGCTGAGGATGGCACCACGGTAACGATGCCCCCCCGCGCCGCCGCTGTGCGGCGTCACCCCCCAGGGGGCGGCGCTGGCGGCCCGGCAAAGCCAGTTCCGCGGCGCCCTCGGTTCAAGCCCCACTTTCCATAAGCTCTTATGTCAAAAACCGTTGTGTACGAAGTCGACGTGATGTTCGGCGACTGCGATCCCGCCGGCATCGTGTTCTTTCCCAATTTCTCGAAGTGGATGGACGCCTCGTCGCTGAACTTTTTCGTGAAGTGCGGTGTGCCGCCGTGGCGCGAGCTGGTCAAGACCACCGGCATCATCGGCACGCCGCTGCTGGAGATCCACACCAAGTTCATGCGCCCTGCCACCTACGGCGAGCGCCTGCAGATCCACACCAGCGTGACCGAGTGGCGCGACAAGGTGCTGATCCACAAACACGTGGTGATGCGCGGCGACACCGTGCTCTGCGAAGGCACGGAGACACGCGCTTTCTGCATCAAGCACCCCGACGATCCGACCCGCATCAAGGCCATCCCGGTCCCTGAAGACATCAAGGCCCTGTGCAGCTGACAGCCCCACAGAGGCATGCTGCCTGGCCCACTTTTCCCGCCCCAAAAACCGATAGGAGACAAACCATGAACCTGCAACGCCGCCAACTCATCCAGGCCACCGCCGGGACCGCCCTGCTGGGCAGCCTCGGCCTGCACAGTGCCCACGCCCAGGGTCTGGAGCAAGTCAAGATCGTCAACGGGTTCCCCGCCGGCGGCAGCGCCGACGTGACCAGCCGCCGCATCGGCGAAAAACTCGGCGGCTCGGCCTACACCAAGAACGCCGCCGTGGTTGAAAACAAGACCGGCGCGGCCGGCCGCATCGCCGTTGAAACGGTGAAAAATTCCGCCCCCGACGGCGCCACGCTGCTGCTCACGCCGTATTCCATGATGTCGATCTACCCGCACATCTACAAGCAGCTGAGCTACGACCCCTTCAAGGACCTGGTGCCCGTGGCCATGGCCTCGTTGCTGACGCACGGCCTGGCGGTCGGCCCCATGGTGCCTGCCACCGTCAAGACCGTGAAGGACTACCTGGCCTGGGCGAAAGCCAACCCGACGCTGGCCAACTACGGCTCACCGGCCGCGGGCTCCACGCCGCACTTCCTGGGCGCCCTGCTCGGCCTGAACAACAACGTCGAGCTCAAGCACGTGCCCTACCGCGGCTCCATCCCCGGCATCACCGACGTGATCGGCGGCCAGCTCGCCAGCATGATCACCCCGCACGGCGACTTCCTGCCCAACCACAGGGCCGGCAAGCTGCGCATCATCGCCACCTCGGGCAAGCAGCGTTCCCCCTTCGTGCCCGACGTGCCGACCTTCGCTGAACAGGGCTTCCCCGACCTGGTGGTCGAAGAATGGTTCGGTTTCTACGCCCCCGCCAAGACCCCGGCGGCCATCATCACCAACGCCAACCAGGCCATCAACACCGCGCTCAAGGAAAAGTCGGTCATCGACAGCCTGGCCCTCTCCGGCATGGTGCCGCTCGGCGGAACGCCGGAAGAGATGGCCAAGAGCATGAAGTACTACTACGACTTCTGGAACCCGCTGGTCAAGAAGATCGGTTTCACCGCCGAGTCCTGATCAAAGGCCGTCCATGAAATCCCTGCCCCACGCCCTGCGCATCGCTGGCGCGGCCCTGACCGGTATCACCCTCGCCGCCTGTTCCTCGTCGCCCACCGCCCCCGCTGGCACCAAGCGCCTGAGCGCCGCAGTCGGCGCGCCCCTGAAAACCTGCGCCGAACTGGCCCAGGCCTTCCGCTTCGACCAGACCACCGTGGACGCCGTGAGCACGGTCCCCGCGGGCGAGATGAAGCAAGGCACCCAGCCCGTGGCCGAACACTGCCTGGTCAAAGGCGCCATGCACAAACGCAAGGGATCGGACGGCCGCGACTACGCCATCGGCTTCGAAATGCGCTTGCCCAAGGCCTGGAACGGCCGCTTCTACTACCAGGGCAACGGTGGGCTGGACGGCTCGGTGAAAACGGCCGATGGTGCGCTCGGCGGCGGCCCGCTGACCGGTGCGCTGATGCAGGGCTTTGCCGTGATCAGCTCCGACGCTGGCCACAGCGGCCCGCAAACGCCCTACTTCGGCGCGGAGGCGCAATCGCGCCTCGACTATGGCTACCAGGCCGTCGCCAAGCTCACCCCCATGGCCAAGGCCCTGATCGCCACGGCCTACGGCAAGGGCCCCGACCGCTCCTACCTCGGCGGCTGCTCCAACGGCGGGCGCCACGCCATGGTCGAGGCCGCGCGCGGCCAGGCCTACGACGGCTACCTGATCGGCGCCCCCGGCTACCGACTGCCCAACGCAGCGCTGGCCCAGTTGTGGGGCGCGCAGCAGTGGGCCCCGCTGGCCGTGCCCGGCGCCACCACCCAGCACCCGCTCAACCCGTCCGCCAGGATCCCCGACCTCAGCGGCGCCTTCACCCAGGCCGAGCGCAAGCTGGTGGCCGACGCCGTGCTCGTCAAGTGCGACGCGCTGGACGGCGCGAAGGACGGCCTGGTGCAGGCCACACAGGCCTGCCAGTCTGCGTTCAACCTCAAGACCGATGTGGCGACCTGCACCGGTGAGCGCAACGGCCAGTGTCTGAGCGCCGCGCAGAAAACCGTGATCGCCAGCGTGTTCGCCGGCGGCCGCACCACCGATGGCCAGGCCATCTACTCGGCCTTCCCGGTCGACCCCGGCCTGGCCGGTGACAACTGGGGCCTGTGGAAGTTCACCAACTCGGTCGCGCTCGACCCGCTGTCGGTCGGCACCGTGTTCAGCGTGCCGCCGGGCATGTTCGACCCACTCAAGGTCGACGTGAACGCGCGCCTGCCGCTGTTCAGCGCCACCAACGACGTGTACCGCGAGTCGGGCCTGTCGCTGATGACGCCACCCGGCCACGAGAACCCGGTCAACGTCGCGAAGCTCAAGGACCGGGGTGCCAAGGTGGTGGTCTACCACGGCGTGGCCGACGCGATCTTTTCTGCAGAAGACACGCGCCAGTGGATGCTGCGCCTGGACAGGGCCATGGGCGGCCAGGCCGACAGCTTTGCGCGATTCTTCCCCGTGCCCGGCATGGCGCACTGCTCCGGCGGCCTCGCCACCGACCAGTTCGACCTGCTCTCGCCGCTGGTGAAGTGGGTCGAACAAGGCCAGGCACCGCAGGCGGTGGTCGCCACCGCGCGCGGCGCCAGCAATGCCGGCGGCGTGAACACCGAGCTGCCCGCTGACTGGGCGCCCAACCGCAGCCGCCCGCTCTGCGCCTACCCGACGGTCGCCACCTACAAGGGCAGCGGCAGCCTGGAAGACGCCGCCAGCTTCAGCTGCCAATAACCCCCACCGCCCGAGCCCCTTCCATGAACGCCTACCAGCCCCAACCCGCCGAACAACGCTTCATCCTGAGCAACGTGCTGCAGGCGCCGCAGCAGCTCGCCGCCCTGCCCGTGTACGCCGACTTCGACGAAGACCTGCTGGTGCAGGTCACGGACGAGGCCGGCAAGTTCGTGGGCGAGGTGATCGCCCCGCTCAACCGCGAGGGCGACGAGGTGGGTGCGCAATGGAAGGCCGGCGCGGTCACCATGCCACCCGGTTTTCGCGACGCCTACCAGGCCTTCTGGCAGGCGGGCTGGCCCTCACTGGCCTGCGCCACCGAAGACGGCGGCCAGGGCCTGCCCGCCGCGCTGGAGGCCATGCTCTACGAAAACCTGAGCGCCGCCAACCACGGCTGGACCATGGCGCCCGGCCTGCTGCACGGCGCCTACGAGTGCATCAAGCACCACGCCTCGCACGAGCTGAAGGCGCGCTACCTGGAGAAGGTCGCCACCGGCGAATGGCTCGCCACCATGTGCCTGACCGAGCCGCACGCGGGTTCGGACCTCGGTCTGGTTCGCACGAAAGCTGTGCCCCTGGCCGATGGCCGCTTCTCGCTGAGCGGCACCAAGATCTTCATCTCCGGCGGCGAACACGACCTCACCGACAACATCGTGCACCTGGTGCTGGCGCGTCTGCCCGACAGCCCGCCCGGGCCCAAGGGCCTGTCGCTCTTCCTGGTGCCGAAGTTCTACGAGGACGGTTCCAGAAGCGCGGTCGTGTGTGAACGCATTGAAGAAAAGATGGGCCTGCACGGCAGCCCCACCTGCGTGATGCGTTTCGACGAAGCCCCGGGCTGGATCGTCGGTGAGCCCGGCAAGGGCCTGAACGCGATGTTCGTGATGATGAACGCCGCGCGACTGCATGTGGGCCTGCAGGGCATCGGCCTGCTCGACGCGGCCTGGCAGAAGGCCGACGCGTATTCGAAGGAACGCCGTCAAATGCGCGCGCCCGGCGGATCGGCCAAGGCCGGCGAGGCAGACCTGATCGAACAACACCCCGCCATGCGCCGCATCCTCGACGCCCAACGCGCCTGGATCGACGCCGGCCGGGTCGTGGCCTACCGCACCGCGCTGGAGCTGGACATCCTGAAAAACCACGGCGACGCCGCCCGCCGCGAGCTCGCCGGCCGCTGGTGCACGCTGGTCACGCCGGTGCTCAAGTCCGCCTGGACCGACCAGGCCTTCCACGGCGCCAGCGCCTGCCTGCAGGTTTTCGGCGGCCACGGCTTCGTGCGCGAATGGGGCATCGAGCAGATCGTGCGCGATTCGCGCGTCGCCATGATCTATGAAGGCACCAACGAGATCCAGGCGATCGACCTGCTGCTGCGCAAGACCCTGCCGGACGGCGGCGCGGCCCTGTTGCAGTTGCTGGCCGACATCGGTGCCGAGCTGGGCGACGATGCACAAGCCGAGCGTGTGAAGGCACAACTCGCCCGATTCACAACCTTCCTGCGCGAGCGCCTGCTGCCGCGCGCGGCCGCCAAAGACGCCCCCGCCGACCTGGCCCACTGGCTGGCCGACGATTTTCTCCGCGCCGTGGCCATGCTGCTGATGGCCTGGGCCTGGGCCCGCATCGGCGCCACCGCCGGGGCCGATGCGCCGCGCTGGCAAGCCGCACAGACCGGTTTCTGGCGCTGGGTCTGGCCCGAGTTCGGCATGCGCCTGGCCATGCTCGAGTCCAGCCTGGATGCGGCATGACCCCAGTCAAGGACGAACTTTGCGCTCGCGCTATGCTTGCCAGCCATGTCTGAACCCTCCGTCGCCAACACCCTGCGCCGCCCCCGCGCGCCCCGCAAAACCGCCAGCACCGATCCGGTGAAAACAACCACCGAGGCGTCTGAGGCCTCCCCGGGGCTGGACACCAGCTACCTGGAAACCCTGCTGGGCTACAACGCCCGCCGCGCTGCGCTGTCGGTGATCGCCGTGTTCCTGCGGCGCATGGCGCCCTTTGGCCTGCGCCCGGTGGACTTTTCGGTGCTCACGCTCATCGCCCACAACCCGGGCGTGACCTCGCGCCAGCTGTGCGCGGAACTCGACATCCTGCCGCCCAACCTGGTGGGCATGATCAAGAGCCTGGACAAACGCGGCCTGATCGAGCGCAAACCCCACCCGTCCGACCGCCGCGCGCAGGGGCTGCACCTCTCCGCTGAGGGCAAGCGCCTGCAGAAGCAGGCCCAGACCACCGCCACGCGGCTGGAGCACGACGTCTCCCACGCCCTGACGCCCGCCGAGCTGGAGACGCTCAATACCCTGCTGCGCAAGGTGTATCTGCGGTAGTCCCCTGGCTCGCGCAATCCGGGTATATCCGGAGCCTTGGACATTGCGCCACATTGCTGCAGTGCACACAGCTAGCAAACTGCTAGCAGGCGCCGTATAGTGTTTCTCAAGCCCCGCCACAGAGGGCTGCACCAGGAGACACAACATGAGTGCCAAAGACCCCTCCGCCGTGATCCAGCTCTTTGATCTGCTGGAATCGCGCTACGCCATGCGCGTGATCTGGGCACTGAGCGATGGCCACCCCCAGACCTTCCGCCTGCTGCAGGACAGCGTGGGTGGCGTCACCCCCAACACGCTCAACACCCGCCTGAAAGAACTGCGCGCAGCCCACCTGGTGGACCACGGTGGCGACGGCTACCGGCTCACCAGCCAGGGCGCCGACCTGGCCCGCCGCATGACCGACGTGCAGCAGTTCGCCAGCAAGTGGTCGCACCAGCTGGCGCGTGCGGCGGCACACGCAGCCTGAACCGTCAGCCGGAGAAGGGGCACCCTTCCAGCACACACCGTGGAACCGGCTTTGCCGGGCCACTGGTGTGGTCCCCCTCAGGGGAAGTCGCGTCAGCGGCGAAGAGGGGCTTCCCTGACCACCTGGCGCTGCTCGCCCAGCCCGCGCCCGCCCAGCGTGATCACGTCTCCTGCACTCAGGTAGACCGGCGGCTTCTGGCCCATGCCGACGCCGGGCGGCGTGCCGGTCGGGATCACGTCACCAGGCATCAACGCCATAAAACGGGAGAGATAGCTCACGATGGTCTTCACGCCAAAGATCATGGTGCGCGTGTTGCCGGTCTGGCGCCGCACACCGTTCACGTCCAGCCACAGGTCCACGTCCTGCTCGTCGCTCAGCTCGTCGGGCGTCACCAGCCAGGGACCGATGGGGCAGTGGGTCGGGTAGCTCTTGCCCTTGGTCCACTGGCCCTCGTATTCGATCTGGTAGGCCCGTTCGGAAACGTCGTTCACCAGGCAGAAGCCAGCCACATGGTTCAGCGCATCCGCTTCGCTCACATGGAAGGCGCGTTCGCCGATCACGATGCCCAGCTCCACCTCCCAGTCCAGCTTCTGCGAGCCGGGCGCCAGCCAGACATCGTCCGTCGGCCCGCTGATGGCACCGTTGTGCTTGTTGAACACGATCGGCTGGCCGGGCGCCTTCAGGCCGGCTTCGGCGGCGTGATCGGCGTAGTTCAGGCCGATGCACACGACGTTGCCCACAGCCCCCACACAGGGGCCCAGGCGGGTGTCGGCCGGCAGCTGCGGCAAGGTCGCCGCATCCAGCGCCGCCAGCCGCGACATAAAATCACGCCCCAGGGTGGCCGGACCGATGTCCGGCACCAAACCCGAGAGGTCGCGCAGCGCACCGCTGGCGTCGATCAGACCGGGTTTTTCGGCGCCCTGTGGGCCGTGGCGAAAGAGTTTCATGGACTTGTCTCTGTGAAAAGCGCCAATTTTCACCCGCATCGGGCCCTTTTGCCGCCAGCCCCCTTGAATCCGGCCAGACCGCCCCGAATTACCGCGCACGGCCAGCTTTGCCATCGATTTCACGACCATTCTTCATCGACATGATCCAACCACCGAACCCCGCCCCCGAGCACACCTCCCCCCTCAACGCGGAAGAAGCCCTCGCCGCTGCGGCCGTGGCCGAAGCCGATGCGCTGGCCGCCCTGACCAACGAAGTCAGCGAACTCAAAGCGAAAAACGCCGATCTGGCCGACCAGTTCCTGCGTGCCAAGGCCGAGGCCGAAAACGCCCGCCGCCGGGCCGAGGACGAGATCAGCAAGGCGCGCAAGTTCGCGGTGGAAAGTTTTGCCGAGAGCCTGCTGCCCGTGACCGACAGCCTCGAAGCCGGCCTCGGCATCCAGGAAGCCACGCGCGAGCAGCTGCGCGAAGGCTCTGAAGCCACCCTCAAGCAGCTGAAGAGCGCGCTGGAGCGCCACAAGGTGCTGGAAATCGCCCCGGCCAGCGGCAGCAAATTCGACCCCCACCAGCACCAGGCCATCAGCATGGTGCCCGCCGAGCAGGAGGCCAACACCGTGGTCGCCGTGCTGCAAAAAGGCTACCTGATCGCCGACCGCGTGCTGCGCCCGGCCCTGGTCACCGTGGCCGCACCCAAATAACGGCATTTGTGCGGCCCTGCCCTTGAAAAACGGCTGAGTTATCCACACATCTTCCACAAGGGATGCACACCGCATCCACACCCTTTTCAACATTCACTTTTTAGAACCGGAGCACACAAATGGGAAAAATCATCGGCATCGACCTGGGCACCACCAACTCGTGCGTGTCCATCATGGAAGGCAACACCACCAAGGTGATCGAGAACTCGGAAGGTGCGCGCACCACGCCGTCGATCGTGGCCTACCAGGAAGACGGTGAAGTGCTGGTCGGCGCGTCCGCCAAGCGCCAGGCCGTGACCAACCCCAAGAACACGCTCTACGCGATCAAGCGCCTGATCGGCCGCAAGTTCACCGAGAAAGAAGTCCAGAAGGACATCGACCTCATGCCCTACTCCATCGTGGCCGCCGACAACGGCGACGCCTGGGTGGAAGTGCGCGGCAAGCAGATCTCGGCCCAGCAGGTCAGCGCCGACATCCTGCGCAAGATGAAGAAGACCGCCGAGGACTACCTGGGCGAGCCCGTGACCGAAGCCGTGATCACGGTGCCGGCCTACTTCAACGACGCCCAGCGCCAGGCCACCAAGGACGCCGGCCGCATCGCCGGCCTCGACGTCAAGCGCATCATCAACGAGCCCACCGCTGCGGCCCTGGCCTTCGGCCTGGACAAGCAGGAAAAGGGCGACCGCAAGATCGCTGTGTACGACCTGGGTGGCGGCACGTTTGACGTGTCCATCATCGAAATCGCCGACGTCGATGGCGAGAAACAGTTCGAAGTGCTGTCCACCAACGGCGACACCTTCCTGGGCGGCGAAGACTTCGACCAGCGCATCATCGATTACATCGTCACCGAGTTCAAGAAAGAACAGGGCGTTGACCTGACCAAGGACGTGCTGGCCCTGCAGCGCCTGAAGGAAGCCGCTGAAAAGGCCAAGATCGAACTGTCCAGCTCGGCCGCGACCGACCTGAACCTGCCCTACATCACCGCCGACGCATCGGGCCCCAAGCACCTGAACATCAAGCTCACGCGCGCCAAGCTCGAAGCCCTGGTGGAAGAACTGATCGAACGCACCATCGCGCCTTGCCGCATGGCCATCAAGGACGCCGGCATCAGCGTCAGCGACATCCACGACGTGATCCTGGTCGGCGGCATGACCCGCATGCCCAAGGTGCAGGAGAAGGTCAAGGAATTCTTCGGCAAGGAACCCCGCAAGGACGTGAACCCCGACGAAGCCGTGGCCGTGGGCGCTGCCATCCAGGGCCAGGTGCTCAGCGGTGACCGCAAGGACGTTCTGCTGCTGGACGTGACCCCGCTGAGCCTGGGTATCGAAACCATGGGCGGTGTCATGACCAAGATGATCCAGAAGAACACCACGATCCCGACCAAGTTCAGCCAGGTGTTCTCCACCGCCGAAGACAACCAGCCGGCCGTGACCATCAAGGTGTTCCAGGGCGAGCGCGAGATCGCTGCCGGCAACAAGGCGCTGGGCGAGTTCAACCTCGAAGGCATCCCGAGCGCACCGCGCGGCATGCCGCAGATCGAAGTGTCGTTCGACATCGACGCCAACGGCATCCTGCACGTGGGCGCCAAGGACAAGGGCACCGGCAAGGAAAACAAGATCACCATCAAGGCGAACTCCGGCCTGTCCGAAGCCGAGATCCAGCAGATGGTGAAAGACGCCGAGCTCAACGCCGCCGACGACAAGAAGAAGGTCGAACTGGTGCAGGCCCGCAACCAGGGCGAAGCCATGGTGCACAGCGTGAAGAAGTCGCTGGGCGAACACGGTGACAAGCTCGACGGTGGCGAAAAAGACGCCATCGAAGCCGCGATCAAGGACGTGGAAGAAGCGCTCAAGGGCGAGGACAAGGAAGCCATCGAGTCCAAGACCGAAGCGCTCATGAGCGCCAGCCAGAAGCTGGGTGAAAAGGTCTACGCCGCATCGCAGGCCGAAGCCGCTGCAGCCAGCGCCAGCGAAGGCGCCAGCCAGGAGAGTGCCAGCAAGGCCGGAGCCGACGACGACATCGTTGACGCCGAAGTGAAAGAAGTCAAGAAGGGCTGATCGCCATTTCGATGGCTTTCAAGCCGCCGCCGCGTCTGGGCAACCTGACGCGGCGTTTGTATTCAAACAGATCTGCAAAAGACCATGGCTAAACGCGATTTTTACGAAGTGCTGGGCGTGCCCAAGAACGCCTCGGACGACGAAATCAAGAAGGCGTATCGCAAGCTGGCGATGAAGCACCACCCGGACCGCAACCAGGGTGATGCGGCCAAGGCCGCCGAAGAACGGTTCAAGGAGGCCAAAGAGGCCTACGAAATGCTGTCGGACCCGCAGAAGAAGGCCGCCTACGACCAGCACGGCCACGCCGGGGTGGACCCCAACATGCGCGGTGGCGCCGAAGGCTTCAACGGCTTCGGCGATGCCTTTGGTGACATCTTCGGCGACATCTTTGGCGGTGCCCGCGGCCAGCGCAACGGCCGCCAGGTCTACCGCGGTGCCGACCTGTCCTACGCCATGGAAATCAGCCTCGAAGAGGCCGCCACCGGCAAGGACGCACAGATCAAGATCCCTTCGTGGGACGACTGCGAAAGCTGCAAAGGTACCGGGGCCAAACCCGGCACCAGCGTCAAGACCTGCTCCACCTGCCACGGCCAGGGCCAGGTGCAGATGCGCCAGGGCTTCTTCAGCGTGCAGCAGACCTGCCCCACCTGCCACGGCAGCGGCAAGATCATCCCCGAGCCCTGCACCAGCTGCCACGGCCAGGGCAAGATCAAGAAGCAGAAGACGCTGGAGATCAAGATCCCCGCCGGCATCGACGACGGCCAGCGCATCCGCAGCAGCGGCAACGGCGAGCCCGGACAGAACGGCGGCCCCTCGGGCGACCTCTACATCGAGATCCGGCTGCGCAAGCACGACATCTTCGAACGCGAGGGCGACGACCTGCACTGCCAGGTGCCCGTGAGCATGACCATCGCCGCACTCGGCGGCGAGATCGACGTGCCCACGCTGCAAGGCAAGGCCACCATCGACCTGCCCGAAGGCACGCAGAGCGGCAAGACCTTCCGCCTGCGCGGCAAAGGTGTCAAGGGCGTGCGCAGCAGCTACCCTGGCGACCTGTATTGCCACGTGGCTGTGGAAACGCCGGTCAAGCTCACCGAGCACCAGCGCAAGCTGCTCAAGGAACTCGACGAGTCGTTCAAGAAGGGCGGCCACAAGCACAGCCCGCACGACAAAGGCTGGTTTGAAAAGGCGAAGAGTTTCTTCGCCTGAGTCCGGCCGAGGGGTTCAGAAATGCGAAGGGGCGACGGGTGACCGTCGCCCCTTTTTGTCTTCATCCGATCAACCCGCGGACCTGCTCACCGACGCCTTCTACCCATCAACCAGCAACGCCAGCGTCTTCGGGCAGTGGGTACCACCGTAGAACTGCCGCAATGCGGCGGAGAACTCGGGTGTTTCCGGTGAAACCGCCTCGAACAGCGTCAGGCAGCTGCGGAACTTGAGAGCGTCGATGGGGCCGAGGATGGACTCGGCGCTCTGGCCAACGTGGTGGCTGATCGCACGCACACAGTCGATCAGCCGCGGCCCCAGCAGCGGATGGGCCAGATAGGCTGCTGCTTCGGCCTTGCCGCTGATGCCGTAGAACTGCGCGTGGTGGCTGTTCCCCAGACCGCGGAGCTGGGGCAGCACGAACCAGATCCAGTGGGTCTGCTTGCGACCCTGGTTCAGCTCGGCGAGCGCGGTTTCATGGACGCCGGACTGGGCGTCCATGAAACGCTGGAGGTTGAACGGATCGTGCATGCCGGTGGTGGTTGACGAAGGCGTTGCGGGATTCAAGGTGACCTGGAGCGGCACCTCCCGGCGCCGGTGAAGCCAGTGTAGCCAGCGACTGGCTGGCACAACGCCGCCGGTCGCAGACACCCACCACCGGGGGTGGCAGGTAGACATGGCGATCCGATACCCGCTATGCGACAGGCCGTATGGCACATCCGCTGGCATCACCGATCATGGCGGTTCATCCAGACCATCACCGCCAGTCCATGACAACGACCACCCCAGACACGCCGCACGACCGCCTGCGCACCCTGCCACGCGCCGAAGTCCATGTGCACCTGGAGGGCTGCCTGCCGGTGCCGCAGCTGGAAGCCTGGGCCCGGCGCTTCGGCGAGCCGCTGCCCCGCCCGCCGGAGCAGTTGCTGAAATTCGAGGGCCTCGCCGATTTTCTGCACTTTCTCGACTGGGCCTGCGGTCTGGTGCGCAGCCGCGAAGAACTGGCCGAAGCGGCCTACGGCTTCAGTCAGCGCCTGGCCGCCAGCGGCACGGGCTACGCCGACCTGATCTTCAACCCCACCCACTGGAAGCCCTGGCACGGCCGCCTGGCGGCCATGATCGACGCGCTCGACGCCGGGTTTCACGCCGCCGAACAGGACGGTCTGCCCCCCGTGGGTCTGTGCGTGAGCCTGCTGCGCACGCAATCGGCCGACGCAGCGGCGGAACTGGTGGACACGCTGGTGGCGCTGCGGCACCCGCGTGTGGTCGCCCTCTCCATCGACGGCAACGAGGCCGCGGCGGGACGCACCGGTCCGCGCTTTGCCGAGGCCTTCCGCCGCGCGGGCGCCGCGGGTCTGAAGCGCACCGTGCACGCGGGTGAGTCCAGCGGCCCCGAAGGCGTGCGCGATGCGATCGAATGGCTGGGCGCCGACCGCATCGACCACGGCGTGCGCGCCATCGAAGACCCCGCGCTCGTGGCCCTGCTGGCCGAGCGCCAGATTCCCCTGGGTGTGTGCCCCACGTCCAACCTCAAACTTGGCGTCTACCCTTCCATCGACGTCCACCCGGTGGACCGGCTGCGCCGCGCGGGCGTGCCCGTCTCGCTCAACACCGATGACCCGGCCCTGCTGGAGACCACGCTCGAAGCCGAATACGCGCTGTGCCAGGCCGCCTTCGGCTGGTCCGACGACGATCTGCGCGCAGTGGCCCGCACGTCCATCGACGCCAGCTTCGCCAACGCGGACGTCAAAACCCGGCTGTGCGAGGCCCTGAACCGCTGGTGAACCCACGCCCGCACCAAGCCAGGCCGGCGCGCCGTAACATGCCGGGCATGAGCACTCCAACGCACGATTTCATCCTCATCGGCGCCGGCATTGCCGCCGCTTCCACCGGCCACTTCCTCGCGCCGCACGGCCGCTGCGTCATGCTGGAGCGCGAGAGCCAGCCTGGTTACCACAGCACCGGCCGCTCGGCCGCGCAGTTCATCGCCACCTACGGCACGCCCCAGGTGCGCGCGCTGTCGCGGGCCAGTGAGCCCTTCTTCCAGCAACCGCCCGAAGGCTTTGCCAGCGCGCCGCTGCTCACGCCACGCGGCCTGCTGACGGTGGCGGGTGCTGACGAGATGCACCACCTGCACGAAGCCTGGGACGTGCTCAAGGCCATCAGCCCACGCGGCCGCTGGCTGGGCGCCGACGAAGCCCTGGCGATGGTGCCCGCGCTGCGCCCCGAGAAGGTCAGCGCCGCCATCCTGGAACCCGACAGCTTTGACATGGACGTGCACGCCATCCACCAGGGTTACCTGCGCGGCTTCCGGCGCGTGGGCGGCGAGCTGGTGACGGATGCGGAGGTGGTGGCCATCGAGCGCGTGGGCGATCTCTGGCGCGTGCGTACCGCGGCCGGTGGCGAATACACAGCGCCGGTGCTGATCAACGCCGCAGGCGCGTGGTGCGATGCCATCGCCGCCCTGGCCGGTGTGGCGCCCATCGGCCTGGTGCCCAAACGCCGCACGGCCTTCACCTTCGCGCCCCCGGCCGGCGTGGACACGGCGCACTGGCCGCTGCTGCTCGCCGCCGACGAGAGCTTCTACATGAAGCCCGACGCCGGCGCCCTGCTCGCCTCGCCGGTGAACTCCGACCCGACCGTGCCGCAGGACGTGCAACCCGAAGAGCTGGACATCGCGCTCGGCCTGCACGCCATCGAGACCTGGACCACGCTCAGCCCGCGCCCCACCCACACCTGGGCCGGCCTGCGCTCCTTCGTGGCCGACGGTGATCTTGTGGGTGGCTTCGACGCAAACGCGCCGGGCTTTTTCTGGTGCGCTGCGCAGGGCGGCTATGGCATCCAGACCAGCGCGGCCATGGGCGAGTCCTGCGCGGCGCTGGCGCGCGGGCTGCCGCTGCCAGCGCACATCACGGACAGCGGACTGACGGCGGCCATGCTGTCGCCCGCACGGACAACGCTGCGGGCCTGAGCGCCCGCGCTCAACCCATCGAATGCAGGCCGACCTTGTTGCCCTCGGTGTCGATGAAGTGGGCGAAGAAGCCGAAGCCGCGGCCGCGGCCGCGGCCGAGCACGGTTTCGTAGAACGCCTTGGCGCGGGCGAAGTCGGCGACAGGGATTTCGAACCAGCTGATGGCGTGCGGGCTGGTGGACATGGTGAGCTCCTGTGTGAAACGGGACGGTTACTGTGCACCACAATGCAGACCTTGTCTCCTTCCATGCCCTCTGCCATGACCCTCATCGTCCACCACCTGAACAACTCCCGCTCGCAGCGCCTGCTCTGGATGCTGGAAGAGCTGAAGCTGCCCTACGAGATCCGCTTCTACGAACGCGACAAACACACCATGCTCGCGCCGCCGGAGCTGAAAGAAGTGCACCCGCTGGGCAAGTCACCGGTGCTGGAGGACGGTGGCGTCAAGCTGGTGGAAACCGGCGCGATCTGCGAGTACCTGGTCGAGAAGACCGGCCTTCTCGGACCCGCCGACCAGGGCGATGGCCTGCGCCGCTACCGGCAGTTCCTGCACTACGCCGAAGGTTCGGTGATGCCCATGCTGCTGCTCATGCTGGCAATGTCCAAGATTCCTTTGATGGGCAAGATCGCGATCAAGAAGGTGCAGCCCATGGTGGACGTGCACCTGGACTACATCGAGCAGGAGCTGGCGTCCCGTCCCTGGTTCGCAGGCCAACAGATGAGCGCCGCCGACATCATGATGAGCTTCCCGCTCGAAGCGGCCGTCTCGCGCGCCGGCCTGGGCCCTTCGCGGCCCGCGACCATGGCCTGGCTCAAGAAGATCCATACCCGCCCGGCCTACCAGCGCGCGCTGAAGAAAGGCGGCAGCTACGACTACGCCTGATAGGCGGAGCGTCTTTCAATCATGCCCACTCACCAAGCCATGAACCTGCACACACCCAACCCCTACCCCAGCACCCGCCTGCCGCTGTTCGCGCGCAACATCGTCAGCACCTCGCACCCGCTGGCCGCGCAAGCCGGCCTGCGCATGGTGCTGCAAGGCGGCAACGCGGTGGACGCCGCCATCGCCGCGGCGGCCGCGCTCACCATCACCGAACCGGTGAGCAACGGTCTGGGCTCGGACGCGTTCTGCATCCTCTGGGACGGGCAGCAACTGCACGGCCTCAACGCCTCCGGCACCGCGCCGACGGCCTGGACGCCGGGCTACTTCCACCGCAAGCACGGCAGCGACGCACTCACGCCCCCGAAGCGCGGGATCGATTCGGTCACCGTGCCCGGCGCCGTGGCCGGCTGGGCGGCCCTGAGCGAACGCTTCGGAAAACTGCCGTTCGCCGACCTCATGCAACCGGCGATCGAACTGGCCGAGCGCGGCTATGCGGTGCCGGTGGTGGTGCGGCAGAAATGGGCCGCGGCCACGCCCGAGCTGCAAAGCCAGCCCGGCTTTGCCGAGCACTTCCTGCCTTGGGGCCGCGCGCCGCAGGTGGGTGAACTGTTCAAGTTTCCGGCCGCCGCGCGCGGCCTGCGCGCCATCGCCGAATCGAAAGGAGAGGCGTTTTACCGCGGCCCCATCGCGCAGGCGCTGGCGCGCTTCGCGGCGCAACACGGCGGCGCGCTGACCGAGGCCGACCTGGCGGCCTTCCACCCCGAGTGGGTCGCGCCCATCGGCCAGGACTACCGCGGCCACACGCTGCACGAGATCCCGCCCAACGGCCAGGGCATCGCCGCGCTGATCGCGCTGGGTATCCTCTCGAACTTCGACCTCGCCGCGATGCCGGTGGACAGCGTGGCCGCGCAACACCTGCAGATCGAAGCCATGAAGCTCGCCTTCGCCGACGTCTACCGCTACGTGGCCGAACCCGCCGCGATGGCCGTGAGCACCGAACAGATGCTCGATCCGGCCTACCTGCGCGAACGCGCGAAGCTGATCGACCGGCAGCGCGCGCAGGACTTCGGTGCCGGCAACCCCTCCAAGGGCGGCACGGTGTACCTCAGCGCGGCCGACGAGAGCGGCATGATGGTCAGCTTCATCCAGAGCAACTACATGGGCTTCGGCTCGGGCACCGTGGAACCGTTGTTCGGCATCAGCCTGCAGAACCGCGGCCACGGCTTCAACCTGCAGGCCAGCCCGGGTCGCAACACGGCCAACCTGGTGGCGCCAGGCAAGCGGCCGTTCCACACCATCGTTCCCGCCTTCCTCACGAAAGACGGCCAGCCGGTGATGAGCTACGGCGTCATGGGCGCCAACATGCAGCCCCAGGGCCATGTGCAGACCCTCGTGCGTTTGCTGGACCACGGCCAGAGCGTGCAGGCCGCCTGCGACGCGCCGCGCTGGCGCTTCGACGCCGGGCTGCACATCAACGTCGAATCCGCCATGGACCCGGCCACGGTGCAGGGCCTGAAAGACCTGGGCCATCAGACCCGCCTGATCGACGACCCCTACCAGGACTTCGGCGCGGGGCAGTTCATCTGGCGCCTCGGCGACCCGGCGAGCGAGGGCTACGTGGCGGCGAGCGATCCGCGGCGCGACGGGCAGGCGGTGGGATATTGAGGGGCGTATCCCGGCGGCTCCGCCACTCAGCTTGCAGTGGATGGCGGTGCCGTTTTCAGCGCCACATCATTCAGCTTCTTCCAAGCCTGGAAGCCACCGGCCACAGACAAGGCCTTCGGATAGCCCAGTGAGCGAAGCAGCGATGCCGCGGCGAGGCTTCTCCGACCGCTGTTGCAGACACACAGCAGCAAGTGATCGCGCGCGTGGTGCAACTGATTGATCATTGAAAAGAAGGACATGGCATCCATGTCCTTCGGCTTGCCCGCGTCCAGGATGTCCTGCTCGTCCTCGGTCAAGGTGTGGCCGAGCATGCGCTTGACCTCGAACAAGGGGATGTGCACGCTGTCCGGGATTGCGCCTTTCATCTCGATCTCGAAGGTCTGACGAATGTCGATCATCGAGGCCAGTCCCAGCCGGCAAAGCTCCAGCGCGGTGGGCAGCGTCACTTCGAGGGCGGCCAGTTCCTCTTCGGAGATAGCGTCATCCATGTTCATCGTGCGGCCCACCATCAATGCGGATGCAAACGCGCAGCCGCGCTGGACATTCTGCCTGAGCGCGCAACGGGTCTGATACACAAGGCCCCCGCGCTGGCCAGCGGCTGGATCTGGCTGGGGCTGGCTGAACCGCTGCGCCATCTGAAAAGAAAAAGGCCACAACGCCGACGTGGTTGACGCGGGCCCGCACTCGGATCAGGCTGCGATTGCGGCATCGCCGTTGGCTCAAACAGGCAGCGACAGCCGCATGGCCGGTGAACCTTTTCAAGGAGATTGCCATGCAACACATCCACCCACCCCCAGACCAGGCGATGTCCAACCACCCGCTGGAATATTCAGACCCGGAGTTGCGCGCGTATGCCGAAGAGCAGGCGGAAGACATCCTTGAGGGAGTCATCCACTACATGCCGCTCATCCTGCCCGGCATGGCGGCCTTGCTGATCTTCATGCTGGCCTTCGTCGCGGTGACCATGGCGTGAAAGGCTGAATCCGGTTTGCACCAGGCGGCGGCTATGGCCTCCATCGGAACAATTGAATGGCGTTTTTTGATAGTTTTTTGCAAACTATCCATCAACCCCGATTGCCCTACCCCAGGAGCCCGCCATGACCGCCCTCATCCGCCAGATCCAGCCTGTGTGGTTCCAGATGCAGCGCCTGGAACTGCCGGTGCCACCACACGCACTGCGCAACGCCCTGTTCGCGCTCGGTGCCGGCCTGCTGCTGATGGCCGGGCTGGCCGCGGGCAGCACCTTCTGGGCGCCTACCCGCGTCTGGTGGGACGCCACCGGCGCCAGCAGCGCCATGACGGCGGGTGTGCAGGCATCGCTGCTCGCTGCACTGGCCACCGCCGTGGGCGCCTTGCCGGTGTTCCTGGTGCAGCGCGTGAGCAAGCGCCAGGAGTCGGCGCTCATGTCGTTCGCCGCGGGCGTGATGCTGGCCGCAGCGATCTTCGCGCTGCTCCTGCCGTCGATTGACGCCGGGCAGGCCCTGCTCGCATCCACCGGGTCGGCACGCACCGGCGCAGCCGGGCTCACCGCCATCGGCCTCACGCTGGGCATGCTGCTGATGATCGGTATCGACCGCGCCCTGCCGCACGAACACGCGGTGCTGCCCCCGGCCGCCACCGGCCACGCCGCGCCATGGACCACGACCGATGGCCGCGACCCGGGCGCCACCCAGCGCGCCTGGTTGATGGTGCTGGCGATCCTGATCCACAACGTGCCCGAAGGACTGGCGGTGGGCGCGGCCTACGCCGGCACGGCGCTCGGCGTGGACGGCGGCGCGCCGGTGAACGCGGGCGCTTCGGTGGCGCTGGCGATCGGCCTGCAGAACATGCCCGAAGGCCTGATCGTGGCGATGGCCTTGCGCACGCTCGGCCAGAGTGCGGGCAAGTCGTGGTCGGTGGCCGCGCTCTCCGGTCTGGCCGAGCCCTTCGGCGCCATCACGGGCCTGGCCCTGCTCGGCAGCCTGCCGGCCTTCTACCCCATCGGTCTCGCGGTGGCCGCGGGCGCGATGATCTTCGTGGTGAGCCACGAGATCATTCCCGAGACACACCGCAACGGCTTCGAAGGCATGGCCTCGGTCACGCTCATGGCCGGCTTCATCTTCATGCTGATGCTGGACGCCAGCCTGGGCTGAATCGAAGCACCCCCGCCGCGCTGCGCGCGCCCCCCTCAAGGGGGCGGCACTGGCCGTCCGGCAAAGCCGGCCCGACGGTGCCCTGGGCTGGACCTCTTCGTGCGGCGGTGTGACGCTCCGGAGCCATAGCAAGCCGATACCTCGGGGTCATCCCCTCACGCAACCGGCCCCAGCACATCCAGCACCGCGCGCAGGTCGGATCCCGTGTGGTCGGGCCGCCGCCCGATGGTCTCGAAGGGCAAGCCCTGGCGGTTGATCCACAGGGTGGTGAAGCCGAACCAGGTGGCGCCGAGCACGTCCCACGCGTTGCTGGAGACGAACAGCACATCCGCCTTCTCGGCCACGATGTGACGGGCCACCTCACCATACGCCACCGGCATGGTCTTGAACTGGCGCACGCCGTCAACCGAGATCACATGGTCCAGCAGATCGGCCATGCCCGCGCTCTGCACGGCCGAGGCCAGCATCTCGGGGTTGCCGTTGGACAGGATCGCGGTGGTCATGCCACGCCCGCGCAGGGTCTGCAGCACACCGTGGTTTTCCGGGAAAGCGGTGAGCTGCGCGTACTGCGCCATCAGCGCTTCTTCGTTCGCGTCCGACAGCGGCAGGCCCAGCCGCTGGAGAGCGTAGCGCAAGGCCTGGCGGGTCAGGTCCCAGAACGGCCGGTAGTGGCGGCTGCCGTTTTCGCCGTCGGGGTCCGACAGCGAAATCAGGCGCGTGTATTCGATCTGCTTGTCGCGCCACAGGGTCGAGATCGCCGAACCCTGGCCGGGGTACAGGCGTTCGGCCAGCGCGCCGATCGAATACACGTCGAACAAGGTGCCGTAGGCATCAAAAACAACCGCCTGAATGGCCATGGACAGCGCTCCGGTGTGTGGTGTTTTGCAGCGCGCCGATTCAGCGGAACCGGGTTGCGTTCTCCCGCATTCTGAGCGGTTCGGCCCGGAATGCCAAAGCCCCGTCTGGCACCCTGTGCACGCGGGTCATCCGGGCACCCGAGGGGTAAGATGGTTCGCATGAATGTACACATCCGATTCCTCGGCGCGGCCGGCACCGTCACCGGCTCCAAATACCTGATTGAATTCAACGGTCAGAGCGTGCTGGTGGACTGCGGCCTGTTCCAGGGCTACAAGCAGCTGCGCCTGCGCAACCGCGACCCGCTGCCGGTGATGCCGAACCACATTGGCGCCGTGATCCTGACACACGCACACCTGGACCACAGCGGCTACCTGCCCCTGCTGGCCAAGGAGGGTTTTCGCGGCAAGGTCTGGGCCACGCCGGCCACGCGCGACCTCGCGCAGATCCTGCTGCCCGACAGCGGCCACATCCAGGAGGAAGACGCCAATTTCGCCAACCGCAAAGGCTTCAGCAAACACGCGCCCGCGCTGCCGCTCTACACCGAGAGCGACGCGCTGGACAGTCTCAAGCTGATCCGCACCGTGCCCATGCACCAGGTCTTTGAGCCGCTGCACGGCTGGAAGGCGAGCTTCACCAGTGCGGGCCACATCCTCGGCGCGGCCAGCCTGCTGCTGGAAGTGGGTGGCAAGCGCATCTTGTTCTCGGGCGACCTGGGCCGGCCCGACGATTCGCTGATGAATCCGCCCGACCAGCCGCCAGCGGCCGACGTGGTGGTGGTCGAGTCCACCTACGGCGACCGCGAGCACCCGGAGGAAGACGTGCTGGCTGAACTGGGCCCGGCGCTGGCGCGCGTGGCCGCGCGCGGCGGTACGGCCGTGGTGCCGGTGTTCGCCGTGGGCCGCGCGCAGGAGATCCTGCACGCCATCGCCCTGCTCAAGGCCAACGGCGTGCTGCCGCACAGCCTGCCGGTGTACCTGGACAGCCCCATGGCCATCCACACCACCGACCTCTACGAGCGCCACATCGGCGAACACCGGCTGAGCGCCGCGCAATGCCGCGACATGGAGCACGTGGCCAAGATGACGCGCTCGGCCGACGAGTCCAAAGCCATCGCCCAACAACACGGCCCCAAGATCGTGCTGGCCGCCGCCGGCATGGCCACGGGCGGGCGCGTGCTGCACCACCTGGTGCAGTACCTCGGCCACCACCGCAACATGGTGGTGCTCACCGGCTACCAGGCGCCCGGCACGCGCGGCGCCAGCCTGTCGGACGGCGCGACCAAGCTGCGCATCCACGGGCAGGACGTGCCCGTGCGCGCCGAGGTGGTGCAGATGAAATCGGCCTCGGCGCACGCCGACGCCAGCCAGCTCATGGACTGGCTGCGCGCCCTGCCCGCCGCACCGCACCGCGTGTTCGTGACGCACGGCGACATGGGGGCCTCCGACGCGCTGCGCCACCGCATCGAAACCGAGCTGCGCTGGCAGGCGATGGTTCCAGAGCACGGTTCGACCTGGGCGGCATGAAGAAATGAAACACATCCTGCAACTGGCCGCCCTGGCCATCACCCTGCCCGCGTTCGCTCAGACCTCGCCGCCCGAAGAGTTCACCCGCTGCATTGACAGCCTGCAGGGCGCCGCCCGGGCCGCCGGGGTTTCCGAGTCGGCCTACCGCCGCTTCACCCAGGACCTGCAGCCCGACATGAGCGTGATCGAGAAGCTGGACTACCAGCCCGAGTTCCGCATGCCGATCTGGGACTACCTCAGCGGCCTGGTCGACGAGGAACGCGTGGCCGAAGGGCGCGCCATGCTCGCGACGCACGCCGAGACGCTGGCGCGCGTGCAGCAACGCTACGGCGTCGACCCGGCCACCGTGGTGGCGGTCTGGGGTGTCGAGAGCAACTTCGGCCAGAACTTCGGAAAATACCCGCTGGTGCAGGCGCTGGGCACGCTGTCGTGCAACGGCCGGCGCCAGACCTTCTTCCGAGGCGAGTTCTATTCCGCGCTGCGCATCCTGCAGGGCGGACACATCGCACCCGAGCGGCTCGTCGGCTCGTGGGCCGGCGCCTTCGGCCACACGCAGTTCATGCCGACCACCTTCGAACGCCTGGCCGTCGATTTCGACGGCGACGGTCGCCGCGACCTGATGGACAGCACCACCGACGCGCTCGCCTCCACCGCGAACTTCCTCGCCAAGGCCGGCTGGCAGACCGGCCAGCCCTGGGGCTTCGAGGTGAAGCTGCCGGACGGCTTCAACACCACACAGGAAGGCCGCCGCAGCAAGCGGCCCCTGAGCGAATGGTCCGCGCGCGGCGTGCGCCGCGTGGACGGCTCTCCCCTGCCCGGCGGTCCCGGCCCGGCCGGCCTGATGACGCCCTCGGGCGCGCAAGGCCCGGCCTTCCTCGTGTTCAAGAACTTCGACGCGGTCTACAGCTACAACGCCGCCGAGAGCTACGGTCTCGCCATCGCCCACCTGAGCGACCGCCTGCGCGGCGCCGGCCCCTTCACCACTGCGTGGCCCACCGACGACCCGGGCATCTCACGCGCCGAACGCCGCGAACTGCAAGGCCTGCTGATCCTGCGCGGCCACGACATCGGCGAGGTGGACGGCATGCTGGGTGAAAAGAGCCGCTCAGCCATTCGCCTGGAGCAGGCGCGGCTGGGGCAGGAAGTGAACGGGCGCGGCGGGCAGAAGATCCTGCGCGCGCTGCGCGGTAGCTGAGACGTAAGATCGCCACACGGCGGAGTCGGTGTGCCACGGTTCCGAACCGAAATTCGAGGGAGGAACCATGCAATCACTCAGGACATTTGTACTGCTGTCAGTTGTTTCTTTGACTTTGCTCAGCGGTTGTCTGGCGACCATTGATCTGACCTCCGGGTCCTCGCTGCTGGATGATGCCGACCGGGATGTGGCTCGACGACTCGGTCATCTGACCGAGGAAAGCTGCGTCGTCACAACCCAACGGGGAGACACACCCGTTGGAACCAAGGTCAAACTTGCCAATAAGGTTGCCGTGCGGCGGCTATATGCCTCCGGTCCTCACTGGTTCAAAGCGGAGGTCAGCGGACAACGGGCGTGGGACGATATTTATTGGAACCGGTTCTCCGACGAACTGGTTTGCGGCGCCTCTGAATGGGCGAAGAAGCCTGAATCCACTACGCTGGTCTTCAAGGAAGTCATCGGATCGCAGCGCCGCTGAGCCCGGCGCGGGTCGATCAAAACCACCCGAACTGCGCCCGCACGTCACGCGCCGTCAGATTGACGGGCGCGGTCGGCGCCTGGATGTACTGCCGCAGGTTGGGCGCGCGCACCCCGCCGCCGTCCTGGCCCAGCACCGCCACGCCCTTGATGCGCCAGCCCCGTTCGCGCAGGGCGGCCACGTAGGTCTGGGCGTCGGGAAATTCCTCCAGGTCGGTCTTGTGCGCCGTGGGCGAGAGGCAGAACACCACCGCTTCACAACGCGAACGGTCCACTTCATGGATGAAATGTTCGATCGAGGTCCGGGTGATCTGCAGGGTGCCGACCCGGGCATAGAAACGCTGCGGTCGCCGGCTGCCTTGCAGCTGGATGTCGCGCACGCTGCGGTTGAAACAGCCGGTGAGGCTGCGCACCACCGAGGTCTTGCGGGTGTTGGCGTTGCCGATGAGGATGTAGGCGTCCATGGGCATGCGGTGGTCCTCAGCCCAGTTTGACCGCCGTGCCGCTGACGGCGACCATCATCATGCCGTTGGTCTCGCCCATGACTTCGTAGTCGAAGTCGATGCCGATCACACCGTTGGCGCCCATCTGTTTCGCCGCCTCGATCAGTTCGTCCATCGCCGCGTCGCGTGCACCGGCCAGCGCGCGCTCGTAGCCGCCGGCGCGCCCGCCCACGACGTCACGGACCGACGAGAACATGTCGCGGAAGATGTTGGCGCCAATGATGGCTTCGCCGTTGACCACGCCCAGGTACTGCTTCAGCTCGATGCCGGGCGGCGTGGTGGTGCTGAGGAAAAAACCGTCGGTGGATTTCGAAAACCAGCCCATGTGAACTCCCGTTGGATTGAGACCGTGAAAGCACCTCACGGCGGGTGCTGGATCATTGTGCCAGCGGCCACGAGCCCCCACCCCAACCCTCTCCCGCGCCCGGGAGAGGGAGCCAGACCCTCACCAGAGTGAGACCAGCTTCCCGCCCTGCAGCCCCCAGGCGTGTTGCGCCATGGCGCGGGCTTCCTGTTCGTCGTGGGTGACGAGGATGGCGGTCATGCCGGCCTCGGTGATGCGTTCGCGGAACTCGGTGCGCAGCTGTTCGCGCAGGGTGGCGTCGAGCGCGCTGAAGGGTTCGTCGAGCAGCAGGGCGCGCGGCTGCGTGATGAGCGCACGCGCCAGCGCCACGCGCTGCTGTTCACCGCCCGAGAGCGTCCAGACCTTGCGCAGCGCCTGACCAGCGAGGCCGAAGCGCGCGAGCATGATGCGGGCCTGATTGCGTGCCTCGCTGCGGCGCACACCCTGCTCCACCAGACCGAAGGCCACGTTGTCCTGCAGGTTGAGGTGCGGGAACAGCGCGAAGTCCTGGAACATGAGCGCAAAGCCGCGCTGCTCGGGCGGCAGGGCCGTGATGTCCACGCCGTCGAACCACACGCTGCCCGCCTCTGGCGCGTCCAGCCCGGCCACGATCTTGAGCAGGGTGCTCTTGCCGCTGCCCGAGGCCCCCAGCAGGGCCACGGTCTCACCCGCGGCCACGCTCAGGCTCACGCCGTCGAGCAGCGGGCGGTGGTCCCATTGTTTGGTGATGTCGCGCAGTTCAAGCATGGGCGTCATTGTCCTTCTGCGCCGGTCCTTCTATCAGGGTGAACGCGGCCAGCGCCATCCCCATCAGCACACAGGCCAGCACCAGCGCCGCGTCGAGGTTGGCGGCGCCGGGACGGCCGAGGTGCTGGTAGATCAGCGTCGTGAGCGTGGTCCACTCGGGGCGCGAAAGGAACAACGTGACGGCGAACTCGCCCAGCGCGGTGGCGGCGGCGAAGGCCATGCCACGCCGCAGTGCGGGCGCCACCAGCGGCAATGTGACCCGCCACAACACGCGCCATGGCCGCGCACCCAGCGTGGCCGCGGCCTGCGCGTAGCTGGCGGGCAGGCTGTCGAGCGCGGCGGTGAGCGACTTGGCCACGAAGGGGTAGGCCAGCAGCGCGTAGGCGGCCACCAGCAGGGCCAGGCTCGCGGTCCAGTCCGGGTAGAGCAGCAACAGGCCGAACGCGACCGTGACCGGCGAGACCACAAAGGGCAGGAAGGCCGCCGCGCGCCAGGCCAGCGCCAGCACGCCGCGCGCCTCGCTGGCGTGGCGCTGCAGGCTCGCCACGTCCAGCGCGCGTACCGCCAGCGCGTGCGTGAGGCCGAGCACGGTAGCCAGGGTCAGCGCCAGGGCGGTGAAGCGCAGCGTGTTCCAGAGGGCCGCGCGCGTGTCGGCTTCGAACAGAACGGCCGCGCCCTGCCCGCCCAGCAATGCCTGCGCCGCGCGCCAGACGATGGCCAGCAGCGGCGCCGCGCACACGACGAACAACACCAGCAACGCGGCACCCACCGCCGACCACTGCGCACCGCTGCGGGGACGCTGGCGCGCCACCGGTGACACGCGGCCGGGCGCCGCGAGCCGCTTCTCCAGCCAGGCGTAGGCCAGCGCCACGGCGCCGGTCAGCAGCAGCATCCAGACCGCGAGCACGCCCGCCTGGCCCAGTTCCAGCTCGTGTGCCACCAGGGTGTAGATCTCGACCTCGACCGTGGCGTAATCCTGTCCGCCCAGGATCAGCGCGAGACCGAAACCGGCAAAGCAGTAGAGGAACACCAGGCACAGCGCCGAGACCAGCCAGGGTGCAATCGCCGGCCACTCCACGCGCCAGAAGGCGCGCCAGGGCGTGGCACCCAGCGTGCGTGCGGCGGCCACGCGCGGCGCGCTCACCTGTTCCAGCGCGTCCACGCCGGCGCGGACCACCACGCAGAGGTTGAAGAACAGGTTGCCATATAGCAGCAGCCAGGGCGTGTCCTCCAGCTCGATGCCGGCCCCGGCCAGCGGCGCACCCAGCAGACCGCGCGGCCCCCAGAGCGCCAGCACGCCGAGCGCGGCCACCAGCGTGGGCACAACAAAGGGCAACATCAGCAGGCGCAGCACCAGCGCGCGGCCCGGGAACTCCAGCCGCGCCAGCACCCAGGCCACGGGCAGGCCCAGCACCAGGGCCAGTGCGCAGGTGATCGCCGCCTGGGCCAGGGACCACAACACGCGCCAGCGCAGGAAGTCGTCCTGCCAGACATCGAGCCAGCGCAGCGGCTCGCCACCGGACCATTCCCCCGCGCCCAAGCCCTCGGCCAGCAGCCGCACGACCGGCGCCACCAGCAGCAGCGCCAGAAAGGCCAGCGGCAGCGCGGGCAGCAGCCAGCGGGCTGGCGGGCGCGGCATGGGGTTTATTTCAGGACCACCTTGGTCCAGCGCTGCAGCCAGGTCTTGGCCTTGCTGCTCATGTCGGTGGCGCTGGGGTTGTCAAACGAAGCTGGCTCACTCGCGTGCGCCTTCATCACGTCCACACGCGCCGAGCCAGCTTCGGCCGGGAACATCCACATCGTGGTCTGCAGCGCCTGCTGGGCCGGGGCCGAGCGCAGGAACTCGATGAACTTGGCGGCGGCATCGCGCGCGGCCGGGTTGCCACCCTTCACCAGCGCCACGCCCTCAACCTGGCGGAACACACCGCCCTTGAGGAACAGGTTGGCTGTGGGCGAGACGCTCAGCTTCTCCTTGGCGTAAAACACCTCGGCCGCCGGGCTGCTGGCGTAGCTCACGACGATGGGCCGAGTGCCGCCGTTGCGCGTGAACTCGGTGTAGTAGGCCTCGGTCCAGCCCTTGACCACCTTCACGCCGTTGGCGCGCATCTGGCCCCACCATGTGAACGCGGCCTCTTCGCCCAGGCCAACGATGGTGGCGAAGACGAAGGCCTGGCCAGGGCTGGACGTGGCCGGGTTTTGCACCACGAGCAGCTTGGCGTAGGCGGGCTTGGCGAGGTCTTCGAGCGAGGTCGGCAGCGCCAGGCCCTTGCTGGCGAACCAGGCCTTGTCGACGTTGAGGTTCACGAAGCCGTAGTCCACCGGGACCACGCCCGAAACCACACCGGTCTTGTCGGCGCCCTCGGCCATGGCGGCGGCCGAGGCGCGCTGCGCAGCGGGACCGGCGTATGCGTCGAGCACCTTCGCGGCCATGGCGCGCGGCAGCAAGGTGTTGTCGATGCCGTAGACCACGTCGGCGATGGGCCGGGCCTTGGTGAGGATCAGCTTGTTGACCATCTCGCCGGCGTCACCCGCCTTGACGATCTGCAGCTTCACGCCCGCGTCTTTTTCGAACTGCGCCAGCAGCTCCTTGGGCAGGTCGAACGAACCGTGGGTCAGCACGCGCAGCGGCACCGCCTGTGCCCAGGCCACGGGCGCTGCGCCCAGGGCCGCGAGGGAAACAGAAACCAGTGCCGCAGAAAAAAACCGCCGTTGCATGTGAAGCCGCCTTGTCGAAAAAACGCCACGGGAAGCGTCTGACAGGGACGGCAACGCATCCATCGGCGGCCGGCTGCTCACGCTCCCTACGCTGGCACAACCCAGATCAGGTGAGAGGGGTATTTCTCAGCCGCTGCCCACTTGATTGCGGGCCCGGCACCCCCGGTGAAGCTGCGGATTGTAGAGCGAGGCGGTGCGTGGTGGGGCCTTGTTCCTCAGATCCGCACGGGCGCCGGGGTCTGCGGCGCTGACGCCAGGCGCTGGCTCGCCTGGGCCTGTTCGTTCACCGTCGGTGTGGTTTCGCGCTGCTGCGCCGCCTGCGCCAGATGCGCTTCGGTGCCGCGTGCGAGCGCCGGAGCGATGGGCATCTCGCTCAGGATGCGCCCCTCGTGCACGACCCCCAGGCGCTGCCCATCCTTGCTCACCAGGAAGCGCTCGGGCTCCCCTTGGTCCACGCGCGCGCAGTGCGCCACCGCCGCCGCGCAGACCTGGCTGATCTGCGTGGGGGTCAAGCCCTGGCGCTGCAGCGCTTCGCTGGTCTGCCGATAGGCCTGTGAGAACTGCGCCTGCTGCCGCGGGCTCAGCGCGGGAGCGGCTTCGGGCGCCGGCTTCCGGGGTTCGGCTTGGGCCGTTCGGGTCTGCTCATGCCCGCTGGGTGGCGAGCCTTCCCGCATGGCCACGGTTTCGGTCTTGATGGGCTTGCCCTCCGCATCGAATTCGGTGACCCGGGCCGGCTGCGCGCGACGGCCGTTCATCTCGATCAGGGTGCGCTGGCCGCGCTTGTCGTAGTGGTCGATCTCGACGTCGCCCGTGCGGGTGTTGACACCGATGTGCTCCATGCTGCCGTCTTCGTGCCGGATGTGAAACCGGTCGAACGGCGAAACATCGTCGCTGGTCGCCACGCAACTGGCCTTGATCACCGGCGATTCGCCCAGCTTGGCAAACAGCTGGCGCGCTTCGGGTGGCACCCGGGCGAAATCGGCATGGCCTTCGGGAATGCGATAGCGGCCCTGGGCATTCACCGACAGCCCTTGCTGGGCGTCGAACAGGGCCTGGTTGGCGTGATCCTGGCCCATGATCGCCCCGGCCACCAGTGTGCCGCTGCCGCTGAGCACAAGCGCGGTCTTGAGGAAGTTAGGCACGGACGGGCCCGGCAAGACGGTGGGCTCCTGCCCCATGCGGCGACTGAGGTACTGGCCCTGCCACACCCCTTCGTAGTTGTAGGTGGCGATGTCGTTGGGCGTGCGCACATCGTGCACCTGCCGGCCCGGGGCCTGGTAACGCTCCAGCGCTCTGTCATAACCACCCGCGTCCTTGAAGTAGTCGCCACGGATGGTTTCGCGCGCGATGGGCAGGCTGTTGTAGACGTACGCGTCGATGTTGTTCCGGAGTGCGAAGCTCTGCGCCATGCCGCCGCCCAGGCTGTGGCCGGTGGCAGCGAAGCGGTAGCCTTTGTAGCGCTCGTCGTTCTTGAGGGCTTCGAAAGCCCGTTGCGCCTGTTCCTGGATCTTGGCGAACTCGCTGGCGCCGGCGTTGCCCAGGTCGGACTTCCAGTTGCTCCAGGCATCGGAGCCTTTGAAATCGAAGGTGATCTGCCGAGTTTCGGTGTTGATGGAGACCTTGAACTGGTTCTCCAGCTGGCCATCGGCGTTGTGCTGGGTGTTCCAGCCTTCAGGGCTGCCGGGCAACAAACGGCCTTCGGCATCTTGTCGGGCAACAGGCCAATCGGCCGGGAGATGAAAGCCTGGTTTTGCGTGCTCCCATGCGTCCGGGTAGGTAGCGACCTTCTCCGCTTTCTGAACATCTTTGTGTTCATAGGCCCAATAGGCAAGGCGCATGCCGATGGCAGCGTCTAGGACGTTAACGGGTTGCGCAGCTTGGTTTGACGGTCTGTTGCCCATGAGAACCCCTCATTCGTACAGCCACTCGTTTTGCGGAATGGGGCAACTTCTGTGGATGGACTCCCAGACCTTCTGCCGATCCGGATCGCGCAACAAGGTGCGACTGCCGCCGCTGTTGTAGCGGTAGTAGCCATCTCGAAACGTAGGCCACACCTTGTAGGCAATGGAGTAGTGGCGGACCCGGGGCTTGCCCATATCGAGCACCAGCCGCCGGGCGCTGCATTGCTGCTGCAACAGCGGCAGCAACTGCGCCAAACCACGCTCCCACTGCGCCAGATCCCGCCCCGGCCCTTGGCCGTCGTCCAGTTGTCCAGGGATGGGCTCGTCCATCGCCACCTGCAGCGCCAGCAGGATCTTCGCGTCCATCGACCCCTTGGCCGCCGCCTTCTCGAACAGCGCCGTGATGGCCTTCGGGTCGGTGACGTCGTGGATCCAGCCGTCCGAATTCGCCAGCGCGTAGTAGTAGTCCCCCAGCGGATCGCCGCGCGCCTGCAGCTCCTGCATGTGCTTGCGCAGGATGCCGGTCTGCTTGTCGAAGTCGCGCTGCTGGCCGCTGATGTGTGCCTGGTCAACGGCTTTTGCCGCCGTCGAGCAGCCGGTCTGCACCAGCCCCGCCAGCAGGCACAGGCTCAAGGTGGTGATCCATCGATGTGGTCGTGTCATGTGTGTTCGCTCCCTGCAATATGCCGGTGAAATATACATCGAAAGATTTCATTACACGGCGCATCCACCCCCTGTGTTACCGTGGTCCGGGCCCGCAGCCATTGCGCGGCCCACCCGCGAGATTGCCTCCTCGGCCCGCATGCCCCTGCCCATGGTGCCCATGGAAGCGCTGTGCCCGTTCGACCAGAACCGTTTCACACCGCACACGCACCATGAAAAGAACACACCATGCCCGGCTACGAGGTCCGTCAACAGACCGTCAACATCGGTGGACTGGACTACGACGTCCGCTCCCTGCTCGACAACCAGCAATACGCTGACCCGTTAGGCAGCGCCGAAGACGCGGGCATGGGCGCCTCGGGCTGGCCCCTGTTTGGCCAGGTCTGGCCGTCAGCGCGCGTGCTCGCCCTGGCCATGCACAACCACGCCATCGAAGGCAAACGCATCCTGGAGATCGGCGCCGGCCTGGCGCTGGCCAGCCTGGTGATCCACCGCCGGGCGGGCGACGTGACCGTGACCGACTGGCATCCGCTGACCGAGGCCTTCCTGCAAAAAAACCTGCTCGCCAACGGCCTGGGCCCGCTGCCCTACCAGGCCGGCAACTGGGCGCTCGACGACGCCAGCGGCGCCAGCGGGCTGGGCCGCTTCGACCTCATCATCGGCAGCGACGTGCTCTACGAACGCCAGCAGCCGGCCCAGCTCGCGCGTTTCATCGACCAGCACGCGACGCTGCACGCCGAAATCATCATCGTGGACCCGGACCGCAGCAACCGCAGCGCCTTCTGCCGCGAGATGGCCGCCCTGGGTTACCGCCTGACCATGCGCACGGCCGACAAGACGCTGGAAGGCGGCGAGGCCTACAAAGGCCGCTTCCTCACGTTCCGGCGCTGAGAGCACGGAGCCCGAAAGCACTTCCGGAAAACAAAAAAGGTCCGCAACGGACCTTTTTCAGGGTGCCGACCCGGAGGTCGGCAGAACAGCCGATCAGCCGCCCTTGTTGGAGCGCTTGCCGGGGTTCTTCTTCGAGCGGGTGGCCACGCCACGTTCCAGACTCACACGCTGACCGCGGCCAGGGCTGACCAGGGTCATGCCTGCGATGGGCGTGGGACGGGGGGTGGCTTTGCGGTCGGCTTCGGTGACGATTTTGTTGCCCATGTCGGTTCCAGAGAGAAAAGTTGAAAACCCCTTATTAGGCCACAGGCGCGGCCCGGGCCTGGCGCCGGCGGACGGGCGGATCGGCCTCGCCGGCCCGCCAGCCCCCGGGACCGGTCAGAAGCCGGTGTGCCAGCCGCTGTCGGTGGACAGCGCCTCGGTGCGGTGCACCGGCATCTGCCAGCCGTTCTGCGGGTTCACCTGGGCCGAGATGTCGATGACGGGGGCCTGCGCCTGCACGCCGCCAAAGATGGTGGCGAACGAGGCATCGGCGGCGTCGCGCCCGGTGCCGATGCGCACGAAGCCCATGGGAATGGCGGTGCCGGAGGGATCGAACAGGTACCAGCGGTGGCCGAGGTAGACCTCGACGTAGGCGTGGAAATCGGTCGGGCCCAGGGCCGGGTCGGCGCCGAAGTCGATCGCGGTGGTGAAGCGCGCCGGGATGTTGAGCGCACGGCACATCGTGATCATGAGGTGGGCGAAATCGCGGCAGACGCCCTTGTGGTCGTTCAGGGTGTCCAGCGCCGAGGTCATGGAATTGCTGGTGTTGGACTGGAACGTGACCTGGCTCTGCACCCAGTCCTTGATCGCCAGCACGCGGCCATAGCCTTGCGGCATCTGCCCGAACAGGGAGTTGGCCAGCGCGGTGACGCAGTCCGACTGGCAGTAGCGGCTGGGGTAGATGTAGACCAGCGCGTCGGTGGGCAGCTGGGCCACCGGGGTCTCGAACACGGTTTCGGGCGCGGCGACGTGGTGCCGGATGTCCAGCGTGGCGCGGTAGCGCACCTGCAACGGGCCTGCGCCTGCCGTCAGGCGCAAGGTGCGGTTGCGTGTGGCGGCGTCGGTGTGCATGACCAGCGGCACCGGCTGGCTGACCTGCAGCTCTTCCCAGACCACGATCTGCTGTGGCGAGAGCGCCGCCTGGATGTTGAAGATGAAGTCCGCCGAGGGCGGGTTGACCGTGTAGTTGAGGTCGATGGCGAGGTGGATGCGAACCATGGGGATCACCGTAAAAAAAGGGTTGGGGCTGCGGGTGCAGCGCGGCAGCGCCGTTGTGCGCCGGGGGGACGGTGAGCTCCAGTTGAAAGAGAAAGAATCTTACGCGCCCGGCCCTCGGGCTTCGGTGCGATGCCGCACCAACCGGACCGCCTGCGCATGCCCTGGCAGGCGCACCGGGCGGGCGGTAAGCTCAAACCCATGCGCGCGCTGCTGACCACCTTCTCATTGCAAGAACTGCGCCACCATCCGTGGCGCACCGCCTCGGCCGTGGTGGCGGTGATGCTGGGTGTGGCGCTGGCGTTCGCGGTGCAGCTGATCAACGCCTCGGCGCTGGCCGAGTTCTCCAGCGCGGTGAGCGCCGTCAACGGCCAGCCCGACCTGGAGCTGCGTGCGCGCCAGGGTGCGCTGGACGACGCTTTGCTGGAGCGTGTGGCGGCGCACCCCGATGTGGCGCTGGCCAGCCCGGTGCTGGAGTGGCCCACCGCCGTGCTGCTGCCCGGCGACCGCAAGCTGCCGGTGAAGATCGTCGGTGTGGACGCCTTGGTGGTGGCCCGGATTTCGCCCGCGCTCATGCCGGTGCTGGCGCACCAGGACGACGGCGGTGCGGCCCGGCGGCTGGACATCTTTGCCCCCGACGCGGTGTTCCTCAACCCCGCCGCCCGCGAAGCGCTGGCCCGGGACGGTGCGGCCCTCGACCGGCTGCAGGTGCAGACCGGCCTGCGCCTGCAGAGCGTGCGCGTGGCCGGTACCGTGAACGCCCCCGGCGCGGCGCTGCTGGTGATGGACGTGGCCGCCGCGCAGGCGCTGACGGACCGCGTGGGCACGCTCAGCCGCATCGACCTGCGTCTGGCCCCGGGTGCGAAGCCCGATGCGGTGCTCGCCGCGCTGGACCTGCCGCCCAGCGTGATCGCGCAACGCCCCGAGCAGGCGGGTGAACGCGCCAGCAACCTGTCGCGCGCCTACCGCGTCAACCTCACCGTGCTGGCGCTGGTGGCCCTGTTCACCGGCGCCTTCCTGGTGTTCTCCATGCTCTCGCTGTCAGTGGCGCGGCGCCAGCAGCAGTTCGCGCTGCTGGGCGTGCTCGGCCTCTCGGCGCCGGAGCGGCTGCGCCTGGTGCTGGCCGAGTCGGCGCTGCTGGGCCTGATCGGCAGCGCACTCGGCATCGCGCTGGGCACGGCGCTGGCCGCGCTGGCGCTGCGCGTGCTCGGCGGTGACCTGGGCGGTGGTTATTTTTCGGGCGCCGCACCGCCACTGCAATGGAGCGCCGCGGCCGCGCTGCTGTACGGCGCGCTGGGCGTGGCCGCCGCGCTCGCGGGCGGCTGGTGGCCCGCGCGCGCCACGGCCGCCCTGGCCCCGGCGCTGGCGCTCAAGGGCCTGGGCGGCGGGCGCAGCGCGTCCCGGCACCACGGCTGGGCGCTGGCGCTCATGCTGCTGGCCGCCGCGCTGGCCTGGGCACCGCCGGTGGGCGGCATCCCGCTGGCGGCCTATGTGTCGGTCGGTCTGCTGCTGGTCGGTGGCATCGCTGCGCTGCCGCTGGCCGTGGGCGCCTTGCTGCACTTCCTGGCGCCGCTGGTGGCGCGCCACGCCCTGCCGTTGCTGGCGGTCGAGCGCTCGCGCCGCCTGCGCGAGACCGCCGCCGTGGCCACCAGCGGCGTGGTCGCCAGCCTGGCGCTGTCGGTCGCGCTCACGGTGATGGTGGCGAGCTTTCGCGACTCGGTCACGCAGTGGCTCGACGGCGTCTTGCCGGCGCAGCTCTATGTGCGCTCCGGTGGCAGCGGCCTGGGGGATGGCAACAGCCTGCCGCCCGACTTCGTGATGGCCGTGACCGCCCTGCCGGGCGTGGCGCGGGTGGACCCGCTGCGCGCCACCTCGCTGCAGCTCAAGCCCAGCCTTCCCGCCGTGACCCTGCTCGCGCGACCGCTGGCCCTGGGCGACGACGCACCCGCCGGCCAGAAGCTGCCGCTGGTGGGGCTGCCGGTGCCACTGCCACCCGCCGCGGCGGGCGAGCGTGTGGTCGCGGTGTACGTGAGCGAAGCCATGCTGGACCTGCACGGCGCGGTGCCCGGCGGCTGGCTGCCGGCGCTGGCGCAGGCGTTTCCGGCGGGCGGCGACACACGCTTCTTCGTCGCCGGCGTCTGGCGCGATTACGCGCGCCAGCACGGCAGCGTGGTGATGGACCGCGCCGACTACGTGCGCCTCTCGGGCGACGCGCGCGTGAACGACCTGGCGTTGCACCTCAAGCCCGGCGCCGACGAAGACGCGGTGCGCGAAGCCATCCGCGCGCTGGCCGGGCGACAGGGCGCCGCGGGCCTGATCGAGTTCGCATCGGCCGGGCAGATCCGTGCCACCTCGCTGCGCATTTTTGACCGCAGCTTCGCCGTCACCTACTGGCTGCAGGCGGTGGCGATCGGCATCGGCCTGTTCGGCGTGGCGGCCAGCTTCAGCGCGCAGGTGCTGGCGCGGCGCAAGGAGTTCGGCCTGCTGGCGCACCTCGGCCTGACGCGGCGGCAGATCCTCGGCGTGGTCGCGCTCGAAGGCCTGGCCTGGACGGTGCTCGGCGCGCTCGCCGGGCTGGCGCTGGGCTTGGGCGTGAGCCTGGTGCTGGTGCACGTGGTCAACCCGCAAAGTTTCCACTGGACCATGGACCTCGTGCTGCCCTGGGCGCGGCTGCTGGCACTGTGTGTGGCCGTGGTGATCGCCGGCACCGCCACCGCCTGGCTGGCCGGGCGCGCCGCCGCCGGCCGCGACGCCGTGCAGGCGGTGAAAGAAGACTGGTGAACCTCCCTCACAATGACCACATGAACACACCCCACTGGCTGCACCAGGCCATCGCCCGCATCGAGGCCGACTTCTGCCGCAGCGCCGACACCCACCTGATCGCCCTGCCCCTGCCGGGCTGGGCCGCGCACGGCATCGACCTCTACCTCAAGGACGAATCCACCCACCCCACCGGCAGCCTCAAGCACCGGCTGGCGCGCTCGCTGTTTCTCTACGCGCTGTGCAACGGCTGGCTGCAGCAGGGCACCACGGTGGTGGAAGCGTCCAGCGGCTCCACCGCCGTGAGCGAGGCCTATTTCGCGCGGCTGCTGGGCCTGCCCTTCGTCGCCGTCATGCCGCGCAACACCTCGCAGGAGAAGGTGGATCAGATCGCGTTTTACGGCGGGCGCTGCCATTTCGTGGAGCACGCGGGCGAGGTCTACGCCGCCGCGCAACAGCTGGCCCGCGAGACCGGCGGCCACTACATGGACCAGTTCACCTACGCCGAGCGCGCCACCGACTGGCGCGGCAACAACAACATCGCCCACAGCATGTTCGAACAGATGGCGCGCGAACGCCACCCCGTACCACGCTGGATCGTGGTCGGTGCCGGCACCGGCGGCACCAGCGCCACCATCGGCCGGCACCTGCGCTACCAGCAACACGCCACCCGGCTCTGCGTCGCCGACCCCGAGGGCTCGGTGTTCTGCGCCTACCACCGTAGCGGCGACGCCACGCTGACCGCGCCGGGTTCGCGCATCGAGGGCATTGGCCGCCCGCGCGTGGAACCCAGCTTCATCCCCACCGTGGTGGACCGCATGGTCGAGGTGCCCGACGCCGATTCGCTGGCCGCCATGCACGCGCTCACCGGCCTGCTCGGCCGCCGGGTCGGCCCGTCCACCGGCACCAACCTCATGGCCATGCTGGCGCTGGCGCAGGAGATGAAGGTGTACGGCGAACGCGGCTCCATCCTCTCGCTGCTGTGCGACAGCGGCGAGCGCTACCGGCAGACCTATTTCGACGCCAGCTGGGCACAGAACCGGTTCGGCGACATCAGCGCCGCCCAGGCGCGCCTGGACGCCCAGCTCGCGTCCGACAGCGGCCCCCAGGATGCACCCACCGACCCCACCCGGGAATGATGCCCAACCCACCGCGAGCGTGAGCGCACGGCGCCGCCTGGTGCTCGGCTCGGCCGCGGCCTGCGCCCTGCCCTGGCGGTGGGCGCAGGCCCAGCAGCCCGAGCCCGCCCGCGGCCCGCTCACACCACGCGCACTCGCCTTCCCGCGCGACCACGGCACCCACAACGACACCCGCACCGAATGGTGGTACCTCACCGGCTACGCTCAGGACGCGCAGGGCCGCAGCTTCGGCTTCCAGGTCACGTTTTTCCGCAGCCGCGTCGATGGCACGCAAGGCCTGACCAGCCGACTGGCCGCGAAGCAGCTCGTGTTTGCGCACGCCGCCATCACCGACGTGACCGGCCAGCGGCTCTGGCACAGCGACCGCATCGCGCGCTGGAACGGCGAACCGCCCGCCACCACCGGGCGCGGCGTGTACGCGCTGGAAACCGACACCCACGTGGCACTGGGCGACTGGTTCATCCAGCGCCGGTCCGACGGCGGCTACACCACCCGCGTCAGCGACGAAGCGCTGCGCATCGCGATCGACGCGACGCCCACCCAGGCCATCCTGCTGCAGGGCGAGCAGGGCTTTTCGCGCAAGGGCCCCGACCCCGCGCAGTCCAGCTTCTACGTCAGCCAGCCGCAGCTGGATGTGCGCGGCACGCTGGGCTTTCAGGGCCAGACCTTCGCGGTCACAAAGGGCAAGGCCTGGCTCGACCACGAATGGAGCGAAGCCCTGCTGCACCCGGAGGCCGTGGGCTGGGACTGGATCGGCATGAACCTGTTCGACGGCCACTGCGTCACCGCCTTCCAGCTGCGCCGAAAAGACGGCAGCAAGGTCTGGGCCGGCGGTTCGTTCCGCGCCGCGGGCAGCGCGCAGAACCCCACCGACATCTACCGATTCCGGCCCGGCGAAGTGGAATGGGTGGCCCAGCGCCACTGGACCAGCCCGCGCACCCGCGCGCGTTACCCGGTGGAATGGATGATCCGCACGCCCGCGGACTTCTACACCGTCAAGGCCGTGATCAACCCCCAGGAACTCGACAGCCGCGCGAGCACCGGCACGGTGTACTGGGAAGGCCTGTCCGACCTGTTCGACAGCAACGGCAAGCACGTCGGCCGCGGCTACCTGGAGATGACGGGCTACGCGCAGCGCCTGGTGCTGTGAACCCGGGCACGGGCCGAGCGGCCGTGCGCTGGCGAACCCTGAACGGTTCGCCAGCGCACAGACGGCCGCCCCGGTCCGACCTAAAAACGGGTTGTGGTGGACGTTTCTGTTCACCCGACAACCTGAGGACATCGCATGAACTGGGACACCATTCAAGGCAACTGGAAACAGCTCACCGGAAGAGCCCAACAGCAGTGGGGCAAGCTGACCGACGACGACCTGCAGGTCGTGGCCGGCCACCGCGACCAGCTGGCCGGCAAGATCCAGGAGCGCTACGGCATCGCCAAGGACGAAGCCGAAAAACAACTCAAGGACTGGGAAGACCGGGCCGACGACAGCTGGTTGAAATAACCCGCCAGCAGCTGCTCGCCTGCGGCAGACCACCGGCCCGGGCGACAGCCGCAGGCGTGGTTCAGCTTTTGCGCCCCGTCAGTTCCTTGTGGAACTGCTTGTCGGCGGCGTAGCAGCTGCAGGCCTCCGCCTCCAGCGCCGCCCGGTCGAGCACCTGCAGCTCGCCCCGGTGGTAGGCGATGAATCCACTCTGCTGGAACGACCCGGCCGCCTCCGTCACCCCCACGCGCCGCACACCGAGCATCAGGGCCATGAACTCCTGCGTGACGTGAAAAGTGTCGGCCTGCGCGCGGTCCTGGCTCATCAGCAGCCAGCGCGCCAGGCGCGGCCCGATCTCGTGAAAACGCTCGCAGGCCGAGGCCAGTGTCTGCTGGTGCAGCCGCACCAGCAGGCTCGACTGCATGACCTCCTGCAGCGGCAGGCTGCTCACGATCTCCGCGCGCAAGGCTTCGGCGCCGATGCGCCAGCTCTTGCCCTCCCCCTGCACCAGCGCCCGCCAGGGCGTCTTCGCCAGCCCCAGCACCAGCTCCGAACCCAGCATGGACTCACGCCCCACCATGCCCACTTCGAGCGCCGGGTAGTCGTCCACATCGATCACCAGCGAGATGAAGCCCGAGATCGGAAAGTGCGCGTGGCTCAAGGGCTCGCCGCGCACGCTGAGCTCGGCCGACAGCAGCAGATCAAAAGGTTCGCACTGGTCCAGCAGGTGCCGTCGGGCGTCTTTCGGCAGCTGCTGGAGCAGGAGGTTGTCGGCGTTGGCCATGAGCGTTGGGTGTCCCTGGTGACTCTGCGCCACCCGGGAGGGGCGGCGTCATGCAGTGCGCTTCTGGACAGCGTGTCCTCGGCGTGCTGAAAAACAGTGTGTGAGCACACGGGGCTGTTGACTGTCTGCCAGCGCACACAAGAGAAAAAGAACTGGGGGGTGTGGCTGTCCTGCACATGTTCGACAGCGTACGGACGCTGTTCCCGCAGCCGCCTAAAAACAGGGGGTGCATTCCGCGCAATGCGTCTTTGACGCAAGAAAGATCCCCATGAAAAAGCTGACTGTTCTCCACCTGCTCGGCGTCGCCGGCATGGCCACCTTCCTGGCGTCTTCTGCGTACGCGCAGAGCACCAGCCACTTCTACGGCGGCGGCTCGGTCGGCCAGTCCCGCACCGAGATGGACCCCGCACACACCACCGGCGTGCTGCTGCCGGGCGTCAACACCACCGGTGTCGCCACCGACAACAAAGGCAATGCCTTCAAGATCTTTGGTGGCTACCAGTTCAACCGCAACATCGCCCTTGAAGCGGGCTTTTTCGATCTGGGCAAGAACCGCTTCAGCGCCTCCACCTCGCCCTCGGGCACGCTGTCCGGCGAGACCCGGGTCCAGGGCCTCAACTTCGATCTGGTCGGCACCCTGCCGCTGACCGAACGCTTCTCCGCGCTGGCCCGTGTGGGCGCCCAGCACGCCTGGTCCAAGGACCGCTTCAGCGGCACCGGCGCCGGTGCCGGCATCCCGTCGAGCAGCAAGCACAACGATTCCAACTACAAGGTCGGCCTGGGCGTGCAATACGAGATGACGCCCGCGTTCTGGATCCGCGGCGATGTGGAGCGCTACCGCATCAAGGACGCCGTCGGCCGCCGTGCCAACGTGGACGTGGCCTCGGTCAGCCTGGTGTTCCCGTTCGGGCGTGCGCCCGAGCGCGTGGCCGCAGCGCCGGTCTATGTGGCACCCGCCCCGATGCCGGAACCCGTCGCCGTGGCACCTGCGCCCGCGCCGGTCGTGATGGCACCAGCGCCCCAGCGCGTGAGCTTCTCGGCCGACACGCTGTTCGGCTTTGACAAGTCCACCGTGCGCCCCGAAGGCCGGGTCGAACTCGACAAGTTCAGCAACCAGCTGAGTGGCACCAGCTACCAGTCGATCAGCGTCGAAGGCCACACCGACCGCCTGGGCTCCACGGAATACAACCAGACGCTGTCCGAAGAGCGCGCCGCATCGGTCAAGAACTACCTCGTGACCAACGGCAGCATCGACCCGACCCGCATCAGCGCCGTCGGCAAGAGCGAAAGCCAGCCGGTGACCGCCCCCGGCGATTGTTCGGACAACCAGGCACGTCCTTCGCTGATCAACTGCCTGCAGCCCGACCGCCGCGTGGAAGTGGAAGTCACGGGTACGCGCTGACCCGGTGTTCCCCTGCCGCACCCCTCGCGGGGTGTGGGCAAGGAAAAGGCCCGCTGCCAGTCTGGCAGCGGGCCTTTTCCTTTGTTGAGCGAAGTGCGCTCAGGCCAGGGTCAGGTGGCAGGCTGGTGGCCAGCCACCCAGGACCACCGTGGATTCGGACCGGGGCAGGCCGATGCGGGTGAAGTCCTGCTGTTGCTGCGCCCGGCGGCGGCGCGCCATCTGCTCGCCCAGCGCGGCCGTGTCCAGACCGGTCATGCGCACTTCAACGAACAGCACCGCCTGGGCATCGTCCATGCTGGGCAAGACGCAGTCACCGATGTCGACCACCGCATCGTCGTAGCCCGGGTCGCCGGGTTGCATCTCGTCCAGCCGCGCGATCAGGTGGCGCAGCCGGGCGTGGTCGCACAGCGCGGTCTGCCCGAGCAGCGCGCCGTTCAGCACCGGGCGCACCACGGGGTAGAAGATCTCTTCTTCGATCAGCGCGTTCAGGCTCAGCGCATCGCACAGGCGGTCCACGATCTCGGCCTTGCGTTCCGCGCCGCAGCCTTCGACCAGGCGCACACCGTCGTATTCGCGCAGCAGCTTGCGGATGAGTTCGTGGTCCAGCCGCAGCTGGTCCAGCGCGTCGCGCGTGCGCAGGGCGGATTTGGGGCGCATAGGCTGGCGGGTGTCGGATTCAGGCCTTGCGCACACCGGGCACACCTCGGCTGTAGTGGGGCAGGCTCATGGTCGGTCGAGTGACCGGCCCTGTGGCTTGGCGTGCCGGAGGGGACGGCTCGGGCATCCACCCCTCGGGCGCAGCGCCCTCGCTGGTCAGAGCATTGGCCTGCTGCTCCAGCGGGAGCGGCTTGGGGGTGGCTCGGTTGGCGACTGTGATCATTTCAGGGCCCAGGTTCAATTTCAGGTCGCGCACCACGCGCCACCGCAGGGGACGTTGTAGCCGCCCAGACCGCGCGAGGTCTGTGCGGCAGCGTACGTTTGCCGTGGGCCGGGGAACTACACCGCCAAGCGGTTGGGCAGCAGCCGGTCGTATTCTTTTTTCACCACCGCGTAACACTCGCAGACGGAGCCTTCCAGCGCCTCGCGGTCCATCACGGTGATGTGACCGCGTGCGTACTTGATGAAACCGAGCTTCTGCAGCTTGAGCGCGGCCTCGGTGACGCCTTCGCGCCGCACACCGAGCATGTTGGCGATGAGTTCCTGCGTCATCACCAGCTCGTTGCCGCTCAGGCGGTCCAGGCTCAGCAGCAGCCAGCGGCAGAGCTGCTGGTCCAGCGAGTGGTGGCGGTTGCACACCGCCGTCTGCGCCATCTGGGTGATCAGCGCCTGGGTGTAGCGCAACAGCAGGTGCAGCACCGGGCCGGAGCGGGCAAATTCTTCCTTGATGTCGGCCGCGCGCAGGCGGTAGCCCTGCCCCGCGCTCTGCACCACGGCGCGGCTGGGCGTGGTCTCGCCGCCCATGAACAGTGCGATGCCGACCAGGCCTTCGTTGCCCACCACGGCGATCTCGGCCGAGGCACCGTTTTCCATCACGTAGAGCAGCGAGACGATGGCGTTGATCGGAAAGTACACGTGGCTCATCTTGCTGCCCGATTCGTACAGCACCTGCCCCAGCGGCAGGTCGACCGCTTCCAGCAGCGGACCGATGCGCTGCCATTCGGACACGGGCATCGCGGCCAGCAGTTGGTTGGCGGACTGGTCCGGTGCGATTTCCATCGTTGTTGTCCCTGTGGCGGGTGTTGTTACGGTCCTGAACGGGCCGGTGTGACAGGGTGCGCGGAAGTCGAACTGCGCAAGGGATTGTGTTAGGTAGCGTACATACAAACAGGGTTTTTGTCTGTTCGCTGACGCACAGACGCCTGGAACGCCCGCTCCGGTCCGGCTGCAAGCCTTGTGGCTTCAGGTTCCTGGCGGCAGCGGCACCACAAAACAGCTGCTTTGTGGCAGATCGGTCCAGCGCAGCCGTTCACCCACGTTCAGCAGTTGGGCATGCGGCTCGGAGCAGTCGGCCAGTGCCGCCACGGCTTCGCCGCGCACCAGCAAAAAACGCATGTGGCGGCCGTCGCGCAGCAGCGTCAGCTCGGCCCGGGGCCAGTGCAAAGGCAGGCAGGGGGTGAAAAACAGCTCCTCGGCCCCGATCTCCAGGCCCAGTATCGACCCCACCGCCGCGCGGTGCAGCCAGCCCGCGGCGCCGGTGTACCAGCTCCAGCCGCCGCGGCCTTCGTAGGGCGGCGCGCTGTACACATCGGCCGCCATCACATAGGGCTCGACGCCGTAAGTCCCGCCCCATTGAGGGTGTGCCGCGCGGTGCGCCGGGCTCAGGTAGGTGAAGTAGCGGTAAGGCGTGTTGCGGGCAAAGCTGTTGCCCGGCTCACGCTGCGCCAGGGCGGCCGCGGCCATCAGCGCCCAGACGCCGGCGTGGGCGTACTGCCCGCCGTTCTCGCGCACGCCCGGCGGATAGGCCTGGATGTAGCCGGCGCTGGGCTGGGCGTGTTGCAGCGGCGGGTCGAGCAGGCGGATCAGCCCGTGCACCGGGTCCACCAGCTGAGCCTCCACCTCGTCCATCGCCTGGCGCTGGCGCTCGGGCGAGGTCTGGTCCGAGAGCACGCTCCAGGCCTGCGCGATCAGGTCGATGCGGGCCTCCGCCTGCGTGGACGATCCCAGTGCGCTGCCGTCGTCGAAGAAGGCGCGTTTGAACCAGGCGCCATCCCAGGCCTCGCTGCCCAGCGCGACGCGCCAGCCGGCCAGCGCGGCTTCCCAGGCGCGCGCCCGGTCGCGCTCGCCGCGGGCACGCGCCAGCGGCAGCCAGGCGATCACGATGCTGCACAGGAACCAGGCCAGCCAGACCGACTCGCCACGCCCTTCGCTGCCGACGCGGTTCATGCCGTCGTTCCAGTCACCGGTGCCCATCAGCGGCAGGCCGTGGGCGCCCACCGGCAGGCTGCGGTCGATGGCGCGCGCGCCGTGTTCGTAGACGCTGGCGCTCTCGCGGCTGATGCCGGGCGTGTCGTAGCGGTCTTCCGCGCCCTCGGGCACCGGCGGGCCGTCGAGAAAGTGCACCGCTTCGTCCAGCAGGGCGGTGTCGCCGGTGGCGTTCAGGTAATGCGAGGTGGCCAGCGGCAGCCACAGCAGGTCGTCGGAGAAATGCGTGCGCACGCCGGCGCCGCCCGGCGCATGCCACCAGTGCTGCACGTCGCCGGCCTCGAACTGGCGCGACGCACAGAGCACGATCTGCGCGCGCAGGATCGCCGGGTCGGCCCCCACCAGCGCCATCGCGTCCTGCAGCTGGTCGCGGTAGCCGGTGGCGCCGCCGGCCTGGTAGAAGCCGGCCTTGGCCCACAGGCGCGATGACACGGTCTGGTAGAGCAGCCAGCGGTTGACGAGCGCGTCAAAGAGCGGGTCGGGCGTCTTCACCTGGGTCGCGCCCAGCAGCGTGTCCCAGGCCGCGCGGGTGTGGCGTTCGCGCTCGCGGGCGTTGGTGGTGGTGGCCTGGCGCATGAGCGCTCGCGCCGCCTCGGGATCGGGCGCGTAGCCGATCAAAAAAACCTGGTCGAGCGCCGCACCGGGGCGCAGCGTGACCGGTCGCGACAGTGCGGCGCACGGGTCCAACCCGAAGCCGCTGCGCTGCCCCAGGCGCTGCGGCAGCACCAGCTGGCCCTGCCGGTCGAAGAAGGCCCGGCGGTCGCAGGTCCAGTCCAGGCCCTCGGGGTCGTGCACGCCCTCATTCGATTCGCAGAAGAAGGCCGTGCCCCCGCCAAAACCGCCCGCGGCCTCGGTCTGGGTGCAGAGCAGCCCGATCAGGCCGGCGCCGGGCGGGCTCACGAAATACGGTTTGCTCAGCAGGCTGCCGCGGTCGCTGCGCTTCTCGCCCATCATCCACTCCACCAGGCCGATGATGCGCAGGTGAGCCTTGCCGCTGCCGTGGTTGCGCAGCCGGATGCGCACCTGCTTGACCGCGGTGTCGGCATCGACACTCCAGCTCACCGACGCGGCCAGCGGCCCGCGCCGGTGGTCGATGGTGGTGAGGCCCTGGCCGTGCACCACCTGGTAGGTGACGCCTTCGGCGGCCCAGGCCGACGGGGTCATGCTCCAGACTTCGCGCGTGCGGCGGTCCTGCAGCAGGAAACATTCGGACGGTGGGTCGCCGACGGGGTCGTTGGCCCAGGCGGTGAGCTGGTTCAGGCGGCTGTTGAGCGCCCAGGTGTTGCCGCCGCCGCTCTCGGACACCAGCGCGCCGAAACCGGGATTGGCCAGCACATTGCACCAGGGCCGCGGCGGCGTCTCCGTGGCGCTCGCCTCGAAGGCGAAGGCGCCGATGTCGCCCGCGAACACACCCTCGGCCGGCGCTGGCGCGACCTCGCCCAGGTGCAGGGGCACCGGGTCCGGCAGTGCAGGCTCACCGCGCCAGTTGCTCGCCACCGGTGTTTCGTGGCGGTCGCACCAGCTGCGCACCTGGTGCAGCAGGGCCTGGCCGTCGGCCTGCAGCTGCACACGCGCCAGGTTTCGCAGCGTGGCAATCTGTTCGGGCGACAGCTCTTCCGCGCGCAGCAGGTACAGGCCGGTCACGGCCGGGCCGGGGCGGGCCTGCAGGTCGGCGGCGTGCTGTTCGAGCAGCAGGGTGAGTTCGCGCTGCAGCGGCATGTGGTACGAGTGCGCCTCGTGGCTGAGCACCACCAGATCGCAGGCCACACCGGCGCGCGTCCACTCGCGCAGCACCAGCGCCAGCACGCGCAGCAGCCCCAGGCCCTGCGGTGAACCGGCGTGCACCAGCAGCAGCGGGCGGTCACCCGAGAGGCCGAGCGGCCAGAGCAGACGCCGGTCGCTGCGCTGCGGTGGCGTGCCCGCGGGGTCGGCGGCGGGCGGGTCCATCTTCGGCAGCGTCAGTACCAGGGCGGTGGTCAGGGCGTGCAGCGCGGGCAGGTAGTCGGTGCGCGGGCGGTGCGGCACCGACGGGATGCCGGCCAGCGTGGACGACATCACCGAGGAGCGCGCCACGTAGCTGGGCTGGCGGTACTTGTCGATCACGGCGCGCAGCGTGGCCGCGTCGTCGCTGGCGGCGGTGGCGAAGGTCACGCAGGCCTGCGCGCCCGGCTCGATGCGCAGCCGCACGCCGAGCGCGGCCACCGGGTCCAGCCCGGTTTCCAGCGGACCCGCCTCCAGCGGCACCGGGTCCATCTGCGCCAGCGGCTGGGCCGGCGTGTGGTGGCGGCCGAGCCAGCGCAGGCGGTCGGTCTGGCAGCGCAGCCCCAGCACCTCACCCTCGGTGTCGGCCACAAAATGCGCCGCCTGCATCGCCTGCTCGGTCACCAGGCGCGGTGCGCGCACGCATCGCAAGGCCTGCTGCTCGGGCAGCCAGTCGGTCTTGACGAACAGGTTGGAGAACGCCGGGTGTGCCTCGTCGGCGGCGTGGCTGGCCAGCGTCACGTCGAGCGCGGAGATCAGCTCCAGCTCGATCGGCTCTTTGCTCAGGTTGGTCAGCACCACCTTGCGCAGTTCAATGTCGTCTTCCGGGCTGACCCAGACCGTGGTGTTGACGCGCAGCTCGGGCCAGAGCGCGTCGAAACACACGCGGTCGGTGTGGAAGCGGCAGCTGTAATCCGCCTGGGGATCGGGCGCGGGGTGGCGCGTGACCGAGACCGGGGCACCCGCGGTGTCCAGGCGCAGGTAGACGAAGGCGCCGCAGGCATCGCGCAGCGCGTCGTCGCGCCAGCGCGTGATACCCGTCTGGCCCCAGCGGCTCCAGCCCGCGCCGTTGGCGCGCAGCGTGACGCTGTAGCGCCCGTTGCCCAGCAGGTGCGTGGGCTCCAGCGCCAGCGCGCCCGGGGCGAGCGTGCGCACGTGGTCCGGCGCGCGGCACAGCCAGGCCTGCAGGGGCAGCCGCAACGGCGCCAGCAGCGCAGGCAGCTCGCGCGGCGCGCGCTCGTGCAGCAGCGAACTCACCGCCTCCATGCGCGGATGCGCCATGCCCCAGCGTTGCGCCACGCCAGCGCGCAGCACGTTGGCCAGCGCCACCAGGCTCATGCCCTGGTGGTGCGCCATGAAGGTGTGGACCACGGTGAAGCGCTCGCCGTGGGTCTGCCGCGCGGGGGTGAAGTCGAGCGCTTCGAAGAAGCCGTAGCGCCCGCGCGCTGACAGCGCGGCGAGGCGCCGCAGGTTGTCGCAGGCCAGGGACGGATCCACCTGGGTCGCGAGCACCGTGGCGTAGGGCGCGATCACGCGTTCGGCCACCGGCGTGCGGCGCAGCGCCAGGCGCGGCACACCCTGCGGCGCGTACTGGTAGGCCAGGGTGTGGTCCTGCCCGGCGTAGGCGCTCTCGGAAATGCCCCAGGGCATGGGCGAGCCGTGCACGAAGGCCACCTGCTCCAGCACCGCCGATTGCCCGGCTTCGCGCAGCGCGCTGCCGCGCGGTTCGGCGACCACCAGCGAGGGCATCAGGTACTCGAACATCGAACCCGACCAGGAGCGCAGCACGGCGTGCCGACCGCTGGCAAAAAACGGCCGGCCCAGCGCCGCCCAGTGGCGCACCGGCAGGTCGCCCTTGGCGATGGCGAACAGGCTGGTGCTGCGCGACTCCGAGGCCAGCAGGTCGTAGTAACTGGTGTCGAGCTGCTGCTCGTCAATCCGGTAGCCGATGTGCAGCAGATGGCGCTTGGGGCTGTAGAGAAAACGGAAATCCGGCGCCCAGGCCAGCGCCTCCAGTGCGGCGGCGAGTTCGAGCAGGCGCCCGGTGGCGCGCTCGCTGCTGCCCGCGCCCACCGCGGCGGCGTCGTGGCTGGCCGAGTGCAACGTGGCGAGGTGGTCGGTGAGCAGCCACACCAGTTCGTCCTGCGGCGTGGTGACGTGGCTGACGATGGCGGGGTTGCGCGCCTGCGTCAGGCCGCCGAGTTCGTGCCGGGCTTCCTGCACCAGGGCGAGGAAGGCGGCGCAGGCCGCGGCCTCGCAGGGCTCGGGCGCGGGTGTCTCCAGCAGCCGGCCGATGGCGGTCTGCGCCAGGGGCCGGTGCAGCAGGGTCTGCAGCAAGCCCAGGCGCGGCTGCAAGCGCTGGCGCGACAGGCGCAGTGCCCCGGCGCTGGCCAGCGCGGCGTGGGGATCGCGGGCCAGCTCGGTGCAGGCCTGGGCGACGGTGAGCAGGTGCGCGCAGAGGTTGCCGCTGTCCACCGTGGACACATAACGCGGCGCCAGCGTCTGCAGGGTCCGGGTGTCGTACCAGTTCAGGAAGTGGCCGCGATGGCGCTCCATCTGCAGCAGGGTGGCGAGCGTGGCTTCCAGCCGGGTCAGCAGGTCCTGCGTGCCGATCCAGCCGAACTGGCGCGCGCAGGCGGTGCTGAGCAAATAGAGGCCGATGTTGGTGGGTGAGGTGCGGTGCGCCACCATCTCGAACGGCGTGGTCTGCAGGTTGTCGGGTGGCAGGTGATGGTTGTCGGCGTCGACGCAGCGCTCGAACAGGCGCCAGGTGTCGCGCGCCACGCCTTCGAGCAGGTCGCGGTCGGCCGCGGCCAGCGTGGGGCGGCGGCGGGACCACGGCCTGTTGCACGACCACACCAGCAGCGGCGCCAGCGCCCACAGGACGAGCACGGCGAGCGCCAGCGCGCCGGGGGCCGGTGTGAGCAGCCACAAGCCACCCGCCAGGATCAGCGCGGTCAGCGGCGCAGCGCGGTGGCGCCAGAGCGTGGCCGGCAGGCCGGTGCCCAGGCCGGCCTGTGCCGCTTCGGCGGTGGTCCATTCGAGCAGGTGGCGCCGGCTCACCAGCAACCGGTGCAGGGTGCGCAGCACGGCGTCGAGCGCGAGCAGCGCCTGCTGCGGCAGCAGCGCCAGGTGCCAGAGCCCGCCACCGAGCGCGCGCAGCAAGTCCTTTGCCGCGGCGACCGCATAACGCTCGCCCAGCAGGCGCCAGTGGCGCGGCACCCAGCCCGCCACCGCGCCCATGAGCGGGCCGGCGGCGTGCGCGGCCACCGTGAGCGCCAGCGCCGCGGGCAGCGACAGGCCCAGACCCGCCATGGCCAGGGCGATGAGCAGCAGGCAGGCCGGCGCCACCAGCGAGCGGCGCAGGTTGTCAAAGAGTTTCCAGCGGTTGATGGTGCCCAGCCGCCATTGGCGCGACCGCAGCAGGAAGGGCAGCAGCTGCCAGTCCCCGCGCGCCCAGCGGTGCAGGCGCGAAGCCGCGGCGTCGGCGTGGTCGGGGTCGGGCTCGATCAGGGTCACGTCGGTCACCACGGCGCAGCGCACCAGGGCGCCTTCGAGCAGGTCGTGGCTGAGCACCTGCTCGGTCGGCAGGCGTTCGCCCAGCACGGCGTGCAGCGTGGCCACGTGCAGCAGGCCCTTGCCGGTGAAGCTGCCTTCGCCAAACAGGTCCTGGTACACGTCCGAGCTCATGGCGCTGTAGGGGTCGATGCCGGCTTGGCCATCGAACAGCCATTGCCAGGCGGTGCGCCCGCCTTCGCCCGCCAGCGGCGGCACCACGCGCGGCTGCAGGATGCCGTAGCCCTGCAGCACGCGGCGGCCGGTCTCGTCCAGCCGGGGCTGGTTGTCCGGGTGTTCGGCCACGCCGACCAGGGTGCGCAGGCGCCCGGGCGGCAACTGGGTGTCGCTGTCGAGCGTGAAGAGGTAGCGCGTGTGCGGCGCCATGCGCGAGAGTTCGCCGAGCTCGAAAAAGGGTCCGGGTGTGCCGGTGGCCAGCGCGGCCACCAGCTGCTCCAGCTTGCCGCGCTTGCGCTCCCAGCCCAGCCACTGGCCTTGCGTGGCGCTCGGGCTGCGCTCGCGGTGCAGCAGCAGGAAACGCGGTGGGCTGCCCGGCGCCACCGGGTAACGCGTGTTGAGCGCAGCGAGCTGGTCTTGTGCGTACGACAGCAGGGCCTGGTCTTCGGGCCGGTGCTCGGTGTCGGCATCGGACCAGTCGCTGAGCAGGGCGAACTGGGCGTGGGCTTCGGGGTTGGCGAGGTGGTGCAGGTGCAGGCGGTGCACCGTCTGCGCGATGCCGGCCGGGTGGTTCAGCAGCGCCGGCACCACCACCATCACGCGTGCCTGCAAAGGGATGCCCTCGGCCAGCAACAGGCGCGGCAGGTGTGCGGGCTGGAGCGACTCGCCGATCAGGCGGTTGACCACCGCCACCACGGCTTCGGACGCGGGCAGCAGCATCACCAGCGCCACCAGCACGCTGCCGAGCTGGACCGGCCAGCCCGCGTCCAGCCAGCCGGGCCGGTGCAGCAGCCAGGCCACCAGCAGCAGCGTGCCCAAGAGCATGGCGCCGAGGTAGGTGGGCGTGCGCGAGAAACCCGCCACCGAGCGCCACAGACCCGCCACGCGGTGCTTCAGGCCGAGCGCCTGCTCCAGCGTGGCGCGGCCTTCGCCGCGCAGCCAGTGGCCGGCCAGCTCGGCCGGGCCGGTGGCGCTGGCCATCAGGCCCAGCAGCACCTGGGCCACGGCGGCTTCGCCCTGCCCGCTCTGGGTGGACAGGCGCTCGATGCCGTGCAGCGTGGTGTCGCGCGTGGCGTCGTCTTCGGCTTCGAACACCGGCGAGCGCAGCATGACGCGGACGACGCGGCTGGTGCGCGCCACGATGCCGGGCCAGTCGGCCGCGCCGATCAGACGCAGCGCGGTCACGGCGTTGCCCACGCTCAGGTGGTCGGCGGCCTGTGCGGCGTGGTGCTGCGTCTGCAGCGCGGCCAGGTCGGGCACCACGCCGTGCAGCCACTGGCGCACCTGCGCCATGGGCGAGTCGCCGGCCGCGGTGGCGTGCCCCACCAGGCTTTGCGCCAGGTTGGACAGGAAGACATCGCCCACACCGCGCTGCTCCATGAGCACGTGCATCTCCTTCACCGCATCCAGCGAGAGCTCGTCGACGCGGCTGGCGCACAGGCTGGCGAGGTCGCGCGCGGCCTTGTGGCTGGCGATGCGGTCGGCCAGGCGGCGCAGGTTCTCCACCAGCACCACACGCAGCGTGGTGGGCAGCGCCCACAGCTCGCCCTGGCTGAGTTCGCGTGCGTCCTGGTAGGCGTCCAGAAAGTGGACCAGCAGGGTTTCGTCGAAGGCGCTGTCGGTGTGGGCGACAAAGGCCCAGGCCACGCCGTAGATGCGCGGCAGCCCCACCAGCGGGGCGTCCTGCAGCACCGGCAGCGAGCGGTAATAGCGCGCGGGCAGGCCTTCGCGAATTTCCCGCAGCTGGCTTTCGATCAGGTGGAAGTTGTCAAACAGCCATTCGGCCGCCGGGCTGATGTCGTGGCCGTCGTGGGCCTCGACCGCGATGTACTGGTAAGCCGCACGCAGGCTGCGGATGTTGCTCTGCAGGCGCGGGTAGAACGTGGCCTGGCCGAAGCCGGCCCGACCCGCCCGGTGCGATTCGCCCAGGCTGCGCCCGTGCTGCTCAAACCGTGCAACGCCAAAGAGCTCGGAGCGGATCGGTTCGAGCGCGACGCCGCGGGCGGCGTCCAGCATGCGCTCGATCTTCTGCGGTACCCAGGCCCACTGCGCTTGCAAGCGCGCGGTCGCCACTTACAGCATGAGCCAGGAGCCACCAAACATCAGGGTGAGCACCACCGCCGACGTGATCACGCGCCCAGCCAGCAGCCCCTGAAGCTCGTCGGCGCCACTGCGCAAGGTCTGCAAGGGCCCGCGCTGGGCGCCGCAATGGACCAGATGATCGCCGAGCGCCGTGCGCTCCATCGCCGAAATGTCTGCCGGGTGGCCATACGAAGAGGTATCCCAGCTGGGGGACATGGAAGGAATCTTGGACATGGTCTTCTCCGTGAGCGGGTGAGGGGAAGCCTGCTGTGGCTTCCGTGTCAACCCTTGTAAGTCCAGGCGCCCCGCCGGTCTGTGCGGCGCCGAACACATCGCTCGATGCGGACCGTGTTTGCACGACACGGCATCGCGGTGTTCGTCAGCGCACAGACAAGGCGCGCTGAAGGCCCTAACTTGAAGTCCGGCCCGCAACGTTTCCCACACAAAGGACACTCCATGACACATCCATCACACCGTTTCTCCCTTCGGCAGACAGCCTTCTCGCTGGCTGCCGTCGCGACACTGGGCCTGGCCGGTTGCGCTGCGCCCTACCCGGTTTACGAACAGCCGCCGATGACACAGGCCCCGGTGCAGGTTCAGCCCTACCCGAGCCAGCGCGAAATGACCCGTGAAGAGCGGCGCGAAGAGCGGCGCGACTTCCGCCGCCGCCAGAACGAGCCCCTGTTTGAGGCCGAGGTGCTGTCGGTCCGCGCCGTGATGGGCCAGTCCCAGCAGCGCTGCTGGATCGAACGCGAGCAGGTGCAGCAGCGCCCCGCGCCCAACGTCGGTGGTGCGCTGGTCGGCGCTGTCATCGGCGGCGTGATCGGTCACCAGATCGGTGGCGGCAGTGGTCGGGATCTGGCCACGGCAGGCGGTGTGGTGGCGGGTGCGGCCATCGGCTCCCAGGTGGGCCGCGACCGCTACGGCAACCCGGTGAGCACGCAGGACGTGCAACGCTGCAGCACCGTCAACACCAGCAGCGAACCCGCCTATTGGGACGTGACCTACCGCTTCCGCGGTATCACGCACCGCGCACAGATGCTCTCCCCTCCCGGCCGCAGCGTCACGGTGAACCGGGACGGCGAGCCTCGGGAATAAGGATTCCCCCTGCAGCGCTTCGCGCTACCCCCCAGGGGGGCTGAGGGCCGCGGCTCCAAGCCTGCCTGCGCAGGCTTGGACAGCCCGAAGAAGCCTCGCCTCTGGCGAGGCTGCGGCCTGCAGGGCGCACTGGCCGTCCGGCAAAGCCGGCCCGGCGGTGCCCTGGGTTGGGGCGCTCCGTCATCCTGAGAACCTGGGTTCTCGACCGATGGAATGCAACATCGCTTCTTCGCTGCGGCAGGCGCTGCCCGGTGGGGGCGATGTTCCGGGGTGGACACAGCGGAGTCGGCGCAACGCGCCGACCACCCCGGATGAGCCCCCACCGGGCAGCGCCTGCCGCAGCGCGAGGGAACGTTCCTGCACCCGCAACAAGCCCTCAGCGCAGCGAAGACCCCAGAACCTCAACGCCAAACCCGCGGTAGCCGATCAGCGTGCAACTGACATCGAACATCGGTGTGCCGCTCACGCGGTACTGCCGGACCACACCACTGGGCATCACGCGGCTCAGCACCATGTCGAGGAACGGGCTGCGCGCCGCGATGCGGGCCTGCAACGCTGCTCGCTCGATCGGGTTCCAGCCATCGTCTGGAAGGTTCTCACTGCCCTCGGCGTTCAGCGTGTCCACCTGCAGGCCCAGCATCTCCAGCACCGGTCCCGACACCTTGGTGAAGTGGCCCTCGCCGTCCTGCTCCCAGTACCAGTCGGTGGCCAGCTCGGTCAGAGCGCGGTAGCGCGCTTCGCTCTCGCGCAGTTCGGCGGTGCGCTCCCGCACCAGCTGTTCCAGGTATTGGTTGTGCCGCGCCAGCTGCCGGTGCAGCAGGCGCACCTCGATCAGGTTCTGGATGCGTGCCCTGACCTCGACCATGTCGAACGGCTTGCTGACGAAGTCCTTGGCACCGGCCTGCAGCGCGCGCAGCTTGTGGCCGGGCTGGGCGGTGATCACCAGCACCGGCAGGTAGTCGTCTTCGGCGGTGCTGGCCTTGAGCCCTTCCATCACCTGGAAGCCGTCCATGCCCGGCATCTGCAGGTCGAGCAGGATCAGGTCGAACGGCGCCTTGCGGTGCATGGCGCAGACCTTGTCGGGCTCCATCGTGCTGGACACCCGGGTGTAGCCGGCCTCCTCCAGCATGGCTTCCAGCAGGGCCACGTTGGCCGGCTGGTCGTCCACGATCAGGATGCGGGCATTGAGCCTTTCTTGCTGGGTGAGGTTCATGCGGGTTCCTGGTGCGCGGCGGGACCGCTCGTGGTTTCGGCGACCTGCAGCGCAGCGTCGAGCGCGTCCATGAGCTGGGCGACCTTGATGGGTTTGGTGAGGTAGTTGAAGAATCCCGCATCCAGCCCCTTCTGGATGTCGCGTGGCACGGCGTTGGCGCTCAACGCGATGACGGGGATGTGGGCGGTGTCCGGGTCGGCGCGCAAGATCTTCAACGCTTCGACACCACTGATGCCCGGCAGGTTGATGTCCATCAGGATCACCTCGGGCTGGTACACGCGGGCGAACTCGATGCCCAGGCTGGCGTCGGCCGCGCCGAGCAGGCGCATGTCGGTGCGGCGCGCGACGATCTGCTCGACCAGCTCCAGATTGGCCGGGTTGTCTTCCACGTACAGCAGGGTGTGCTGGTGTGTGCCGGGCAGCGCTTCGGGGCGCGGTGCGTCGGTGGGGTGTGCGTCGTCCAGCGCCACCGTCTGCGGTGCTTCGGTCAGCGCCATCTCGATCCAGAACACGCTGCCCACGCCGGGCGTGCTGTCGGCACCGATCTGGCCACCCATCAGGTGCACCAGCCGCTGCGTCACCACCAGACCGATGCCGGTGCCCTCTTCGGCGCCGGACTCCTGGCCCAGCCGGTTGAAGGGCTGGAACAGCTGGGCCAGCTGCTCGGACGCCAGACCAGGACCGGTGTCGCGCACGCTGATGCGCACCGAATCCGGGGGGCTCAGCGTGCAGACCACCGTGACATGGCCGCCGCGCTGGTTGTATTTGATGGCGTTGAACAGCAGGTTGATCAGCACCTGCTTGAGCCGGGTGCGGTCGGCCTTCACGTAGCGCGGCGATTCCAGCCGCGCAAACACCATGCCGATCCCGCGCTGCTGCGCCTGCTGCTCGACCATGGCGCGGCACTCGGCCAGCACCTCGGTGAGCGAGACCGGCTCGCCCGAGAGCGAGAGCTTGCCGGACTCGATCAGCGCCAGGTCGAGGATCTCGTTGATCAGCTCCAGCAGGTACCAGCCGGCCTTCAGGATCTGCCCGATGCTGCGCTGCTGCGTCGGCGTGGGCGCGGGCGTTCCCGACTCGACCAGCTGCGCAAAACCCAGAATGGCGTTGAGCGGCGTGCGCAGCTCGTGGCTCATGCTGGAGATGAAATCGGTCTTGGCCAGGTTGGCTTTTTCGGCCGCGTCCACGGCCTCGTTGAGCTGCTGCTCCACCCGCTTGCGCACCGAGTTGTCGGTGCCGATCAGCAGGTAGCCAATGATGTCGCCGTAGTCATCGCGCAGCGCGGTGATCGACACGATGGCCGGGAAACAGCTGCCGTCCTTGCAGATGTAGGTCAGCTCGTAGATGTCTTCGATGCCGCGCGAAGCCTTGAAGGCCAGGGCCTCAAAGCCGGGCGCGATGGGCGTGTCCAGTTCCAGGCTCAGGGCCATGGCGCGCGCATGCACCTCGTGGGGGTCGTGCATGTCGCTCGGGCGCACGCGGTTGACCACCTCGTCGGCGCGGTAGCCCAGCATGCGCTCCGCACCCACGTTGAAGAGCTGGATGATGCCTTTTTCGTCGGTCGCGATGATCGAGAAGTTGGCACTGTTCAGGATGGCGTTCTGCAGCGCACCGGCCTTGAGCAGGGCGCTGCGCCGGCTGGACTCGGTGGGTTCGCCCGGCTTGCCCGACAGCTCGGTGGCGTCGGGGCGGGGAATGGTCTCGGGCATCGTTGTTTTCTCTGGCACCGCGGTTGCGGCAAAGGCGGACACTAGCCACCCTCACCAGAACCGTCTGTTCGCTGGCGTACACAGCCAGCACAACGGGGATGCCGGTTTAGAGTGGGCTGCGTCCGCTGATCACGCGCAGCAGCACCATGACGATGGCGATCACCAGCAGGATGTGGATGAAACCACCCAGGGTGGTGGAGGTGACAAGCCCCAGCAACCAGAGGATGAGCAGGACGACGGCGATGGTGTAGAGCATGGTGATTCCTTGTGTTGGGTTGGGGGTCAGGTGGGCGGACGGCGGTGCCTGCGGCGCCACAGCAGGGCAACACCAGCGATGGCGGCGACCGCCAGGCTGGTCTTGGGATGGCGGCGCACCACGGCCATGGCAGCGCCCAGTGCCTGGGTTTGCAGCGCGGGCCGGGGCGCACCCGGCGTGCGCTGCAGCATGCCCTGGGTCAGGGCGCCGAGCGCGAGCGATACCACGGGCTGGGTGCCCAGGCCCTGGAGCACGGGCCACAGCGATCCCGCCAGCCAGCCAGCGGAAGCCCGCTCAGCCTGGTTCCGGCGGTCCTGTTCGAACCAGCCGGACAGGCGCTCGCGGTTGCGAGCCAGCCGGTCGCGGGCCAGCACGGCCCGCGCACCGGCCGTGAGCGGCGTGGCCGCCGTCTCGGGCGTGACCGGGTTCATGGTGTGCCCGGGATGCGCAGGAGCGCGGCATCCTCGGCCAGTTGAATGCGCAGATGGGCGAACCATTCCTCTTCCTCGCGGTCCTGTGCGAGCCACAGGGCCCACAGACCGAGCGCGGCCGGCAGCACGGGCGTGAGCACGAACAGCCAGGGCGCGCGAAAACCAGCATCGGGCAACGAGGCCCACAGCAGCACGGCCACACCCAGCAGCACGGCGGCCACCACCAGGCAGGCAGCGCCCGCCAGCTGGAGCACCAGTCGCCGTTTCAGGCGCGCGCTGCCGATGGTCAGCTCTTCGCCCAGCAGGCTTGCGTAGGCTGCCGCGTGCTCCGCCAGCAACAGGGGCTGTGAAGCCGCCAGGCGGAACACGGGGTGGATCATGACGAGGGCTCCGGGATCAGCGACCGTTGTGACCGCTGTGATGGCGGCTGAACAGGGCCACCAAGCCCATGAGCGCAGCGCCCACGGCGGCGGCCATCAGCATCGACTTGACCGGCTCGTGCTGGATGTAGCTGGCGGTGGCGTCTTTCACGTGCAGCGATTTTTCGCGCAACTGACCGGCGCTGTCGCGCACGGCGTCCATGCCGCGGTGCGCCAGCGCTTCGGTGTCGCTCACCAAGTGGTGCAGCGCGTTGCTGGTCTGGCTGCGCGCGCCGTCCAGGTTGTTGGCCAGCTGGTCGATGCCTTGCTGGGCAGCGCGCTGGGTGGAACGGATCGCGTGCTCGGTGGAGTTGGCGACCGAGGCGGCCAGCGAAGAGGCGTCATCGCCCAGGGTGTTGACGGGGTTGCTCATGGGGTGCTTTCGGTAAGTTGAAGTGAAGGGCCACAGGCCGTTCATCGGCGGTTCCGGCGGTTGCGTTCGTCGTCGGTTTCGATCTGGTTGCCGATGACACCGCCGATGGCAGCGCCACCCAGGGTGCCCAGCGCGCTGCCGTCGGTGAGCACGGCGCCTCCGACGGCACCGACACCCGCACCGATGGCGGTGTTCTGGTCCTGGCGCGACATGCCAGCGCAGGCACTCAGGCCCGCGACCAGGGTCAGCGAAGCGGCCAGCGTCAGCCAGCGGGATTCAAAAGGAAGATGTGTGTTCATGGGGTGACCTCATCAGGTTGGAGAGGCAATGCCGGGGCCGAAGCCCGCCGGTCATTTCTTCATGCGCATGTCGTTCTTGATCGACTTGACGCCGGGCACGCCCTGCGTGACCAGCACGGCGCGGTTGATGTCGGCTTCGGAGTTCACGAAACCGCTGAGCTGAACCGCGCCCTTGAAGGTCTCGACATTGATCTCGGCCGATTTGAGCGAGGCGTCCTTCAGGATCTCGGCCTTCACGCGGGTGGTGATGACGGTGTCGTCCACGTACTGGCCGGTGCTTTCTTGCTTGCCGGTCGCAGCGCAACCCACCATGGTGGTGAAGGCCGCAGCAGCCAGAAGAAGAGCGGAGAAGCGTTGTTTGGTGATCATGGAATGCTTTCTGTGCAGAGGTTGAACGGGCTGCGCAACCAGGGGCTGCACCGCATGGCAGACGGAGTTCATTTCCAGTGCCATTGGCGCCACAGTAAAGCCTGACCCGCGGACAGTCTGTGCGCTGCCGCACTCAGGTTCGGGGGTATTGAAGGGGCGGCCGTTCAGCGCCCTGCCGGGGCGCGAACGGAACCAGCCAAGGGCATCGCCGGGCCAGCTTTGCCGGACGGCCAGTGCGCCTTGCAGGCCGCAGCCTCGCCAGAAGCGAGGCTTCTTCGGGCTGTCCAAGCCTGAGCAGGCAGGCTTGGAGCCGCGGCCCTCAGCCCCCTTTGGGGGTAGCGCGAAGCGCTGCGGGGGTTACCCAGTCAGGGGGTCATCGCGTCCTTACGGGCTGCCCGTCAGCGATCGTGCTGCCCGGATAGAGCAGCACGGTCTCACCCGCCTTCACGCCGTCCTTCACCCAGGCCATGTCGGCGTTGCGGTCGTGGATCTGCACCGCGCGTGCACGCGCCTTGCCAGCGTCCACCACGAACACGCGCCACAGCTCGCCGTCGCGCACCAGCGCCGCGCTGGGCACGAGCACGGCATCGGCCTGCGACGACACGGTGATGCGCGCGTCCACGCGGAAACCGTCGCCCAGACGCGCGGCGTCCGTGGGCAGCGCCGCCAGCGCCACGACCACGTTCACGCGCTGCTCTTCGATGCCCAGCGCCGACACCTTGGTGAAGGCCACCGGCTCCACCCGCGTCACCGTGCCGGGCAGCGGCGCGGCGCCGCTGCCGGTGGTCAGCAACACCGCGGCCCCGGGCAACACCTGCCGCACCTCGCCCGAGAGCACGTCGATCACCGCTTCCATCGCCGCCGTGTCGCCGATCTCCAGCAGCGACTGCCCCGCGGTCACGGGGGCCGCGCTGTCCAGGTGCAGCTTCAGCACCTGGCCGTTCACCGGGCTCTTGATGGCCCACAGGCCGGCTGGGCGCTCGCCCGCCGTGGGCACAGCCTGGGCCAGCGCGGCGCGGGCTTCGGCCACCGCGAAGTCGGCCATGGCCTGCTCGGCCTGGGCCGCCGTCAGGGCCTGCTGCGCGGAGCGCCGGGCGAGATCGGTCTGGTCGCGGGCCGACGGCGCGATGAAGCCTCGCTGGGCGAGCTGATCGGAGCGCCCCGCCTCCAGCGTGGCCTGCGCCAGCGCGGTCTGTGCGCGCTGCACCTGGGCGGCGGCCGCACGGCGCGCCGCGTCGGCACTGCCCACGCGCTGCTGCAGCACCGTGCGGGTGCGGGCGTCGATCAGCTGCGGCGCGGCGGGTGCGAGCCGGGCCACCACGTCGCCCGCTTGCACCGCATCGCCCACCTTCAGCGTGGGGCGCTGCAATTGGGCCAGGGTGGGCGCGGTGATCACGTAGCGGTTCTTCAGCCGCAACTGGCCGTCTTCCTCGACCACCTGCTCGAATTTCCCGGAGGTCACCTGCGCCACCTCCACGGTGATCGGCCGGGGCCGGTACACCGCATAGAGCAGCGCGGCGGCGGCCCAAGCCGCAAGCCCGACGATGACCCATCGCCGGGTTGTGTTCCAGGGATTCTTTGACTCGTTCATTCGCGTACCTTCAAGACAGAAACCAGGTCCAGCCGGTCGATCTGGCGGCGCACCAGCAGCGCGCTGACCACGCCCGCCGCCAGCACGATCAGCGCGGCCGAGGCGTAGGTGGACGGCTCGATCACGACCGGGAAATCGATGCTGTCGGACGCCATCAGCCGCATCATCAGCGAGGCCAGGCCCCAGCCGGTGAGCGCGCCGATGGGCAGGGCCACCAGCAGCTCGGCGCCGAGCTCGGCGAGCAGCAGCACCGAGACCTCGGCCCGCGTCATGCCCAGCACGCGCAGGCTCGCCAGTTCCCAGGCGCGCTCGGAGAGCGCGATGCGCGCCGCGTTGTAGATGATGCCCACCGCCATGGCCACCGCAAACAGCGTGAGGATGCCGCTGAACACGCCCATGTTGCGCGAGGTGGTCTTGTTGAACGCGGCCATGGAGCCGGCCTTGTCGAACACCGAGTTGATCACCGGCGCTGCCTTCACCGCGCCCCAGAACGCGTCCATCGCCAGCGGGTCGACCTGCAGCGCGGCGTCGGCCACGCCGTGGCCGTCGCGCGCCAGCGCGTTCATCGCATCCAGGTTCATGTAGAGCAGTTTGCCGAACATGGTGTGCACGATGTCCACCACCGGCACCTCGACCCGCTGCTGGTTCCAGAGCCGGAACTGCAGCTCGACGCGGTCGCCCACGCGCGCACCGAGCGCACGCGCCAGCAGCGAAGACAGCACCACACCGTGCGACGGCATGGCCACCGCACCGCGGGTTTCGTCCACCACGCGCATCAGCTGCGCGTCGCTGCGGTAACCGGTGAGCGCCGTGTCTTCGCTGCGCCCGTGCAGGCGCACACGGACCGGCTCGGTGCGGTAGGGCTCGGCGTCGATCACACCGGGCAGGCGCTTGAGGTCCTGCACCACAGTCAGGGGCACCGGGCGGTGAAAGTTGACCAGCACGTCGCCCTGCTGCACCTGGCGGAACTGCACGTCGACGATGTGCGCAATCGCGTCGATCCAGAAGGCGCCCGAGATCTGCAGCGCCACCGCGAGTGCGATGCCGGTCACGGTGAAAGCCGCGCGCATCGGGCGGCGCTCGAAGTTGCGGATCACCATCATCGCGCCGGTGCTGACAAAGCGGCGCAGGCCCAGCCGTTCCACCAGCGTGGGCTGGTAGGCAGGCGGCGCGGGCGGCTGCATGGCCTGCGCCGGCTTGAGCCGCACCACGGCGCGGATCGCGTTCCAGGTGCCCGCCGCAGCGGCGGCGGCCGCGAGCAGCGTCGACACCACCACCAGCCAGACACTGGTCTCGTAGGCCAGGCCGTTGAAGCGGAACACCTCGTCATACAGGCCGAGCATGCCGCGCCCGATGAGCTGGCTCAAGGCCAGCCCCACCGCCACGCCGAGCCCGGCGATGGCCAGCGCGAGCTGGATGTAGTGCCAGGCGATGGCGCCGTCGCTGTAGCCCAGCGCCTTGAGCGCCGCGATCTGGCTGCGCTGCGTGGCCACCTGGCGGCTCAACACCACGTTGAGGATGAACATCGCCACCGCGAGAAAGATGGCGGGCAGCACCGTGCCCATGACCTTGAGCTGGTCGAGTTCGTCGCTCACGATCTTGGAAGACAGCTGCTTGTCGCGCCCGGTCGCGCCGAACGCGCCGTAGGGCTCCAGCAGGCGGTCCACCTGCGGCAACATCCGCTCGGCCACCTGCCCCGCGTCGAGCCGCAGCGCCACCTGGTTGAACGCGCCCTGCATGTCGAAGGCCTGGGTCATGCGCGTGCTGTCGATCCACCAGATGCCGAACGACTGGTCGTCGGGCGCGCCGCCCTGCGAGGCGAACACGTACTCGGGCGAGGCGGCCGTGCCCACCAGGTGCACGCGCTCGCGCTTGCCGTTCAGGATCGCGTGCACCGTGTCGCCGGGGTTCAGCCCGCGCGCTGCGGCAAAGCGGTCGCTCACCAGGGCTTCGAGCGCACCGTCGCGCTCGGGCCAGCGCCCGCGCTTGAGCGTGAGCGCGTTCAGGCCCTGGCGGCCGGCGTGGGCGCGCGTGAGGTCGAGCCCGATGAAACGCCCGGTGACCGGCGGCAGCACGCCGGGCAGGTCGATCTGCGCGTCGAACACCACGTCGAGCTTGACCTCGGCCACGCCGTTCAGCGCGGCGAGGCGCTCGCGCAGGTGCACCGGGGCGCGCTTGACGCTGGCGAACACATCGGCCAGGCGGTTGTCGCGGTAGAAGTGATCGCGCGAACCCTGCAGCGACTGGTGCACCGAGAACATGCCCACGAAGCCGGCCACCCCGATCGCCACCACCATCGCAATGGTGACCACCTGCGCGCGCAACCGCTTCAGGTCGCGCCAGAGCTTGATGTGGATGGCCTTCATGCGGGGTTCACCAGCTCAGGCTGGACGCCGGCAGCTTGTTTGCATTCACGCGGGTCTCGACGATACGGCCGTCGGCCAGGCGCAGCACGCGGTCGGCCATTTCGGCGATGGGCGCGTTGTGCGTGATCACCACCGTGGTCGTGCCCAGTTCCCGGTTCACATGTTCGATCGCCTGCAGCACCATCACGCCGGTGGCGCAGTCGAGCGCACCGGTGGGTTCGTCGCACAGCAGCACCTCGGGGTTCTTGGCGATGGCGCGCGCGATCGCCACGCGCTGCTGCTCGCCGCCCGAGAGCTGCGACACGAAGTGGTTCATGCGCTCGCCCAGGCCCACCAGCGCCAGGGCGTCTTCGGGCTTCATCGGGTCTTCGGCGAGGTCGGTCACCAGCGCCACGTTTTCGCGCGCGGTCAGGCTGGGAATGAGGTTGTAGAACTGGAACACGAAGCCCACGTGTTCGCGCCGGTAGCGCGTGAGCTCGGCGTCGCCGGCACCGATGAGTTCGTGCGTTTCGCCCGCGTGCGTCCAGCGCGCCGAGCCGGCGGTGGCCGTGTCCAGCCCGCCCAGGATGTTGAGCAGGGTGGACTTGCCACTGCCGGATGCGCCGAGCAGCACCACGAATTCGCCGCGCACGATGTCCAGGTCCACACCACGCAGGGCATGGACCGCGGCTTCGCCTTCGCCATAGACCTTGGTCAGGCCACGGGCGGTGAAAACGGGTTCGACGGGGGGCGGGTTCGAGGTGTCCATGGGGTGCGGAAAACAAGTTGCGCTCAGCATACGCCCGACCACAGGCGCCGACGGTGCGGTACCCGTGACAAGCGCCTGCGTGCTGGGCTGTTACCAGTATTTCAACCCGGGCGGCCGGTCGCCCTGACCTGCGTCAAGGACCGGGGGCCTGCCACTCGCGGAAGAAGCGGATGCGTTCGCCATGGTCGGGGTGGCTGGCGATGGCGATGGGCAGCGACACGCCGCTGCCCTCACGCTCGCCCGGGTCACCAGCCGGCTGGACGGCGCCCTCTTCGGCCAGCATGCGCTCGAAGAAGATCGCCATCACCGCCGGATGAATGCCGCTCGCGTGCAGCATCTGCGCCGCGTGGGCGTCGGCTTCGCGTTCGGCATCGCGCGAATACGACTGCGTGGCCAGTGTGGCCGGCACCGTGGCCAGGAAACCGCTGGCATCGCCCAGCACCACACCCACCAGCGCGCTGACCAGGCTGGCGCGCACCATCAGGTCCAGCCCGTGGCGGTGCTGCACATGGCCCAGTTCGTGCGCGAGCACGCCCACGAGGGCGTCGGGCTGGTCGTCCAGCAACGCCACCAGATCGTCGGTCATGACGATGCTGCCACCGGGCAGGGCAAAGGCGTTGGCGCCCAGGACTTCGCTCTGGTGAAATTCGAGTTGCCAGGCCGGCGCATCGCCCTCGGGATGGGCCTGTTCAACGACCCGGGCAAAGCGCTGGCGCAGCGCTTCCTGCTGCGCGGCGGGCAGTTGGCTGGGTTCAAGGAACAGGCGATCGAGCTGCGCCAGGCTCTGCTCGCCGATCTGGTTTTCCAGCGACTGCGGCACCAGCCCTGCCAGCGTGACACTGAGCCAGGGCACGCCCCAGACCCAGGCCGCGGCAAGAAACACCACGGTGCCGGCCATGGCCGCGAGCGTGGCGCGCCAGCTCTGCATCCAGCCCACCACAGCTCCCTCGCGCAGACCACTGGCCTGGAACCAGGCGTCCCACTCGGCGGCGTTGGCGTGCTGGATCAGGCCACCGTCGGGCAGCTCGGTCTGGCGCTGGCCGTGGCTGCGGCGTTCGGGCCAGCGCACGCCGCCCAGCGGGTACCGGTGTTCGACGAGTCCGTCGTGCGTGCGCAGCAGCAGCTCGTCGCCCTGCACCCGCAGGCTCACCGAGCGGCCGCGCGGGCTGCGCCCGTCAAACCACTGGGTTCGAATCACCGCAGGCTCGTCCGGCGCCATCACAGCCCCATGTCGATGCCGAAGAAATCACCCGCCGCATCACCCAGCACACCCCGGCCCGCCGGCTGCGCTTCGGCCACCCATTCGTCCACGTCACCCTGCACCACCAGCGCCATTGCTTCGAGCTTGACGCGCGCCAGGCGCACCTTGGCAAACGGCCAGTACAGGCCGAGCGTGAGCGCGATCAGCAGCCAGTTGACCAGACCGACGCGAAACAGCGGGCCCAGGCGCAGGTCGCTCTGGAACTCAATCTTCGGGCTGCGGGTGTTGGCCCAGAGCAGGTTCTGCAGGCGCGAGGTGGTGTACGAGCCCACGGTCAGCGGCATGAGCACATAGGCCATCAACACGATGACGCCAAAAACCACCGCGGCCAGCACGCCGGCGAGCGCACCGCCCCCGCTGCTCAGCTCGGCCCAGTTGGTCATGCCCATGAGCATCAGCACGCCGAACGCCGCGCCCATGACGCTGCCGACCACCAGCATCACCGCCAGCGACACGCCCAGGATCTTGAAGAACAGACCATAGAACCGGCCGGCGCCGACGGTGAGCTCGGTGCGCTCCTGGGCGAAGGCGTAGCCCCCGTGCTGGTACCGCTTGATGCGCGCCCAGAGCCAGGGCAACAACAGCACAAACGCCAGCACCACGGCCCCCACCACCGCGGCGGCGTAACGCGCGGTCTCTTCGGCGATCTCTTCGCCCTCGACGGGTTCGGGCAGCAGGCCGACAAAAGCCAGCGCCGGCAGGAACATCGGCAACATGGCCAGGTAGGCCGACTTCGTGTCGCCGACAAAATTCAGGCGCACACCGCGCCAGCTGGTGTTGCGCAGGCGGAACTGCAACGACGAGCGCCACAGCAGCGGCCACAGACCCATGAACACCACCAGCGCAGCCCAGGAAAACGCCGGCATGAAGTTCGACACCGCCCAGTAACCCACACCGAGCACGAGCACCAGCAAATAGCCGCGGAACATCTTCCAGGGGTCGGCGTGAAAGCCCAGCGGGTCACCGCCGACGAGCGTGTTGTTCTGGAAGTAGGCCATGCGCCGCGCGCGCGCGAAAGGCAGGTAGAGGGTGAGCGTGAGGAGGGTCAGCAGCAGGTTGACGATCCAGATCCGGAAGTACTCGCTGCCCGATCCGGTGAAGCGGATGTCCAGCGTCTGCGGGCGGTGGGGCGGCGCCGGCGGCAACGCGCCCATCATCACCGTTTCGGCGAAATCTTCTGACTCCCTCATTCCCCGGCCCCTTGTTGTGAAAAGTGGCGGGAATGCTACCACCGGGTTCCGGTTTCACCGGGCCCTCGGGGCGCCCCTGAACAAGGGGACCAGGCTACTGCCAGAGCGATTTCACGCGCGCATCGCGACCGCAGCTGTAGCGGTAGTAGTTGTAGCGCACCGAGTTCTTCTTGTAATAGTCCTGGTGGTAGTCCTCGGCCAGGTAGAAGGTGCTGGCGGGCGCGAGCTCGGTGTGGATCGCCTTGAACCGGCCGCTCTTGAGCAGCGCGTCACGGCTGGCTTCAACCACCTGGCGCTCGGCCGGACTGCCCCAGTAGATGCCGCTGCGGTACTGGCTGCCGATGTCGCAGAACTGGCGGTCTTTCACCGTGGGGTCGATGTGGCGCCAGAAATACTCGACCAGCTGGGCGTAGCTCACCCTGGCCGGGTCGTAGATGACGCGCACCGCTTCGGTGTGGCCCGTGTGGCCATTGCTCACCTGCTCGTAGGTCGGGTTGGCGGTCTTGCCCGCGGTGTAACCCGACTCCACTTCCGTCACGCCAGCGAGCTTCTCGAAGTCCGCCTCGATGCACCAGAAGCAGCCGCCGGCAAAGACCGCTGTGGCAGTGGCCGCCTGGGCCGTCGCGGCCAGGGCGCCCAGGCAAGACAAGAGGGCCAGCGCCCGAAAGGTTTTGTTCATGGTGTGGTTCTAAGGTTCAGCTGCGCAGCGCCGGCAGGGCAGCGCCCTGGGGCACAAAGGCCAGCGCCACGCCGTTGTTGCAGTAGCGCTTGCCGGTGGGCTTGGGGCCGTCGTTGAACACATGGCCCTGGTGTCCGCCGCAGCGGCTGCAGTGGTATTCGGTACGCGGGTAGATGAGCTTGAAGTCGGTGGAGGTGCCGAGCGCGCCGGGCAGTGGTTGCCAGAAGCTCGGCCAGCCGGTGCCGCTTTCGTACTTGTGGGCGGCGTCGAACAGCGGCAGGTTGCAGGCGGCGCAGACATAACGACCCGGACGTTTCTCGGCGTTCAGCGGGCTGCTGCCGGCGCGTTCGGTGCCGTGTTCGAACAGCACGTCGTAGGCGGCGGGTGACACGATCGCCTTCCACTCGGGGGCGGTCTTCTTCAACGGAAATGGTGGCTCGGCGGCGTGCGGGGTTGCGGCCGGCAAGCCGACCGCGGCCAGCACGGCGCCCAGTTGCTTCAGCAGGGTTCTGCGTTCCTTCTTCATCTCGGTGTCCTCGGGTTGGGTAGGGATGAGTCGGGGGGAGGAACAGAACCTTACAGGAAGGCGCACAAATGCCGCGGCGGCTCCGCGGAGACCCTGACAGCAACGGGCGAGCGGATCGTGTGCGGTGCCCTGCCCTGCGCCCGGGATCTCAATCGTCGTCAACGCTGGTGCGGATGACCTCGCTGCCCAGCCGGTGCTCCAGACCAAAACGGATCAGCGCGGCCGTGCTGTCGAGCTTGAGTTTTTCCTGGATGCGCTTCTTGTGCGTGCTCACGGTCTTGATCGACAGGTGCAGGGCGTCGGCAATGTCCACCGGGCGCTGACCACTGACGATGCGCTGCAGAATGTCCAGCTCCCGGTTGGTCAGCGTCTGGAGGTCCGGCACCGGACTCTGGCCATTGAGCTGCAGCACCACCCGTTCGGCCAGCTGCGCCGACAGGAACACGCCGCCCGAAGCCACCTTGCGCACGGCGGCCACCAGCTCGGTGGCCGCGCTGTCCTTGGTCACATAACCGTTGGCGCCCGCCTGCAGCGCACGGATGGCGTACTGCTCCTCGCTGTGCATCGTGAGCACCAGCACCGCCACCGAGGGGAACTCGCTCTTGATGCGGCGCGTCAGTTCCAGCCCGCTCATGCCCGGCATGGACAGGTCGACGATGGCCAGGTCATAGGGCTGGCGGCGCAGGCATTCGAGCGCCTGAAAGCCGGTACCGGCCTCGGTGATGCTCCACTGGTTGGCCTGCGGATCGATCAGCCGCTTGAGCCCTTCGCGCACCACCGTGTGGTCGTCCACCAGCAGCAGGCTGAGCAACACATTGATCGAGGGTTCTTTCATCAGGAATCTCCCGGGGCATCGTTGGTTCCGGAGAGCGGCAGTTTCACGACCATGCTCGCGCCGCCCCCCGGCAGGTTGCCCAGGTTCAGTTCCCCGCCGAGCATGAGCACGCGCTCGCGGATGCCGATCAGGCCAAACGATTTTCCGGGCACCCGCAGCGGCTGGTCGGGAAAACCGGTACCGTTGTCTTCTACACGGAGCTCGATGAACGACCCCGAGTGGGCCATCGCAATCACCACGCGGGTGGCGCGTGCGTGGCGCACGATATTGGTCAGGGCCTCCTGCACGATGCGGTAGAGCGCCGTCAGGACCTTCTGCGGTATCTGGTCCGGCAACGGGTCGCATCGCAGCTCAATCTGCAACCCTGACCGACGCTCATATTCCTGGGCCAGCCACTCGATGGCGGCACTCAGACCCAGGTCGTCCAGCATCAGCGGGCGCAAATCCCTGGAAATCCGGCGTGTGGCGGCCACCGTGTCGTCAACCATCTGGATCATGGATTGCGTGCACGCCAACGGGATGCCTGACGCCCCGATGCCCTCCAGCGCCGACAGCTCCAGTTTCAGGGCCGTGAGCCGCTGGCCCAGCTCATCGTGCAGCTCGCGGGCAATGCTCCGCCGCTCCTCTTCCCTCGTGTCCACCAGGCTCGCAGCGAGTTCCCGCAGGGTGCGCTTGGACTCCAGCAAGGCCTGCCGTTCCTGCGACTGTGTCGTGATGTCGGAGATCACCATCTGCACCAGGGTGCGCGAATGAACCGGCAGCGCCGCGATCACCATCTCGACATCCCGGGACCAGCCATCGCACCGGGCAATCTTCCCGCGCATGGCCAGCACATCGTCCTCCGAGCTCAGCGCGTGGGCCACCTTTTCTCGAACCAGCTCGTGGGTCGTGGGGTGCAGCAGCGCATAGATCGACTGGCCGGCCAGGCTTTCCCGGTCCGACACGCCAAACAGCCGGGCACAGGCCTTGTTGGCATAGACCACCGAATCCCCTTCCGTGATCCAGATCGCCACGGGCAGCAAGTCAAACAGCGCGCGCATCTGGCGATTGAGCTGCTCCACCTGTGCCGCGAGCTCCTGCTCCTTGCTCAGGTCGCGCAGCATGGCCGTGAAGTAGCGATGGCCACCCAGCTTGCTGGAAGCGTCCACCTGGCAGATGGCGGCTTCCAGCGGGAACTCCGAGCCGTCTGCACGCAAGCCTGCCATTGGCCCCAGCGCGCGCACCGGTCGTTCGATCACGCCAGAAGCCATGAACGCCTGCACATGCGCCGTGTGCTTTTCGCGCAAGGCTCCCGGCATCAGGACCGACAGGTCCTGACCCAGCACCTGCGCGGCCGATCGGCCAAACATGCGCTGCGCAGCCGGGTTGATCATCACGATGTGCATCGCCTCGTCGATGGTGACGATGCCTTCCAGCGCAGCATGAATCGCACCGGACTGGACCACAGCATCCAGGGCCAGGGGGCCTTCGGAAAGACAGGGGTTGTGCATGCAGTGGCTCCTTTGGATTTTGATCATAGTGGCGCATCGCCCTCCCGAGGACGGAAACCCGTACCCGGACCAGGCTCTCGGCTCTTTCGCAGGAATACTCCTACCCCGTACAGGATAAGTTCCCCGTTCGATGTCTCTGTTTCCGGGACCATCTGACTGCCGAGTCCGATAGCCGGAATACGGATTTTGTTACATGCTAGAGCCTATTGATAGAGCCCAATGAATCACGAAAGAAGTCACACAAGGAGTTCCTGATGAGCATCTCAGTTCCACGGCGGATCACCACCCAGCACACGCCACGTGGTCCTGTTCCGGTTCGGCCAGTGGTGGCCACCGTCGCCGATCTGTTGCAGATGTCCGGCGTTGCCGGCGCTCCCTCGGACGCCGCTTCCCGCACGCCGGTGAGCCTGCGCAAGGTGCACGCTGGCGAGAGCCTGGTGCACGAAGGTGCTCCGGCCGATGCCATCTTTTTCGTGTGCGCAGGCACTTTCAAGGTATTCCGCACCGACGAGGACGGCTACGAGCAGGTGCTGGCTTTTGCGATCCGCAGCGAGATCCTGGGATTTGACGCACTGTGCATGGAGACGTATCCGGTGGCCCTTTCCGCCCTGGAGGAGTCCACCGTCTATGTGGTACCAAGGTGCGACATTCCGCAGTTGTGCGAAACGGTTCCGTCCTTTGGCCTGATGCTGCAGCGGTCCGGAAGCCTGAACCTGGCGCGCAGCCGTGAACTGGTGGACATCATGGCGGCGGTCGCGTCCGAGGTGCGGCTCGCACGATTCCTGATCCAACATGCCCGGCGCATGGCGGACTGCGGCCAGTCGCCACGCCGTTTTCTCCTGCGCATGGGTCGGCGCGAGATTTCCAGCCTGCTGGGGGTGGCGCACGAGACCGTCAGCCGCAGTTTCACCGCCCTCTCCGCGCTGGGTCTGATCCAGGTGTGCGCCCGCGAGGTCGAGATACTGGACATGGATGGACTCAGTGCCTTCGCACGCAGCACCCGGCGGCCCATGGAGGCACCCGCGCCGGTTCGCTCCCGCGTGCCGGTCCACAGCATGCCCGCGCCAGCCCGGCACGCGGGGCTGACCGAAAAATCAGCGACGGGATTGAGCCTGCTCAACGCCCAGTACCCCGGTCGCTGCACACTGCCCTCGTCGATGGGGGTTGTGATGCAAGTCCACGCACCGGCGGTCATTTAAGGGCCCCCATTGGAGGGACAGGCCGTGGTTTCTCCGACACCACGTGGGGAGGGGGTCTCTTGGGCCCGCAGAACGGTCACACACGACAACGGGGAATTTCATGGGGTCCGCCACCCGTCAGGGTTGGCGGGCCTTCCTTTTTGTTGAAGGGCCCGCCATTGAGCCAACGCAATTCCAGGCCGCTCAAAAGGAGCAGGATGACGCGTTCGATCACGCCACCCCAGCGGATCCCCCAGGAGGACCCCATGCTAGTCAGCAACATCTGCAGACGAGATATCGTCACCATCGACGCGCAACGCACGCTCATCGAGGCCGCGCGCATGATGCGCGATCACCACGTGGGCACGCTGGTCGTCACCTGCGTCGACGCCCACGGCGAGCAGGTGTGCGGCATCGTGACCGACCGCGATCTGGTCATCGACGCGCTGGCCCGCACGCCGCTGGAGCTGGATGCGGAAGTGGGCGATCTGGCCTATGTGGACCTCACGCTGATTGCCGAAAATGCCAGCCTTGACCAGGCGGTCACCGCCATGCAGGACAGAGGCGTGCGCCGACTTCTGGTGACCGACAGTGCGGACCGCCTCAGCGGCATCATTTCGCTGGACGATGTGATGGAGGCGTTTGCGCAACAGGTCGGTGGACTGGCCCGGATCATCCGCAACGGCATGGACCGGGAACTTGCGGCGCACCCGCCGAAGGACGAGCCGCTCAAGACACGCCACCGGCCTTGCACGCCGGGTACCAGCCAGGGCGTCTGGGCCCGCGTGGTGGTGTGACCGCGGGACGGATCCCGCCTCTTTGTCCAGCCGCTTGCGCCCGCAGACCCTGCCATGTGCGCTGAATGCTGATCAGCCGACGAATGGATCAGCACGTTTGCGAAAACAAGGATATGCTGCACTGCAACATGACCGCTTCCACCGCGCCCATCCAGCTCAGTCTCGAGGATCTTCTCGGCGACCTGCAACACGCTCGCCGCAGTGGAGACATGAGTCGTCTGGCCTTGTTGACCTACTGCGAAGTGCGGCGCTGGGCCCGTCAGGCGGGCGAGCAGGCGCTGGCCGAACGCTCCACCGAGCTGATCACCCAAAGCCCGCTCGCCAGCCGCGCGGCCTTCATGGCGCAGGTGGACGCGCTCATCGCCGATCTGGAGCAGGTCCACGCCCGCATCTCGGGTCCGCTGGCGCACGCTCACGCCTGACCCGTTCGTGCTGGGACCCGCCAGCGAATTACGTCCCGGGCGCCTAGACTCCGCACAGCGAGCGATCACACGCTCGACCACGGAAAAGAGTCCCATGTCGAACCCCAACGCCTCCGTCGCGACCCGCCCCCGCACCGAACAGGACCCGCGCGCGTCGCGCCACAACGAAACCGCAGCACGCCATGCGGTGGCCGATGTGCCCCGGGCCAGGCCAGACCAGACGGTGGCCGAGGTGCTGGACGCGCTGCTGGCGCAGCCCAGCGAATGCATCGACCTGGTGTGCGTGCTCGATGCCGGTGACCACCTGGTGGGCGTCGTGCCGCTGGCAGCCCTGCTCGCACTGCCCCGTGACACACGGGTTGGCCAGGTCGCCAACCTCCACTTTCCCAAGGTGCACGACGAAACCGACCAGGAACGTGTGGCCTCGCTGGCGCTGCACCACGAACTCAGTGCGATCCCGGTGACCGACGCCCAGGGGCGCCTGGTGGGCGTGGTGCCGGCGCCCGCGCTGCTGCACATCCTGCGGCGCGAACACGTGGAAGACATCCACCGCTTCGCCGGCATCACGCGAGAGACACTGCATGCGCGGGAGGCGATCGAAGAGCCGCCCCTGCGGCGCCTGCGGCACCGGCTGCCCTGGCTGTTGCTGGGCTTGATGGGCAGCGTGCTGGCAACCTTCATCGTGGTCAGGTTCGAGCGCGCGCTGTCAGTGAATCCGGCGATCGCGTTCTTCGTGCCCGGACTGGTGTACCTGGCCGACGCCATTGGCACACAAACCGAAGCGGTGGCGGTGCGCGGGCTCTCGCTGAGCCACGCCCGCCTGTCCACGCTGATCGGTGGCGAATTGCGCACCGGCGTGCTGATCGGTCTGGTGCTGGGTGGTTTGACGCTGCCCGCCGTGTGGCTGGCCTTTGGCGACTGGTCGCTGGCTTTCGCGGTGTCGGGTGCGCTGGTGGCGGCGGGCGGCATCGCCACCACCATCGGGCTGGCGCTGCCCTGGCTGTTGGGCCGGCTGGGCAGTGACCCGGCCTACGGCAGCGGCCCGCTGGCCACCATCGTGCAGGACCTGCTGAGCCTGCTGACCTACTTCCTGATCGTCAGCGCAGTGGTGCTGTAGCACGGCAGACCAGCCGCCGCCCCGCGCCCAAGGTGATCCCGGGTGAAGCAAGACAAAACCCGGCACACTCCTTCCATGACCGCTGCCGCACCCACCGAACGCCCCAAATCCACCACCCCCACCGCGCTCGGCGGCCTGCGCCCGTTCATGCGACCGTACCGGTTGCAGATCGGGTTGGCGATCCTGTTCCTGATCGGCGCCGCTGCGGCGACGCTGCTGTTCCCGGTGGCACTGCGCCACCTGATCGATGGTGGTCTGGTGTCGGGCGATCGCGGCACGCAGGCGGTGGCGCTGCGCGGGCATTTTGTGCAGCTGTTCGGTGTGGCGGTCGCGCTGGGACTGTTTTCAGCGGCGCGCTTCTACCTCGTGAGCTGGCTGGGCGAGCGCATCACCGCGAACCTGCGCAACGCGGTCTACAGCCACGTGCTGCGCCAGAGCCCGCAATTCTTTGAGACCACACAAACCGGCGAGGTGCTGAGCCGCCTGACGACCGACACGACACTGGTGCAAACGGTCGTCGGCTCGTCGCTCTCCATGGGCCTGCGCAACGCCTTCATGGGCGTGGGCGCGGTGGTGATGCTGGTCTGGACCAACCCCTATGTGATGCTGCAGGTGTCGTTGATCATCCTGCTGGTGGTGCTGCCGAGCATGTGGTTCGGCCGGCGCGTGCGCAAACTCTCGCGCGCCAGCCAGGACCGCGTGGCCGACTCCAGCGCGATCGCCGCCGAGGTGCTGAACGCGATCCCCATCGTGCAGAGCTACACCGCCGAAGACCGCGAGGCGCAGCGTTTTGCCGACTCGACCGAGCAGGCCTTCGGCACCGCGGTCAAGCGCAGCCGCGCGCGCGCCGGGCTGGTGGCTTTCATCATCATCAGCACGGCGGCCCTGCTGCTGTGGGGCCTGTACCAGGGCACGCAGGCGGTCATTGCGGGCGAGATCACTGCCGGCCACCTGGGACAGACCGTCGTCTACATCATCATCCTCGCCGGCGCGGTGGCCGTGCTGGGCGAGGTCTACGGCGACCTGCTGCGCGCCGCGGGCGCAAGCGAGCGTCTGATGGAGCTGCTGAGCCTGGAGTCCCCGGTGCAGTCGCCCGGGGCGCCGGTGCCAGCGGCCACACCGCAGGGTGGCAGCGCGCTGCGATTTGATGACATCACGTTCAACTACCCGTCGCGCCCGGCACAGGCGGCGCTCGCCGGTTTTTCGCTCGACGTGAAGCCGGGTCACACGGTGGCACTGGTGGGGCCCAGTGGCGCCGGCAAGAGCACGGTCTTCGGTCTGCTGCTGCGCTACTACGACCCGGCCTCGGGTGTGATCGCACTCGATGGCGTGCCGATCCACCAGCTCAACCTGCACGATCTGCGCTCGCGCATCGGCATCGTGCCGCAGGATCCGGTGATCTTCTCCAGCAGTGCACTGGAAAACATCCGCTACGGCAAGCCCGGCGCCAGCGACGATGAGGTGCGCGCCGCGGCCCACGCGGCTTTTGCCGACGAGTTCATCGCCCAGCTGCCCGAGGGCTACAACACCTTTCTCGGCGAGCGCGGTGTGCGCCTCTCGGGCGGGCAGCGCCAGCGCATCGCGATCGCGCGCGCCATGTTGAAGAACCCGCCGCTGCTGTTGCTGGACGAAGCCACCAGCGCGCTGGACGCGCAGAGCGAACGCATGGTGCAGGCCGCGCTGGAATCGGCCATGAAAGACCGCACCACACTGGTCATCGCCCACCGCCTGGCCACCGTGCAGCAAGCCGACCACATCGTGGTGCTCGACCACGGCCGGCTGGTGGAACAAGGCACGCACGCGCAGCTGGTGGCGCAGGGCGGCGTGTACGCGGGGCTGGCGGCGCTGCAGTTCAACGCTTGAGCCTTGCGAAGGGGGCCGGGGACTGGTGAGCCAGCACCTCGCGCAGGCCGATGGCGTGCCTGCTGATTCGCACGGCCATCACTTCGGGGGCAGGTGGTTTGGGTGAGCGGGCGCAGTCCCCATTCGCGGTTGCCCACACGGACGTAAGCCACCACGGTGTTGAAGAAGGGGTGGGTGCGCGCCCGTGCAGACACCCGCGAGGTGGGACGGAGAACGAACACCCGGACCACCTGCCCCTGCCAGCCCGGTCCGAGCGCCGAAGGAGGCCATCGCCCCACTCAAAACTGGAAGACTCAGACGTGGTGGCAAGCCACCTGCCGACCTTCCAGAGGCCGCAACAAAGGCAGCTCACTCTCACAGCGCGCATCCGCCTTCGGGCAGCGCTTGTGGAAGGCGCAGCCCGTGGGCGGGTTGAGCGGGCTGGGCAGCTCGCCGTGGATCTTGATCTTCTTCTGGCGCTGCGCCGGGTCGATGGACGGCGTGGCCGAGAGCAAGGCCTGGGTGTATGGGTGCAACGCGTTGGCGAAGATGGTGGCCTTGGGTCCGGCTTCGACCACACGGCCCAGGTACATCACCATCACATCGTTGGCGATGTGCTCCACCACCGCGAGGTTGTGCGAGACGAACACATAGGCGGTCTGCAACTGCTCCTGCAAATCCATGAACAGGTTGAGCACCTGGGCCTGGATCGACACGTCGAGCGCCGAGGTGGGCTCGTCCGCCACCAGGATCTTGGGCTGCAGCACCATGGCGCGCGCAATCGCGATGCGCTGGCGCTGGCCGCCGGAAAACATGTGGGCATAGCGGTCGTAGTGTTCGGGGCGCAGGCCCACACGCTTGAGGCTCGCCAGCACCTTGTCCTTGCGTTCGGCGGCGCTCAGCGTCGTGTTGAGCAGCAGGGGCTCGCCGATCTGGTGGCCGATCTTCTGGCGCGGGTTGAGCGAGGCGTAGGGGTTCTGGAACACCATCTGCACCTGGCTGCGCAGGCGCTTGTATTGCGCGCGGTCGCCCGGCGTCACCCATTCGTCGCCCACCTGCAGGCGGCCACCGGTGGGCGGTTCGATCAGGGTGAGCTGGCGCGCCAGCGTGCTCTTGCCGCAGCCGGACTCGCCCACCACGGCCAGGGTCTGCCCGGCCGTGAGCGTGAACGACACGTCGACCAGGGCCTTGACCGTGACCTTCGGTTTCATGAAGCCTTGCGACACGCCGTAATGACGCGTCAGCGATTCGGCCTGCATCACGGGCGCCGTGGGCGCGGTCATCGGGGTGGCGGTCATAGCGTCTCCTGCGCCGTCATGGGGAAGAAGCAGCGCACCAGACCGTCGCCCTGCTCCAGCAGCTCGGGGCGTTCGATGTGACAGCGGTCCTGGGCCTTGGGGCAACGCGGCGAGAGCAGGCAACCGGTGGGCCGGTCGAACTGGCCGGGCACGATGCCGGGCAGGGTGTGCAGGCGGCGCGCGCCACGGCTGTGCTCGGGCACGCTGCTGAGCAGCGCGTGGGTGTAGGGGTGTGCCGGGGCGGTGAACAGGCGCTCCACGGCGCCTTGCTCCACCTCCTGGCCCGCGTACATGACCGCGACGCGTTGCGCCACTTCGGCCACCACAGCCAGATCGTGCGTGATGAGGATCAGGGCCATGTTGTGCGCCCGCTGCAGCTGCACCAGCAACTCCATGATCTGGGCCTGGATGGTCACGTCCAGCGCGGTGGTGGGCTCGTCGGCGATCAACAGCTTGGGGTTGCAGGCAATCGCCATCGCGATCATCACGCGCTGCGCCATGCCGCCGGAGAACTGGTGCGGGTAACTCTCCAGCCGGTGGGCGGCCCCGGGAATTTCCACCATCTGCAGCAGCTCGATGGCGCGCGCCCGGGCGGCCGCGCCGCGCAGGCCCATGTGTTCGCGCAGCACCTCCTCGATCTGGAAGCCCACGGTGAAGCTCGGGTTGAGCGAGGTCATGGGGTCCTGGAAGATCATGGCCATGTCCTTGCCCAGGAGCTTGCGGCGCTGGCGGTCTGAAATGGTCTGCAGGTCTTTGCCGTCGAACCGCAGGCGATCGGCGCTGACCTGGCCCTGTCCGGCCAGCAGGCCCATGACGGCCATCATCGCGACCGACTTGCCCGAACCCGATTCGCCCACGATGCCCAGCACCTGGCCTTGGTCCAGCTGCAGGTCCAGTCCGTCCACCGCGCGAAAGGCACGGCCCTTGGCGCCGAACTCGACGCGCAGGTTTTGAATGTCAAGAAGACTCATGCCAAATCTCTCAAGGGTTGCACCGTCACTGGCGCGAGATGTCTGAGCCAAGAACGCCGCGGAACCGGCTTTGCCGGGCCGCCAGCGTTGCCCCCTTGAGGGGGACGAGCGAAGCGAGGCGGGGGTGTCATGCTGACTTCAGCTTCGGGTCGAGCGCATCGCGCAGCCCGTCACCCACCAGGTTGATTGCGAGCACCGACCACAGGATGGTCAGGCCCGGCAGCGTCACCACCCACCAGGCGCGCTCGATGTAGTCGCGCGCCGAGGCGAGCATGGTGCCCCACTCGGGCAGCGGCGGCTGCACGCCCAACCCCAGGAAGCCCAGCGCGGCGATCTCCAGGATGGCCGCGGAAAAGCTCATGGTGGCGTGCACGATCAGCGGCGCCGTGCAGTTGGGCAACACGGTCACGAACATGAGCCGCAGCGTGCGCGCGCCCGACAGGCGCGCGGCGGTCACGTAGTCGCGCTGCAGCTCGCCGATGGCCGAGGCGCGCACGAGCCGCACATAGGCCGGCAGCGACACCAGCGCGATGGCGATCATGGCGTTGAGCAGGCCCGGGCCCAGGATGGCCATGATGGCCACGGCCATCAGCAGCGAGGGCAAGGCCATCACGATGTCCATGGCACGCATGATCGCGGCGTCCACCCACTTGCCGGCGAACGCGGCCACCAGCCCCAGGATCACGCCCGGGATCAGCGCCAGCACCACCGACACCAGGCCCACCAGCAAGGACAGCCGCGCGCCATGGATCAGGCGCGAGAGCAGGTCGCGACCGAGCTCATCGGTCCCCAGCAGGAACTGGCTGGTGCCACCGGCCCAGACCGGGCCCTGCAGGAAGTGTTCGCGGTATTGTTCGATCGGGTCGTGCGGCGCGACCCAGGGCGCGAAGATCGCCAGCAGGCCCACGATGGTCATGAACACCAGGCCGGCCACGGCGCCTTTGTTTTGCGAGAAGGCTCGCCAGAATTCCTTGAAGTTCATGACTGCACCCGGATGCGAGGATTGGCCACACCGTAGAGCAGGTCCACGATGAAGTTGGTGACGACGACGAGTGTGGCCACGAGCAGGATGCCGTTCTGCACCACGGGGTAGTCGCGCCGGCCGATGGCGTCGATCAGCCACTTGCCGATGCCCGGCCAGGAGAAGATGGTTTCGGTCAGCACCGCACCGCCCATCAGCGTGCCCACCTGCAGCCCCACCACGGTGAGCACCGGAATGAGCGCGTTGCGCAGCGTGTGCACGAAGATCACGCGCATGGGCGACAGGCCCTTCGCGCGCGCCGTGCGCACGTAGTCTTCGCGCAGCACTTCCAACATGCTGGACCGCGTCATGCGCGCGATCACCGCCAGCGGAATCGTGCCGAGCACGATGGCCGGCAGGATCAGGTGGCGCACCGCGTCCCACAGCGCGCCGTTGTTCAGCTCGGGATCGGCACGCTCGGCCAGCCAGGCGTCGATCAGCATGAAGCCGGTCTGCGGCGGCACGTCGAACATCAGATCGAGCCGGCCGGACACCGGCGTCCAGCCCAGCCCCACCGAGAAGATCAGGATCAGCAGCAGGCCCCACCAGAAGATGGGCATGGAATAACCGGTGAGCGCGGCCGTCATGACGGTGTGGTCCATCCAGCTGCCCCTTTTGACGGCGGCGAGCACCCCAGCGATCAGGCCCAGCACCAGGGCCAGCAGCAGCGCGCACAGCGCCAGCTCGAGCGTGGCCGGGAACAAGGCCTTGAATTCGCTCCACACAGGGGACTGTGTCTTGAGCGATTGCCCCAGGTCACCCTGCACCAGTTGACCCAGGTAACGGCCGTACTGCACGTACAGCGGCTGGTCCAGACCGAGGCGTTTGAGGGCGGCGGCGTGCAGCTCCGGGTCGAGCGTGCGCTCGCCCACCATCACTTCGACCGGGTCGCCGGGGATCAGCCGGATCAGGGAAAAAGTCAGCAGCGTGACGCCCAGGATCGTGGGGATCAGCACCAGCAACTTCTTGAGGAGGTATCTCAGCATGAGGGAGCACCCCTTGTTGTTTTCAACATGCGTAAAAAAAGAGCAGGCGCCAAAAGCTTGACGCCCGCCATCTGACAAAAGCAATACCCGACCGCGTTACCCAAGGGCGCAGCAGGCTACACGCAGTGAGCCTGCAGCCACCCAACCCAGAACGCGGCGGAACCGGCTCCGCCGGTCCGCTCGCGTTGCCCCCTTGAAGGGGTGACGCGCCGCAGGCGCGGCGCGGGGGTGGGCTTTATTTGACGCTGACACCCTCGAAGTTGTAGTCACCAAACGGGCTGATCTTGAAGCCGTTGAGCTCCTTGCGCATGGGCTGGTTCACCGTGGAGTGGGCGATGGTGGACCACGGCATGTCCTTCTTGAACACCTCCTGGGCCTTCATGTACAGCTCGGTGCGCTCTTTCTGGTTCACGCTGTTGCGCGCCTTGAGCACGTAGCCGTCGAACTCCTTGCTGCAGTAGCGCGCGTAGTTGGAGCCGCCGATGGCTTCGCAGGTGAGCAGCACGCCGAGGAAGTTGTCAGGGCTGGCGTAGTCGCCGGTCCAGCCGATCAGGCCGGTGTCGTGCTCGCCTTGCTTCAGGCGCTTGAGGTACTCACCCCACTCGTACTGCGTGATCTTGGCCTTGATGCCCACCTTGGCCCAGTCGGCCTGGATCATCTCGGCCATCAGCTTGGCGTTGGGGTTGTAGGGGCGCTGCACTGGCATGGCCCACAAGGTGATCTCGGTGCCCTCGGCCACGCCGGCTTTCTTCAGCAGCTCTTTGGCCTTTTCAGGATTGAAGGCGGTGTTCTTCAGCTTGGCGTTGTAGGACCACAGCGAGGCCGGGAACGGATTGGAAGCCTCCTGGCCCTGCCCCTGGTACACCGCGTCGATGATGGCCTTGCGGTTGATCGCCATGTCCAGCGCCTGGCGCACTTCCACCTTGTTCAGCGGCGCCTTTTCGGTGTTGTAGCTCAGGTAGCCGATGTTGAAGCCCGGTGCCGTGTCCATCTTTAGCTTGGGGTCGGCCTTCATGGCGGCGATGTCCTGCGGTTTCGGGTAGGACATGATGTGGCACTCACCGGCCTTGAGCTTCTGGAAGCGCACCGAGGCGTCGGTGGTGATGGCGAAGATCAGGTTGTCCACCAGCACGTCCTTGGCGTTCCAGTAATCCTTGTGCTTGACGTAGCGGATCTGCGCGTCCTTCTCGTAGCGGCGCAGTGCGAAGGGGCCGGTGCCGATGGGCTGCTGGTTGAGCATGCTGGCCTTGCCTTCGGCCACCAGTTTGTCGGTGTATTCCTTCGACAGGATCGAGGCAAACGGCATGGCGATCTTGACCAGCAAGTCGGGGTCGGGCTTCTTGAGCTTGATCACCACCGTCAGGTCGTCGGTCTTGGTCACCGACTCGGTGTTGCTCTCCAGGCCCACGTCGGAAGCGTAGGGGAACTGGGCCGGATACGCCTTGTTGAACGGATGGTCCTTGTTGACCATGCGCTCGATGGTGAAGATCACGTCATCGGCGGTCATGTCACGGCCCGGCTTGAAATAGTCGGTGGTGTGGAACTTGACGCCCTTGCGCAGCTTGAAGGTATAGGTCAGCCCGTCGGCGGAAATGGTCCAGGATTGCGCCAGGCTGGGCTCAACATCGGTGCCGCCCTTCTTGAACTGCGTCAGGCGGTTGAACATGGCGTGACCGGCGGCGTCGAAGGTGTTGCCGCCCGTGTATTGCGCGGTATCAAAACCCTCCGGACTGCCTTCGGAACAGTAAATCAGCGTGCCGGCAGCCTGCGAGGCCATGGCCACCGCAGACAGGCCCAAAGCCAGGGTCAGTTTCTTCAGTTCAAACATCGGTCATCCTTCGTCGTTGCGGGGACAGCGGTATGCGCCCCTTGTTAAGGAAAAATTCATTATCGACACAAAACGTCACGGTGCTGTCACTTGCGGTGGTGCCACCCGTTCAAAACGCGAAGGCTCCACTTGTGATCCGAGAACCCTCGCAAAATCGATGCCGTCGCACGACCAACCCACCCAAGGAAGGAAACCCATGATCCGCTGGGAAGCCCACAGCTGCCTGCCCCTGCACCCCGATGCCAGCTTTGAACCCCTGGAGCGCTACCGCGCCGCGGGCGTGCACCACGTCTGCATCAACGTGGGCATGGACATGAACCCGCTCAGCCAGATCCTGCCGGTGCTCGCCGCTTTCCGTGCGCGGCTTCGGGCCGAGCCCGCGCGCTATCTGATCCCGTGCACTGTGGCTGACATCGAACACGCACGCAACACGGGAAAGCTCGCGGTGGGTTTTGACCTGGAAGGCGCCCTGCCACTGCTGGAGCGCCCCGAGATGGTGGCGCTGTACCGCGACCTCGGCGTGCGGCAGATCCACTTTGCCTACAACCGCAACAACAGCGTGGCCGGCGGCTGCCACGACGAGCCCCAGGGCCTGACTGCGCTCGGGCGCCGCATGGTGCAGGCCGTGAACGATGCGGGCGTGCTCATGGACTGTGCCCACACCGAGCGGCGCACCACCTTGGACATCATGGCCCACTCGCGCCACCCGGTGGTGTTCAGCCACGCCAACCCGCTGGCGCTGGCCGAACACGGCCGCAACATCACCGACGAACAGATTCGCGCCTGCGCGGCCACCGGCGGTGTGGTCTGCATCTCCGGCGTGTCGAAGTTTCTGGGCAGCGAAGCACCCCAGGCGAGCGACCTGGCGCGCCACGTGGCCTACGTGGCCAACCTGGTGGGCGCGCAGCACGTGGGCCTGGGCCTGGACATCGGTTTTTCCCAAGCCGGGCTGAACGACGATCCGCCCGGGGCTTTCGATCCGGGCTTCTGGTGGCCCGCGCAGGCGGGCTACGGGAGAGGCATCAGCCAGATGCGCTACGCACCCATCGAGACCTGGCAAACCCTGCCCGACGCCCTGCGGGCGGTGGGCATGGGTCCGCGGGACGTCGATGGTGTGCTGGGTGACAACATGGTGCGCGTGGCGCGCCAGGTCTGGGGCGCGGCGGCCGACTGAGCACGCCACCCCGCCCGGAATGTTATGCATTAGTTGCATAAACGCATGGCAACACAGCCTTGGACAGTCGCCACCGTGCTCCGTACAGTCGCACCGGTTGACCCAACGTTCCGGGCCAGCCCATCCCCCAGGAGACAACGCACCATGTCACAAGCACCGCATCCCGCCGGCGCCGCGGCCAACAGCCCAGCCGCCTTCACCAGCGCCCTTCCCTCGTACCTCGACCCCAACAACCTCGGCCCCTGGGGCATCTACCTGCAGCAGGTTGACCGCGTGGCCCCCTACCTGGGCAACCTGGCCCGCTGGGTGGACACCCTCAAGCGCCCCAAGCGCACGCTGATCGTGGACGTGCCGATCCACCTGGACGACGGCTCGATTGCGCACTTCGAGGGCTACCGCGTGCAGCACAACACCTCGCGCGGCCCGGGCAAGGGCGGCGTGCGTTTCCACCAGAACGTGACCCTGTCCGAAGTGATGGCGCTCTCGGCCTGGATGTCGATCAAGAACGCGGCGGTGAACGTGCCCTACGGCGGCGCCAAGGGCGGCATCCGCGTCGATCCGCGCCAGCTGTCGATCGGTGAACTGGAGCGCATCACGCGCCGCTACACCAGCGAGATCGGCATCATCATCGGCCCGACCAAGGACATCCCCGCGCCCGACGTGAACACCAACGAGCAGGTGATGGCCTGGATGATGGACACGTATTCGATGAACGAAGGCTCCACCGCCACCGGCGTGGTCACCGGCAAGCCGGTGGACCTGGGCGGCTCGCTCGGTCGACGCGAAGCCACCGGCCGCGGTGTGTTCACGGTCGGCGTCGAAGCGGCCAAACACACGGGCATGGACATCAGCAAGGCGCGCGTGGCCGTGCAGGGCTTCGGCAACGTGGGCGGTGTGGCCGGCAAGCTGTTTGCCGAAGCCGGCGCCAAGGTGGTGGCGGTGCAGGACCACGGCGGCACGATCTACCGCGAAGCGGGCCTGGACGTGCCTTCGCTGCTGGCGCACGTGTCGCGCGTGGGTTCCGTGGCGGGCTTCCCGCAGGCCGAGGTGATCGCCAACGACGCCTTCTGGGATGTGCCTTGTGACATCCTGATTCCGGCCGCGCTGGAGCAGCAGATCACCGAAGCCAACGCTGGCCGCATCCAGGCGAAGATGGTGATCGAAGGCGCCAACGGCCCGACCACGCCACAGGCCGACGACATCCTGCACGACCGTGGCATCCTGGTGCTGCCCGACGTGATCGCCAACGCCGGCGGCGTGACGGTGAGCTACTTCGAATGGGTGCAGGACTTCTCCAGCTTCTTCTGGAGCGAGGACGAGATCAACGAGCGCCTGGTGAAGATCATGAAGGGCGCGTTCGCCGCCGTGTGGCATGTGGCCGAAGAGAACAAGGTCAGCCTGCGCACCGCCACCTTCATCGTGGCCTGCAAGCGCATCCTGCACGCACGCGATCTGCGCGGACTGTATCCGTAATCACCCCCGCGCCGCGGCACTGTGCCCACCCCGCGCCGCCTGCGGCCTGCAAGGCACGCCGCAGGTGCAGGGGGAGTCAACTACTGCAAGGTTTCTTTGAGCGCCGGCAGCGACGGGAGCGGCATCACCTCGATGCCTTCTTCGATCAACTCCAGCGCCACTTCGGGGCTGGTGCGGCCGCGGATGTTGCGCTGGTCCATCTCGCCGTGGTGCATGGCACGCGCCTGATCGGCAAAGCGCTCACCCACGTCTTCCGAGTTCACCAGCAACTGGCGCATGGCCTTCAGCAGCTGGGCCTGCAGCTCCGAACCGGGCGCTGTGTGACCCAGTTCAACGCCCTGACCGGGCTCAACGGGCAAGGCCTTGGTTTTGTCTTCGCGGCCGGCCCGCAGGTTCAGCCGCGGCGCCGACAGCATTTTCTGGATCTGCGTATCGCCGCACAGCGGACAACCCACCAGGCCACGCGCGAGCTGGCTGGTGAAGTCGTCTTCGGAACCGAACCAGCCTTCAAATTCGTGCTGGTGGGCGCATTGCAGGTTGAGGACCTTCATGCCAAGGATTATCTGGCAATGCCCGCGGGCATGTGGCCCGACCAGTCGAGCGCCCATTCACCGCGCAGGACGTTCTGCAACCAGAGCTGGCCAACCAGGGTCTTGCAGTCGAACACCTCGCCACTGCGGCACCAGGCCTGCAGCTCGGCGGGTGTGGCGGTGAACACGTCGAGAAATTCGCCTTCGTCCAGATGGCGTTCGCCCAGGGTGAGCCCGCGTGCAAACCAGATGTCGATGATCTCGTCCGAATAGGCGATGGTGGGCGCCAGCCGGCCAGCGAAAGCCCACTCCTGGGCGCTGTAGCCCGTTTCTTCGCGCAACTCCCGCTGCGCGCAAGCCAGGCTGTTTTCACCCGCATCGAGCTTGCCGGCAGGGAATTCGATCACCACGGCCCGCATCGGATGGCGGAACTGGCGCTCCAGCACCACCCGGCCGTCGTCCAGCAAGCCAATGACCATGACGGCCCCGGGGTGCAACACGTACTCCCGCGTGGCTTCATGGCCGGAAGGCAGGCGCACGGTGTCGCGCACCACGTGCAGGAAATGCCCTTTGAGCAGCTCGGTGCGTGAGACCGGCGTCTCGCGCAGGTGGACATCCGCGATGGGCATTTGAGCCGGCATGACGGGCACCGTCAGCCTCGACGGTGGTACAGGTAGCGGTACACAAAGCCTGGAAAGGCCAGCGTGAGGAACAGCGCCGCGGTCGTGGCGTAGAACTCCCAGCCCTGCGGGTAGATCTGTCCGGCGGACTGTTCCAGCGCCAGTCCCAGCGCCCCGACCAGCAGGTAACACACCACCAGCTCACCCACGCGCATCCCCAGGGTCTTGGGCAGTTTGCGCGGAATCACGGCGAGCCAGCGGTCGTTGAGAAACGGCAGGTTGGCACCAACCAGGGCGGCCAGCAAAACCAGCCAGACAGACATTGAATGGGTCATATGGAGCGGTAAGACCCGATGGGGAGCCGCCGGTTCAATGAACCGGCGTCCGGCATCAGGATTTCAGGCCAGCAAGGCGGCGATGGCCTGGGCACACAAGGTCATGAGGCCGCCGGGCACGATGCCCAGCACCAGCACCAGTGCACCATTGAGCGAGAGCACCGATCGGGCGTCTGCCCCGGCCACGATGTCAGCGGTCTGCGTGGGTGCATCGAAGTACATCACCTTGACCAGGCGCAGGTAGTAGAAGGCACCCACCAGCGACATCATCACCGCGAACACGGCCAGACCGATGTAGAGCGGATGGGACGAGGCCAGCAAAGCCTGCAGCACCGAGAGTTTGGCGTAGAAGCCCACCAGCGGCGGCACGCCGGCCAGCGAGAACATGCAGATCGCCATGACACCGGCGTACAGCGGGCTGCGCTGGTTCAGGCCGGCCAGGTCGCTGATGTTTTCCGATTCGAAACCGTTGCGCGAGAGCAGCAGGATGACGCCGAAGGTGCCCAGCGTGGTCAGCACGTAGGTGATGACGTAGAACATGGACGAGCTGTAGGCGTTGGCCATGTTGCCGCTGTCACCCGCCACCACACCCGCGAGCAGGCCCAGCAGCATGAAGCCCATCTGCGAGATGGTGGAAAACGCGAGCATGCGCTTGAGGTTGGTCTGGGCAATGGCGGCGAGGTTGCCGACCAGCAGCGAGACCACCGACAGCACCGCCAGCATCTGTTGCCAGTCCACCGCCAGCGGCAGCAGGCCCTCGACCAGCAGACGGATCACGATGGCAAACGCCGCCAGTTTGGGCGCGCCACCGATCATCAGCGTGATGGCCGTCGGAGCGCCGTGGTAGACGTCGGGCACCCACATGTGGAACGGCACGACCCCTAGCTTGAACGCGAGACCGGCCACCACAAACACCAGCCCCAGCACCAGCACTTGGGCCGAACCCTTGAGCGTGGCCTCGCCGCCGGCGATGGCCTTGAGCACTTCGGCCAGGTCGAGCGAACCGGTGGCGCCGTAGACCATGGACATGCCGTAGAGCAGGAAACCGCTGGCCAGCGCACCAAGCACGAAGTACTTCATGGCGGCCTCTATGGCCTGCGGGTCGTCGCGGCGCAAGGCCACCAGCGCGTAGCTGGAGAGTGTGAGCAGTTCCAGGCCCAGGTAGATGACCAGGAAGTTGTGCCCCGAGATCATGACGAACATGCCGAGCAGTGCGTAGAGCGCCAGGGAGAACATTTCTCCGCCGCGGGCCAGCATGTCGCGGTCGCCAGCGTAGCGGCGGCCATAGACCAGCGTGGCGAACATGGCCAGCGCCGCAAAGCACTTGAGCCATTGCCCCATCGGGTCGCTCACAACCATGTTGTTGAAACTCCGCAGTGTTTCGCCGCTGGCCGCACTCGAGCCCAGCAGGTAGGCGACCACTGCGAGGGTCAATAGCGAGAGCACATAGGTGGTATCGCGCAAGCGCGACTTGACACCCACGTCCACCAGCGAGATCACGGCGGACATGACTAGCAGAAAGATTTCCGGGTAGGCCACCACCCAGCTGATTGGCTCATTCATGAGAAGACTCGCATTGTTGTAGGGGCGGCAGAGGTCAGTTCAGCTTGGAGATGGCCACGTGGCGCAGCAATTCAGCCACCGAGGCGTCCATCACATCGGTGAATGGCTTGGGGTGCACGCCCATGTAGAGCACGGCGATGCCGAGCACGGCCATGACGAGGAACTCACGGGAACCAATGTCGGTCAGCGCCTTGACGTGTTGGTTGCCGGGCGCGCCCAGGTAGACGCGCTTGAACATCCACAGCGAATAGGCGGCACCGAAGATCAGGGCGGTGGCGGCAGCAGCGCCGATCCAGAAGTTGGCCTTGACGGCGGCCAGGATCACCATCCACTCACCCACAAAACCCGCGGTCCCCGGGAGGCCGCAGTTGGCCATGGTGAACAGCAGCGCGAACGCGGCGAAATTGGGCATGGTATTGACCACACCGCCGTACGCGGAAATTTCACGCGAGTGCACGCGGTCGTACAGCACGCCGATGGACAGGAACATGGCGGCCGAAACAAAACCGTGGGCGATCATCTGCACGATGCCACCGGCCACACCCATGTCGCTGAAGAGGAAGAAGCCGAGGGTGACAAAACCCATGTGGGCCACCGACGAATAGGCCACCAGCTTCTTCATGTCCTGCTGCACCATGGCCACCAGACCGACATAGACCACGGCCACCAGGGACAGCGTGATCATGAGCCAGGCCCATTCGTGCGAAGCGTCGGGCAGGATCGGCAGCGAGAAGCGCAGGAAGCCGTAGGCACCCAGCTTCAGCATGATCGCGGCCAGCACGGCCGAGCCACCGGTGGGCGCTTCCACGTGCACGTCGGGCAGCCAGGTGTGCACCGGCCACATCGGCACCTTCACCGCGAAGGCGGCGAAGAAGGCGAAGAACAGCAGCGTCTGCGCCGTGCCGCCCAGCGGCAGCTTGTGCCAGGTGGCCAGATCAAAACTGCCACCCGACTGGGTGTACAGGTAGATCAGGGCCACCAGCATGAGCAGCGAGCCCAGGAGGGTGTAGAGGAAGAACTTGAACGCGGCGTAAATCTTGTTCGGACCGCCCCAGATACCGATGATCAGGTACATCGGGATCAGCGTGGCTTCGAAGAAGACGTAGAACAGCATCGCGTCCAGCGCGGAAAAAACGCCAATCATCAGACCCGAGAGGATCAGGAAGGCACCCATGTACTGGTTGACACGGCTGGTGATCGATTCCCAGCTGGCAATCACCACCACGACGGTGATGAAGGCGGTCAGCAGCACCAGCCAGAGCGAGATGCCGTCCACACCGAGGTGGTAGTTGACGTTGAATCGTTCGATCCAGACACCCTGTTCCACGAACTGCATCGCAGCCGTGCCGAGTTCAAACCCGGTGTACAGAGGCACGGTCACGGCCAGTGACACCAGCGCACCAACCAGGGCCATCCAGCGCACGGCGTTCGCGTGTTCGTCCCGGCCCAAGGCCAGCAGCACGACGCCAAAAAGAATCGGCGTCCAGATCGCAAGGCTCAGCAAACCCATCTTGTTCTTCCTCTTATTTCGCGAGCCAGACGAAGTACGTCATGAACAGCAGGATGCCCACGATCATCATCAGCGCATAGTGGTACAGGTAACCGGTCTGCATGCGGCGCACCACGGCAGACACGCCACCGACCAGCTTCCAGCTGGCGTTGACCACGCCAGTTTCGATCACGCCCTGGTCGCCGCCCTTCCACAGTCCGGTGCCCAACATGCGCGCTCCCCGGGCGAGCACGTTTTCGTTGAACCAGTCCATGTAGTACTTGTTCTCCAGGAGGGTGACGATCGGCTTGAACGTGCGCCCAATGGCAGCCGGCACCGCCGGATTGACCATGTACATGTACCAGGCGGTCACAGCGCCACCGAGCGCAAGGTAGAACGGCGCGGTCGAGAAGGCGTGCAGCGCCATGGCCAGCGGGCCGTGGAACTCCTCAGCGAACTTCTCCATCGCCGGGTGCAGTTCGAGGTTGATGTGGATCGCGTCCTTGAGGAACTCGCCAAACAGCATCGGCTGGATCGTCATGAAGCCGATCACCACCGACGGGATTGCCAGCAGCAACAGCGGCACGGTCACCACCCAGGGGGTTTCGTGTGGCTTGTGTGCGTCGTGGTGACCATGGTCATCGTGATGACCGTGGGCGTCCGCATGGTGGTCATCGTGGTCGGCATCCGGGTTCTGGTCGTAACGCTCCTTGCCGTGGAACACCAGGAAGTAGAGCCGGAACGAATAGAACGCCGTGACAAAGACGCCAGCCAGCACAGCGAAATAGGCGAAACCCGAAGCCGGCAGGTTGCTGAAATGCACAGCCTCGATGATGCTGTCCTTCGAGTAGAAGCCGGCAAACAGCGGTGTGCCGATCAGGGCCAGCGTGCCCAGCAGCGAGGTGATCCAGGTGATGGGCATGTACTTGCGCACACCACCCATCCAGCGGATGTCCTGGTTGTGGTGCATGCCGATGATCACGGAGCCGGCCGCAAGGAACAGCAGGGCCTTGAAGAAGGCGTGCGTCATCAGGTGGAACACCGCCACGCTGTAGGCCGAGGCACCCAGCGCCACCGTCATGTAGCCGAGCTGGGACAGCGTGGAATAGGCGACCACGCGTTTGATGTCGTTCTGGATGATGCCCAGGAAGCCCATGAACAGCGCCGTGATGGCGCCGATCACCATGATGAAGTTGAGCGCGGTGTCCGACAGTTCAAACAGCGGCGACATGCGCGCGACCATGAAGATGCCGGCCGTCACCATGGTGGCGGCGTGGATCAGGGCGGAGATCGGGGTCGGGCCTTCCATGGAGTCGGGCAGCCAGACGTGCAGCGGGAACTGGGCCGATTTGCCCATGGCACCGATGAACAGGCAGATGCAGATCACGGTGATCAACAGCCAGTCGGTACCGGGGAAGCCCAGCTGGCCCAGTTCGGGCGCCTTGGCAAACACCTCGGTGTAGTTCAGCGTGCCGGTGTAGGCCACGATCAGGCCGATGCCCAGAATGAAGCCGAAGTCGCCCACGCGGTTGACCAGAAAGGCCTTCATGTTGGCAAAGATCGCCGTGGGCTTGTTGAACCAGAACCCGATCAGCAGGTAGGACACCAAGCCCACCGCTTCCCAGCCGAAGAACAGCTGCAGCAGGTTGTTGCTCATCACCAGCATCAGCATGGAGAAAGTGAACAGCGAGATGTAGGCAAAGAAGCGGTTGTATCCGGCGTCTTCTTCCATGTAGCCGATGGTGTAGATGTGCACCATCAACGACACGAAGGTCACCACGCACATCATCATGGCGGTGAGGCCATCGACCATGAAGCCGATCTCCATCTTCATGCCGCCGATCACCATCCATTCGTAGATGGTTTCATTGAATCGCGCGCCGTCCACGGCCACGCTCTTGAGCGTCATGGCCGAAAGGATGAAGGCGATCAGCACGCCCAGGATGGTCAGTGTGTGCGAGGTGCGGCGCCCGATGACGTTGCCGCCAAAGGTGGTGCCCAGGATGCCGGCCAGCGCCGCGCCCACAAGGGGCGCCAGCGGAACCGCCAGGAGTGTGCTTGCAGAAAGGGTGGTGCTCATTTTTGTGCCTGTTCTTTCCCTGTCTTCACCCCTTGAGGGTGTTGAGTTCTTCGACGCCGATGGACGACTTGGCCCGGAACAGCAACACCAGAATGGCCAGACCGATGGCCGATTCGGCCGCCGCCACCGTCAGGATGAAGAACACGAACACCTGCCCATGCATGTCACCCAGGAAATGGGAGAACGCCACAAAGTTCATGTTGACCGCCAGCAGCATGAGCTCGATGGCCATCAGCAGCACGATCAGGTTCTTGCGGTTGAGGAAGATGCCGATGACCGACAGGGCAAACAGGATCGCCCCCACGGATAGGAAATGTCCCAGTGTGAGGCTCATGCCTGGCCCTCCTCGTTGCTCAATGCCACCGGAGCGGCCTTCTGTGTGGCGGTCATGGGCAACACAACCAGGCGATCGCTGGCGCGCACCTTGACCTGCAGGCCCGGATCGATGGCTTTGCTGTCCTTGCGCTGGCGCAGCGTGAGCGCGATCGCGGCGAACATGGCCACCAGCAGGATCACGGCAGCCACTTCGATGGGGTACAGGTACTCGGTGTACAGCAGCTTGCCCAGCTCTTTGGTGTTCGAGTAGTTGGCCGGAACGGCAGCGATGCCCTCCCCCGTGACAGTCGGGAAACCGACCCACAACACCGCAATGATCTCGACCGCCACCAGGGCGCCCAGTGCCGCAGCCAGCGGGAAGTTCTGCCAGAAGCCCCAGCGGTCATCGTCGAGCTTGATGTCGAGCATCATCACCACGAACAGGAACAGCACCATCACCGCGCCCAGGTACACCAGCACCAGGGTGAGGCCCAGGAACTCCGCCTTGAGCAACAGCCACAAGGCAGCCGCCTGGGAGAAGGACAGCATCAGGTACAACACCGCGTGCACGGGGTTGTGCGCGGTCACCACGCGGTAGGCCGCAAACAGCAGCACGGCCGCGAACAGGTAGAAAAAGCCGGTCTGGTAATCCATGGTTCTTGTCTTTCGCCAGCTTCAGCGGTACTTCGCGTCGGCCGCCTTGGCCGCTGCGATCTCGGGTTCGTAGCGGTCACCCACCGCCAACAGCATGTCTTTGGTGAAGTAGAGGTCGCCGCGCTTCTCGCCGTGGTATTCGAGGATGTGGGTTTCGACAATGGCATCCACCGGGCAGGCTTCTTCGCAGAAACCGCAGAAGATGCACTTGGTCAGGTCGATGTCGTAGCGGGTGGTGCGGCGGGTGCCGTCCGATGCGCGCTCACCCGCTTCGATGGTGATGGCCAGGGCTGGGCACACGGCCTCGCACAGCTTGCAGGCAATGCAGCGCTCTTCACCGTTTTCATACCGGCGCTGGGCGTGCAGACCGCGGAAACGCGGAGACAACGGCGTCTTCTCTTCCGGGAACTGCACCGTCACCTTGCGGCGGAAGGCGTAACGACCGGTCAGGGCCATGCCCTTGACCAGCTCGACCAGCAGGAAGCTCTTGAAAAAGTCGCCGATGGAAAACGGCGCGACGACCGAAGGCGATGCGGAAGGGGATACGGTGGTGGACATGGTCGTTCGCCCTGCTTATTTCCAGATGTTCCACGAGGTCTGCATCAGACCGCCGACGAGCAGCAGCCAGATCAGCGTCACGGGAATGAAAATCTTCCAGCCCAGACGCATGATCTGGTCGTAACGGAAGCGCGGGAAAGTGGCGCGGATCCAGATGAACATGGACACCACGACAAAGGTCTTGATTCCCAGCCAGATCCAGCCGGGAATCCAGTTGAAGAGCGCGCTGTCGATGGGGGGCAGCCAGCCACCCAGGAACATCAGCACCGCGATGATGGAGACCAGCCACATGCTGGCGTATTCGGCGAGGAAGAAGATGGCGAAGCCCATGCCCGAGTACTCGACCATGTGACCGGCCACGATCTCGGCCTCGCCTTCCACCACGTCAAACGGGTGGCGGTTGGTTTCGGCCACGCCAGAGATCAGGTACACCATGAAAATGGGGAACAGGGGCAGCCAGTTCCAGGACAGGAAGTTCAGACCCATGTCCGCGCCCATGCCACGCGCCTGCGAAGCCACGATTTCACCCAGGTGCAGGCTGCCAGCGGTCATGACGACCACCAGGAAACAGAAGCCGATGGCGATCTCGTAGCTCACCATCTGGGCCGAGGCACGCAGCGCACCCAGGAAGGCGTACTTCGAGTTGGAGGCCCAGCCCGCGATGATCACGCCATAGACCTCGATCGAGGTGATCGCCAGGATCACCAGCAGACCCGCGTTCACGTTGGCGATCACGGCCTCAGGTCCGAAAGGAACGACCACCCACGCGGCCAGGGCCGGCATGATGGCCATGATGGGGCCCAGGCGAAACAGGCCCGGCGCCGCGGCGCTGGGGCTGATGATTTCTTTGGTCAGCAGCTTGATGGCATCGGCAATGGGCTGCAACAAGCCAAACGGACCCACACGGTTCGGACCCAGGCGCACCTGCATGAAGCCCAGGAGCTTGCGCTCCCACAGCGTGAGGTAGGCCACCGCGCCCATCAGGGGCGCCAGCACGGCGACGATCTTGACCATGCCCCAGATCACCGGCCAAGCGGCCGTGGTCCACCAGGGAGCCGCGATCAGGCCCAGGCCACCGTTGTACATCGCGTCGATCATGCGTTTGCTCCTTCTGCTGCGCGGGCATCGGCCGTGAGCTGCAGCGAGCTGGCGCGCCGCACCAGCGAATCCAGTTGGTAGATGGACGCCACGCAGGGCTGGCTGGCGGCAGGGTTCATGTCGATGAAAGCCGCTCCGGCGTTGGACAGGCGCGAAGCCTCCACCACGCTGCCAGACGTCAGGCCCGGCAAAGCAGCGGCCAGCACAGCCTGCGACGAGTCGGCATCAAACCCCGGCAGGCCAAGCAGGTTGCCCAGCACGCGCAACACCTTCCAGGCCGGGCGGGTATCGCCCAGTGGGCGCACCACGGCGTGGAAACTCTGCAGCCGGCCTTCGGCGTTGACAAAAGATCCGGAGGTCTCGGTGAACGGGGCGATGGGCAGCAGCACGTCGCTGATGTCCAGGTTGGCCTTGAACGGGCTGAGCGTGACCACCATGCCGGCGTTGGCCAGACCCTGGCTGCCCACCGCACTGTCAAAAGCCGGTTCGTTGTTCAGCAGCAGCGCCGCCTTGAGTCCGCCACCGAACATCTGACCGGCGTTCAAACCGCCCTGCCCCGGCAGGGCGTTCACCAGTTGTGCGCCCACGGTGTTCGCGGCTTCGCTGAGGTAACCCACCACGGTGCCGGTCTGCTGGCCGATCCAGTTGGCCAATGACAACAGGCTAGCGGCCTGCGCATGGTGCGCAGCCGCATTGCCCAACAGGATGGCTTTGTGTTCACCACCGAGCAGCGACTTGGCGATGGCGCGAGCCGCATCGTTCACCTCGGCGGCCACCGGTGCCAGCACGCCCGTTTCGGCGCCCACGGCGTTGGCGATGCCGGCCAGGGCCGACACCCAGTGGGTGCTGTCGGCCAGCACGGTGTTCTTGACCGGCATGGCCCAGTCCTGCGACTGGGCATTGAGCGCGTTCACCTGCCCCCCCTTGCGAGCCGCCTGGCGGATGCGCTGGGCAAACAGCGGATGATCCTTGCGCAGATTCGATCCGACCACCAGCACGCGCTGCAGACCCGACAGGGCTGCGATCGGCATGCCCAGCCAGCGGGCCGTGTTCGGCGATGCCGCGTTGAAGAAGTCGGCGTGGCGCAGACGCGTGTCGATGTTCTCGCTGCCCAGACCACGCACGAGCGCACCGGCCAAGGCCAGTTCTTCCACCGTGCTGTGCGGGCTGGCCAGCACACCGATGGCGCCAGCGCCGTGGTCCGCCTTGACCTGCTTCAGGCCGTTGGCCACGTATTCCAATGCGGTCTGCCAGTCCACGGTTTTCCACTCGCCGCCCTGCTTGAGCATGGGCGCGGTGAGGCGGTCTTCGCTGTTGACAGCTTCGTAGCTGAAGCGGTCGCGGTCGGCAATCCAGCATTCGTTCACCGCATCGTTTTCCAGCGGGACAACACGCATGACCCTGTGGTTCTTCACCTGAACGATCAGGTTGGCGCCGGTGGAGTCGTGCGGGCTCACGCTCTTGCGACGCGAGAGTTCCCAGGTACGCGCGCTGTAACGGAACGGCTTGCTCGTGAGCGCGCCCACCGGGCAGATGTCGATCATGTTGCCCGACAGCTCGGAATCCACCGACTGCCCGACAAAGGTTTCGATTTCGGCGTGTTCACCACGGTGCGACATGCCCAGCTCCATCACGCCGGCCACTTCCTGGCCAAAGCGCACGCAGCGGGTGCAGTGGATGCAACGGCTCATTTCCTCCATGGAAATCAGCGGACCGACGTCCTTGTGGAACACCACGCGCTTCTCTTCTTCGTAGCGCGAGGCACCGCCTCCGTAGCCCACGGCCAGATCCTGCAGCTGGCATTCACCGCCCTGGTCACAAATGGGGCAATCCAGCGGGTGGTTGATGAGCAGGAACTCCATCACCGACTGCTGGGCCTTGATGGCCTTGTCGGACTTGGTGCGCACGATCATGCCCATTGTCACCGGCGTGGCGCAGGCGGGCATGGGCTTGGGGGCCTTTTCCACTTCCACCAGGCACATGCGGCAACTCGCCGCGATGGACAGCTTCTTGTGGTAGCAGAAATGGGGAATGTAGGTGCCCGCCTTTTCAGCCGCATGCATGATCATGCTGCCCGGTGGCACTTCGACCTTCTGGCCGTCGAGTTCGATTTCAACCATAGTTTCTCGTCTCGTTTCAGGCGGTGGCGTCGGCCTTGATCATGGCCGCGAACTCGGGCCGGAAATGCTTGAGCATGGCGCGCACCGGCATCGCCGCCGCATCGCCCAGGGCGCAAATGGTGCGGCCCATGATGTTTTCAGCCACGTTGTCCAGCAGCGCCAGGTCGGAAGCCTTGGCTTCGCCGCGCTGAATCTTGTCCACCAGACGCCAGAGCCAGCCCGTGCCTTCGCGACAGGGCGTGCACTGCCCGCAGGACTCGTGCATGTAGAAGTACGACAGGCGCTTGAGCGACTCGACCATGCAGCGCGAATCGTCCATCACGATCACGGCACCCGAACCCAGCATCGAGCCGGCCTTGGCGATGGAGTCGTAGTCCATGGTGCAGTCCATGATGATGGACGCGGGCAACACGGGCGACGACGATCCGCCTGGGATCACGGCCTTGAGCTGGCGGCCGGTGCGCACACCGCCGGCGAGTTCCAGCAGTTTGGCGAACGGCGTACCCATCGGTACTTCGTAGTTGCCGGGCAGGTTGACGTCGCCACTGACCGAAAAGATCTTGGTGCCGCCGTTGTTGGGCTTGCCGCATTCGAGGTAGGCCGAACCCCCGTTGCGGATGATCCAGGGCACCGCCGCGAAGGTCTCGGTGTTGTTGATCGTCGTTGGCTTGCCGTACAGACCGAAGCTGGCCGGGAACGGCGGCTTGAAGCGCGGCTGACCCTTCTTGCCTTCCAGCGATTCGAGCAGCGCAGTTTCTTCGCCGCAGATGTAGGCACCAAAACCGTGGAAAGCGTGCAGCTGGAAGCTGAAGTTGCTGCCCATGATGCCGCTGCCGAGATACCCCGCGGCACGCGCCTCTTCAAGGGCCGCCTCGAAACGTTCGTAGACCTCGAAGATCTCGCCGTGGATGTAGTTGTAGCCGACGTTGATGCCCATGGCATACGCCGCGATCGCCATGCCCTCGATGACGATGTGCGGGTTGAACATCAGGATGTCGCGGTCCTTGCAGGTGCCCGGCTCCCCTTCGTCCGAGTTGCACACCAGGTATTTCTGGCCCGGGAACTGGCGCGGCATGAAGCTCCACTTCAAGCCACTCGGGAAGCCAGCACCGCCACGCCCGCGCAGCGCGGATTCCTTGACGGTCGCGATCACCTGATCCTGTGTCATGCCGGCCACGCCGGTCTCGGGGTTCGGTACCGAACCATCCTGACCCAGGATCTTGCGCAGGGCCTGGTAGCCACCACGCGCTTCGTAGTCCTTGAGCGACCAGTTGCTGCCGTTCAGGTCCTTGTAGATCTGCGGTTCGATGTGACGACCATGGAAGCAGGTCTGCACGCCGGTGGCGCTGAACTGGGAAATCACCTGTTCTGCGTTCATGCTTTGCCCTCTGCGGCCTTCAGGCCGTCGACCAGCTGATCGAGCTTCTCGTTGCTCATGAAGCTGCACATGTGGCGGTCATTGACCAGCATCACCGGTGAATCGGCACACGCGCCCAGACACTCGCTCTGTTGCAGGGTGAAGAGGCCATCGGCCGTCGTTCCACCCATCTGCACGCCGAGCTTGTGCTCCAGATGCGCCAGCGCCTTGCCGCCGTCGCGCAACAGGCACGGCAGGTTGGTGCAGACGTTGAGCTTGAACTTGCCCACCGGCTGCTGGTTGTACATGTTGTAGAAGGTCGTGACCTCGTGCACGGCCATGACCGGCATGCCGAGGTAGTCGGCAATCGCCTTTTCGGCTTCGAGGGCGACATAACCCTGCTCTTGCTGCACGATGGACAGACAGGCCATCACGGCCGACTGCGCCTGCTCGGGCGGGAACTTGGCCACTTCGCGGGCGAAACGCGCCAGCGTGGCTTCGGACAGCTTCATCGCCTGAACGGCGCCGCCGGGGGTTTTGTGCTCAGAGATCATCGGTCAATCTCTCCAAAAACGATGTCCATGGTGCCGATGATGGCGACGGCGTCGGCCAGCATGTGGCCACTCGCCATTTCGTCCAGAGTGGACAGGTGGGCGAAGCCGGGGGCGCGGATTTTCAGGCGGTAGGGCTTGTTGGCGCCGTCGCTCACGAGATAGATACCGAACTCACCTTTGGGATGTTCGACCGCTGCATAGGCCTCGCCTTCAGGCACGTGGAAGCCTTCGGTGAAGAGCTTGAAGTGGTGGATCAGCTCTTCCATGCTCGACTTCATCGCTTCGCGAGAAGGCGGCGCCACCTTGTGGTTGTCGGTGATGACCGGGCCGGGGTTGACGCGCAGCCAGTCCACGCACTGCTTGATGATGCGGTTGGACTGCTTCATCTCTTCCATGCGGACGAGGTAGCGGTCGTAGGTATCGCCGGTCTTGCCGACCGGGATGTCGAAGTCCATGCGGTCGTACACGTCGTACGGCTGCTTCTTGCGCAGGTCCCAGGCGATGCCCGAACCGCGCAACATGGGGCCGGTCATGCCGAGGTTGAGCGCACGCTCGGGTGTCACCACACCGATGCCGACCGTGCGCTGTTTCCAGATGCGGTTGTCGGTCAGCAGCGTGTGGTATTCGGCCAGGTAGGTCGGGAAACGCTGGGTGAAGTCGTCGATGAAGTCGAGCAAGGAACCCTGGCGGTTCGTGTTGAGCTCGGCCATCGCCTTGGCGTTGCGGATCTTGCTGTGCCGGTACTGCGGCATGGTGTCTGGCAGGTCGCGGTAGACACCACCCGGACGGAAGTAGGCCGCGTGCATGCGCGCACCCGAGACCGCTTCGTACATGTCGAACAGGTCTTCACGCTCGCGGAACGCGTAGATCAGGATGGTCGAGCTGCCGCAATCGTTGCCGTGCGAGCCAAGCCACATCAGGTGGTTGAGCAGGCGGGTGATCTCGCTGAACATCACGCGGATGTACTGCGCGCGGATCGGCACCTCGATGCCCAGCAACTTCTCGATGGCCAGGCAGTAGGCGTGCTCATTGCACATCATCGACACGTAGTCCAGCCGGTCCATGTAGGGGAGCGACTGGATATAGGTCTTGTGCTCAGCCAGCTTTTCGGTGGCGCGGTGCAGCAGGCCGATGTGTGGATCGGCGCGCTGCACGACTTCGCCGTCGAGCTCCAGCACGAGGCGCAACACGCCGTGTGCGGCCGGGTGCTGCGGCCCGAGGTTCAGGGTGTAGTTCTTGATTTCGGCCATTTCAGTGCAGGCCTCCGTAGTTGTCTTCGCGAATCACGCGCGGTGTGACTTCACGCGGTTCAATGGTGACCGGCTCGTAGACCACCCGCGCGCGCTCGGCGTCGTAACGCATCTCCACGTGCCCCGAGAGCGGGAAGTCCTTGCGAAACGGGTGCCCGATGAAACCGTAGTCGGTCAGGATGCGGCGCAGGTCGTTGTGACCTTCGAACACGATGCCGTAAAGGTCAAACGCCTCGCGTTCGTACCAGTTCGCCGACGCCCAGAGCGTGCTCACGGAATCAATGACCGGGAAGTCGTCTTCCGGGCAGAACACCCGGACCCGCACCCGTTGGTTCAGGCTGACCGACAGCAGGTGCACCACCGCAGCAAAACGCGGACCTTCCCAACGACCGTCACCGTAGGTCTGGTAGTCCATGCCACACAGATCGATCATTTGCTCAAAGCGCGCTTCCGGCGCGTCGCGCAAGGTCTGCATCACCGCGAGATAGTCGGGCGCAGCCACCACCAGGGTGAGCTCTTCACGCTCGACATCAAGGGATACCACGCGCTCACCCAGCAAGGCAGCGAGGGTGTTTTTCAGCGCTTGGGGATTGGAGGCGTAAAGGGTGGCGGTTTCGCTCATGGACCGTCTTTCTGACAGAAGCCTGTGGGCCGGTGCGGCGCTCAGGCGCGCGCGATGGTGTTGGTGCGACGGATCTTCTGCTGCAACTGGATGATCCCGTACAGCAAGGCCTCGGCAGTCGGCGGGCAGCCGGGCACGTACACGTCAACCGGCACGATGCGATCACAACCACGCACCACCGAATAGCTGTAGTGGTAATAACCGCCGCCATTGGCGCAGGAGCCCATGGACAGCACCCAGCGCGGCTCAGCCATCTGGTCGTAGACCTTGCGCAGGGCGGGCGCCATCTTGTTGCAGAGCGTGCCGGCCACGATCATCAGATCGGACTGGCGCGGACTGGCACGAAACACCTCGGCGCCAAAACGGCCCAGGTCGTAGCGCGCAGTGGCCGCGTGCATCATTTCAACGGCACAACAAGCCAGACCAAAGGTCATGGGCCATAGCGATCCGGTCTTGGCCCAGTTCACCACCGAGTCGTAGCTTGTGGTCACGAAACCTTCTTTGAAAACGCCTTCGATCATCTTGCGCTCCGGTGCGTCAGTGTCTTGCCAGTGGTGCGAGGGATGTGTGTCATTCCCAGTCCAGCGCGCCTTTTTTCCACGCGTAGACAAAGCCCACGAGCAGATCCACCAGGAAGATGACGCCGACCCAGAACCCAGTGGAACCAATGTCGGTAAGAGCCACAGCCCAGGGGATGAGAAACGCGATTTCGAGATCAAACAGAATGAAGAGGATGGCCACCAGGTAGTAGCGCACATCGAACTTCATGCGGGCATCTTCGAAAGCTTCGAAGCCGCATTCGTAAGGCGAATTTTTCTCTGCGTCTGGACGGTTGGGGCCGAGGATGTAGCCCAGAACCTGCGGGATGATCCCGACGGCAATACCCACCAAAATGAACAAGAGCACGGGAAGGTATTGTTCGAGACTCATCTTGGGTAAGTTCCGCTGACATGGCTCACGGGCCATGTTGTCCAAAGATTGGTGCCGACGGCGAGACTCGAACTCGCACAGCTTTCGCCACTACCCCCTCAAGATAGCGTGTCTACCAATTTCACCACGTCGGCTGGGTCTGCATTGTCTGGCTCACGAGGGACCGTGTGAGCCTTGCTGACAACCCATAGAGTTTACCCTGAAACCCCCCTGTTTTTCAGAGGGTGTATCGGATTTTCAAAAGGAAAGGGTTGGATTGCTGCAGCGCAAAAACACAGGCGCGGTGCGGCTTCCCGGCCTGTTGTACTCCCCCCGGTTATTTTCCGGGGATCTGTGCAGCACCCGTCGCCGGGACAACGGCAGGCGCAGCCGCTGCGGGCGCTTCGGAGCCTGCGGGAATCTGCTGTGCAGCGGGCTGCTGCACGGGAACGGCACTCTCCAGCACACTTCCCGAAGGCGCCGCGGTACGCAGGTTGCCAAAATAGGCCAAACCCAGCGTGCAGACCAGGAACACCCCGGCCAGAACAGCCGTTGTGCGCGACAGGAAGTTCGCACCACCCGACGCACCAAACAGACTGGCCGAGCCAGCACCACCGCCGAAGGCAGCGCCCGCATCGGCACCCTTGCCGTGCTGCATCAGGATCAGGCCGATCATGCCGATGGCAGCCAGGATCTGCACCGCCTGAAGAATGGTCAACAAAACGTTCATGTTTTTCTCCGAAAGGGAAAGGATCGTGGGCGACGCTCAGCGAGCCGATGCCACGATTTGAAGGAAGTCGGCCGCCTTGAGCGATGCACCGCCAATCAGGCCGCCGTCGATGTCGGGTTGCGCCAGCAGACTGGCGGCGTTGGCCGCGTTCATGCTACCGCCGTAGAGGATGTGCACCCGCTTGGGGTGGGTGGTAGCCGCTGCAAGCTGGGCCCGCAGCACAGCGTGCACCGCTTGCGCCATCTCGGGCGTTGCGGTCTTGCCGGTGCCAATGGCCCAGACGGGTTCGTAAGCGACAACGATCTCGGTGATGCAGTGCCCCACCGTGTGAATCGCCGCAGCGAGCTGGCGCTTGACCACGGCTTCGGTCTCACCGGCCTCGCGTTGCGCCAGGGTTTCACCGACGCACACGATGGGGGTGACGCCGGCGGCCAATGCGTGCTGCGCCTTGGCCGCAACCACCTCGTCCGTCTCACCGTGGTACTGGCGGCGCTCTGAATGGCCGACGATGGCGTAGCGACAACCGAATTCTTTCAGCATGGCCACGCTCACTTCGCCGGTGTAGGCACCCTGCTCGTGCGCTGACACGTCCTGCGCGCCCCAGGCGATGGGACTGCCCTGCAAAAGTGACTGCAATTGAGCGAGGTACGGGGCGGGTGCGCACAGCGCCATGTCCGCTGCGGGTTCGGCGCCCTGCAGGCCTTCGAGCATGGCCTTGACCAGCGCTTCGTTGGCGGCCAGCGAGCCGTTCATTTTCCAGTTGCCTGCGATCAGTTTTTTCATCTTGGTCTCCGTGGGACTCAAGCCCAGGTGAGGACTATTTTTCCGATGTGCTGATTGGTTTCCATCAAGACATGCGCTTGCGCAGCGTTCGAGGCTTCGAACACGCTGTGGATGACGGGCTTGACCCGACCTTGTTCCAGCAACGGCCACACCTTTTCGCGCAGCGAGGCGGCAATCGCCGCCTTGAAGGCCACAGGGCGCGGGCGCAGCGTGGAACCGGTGATGGCCAGGCGGCGACGCAGCACGAGACCGGCATTGAACTCGGCCTTGACACCACCCTGCACCGCGATGATCACGAGCCGGCCGTCTTCGGCCAGGCACTCGACCTCGCGCGCCACGTAGCTGCCAGCGACCATGTCCAGAACGACGTCAACACCCTTCCCATCCGTGAGCTCGCGCGCCACGGCCGAAAAGTCTTGCGTCTTGTAGTTGATGGCATGGTCGGCACCGAGCGCCAGGCAGGCGGCGCACTTCTCGTCGCTGCCGGCCGTGGCGATCACACGCGCACCCAGGGCTTTCGCCAGCTGGATCGCGGTCACACCAATGCCACTCGTGCCCCCCTGGATCAACAGGGTTTCGCCCGGCTGCAAACGCGCCCGGTCAAACACATTGCTCCACACCGTGAAGAAGGTCTCGGGCAGCGAAGCCGCCTGAACGTCGTCAAAACCCGCCGGGACCGGCAGGCACTGACCGACGGGAGCCACACAGTATTCGGCGTAACCGCCGCCAGCGACCAGTGCACAAACCCTGTCGCCAACCGCGAGGCCGGCTGCCGCCATCGCATCGGCATCACCCGACTCGATCACGCCCGCCACTTCCAGGCCGGGCAGGTCGGAAGAGCCAGGCGGTGGCGGGTAGGCACCGCTGCGTTGCAACACGTCGGGCCGGTTCACGCCCGAAGCACGCACGCGGATCAACACCTCGCCCGCACCCACGACCGGCATCGGACGCTGGGCCAGACGCAGAACCTCAGGTGCGCCAAAAGCGCTGATCTCAACCGCTTGCATGGCTCGGACCCCGCCGCTTATTGCTGCTGTTGCTGAGCTTGCTCGGCAGGCGCAGCGTTGCGGTCGATCAGCGCCTTCATGGACAGCTTGACGCGACCCTTTTCGTCGGTCTCCAGGACCTTGACCTTGACGATCTGGCCTTCGGTCAGGTAGTCGGTCACGCGCTCGACGCGCTCGTGGGCGATCTGGCTGATGTGCAGCAGACCGTCTTTGCCGGGCAGCAGGTTGATCAGCGCACCGAAGTCCAGGATCTTGGTGACCGGGCCTTCGTAGACCTTGCCGATTTCGACTTCGGCCGTGATCTGCTCGATGCGGCGCTTGGCTTCGTCGGCCTTGGCGCTGTCGGTCGAAGCGATGGTGATGGTGCCGTCTTCGTCGATGTTGATCTGGGTGCCGGTTTCTTCGGTCAGCGCACGGATCACGGCGCCGCCCTTGCCGATCACGTCACGGATCTTCTCGGGGTTGATCTTCATCGTGAAGAGCTTGGGCGCGAAGTTCGAGACTTCGGTCTTGGCTTCGCCCATGGCTTCCTGCATCTTGCCCAGGATGTGCATGCGGGCTTCCTTGGCCTGGGCCAGTGCAACCTGCATGATTTCCTTGGTGATGCCCTGGATCTTGATGTCCATCTGCAATGCAGAGATACCGTTGGTGGTACCGGCGACCTTGAAGTCCATGTCGCCCAGGTGGTCTTCGTCACCCAGGATGTCGGTCAGCACGGCGAAGCGGTTGCCGTCCTTGATCAGGCCCATGGCGATGCCGGCCACGTGCGCCTTCATGGGCACGCCAGCGTCCATCAGCGCCAGGCAGCCGCCGCAGACCGAAGCCATCGACGAGGAGCCGTTGGACTCGGTGATTTCCGACACCAGGCGCATGGTGTAGGGGAAGTCTTCCTTGCTCGGCAGCGCGGCGATCAGCGCGCGCTTGGCCAGGCGGCCGTGGCCGATTTCGCGGCGCTTGGGCGAGCCAAAACGGCCGGCTTCGCCGGTGGCAAAGGGAGGCATGTTGTAGTGCAGCATGAAGCGGTCTTCGTACTCGCCAGCCAGCGCGTCGATGCGCTGGGCATCGCGGTCGGTACCGAGCGTGGCCACCACCAGCGCCTGGGTTTCACCGCGCGTGAACAGCGACGAACCGTGGGTGCGGGGCAGCACGCTGTTGCGGATTTCGATGGCGCGCACGGTGCGGGTGTCGCGACCGTCGATGCGGGGCTCGCCGGCCAGGATCTGGCCACGAACGATCTTGGCTTCGATCTCGAACAGCAGGGCTTCAATGGCCACGCTGTCGAAAGCCACGCCCTCGTCTTTCAGGGCCGACATCACGTCGGCGTAGGCGCTGCGGCAAGCCTGGGTGCGTGCCTGCTTGTTGCGGATCTGGTAAGCGGCTTCGAGCTTGGCTTTGGCCAGGCCGTCGATCTTGGCGATCAGGGCCTCGTCCTTGGCCGGCGGCTGCCAGTCCCAGGCCGGCTTGCCGGCGTCGCGCACCAGCTCGTTGATCGCAGCGATGGCGATGTTGCCCTGCTCGTGACCGAACACCACGGCACCGAGCATGACTTCTTCGCTCAGTTGCTGGGCTTCGGATTCCACCATCAGCACGGCAGCCTGGGTGCCGGCGACCACGAGGTCGAGCTGGCTGTCCTTGAGCTGGGTCTGACCCGGATTGAGCACGTACTGGCCGTTCACGTAGCCCACGCGCGCAGCGCCGATGGGGCCGTTGAACGGGATGCCGCTGACCGACAGGGCGGCCGAGGTGGCGATCATGGCCGCGATGTCGGCCTGCACTTCGGGGTTCAGGCTGACCACGTGCACGATCACCTGGACTTCGTTGTAGAAGCCTTCAGGGAACAGCGGGCGGATCGGACGGTCGATCAGGCGGCAGGTCAGGGTTTCCAGTTCGCTGGGGCGACCTTCGCGCTTGAAGAAGCTGCCGGGGATCTTGCCGGCGGCGTACGATTTTTCGGTGTAGTCCACCGTCAGGGGGAAGAAGTCCTGACCGGCCTTGGCTTCGGTCTTGGCGACCACGGTGGCGAGCACCACGGTGTCGTCGATGTTGACCAGCACGGCGCCAGTGGCCTGGCGGGCGATTTCACCGGTTTCCATGGTGACCGTGTGCGGGCCCCACTGGAAGGTCTTTGTGACTTTGTTGAACATGCTCATGGTTCTCTCCTATGGACCACCCGCGAATCAAGGGGTGGCATGCCGTGCAGACAATCTGCACAAAACCCGGAGGAACAACCCAGAACACGATGCCATTCCAGAGGGGCTGCCTGCGTGCGGCTGGGCACACAACGCCTTTGGAATGACACAGCTTCGCTCTGTTGTCGCTGCTCCGGAATCAAAAACAGGAACTGACAAGCAAAAAACGCCCGAGCCAGCGAACCAACTCAGGCGTTTTGCGTGTCATGGCGTGGGCCAAATTACTTGCGCAGACCCAGCTTCGCGATCAGGGCGATGTAGCGGTCGGCGTCTTTGGACTTCAGATAGTCCAGCAGCTTGCGGCGGCGGCTCACCATGCGCAGCAGGCCGCGGCGACCGTGGTGGTCCTTGGCGTGGGTCTTGAAGTGGGGGGTCAGTTCGTTGATGCGGGCGGTCAGGATGGCGACCTGCACTTCGGGACTGCCAGTGTCGTTGGCAGCGCGGGCGTTGTCGGCGACAACGGCGGCTTTGATGGATTTTTCGATCATGTCGGATTCCTAGGGGTTACATGCGTCCCGCCGCAGCCTGCCAGCCTCTGAACGGGTTCAGATCCGGCCGCCGCAACGGGCGTGAATTGCCATCCAAAAAGACGGCAACCGGTAAGTATAGCGCACGAGGCCTGCCCTGTTAAGCCCAGGACAGGATCAGCTGCAGGGGCGCCGGCTCGCTCAACAGCGCCCCGCCGCCCGCAGCAGCGCATTGCATTCACCGCCCCCGGTGGCGGGCGCGGCGGATGGCCTTGGCTGGCCGCCCCGGCCCTGGCTCCCCACCATAGCGGTGCAGATGGCGTCCGAATGGGGTGTCTGACCCAAGCTCATGGCCTTCTGAAACCCGGTGGCCGAGTACATGTAGCAGCGGTAAGCCACCCCGTCGCGGGTGTGGACGGTGTAGTTGATGCGCCCGCCGGTCTCTTCGCTGCGATTGGTGATGGTGAACTGGCCCGGGGATCGCCCGATGGCCTGCGCTGTGCGCTGCTCCAGGCCGCTCTGGTCGATGGTGGCGGCGCAGCCGGACAGCAGCGCCAGGGCCATGGTCAGGGATGTGATCTGTCGAATGCTCATGAACAACTCCGGTGGGGTCAGTGGGTGAAACAGTTGGCATCGGGCACGGTGGCCAGGCTGGCCGAAACCGCCGACAGCGACGGCTGGTTCGTCGGGATTTCGTCGCCGAGCAGGCACAGCAGGTCGCCCGGTTTCAGCGTCCAGATGGCGCCAAAGCGCGTGCCGGTCACGGTGCGAAATTCCCCCCAGTGGGCGGCCACGCGCGCGTTCGCCTCGGAGCGCGAGAAGCTCACGCTGCCCAGCCTGGACGGGCCGGCCAGTTGCGAAACGCCTGCACATTCGCTGCCGCCGTAGGTCAGCACGCCTTCGTGGTAGTCGATCTCGGCGCCGGCGGTCCGGTGCGCCCGAAGGAACTTCCGGAACGATTGCCCCCCGGTCTTCACGCAGCCTTTCTGCACCCAGTCGCCCGTCAGCGCTTCGATGGATGCCGACGGCGCCGTGCCGCCAGCCCCCCCCGTCCGTGGAATCGTCATCGCTACCGCCGCCGCAGGCGCTCAAGCCCAGGGCGATGGCGGTGGTCAAGGCCAGGGTGCACGAACGCGCACCGCCGTGAAAAGACAACAAGGGCGGCATGGAAAGCTCCTCTGCAAATGAAGTGGGATGAAGAAAGGGAGAGGCACGCGAGCTGTCCGCACGCGGCGCCAGGCCGCCCGGGGTTTGGGCACCTGGAGCCGCGATGTGCGCGGGCATCACCCGCCCGACAACCCGCCTGCGTGAGGCGTCAGTGAAGCGATGGCCGGTGACCGTCCGGCTTGCGGGCCACGATGAAGGGCCTGAAGTCCCGGCCCTTGGTGCCGTGCCGCTCCACGCTCACGATCTCCAGCCCTTGCTGCACCAGCGCCGCCTGCAGCTCGGCTGCGTTGAAGCACAGCACATGGGGCGCCTTGCCCAAGGCGCGCATGAGTGGCAGGGCCAGCCTGGGGATGAGCGGATTCATTTCCGAAAGACAGGGCGTCTTGGAAATGAACAGGCCGCCCGGTTTCAGGACATCCACGACCGACCGCAGCGCCTGCGGCAGATCGGTCACCAGATGCAGCAGGTTGAAGGCCAGCACGGCGTCCCAGGCGGCCGGTCCGGAAACGGGAGCGTCGGCGTCGGCCACCCGGAACTCCAGCTGCGGCAACGGATCAGCGGCCAGCTTTTCGCGTGCGATGGCCACCATCTCCGCCGACACGTCGGTGGCCACCAGCCGCCGCGTGCCAGCGGCCAGACGCAGGGCGGTGCTGCCGGTGCCGCAACCGATTTCCAGCACCTCGTGATCCGGTGACAGCAAGGCCTGGACGCGCCGCAGCGTGCCCTCGTAGCCGGCCAGGTCCGCGATCGGATCGCTCGCGTACTTTCGGGCAACCCTGTCCCAGAAGCGTGCCTTGCTGGCGGCGGCGGCGGAGGCCGCGGCCACGGCGGGGTGGTCGCCATCGGTGATCACTGGTGAATGCATGAGAGGTCGGCCTGTGCGGGGATGAAAGAAGGAATCGACAACAGCCCGGATGCTATCCATGCGCATCACCGCAGGGAATTGCGATAAATTGCAGACCGCTTATGCAAATACGTATGGACCAAATGGACTGGAACCAGCTGAGGGCGTTTCTGGAAACAGCGGAAACGGGTTCGCTGTCGGCCGCCGCGCGCAAGCTGGGGTTGACCCAACCAACGCTCAGCCGGCAGGTGGCGGCCATCGAGCGCGACCTGGGGGTGACCCTGTTCGAGCGCGTGGGCAAGGCCATGGCGCTCACCACCACCGGCATGGACCTGCTGGAACACGCCCGAGCGATGGGCGCTGCTGCTGAAGCCCTTGGCCTGGCTGCCAATGGCCGTTCACAGGCGGTGGGAGGTGTGGTCTCGGTGTCTGCGACCGATGCGGTCGCTGCCTTGTTGCTGCCACCGCTGGTGCGGCAGCTGCACGAACAGGAACCGGGCATTGCCATCGAGGTGATTTCGTCCAATGCGCTGAGCGACCTGTTGCGACGGGAAGCCGATATCGCCATCCGCCATGTCAAGCCCGAGCAACCCGATCTGATCGCGCGTCTGGTGCGCGAAGCCACGGCCTGCTTCTATGCGTCCGAAGATTTCGTTCGGGCGCATGGCCATCCGCGCACCTCCAGCGACGCCACCCACCTGCCCTTCGTCGGCGCTGACCGCGTGGGAGGCTACCTGGGCTACCTGCAGCAACACGGACTGCCTTTGACCGAGGCCAACTTCAGCTGTTACGCCGACCATTCGGTGGCCAACTTCGAGCTGATGCGCAACGGCCTGGGGATTGGCGCGATGATGGATGAGATTGCCCGCAACACCCCCGGCATCGTGCGCGTGCTCAACGACGTACCGCCCGTGGTCTTCCCCATCTGGCTGGTCACGCACCGGGAGTTGCACACCGCCAGACGGATACGGGTGGTGTTCGACGCGCTCGCTCGGGGATTGGCCCCTACTTAGTCAACCACGCCCGCAGACGGTCCACGCCCTGCGCCAGGCGCTGCGGGTCGCGGCTGGCAAAACACCAGCGCAGCCAGCCAGCGGCCTCGGGGCCGAAGGCGCTGCCGGGCGCCAGACCCAGGCCGGCTTCGCGCACCAGGCGCTTGGCGGTGTCCAGGCAGTCGTTGTGCCCATCCAGGTGGAAAAAGGCGTACATGCCGCCCTTGGGTTCGGCCAGGGTCACGCCGGGCACGGCTTTGAGCAGGGGCACCAGCGTGTCGCGGCAGGTCTGCAGGTGGGCCACCAGCGCGGGCGTGACTTCGGCACCGCGCTGCAGCGCCACCGCGGCGGCGCGCTGGACGAACACCGGCGCGCACGAGGTGTTGAACTCGATCAGCTTGCCCACGGCGTGTGTCAGCGACTGGGGCAGCACCAGCCAGCCCAGCCGCCAGCCGGTCATGAGGAAGCTCTTGGAAAAACTGTGCGCGACGATGAGCCGGTCTTCGGGTTCGGACACATCGAGAAAACTCGGCGCCGCGCCATTTCCCGCATCACCCGCGAAATACAGGCGTTCGTACACCTCGTCGGCCAGCACCCAGGTGCCGGTGCGGCGGCAGTGGGCGAGGATGGTGGCCTGCTCGTCGCGGCTCAGCGTCCAGCCGGTGGGGTTGTTGGGCGCGTTGACGATCAGCAGGCGCGTGGCCGGGGTGATGGCAGCGAGCAGCGCCGCCATGTCCAGGACCCAGGCACCCGGGTTGTCCCCCTGGTCAACCACCCGCAGCGGCACGGTCCTGACCTTCGCGCCCATGATCTGCGGCTGCGCCACCAGGTTGGGCCAGGCCGGCGTGACCACCACCACCTCGTCCCCCGCGTCCACCAGCGCCTGCGACGCCAGCATCAGGCCGTTGACGCCACCGGAGGTGACGGCGATGCGGTCGAACCAGTGGTCGGTGTTGTGCTGGGGATGCAGGCCGTGGGTGTAGACGGCGATTTCCTGGCGCAGCTCGGTCAGACCGAGGTTGTGGGCGTAGAAGGTTTCACCCGCCTGCAGCGAGGCAATCGCCGCCTCGCGGATGAAGGCGGGCGTGACCTCGTCGCTCTCGCCGAACCAGAACTTGAGCACATCGCTGCGGCCCAGCCCTTCGTTGGCCACCTCGCGGATGCGCGACTCTTCCAGACTCTCCACCACTGCCCGCATGCAAGCTCCCAAATGACAGCCCGCGATCAGGGCCTGGCCATGTTACAGCTGTGCGGCTGCTCGGCCTGCTGCGGCGTGAGCTGGCGGATGACGCGAAAACCGTAACCCGAACCTTCCACATCGAATTTCACGCCCGGCGCCCCCTGGCGGTCCATCACCGCCACGGCCAGCGGCTGCTGGAACTGGTGGTCTGCGGCGCGCATGCGTGCGGTCTGGCCGGCGAGTTTGACCTCGACCTTTTCCAGTTGCGCCGCGACGGCGGCGGCGTTGACCGAGCCCGCGCGTTCGATGGCCTGCGCCAGCGACTCGACCATCAGCTGCATGCGCATGTGCACGTAGTCGTCGGCCGGGTTGGGGAAGCGCTGGCGGAACGACTGGTAGAAGGCTTCGGAATCCTTGGTCGGCACGTTGGGGAACCAGTCCGCCACCGCCACCACCTTGCCGATGCCGGCGTCGCCGATCGCGGCCGGCGCGCCCAGCGCGTTGCCGTAGAAGGTGTAGAACGAGCCCTCGAAACCGGCCTCGCGCGCGGCTTTGACCAGCAGCGTCAGGTCGTTGCCCCAGTTGCCGGTCAGCACGGCCTGCGCGCCGCTGGCCCTGATCTTGGCGGCGTAGGGCGCAAAGTCCTTCACGCGCGCCATCGGGTGCAGCTCGTCGCCCACGATCTTCACGTCCGGGCGCTTGGCGGCCAGCTGGCTGCGTGCTTCGCGCAGCACCGACTGGCCAAAGCTGTAGTCCTGCCCGATCAGGTAGATGTTCTTCAGGTCCTTGTCTTCGCGCAGCACGTTCATGAGCGCGGTCATGCGCATGTCGGCGTGGGCGTCGAAGCGGAAATGCCAGTAGCTGCATTTTTCGTTGGTCAGCACCGGGTCCACCGCCGAGTAGTTCAGGAACAGCACCTGGCGCGACGGCTCGCGCTCGTTGTGCTTGTTGATGGCTTCGATCAGGCCCGAGGCCGCTGCCGAGGAGTTGCCCTGGGTCACCACCGTGATGTCGCGGTCGATGGCCGAGCGCAGCGCCGACAGCGCCTCTTCGGTCTGGCCCTTGCTGTCGAAGCGTTCGATCACCAGCGGGCGGTTGCCGCCGGGCAGTTTCACGCCGCCGCGGGCGTTGACGCGTTCCGTGGCCCAGACCAGGTTGCGGTAGACCGCCTCGCCGGTGTTGGCGAACGGGCCGGACAGGCCCTCGATCATGCCGATGCGGATGGGAGCGGCTGCGGATGTCGCCGGGCTCTGGGCCAGCGCGGTCGCGGCACAGGTGGCAGCCAGCAGGGCGGTGGCCAGCACGCGGCGGCGCATCAAGAGGGAAAATTTCATGGAAAAGGTCTCCGTTGTTCAATACCTGCCGGCGGGACTGCTCGGCGCCAAGTGTCACTTGGGCGACAGGCTCGGTTAATGTAATTCATAATTACAACGACTACCCCGCCCGGGTATTTCAACCGGGGCTGGCTCCGGGCGCCGTGTTCAGCCGAGCTCCGACAGCGGCCAGCGGGGCCGCACGTCGAAGTGGTAGGCCGGTGCAGCCGCCGCGTCGGGCAGCAGCCCGGCCTGGAAACGCAAGCCGGCGGCGAGCGCGATCATGGCGCCGTTGTCGGTGCACAGGTGCAGCTCGGGGTAGTGCACGCGCACACGCCGCTTCAGGCACGCGGCGTTGAGCTGCTCACGCAGCAAGGCGTTCGCACCCACCCCGCCGGCCACCACCAGGCGGTTCAGCCCGGTGGATTCGATGGCCGCGAGCGACTTCTTCACCAGCACCTCGACGATGGCCGCCTGCACGCTGGCGGCCACGTCGGCGATCTGCAACGCGTCCAGCGCTTCGGCCAGTTGCGGCGTGGCCGGGCCTTCGGGCCGCGCGTGCGCGAGCCGCTTCACCTGGGTCAGCACCGCCGTCTTCAGGCCGGCAAACGAAAAATCCAGGTCGCCGCTGTGCAGCAGCGGGCGCGGGAACTTGTAGGCGGTGGCGCTGCCCTGCTCCGCCCGCTTCGCCAGCGCCGGGCCGCCGGGGTAACCCAGCCCCAGCAGCTTGGCCGATTTGTCGAAGGCCTCGCCGGCCGCGTCGTCGATGGTTTCGCCCAGCAGCTCGTAGCGGCCCACGCCGTCCACCCGCATCAGCTGGGTGTGACCACCCGACACCAGCAGCGCCACAAACGGAAACTCCGGCGGGTCGGCGCTCAGGAACGGCGACAGCAGGTGCCCTTCCAGATGGTGCACCGGCACCACCGGCTTGCCCAGCGCCATGGCCATCGCACACGCCACGCCGGAACCGACCAGCAGCGCACCGGCCAGGCCCGGGCCGCGGGTGTAGGCGATGGCGTCCACGGCCGACAGCGGCAGGCCGGCCTGCGCCAGCACCGCGTCGGTGAGCGGCAGCACGCGGCGGATGTGGTCGCGGCTCGCGAGCTCGGGCACCACGCCCCCGTAAGCCTGGTGCATCTCGATCTGGCTGTGCAGCGCATGGCCAAGCAGCCGCGGCACGGCGCTGCCGCTGGCGTCCACCAGGGCCACACCGGTTTCGTCACAAGACGATTCGAATCCCAAGATCAGCATGGCCGGGAGTGTACGGGGCGTCACAATGCCCCTTCGGGCGCTGTCTGCTTCCGCCTCACCGACTGGCGGCATGTTTGTTGCTGCAGTCCCGCGTCACCTCTACACCTCACATGAAATCGGGTCTCAACTTCCTCATCGCCGCCAAACGCTGCGAGATCGACGCGCTGCGCCAGCTCTCGCTCACCAGCGCGCTGGTGAACGTGACCGGGCGGTTGGTGCACGGCCTGCAGCGCGAACGCGGCCTGACCAACCTGTTCCTGGGCTCACAGGGCACCCGCTTCGCCGAGCCGCGCCGCCAGCAGATCGCCGAATGCCAGGCCACCGAAGCCGAGCTGCGTCGCTGCTTCGACAGCCTCGACACCCAGGCCGCGCACCTCGGCCACGGCGCGCGCCTGTTCAGCCGCATCGCCTATGTGCTGCACGGGCTGGACGCCCTGCCCGCCCTGCGCGAGCGCATCGACACCCAGGCCTGGACGGCGCGTGACACCACCGAGGCCTTCGTGCGCCTCATTGCAGGCCTGCTGGCGGTGGTGTTCGAAGCCGCCGACAGCGCCAGCGACCCCGCCATCTCGCGCCAGCTGGTGGCGCTGTTCAATTTCATGCAGGGCAAGGAATTTGCCGGCCAGGAGCGCGCTGCCGGTTCGGCCCTGTTCGCCAGCGGGCGCGCCGACAGTGCCGGGCAGCAGCGCCTGCTGCACCTGATCGATTCGCAGGAACGCTGCCTGCAGGTGTTCAAGGAATTCGCCAGCGACGAGCTCGCCACGCTCTGGGCCACCGCCGACCGCGACACCGTCGACGCCCGGGCCGAGCTGGAGCGCCTGCGCCGCGTGCTCTGCACCGCCACCGACGGCAGCCCGCTCGACGCCAACCAGAGCCAGCCGTGGTTCGACTGCTGCAGCCTGCGCATGGACCGCATGAAAACGGTGGAAGACCGGCTGGCCGACAGCCTGCAGCGCCTGTGCGAGCACAAGACCCAGGCCGCCCTGACCGAGCTGCTGGCCTTCGAGGGCATCCACCCGGTTGCCGTCCAGCCCGACGACGCGCTCTCGTTTTTCCACGACCCGGTGCCCGACCACGTGAGCGGCACCAGCCCGGCGCAAGCCTATGGCGTGCAGCTGGACCGCTCGATCCTCGATCTGGTGCAGGACCAGGCGCGCCGCCTGCAGGCCGTCAGCGACGAGCTCGACACCGTGCGCGCCAGCCTCAACGAACGCAAGCTCGTGGAGCGTGCCAAGGGCCTGCTGATGGCGCACCGCAACCTGAGCGAGGCCGAGGCCCACAAGACCCTGCGCCAGATGGCCATGAACCAGAACCGCCGCCTGATCGACGTGGCCGAAGCGGTGCTGTCCATGGCCGAGGTGCTGCCCGAGCGGCGGCGCTGAAACCACGCGCTGTGCTGCAGCGCACAAAACCCGTGCCGCACCCCGCCGGTGCACCAAGCTGAGGCCCGACGCACCGGGTTCTGGCCCTGTGGCGGGCATCCGAAGCACTGCCGGGCCGCCTGCATGGACCGTTTTTTCCTTGAATAACAAGGCTCTTCGTCAGATCACCCGATGGCGCCGGCCATCTGGCACGGTCCCTGCTTGATAAAAGGCAAAGGGTGAGCGCCAATGGCGGCGCGATCCCGAAGTCTCCCGAGACACACCGGACAACGGCGTCCATTTCAAGCCCGCACCAAGCTGGGCTGGAAATGGGCGCCGTTTTGTTTTTGGCCACCGCTTTTTTTTAATCAGCAAGGAGTTGGACATGACCGCAAGCAGCACCACACCCACCGTGGCGACCGTGCCCGAGACACCGGCACAGGCCTCGCGCCGCGACTTCATCAAGAAGGGTGCGGCCACCGCCACCTTCTTCTCCACCCTGGGCCACAGCGGCGTCTGGGCCGCCGGCTCCGATGCCCCGGAAAAAGAAGAGGTCAAGATCGGCTTCATCCCCCTGACCGACTGCGCCAGCGTGGTGATGGCTTCGGTGCTGGGCTTTGACAAGAAGTACGGCGTCAAGATCATCCCCAGCAAGGAAGCCAGCTGGGCAGGTGTGCGCGACAAGCTGGTCAACGGCGAGCTCGATTTCGCCCACGTGCTCTACGGCCTGGTCTACGGCGTGCACATGGGCACGGCCGGCCCGAAGAAAGACATGGCCGTGCTCATGAGCCTGAACAACAACGGCCAGGCCATCACGCTCTCGAAAGCACTGGCCGACAAGGGCGCCGTGGACGGCCCGTCGCTGGCCAAGTTCATGGCCGCCAACAAGCGCGACTACACCTTTGCCGGCACCTTCCCCACCGGCACCCACGCCATGTGGATGCACTACTGGCTGGCCGCCGCGGGCATCAACCCGCTCTCGGGTGCGCGCCTGATCACCGTGCCGCCGCCGCAGATGGTGGCCAACATGCGCATCGGCAACATGGACGGCTTCTGCGTCGGTGAGCCCTGGAACCACCGCGCCATCATGGACGGCGTGGGCGTGACCGCCAACACCACGCAGGACATCTGGCGCGACCACCCCGAGAAGGTGCTGGGCACCACGGCCGAGTTCACCAAGAAGTACCCCAACACCACGCGCGCCGTGATGATGGCCGTGCTCGAAGCCAGCCGCTGGATCGACGCCGGCCTGCAGAACAAGATGAAGATGGCCGAGACCGTGGCGCAGAAGTCCTACATCAACACCGGTGTGGACGCGATCAACCAGCGCATCCTGGGCCGCTACCAGAACGGCATGGGAAAGACCTGGGACGACCCGAACCACATGAAGTTCTTCAACGACGGCAAGGTCAACTTCCCCTACCTGTCCGACGGCATGTGGTTCCTCACGCAGCACAAGCGCTGGGGCCTGATCAAGAGCCACCCGGACTACCTCGGCATCGCCAAACAGATCAACCAGATCGATCTGTACAAGTCGGTCGCCAGCGCCATGAACATCAGCGTGCCCAAGGACCCGATGCGCAGCAGCAAGCTGATGGACGGCATCGTGTGGGACGGCAAGGACCCGGCTCGCTACGCCGATGGCTTCAGTATCAAGGCGTAACCCCCCGCGCCGGCCTTCGGCCGTCACCCCCCAAGGGGGGCAACGCTGGCGGCCCGGCAAAGCCGGTTCCGCGGCGTTCTTGGATTGAAGTTATCTCGCTCGCTTGAAAGCATTTCTCTCGTTGCATTGAAAGGACCCATGACCATGGTTTCCGCCGTTTTTCATTCACCGCTGGAGGCCATCGCGCCGCCCGCCACTTCCCATGCCAGCCCCATTGGAAAAGCCATGAGCACTCCCAAGACCGATGCCCCCGCAGCGCCTGCCGCTGTGAGCGCCCGGCCATCGGCCGCGAGCCGCGATTTCCGCGGCTTCTGGATGGCGGTGTTGCCGCCCGTACTGGGTCTGGCCTGCCTGGTGCTGGTCTGGCAACTGATCGCCAGCACCGGCAACACCGGCATCCCCAAACCCCTGGAAACGTGGGCGCAGGCGGTCACGGTGTTTTCTGACCCGTTCTACAGCAACGGCCCCAACGACCAGGGCGTGGGCTGGAACGTGCTGGCCTCGCTGCAGCGCGTGGCCATCGGCTTCGGTCTGGCCGCGGCGGTCGGCATTCCTGCCGGCTTCGCCATCGGCCGCTTCGAGTTTCTGAGCCGCATGTTCAACCCGCTCATCAGCCTGCTGCGTCCGGTTTCGCCGCTGGCATGGCTGCCGATCGGCCTGCTGGTGTTCAAGGGCGCCGACCCGGCCGCCATCTGGACCATCTTCATCTGCTCGATCTGGCCCATGATCATCAACACCGCGGTGGGCGTGCAGCGCGTGCCGCAGGACTACATGAACGTGGCCCGCGTGCTCAACCTCAGCGAGTGGAAGATCTTCACCAAGATCCTGTTCCCCGCCGTGTTGCCCTACCTGCTGACCGGCGTGCGCCTGGCCGTCGGCACGGCCTGGCTGGTGATCGTCGCGGCCGAGATGCTGACCGGCGGCGTGGGCATCGGCTTCTGGGTCTGGGACGAGTGGAACAACCTCAACGTCTCCAGCATCATCATCGCGATCTTCGTCATCGGCATCGTCGGCCTGCTGCTCGAATTCGCGCTCATCAAGATCGCCACCCTGTTCACGTTCGAGGAAGTCAAGTCATGAGCAACAGCAACGAAGCCAGGTACATCGACATCCAGGGCGTCGAGCAGACCTTCAAGACCAAGAAGGGCCTGTTCCCCGCGCTCAAGGACATCAACCTCACGGTCGCCAAGGGCGAGTTCGTGGCGCTGATCGGCCACTCGGGTTGCGGCAAGTCCACCCTGCTCAATCTCATTGCTGGCCTGACCACACCCACCAGCGGTGTGTTGCTCTGCGCGGACCGCGAGATCGCCGGCCCCGGCCCGGAGCGCGCGGTGGTGTTCCAGAACCATTCGCTGCTGCCCTGGCTCACCTGCTACGAGAACGTCTTCCTGGCGGTCGAACGCGTGTTCAGCCGCACCGAAACCCGCATCCAGCTGAAGGTACGCACCGACGCCGCGCTGGCCCTGGTGGGCCTGACCGCTGCCGCACAGAAACGCCCCGGCGAAATCTCCGGCGGCATGAAACAACGTGTGGGCATTGCCCGGGCGCTGTCGATGGAACCCAAGGTGCTGCTGATGGACGAACCCTTCGGCGCGCTCGACGCACTGACCCGCGCTAAGCTGCAGGACGAGCTGCTCGACATCGTGGCCCGCACGAACAGCACGGTGGTCATGGTCACGCACGACGTGGACGAAGCCGTGCTGCTGTCCGACAAGATCGTGATGATGACCAACGGGCCGGCCGCCACCATCGGCGAGGTGCTCACCGTGGACCTGCCGCGCCCGCGCAGCCGCGTGGCCCTGGCCGACGACCCGCAGTACCTGCACCACAGAAAAGCGGTCATCGACTTTCTCTACACACGCCAGGCGCACGTCGAAAAAGCGGCTTGAACTGGCCCACCCCTGCCGCGCTTCGCGCGCGCACCTGATCTGCAGGTCACTCTCCACCCAAACCAAAAAAAGGGCATGCTTTGTGGCATGCCCTTTTTCTTTGCGCCGCCTGCGCCCCGCATCACAAACCTGGTGCACAACGGGCCTTCCGCCCCCCTTGAAACGCCCCTGAATCGGGCATGAAATCTGCTTGATACGAGCAAGGCTAACGAAGGCCTTTTCAGTTGCAGCAGACGGCCGGCTCCGGCCGCCTGGCGCACCCCAAACACCGCACCCGGCCGTCTGGCCCGGACGCTCTGCGGCCTGGGTTTCCATCCCCTCCCACCTCTCTCTCAAAGGTTCACGCCATGGCGGGTTTCCGTACGTTCCTGAAAAGCGGGCACACACCGACGCTGTTTGCAGCGTTCTTCTACCTCACGTTCTCGTTCGTGATCTGGGTCATGAACGGCGCCATGGCGCCCTTCATCAGCGAAGAGTTCAACCTCACGCCGGCCCAGAAAGGCCTGCTGCTGTCCATCCCCATCGTCGCCGGCGCGATCATGCGGTTCCCGCTCGGCCTGCTGGCGCAATACGTGGGCCGCAAGACCGCCACCCTGGTCGAGCTGGCGCTGATCTGCTTCACGATGGCGTACGGCTACTTCTTCGTGCAGAGCTACGACGACATGCTCAAGATGGCGTTGTTGCTGGGCGTGGCCGGCGCCAGCTTCGGCGTGGCCATGTCGCTGGGCTCGGGCTGGTACCCGCCCAAGTACAAAGGCCTGGCCATGGGCCTGGTGGGCGCGGGCAACGCCGGCACCGCCATCGCCGCGCTGCTGGCGCCGCCACTGGCGCAGGCCTACGGCTGGCAAACGGTGTACGGCTTTGCGGCCATCGCCTCGGTCGTGCCCATGCTGGTGGTGGCCTTCATGGCCAAGGAGCCGCCCGACCGCGATCAACACGCCAAGATCAAAGACCACCTGGCCTGCCTGCTGGAGAAAGACGGCTGGGTCTTCAGCCTGATCTACGTCGTCACCTTCGGCGGCTTCATCGGCATCACCACCTTCCTGCCCACCTACTACTACGACCAGTTCGGCGTGAGCAAGGTGCAGGCCGGTCAACTCACCATGCTCGCCGCGCTGATGGGCGCGGTGGTGCGCATCTTCGGCGGCTGGATTTCCGATCACTGGGGCGGCGTCAACACGCTCACCGTGGTGCTGGTGGTGGTGTCGTTCGCGCTGGTGGGCGTGGGCCTGTCGTCGCACTCCATCGTGCTCACCACGCTGCTGCTGATCGTCTGCTTCGCCGCGCTGGGCGCGGGCAACGGTGCGCTGTTCCAGCTGGTGCCGCTGCGCTGGCCCACCTCCACCGCCGTGGCCGGCTCCATGATCGGCGAGATCGGCGCGCTGGGCGGCGGCCTCGTGCCGGCCATGATGGGCCAGTCCAAACAGCACACCGACAGCTTCCTTTCCGGCTTCGTGATCATGGCCGTGTTCTCGGTGCTGATGCTGGGCGTGATGCGCACGATGCAGGTTCGCTGGACGCGCACCTGGGCAGAGAAAGGTGGGCGGGCGCGCAGCGCCTGAGCGCGCCCGCTCCGTTGGCTTGCGGTTAAATTGCACGGGTTCGCGCCGCCGCATGGCGGCGCGCCTTCCCACCCTTGCACACCCGGAGCTGACCGCATGGCGTCCCCCATCCGCATCATTTCTTCCATGGCCACCAAGCAGGTGCTGGCCGACCTGATCGCCCTCTACCGGCAGGCGCACCCGGACACGGTCATCGAACTCGAATCCGTGGGCGGTGTGGACGCCGCCAAACGTGTGCAGGCCGGTGAAGCGTTCGACATCGTGGCCCTCGCGTCCAACGCGGTGGCCCAGCTCACCAGCGACGGCAAGGTCGTGGCCGGCAGCACCGTGGACGTGGTGCGCTCCGGCGTGGCGCTGGCCGTGCGCCGCGGCGCGCCGCACCCCGACATCACCAGCGAAGCCGCCGTGAAACAGGCCGTGCTTGCCGCGCGCACCCTGGGCTATTCCACCGGCCCGAGCGGCGTGCAACTGGCCAAACTCTTCGAGCGCTGGGGCATTGCCGAACAGATCAAGGACCGCATCGTCACCGCCCCGCCCGGCGTGCCCGTGGGCTCGCTGGTGGCCAAAGGCGAGGTCGCGCTGGGCTTCCAGCAGCTGAGCGAACTCATGAGCCTGGAAGGCATCGACGTGCTCGGCCCGCTGCCCGCAGACATCCAGATCATCACCACCTTCTCGGCCGGCCTGGCCACGGCCTCCACACAGCCCGACGCGGTGCGCGCGCTGCTGGCGTTCCTCGTGTCGCCCGCGACCGGGCCAACGAAGCAACGCAACGGCATGGAGGCCGCAGGCTGATACGGTCAGCGTTGACACAAGGCCGCTGAAAGCCCGCCCTTGAATCCGCTGCTGAACTGGCTGCGTTCGTTCTACCCGGCCCCGTTGACCATCGGTCGCGGGGAGCTCTGGCTGAGCAGCGTGGGGGTGGGCCTCGGGCTGCTGTGCACCGACTGGCTCAGCCGCCACGCGCTGGGCACCTCCAGCGTCTGGTTCATCGCGCCCATGGGCGCTTCGGCGGTGTTGCTGTTTGCGGTGCCGGCGAGCCCGCTGGCGCAGCCCTGGTCCATCATCGGCGGCAACGTGCTCTCGGCGTTGATCGGCGTGGCCTGCCACCAGTGGCTCGGATCGACGGGCCTGGCCGCCGCGGTGGCGGGCACCGGCGCCGTGGCGGCCATGTTCGCGCTGCGCTGCCTGCACCCGCCCGGCGGCGCGGTGGCGCTCACGGCCGTGCTGGGTGGCCCGGCGATCCACGAGCTGGGTTTTGGTTTTGCGCTCTGGCCCGTGGCCGCCGATTCGGCGGTCATGCTGGCGCTGGCCCTGCTGTTCAACAACGCCATGGGGCGCAGCTACCCGCACCACGGCGTGGCCAAGAGCCGCCCCCACGACACGCGCGACCCGCTGCCCACCCAGCGCGTGGGCTACAACAAGGAGGATCTGGACGCCGCGCTGGCCTCGTTCGGCGAGCTGCTCGACATCGACCGCCACGATCTCGAAGAAATCATGACGCGCGCGCAACTGCACGCGCAGCGCCGCCACTGGGGCGGTGTGCGGTGCGAGGACATCATGTCGCGCGACGTGGTGAGCGTGGGCCCAGGTGATTCGGTGGACGAAGCCTGGGCGCGCCTGGCACACCACAAGATCAAGGCGCTGCCCGTGGTGGATGCCGGCAACCAGTTGGTGGGCATCGTTTCGCTGCACGACTTTTTCATCGGCCAGAGCGCGCCGGCGCCCAGCCGCGTGCCGCGCATGAACACCGCGCGCCGGGTCGAAGACATCATGACGCGCAAGGTGCGCACCGCCCGCCCCGAACAGGCCATCGCCGACCTGGTGCGCGGGTTCTCCGATGGTGGTCTGCACCACATGCCCGTGCTCGACGCGCAGGACCGTCTGGTGGGCATGGTCACGCAGTCGGACCTGGTGGCCGCCCTGTTCATGGCCCCCGCCGGCCCGGCCTGAAACCCGCGGTGAATCCCCCGCGCGGCGCGGGGACGAAGGTCTCAAAAATGGCCTTGGACGCCATACCCGACTACATTAGTCAACTATGAACGCCGCCACCACCACCCCGACCCAAGCCGTCCAGACCGGCCCCAAGACCTCCATCGACAAGCACAAGATCCGCTTCCTGTTGCTGGAGGGCATCCACCCCTCGGCCGTCGAGGTGCTCCGCGCGGCGGGCTACAGCCAGATCGAGAGCCTGCCCGGCGCCCTGCCCGACGACCAGCTGCTGGCCAAGATCGCCGACGCGCATTTCGTGGGCATCCGCTCGCGCACCCAGCTCACCGCCGAGGTGCTGAGCCACGCCCACCGCCTCGCCGCCGTGGGCTGCTTCTGCATCGGCACCAACCAGGTGGACCTGGCCGCGGCGCGCGAGCGTGGCATCGCGGTGTTCAACGCACCGTTTTCCAACACCCGCTCGGTCGCCGAACTCGTGCTGGCCGAGGCCATCCTGCTGATGCGCGGCATCCCCGAGAAGAACGCCGTGGCGCACCGCGGCGGCTGGCTGAAATCGGCCAGCAACTCGTTCGAGATCCGCGGCAAGACGCTCGGCATCGTGGGCTACGGCGCCATCGGCACGCAGCTCTCGGTGCTGGCCGAGGCCTTGGGCATGAACGTCGTGTTTTTCGACGTGGCGACCAAGCTGCCGCTGGGCAACGCCAAACCGCTCACCAGCCTGGACGAGCTGATGGCCACCGCCGATGTGGTGAGCCTGCACGTGCCCGAAACGCCCGCCACGCAATGGATGATCGGCGCGGCGCAACTCGCGCGCATGAAACCCAGCGCCGTGCTCATCAACGCCTCGCGCGGCACCGTGGTGCAGGTGGACGCACTGGCCAGTGCGCTGCAAAACCAGGCCCTGCTCGGCGCCGCCATCGACGTTTTCCCCGAAGAGCCGCACAGCAACAAGGACATCTTCGAGTCGCCGCTGCGCGGCCTGGACAACGTGATCCTCACGCCGCACATCGGCGGCTCCACGCTGGAGGCGCAGGAAAACATCGGCATCGAGGTGGCGGAAAAACTGGTGAAGTACAGCGACAACGGCACATCCACCTCGGCCGTCAACTTCCCCGAAGTGGCCCTGCCCGCGCACCCCGGAAAACACCGCCTGCTGCACATCCACCGCAACGTGCCCGGCGTGCTCTCCGGCATCAACCGCGTCTTTTCCGACCACGGCATCAACATCTCGGCGCAGTACCTGCAGACGCGCGAAGACGTGGGCTACGTGGTGATGGACATCGACGCAGCGCACTCCGAGCTGGCGCTGGCCGAGCTCGCGCGCGTGCCCGGCACGCTGCGCAGCCGCGTGCTGTTCTGAAAGCCGGCGCAGCGGCCCGCCAGCCAACAACAAAATCCCAACGAGCGCCAGCGCACAGACCCGGGTTGCAGCCGAAGCGAACCATCCGACAATGATTCCGGCGCGGCACCACGCGCCCCCAAGCAGGAGCCCAACATGTCCGAGAGATTGCACCCCACTTCCCCCGCATCGGGCGACAGCCCCGCCCTGAGCAACGCCGAGCTGGTGCAGCTGCGCGTGCGCGTGGTCGCGCTGGAAAACATGGTCATCGCCCTGCTGGCCAACGCACCGCCCGAGCAGCAGGCGCTGGCGCGCGAAATGGCCAGCTACATCTCGCCGCGGCCGGGCTACACGCCCCACACGGTCACCATGCACGCCGCGGACCAGATGCGCAGCCTGGTGGATCGCGCGGACCGGTTCCAGCCGATGCAGGCGAGCTGAAGAGACTCGCGGTCAGGCCCCTGCCGCGT